>Ga0185299_10000317_pt1 | contig 142668 bp, 125 predicted proteins | sample PaiPotPPA55metaG_FD_128002 | JGI IMG/M metagenome (GOLD analysis project Ga0185299, IMG submission 128002) | Iron sulfur acid spring bacterial and archeal communities from Banff, Canada, to study Microbial Dark Matter (Phase II) - Paint Pots PPA... ...
CCGCAGCGTCTGAGACTGCCGGCGGGAATGCATCAAATGTAGCAAAATGTAGTGCCAACTTTTCAGCCCGACATGCGGAAAACACGGGGATTTCTTATATATCACCCCGATAACTGCGGAAGTTGGGTTAGTCCGCGCGACCACCTGGCGCCTACAACACCCGAAGCCTGGCTGAGTTCGCGTCGGTTTTTCGCTGGGTTTTGCTTGACAGGCAAGGGATTTAGAGTATTCAAAATATGCGCCGCCTGATCGACCCGGTCGCATCTCGGTATCTCACGGTCCGGTTGGGGCGCTATGGCTTTGCGAGACCTTTCCCATGATTCCGCACATGCAAGACTTTCTACCGTATCTTGGTCTGGCGAGCACGGACCCGACACTCGTCGAGTTCGTCAAGGGCCTGGGCTACGATTTGAAGTTGGAGCCGGAATCGGTAGATGATCCCATGGTCAACTTGTGCATGAAGACAATCGGCATCGAAATGCGCTTCATCAAGGAGGCATTCTTAAGAAAGGACAGCTCTCGCCCAGAGACATTCATCCTGGGTGAGATCGCGTTTTACGCCGCAGGATTCGAAGGCTATCCTGAGTTCCAGGGCGGGATCATGCACGGGTTGTCACTTCGCTTCAGCCGGCCTGAAGTCAGGGGCAAGCTCGGGGAGCCGGAAAAGTCAGGTGGAGGGAAAAAGTTCAAAACCTTTACCTCGAAGGAGTGGGACCGGTATGTTTCCCCCGGGCACTACTATGCGGTCGTTTACCCCCCAGGCACGGAAAAGGTGGGCGCGGTGTCGATTGCATTGCCAGACGCCATCAACAGGGGGCAGGCCAAGCGCAGCCCTGCTTGAGTCGGCAACTGGGGTCTGCAAGGAGCAGCCAATTAAGCCAACGAAGACGTGATGCCATGGCAAACATCGTGCGCTACGACCGACGGCCGGACCTCGAGCCGATTCAGATGAGCAACGGCCTGACCTCTGTGTTCATCGCGGTACTGGCCCTGGCCGCGTCGCGCCTCGCCCGCACCAACCACGAGAAGGAACTGGCCGCCTGGATCGGCTCCCGCGATCAGAGCGTCTTCGGCCTGGGGGTGGTCGGGTTCAACATCGGCGAGATCCCTTGGGCTGCAGAGACCCTCGACCAGGATAAGGCCTTCCTCCTCAGGGCGATTCAGGCTGCCGAAGCAAGGACCGGCTGGGATGGGCTGGATTATGTCCCGGGCGAGGACTCCCTCACCCCCAGCCTGGACAAATTCGGGGAGCTGGTCGCGGCGTTCTGTGCTGAGGACATCGTCCGTACACAGGAACGGTCCTGGCCGTGGGGCAAGCCTGAGACGCTCACGCTTTGCGAGAAGCACGGAGTCTATTAGCACGTTGCGGCATGTGTGATTTGCAACAGTTAGCGGACGACCTTCTTGCAATGCAGTCAACAAAGACGCCGCTGATCCAGGTGGCTTGCCAGGTTGAAAAATGGATGCCATTACAAAAGCGGTCTACCAGTCGGACAAGCAGAAGCTCCTCGATCTTCTTCGAAAAGGAGCCGACATCAACTTCATTGATCGCAGTGGGCGAACGCCTTTGATGAACGCTGTGGCCGCTGGGAAAGATGAGATCGTTGAGCTGCTCCTCAAAAAAGGCGCCGACCCCAATGTTCAAGATAAACTTGGGTTTACGGCGCTTCATTGTGCAGCCCAAGACTATCGGATCGCCGTAATGAAGCTTCTCCTGGACAATGGCGCAGAAGTTGACGTTCAAGACGGTTATGGGAACACGGCACTGTGGCGGGCGACATCGAAATCCAGAGGTCGTGGTGACGCCATTAAGCTGCTGTTGAGCGCGGGCGCCGATCGGACCTTGAAGAATAAGAACGGCAAGTCTCCGGAGGACGTGGCCAATATCGTCGACAACTTCGACCTCAAGCAATTCTTCAAGTCTTCGAAATTGGAACATCCGGTGCAAGTCCGCAAGGGTCGCTCCGCTCAGCCCAAGCCACGTTCTTCGAAGAAACGTGACGCAGCTTTCATGGAACACCCGACCGGTAAATTCGCGAATGCCCTTGCGGCGATGACGTCGGTGATCGAACGATTGCGCGAACTTGAAGCCTGGGATCGGTGGATTACATTCTGTGGCCAGGGTCAAGGCCATCGCCCCGACTCTTACCATGTTGCCAGATTACACCTGCTAGGCGACACAATTGACGTAGGGATCGGCAAGATCGACGTCCCGGCGGTTCTGAAGGCCGGCGGGCTCAGAGAGGGAGAAGTGCAAGTCTTGATCGAAGCGAACGGCCGGCTGCGCGTCGCCGGGGCCACTGCCAACCAGATGGCGCGAGTCTTGGACGGCCTTTTCCGCAGTCAACTCGGCGTACGAGATTTCGAGGACGAAGGAGATTACGCCGTCGGCACGGAGTGGCGCGACGATGCGGGGTGATCAACTGAGGTAGACAATAGCGGAGGAAAGCTTTGCTGCCGCCCGCATTGTGGGCAGGCACAAGGGCGAAAAAGGGACACTTGGTTAACGTCAGGAACAGCCAATTAAACCAACAAAGACGCCGCACATCTGGTTGCGATTTTACGCCGCACAACCGCTGTTTGAACCAAGGCCGATGAGCGCGCTGCAGGCGTTAATCAACAAATGGCTGCCGGCCTGGTCACTTACGTTGAGCGTGCATGACCACGAGGATCAAGATGTCGGGATCGCCGTCGGCAGAGACAACAACTTGTTTCTAGGCATTGACGCCTCCTTGAGGCAGAATGCTCGGGCCTGCCGGATGCTCCGGGGTTCTTATGAAAAACTGACCATGTTTCTGGACTCATATGGCTCCGCCGCGCCGCCCGAATTGAATAAGCTTGCGCTGGAGATCTACCAGGCCGAGAGCATGGAAGGCCAATCTCCGGTTAAGTGGAGCAGGAACTTTTTCGAACAGTTCAACCTGCATTTGCCGGTTCGCTATGCCCACACGTACTTTGACGAGGAATTCGATGCCAAGAACATCGTCAGGGATGACGGAGTTCGTGCCGTGGGCGTAAAGCTGACGAAGTCTTTGCCTGGGCTATATTGGCTCAATTACTTTGGCGCGCCACACGTGGACTTGATCGGTAAAGACAAGCTGCTCTCTGCGCCCGCCCATGAAACAAAGGAAGTAGGCCCGGGCGTGCTACTCAGCCTGGCCGAAAGCGGTGACAGTTGGGATAGTCCTGCGTACGTGGAACGCGAGCAAAGAACAATTGAGCATATCGGACGGCAGTACTTTTTCTCGCGGAAAGGTCCCGACGAAGAAAAGATCGCTCCCGATTTTTCTGGCTAACGCTGTCGGGGTCGAGCATGAGCGTTGATGATCCTTCTGGCTACTGGGATTACGTGAAGCTCGGCCGTTGGGAATCGGCTCAGCAAACGCTTGCACTCAGGCTCGAAAGTGAACCCCTTGGGATAATCGCCCAGTGGTAAATCGCTGTATCCGCCCGTGACGCGGTCAACCGCTCAGCGGGACCCGGTCAGCGATCGAAGAAGAACAAGCGGTGGAGAGGCAGCGGGCGATGGATGATCGGGTATTCGTGGAGCCCGAGCCGGTCCTCAAGCCAGTCGAGGTTTTCTTCAGGATCGACTTCCGGGCTCCGATGGAGCACCTGATGGGCGGCGAAATGGCTGGCTTCTTTGCCGAAGCGCCGGAGCTCCCAGTAATAAAGACGGCCGAACTCCGGATCCATGTCGGTAATGGCATGGATGCAATTGCTGATGACTTTCGCCAGCGGTCCAAAGTTGGGATCGACGGTCTTGTAGCGGATGGCCCCGCTCTCGAGCAGGCCTTTCCGCTCCAGGGCCCGGTCGTAGAGAAGCCGCGAGATTTGAAAGGGACCCCATTCGGAAACGAGTTGCCCCTGGCCAAGCGTGTAGTCGAGGGTCGCATGCAGGTCGAAATTGACTCCCGGCTCGGCACATAGCCGAAAAGCACGAATCTTCAGCGAAGCCGGCAGCCAGCTGATAGTAAAGCTTTCGATCTGATAGGTGCTGTGGTCTTCCCCTTCTCCCGTCGCCTTGACGAAGGTCGCCCAGGTGTGGGTATAGCGCGGCAGCCTGGGACTGGATTCCGAACCGAAAATCGAGATGTAGTATTTCTCGCCGGCGTGAACCAGCGGCGCCGCCAAAATCCAGACAACCATCAACCCCATGTGCAACAAAAGGCGCCTGTGATAAGGCACAAAACGATTCATCGGCCCTGTCTCGGATAAGATGGCTGGCTGCCCGTTGAACGGGACAGTCCGTTTTCAACGGGCTGCTAGCATGCATTGCGGTATTGGACCGTCTCTTCTCAGGTCGGTTCCCTGGCCGGGAACTATGAACCGGAAGGCGCCCGAATTGCTCCGCCTGGGACACCTGTAATGCCACAATTCCGGAAGAGAAGGACCCATCCTTAGAACCAGCACGTCTGCCTTTTCGGAGAGACCTAAGTTGCCAGGCGGCGCTGCGCAAAACGCAATGCCAGTCTGGTAATTCTCCGGGAGGGGGCCGAAAAGGGGCCGAAGTGACAGTGTTCATAACTGCTGATGCCGTCAAAGCTAGCGGAAAACCGCTGTCTGCTACCGCGTGATTATGCGACGAATCGGCTTCGCCGTTGCGGCCCTTGAGCACAAAAGCGGCCAGGTCCTTCTCCAGGCTCTGCCCGAAGCACGCACATCTCGCCTGACCGAGACCATCGTCCGCGTGTTCCGCGACGTCTACAACGTCAAACGCGTCCAGCCCGGGAAGCTACGCGGCGTCGAGTCGTTCGGCGACATTCACCTGCTCCGGCATGACTGTGCTCCACTGGGCCACTCTGCCGGTGGCTGTGTCGTTGACCTGGAAACCCATCAGGTCCTGGGCCTGCACGTGTCGGGGCGCTACCTCGAGAACGGCGCCGCGGTTCCTCTGTGGATGCTCCGCGACGACCCCCTGCTGGAGCAGTGGCATGTCACCATGGCCCAGGCAAGCGCAGAAGAGCTGGCGAGCGTTTCCGGCCAGATGGAGCGACTGGCCCGCACCCGGCACTGGCCGCAATTGCGCACCGCGGTCGCGAACCTGTACGAGCAAGCCTTCGGGAAGGCGGTGCCGGAGAAATGAGGCGCGCCAGTTAGCTCGCGGGAGCAGACCGGGTTCTGCTCCCCACCGTCCTGAAACCGTGTGGTATTCTACCATTAAATCGCGGTACACATACTTCACACTGGGCGCAGGAAGCCGCCCGATGGAGCGGACTCGCCGGTTGACTGAGGCGCGGCGAGCCATTCTAATGCCTGCATCACCGGCGCTGACACATCTGCTTCGAGCGCCGGAATTGGCCCTGGGCGGCGATTGCTGCAGTTGTCCAATTCTTACCAAGGAACGAAGGAAAATGATCCCTTCACCACGGCCTCAGCGCGGTCTTTTCGAAACGCTCTTCCTCTCCCTGATCTGCTTCCACAGCATCGGACTAAGCGCCCAGGTTTCCGCGGCGACGCCGCGAAACTTGACGGTCTCCGCCGACATCGCGAGCGTGAACACCTTGAAGCAGAACTGGACGGACGCCGAGGGCAGTTGGTTTTACAACGTGCCTCAAGGCTCGCGGTTGATCCCGTATGATTGGTTTCTCAACCTGGAGCAAGTGGATTCGCAAGCGAAGTTTCGCGATGCGGAGCACATGCGCGCGCTGGGCTATCTGACGCGGACGCCCGACGGCCAGGCGAATCCGGACGGCTTGCCGATCGGCTTTGTGAAGGACGGAGCGCACCTCGGCCTGACCTGTGCCGCGTGCCACACGGCCCAGATCAATTACCAGGGGAGAGCCTGGCTCATCGATGGGGCGCCAACGCTGGGAGACATCGAAAAGCTGCACCGTCGCCTGGTCGATGCCCTGGAGCAAACGGCGCGCGACGATGCCAAGTTCGCGCGCTTCGCCAACGCCGTGTTGGGAGAGAGAGCGGACGAAGCGGCCAGGGCGGCCTTGCCGGCCCAAGTGCAGAAGGCCGTGGCCTTTCGCAAGCGTTACCACGAGCGTAATTTCCCAGGCATGGATGCTCCGCCATTTGGCCCCGGTCGCGTGGATGCGTTCGGAGCCATCATGAATGAGGTGGCAGAGACCTTTGCCCAGGCGCCGAACAACCATTCTGCCGCCAATGCCCCCGTCAGCTATCCCTTTCTCTGGGACACGCCGCAGCATGACCACGTCCAGTGGAACGGCTCCGCCGAGAACAAGGACCTCGCCCTGCTCAAACCCATAGTCGGCACCGCCCACGTCGGCGCCCTGGGAAGGAATGTCGGCGAGGTGCTCGGCGTCTTTGGCGCCGTGAGTCAAGGGCGAGTCAAGGGGACGGGGGCGAGTCAAGGGGACGGTGTATATATCTCCCATGATGCCACACGATTATGGAAAATAATATTCCCGGCGCACCCATCGGAGGGCCGACAACGACGTGTAGGCCACACGGGATACCAAGATGACCAAGATGGCCGCCAATACGGCCAGCCAAAAAAGCACAAAACCCCAGAAAACGCCCGAACGCGGCCAAGATGGCCAGCGCGTGTAAGCGCCGAAGAACCTGGCTCCGCCAACCGGCTTTGGCGGGCGGGCGGACAATGGCGCGCGGTAAAGTGATTCTCCTTGGCACTCTGGACCTCTGTTAACGCAGCTTGGCCCTCTGGCCCTGTCACATCGTAAGTGCTCCTGATCATAAATCTTACGTGGCCAGTAACAGGGCCAACCAACAGGGCCAAATCGTGGCCTTCTAACTGGCAATCTCACCTGCCGGCGCTCTCTTTGAGCAGTTGCGTAAAGTGCTCCACGGCCCGGCGATAGCGTTTCTGCGCCGCGGCCTCGGTAAGCCCAAGGCGCTCGCCTGCCTCCACAAACTTTAGTCCTTCCCCCAGCTTCAGGGAGATAATCTCGCGCTCGGCAGGAGTCAAGCGGGCCAACACGTCGCGCGCGTGCGCCTGATCCTCGTGCGCGATGGCCAGGGCAGCCGGATCGAGGGTCTGTGCCGCCGGCTCGCGAGCGCGCCGGTCGCAAGACCAGGCATTGTCCAGAGGCACCTCGCGGCCGATCTGCCGCTTGCCGGAGCGCCGATACCTCCGGTCGAGGTTCTGGCGGCGATGCCGGCAGACACTGCGCAGCCAGTGGAGAAGCGTCTCGTCCGTCACGCCCTGGAACTGGTCGATATCATCGCAGGCAAGCACGAGGGCATCCTGGACCACGTCGGCAGCGTCCCATTTGGCCTGCAAATCGCGCGGCAGGCGCTTATTGAATCGAGCCAGGTAATCACGGCCTACAAGCTCCAGGAGCTTGGCCCATGCTTGCTGCCGCATGACATCAATCGGCGGGCACGGAGAAGAACCAGTCCAAACGACGTACTGGAAGCGTACTCTCATAGGGCACCCACTGTGAGAGTTGCTGGAACGGGCGTAAGTGTGCCGGAAAAATAGGGCAACAGACGTGCCAGGGATTTGTTACACGGCCCGAACCTGGGAAAAAGGCGGCAACAAGAACCAACTTGAGCAAGCCGTTGCTTCCCAATACGCTCAATCGCCACAAGCCTGGACCTACCAACGGAGTAAGGCAGGCAAGTGATTGCCCGCGTCTGGGCTGGCTTCTAATCAAACAACTAGCTTGATGGACAGTAGCACTCCGAGTACGAATGCGGACGAGGCGACTGAAGCGGACTTGCTGGTTGACTGGGGCGCGGCGAGCCATTCTAATGCCTGCGTCACCGGCGTTGACAAATCTGCTTCGAGCGCCGGAATCGGCCGTGCCCGCAGTCCCATGTCATTCAATCTCATAGACCGGCCCGCTCGGATCGCGCGGCACGAGGCGCTGGTGCTTACAATCCACGAGCAGATCCAGAGCCTCCAGGATCATGGCGCCGATAAGTGCAGTTTCGCGCTTCGGCTCAACGATGGCCGAAAACGTGTCGTGACGCCCGAGCAGTTCGACGTACGCGCCTTCCGCAACGCGTCGTTGGGCGCGCCGGCCGTCGGCGTAACGGACTTTGATCTTGTCTCCCAGCGACAAGCCCAGATTCTTGACCACGATTTGCGGCAGGACCAACGTGACCGCTCCGGGATCGACTACGCCGGCGAGCCTTTGCCGGCGCACTTGGTCGGCTGGCAAGATACCATGTCGGGCCAAGGCCAAATCATCGTTATTAGCGATCTCAATTTCTACACTGAATCGCCCCATGCCGTTGGTTCCTTTGCTGTGCATGCTTTCGCTCCTTCTACTGGCGGATGACGGAGGAGAGTCGTCTGTTGAATCGTACAAAATCAGTATATCCCCGGCATCCATAAGTCAGTACGGCGAGCCAGGCAATCAGACAGAATTCGGACCCCAGAGTACGAATGCCACTTCGGATTCGCCGACTGAATGCGAACTTGCCGGTTGACTGGGGCGCCGCCAGCCATTCTAATGCCTGCATCACCGGCGCTGACAAATCTGCCTCGAGCGCCGGAATTGGCCCTGCTCGGCGATTGCTGCAGTTGTCCAATTCTTACCAAGGAACGAATGGAAATGATCCCTCAACCACGGCCTCAGCGCGGTCTTGTCGAAACGCTCTTCCTCTCCCTGATCTGCTTCCACAGCATCGGACTAAGCGCCGAGGTTTCCGCAGGGCCGCCGCGAAACTTGACGGTCTCCGCCGACATCTCGAGCGTGAACACCTTGAAGCAGAACTGGACGGATGCCGAGGGCAGTTGGTTTTACAGCGTGCCGCAAGGCTCGCGGTTGATCCCGTATGACTGGTTTCTCAACCTGGAGCAAGTGGATTCGCAAGCGAAGTTTCGCGATACGGAGCACATGCGCGCGCTGGGCTATCTGCCGCGGACGCCCGACAGCCAGGCGAATCCGGACGGCTTGCCGATCGGCTTTGTGAAGGATGGAGCGCACCTCGGGCTGACCTGTGCTGCCTGCCACACGGCTCAGATTAATTACCAGGGAAGAGCCTGGCTCATCGATGGTGCGCCGACGCTGGGAGACATCGAAAAGCTGCACCGTCGCCTGGTCGATGCCCTGGATCAGACTGCGCGCGACGATGCCAAGTTCGCGCGCTTCGCCAACGCCGTGTTGGGACAGCGGGCGGACGAATCAGCCAGGGCGGCCTTGAGGGCGCAATTGCAGAAGGCCGTGGCCTTTCGCAAGGGTTACCACGAGCGCAATTTCCCAGGCATGGATGCTCCGCCATTTGGCCCCGGTCGCGTGGACGCGTTCGGAGCCATCATGAATGAGGTGGCGGAGACTTTTGCCCAGGCGCCGAACAACCACGCAGCCGCCAATGCCCCCGTCAGCTATCCCTTTCTCTGGGACACGCCGCAGCATGACCACGTCCAGTGGAACGGCTCCGCCGAGAACAAGGACCTCGCCCTGCTCAAACCCATAGTCGGCACCGCCCACGTCGGCGCCCTGGGAAGGAATGTCGGCGAGGTGCTCGGCGTCTTTGGCGCCGTGGACACGAGCCAGGAAGGGAGCTTGCTCCAACTGCACGGCTATTCGTCCTCCGTCAACAAAAAGAACCTGATTGCCATCGAGGAGCTGCTGCGCAAGCTTTGGTCGCCCGCGTGGCCCGAAGGATTACCGGTCATTGACGAGCCATTGCGGGCACAGGGCGAGACTCTCTTCAAGAAGCACTGCCAAAACTGCCATGCAGCGATTGAGCGCGATGCCGCCGATCGCCGCGTGACGGCCGACATGCGCGCCGTCGGCACCGATCAAACGATGGCCGCGAATTTCGCGCAGCGGATCGCCCGGAGCGGCGTCCTGGAAGGGCGGCGCTTCGCCGTGCCGGGCTTGCGCAAGCTTGGTCCCCGCGAGCCCGTGAAGGACTTGCTCGTGCATGTCGTGCAAAAGGTGGTGTTGCGGCCCTCGCAGACTTTGGACTTCCTGGGCGGTTCACCGGAGGACTTGCTCACCAGGCTGCAAATGGACTTTGAATATCCGGTGTACGCAGAGATCAAGATCGGCAATGAGAGGCTGACGGGGGCGTTTAATCGCGTAAACGTGACGGCAAAACAACAGGTCGAGGAGGTGCTGAGCCGGCAGCCTCTGCGCCTCTTCCACAACGCGAAAGCTTTTCGCCAGGACCTGAGCGACTTAGAGGGCAAGTTTGTCGCCCCCGACGGCGCCACCCTGCGCCTGGAGGACTTGGCGGGAGTTCAGCCGAACTCGTCTCTGGCCGGCACGCGCTTGACGTTCAAAGAACCTGCCACGATTCAGTACGCCTATAAAGGCCGGCCGCTCAATGGCATCTGGGCGACCGCTCCCTATTTGCACAATGGTTCCGTTCCCAACCTGGATGAACTTCTTAAACCCGCCTCGCAGCGCATCAAGAAATTTCGCGTCGGCAGCCGTGAATTTGACCCGGACAAGGTTGGTTTCCGGATGGATCAAGGAGACTTCGAATTCGACACGACGCTTCCCGGCAATTCCAACGCCGGTCACGAGTATGACGTGGAGTTTACTGAGCAGGAGCGGAAAGGGCTTGTTGAGTATATGAAGTCGCTATGACCCAGTTCGACGATGCGAAGCGTTCGACTCATGGCTTGCCTGGGAGGTGGTGCCGCTTGCGAAGGTTAAGGAAAGATGAGGAGTATCGGTGCCGTCTTCCTCTCTCGGTGCGGCTTGCTGTCGGCATGAACGTTCCTGGACCCAGAAGTGCCGGAAGAAATGCTTGCCGAGTTACTGTCAATGTACCCGTCCAGCGAACGGGGAAGCGGACTTTCAGTCGAGTCTCTCTTGACGTCATCGTCCTGAGAGCCGTATCGACGATCGCCGTCGGCGTAACCGTCCCTGGACCCAGAAGCGCCGTTAGAGCTGCTTGTCGAGCTGCCGTCAATGTACCCGTCCAGCGAGCGGGGAAGCGGACTCTCGCTTGAGCTTCTCTTGGTGTAACCATCTTGAGAGCCGGGGTGCCCGTTGCCGTCGGCGTAACCGTTCCTGGATCTGGAAGTGCCGGAAGAGCTGCTTGTCGAGCTACTGCCAATGTAGCCGTCCAACGAGCGGGGAAGTGGACTTTCGGTTGAGCCTCCCTTGGTGGAACCATCTTGAGAGCCGCGGTGCCCGCCGCGGTCGGCGTATCTGTTCCTGGACCCAGAAGTGCCGAAAGAGCTGCTTGTCGAGCTACCGTCAATGTAGCCGTCCAGCGAGCGGGGAAGCGGACTCTCGGTTGAGCTTCTGTTGACGTTGCCGCCTTGAGGCCCGTATGGACCGCCTCCTGAGTAACCCCCATATATACCAACTCCCGGGAAGGCCATGCGTTCGAGGGAGTAACCCATGCCGTTTGCATTCATGGGCCGCATCGTCATGGGCGGCGGGGGCCACAACATCATGCCACCCATTCCCATCATGGGCCCCTGCGCGCGTGCTCCTGGCAGCTCCAACTCCAACAGGACCCAGCCTGCCACAAGAGCCAGCATGAGGCAGGGCAATTCTCCACCCTGACGGCCGGTGATGTGACTCCAGCGACGTAGAAACATGGTCAACTCCTGTTCACGGGGGCAGTGTACGCAGAAGGCATACCTCAATTCACCCGGAAGTCACAATGCAAGTGACATGCCGTTGTGTGCAACACAAGGCCAGCGAACGCAAGAGCATCCAAAGGCGTCCCTTTTTAGCAGGCGCCCCGATACACTATGGAAGAAGGCTGGAGAAAAACCTACCCATGCGGTGCGAAGAAGGACAACCATGAGCCAGGATAAGAATCAGAAGATCGTGCTCATCACCGGCGCTAACCGGGGCATCGGGCTGGAAACGGCCCGCCAGCTCGCCCGGCGAGGCTTCCAGGTTGTCATCGGCGCCCGGGACCAGACAAGCGGCCGAAATGTGGCCGACACCATCAACGCGGATGGCGGGAAGGCGACCTTCCTGTCCCTCGACGTGAGCAGCACCGCCAGCATCCGCAAGGCGGCAAGCGGGTTCGCCCGAGTTGCCGATCACCTGGACGTGCTGATCAACAACGCCGGCATCTACCCCGACAAAGGGCTGACCATCCTGACCTTGTCGCGCGAGCGCATCGACCAGACCTTCCAGACCAACACCTTCGGGCCGCTGGAAGTCACCCAGGCGTTCCTGCCGTACTTGCGCAAGGCCGGTGCGGCAAGCATCATTAACGTATCCAGTGGCTACGGCCAGCTGGACGGGCTGTCGCCCGACGTGCCCAGCTACTGCCTCTCGAAGCTGGCGCTCGACGGCCTGACCATCATGCTGGCCCAGGCACTGCGGGCTGAGCGCATCGCGGTGAACGCGATGTGCCCTGGCTGGGTGCGCACGGAGATGGGCGGTCCCAACGCCTCACGCTCGGTCGAGGAAGGCGCAGATACCGTCGTCTGGCTGGCGCACGAGGCTCCACACAAGCTGACGGGGAAGTTCTTCCGCGACCGGAAGGAGATTCCGTGGTGAGCTGATGCTCAAGCACCGGCACCCTTCCAGGGCGGAGGCTGCTTGCTGCTCTGTCTCTCAGAGTGAAAAGGATTGCCGGCTACTTGACGAAGTATCCCGGTCGACAAGAAGGGAATGTATGCGTTGGGTGGGTCAGCCCAGGGGTCCCAGCCGACTTACCGCAAATTCAGCGAAATACGCGGCGCGCCTGAGCAACTCGCGCGTCGAAATACCGGAAACTGCCTCCAGGGGATGGATCATGGCCCGCAACTCCGCCTCCGGAATTGCCCGCGTCTCTTCAATCCACCGCGCGATGGCTTCGCGATCGCCCTGGTATTGGATATTGAAGGCCGCCCCTTCGGCATCATAAGCTGCCTTGCCCAGCTCATCGCGCGTTGCCCACCCGGCGACATACTGCTCGGCGACCTCGATAGCCCGGCGGCTTTTCTCTTGTGGCAGCAGTTTCCAGATTGCAGGACTACAGTGCCAGGTAGTACTCATGCAACAACCGACGCAGGCCTACCTCGTCGTCGAAATAGGCTTGCCTGAGCTCGCCGAGCATCTGCAGCACATCATCGGAGGCGAACCACTCAGTTTCTGTCACCTGGTTCCTTCCCTCTCGCGTTGAGACTCGTTCACTTCGGCTTCCACGCCGGCCGGCCACCTTCCAGCGGGCCCTCGGCTTTCAGGATTTCGGTCGCGTTCTTGCCATCCGCGTCCATGACGTAAAGCGAACCGGCGTCGTCGCCGGACTCGAAATGCTGAAAAGCGATTTTCTTGCCGTCCGGCGACCAGGCACATTGCGTGTTCTGTCCGCCCAGGGAAGTCAACTGCTTCTTGTTCTTGCCGTCCGCATCGAAGACGAAGATCTCCACGCCGCCGAGAGTGCTCTCGGCAAAGACGATCTTTTTGCTGTCGGGCGACCATGCCGGGCAGAGGTAGGCGTAGCCGCCGTCCGCCTGGGAAATGTCCCGCGGATTTTGGCCGTCGGCATCCATGACAAAGACGCGGAAGCCGCCGGCGCGGCTGGACGTGAAGGCGATCTTCTTGCCGTCCGGCGACCAGGCGGCCGAGGCGTCGTGGGCCGGATCGTTGCTGAGGTTGACGGGATTGGACCCGTCCGCGTCGATGACGAAGATCTCCTGATTATTCGGCGCGAGCATGCGGCTGAAGGCGATCTTTTTGCCGTCCGGCGACCAGGTGGGGTAGCGGTCCATCAGGCTGTCCTTGGTGAGGCGTGTCACCTGGCTGCCGTCGGCGTCCATAACGTAGATCTGGAAGACGCCGTCGCGGTTGGAAGCGAAGGCGATCTTCTTGCCGTCCGGCGACCAGGCCGGGTAGCCGTCCACGCCGCTGCTTTCCGTGAGGCTCTTGGGGCTGGTGCCGTCGGCGTTCATGAGAAAGATATCGACATGACCAGTGCGGTTGGATGCGTAGAGGAGCCTGGCCTGCTCCAGCTCGACGGCGCTGGTTCTCAGGGCCAGCGCGCAACCGAGCGCCATTACCGCGAGGACGGGTTTCATTGCCAAATCCTCCCAAGCACGCGGCGCGAACGGACTTACTGCATTAGACAGTAAAACGAAAGCTGAGAGCTAAGCAAGCAGATTCTTGCAGGACTGAGCCGAATGCGGGAATCGGTGTTTGGTCCTCATCATGAAGTGCTTTACAGGCTTTCTGGTATTGCCTATGATACCGTCGTGGCAACGGTCGTCCTGGACACAAACGTAGCCGAAGCAGCAATGCGTTCGCGGCGTGGCGCGTCCTTTGCCATAATCTCCCAAGTCGGGACGGGCCGGTTTGATATCGCACTCTCTGTACCGCTGGTCCTCGAGTACGAAGAAGTGCTGATGCGGCAAGCAGGTGTGATGAAGCGCGATCCGGCTGCGGTCAGGGAGCTGCTGGATTACTTTTGTAGTGTGGGCAAACGTCAATCGATCTTCTATCTCTGGCGACCATGCCTACCTGATCCGCGCGATGAAATGGTTCTCGAACTGGCAGTGGCCGCAGGCTGCGACGCGATCGTTACGCACAACCGGCGTCATTTTAGGCCGGCCCTGCAATTCGGCGTTCGTGTCCTCGGCCCTGCTCAGTTCTTGCAGGAAATCAGGGGGAATCCATGAGTACGCTCAGTGTACGGCTGCCGAACTCGCTGCACCAACGACTGCGCGAGTGCGCGGAGCGCGAGGGCACTTCGATCAATCAGCTGATCAGTTCAGCGGTGGCCGAGAAGTTGTCTGCCCTTATGACCTCGGAATATCTGGAGGAGCGCGGCCGGCGCGGCAGCCGGAAGAAATTCGAGGCAGCATTGCGAACCGTCCCGGACGTAGAACCGGAACCTTTTGACCGGTTGCCGGTCAAGCGCTCGCCAAAGAGAGCAAATGCTGAGGAGCGAGGCAAGAGAAATGCTGGAGTAAGACGGCGCAAAGGCCTGTGAATGCGTTTGTCCGTTTCCCGGCAATAATAGATAGAGGCGTAAACGCGACTCGTCCCAGGCAGCGTATGGCGACCAGGCAACTGAACGGCTTTCTTCGGCTTGTCCGCACCGCCATGCTAGTGCATGAGGCGGGGGGCGCAAACGATGCGCAATTGCTGGAGGCGTTTGTCGCCCAGAAAGACGAAGCCGCGTTTGCAACCCTGGTGCGGCGGCACGGCGCCATGGTGTGGGGCGTGTGCCGGCGCGTGGTCGGCCATGTTCAGGATGCCGAGGATGCCTTTCAGGCGACGTTTCTGGTCCTGGTTCGTAAGGCGAGTACGATCATGCCGCGAGCGCTGGTGGGCAACTGGTTGTACGGCGTGGCCTATCGCACGGCGCTGAAGGCGCGGGCAACTGCTGCGCGACGGCGCGCCGTGGAACGACAGGTGGATGTCCTGCCGGAAGCGCACGCGGCAGCGAAGGACGCCTGGCCGGACCTGCGAAAGCTGCTCGATCAAGAGTTGGAGTGCCTGCCCAGGAACTATCGGGCCGCCATCGTACTTTGCGACCTGGAAGGGAAGACGCACAAGGAGGCTGCCCGACAAATGGGGTGGCCGGTGGGAACCCTGTCCACGCGCTTGCAGCGGGCGCGGGCGCTCCTGGCGAAGCGACTGGCCCGCCGGGGCGTCGGGCTGTCCGCAGGGGGCGTAGCCATCTTGCTTTGCGAGCAGGTAGCACAAGCCTCGCTGCCGGTCGCGGTGCTCTCATCTACAATCCAGGCCGGCACTATCCACGCGGCGGGTCCTGCGGCCGGCGTGTTGTCCGCCCGAGTTGCCGAGTTAACGGAGGCCATGCTGAAAGCCATGTTGTTAGCCAAACTCAAGATCACGGTCGCCCTGGTGCTGGCTGTGGGTATCGTCGGCTCCGGAACGGGCTTGCTGACCTATCAAAGACTGGCGGCACAACCGGCCGATAAGCAAGAGGAAGCCACGGCCAAGCTAAGGCCGCAACCGGACTCCCGCAGCAAGCACAACCTGGAGGCAGCGAACGCCAACGTGAAAGCAGCAGAGGCGCAACTTCGTCTGGCAGAGGCAAACTACGCCCAGGCCAAGGCGAACTACGAGGTAGCCAAGGCATCGGCTGGGATAGCCAAAGTCCAGGCGCAACGGCAGCTACGCTGGCGCATCCTGTTTGACACGCAGAATGGCAAAGACTACGCCGACCAACTCGAGGCCCTGGGCGCCATGCTCGCCATTCCTTCCGAGGATCAGGCAAAGTACGACGTGATCCATGATCTCAGCCAACGACCGGTAAAGCCCAGCGTGGAAAACCTTAGCAAAACCCAGCACATCTTCTGGATTGACAGCGACCCGCACAGTGTCGCGCCCCTCTCGGAAGCTCTCGGATTGAAGCAGGCTCCGCAGGCTTTTGTGGTCTTCCTTCCCCGGTACATCGAGGATGAGCTCCTGCGCAAAGAGCTGGCCTATGCCAAGCAGAAGGAAGAAGATATTCAGGAGACCAGCTTCAAGTTCTACCGGTCGAAGACAGGCTTCCAGATCAAAGTAGCGTCGCAAAGCAACAAGCAATGAAACGCCACGGCATATCAACAATGACCAGTTCAGTTAGTGGAACGAACCGGTGATTCCCGAGATATGCCCTGAGAGGCGACACCCTCTGCAGTCATTTGATTCCCAGAAGCTTCTTGAACTTGGAATCGAGCACCGCCGCTACTTTGGTGAGATTGGCTTTCGCATCAGCGTAGTGCGTTTGCTGATAGATAAAACCAGGGTCGTACCTGATTTGCTCACTGATGTCCTGGAGTTCCCGGTAGGATGTCCCGAATCTTCGCAGCTCAGGACTTTGAGCAATCGCCCTGTTCCTGTTGGGATGAGAGTCGATCGGAAAAGCGAAAGTCTTTGTCGCCAGGTAAGCATCGAGCAGATGCAGGGCAGAATAGAACATCGCAACGCAGCACCAATCGTGGTCGCCCGGTAGCGCCGATTCCAGGCGTACAGCGAAGGCCGCGTTGTGCCGGTATCGTTGGTAGTGGCTCTGGGCCTTGCTGCTCATCGCAAGAACACCGCGCGCGCCGCGATTGGGACCGCTTCCTGCGGATTTCGTCCCTGGTGGGCACGAATGCGAAAATCGAACTGCAGCTCAGGGAACTCGTTTTGGATGTAACGTTCCGCGCGCATTATCTTAACGTACGTTTGTGTCTTGTGTTCGTGCACGACAGAGAACACTCGGCACACATTCTTCTCATCGAGGCGGGCGAATATGGCTTCGACCTCCGCCACCTTGGAGAGATGTCGTCTGAGAGACGCCTGAAAGTGAAGCCGCTCCGTTGTGTTTCTCGATGATGCCCTTGTCGAGCCAAGCTCGCGTGAGCCATCGCTGCGATGGGTTTTAGCCGGCCCAGAACCGTTCAAGCTCCGGTTCGCACTCGGGACCCGGGGCGGGCGACCGCTTCTCTTGACGTCTTGCTTCTTTTTCGTCATGACTCTGCCGTGCTGAGAATGGAGCTGTCCGCGCCGGTCAGTATGCCACGGTGCCAGACTATCACAAGGGGGTGGAGATTGGAATGTAAGACCGCCAAAAGGTTGCCCTTCTGCACGAGCGACCACGTTCCGCCGTTTGTTGCTGCCAAATCTTAACGCGACTCTCATTAGCGCGCAGGCAGGTAGCACCCCAGCAGCACGGCGAGAAAGGCAAGCAGAACAGCAGCGCAGCCGGCGCGCTTGCTCATAAGGCCGTGCTTGAGGCCGATGGCTTCCACAGCGTCCTTGGCATCCTTCAAACCGGCCCCGGTCCTTTCGCGATATAGTTTGATCGCTTCAATTTTTTGACCTTGCTCCAATAGCGCGAGCAGTTCTTCCTCCGACACCCCGGCAAGCTGGCCCGACATACGCGGATTCTCGCCTCGTGCCAATGCCTCTACCATCGCTTTGGCAGAAGCGAGCGGAGCTCCGGTTCGGTCCCGGTACAGCTTGATCGCCTCAATCTTCTCTCCCTCTTGTAAAAGCGCCAGAAGTTCCGCGCGAAGCTCACTATCCAATTCGTTCGCCACAGGCAGTGGGCGTCCTTGTTCCAGGGCTTCCACCGCCTCCTTGGCAGCAGCCAGGCCGGCGGCGGTCGCCTCGCGATAGACACGGATCGCCTCAATCTTCTGCCCTTCCGCAAGCAGAGAGCGAATGCGTTCCTCCAGGTCTTGATCCTCTGGATAGTTCGACATAAAGGGGCACTCCGGATTATGGCGCGGTCGAGGATTGCATTGTAATGAGGGCAGAGCAGCAAAGCATTCAGAATCCTGGTATAAGGACAGAAGGCGTTTATGGCATCCATTTACCCTGTCCCGAAGCGGTCATGGCAGCACAACAGGCACTCGTCGGCTCGCGCGCGCCCGCCTTCCGCCTCCCCTGCAGCCGCATGCCCGGTTCGAGCCGGGACCACGCCGACCTGGCGGATTCTCAGGATCGCTGGCTGGTCCTGATGTTCTATCCGCGCGATTTCTCCTTGATCTGCCCAACCGAGCTGACGGCCCTGAGCACGCGGATCGACGAATTTCGCCGCCGCCACTGCGATGTACTGGCCATTAGTACGGACCCGGTCGCGACGCACGAGCGCTGGGTGACGACACCGAAGGCCCAGGGCGGCTTGGGCGAACTCCATTTTCCACTGGCCAGCGATGAGGACGGCGCCGTGAGCCAGGCTTACGGGGTCTACGTGCCGCAGCAGCGTATCGCCCTGCGTGGGCTGTTCATCATTGACCCCAACGGAGTTCTCCAGTACCAGGTGGTTCACAACCTGAGCGTGGGTCGCCGAGCGGAAGAAGTCCTGCGCGTCCTGGACGGTTTGCAAACCGGCGGGCTCTGTCCGTCCGATTGGGAATCATCGGCCCCTACTCTCGATCCGACCCGCACCCTGGGCCCCAACAGCGTGCTGGGGCAGTATCGGCTGGAAGCCGAACTCGGCCGCGGCTCCTTTGGCGCCGTCTACCGAGCGTATGATATGCTCCTGGAGCGCAGGGTCGCCCTGAAGGTGCTGCGCGCGGACGCGGGCATTTCTTATGAGTCGCTCTTGCGCGAGGCACGCCTGGCGGCGGCTCTGATTCATCCCCATATTTGCACGGTCTTGAGCGTGGACGCCAGCGAAGGCATCCCGATGATTGTCATGGAGTATCTGGACGGGCGGCCCCTTAGCTTGCTCCTGGAAGCGGGATCATTGCCCGTGCACGAGATCGCGATGATTGTTCGGCAAGTCGCCCTGGGCATGGCCGCCGCCCACCAGCAAGGAATCGTTCACGGCGATCTCAAGCCGGCCAACGTCATGGTCACAGAGGCCGGCATCGCCAAGATTCTTGACTTCGGGCTGGCTCGACGACAGCCGGCGTCACCTACCGGCACGGAGCCGGGTGACTTGAATGGCGATGGACCGCGAGGGCTGTCCGGCACGCCTCATTACATGGCTCCCGAGCAGGTACGCGGCCAACCGGCGTCCCCGGCCAGCGATGTCTTTTCCCTGGGCCTGATTCTTTACGAAATGCTCACCGGGAACCATGCGATCCCGGGCGACACGATCTGGGAAGTGTTGCGCGGCGTAGGTACGCTTAACGCGGAGCGGCTGGCTGCGGAAGTCGATGACCGCTTCGGGCCCATTCTGCGCCGGGCACTCATTTCCGACCGGCAGAGCCGGAACCTTACCATGTCCGAAATCGCCGCACTGCTGGACCACTTGCCAGTGGCGTCCATATAGGTAGGGCAGCGCCGCTTAGCGGGTCCAGGTGAGCCATTTCTGAAACAGAGCCTTGACGAATGGCTTCAGGCGTGTCCGGTAATAGGCATCCCCGAGCTTCTTTAGTACCTCCGCCTGCGTCGGGTACGGGTGAATGGTGCGTGACAATACGCCCAGCCCCTGGCCACTAACCAGGGCCAGGGTGACCTCAGCGATCATGTCGCCGGCATGGCTGGCGACAATCGTGCATCCGAGGATGCGGTTGCTACCCTTGCGGACATGGATCTTGGCGAAGCCATTGGTTTCACCGTCCAGAACCGCGCGGTCGACCTCTTGCAGGTCTTGCCCGAACGTTTGTAATTCGATGCCGCGCTTCTTTGCCTCGCCTTCGGAAATGCCGACATGAGCGATCTCCGGTTCGGTGTACGTGCACCAGGGAATGGTGAGGGCGCTAGTTCGGGCTCGCCCCAGAAACAGGGCGTTGCGAATGACGATTCGTGCCTGGGCATCAGCCGCGTGCGTAAACTTGTACGACGAGCAGATGTCACCGGCGGCGAAAATGCGCTTGTTGCTGGTCTGAAGATAATCGTTGACCTGCACGCCCATACGCATGTCGTAGGCCACCCCGGCCCCCTCAAGGTTCAAGCCTTCGACATTGGGCTGCCTGCCGACGGCCACCAGGATCTCGTCAACGCGCAAATCCTCGGCAATCCCGGCGCGCTTGATCCGCAGGACCTTGTCCGCGCCCTGGATTGCCACGCCTTCGACCTGGCTTTCCAGCAGAATCTGGACGCCTTCGCGGAGAAAGACTTGCTGCACGCGCTCGACGGCATCGCGATCTTCTTTTTCGAGTATTTGCGGCTTGTTGGCAATCAGCGTCACGCGGGCGCCGAATCGGGCAAACGCCTGCGCCAGTTCGCAGCCGATCGGCCCGGCGCCGATTACGGCAAGCCGCTCCGGCAAGGCTGTGAGCGAGAAAATGGTTTCGTTGGTCTGATAGCCGGTGGCAACCAGGCCCGGGATGGACGGTACGGCGGGCCGAGTACCGGTGGCGATAACCGCCTTCTTGAAGCGTAGCGTTTTGCCGGCCACCTCGACCGAGTCGGCGCTGGAAAAGCGCCCGGTGCCGAGAAACACATCGACCCCAAGGCCTCGAAAGCGCCGTGCCGAGTCATTGGCGCTGAGCTGGGCGCGCAGGCGGCGCATCCGTTCCATGACGGCGGCGAAATCGACGGTCACGGCCTGGGATACCCGGACGCCAAATGCTCCGGCATCGCGGACGTCGGCGGCGGCACGGGCAGCACGCAGGACTGCCTTGGACGGCACGCAGCCGGCGTTCAAACAATCGCCCCCCAGCAAATGCTTTTCAATCAAGGCCACCCGCGCGCCAAGACCCGCCGCCCCGGCCGCTGTCACCAGCCCCGCCGTGCCCGCCCCGATCACGACCAGATTGTAACGCGGCGCCGGCTCGGGATTGACCCAGTCGGCCGGATGGGCGTTGGCGACGAGCGCCTCGTTGTAGACATCGTCGGGGAGCACGGACACTCTCTCAGCCATGATCGCCTCCGGGGCAAGGCCGCCTGTTCGCCAGGTTGCGTTTGTCCGGGTAAGATATATGCATTCATTCCGGAATGAGGACGAAATCTTATGTCCTTCTGGGACCAGATCGAACCGTACTGGGAGCTCCTTACCGCAGCCGGCGCGATTCTCGGCCCGGTGCTGAGCGCCTTCACAATCGGCTTCATCCTGGTGACGAAGAAGAACTCGACCTCGGCCGTGGCCTGGTGTCTGCTGGTTTTCTTCTTGCCGCTCATCGGGCCGCTGTTTTTTCTGTTGTTCGGCTATCAACATGTCAGGGTTCCGCTGGCGCGCAAGCGGCGCCACCGCCGGCTCTTTGAAAGCAAGCATCCGCGGCAGCGGGCGGAGGTCACGCGCGGCTCCTCCGCGGCGGCCCGGTCGGGCGATCAGAGTGCGGCACCCTGGGAAGAGGTCAGCCGGCTGGCGCGTCGTTTCGGCGCTTTCCCCGTCACCAGCGACAATCGCATCAAGTTTTACCATGAAGGGCGGCCTGCCCTTGAGGACATGCTCGAGGCGATCCGCAATGCCAGGCACCATGTGCACCTGGAGACATTTATTTTTCAGCCCGATGAGACGGGCAAGCTTTTCCTGGAGGCATTAACCCAGAAGGCCAGAGAGAATGTGGAGGTGCGCCTGCTTTATGACGCCATGGGCTCACATCGACTGCCCCAGCGCCTGCTGCGCCCGCTGCACAAGGCCGGCGGCAAGTCGAGTGTCTACTTGCCGATCAGCCCGCTGCGCCGCCGCATTCAGATCAACATGCGCAACCATCGCAAGATCCTGGTGGTGGACGGCCGCATCGCGTTTACCGGTGGGCTGAACGTGGGCAGCGAGTACTGCGGCGACAACCCGCGCTTCGGTTTCTGGCGCGACACACATCTCCGGCTGGAAGGCCAGGCCGTGGCCGGCTTGCAGCGCGTCTTCATCGAGGACTGGGATTTCGCGGCCGGCGAAAACCTCTACGCCGAACCGTACTTCCCCCAATTAGAAGGCGGCGGTTCGTGCCCGGTCCAGATCATCGATTCGGGTCCCGATCGGGAACAGAAACCGATTCGCGAAATCTATTTTGCCGCCATGCTGCGGGCCCGCAAGCGTCTGTGGATTGCCTCGCCCTATTTTGTGCCGGACGCCGGCCTGCTCGACGCCCTCTCGCTGGCCGGCTACCTGGGCGTGGATGTCCGGCTGCTGACCCAGGACCATCCCGACAAGTGGATCCCGCTCTTTGCCGCCCGGTACTACCTGGGAGAAGTGTTGAACGCCGGCGTGAAGGTCTATCAGTACACGAAGGGAATGATGCACTCGAAGGTCGTGCTGGTAGATGGAGAATGGGGCTCGGTAGGCTCGGCCAACCTGGACAATCGCAGCATGTATCTGAACTTTGAAGCCAACTGCTTGATCTATTCGCCCGAGGCGGTGGCAGAACTGGAGGATGCGTTTCGCGACGATTTGAAACATGCCATTCGACTGGAAAGACACGCCTATCGCCGCCGGCCGTTGTCCAGCCGGCTGCTCGACAACGCCTGCCGGCTGCTCTCGCCGATACTGTAGAACGGAATTAATTCCGTTCTACAAGACATCAGGCCACCACGCGGTTTCGGCCGTTGTGTTTGGCCCGATGCAAATTGTTATCGGCCTGGCGAATCAATTCGGTGGGAGTCAGCGAATCGTCGCCGGATGTGCCGGCCACGCCAAGGCTGACCGTGATGTTGAAAGTCTTGTTCTCGAACTGGAACAGGTGATTGGCGACGATGCTGCGAATGCGCTCGGCGACCTGCGCGCCGCCCTGCAGCGTGCTTTCGGGCAAGACAATGACAAACTCCTCACCGCCGTAGCGCGCGAACAGTTCTTCCTTGCGGACCACGGACTTGACGCAGGCCGCCAGTTCGCGCAGGGTGAAATCGCCGCCCAGGTGGCCGTGTTCTTCGTTGATCGATTTGAACAGGTCGATGTCAAAGAGGATGAGCGCCAGCGGCCGCTGATAGCGCGCCGAGCGGGCCAGCTCGCGGTCAAGGAACTCCATGAGATAGCGTTTGTTGTGAATATCGGTAAGGGCGTCGATGATGGTGAGGCGATAGATTTCCTCGTGATATTCCGATTCGACGTTGCCGCCCGCCAGGAAGCGGTAGATGCAGTTGCCGACGCGCAGATAATCGCCGTCGTTGAGCTTGTGCGAACCGGCCGGCACATCGTTGACAAACGTGCCATTGGTGCTCTGCAGATCGACCGCCGCATAGCCTTCCATGCCAGGCTGAATACGGGCGTGGCGCCGGGACACCGAGTGATCGTTGATGCGGATCTCGCAATCGTTGCCGCGGCCGATGACCACGGGCGCTTCAGCCAATTGATAGCGGGCTCCCATGCCGGGGCCGGTGGGATAAATATGCACCAGGCAGGCATGCCGATTCGTGACCGACACGGGCCGTTCGGGCGCGGTGACCCAGGTCTCGGTTATCCGTTGTTCCAAAACCTCTCCGGACACGCAAACCTCCCTAAACAAGTGGCCAGTGACGAGTGACGAGTGACGAGTCACTCCCACGAGGCCGCAATCCTTGCTATGCCTACAGTCTAAGTCACGATGAAGCCTTCGCCAAACGTGTGCGAGGGTTGAGGGGTTGAGGGTTCAGGGGCGGGCTTCATTCCTCACCCCTCATCCCTCATCCCTCACTGTGCTACACCTTTACAGCTAAGGACTTATGGAGACTACGGACGGCGCACCGAACCGGAGATTCCGAGCAGTTGACCTTCCGGCTCGTGGAGGTCGATAAGAACGGGTTCGGGCGACTCGTCCACGCCGACGTTTCCTGCCACATCACGCGCCATGACGCGCAGATAGACCCGATAGGGCATATTCGGCGCAAGCTGCCAAACATAGCGGCCGGTGTTGGTCAGGTCCGCGGCGATGTTGTTCCAGACGCCGTCCGGTCGTTCGGCCCACTGAAGCGTAATGGGATTTGGCGCCAGGCTGCGATCACTGGCCGACCACGTCAGAATCAGCGCATCGCGCCGGCTGGGGTCGGGTTGCGGGTAGAAGAGCCGGGTGGCAGGAGGCGTCGTGTCGACCTCGACCCGCATCTGCGGTAAATCACCCGACTGTGGCGGCCTGCCCCCAAGACCGGCGCGGCTGGTGACGACGAGGCGAAGGCCATAGATCCCTTCGCCCGGTAAGTTGGCCGTCATGGGCGGCTTCAAATCCGCATCCTCGCCGAATAACTCCCAGGTCCGGCCGTCGTCCTTGGTGAGGTAAAGAGCGACCCGGCCGACACCCGACGGGCCGACCTTGGTGACTTCGTAATCCAGCGTCACCTGCGGTGTATTGGAGAGTTGCAGAGGCACCACCGGACCGCCGGGCCAACGCGTCATGGCCGGCCGCATCGACTGCGACATGGCGCCGCCCTGATTCAGGGGGTTGATGTAGCGGCTTTCGCTCTCCGAGCCGTAGGTGTTGGCCGCTTGATTGTTGGGCATTGCCGCTGGCCCCCAGGCGCGGTCCTGACCATTGCGCGAGTCGGGTTGGTTCAAGGCGGTTTGCTGCACGGGGCGCATGCCCTCATAGTTTGAGCCAGCCATGTTCCTGTTCCGATAGGAGACAGGCGGCGGCGTTGCCGTGGATGCTGCAAACGCGGGAGCCGGCGCCACCTGAGTGGAAGGAGCTGCAGGCGGAACATATGGCGCTTGCGCCGTAGATCCTTGAGTAGAAGGTTGCTGAGTCTGCGGCGGTGCCAGAGCATTCAGGTCGGGTTGAGGAAGTGTGGCCCCAGTCGTGCCATTGGTTGGCGTCGTGCCCGCCGCCGGGTTCGCCTGCGCCATGTTGATGGCAGGAGTCGGTGTCGAAGTTGTCGGCGCCGGCGGCGTGGGCGCCGTGGCGACAAAAGCCATCGCCTTGGCGACGATCTCTTTCTGATCGATGCCGACGTTGCCGGCAATGTCCATCATTTTCAAGCGCAACGTAACCGGGCCGGAATTGATGAACTGGAATGACGTCTGACCGGTCATGCCTGGCTGAATCGGCGCCGAATACCACATGTAAGCAGGCGCGTCCGGCGTGCGGTATTCGAGCTTGAGCGTGGACAGGTCCGGGTGATCTTCCTGAATTTCCCACTTGACGACGATCTCGTCCGCCTGTCTGTCAGCCGAGACAATGCGCACCCCGGGCTTGAGCGTATCGACCAGCACCTTTTCGCGCGGCGGCGCCTTGTAGATATCCGGCGGCTGGCGCTTGCCCTGAATATCCACCAGGCAGATATTGAACCAGTAGAGCCCGTCGCTCGGGGCAAAGAATTTGAACCCATCTTCATCCGGCCTGACGACGCCGACTTCGTTCCAGGTTACGCCCTGGTCCGAGGAGGCGAACAGGATCAACTCCTTGATCTTGTCGCGCTGACCCTCCCCTACCTGGATCGGGATCTTGAAATTCCGCGTGTTCATGGGGATGACGTCGGAAGGCGGCGCACCTGCGGCCAGCAACGCCAGTGTCAAGGCTAATGACCCCGTGCTCATTTGCGCATCCTCCCCAAAATGACAGCCTGCGGGGACCGTGGGCGCGGTCTCTATGAGTTTGATCGGCCGTGTGGGCCGGGTTCTGCAAACATTTCGGAAATACAAAGCAAAACATTAAAGATATTCGCCGTCGCCGGCATTCGACTTCTCAACCCTCTCGTGTAACAATAGGCGTATGGACATGCAAGAAATGCGCAGCCTGCTCGAGCAAGTCCGCGGCGGCAACCTGGCGATTGACGAGGCCCTTCAGCGCCTGGACAGTCCTGCGGTGTCGGATCTTGGCTACGCCAATGTCGATCTGCATCGCCGGCAGCGCTGTGGCTTTCCGGAAGTGATCTTCTGTGAGGGCAAGTCTTGCACCTGGGTGGACGGCGTGGTGCGCAAGCTTGCCGAGGCAGGCCAGGATTGCCTGGCGACGCGCGTCAATGACGAGCAAGCCGAGCACCTGACGCGGCAATTTCCGCAGGCACAGCAGGACCGCCTCGGCCGCACCTTCTGGCTGCCCGCCGGTCCGCGCCAGCCGCCGCATGGCCGCGTCATCGTCATCACTGCCGGGACGAGCGATTTGCCGGTGGCTCAGGAAGCCGTGGTGACTGCCCGCGCTCTGGGTTGCGAGGTGGAGCTGCTGGCCGATGTGGGCGTGGCAGGCATTCACAGGTTGCTGCGCCATCGCGAGCGCTTCGGCCAGGCGGATGCCATCGTTGTGGTTGCCGGTATGGACGGCGCCCTGCCCAGCGTCGTCGGCGGGCTGGTGGATTGTCCGGTCATCGCGGTGCCGACCAGCATCGGCTACGGCGCCGCCTTCGGCGGGCTGGCAGCGCTCCTTACCATGCTCAATAGCTGCTCGGCCGGCGTGGTGGTCGTCAATATCGATAGCGGCTTTAAGGGCGGCTATGTTGCCGCCACGATTGCCCGCCGGGCGGCCAGGAATCCAGCCGGGGCTATTTGATCGTGCGCGCGAGCTAGTATCGCGCGCTGAAATCCAATTAAGGAATGAATTGCGGCAAAGCTGCGGATTCGCGCAGGCGGCGCAAAGGAAGGATAAACACGGTGCCATCCGTGAGCGGCACAAAAGCCTCGTCCTTGCCGTAGGCCACCGGCGTGGCCACCGGCGCCGCCCGGGCCTTGAGCGTGTAAGCGCCGCCGCGCGGCTGGCCGGTTTCCGGGTTGAGGGCGAGGAAGCGGCCGGAAAGGTTGGCCACCACCAGCGCGTCCTCGATAATCTGCAGCTCCCCGACGATCGCCTCCCCCGTCATCGTGTAGTGCCAGAGCTCACGGTCGCGTCCGGGATCGATCCAGACAAGCCGGTGGCGATTCACGACGCAGCCGATTCGCTGGCCGCGTAAAAACGGACCCGCGGTAATTTCTCCGCCGAGTGGCCAGACGCGCTCAGCATTCTGCAGCTCGGGCCCGCCGAGCAACGTGAGGTTATTATCCGCGTCCGCCACAACCACGCGCAGATCCTCACCAGGCTTCGCCTGCGGCAAAACGACCGGTGCCGCCACAATGCGCGCGGGCAGCTCGACGGTGGGCACGCGCGTGTCCGGAACTCTGCTGAAAGTCTTGTTCGGCGGCCATTTCCAGTGGCTTAGACCGCGGCTGCCGTCGGTGATCAGGAAGTCGTCTGCCGAAATCGGCACGATGTAGGCGCGGGCGCCTTCATCGGCACGCGGCGAATTCCAGTTCGGCCCGCCGACGCCTGGCCCTACGGCGAGCGGCACAGGAATGCGCTGCATGGTGCCATCGGTCAAAGCCAACAAGAACCCGTGTGGGCTCAGAGCCGGTGCCCCAGCCAGCGGCGCCGGCAAATCGAATTTGAAGTCTTGTTCCTTGACAAGCTTAGGTTCCCCGTCATGGCCGAACCGGTACTTGCGCACGCTCAATCCCGTGCCTTTCTCTGGAGACAACACCTGGTAGATTGAGGCGCCGTTGTCGGCAGCGAAAAGATACGGCGTGCCCACGGCTGCTTCTCCGGGCGGCAATGCTTCCGGCTTCCACCACGCGTCCTGTCCCGGTTCAAGGCGCTCGCGCTTCGTGCCGAAGGCAAACACGCCACCGCCGCGATCCGAAACGACGACGTGACCGGCCACCACCAGCGGGTCTCCCTGGCTATCGAGGCCGAGCTGCCGCTGCCAGACGATCTTGCCTCGGTCAATGTCCACCGCGCTGGCCAGGTGCCCCTGGCGTTTCGGATCCTGCGTGACGATAAAGAGGATCTTGCCGTTTTCGTCGATCTGCCCCACATGCACGGGTGAACCGAGCGGCAAGGACGCGGGCCACATCGGCAGCATCTTCTGGGCAAACAGGTCGAAGTGCAGGCGCTGCAACTCACCGTTGGCCAGCACCCAGAAATCGTTCTCGACGGCCCAAACAACCTGTGCCCGTCCCAGGGCGATTTCGGCGGGCTTTTGCTCCTCGGCCAGCGCCGGAAAAATCGGCTGATCCTCATTCCGCACCTGGTTGATGCCGAACAGCCCCAGCACACCGAGATCGGTCACAAAGGCCAGCTTCTCGCCGTCATGGTAGGGCTGGAACCAGGACCAACCGCTCACGCGCGGCTCCGGCTGAAGAATCGGCTGCGCGTCCGGACTTTCAATAGGCAGGCTGAAAACGCGCAGCTTCATGTGGTTCAGGCCGTCGGCCTGGCTGAGAATCAAGTAAGGCGGCCAGGACGCCTGGGCTTCGGCGTTCCCCTGGGCGCGCGGATCGGTACGGGTGACAATGATCGGCTCGCCGCGCAGCGAGCCGCTCGGGTGACCGGTGTGCAAAATCATGACGCATTTCTTTTCGCGCGGCGGTTTGCTTAAGGCCGTATCCAGCACGTAGATGTTGTCGCTATCACCGGGAAAAAAGACGAGATCCGTCCCTTCCTGCGCCACGCCGCCCACGGACAAGGGCTGTCCGAGATCGAAGTACCCCTGCAAATAGCCTTGCACAGTCTCTATTTCATAGACGCGGCCGTCGTAGGTAGGGACGTAGGCCCACGGGCCCTTGACCACCGGGCGTCCCAGGCACGGCGCACTCAGCTTGTGCTGCCAGCGAACCCGGCCCGTCGCCGCCTCGAGCGTCATGACGGTATTGCGTGCCGCGGACAGGACCAGAAAGAGCTCCGGCGAAGTCGGACTAGCCGGCAAGCGGATTGGCAGCGCCGTGGTATCGATGCCCACGCGTGTCAGCCAATGCACTTCGCCCGTGCCCTGATCCATACCATAGAGCACGCCCCGCGCCAGCGCCGGCACAATACGTCCGTTCTCCTTCGGCGCGTTGGTGAAGCCGCTGGTCAGCGGCGCGATCAACAGGCTGGCTTCCACCGGCTCGACAGCTAGCGGCGTGGGCGCCGTACGCTTGCTTACATAGCGCACCCAGCTCCGCACCATTTCCTCCAGCTGGCCGATCAAACTCTTCGCCTCGGCGTCGTCTTTCAGTCCCTCCTGTTCGGCGATGTCGCGCGCCCGGGCGACCGTGTCGATGGTCGGGTGATCTGCCGCAAGCAGACGGCCGATTTGATCGAGCGTCTGGCGGCGCTTCTCCGCCTGGGCAATGAGTGTCTGCACCTCGGCCATGGCGTCGCTGAGGCGGTTTTCATCATCGACCAGGCCGTCCTTGAGCTTGAACTTCCGACTCTCCGCGAAGGCAGCCCGGGCTCGGGCCAGCGTGACAGCATCGAGGCTCTTCCGCGCCTGATCGGTAAACGTTGTCGCCAGACTTCGGTATGTCAGGCCCACGTCATTGTGGAAGTCCTTGAACGGCGCGTTGTCTTGGTTGTCCTTGACTAACTGGTTGAGCCGTTCCAGGGAAGTGACCGGGTCGAGCTGTGTCGAGACCTGGTCGCGGATCTGGCTCAGCTCCGCATAGAGATGATAGCGCGGCAAGTGGGCGCTTGTGGGGAAATTCTTGATGAGGTTGTCAAAGGCGGCAGCGGCGCTGGCATAATTTGCATCTCCATAATCCCGCTGCGCCGCCGCAAACTGATCGTTCTCATTTTTGCCGAGCTTCTGAAGCAAGAAAGGCGCTAACATCCCTATGCCGAGTACTACCAGCACAACGCACACAAAAGTAAACATCAGGAGGAGGCGGGCGGTTTTGGCAGGAGGAGCCGGCGCCGGTTCGTCCAAAGTCCCGGTGCTTGGCGTATCCGACTCGAACACATTTACCTGGGCGCCGACGTTCGGATCATCGGCCGCATCAGGCAAGGGCTCGCCGCGGCGCCGGCGCACAGGCGGCGGTTCGTGCCAGGAGCGCGCTTCACCCGTGGGTCTGTCCGTTGGCGAAGCTGATCGCGGCGTTGTCGTCGCGTTCAAAGGGCTAGCAACCTCAGACCATCCTGCGCCATCGGCCGCGCGATCTGGGTTATGCTCATCGACGACGTCCGCCGGCAAGATCGGCGCGGCGTCTTTTTTCGGCGGGATGTTCTTGGTGGACGGCGGCCTGGTCGCGGTCGGCGGCATTTCTTGCACGACCTCCGCTTCCAGCACCGTCACAAACTCGTCCACTGAGCCGGCCGGTTTTGGATGCCTGTCGTCCCGTGGAGACGCGGCGGGCTGTTCGGGCCCCGGCACGGCTTCTGTTAGCAGCTCCGTATGATTGCCGTCACTGCCATTGGCTTCCCCACTGTCCTGCACGGTGAACACCTGCCGGCACGCGCCGTTCGGGCAGCGCATGCGCTTGCCCCGTAAGCCAGGATCAAGCTGGTACCGGTTGTTGCAGTGTGGACAAAGCGCCGTGATATGCACGAGTAATCCACTCAGTTAACGAGCACAGCATCCAGAATGCCTCCTATTGTAATCGACGCCGCGTCAACTTGGAACAGGGCTATGGGCTCAGGCGGGCTGCACCAGCCCGAAGCCATTTGAAGTTGCACTTTTTACAGGAGCCTCGACCCCACGAGCCGGCAGGGGTCTGGCGAGACCAAGGCCAAGAAAAACGCAAATTCAAAAAACGCCGGCGAGGCCTCGCTGGCGCTTCGGGCTGGTGTACTCGAAGGTTACAGTTTAGTCACGAAGTCCGGCTTCTTGCAAAAGCCGATTGGTCGCGTCGTAGGCCTCGCGCACCCAGTCCACAATCTGGTCCGGCCGCGGCGAGTATTCCAGCTCGATGCTGATGGCGCCCTTGATCCCCAGTTGCTTGATCTCCCGCAAATACGCGGGAAACTCCACGACTCCCCGACCAGGCGGCAGATCGCCGTGCACCTTGCCGTCGCAGTCGCTCAGGTGAACGTGAATGGCTTTACCCTTCAGGCGGCCCAGTTCTTCGGGTCTGGTGTGCGCCAGGGCCAGATGCGACACGTCGATGTTCGCCTGCACCGCCGGCTGGCCGACTTCATCGACGAAGCGCACCATGCTGTCCACGTCATGGAGCAGCGAGAGCTTGAACGGCTCCAGCTCCAGGGCGATTTGCAGACCCAGGTCTCCGGCATATCGACCCAGCTCTTGCAAGTTGCGGACCGCCGTCTGCCACTGTTCCCGGGGCGGGATGACCTGCTGCTCCCAGATATACTCACCGAGCACGAGGAGTACGTTCCTCGCTTCGTACTCGTACGCCAGGTCGAGATAAGCCCGGCAGCGTTGCAGATGAAGGCGTTGCACCGCCGGATTGAAATCGATCAGGCCGACTGCCACACAGGCGATGCTGACAATCGGCAGGCCGGCACGGTCGCACTCCCGCTTGATCAGCCGGCGCTCCCGGACGTCCATATCGAGAGGATCGGCGAAGATGTCGATCGTATCGAAACCGATTTCCTTGGTCATGCGGATGCCATAGGCGGTATCTTTGCCGGCCTGCGCCCACGCGGAGTTGATCAAGCCGAGCTTCATGGCCGTTCTCCCGACGGTTCGCCCCTGTAGGACGGATTTCAATCCGTCCCACATCCGAAAAACTGAATTGTGACCAGACCCGGCCTCCGGTGCAAAGAAAATCTCTTTGGGCTTCCATCGCCCGATGCCGTCTCGCATAATGAGCGTTTACCAAACAGCCTGGGCGGTTCCGGCAAGCTGTGCGGGGCTCCCGGCGCAGAAGGCGACAGGGTTCAAACGGGGATGGGAATGTGTTCGATCCAGGCGCCCTCTGGGCTTATCTAAGCGTTTTCTGCCTGTTGCTCGCCTCGGGGGTCGGCTTTCCGATTCCCGAAGAAATTCCTATCGTCGGCGCCGGCGTTTTGGTGGGGCATTCTTCCGGTCAGGAAATGCCTCCACAGATTTCTTATGCGGCCGCGATGTATGCCGTCTCTCCCGAGGGGCCGTTTCCTGCCAATATTCCCTGGCTCGCTCTGGCCATAGAAGCTCATCCGCAGGTCGTGCCGCCGGCTCGGGAGGTCCATTGGTACACCACGTCCGTGCCCGTGCGCTGGTGGCTGATGTTGCCCATTTGCATCATCGGCGTGGTGGTGTGCGACGGCATGCTCTATGGCAGCGGCCGCCTCTGGGGCCCCTGGCTCCTGGAGAGGAGGTTCATGCAGCGGCTCCTGCCCAGGGAACGACGCCAGAAGATCGAAAAGAACTTCCACGACTACGGCCTATGGGTCCTCCTGTTCGCCCGCATCACGCCGACCATCCGGGCGCCGATCTTTATCATGGCCGGCGTCATTCGTCTGCCGTTCTCGCGCTTTCTCCTGGCGGACGGCATCTATGCCATTCCTGGCGTCAGCCTGCTCTTCTGGCTGGGCTACTTCTTTGGAGAAAGTTTCATTCAGCTCGTCACGGCTTTTGAAGGCCGCGTCGCGGCAGCCAAGCCCATCCTGATCTTGCTAGTCATTGCCGCCGTGGCTGTCTATTTCTTCTTTCATTTTGTGCACCATCCCGTGGCGACCGGAGATCCGCGCCACGAAGTTCCGCTAATTGGCGACCAGGTGGCGGACAAGCTTCGCCACGAAGATTTGCATGCGCCGGCCGCCGACAAGCCAGGACAGCTCGAGCAGCCCGCCAACGCTTCCGCAAACGCTGACGCGCCACAAAACAGCCCCGTAATGGGCCCGGAATCTCCTCAATCGGCAGACAAGAACGAGCCAACGGCCGACTCCCGACCTGCCAGCGCTTCCACAAGTCCTGAACCGCCCCAGAACGGCGAAGCAAAGCCCGCCGAACGCGCTCAATCTGAGAGCGTTGGAACGAACAGCCAAAGCCAGTCAGCAGCGAACGTGCCGCCGGATTCCCACCGCGGAAAATGACCGACTACTGCTTCGCGCCGCCGCCGTTCGCTTTGAGCTTGCGCAGATAGTGCAGATAACCTTTCTCAAAAGCCGGCAACGGCCGGCCAACGAACTGCTCGAAGGCAGCCAGCGGCTCCGTTCCCGGTTTCTTGAGCGCAAGCACATAGCGGTCCAATTCCGGGCTGCCCAGTTTCTTGCCGTGTGTGGCCAGATAATAGGCGAGCGCCCACGAGGCGAGGTAGTAGCGGTCGGATAATTCCTGAGCGCCTGCATGGCTCACGAGAAAATGGTCTGCACCCGCCTTGAGCAGGTCAGTCAACGATAAGAACTCGCCGGCCGCCAAAGCCGCCTGCACGCGGCGCAGGCGATCGGCGTCGGGCTGTCCGACGAACAGCTCGCTGCCGTCCAGGACAGGCGTTTCAAAGATTTGCGCCAGCCCCTCATTCAGCCAGCGCGGCACCTCCGCTTCTGCCGGCGGATAGACGAAATTGGCCAGATAGGCATGAAAAGCCTCGTGGTAGAGCGTTTGAAAAAGGCGCGTGGTGGCGCGCTCGAATATCTCGTTGTTTGTCTTCTGCGTGTCCAGGATTTTGCGGCGCGCTTCTTTGAATTCATTTTGTTGCGTGTCCGAAAGCTTTCCATATTTGCGCCTCAGCTCACGCTCCAGGGCGATCAGCTCGGCCCGCAGTTTTTCGTTTGCCTCACGGGAAGCTTGCAGTTCCTCTCCAAGCCGCCTCAGATCCGAGGCACACAGGATCTCGTTTCTGGTCGAATCAAAAAAGGCCGGATTAAGGAGCTTGTGTCCCTGCTCCTTGAGCAGCGCTTCGTACTCTGCCATCGACTCCACAAGCAGAATCTTCGTTGCCTGTGCATCAGGGCGCCGCGGCGGCAGAAGGTCATCAAAGGCCGCATAGATTTGTTCCAGGCGCTCTGCCCCTCTGCGGACAATGTCCGGGCGGGCATTGGACAGCAACATGAAACGCCTGGACGCATAGCTCAGGCCGCCCACGGGGGACTTGCCCCAGGGCGCCGGCTTCAACTCAAGCGCCGCCAGCACACGCTTGAACTTGTCACGCTCGCCTTGTTTTTGCACGAGGAACCGAGACAGCCGCTCGCGCTCCGCCGGCGAGAGCCGCTCGAAGCGTTTGATGCTGGCCCAGGAATAGGGAGGCCCTGCTTCCTCGATGCGAATGGGTTGTCCGGGATTCACATAAACGAGCTGTAACGTGACTCCTTCCGGTCCCTCTTTCAGCACCCTGCCCTGCACGATGCGGGACTGGAGGTGAAGCACGTCAAACTTCAAATCGGCCGCACGCACAGGCGAGTCGGCAGCGGCAAGCCGGCCGCAGGCGGCGCCCAGTCCCAGTGCGAGCCAGCAGCAGCAGAAAAACGCTCGCTGCGGCGTGCGGCCTGGCTGCATCCGTTCAGTCAGATTCCTTTGCCTTCTCCGCATCTGACGCTTTCCTTTCCCCTTCATTCCGTCTCCGGCGCAGGGCATCGAGGCGCCGTTTGATCTCCGCTTCGTAGCCGCGCTCGACCGGCTCGTAATAACGGCGTGCTTCTCCCAGATAGTCTTGCGCGACCCAGCCGCCCTCATGGTCATGGCTGTACTCGTAGCCGATCCCGTGGCCGAGCTTTTTGGCGCCGTAGTAACTGGCGTCGCGCAGATGCTCCGGCACCGGCAAGGTCCGGCCGGCCTTGACATCGTCGCGTGCCTTGATGATCGCCATGGTTGACGCATTCGACTTCGGTGCGCTGGCAATGTACGTTACCGCCTGGGCGAGCGGCAACTGGCATTCGGGCAGGCCGACAAACTCCGTCGCCTGCAACGCCGCCGCTGCCACCACCAGGGCTTGCGGATCCGCATTACCGACGTCCTCCGACGCACAGATGATCATGCGCCGGGCAATGAAACGCGGGTCCTCTCCCGCTTCCAGCATCCGCGCCAGCCAGTAGATCGCCGCATCGGGATCGCTGCCGCGCATGCTCTTGATGAAAGCACTGGCCAGGTCGTAGTGGGCATCGCCGGTGGGATCATAGTCCAGCACCTTGCGCTGAATGGAATCCTGGGCGACCTCCAGCGTGAACTCCACCGGCCGCTGCTGCGAGGACAGCACGCCGATCTCCAGGGCGGTCAACGCACGGCGGGCGTCGCCGTCGCTCATCTCGGCCAGGAATTCGAGTGCATCGGCATGCATGTTTACGGGGGTGTCGCCGAGGCCGCGCTCGCGATCGGCCAGGGCCCGATGCACCAGTGTCTTGATATGCTCCCGGCTGAGCGTCTCAAAGGTGAAAATCTGGCTGCGACTCAGGAGCGGCGAATTTATGGCGAAGAACGGATTCTGCGTCGTGGCGCCGATGAGCGTCACCCGGCCTTCTTCCACATCGGGAAGCAGCACATCCTGCTGGGCGCGGTTGAAACGATGCAGCTCGTCGACGAACAGGATCGTGCGGCGGCCGGAATCTTCCAGTTCCTTGCGCGCCTCGTCCAGCAGTTCACGGACCTCCTTGATGCCCGCGGCCACGGCGTTGAGCTGGCGGAACTGACATTGCGTATGCTGGGCAATGACATGAGCCAGGGCCGTCTTGCCCGTGCCCGGCGGGCCATAGAAGATCAGGGAGCTGATGCGGTCCGCCTGCAGCATCCGGCGCAACAACTTTTCCGGGCCAAAGAAGTGGTCCTGGCCAATGAACTCATCTACTGTCCGCGGCCGCATGCGCGCAGCCAGCGGCTGGGCCTTGCGCAGGTTGGCCTGTTGCACTTCCCGAAACAGGTTGGCGGAGGATCTCTTTGCCAAGTTTGTGTCCCACCATGCAGGACGGATTGGCAATCCGTCCTACGAAGAGGGCCGCTTCGCCCCGACCGTACTGCATTATAAACGCTGTGCGTGTTCGGTGTCGGGCGTACAACCGAGCGGCAACGGATTCTCGCCGGTGATGAGACGGGCCGAGCGATTGCGCGTGACGTAGTTGGCGGCCCACTGGATCAGCACCAGGACCTTGTTGCCGAACTGGATCAGGCTCACCAGATGTACCAGCAGCCAGATGTACCAGGCCAAAAAACCCGAGAAGCGAATCCAACCCAGATCGACAACCGCGGCATTGCGGCCGATCACGGCCATGCTGCCCCGGTCCTTGTAACGGAAGGGCGGCAACATCCCACCGCGAAGACGCTGTTGAATCAAATCGGCGACATAGCGTCCTTCCTGCATGGCGACCTGAGCCACGCCCGGCAACGGCTTGCCGGTTTGATGGCTGTAATTGGCCAGGTCGCCGATCACGAAAACCTCGGCATGGCCCGGCAAGCTCAGGTCCGGCTGCACGACGATACGGCCGGCGCGGTCCAGCTCCACGCCTGATGTCTTGGCGAGAGCGGCGCCCAGGCTCGAGCCCCTCACTCCCGCCGCCCACAGCACGGTGCGCGTCTCCAGGCGCTCCGATTGCTCGCCGCAACGCATGGTGACGGCATCCGCCTGGATGTCGGTGACAAACGTATTGGTCCGCACGGTCACGCCGAGTCGAACGAGCGCGGCGTGCGCCCGGGCGGAGAGCTTGGGCACATAAGGAGGCAGCACGCGCTCCATGCCTTCAAGAAGCACAATCCGGGCATCCGCCGGATTGATGTGCTTGAAGTTGCCGCGCAGCGTATGGTGAGACAGCTCGGCGATGGCTCCAGCCATCTCCACGCCTGTCGCGCCGCCGCCCACGATGACGAAGGTGAGCAAAGCACGGCGGCGTTGCGGATCGCTCTCGCGCTCGGCTGCCTCGAAAGCGCGCAGGATACGCCCGCGGATGTCCGTCGCCTCTTCCACGGTTTTCAGTCCGGGGGCATGGGACTGCCACAGGTCATGTCCGAAGTAGTTGTCCTGCGCCCCAGCCGCCACGATGAGAAAGTCGTAAGGCAGCGCCCCGTCGCACAGGATGACACGATGGTTCGCCACGTCGATATCGGCGGCCTCTGCCAGCAGCACCTGTGTATTCTGCTGCCGTTTCAGGATGGCGCGGAGGGGAGAGGCAATATTCGCCGGGGACAGACCTCCGGTCGCCACCTGGTAAAGCAACGGTTGAAAAAGATGGAAATTACGCCGGTCCAGCAGCGTCACATGCACGGGGGCCCGCCGCAAGCGTTTGGCGGCATAGAGACCGCCGAAGCCCCCGCCGATGATCACGACTTCCGGCAATCGATCCATTTTCTTTGCCAATTTCGCGAACCAATCCGGCAGTTCGTGCGTCTAGAGGGTGTCTGACACGGACGATTAGAGGAAGAGTAGGTAAATCGCCTGGGAAAACCATGTTGCACATGCATTCAAGTTTTGGGGAGCAGTCCTGCTGGCTTTGTCGCCTCTATCAAGAGGCGCTGCAGCTAGCCGATTTTCCCTTGCGCTTGTGACACCTGACGACAGCAATGGACCTTACCAGGGCCAGGTGTCAACGCAAGACGCCTGGCCTTTTTTGTTGGGTCGGTAGCTGAGACGGTTTAGCAGCGGTCTGAAGAACCGCAGACGAGGATTCGAGCGCCTCCCGGCCCACTGTAGGACGGATTTTAATCCGCCCTCGCGAACTGAGAGGAGGAGGACGGATTGAAATCCGTCCTACAGGAGGAGTCGGCCATGCGCCATAAACGTCGCCACGATTGCCGCTATACCCGGGGTCGTGGCGTAACAGGCAGCGCTCCAGACTTTTAATCTGCGAAGGTCTCGGTTCGAATCCGAGCGACCCCATTGATTGGTCATTCGTCATTTGCGAATGACCAATGACGAATGACGATTCACGATTCGGAAGGGCAAGCCAAAGGGCGATGGCAGCCGTCCCGAAAACGGCCGAGCAGCAATGCCTTGAGGGTTCAACTCCCTCTCCTTCCGCTCTATCGCGGTTCAGGAATCCTCCCGTGGGGCAAAATCTGGCCCCGCGGGAGGAAGGCCAAGCATGGGAGCCTAAGTACCATGCACACAAACTCGGGGATCGGCTAACGGTAGGCCGGCAGTCTTTGAAGCTGCTCATGAAGGTTCGAGTCCTTCTCCCCGAAGAAAAAGGAATGACTACGGAGTCCGTAGAGAGCGGGGTAAGGTTCGATTCCTTCTTCCCGAAAAGGTCCTCGTGGAGCAGTCCGGAGTGCTCGCCACCCTGTCAAGGTGGAGATCGTGGGTTCAAATCCCATCGGGGACGCTCGATAGAAATGCGTCGGCTGGGCAATGGCGAGCCCACACGGCCGTAACCCGTACGCAAACGCTACTGCAGGTTCAACTCCTGCCCGACGCACTGCCTTGATGGGGGGCAAGTTTCCAACTTGCCCGGACTCAGACGGCAAGTTGGAAACTTGCCGCCACGAGCATGGCCCGTTGGTCTATCGGCACAGGACGCCAGCCCCTCACGCTGGCAAGATGGGTTCGACTCCCATACGGGCTAATGAGTACTCAGTACTCAGTACTCGGTACCCAGTACTCAGTACCCAGTACTCAGTACTCGGTACTCAGTACTCAGTACTCAGTACTTTTTTTTCGACCGAGTGGTGGAACCGGTAGACACGCGGCGCTCAGAACGCCGTGCCTTCGGGCGTGGGAGTTCGACTCTCCCCTTGGTCACTGCAGCGGGTGGAGCAGTCCAGTGGTGGCTCATATCCACCGTCCGCCAGGTGCAACTCCTGGACCCGCTACTGAACGGCCGAGTACGCAAACCGGCAAAGCGGCCAGGTCGAGAACCTGGTGAACGATTGTGGGTTCGACTCCCACCTCGGTCACATAATCCGTCATTGGTCATTCGTCAAGCGAATGACCAATGACCAATGACGAATGACCATGGACGATTTTGGAAGGTAGCCGGATACGGTTGGCCGGTCCGGTTTGCTAAACCGTGACCCCCCGCCCGGGGGATGAGGGTTCAAATCCCTCACCTTCCGCTGCAGACTGGATGGTGAAACGGACATCACGCCTCGCTTCGAATCAGGCCTTCCAGTTTCAAATCCTGGTCGGGGTATTTGCCTCGCTGAGTCGTTAGAGATATTGGCTATGTTGTTAACGCAGTGAGGAAATTGCCGATCCCGGAGCACTTTTCAAAGACGCTGGAGCCAGACGGCCAGGCAACCGGCTGCAACCCGGTGGAAGTGGGTTCGATTCCCACCGGCGTCTCTAAAGAGACTCTCGCAGAGCACGCAGAGAGCGCAGAGAATAAGGCCTGATTTCTCTCTGCGCCCTCCGCGCGCTCTGCGAGAGCCGTTTTCGGATTACTCCTTCTCCCACGGCACTTCCCACAGATAAACCAGATGCTCCCGCATCTGCCCATTGTGGTCCTGGGCCTTTACCTTGACCACCTTCTTGGGCTTCGCGCCCTGCATGTCGAAATCGTGCGACACGATCCGCGAGCCGGGTTTGAGCTTCTCCAGTTGCGGCATCAGCTTCACATTCAGGCTGGGCAGCAGGTAGAGCGTGACGACATTCGCGTCTTTCAGATCCAGCGTGAAGATGTCTTTTTTCTGGATGGTCACCAGGTCCTCGACCTTGTTCTTTTTGACATTTTCCAGCGAGTCCTTGATCCGTGCGGGATCGATATCGAATCCATAAGCCTTCACCTTGTAGCGCTTGGCCGCAGTCACCGGAATGCGCGCGTCGCCGCAGCCGAGGTCGTACACCACGTCCCCCTTCTTCACCTCGGCTAGCTCCAGCATCTTGTCCACAACTTCTTGCGGCGTGGGCCAGTAGATGACGTCCGGCGTGCGGTCCGGCTTTTCCCCCTTGTCCTCTTTCTTGGCATCATCGGGTCGCAGATCGACGCTGGTTTCTTCTCCGGCCCGAACCAGCAACTCTCTCTCTTGAACAACACTCTTACCCTGCGCTTTCCAGCTCGCCTTTACCGTGTACTTGAATTTCTGACCGAGGGGCAAAGGCGGGGATTCGAAAAAGCGGACTTCGCCGGTTTGTCCGGTCTTGTAACCGTCGAAGGCCAGCTCCGCGCCGGCCGGCACGGTAACTCGGATTTTGGCCCGCTTCTGGTTGGCGGTCTTTGTGGAATTGTCCAGAATCTGCGCTCGACCGGCGGGGACCGCCTGGCTCATGCTGAACAACGCAATCAGGAACACCAAGGTGCGACGCATTGTTGCTTCTCCTATTCTTTCCTTCATCGCTGCCGGGAGGCAACACGCTGTGCCCCAGGACCGGCAAGCAGCAAACGGATCAGGGCAAGGCACGATTGTTGCTCGAGCCTTGCAAACGACTTTCTCGACGCGAGAACCAATAAACCACCACGCCAATATGCAAAAGCACCAGGACAGGCAACACCAGCTCCTTGGCATAGGCCGTTGCCGAGTAAAGCATGTAGGCGCACGTATCGCAAAAGATCAAAGGCAGAAGGGGATAGAACGGCACCTTGAAGGGCCGTTCAATATCCGGGTCCCGCTCGCGGAGCACAAAAAGCGACAGTCCGGTAAGCAGAAAGAAGAGCCAAAAAGACGGCGCCGTGCATTTGAGCAAGGTGTCAAAGCCGCCGTGGCCCTCCCATTGGACCTTCTCCATGCCGACCTTGGACAAGCCCACATTAATCTGTTCGCGTCCAAAGGTGCTGCCGACGGCCAGGATGAGTCCCACGGTGAGCAGGCACTGCGTGACAATCGACCAGAACGGCGAGCCCAGCCGCGGATTCCAGCGGCCCAGGAACGCAAACAGGCGATACTCGTTTCCGAGAGCCGCGTAGACGCGCGAGCCGGTGAAAACCATGCCATTGATGGCGCCCAGGGCGGAGATCATAACCAACAAAGACATTATTCTAGAGGCATTGTCCCCCTGAAAATGTTTCAGCACGTCCGCGGCAACCGCATCGGAAGTGCGGACGCCTTCAAAGCCGAGGCCAAAGAGGTAAGCTGCATTGACCATGACATAGATGAGTGTGATCGCGCAGGTTCCCAGGATAAGGGATAGCGTGATGTTGCGCCGGCGATTGCGCTGCTCGGCGGCAACCAGCGCGGCGTCGTTCCACCCCCCGAAGGTATAGAGCACGAATACCATCGCCAGGCCGATCGAGACTTGAACGGGAGCGTTCGCCGTTAACGCTGAGACGCCTGGTTCCGGGGCGAGAAAGCCGGCCACGAGAATTCCACCTAGGCCAAGAACCTTTGCAAGCGTCAGGAGATTTTGTGTTCGCTTGCCGAAGGTGACACCCAGCAAATTCAAGACCGAAAGAAGAGTGACCGCACCCAGGGCGCAAGCCAGCGACCCCTCCCTTTGCCACTCCTTCGGGATGCCAAAAAGCTTGACGGCGTAATCGCCAAAGACATAGCCCATCATGCCGATATTGCCGGTGCGAATGACCACCAATTGCGCCCAGCCAAACAGGAATCCCATCCACGGCCCGAAGGCGCGTGTCAGGTAAACGTAGTCTCCGCCCGAACGCGGGTAGGCCGAGGCCAGTTCCGCATAGCAGAGGGCGCCGATGAGCGACAGCAAACCGCCCACCACCCAGACGCCTACTGCGCTCCAGCCGTTCGGCACATTTTTGAAGACCAGCGGAACGGTTTCGTATATCCCTGCGCCGATGACGATGCCAATGATAATGCTGACGGTGTCCCACAAGCCAAGCTGAGGCCGGATCGGTTCGCCGCGCGGGTCAGGAGAATCCATGAAGTTGGCTCCGCGAATTCCGGTAAGAATCCAGATTCTCTTTTAGCCAATTCGCAGGCCGGCGGCAAACAAATAGGCAAGTAAGGCCGGGCAGTTTAGCCGAGTTTAGCCGCGACCTCTGGGTTTTTGGCTTCTTGTTTTACCGCTGGGGCAAGTCTACAATCGATGCGACTCTGTCAAGGGAGAAGAAAGTAATGCAAGCTGAATCCCTAATGCCGTGGCTCCTCGCCATACCGTTCCAACCCTTCCGCATCGTCTTAAACAGCGGCCGAACTTATGACGTTCGCCATCCCGACTTTATCGACGTGGGTGAGGACAGCGCTCTTTATTTCCACCGCGATCGACCGGGCACCCGCCAGCATTACAAATGGGAAACATTCTCTCTCCTGCTGATCGACCATATCGAACGCCTGGAATCGCCGCGTAAACCGGGCAAACGCCGAACCAGCCGAAAATGAAGAGCAAGGACCTTGCGCCGCAAGGGCGCCTTATAGGCTGCGTGCACCTTTCCGCGGCTGCATTCCCAGTAGCGCTTGCGGGCTTTCGTAAAGAATGGCGCGGGCAATCGCCAGCGCTTCCTCGCGCGTGTACTGCCCCTGCCCCACCTTGTCGGCCAAAACCGCCGCAAGCTGTTTGCGCACCAGCACCAGCTTGGCGTAGCTCCATTCGACGCAATAGGCGTCTGAGAAGAAACCGATTTGCTTGTTGACGGGCACCATGTCGAGCCGTTCGGCGATGACTTGCCGCATGATGTCCGGGAAGAAGTTGTGCCACCAGTACCCGGCCAGGCTGAAGTTGGGCAATTCCCGGGCCAGCGTGCACAGCGCCTGGTTGGCGTGCCGGCTGGACAGGAAGCATTGGAAGCGCAGTTTCGGATGCCGGCCGATCATTTCGGCCACCTGGCCGATCGTGCGCTGCGCCAGCCGGCTGCCGGTCTCGTAAGGCAGCGGTTCCGCGCCGAAGCTAAATTGGAAGACAATTTCATGCGCGTGTCTTTCGAGCGCGCTCAGGAAGGCCTCGTTGATGTAGGAGGCGTAGATATCGCGCTCGGCCGAACCGGCCTGGGCACGCCGTTTCAGTGCCGATTCCATGTCCGCATCGCTCACCGGTCGAAAGTCGATATCGGTGGAGATGTGCGTGGCCGTCGATAGGATTTGTGCGCAGGGAATGGCGCTCACATAATGCTCGACGGCGGCATGCACGTCCGCCAGGTTGCGTATCATGCGCTCGGTCGCCGGCCGGCCGCCGCTGCCGATGGGCGCTGGGCTCTCCGGAGAACGGCCCCAGCAGCGTTCCAGCTCATAGAGTGCCGTGTCGAATTCGCCCCACTGGCAACGCGTGAAGAAGCCCCATTCGAGCGCGTATTGCAGCCGATCGTCGTCCGCGCCCGATTCGCGCCGCGCGATCTCCGTGCCGGTCCGTTGAATGTTGAGGCGATCGAGAATGCCGTGCTGCCAGGAGCGGTCGTCCGCGCGCTCGCGAATCAGGCCGTCAAGCCGCCGCCAGTTGCGCGCCGTGATCGGCTCCTGCCAGCCGTACAGGTCGGCAAGAATGATGCGCACGCCCCAGAACGAGCTGGTGTTACGAATGTGCGTCAAGAACGGTAATGCTTCCTCCAGACGTGCGTGAGCCTCATCCCGGCTGGGCCAGCCGGGGTATTGCGTCAAACGCGCTCCTGTTGGACAGCCCGCGGCGTACAGGTCGGTCACGACCATGTGGTAGAGAAGGATGTCATGCAGTCCGCGCGCGCCGAGCTTGCCGCCGACCAGGTGTGTGTGCACGTCGAGAGAAGGAACTTCCGCAAGCGCTTGTTCGAGTTCGCGAGCTAGAGACTGTGTGGCCATGGCTGTTCTTTTAGGAACTCTTCCACCTCGGATAATCTTGGGATGCCGCTTTGTCCGCCCAACGCCTTCGCCTTAAGTGCCGCCGCCGCGGATGCATATCTAACGCAGACATCAACTTCGGCCTCACCGCGTGCTAATGTCGCCGCATAAGCGCCGTGAAAAACATCCCCGCAGCCCGTGGTATCTACGACAGGTACAGAATATGCCGGCCAGGGCGTGGGCAGATCCCACGGGCACCGGCCCAAGAACCAGCAACCCTCCGCGCCCGATGTAACCACAACCGAATGGTCCTCTCCGCGCCAGAGTTTCTTGGCGGCAAAGATAGGACTGGATTCCCCGGTCAGCTTGTGCGCGAACTCCTGCGCGACTATCAAATGGTCAACCAAGTCGAGCAACTCTGAGAATCCAGGCCCCTGGTCGCTTTCAAAATCGGCGACCACCGGAATGCCGGCCGCCTTCGCGAGGCGCGCAGCCCGGATCATTCCCTCTACCCCAAAATGATCAACAAACAATACCCGCGTCGACCGAATCATGTCCTCGCTTGGCCAGTCGCATTGAGCCCCCAGAACATTTGCGAGATCGTAGAAGACAGTTCGCGTTCGTGTCTTCTCATCGATAATGATTACCGAGTGTATTGGCCGGGCCCCGGCAATCCGCTTGACAGAACTGACATCGATTCCTTCCTCAGCAAGCCGATCCAAAACGAACTGCGAGAGTTCATCTTCGCCCAGCGTGCCGGCATAAGCGCACTTCGACCCGAGCCGTGCCGCCGCGACCAGCGCGGTTGCCGTCAGACCGCCGCACTGCCGTTCGCGGCGGCGCACCTGCACCTTGCTGTCGGCAGGCGGATAGCCATCGACGTAGAGCAAGTCGTCGATCGCCACGCAGCCCAGGCCCAAGATATCGAAAGTTGGATTCATGGCTTACAAGGAAGCGAGCCATCGCCGCATAGCGGGCGGGTCCTCCTTGAACATCAAGGAGCCGGGGACAATATAATCGGCGCCCGCCGCATGAAGCAGCGGCACGGTTTCGCGGCGGATGCCGCCGTCGGCCTCGATCTCTGTGCGCAGGCCGCGGCGGCGAATGATTTCCCGTGCCTGCCGGATCTTGCCCGGCACAGAGGCATCCATCGCCGCTCCCTTGATCCCCATCGCGGTGCCGACGATCGTCAGGACGTCCAGGCGCTGCCAGTATGGCTCAAGCACCTCGAGCGGCTCCGTCAAGAGCAGCGAAATGCCGGCCATCTTGCCCCGCGCCTTGATTGCATCAATGACCGCGCCTGGATTATTCGTGGCATCAAAGCAGAAGATAATCCCGTCCGCCCCGGCTTCCACAAAAGGATCGATCCAGGCCAACGGATCGGTGGTCATCAAATGAATCTCAAACGGCAGCTTGCTGTGCGGGCGCAGCGTCTTTACGAGGTCGGGGAAGAACAGCATGGTCTTCGTGTAATGGCCGTCGGCCACGTCGAGATGAAAGCGCTCGGAATAGGGCTCCACGCGCTTCATGTCCGCGGTCAGGTTGCCCAGGTCGGCAGACCAAAGAGAGGTTGCGCACTTCAGCACGGCCTTCATCCCCCAAAGGATGCTACTCAGAGAGGCCCAAATCGGCCAACTTTCGCCGCAAGAAGGCAATGCTGTCATCGACCTGGGTTTCTTCCAGCGCATGAAGAATCAGCGGGCCATTGAAGCCGAACTCCCTCAGCAGCGTGAGATAGCGATAGTAGTCAAGGCTCCCCTGCCCTGCCGCAAGATGACCTGCCTGACCATCCTCATTCAAGTCCTTGGCATGCGCGATCACTATGTCTCTGCCTAACAAATGGAAGGCGTCTTCCAAGACAACGTCCATGCGGTGGAGGTCGCCTGAATGAAAGAGATTGGCCGCGTCCATAACGACCTTCAAGCGAGGCGAATGGAAATTGTCGAGGAGAGTCCTGGCGCTCACCGCCGAGTGTACCACGTTCGCCACCTCCGGCTCAAAGGCCAGTGTAACGTCACATTTCTCGGCGATGTTCAAAGCCTGCTCCATGGCTTCCGTCAAATCCTCCCAGGCTTCGAAAGAATCGTTGTCCGCATGCCAGCGCCACATGTTGTCCGGGTCGCGCGTACCGGTACAGAGTGTGATGACCCGAGTTCCCATGGACGCGCAGGCACAAGCAAGCACGCTCAACCGTCTCATGCCGTCGCGACGCCGCTCCAGGTCGGGATGAATCATATTGAACGTGCCCGACACGGCGGCCATGGCGATGCCTCGCTCGGCCATGCAGCTTTTGATGTGCCGGCAAACGGAGGCGGGGATCTCATCCGCCAGCGAAGGCAGCCCGGCACACGCCATGTTGAACTGCACGCAATCCAGGCCGTGCGCCTTGACGGCGTCCAGGACCCCTTCAAGCGACGGGCGTGCAAAAGTCTTGGCGAAAATCCCGAGTCGCATCAGACGCCCCCCCTGACTTCCGCAAGCCGAACACGCCCTCCGGTCTCCGCGGAACGGGCGATGGCCACCATGGCCCGCATGGCCGCCACGCCGTCATCGATGCCGGCCCCGTGCGGCGGCGCTCCATGAAGAATGGTGTCGGCAAAGCCTTCAATCTGGCGCTTGTAGCTATGCGCGTCCTCACCCAGAGGCCGGTGGAACTGGCGGTCCTTCACCGAAAAACATTCGACCTGGCTGGGCTTGTGAAACCAGGGCAGGAATACCTTGCCGATCACGCTGCCCTGCTCGCCGTAAATGTGAAAGCCCTCCTCAAAATCACCGCGCACCGCTATGGTCAGGTCGAGATGCCCGAGGCTGCCGTCCGCGAAATCGACGCTGATGAACCAGCAATAGGCGCCGAAGCGTTCCAGGAAACGGGCCTGCACGGCTTCGATGTCACCTCCCAGGAAGCGTGCGCTGTCCACCAGGTGGCTGCCATGCGTCAGCATGAAGTAACGGCGTTTGTCCGCCTTGGGATTCCCCTCGGGCCGGCGGGCCTGCTTGCTGGCGATGGGGATCGGTTGCAAGTTGTCGGTCATGGAGTAGCGGTAAGTCGAGTCGTAATACCAGGCCTTGAAACCCATGCGCTGACCGACTTCTTCCTGAAGGAACTTTTGCGCGAAGGCGATGCCCGGATCAAAGCGGCGGTTATTGCCCACCTGCAGCACAAGCCTCGATTCGCGCAGCCGGCTGCGGAGTTGCTCGCACTCCTCGATGTTGACGCCCAACGGCTTCTCGACCAGCACGTGCTTGCCGGCCGCGATCGCTTTCAGACACAGCGGCACATGATATTGATCGGCGGTGGCCAGGATCACCGCTTCCACGTGGGGATCCGCCAGCATGGCGTCGAAATCGTGATAGGTTTTCCAGGGCTCATGGATGGCGGTCATGCGTGCCAGCAGGTCCTCGGCCACATCGCAGATTGCGTAAAGCTCGGCGTTGCGGGCCTTGCGGCAAGCATCGAAGTGTGCAAACTGCGCGATAGGGCCGCAGCCAAGCACACCGATACGCAGAAGTCGCGATTCCTTGTTCATGACGCGATTCCAGGGTACCGCTGCTTGAGCGCCTCTCGCAAGGCTTTGAGCTGTTTCCGCTCGGCCACGGCCAGGAGCGCGCGAACGTGTTCTTCCATCGGCACATCGCGCACTTCGCCGGAGCGATGTACGTCAAGGGCCTGCTGCATCGCCTCGGCGCCAAGCTGAGGATCGGCCTTACCCCTGCTATTTTTGATCGAATTGATGGCGGAGCCGGCCAGAAAAAGGATATTGTCGCTGATGCCTCGGCGTTCCGCGTCCGCGAGATTGAGGCAAATGTTCCCCTGATCCAGACCGCCCGCCCGCGCGATCATCGTCGGCTTGATCCCCGGCAACGGTTTGCTGAGAACGGCTTCCGAAGCCTCCCATTCAGACCCGTACGGCCGAATAAAAGGCGTACCCATGCGCACCGGCGCGGTCTGCCGAAAATCGATGCCGTCCAGGCGAGCGAGCAAATCGATTATCTCGCGCCAGATGCCGCGGGTCTTGACGCCAATGCCGGCATTGTGCCCGTAGATGGCAGGCGGATTCTCGAGCTTACGGGTTGCCTCACGCACCATGCGCACAGTGCCGCCCGCAAAAGTCTCACTCAACATGACGCCGGTGGCCCCCGCCTCCACAACCGCATGCACGGAATCGAGAATCTCGTGGGGGCTTCCCGTGATATGCGGCGCAAAAATCAGGCCGAGACCGCCGCGCTTGCCGCGCGCCCCCTCAATCGCCGCTGCCGCCAGCCGGGCGCGCTCGCGTACCGGCGAGTAGTCCAGATTCGGGTAAAGATTTTCATCCTCTTTGACAAAGAGAAACAACGGGCAGCCGGCCGCCTCTTCCACCAAACTGCCCACTTCCTGCGGCGTGATGCCCGCGGTCGGCTTCAGGATCGTGCCGAATGCCGGCTGGTTGGGCGCGAAACGCGTGCGCTGACGGACTCCCTGGGGACCGTAGGCGGGCCCCGGAAAGCTGCGTATGACTGCCTCGGGTAGCTGCAGAGCGATCAGACGGGCGTCCTGATTTTCATACACATCAAAGATGATCGCCCCCGCCAAGGTGTGCAGGAGATCGCACGACGTCAAATGTCCGTCCGGCTGCAGCATCATCTTGAGGGGGAAAGCCATGTGCAAGAGGCCGATGCGTCCGCCGGCATCGAACGCATCGATGCCGACCGCCCGCGCCGTGCACGCTTCCAGCAGCGAGCCCGGCGGCGGATGCTTGATCCCGCTGGTGGCGTGGTAGCTGATTTCGCTTACCGCGTCCGCCAGTTTGAGGGTGCGCAAGGCAAAGAAATACGTGGCCACAACCTGATCATCGATCACCGGCGGCGGCTGAGCGGCGAGACGTTCGCCAACAACTTCGCGCAGCCGCACTTCACGCGCGTCCTCATCGTGCCAGATCAGGCTCAGCACCTTGTCGTTCACAGGTTTCATGGCCATCCTTCCTACCGCTGCTATTCCTGATTTTCCAGCCAGCGCTCGACGCGCCCGCGCGTGGGAAATTGCACGATCAGCCCAAGCAGGAGCAAGCAACCCAGGCCAAGGGCAAGCGGCTGTCCTTCCAGATAATACGCAATGCCCTGGTAAAATGCGGCTCCTTCCAGAAGCGCCATGCCGATAATCATGCGCGTCTGGTAAAGAGCTAACCCGGATAATTCCCGGCTGCCGGGCGATCGCTCTGGATCTGCTGACGCCGTGGAAAAAACAGGTTCATTGTCCCATTGCATCCGGCTGGCGGAATTTTTCAGGATGCTGCGCGGCACGATGAAATGGGCAATCACGGCAATCAAGGCGAAACCGACGCCCACATAAGTGAAGATTGGTACCTGCGGCGGGAGCGGTAGGTTGCCGAGAGCGCGTAGCACCACAAAGACTATTAGCGTTATGGCTACCCCAAGAATAAGGGTGCCGGCAATAATTTGCATCGTCCGCAACCGCGCCGCCGGCACGGGCGAGTCTTCAGGAAAGGACATCAGACCATTCTCCAGTTATACCTTGTTCATAATAGTGGAACGTACGTCAAGATGCCGATCCTGACGGCTACAAAGACCTTGGCAACTGGTAAACTTGCTTGGCGCATTGGTGGCGCTTCGCGTGCGAACCGGCGGCAAAAAGACGAACATCCTTGGGAATTTGCCTGGCGCGTTGGGTGGCGCTTGACTGGCGCGTTGGGTGGCGCTTGGTTGGCGCTCGCCATCCATGGCGCCGCGCAAACCAAATGCAGTTGGCAAGCGAACACTGCTTACAGACACCTGAGGGCGTTTCGGGCAAAACGGCTGGGGGCGCGAGCAAGCTGTGTGTGCGCGCGCAATGCAATCCAATTATGGGCTTTGGCGCCAAGGGGTTAGGGAAAACGGATCGTTGCGCTAGTGCTTTGTCAATCGTTGATTGATGAGTCGTTTAACCCGGAGCCAGCGGCGACGGCGATAACAGTCCGCTGACCGCCGTCGCCGCTAGCTCCGGGTTAAACGATTTAGACCATCCCTCATTCGACGGTTGACGAATCACTTGGTCCAAAGGTGAAATCCAAAACTAGCGGACACGCCTTTCCGGGATGATCGGCAGCATTACATGCGAAGCATGCGCACCATTGTGGTACACCGTGTTGTCGGCCGGCAGCATGCGCCGGTGTTGTTGCAGCGGCTCACCGGAATTCGGATTCACATCGAAGCGCGGAAAATTGCTGCTGGAGATGTCCAGTCGAATCCGGTGGCCGCGCGCAAAGACATTCGCGGTTGGATAGAGATGGATCGCCACCGGATAAATCTTGCCCGGCTCCATGAGTTCGGCTTTTTCCAGCGAATTGCGATAACGCATGCGCGTAATGGAATCGCCGATGTTCAAATCGAAGCCGAGTGGATAATCGGGGCTGCGCGGATAGACGTCGATCAGCTTGGCGGTGAAGTCGGTGTCCAGGGCCGAGGACGACACAAAGAGATGCACCACCACAGGTCCGGTTACCTCGACATCTTCGTCCAACGGCGCCGTTTGAAACACCAGCACATCGCGGCGCTCGGAAAGAGGAAGCAGATCCCTGGCGAACAGGGTACTCGCCCTGCAGCGCTGGTCGAAGCCCCCGGCATCGAGGATGCCGCCGACGGAGGATAGATTGCCGCCTATGGTTGGCACCGGGTTGGCTGGATCGAAGCGAAAGGTTGTCTGCGCCATCGCTGCCGCCGGCACTTGCGGGCTTAACTCGCCATTCGCATGAAGGTAATACGGCGTGAACTGGGTGCGCTCCAGGGGAAACGCTTGCTCATCGCGCCAGTGCCCTCCGTGTCGAAGCCTTCCGTCCCTGGATTTCCGGCCGTCGCCGCCGCCCATGATGAACAGCTTGACGCGCTTCTCCCGGTCCACGCTGTTGTCGATGTCCTTGAGCCAGCGATCGAACCAGCGCAAGCGCCATTCATTGAACGCCAGGGCGGCTTCCGGCGGAAATTCGACCTCTCCCGCCACATCGCGACCCTGGGCCCCGTGCGTCCACGGGCCGATGATGAGCCGCTGCGGGGATTGCTTAACTTTCGATAGCACTTGCCAGTTAAGCACGTTCTGCCGGCACCAGGAATCGTACCAGCCGGTGACGTGGTAAACCGGAATATCAGCGTAGCTCTCGACGTTATCGATCACCGAGTATCCCGGCTGTTTCCAGTAGGCGTCGTTGTCCCCATGCCGCATCACTTCGATCAGCCAGCGCTCATACTCCGGCACTTGCTTCAAGGGGGTCGTGCCGGGGCGAATGGGCAGATGCAGCAGATGCTGCGGCATGAGCTTGCCGTTCTGCTCCAGAGCCTGCTTCAGAGCTGGGTCCGCCAGGGCGGCGCGGGCATTGGGAGCGCCGATCGTAAAGATCCAGTTCATGAAACGCAGCTCAAAGGCGCCGCTGTGGCGGATGCCGGCGATGCCGGTGTTGGATACGGAATCGACCGGAATCATGCAGGCGAGATAGGGCGGCCGGGCGCAGGCCAGCGCGTGCTGTGTGCCGCCGACATAGCTGGTGCCGAAGGTGCCGATCTTGCCGCTGCACCAGGGCTGCTTGCCGATCCACTGCACCAGGTCGTAGCCGTCGTTGGGATCGTCCAAGAGCATGCGCCAGTCGCCTTCCGAGGCATAACGGCCGCGCACATCGTTGACCACCACGGCGTAGCCGCGGGCCGCGAACCAGCGGGCCTCGGCCGCTGTGCCGTTCTTGTTGTAAGGCGTCCGCGCCAGCAGGGTGGGCAGGCGCCCATCAAGCGCTATTCCGTCACGCGCCGGAAGGTAGAGGTCGAGCGCCAGGCGGACGCCGTCGCGCAGGGGGACAAGGACATCCTTTCTGACCACTACCTGGAGTGCAGTGTCAGGGGCGAAATCGGCAGCGGACGCCGCCGCTGTAATGAGAATGATCGCGATGAGCGCCTTGAAGACGCTTGAGAATGCCTTGGTCACGGTTGTCTCCAGATGTTTCCCGTCCGATCAATGAATTGGGCCTGATCGTATCCGTGCGGAGTTCGTCTGGCAATCAAGAAAATCCAGGGCCGAAACGCGCCGCCGCTTTTTTGTGCCCGGATGCGAAAAAGCGCCTGCCCAAGGGCGGTTTTGTCCGAGGAAAGGGCCAAAAAGCGCAGAAATCCCTCGTGGAAATTTGACACCCCCCTCCCCCCGATCTAGGGTTCTTGTGACGGGCGGTATGAGAGATGCACGCAGCAATGAAAAAACTGGCGTGTCACGCCGCCGCGAGACACCCAGGAATCTGACCTCTTCATCCTCAAGAGAGCACCCCCTGACGAGCCACGAAGGCTAGGTCTTCGCTGCGAGCGGCCCAAGCGGCGAAGACAGGCACCGGCTCCGCACATGCTCCTGGATCTGCATCCCTGCGAGGCATGATAATTCTTATCCCCATGCATGCGGAGTGAAGAGGCAGCGTGCAGCGTAATCGTTTAGGGCTTGACTGAAGAAAGGGGACTTTCGTGAACAAGTGGTATGACCGATTCGTGCGGTTCGTGAAATCGGAAGATGGTCCGACCGCGGTTGAGTACGCCGTCATGCTGGCCCTGATCATCGTGGTCTGCATCGGCGCCATCACGACCCTGGGCGGCAACGCCAACAAGGTGTACAGCAACGTCGCGCTGAATACCTCAGTCGGTTCGTGAGCCGGCCGGACTGCGACCGCCTCGGCGGTTAGAAGCGTCTCGAATGTGTTTTTATGTGGTCTGCTATTTCGTTTTGTCCAATTCTGAACAACAGAGAAGGAGAAAGGCACATGCGTAAGCTCGGACAGTTCGTGGTGAATTTCGTGAAGGCGGAAGACGGCCCGACAGCAGTCGAATACGCCGTCATGCTGGCCCTGATCATCGTGGTCTGCATCGGCGCCATCACGACCCTGGGCGGCAACGCCAACAAGACCTTCACCACCGTCGGCTCCGCCGTCAACGTCGGCAGCTGAAACGGGTTCCTTGTGGTTCTTGGTTTTCCAGGGGCGTGCCCTGGGGCACGCCCGATTTCTTAAAAGGGGAGATAAGCAATGCAGAAGCTCGGTCAATTTGTGGTGAATTTCCTGAAAGCCGAAGACGGCCCGACCGCAGTCGAATACGCCGTCATGCTGGCCCTGATCATCGTGGTCTGCATCGGCGCGATCACGACCCTGGGCGGCAACGCCAACAAGACGTTCACCTCCGTTGGCACCGCTGTCAACGTCGGCAGCTAAGGATCCTGACACTGGTCAGAGACCTGGTATGAAGCCAAAAAACGCAGGTGAGCCGTGAAGCCCGTAGGGTTTTGCGGCTCACCGCGTGTTGCCATGTCCTGGCGGAGCGTTTCTTTTCTCCCAACTTTACGAGGATTCCTCTCATGACGTTCTTTGCCCCGCAAAACTGGCCGCTGTGGTTCTTGAGTGTGGCCATGGTCGTGGCCGCGGTCATCGACGGCTGGAAACTCAAGGTCCCCAACTGGTTGACCTTCCCGCTCATCATCAGCGGCTGGCTGCTGGGACTGATTCACGATTGCGGCTGGCTTGCGGGCGCGGGCGGCATCGGCGCCAGCCTGGCGGGCACGGCCCTGGGATTTGCCTTGTTGTTGCCCGTTTATGCCATCGGCGGCATGGGCGCGGGCGACGTGAAAATGCAGATGGGCTTCGGCGCCTGGGTGGGAGCTTTCTTCGGCCTGAGCCAGGGCCTGAAGATTGTGTTCTATGCTTTCTGTGCCGCGGCTCTGATCGGCGGCGTGATCGCCCTGGCCATGATTTTGCTGCGCGGCCAGCTGCGGCGCAACGTGCAAAACACGCGGGAGATCGTTGGCGACTGGTTCACGGCCTCAAGCCTGGGCACCGTCGCCGGCAAAGCAGCCGAGCGCAAGCCACGCTTGCACCTGCTGCCCTACGGCATCCCGCTGTGTATCGGCTTTGTCGGCTATTTGTTTTTTCTCTACGGAATTTGAGTGCCGGGCGGCAAGCAAGCCCCCCGTCTACGAGATCTTGCCCGGCTTAACCAGGCTCTGTGGAACTGGCGAACCCAGGTGGAGTGACAATCAACAAATCGGGCAGATGCCGAAGATTCGTTGTCCGTGCTAAAGGCGCAAAAGTTTAAGTTGCTAACCTTGCTCGGTCGAAATAAACGGCAGGATTTGCAAGCGTTTGACTGACACCCTTCTCCTTCAAGAGGTATGCACCCATGAAACCGAAGACATTGATCCTGATGGTCGTGGCGATTGCCTGCGGCCTGGTGGCTAGCTACATGACTAGCCGCGTGATTGCGGACCGGTCGGATAAACCGACCGACGAAAAAGTAACCGTGTTAGTAGCCCGGAAGAATCTCACGATGGGCACCTACATCAAGGACCCCGAGCAGTTGTTCGAGGAAAAGCAGTTCACCAAGGGCGAGGAGCCGAAGAAGGCTATCCGCAACTTTGAGGAACTGAAGGAGAAGCGCTTGAACAAGCCGCTCAGCGCGGAGCAGTTTGTGACCCCGGATGATGTGCAGACCAAGGATCAAGACGGGCTTTCCTCGGTGATGCAAAAAGGCAAGCGCGCCTTTGCCATCAAGGTCGATGCCGCATCCTCGGTCGGCGGCTTTGTGCTGCCCCACTCGCGCGTCGACATTGTGTCGGTTGTGCAGCGCAACGACAACGAGACGTATTCCAAGATCATCCTGCAAGATATTCTCGTGTTGGCTGTGGATCAAGGCAAGGACCGACCGGATGACAAGCAGACAGTCCTTGCCAATACGGTGACCGTACAGGTCACGCCCCAGCAGGCAGAAGTCCTTACGCTGGCGCAAAGACTGGGCACCTTGAATCTTCTTCTGCGGGCCTACGGCGACGAGGAAAAGGTGACCACGGCTGGGACAAGGCCGAAGGAAATCACGCAGGCCGGCAATGACAAGGGCGAGAGCCAGGAAGAACAGTTTGGGGGAGAAGGCAGCAGAGGAAGACCGCTCGGCCTGGGCGGCATTCCGGAGTTGCCCAAGAATACCAAGCCGTCAACTTCGGTCGCCGAAGTCAAGCCGGCCGAAGTCAAGCCGGTTGAGCCGCCGAAGACGCACACGCTGACGATTTACAACGGCGACGCGGTCATCCGGGCGGTCTTCACGCTGCCCAAGGACAAGGAAGGCGCAGTGGAGAAGAAGATCGACAAGGCCCCCGAGCCAACGACCAAGCCGGCCGCCAAGACGCCGGCCACGAAATCGTAAGGAAGCAAAGTTTTTCGCAAGGAGGAAAGCGGCAAACGGCGCGCAAGCAGGTTATCGCAAGACGATGCCTGCTTGCTCGCCGCCCGCCGCTCGGGAGTCTATCCCGCTGGATGGACTCGACGACCTGGTAACCCGGCACTCAACCAAAACGGCAGGAAAGCCCGTGGGTGCAGCGCACCCACCCGCCACTTCTCAATGAGGTGAAAGGATGCACCACTCGAAACCCGTTCGTCTGGCCCTGTGGAATTCCATGCTCGGCCTGCTGCTTGGCGGCGTTGCCCTGGCGCAGCCGCCGGCGCCCCCTGCGCCCCCGACGGCGGCGCGCGGCGCGGGACTGATCGTCCCCATCGGCACGTCGAAGCCGATCCAGATGAGTACCAAGCGGAATATCGCCCGTGTCGATAATCCCAAGCCGAACGTGGTCCGCGTTCAGGCGGTCGTCGATGATCCAAAGTCCGTGCTGGTCACGGGCCTGGAAGCCGGCGTTACCCAGATCACCCTGACGGATGACGGCGGCGCCCGCGAAACCATCGAGGTGCTCGTGCAATCCGATGTTGAGTATCTTCGCTCCGTGTTGCGGACCGCGGCGCCGACAGCCAATATCCAGCCGTTGCCGGCTGCCAACGGGGCGATCCTGCTTACGGGCACCGTGGCCCACTCGGAAGACGTGGACGGCATCGTCCGGGCTGCGATCGCCGTTGTCGGCGCTCCCGACCGCGTGATCAACATGATGCGCGTCGGCGGCGTCATGCAGGTGCAGCTCGACGTCTGCGTGGCCAAGGTCGATCGCACCGAGTCGCGCAGCTTCGGCTACAACATCCTGGCGAGCGGCCCCAGTGCCATCTTCGGCAGCACCGTCGGCGGCGTTGCCGGCACTATCCCGACCATCGGCACCGTGCCGCCGTCTTCCTTCAATAACAGCGGCAACGGCGGCGGCTCACAGCAATCCACCGGCATCATCACCGGCGGCAGTATCAGTGCCTCGCCCACGAACTCAAACCTGTTCCTGGCGATTACCTCCCACGGAACCTCGGTCATGAATTTCCTGCAGGCCCTGCGCAACGAAAACCTGGCCAAGATCCTGGCCCGGCCAACCGTGACGACCTTGAGCGGCCGGCCGGCCAGTTTCCTGTCCGGTGGTGAACAGGCCGTACCGGTGCCTGCCGGTCTGGGCCAGATCGGCGTGCAGTTCGAAGAATTCGGCACCCGCTTGAATGTATTGCCCATCGTTCTGGGGGACGGGAAAATTCGGCTGGAAGTGGAACCGGAAGTCAGCAACCTCAATGCGGCTTTTGGCACGACGATTTCCGGCGCCACCGTCCCCGGCCGGGATACCCAGCGCGTACATACGACCGTGGAAATGGAAGACGGCCAGACCTTTGTCATCGGCGGTCTCATCCAGCGCAAGACCGATATTGCCACTTCCAAGGTGCCTGTGCTGGGCGATATACCCTTCCTGGGAGTGGCTTTCAGCTTCAAGAACTCCGTGGAAACCGAGGACGAACTGGTGATCCTGGTCACCCCGCATCTGGTGGACGCGATGGACTGCAGCCAGGCGCCAAAAATTCTTCCGGGTCAGGAAACGCGCACCCCGGATGATTTTGAGCTATTCTTGGAAGGAATCATGGAAGCCCCGCGTGGACCGCGGGTGGTTTGCCCCGATTATCGCTATGTGCCCGCTTACAAGAACGGGCCGACGGCTGCTCTCTTCCCCTGTGCCGGCAACGCCAACGGCGGCGCGGGTTGTGGAACGGCCGGCTGTGGCGTGGGCACTCATGGAGGTCCAGTGCCTGGCTGCGGAACGCCAGTCATCGGGGCTCAGGATTACAGGACGACGCCTCCGGTGGAACAGATGCACCGGGCAGATTTGCCTGCCCCGATCCCATCCGCGGACGTCGCTCCGGCAAATACCGGCAAGCCCACTTCCTTGCCCCCCACGACCAACGGTCTGGGCGGCTCGGACGGGCAATAACCAAGAGTCGGCGACCAGCCAGGGGTCACGAGTTACGAGACAGGGCTTAATTTCGGAGAGAGCAGTCATCGGTCATTCGTCATTCGTCATCGCGAATGACGAATGACGAGTGACGAGTGACTCGGACCCCGGGACGATTGCCACCCCCTCTAGCTCATCCTCGGTGTATGTATGCGTGACGTGCAACGGGTAGTTATTGTGGATCCATCGGATGCGACGCGGGAACCGCTGCGCAACTTGATGCTGGGCGTCGAGTCCATCTGGCTGGAGGCCGAATGCTCGCGCTATGAGTTCTTCTTCGACGTCGTGCACCAGTCGCACCCGGATGTGGCCGTCATCTCGCTGGACGCCGACGAAAACAAGGCCCTGCAGCTCATCACGCAGTTGACCAGCGAAGCGCCGGACCTGCCGATCCTGGCGGTCAGCGCCAAGGGGGACGGCCAATCGATCCTGAAAGCCTTGCGCAGCGGGGCGCGCGAATTCTTGACGCAGCCGGTCGTGCTCGAAGACCTGCTCAAGGCGTTGCAACGTTTGCAACAACAGCGCGGCAATCGGGACGGCAGCACGCCGAGCGGCAACACCAAGACGGAATCCATGGTCGTCGCCGTTCTCGGCTCGCGCGGCGGCATCGGCTGCACCAGCCTGGCAGTCAACCTCGGCTGTACCCTCGCGGAGAACAAGGAGAACAGCGTCGCCCTGATCGACCTGGACATGGCCCTGGGCGACACCGATGTGGCCCTCGACCTGATGCCGGTGTACACGCTCGCCGACGTGGCGATGAATATCGAGCGCCTCGACATGACCTTCCTGAAACGCTCGCTTATTCAGCACTCGACCGGCCTGTCGTTGCTGCCGCATCCGGTGCAGATGGGCGACGTGGGCCTGATTCATGAGGACCACCTGCAGCGCGTGATCGGCTTGCTGCGCGCCAGCTACACGCACTTGCTGCTCGACCTGAGCAAGCGCTTCACGCCCATGGACTGGACCGCCCTGCGGACCGCGGACGTGATCCTGCTCATGGCTCAGCTGGAGTTGACCAGCCTGCGAAACGTGGTGCGCATGATGTTGACCATCGGCGCCGAGGAAGGTCTGAGCGACAAGGTGCAAATTGTCATCAATCGCGTCGGCTGCGATTTCTTCGACGGCGCCATCGGCATGAAGAAGGCAGAAGAGACCATCGGCAAGCCGGTCTTCTGGCAACTGCCGAACGATCCCAAGGCGATGATGAGTTCCCGGAACGCGGGTGTGCCGTTGTTGCAACACGCGCCCCGCTCCAAGATTCAACAGAGCATCGCCAGCCTGGCGGACACGCTGTGCGGCAAGGGCGCTGCGGAAGACGACAAGAAAAAACGCAGCGGCTTCTTTTCATTCCGCTCGTAGACGGCAGGCAGCCCAGCCGTGAGCTAAGGTTTCTTGAGGCTAGGCAATAAGCGTCTGTGCCAAAGCGGGCCGGATGCGGACCAGAACCAGCACCCGGAAGAGACAACCATGTCACGTTTGCAGCGCGGAGTCAGCGGGGTAGGCGGGGTCAGCCAGACCGGCAACGTCAGCCGGCTGGGAGGGCCCTCGCAGACCAATAATGGACAGGGGCAAAGCAACAAAAGCTTTGAGGAGCTCAAGCGGCTCATCCACGGCAAGCTCGTGGACAAGCTTGACCTGTCGCGCGTCAGCGACCTGGCCGGCGACACCTTGCGGCGCGAGATCCGCCTGGTGGTCGAGCGCCTGTGCGATACCGAGAACCCGCTCCTCAACCGCATGGAACGCGAGCGCCTCATCGACGAGGTGCTGGATGAAACGTTCGGCTTCGGGCCTCTCGAGGTGTTGCTCAAGGACCCGACCATCAGCGATATCCTGGTGAACGGACCGTACAAGGTTTATGTGGAGCGGCGCGGCAAGCTCGAAAAGACCGACGTCAAGTTCCGCGACAACGAGCACCTGCTGCAGATCATCGACCGCATCGTCTCCAAGGTCGGCCGGCGCGTCGATGAAACGTCGCCGATGGTGGACGCACGCTTGCCGGATGGTTCGCGTGTCAACGCCATCATTCCGCCCCTGGCGCTCGACGGCTGCTCGATGAGTATCCGGCGCTTCGGCTCGAACCCGCTGAAGCTCGAGGATTTGCTGAACTACAAGGCGTTCACGCCGGAGATGGCCATGTTGATGGAGGCGGCCATCAAGGCCCGCCTGAACATCGTCATCAGCGGCGGTACCGGTTGCGGTAAGACGACGTTGCTCAATACGCTGTCGAGCTTTATTCCCAGCGATGAGCGCATCATCACGATCGAGGACGCGGCGGAGCTGCAATTGCAGCAGGACCACATTGTGCGGCTGGAAACGCGGCCGCCCAACATTGAAGGCAAGGGCCAGGTGAACACGCGCGACCTGGTGCGCAACGCCCTGCGTATGCGTCCCGAGCGCATCATCATTGGCGAGTGCCGTGGCGCCGAGGCGCTGGACATGCTGCAAGCCATGAATACCGGCCATGCGGGCTCTATGACGACGCTGCACGCCAACAGCCCGCGTGATGCCCAGGCGCGTCTGGAAACGATGGTCATGATGGCCGGCATGGAGCTGCCCATCAAAGCGATGCGGCAGCAGATTTCCTCGGCCGTGGACTTGATCATCCAGGCCAACCGCTTGCAGGGCGGTCCCCGTAAGGTCACGGGTATTGTGGAAGTGATGAACATGGAGCAGGACATCATCATCATGCAGGATATCTTCAAATTCAAGCAGCTCGGCCTGGATCAGAATGGACGCGCCCACGGGCAGTTTGAATCAACGGGCGTGCGGCCCAGCTTCATGACACGACTGGAATCGGCGGGCATGAAGCTGCCAACCAACTTGTTCCAGGAGCGCGTGCTCCTGCGGGATTAGTCCGCGTGACTGAGACTGTCCGAAAAGGGGACAGGACTCCTGAAATTGGCCGGAAACCCTTGTTCTCAGGGCGAACCCAAGAGTCCTGTCCCCTTTTCGGACAGTCTCTAAGTCAAGCTCCTTCTGAAGGCGACAACGATGACACCTTTGATGATCTCCCTGGTTGCGTTCGTGGCGGTTTCAGCCCTCGTGGGATTGGTAGCCTTTGTCTTCCGGGACAACAACACCACGACGGCGGAACGCCTGGATACGTTGATCGGTAAGCGCGGCAAGGAAGATCCGGGCGCTGATATTTTGAAGAAGTCCGCCTTCGAGAGCGACAAGAAATCGTTCATGGAGGCGATCACGCCCAACCTGCCGAGCTTGCAGAAGATTTGCGAGCAGGCCGACAGCCATATCAAGGTGAGCACCTTGTTCGGCATCGGCCTGGCGCTGGGCGTGCTGGGGGCGACCGGAAGCTGGCTGGCGCGGGTGCCCTGGTTCTTCGCGCCGCTGGCGGGGCTGGTGATGTTCTTCATCCCGTTCATGTGGCTGCTGAACAAGCGGCGCGTGCGGCTGAAACAGTTTGCCTCGCAACTCCCCGACGCCCTGGAGCTGGTGGCCCGTGCCTTGCGCGCCGGCCATAGTCTGGCGGCCGGCATGCACGTGGTGGCGGAGGAAATGCCCTCGCCCATCAGCGATGAGTTCGGGCGGGTTTATGAAGAACAGAACCTCGGTATCCCGATCGAGGACTCGATGCGGAATATTTGCGAACGTGTGCCGAACCTGGACTTGCGCTTTTTCGTGACCTCCGTGGCGATTCAACGGCAGACGGGTGGTGATCTGGCGGAAATCCTGGACAAGATCGGCTACGTGATTCGCGAGCGTTATCGCATCCTGGGTCAGGTCAAGGCCCTGACCGCGGAAGGCCGGCTGAGCGGCGTGGTGCTGATTGCCCTGCCGTTCGTGCTCTTCCTCGTGATGTTGCACATCAAGCCGGACTACATTCAGTTGCTCTGGACCGAACCGCTGGGCATCAAGATGGCCGTGTTCGGCCTGATCGCCCAGATTTTAGGCGCCATTACGATCAAGAAGATTATTGACATCAAGGTGTAGTCATAACCAATGACTAATGACTTCTTAGGAGCTTCTCCCGTGATCCTTGCATTCCTCGGCTTCAGCGACATGATTCCGTTTGTCGTGTTCGGCTGCTTCGTTTTCGGCATCTGGGCGATGTTGTCCCTGATCTCGCAACGCAACAGCCGGGCGCAGGAGCGTCTGGCGCGGTTGAGCCGGCCCCAATCGCTGGCCGACATCGATTTGAACCAGGCCGGCAAGAAGGATGAGAAATTTCAAGGAGTGGCGGATGCGGCCAAGGCACTGTCCTCTCCTTTGATGCCGCACACCGAGCTGGAGCAATCGGCGTTGAAGGTCCATCTGGCCAATGCGGGCTTTCGCAGTGAATCGGCCATGAGCGTGTACCTGGGTATCCGCTTCGCCACGCTGATTGCCTTCGCCATCCTCGGATTCGCGATGTTTGTGCCCAAGTATGGTCTTACCTTCGCAGGACTGAAATGGGTTGTCATCCTGACAGGCTTTGGCTTCTATCTGCCGCAGATCATTCTGTGGTGGCTGAAGCGCAAACGGCAGCTGGCAATCTTTCTGTCGCTGCCCGATGCCCTGGACCTGCTAGTCGTGTGCGTGGAAAGCGGCCTGGGCCTGGACGCAGCCATGCGGAAGGTGTGCGACGAGATGAAGGATCACGCCAGGGTGATCTCGGATGAATTGGCCCTGTGCAACCTGCAAATGCAGGTCGGCCGGCCGCGGCGCGAAGTCCTGCATGACCTTGGCGTGCGTACCGGTGTGGACGACGTGCGCAGCCTGGCGGCGATTCTGATTCAGGCGGACCGCTTCGGCTCGAGCATCGCCCAGGCCTTGCGCGTGCAGTCCGATTCGATGCGGACACGGCGGCGGCAAATCGCGGAAGAAAAAGCAGCCAAGACGGCGGTGCAGTTGATCTTCCCGCTGGTGCTGTTCATCTTCCCGGGTATTTTCGTGGTCCTCGTGGGACCGGCGGCAATCAGCATTATGCAGACCATGTTTAAATGACCTGGTGGAGTGGTGAGTCGTGAGTGGTGAGTGGCGCGAAGGCCACGACCCGCCATTCACCATTCACCACTCAACACTCATCAAGAGGAGTGAAAGGGATGAAGGGATTCATCAACAAATCGATGGCGGTGCTGGGCTTAGCGGGCGGCATGGCGCTTGCCGGCGGCTGCGATTGCTATCGCAACCTCGTCGACCCATGCTATCCGGAGCGCTACGAATTCGCGGCCCGGCAGGAAGTGATCGGCGCCATGGCGCCGCAGGTCTACAACGGGCACGTGCTCGACCAGACCGTGTGGAACTATCAGTTTGAGCCGGGCACGGACAGGCTGACGGCGGGCGGCATGGACCACCTCGCCTACCTGGGCCGGCGCCGGCCGGTGCCGGACGCCAACATTTACGTGCAAACCGCCCAGGATGTGCTCTACGATCCGGCCGCTCCGGACAAGTTCAGCGAGGCGCGCGTGGTCCTGGACAACAAGCGCGTGCAAGCCGTCCAGAACTTCCTGGCGGCCGTCACCGCGGGCCGGCACCTGACCTTTGAGGTCAGTGTGCACGATCCGAGCGAGGTTGGCCTCGCCGCCTTGCCGGTGGGCATTTCGATTCAGAAGCACTACATCGGCTTCCAGGGCAACCTGCCGACCTCCACGGGCGCGGGCGCTGCCAACGTGGCCGGTGGTGGTGCTGCGACCGGCGGCGGTGGGCCCGCAGGCGCAGGCCGTTAATCATGAATGGTCATTGGTCATTCGTCATTAGCGAAGGCTAATGACGAATGACCGATGACGAATGACCGTTTTGCTTTGACAGTGGATGTGCACCATGGACCTTCAACTCTCGCCGTTACAGAGCCGGCGCGGCCGCCGCAGCCGCGGCGCCGCCTGGGTCTTGCTTGTCCTGCTCCTTTTTCAAGCAAGCGCTGCCGCTGCCGAGACGGCACGGCCACTTCCTGTCCTCGCCAAGCCGGCACCGGCAGCCGCCTCTGTCCTGGCCGGTTGGAGTATTGGCCGTGCCTTCGGCCGCGTGGAGATATTTCTGAGCAACCGCGCCCGCATGGTGCAGATGGCCACGATCGGCATGTGCATCGGCCTGTACATCTTGATGCGGAAATGAAAGACCAGTCGCTTCTTAGGGACGATCAGCCATGATACGCGCCGCGAAACAATATGGGATGGAATGGGATGGCGCCGGCCTACCGGAAGCGCCGACGGCGCCGGAAACGATCAAGGAATCCGGCTTGACGGCGGGTTTTCTCAACGACATGATCCTGCGCACGCTGTACACGCTCGGCGGCATGCTGGGCCTGGAGATGTCGCGCTACCTGTGCTTGCCCTTCAAGGTCATCGAGGAGTCCCTGGTCTTCCTCAAGGATGAAAAGTGCCTGGAAGTCACCGGCGGCGACTTGATCGGCCGCATCAGCTACCGCTTCAATCTTACCGACCTCGGCCGCCGCCGCGCCCAGGACGCCATGAAGCTGTGTGCTTACATCGGCCCGGCCCCCGTGCCGCTCGAAGATTACATCGAACAGGTCTATCGCCAGGCGGTCACCGGCATCCAGTGCACGCCGGAAGTGCTGCGCGGCAGCTTCAGCCACCTGGTCATTACCGAGGACCTGTTCAACGCCATCGGTCCGGCCGTTGTCAGCGGCCGGTCCGTGTTCATTTACGGGCCTCCCGGAAACGGCAAGACGTCCATCGCGCGTTCGATCGGCGAGTTCATGAACAACAGCGGCGGTGAAATCTATGTCCCCTACGCTTTCCTCGCCGAGAACAGCATCATCACCGTTTACGATCAGGCCCTGCATCAGCTCAGCGACCGCAGCGACCTCGACCAGGGCGAAGATAACGAGGCTACCATCCGCCGCCTGCTGAACACCGGCACGGTCGATGCCCGCTGGGTGCGTATCCGCCGGCCCGTGGTCATCACCGGTGGCGAACTGAACCTGGACATGCTCGACCTGCGCTATAACGCCGAAGCTAACTTTTACCAGGCCCCGCTGCACGTCAAGGCGAATGGCGGCATCTTCCTGATCGACGACTTCGGCCGGCAGCTTTGCAGCCCCAAGGAGCTCCTCAACCGCTGGATTCTGCCCCTCGAAGACCGCCACGACTTCCTCACGCTGTCCTCCGGCAAGAAGTTTGAAGTTCCCTTCGAGCAGCTCACGATCTTCTCGACCAACCTCGACCCAAAGGACCTGGTGGATGACGCCTTCCTGCGGCGTATCCGTCACAAGGTCGGCATCCTGGCGCCCGAGCGCGAGGTCTACCAACGCATCTTCAACGCCATGGTCAAGAAGCTCGGCATGAATCCTTGCCCAGAGGCCGTGGACTACCTCTACGAGCGCTACTACAACAACGGCCGCTCGCCGCGCGCCAGCGATTGCCGCGATTTGCTGGAGACGGTGCAGTCGATTTGCCGATATCGTAGACAGCCTGTCCAGTTGAATCGCGAACTCATGGTCGAAGCAGCGGCAAGCTTTATTTGCGAATTCTAATCTGGTGAGTGGTGAGCGGTGAGTGGTGAGTGGTACTTGTGTTGACCATTCACCACTCACCACTCACGACTCACCACTCACCAAAAGGTGGACAATGGATTGTCGCCGAATGCTGGTGGTGGCGCTGGGATTGCTGGCGATTGTCGGCGGCTGCGTCCCCAGCGCTGGCCTGCCTTCTGTAGCCAGCGACTCCGAACATCCGCGGCGGCAGCCCAAAGCGTCCACGTGTGTGTCGCTCGCCAGGCTTTCTGAGGAGTCTGCCGCCGATCCCAGGAATTCGCCGGCCGAGCAGGAACGGCTGCGGGACCGGGCTCGCGAGGCCTATCAAGAAGCGCTCAAGGTTGATGCCAATAATCTCGACGCGCTCACTAGCCTGGCCTATCTGTACACCACCATGAACGATCACGAGCACGCCGTGGCGACCTATGCCCGGGCCGTCAAAAGCCATCCCAAGAACGCCGCCCTCTATCACGCGTTCGGCATGTGCCACGCCCAGTGCAAGGAATGGGAACCGGCCATCGCCAACTTGCGCCAGGCCGTCGCCCTGGCGCCGGAGGAACGGCTGTACGCGCATTCGCTGGGCTTTTGCCTGGCGCGTGTCGGCAAGTACGACGATAGCTATGCGGTGTTCGCCAAGGTCGATGGCGCAGCCAGCGCGCACTACGATCTGGCGCGCATGTTCCACCACCTGGAACAGGACGACAAGGCCAAGGAACATCTGCAACTGGCGCTGCAGGCCAAGCCGGACTTTCTGCCGGCCAAGCAAATGCTGTCCGTTCTGGAAACCCCCGGGACCACTGCCGGTCGGGCTGCCGCTTTGGATGTGATTCAGAACCTGAGCTGGTAAGCGATCGCGGACACAAGGCCGAAGCGCCGGCGAGGATCTCGCCGGCACTTCGGCCTTTGCGCACACTCGATTCAGCCCGCGCGCATCGGCAATTGATCCATTTCCGTGAGCCGCGGACCGCTCCCATCCCTCCTGTTTCCGGCCTTCGACCGCACGCCGCATCTTGACACTGTTCGTTTTTTCCGCTCACATTATAACTAAATGTTCCTATTCTCATCTCCGGATGGCGAACCGCACGCTGAACCCCGGCGTAAAAGTAATGTAGGGCACCACGTGGAGATACCCGAAAGCCTGAACACCGCCTCGGACGAGGAGTTGCTAAGCCGGTTTTGTGACGGCGAGAGGGAAGCGTTCGGGATTCTTCTGCGCCGCTACGAGCGCGAGCTTTACGGTTACCTGCGCCGCTACCTGGGCGACAGCGAACTGGCGGAAGACGTGTTTCAGAACACCTTTCTGGCCCTGTACCAGAAGAGCGGGCAGTACGAAGCAGGCCGGCCGGTGCGGCCGTGGCTGTACACCATTGCCACCCACCAGGCCATCGATGCCTTGCGGCGCAATAACCGCCACCAGGCTCTTAGCCTCGACCAGCATCAGAAGGAATTGCCTGACGGCGAGGTGCGCAGTCTGCTCGAGTTGCTGGAAAACCGCGGACCGGGGCCTCTGGACATGGTCCAGGGGGAAGAGCGTCGCGAAAAGGTGCGCGCCAGCGTGGACCGTCTGCCTGATTTTCTCCGCCAGGTGGTGGTGCTGGCTTACTACCAGGGTTTGAAGTATCGCGAGATTGCGGACATTCTGGGAATTCCGGTCGGAACCGTGAAGTCGCGGCTGCATGCGGCACTGGTCAAGCTGCAAGAAGCCTGGGCTGCTTCACCTTCCTTGCGAGGAGCCTGAGAGATAATGGACGAAAATCTTGTCGGTTATCTGCTGAAGGCGCTGGACGCGGACGCCGAACGGCAAGTGGAGCACTATCTGCGCTCCACGCCGGGGGCGCAGGCGCGGCTGGAGCTGCTCCGCCAGGCCGTCGAGCCGCTCGAGGCGGACCGAGAGGAATTCGACTTCCCCGCGGAGCTGCGTATTCGCACGCTGCGCCTTGTCGCCGAAAGCCGCACGGGACTGCTGAAACGCGTTGCCCAGGCGCCGCCCTTGCCGCGGGCTGTGCCGATTTCCTGGTGGCGCCGCGCTGACGTGCTGGTCGCCGCCTCCTTGCTGCTCATCTGCATGCCGCTCCTGCTGCCGCTGATCGCCTCGGCGCACCGCGCCTACAAGCGGATCAACTGCGAGAATAATCTGCATGGCATGTTCCAGGCCCTCATTACTTACAGCGACCACCACGCCGGCGACCTTCCCAAGGTCGAGGACACTCCCCCGCGAAACTTTGCCGGCGTCTACGCGCCGGTTCTCTACCGTGATGGCTTGCTTAATGAGACCAGCTTGCGTTGTCCCGCCAGCTCCGGCCCGCCGCCGCAGCCGATGTCCCTGGAGGATCTGGCTCGTCTTCGTGACCGGAATCCCCAGCAATTCGACAAGATGACCCATGAAATCGGCGGTGGCTATGCCTATGCCCTGGGCTATCGCGATGAGGGCAAGCTGTGCGGCCTGCGCGTGGTTGCGGGCCAGAGCGACACCATTCCCATCATGGCCGATCGTCCGCCTTTTGACCGTTCTGACGACCCGGACATTCTGCAGGCGAACAGCCAGAACCACGGCGGCCTCGGACAGAACGTTCTCTTCCTCGGCGGCAATGTCAAATGGGCCGTGCATCGCCATGTCGGTCCCAATGACAAGGACATCTACCTGAATGCCAACCAGGAGCTCAAGGCCGGACTGAATCGCTTCGACACGGTCCTCGCCGCCAGTGGCGTGAAGCCGGAAGAAGAACCGGCCCCGGATCATTAGGCAGGTCCGACCGCCACTTCGTAGTCGCTTTTCACAGGCACCGCGATGCCCTTCGGCAGCTTTACCACGAGCACGGAGCACGGCGCTTCGCGCATGACTTTCTCGGCAACACTGCCCATGAGCAGCCGTTCCAGACCGGTGCGCCCGTGCGTGCCCATGACGATCAAATCCATGCCGGCATCGGTGGCGTAGCGAACGATCTCCGCGGCCGGGTCCCCCTCCAGAAAGACATGGTGCACCGGGATGCTGCCATCGACCGGGCGGATTTGCTCGAGCTGGTTTCGCCAATGGCTGCGGTCGTCGCCTTTTTGACCTTTGGCAAAGCCCGGCGCGTACACAAAAAGGATGGTCAGGCTCGCGCCATGCTTCTCCGCCAGGGCCACGGCGTGAAAATAGGCCTGGTTGGAATGGGACGAGAAATCGGTTGCGTAGAGGATTTTGGTAATGCGGATCATGTGCGCACCTCACCTTGGATCCTGTCCGCGCACCAACGATCCGTCCCTTTTTCCGGAGCGGATCCTGGTGCGAGCGATTCGCCGACTCCCCTAGTATCCTAGCAGGCAGGCGTAGCCGCGCCAAATTTGGCTGAAGCCAAAGACCGGCTCAATTCAGCTCAATGGCTTCTTCCCAGTGCTCATAGAGTTGCTGCAATTGCGACTTGATTTCCTCGAAGCCGCGCATGGTCTCCTTGACTTTCTCGCCGTCGCGGTAGAGTTCCGGGGACGCCAGCAGCTTCTCCAGTTCGCGCAGCCGGACCTCGCGGCCGGCGATGTCGCCCTCCAGATCGGCAACCTTGCGATAGGGAAAGCGCCGCTTCCGCTTTGCCGGCGCACTGCTTGCCTGATCGGCGAACGCCTTCGCCGCTGCCTCGGTTTCGCGCTTGTTCGCTCCCGGCGCCGCCTGCTGCTGAGCGCGCATGATTTGATACGTGTCGTAGTTGCCGTGGATCAGCTGGCATGTGCCGTCTCCCTCCAGCACGATGAGCTGATCCACCACGCGGTTGAGGAAATAGCGGTCGTGACTGACGACGATCGCCGTGCCCGCAAAACTCAGCAGGGCTTGTTCGAGGGCATCGCAAGCCCACAGGTCGAGATGATTGGTCGGCTCGTCCAGCACGAGCACGTTGACGCCCTGCACGACCAGGCGGGCCAGGGCGGCCCGGCTGCGCTCGCCGCCGCTTAGCTCTGCCACCGGTTGATAGACCTGATCGCCCGTCAAGCCAAAACGGCCCAGCAAATTACGCATCCCCTGTTCGGTGGCGTCGGGGTCGCCTTCGGGCCAGACGGCGCGAATCACCGGTTTGTCCTCGGGCAGCGTCTTCAAGTGCTGATCGTAATAACCGAACTCGACCAGGTGGCCGCGCTGCACGGCGCCGGCATCGGGCAGTTCCTCTCCCAGGAGAATGCGCAGCAACGTGGTCTTGCCGCTGCCGTTGGGGCCCATGATGCCGAGTCGTTTGCCGCGCTGAAGCTGAAAGCTGAGCCCCGCGAACAGCGGCCGGTCATACGCCTTGGCCAGGTCGTCTACCTGCAGGACAACGTCGCCGCAACGCCGCACTTCGCCGAAATGCATGTGCGGCACGTCAATCGTGGTCGGCTGCTCGACGCGCTCCAGCTTGTCGAGTGCTTTTTGCCGCGACTGAGCTTGCTTGTGCAACTGGCCGTAGTGCACGCGGCGAATGTAGTCCTCTTGCTTGGCGATGTACTCGCGTTGCGCTTCCCAGGCCTTGCGCTGTTGCTCGTAGCGCTCTTGCCGGAGCCGGGCATAGGCCTGGTAATTGCCGGGGTAAGAAGTGATCCGCCCCGCATTCATCTCGAAGATCTTGTTCACCACGCGATCAAGGAAATAGCGATCGTGGCTGACAATGAGCATCGCTTCCGGTTGCTCCGCCAGGTACTCCTCCAGCCAGCGCGTGGCATCGATATCCAGGTGATTGCTCGGCTCATCCAGCAGCATGACATCCGGCGCCGACAGCAGCAACTTGGCGAGCATCAAGCGGCTCTGCTGGCCGCCGCTGAAGGTGCTGACCGGACGCTCGTAGTCCTCCTCCTGGAGCCCGAGCCCGTCGAGGATTTTCTCCACGCGATGATCGACGTTGTAGGCGTCGTGATGGCGGAGCATTTCATTGAGCCGCTCGTAACGCGCGGCGAGCGTCTTGTGCTCGGCTTCATCCGGCGTGCGTGCGAGTGCTTCCGCCGTGCGGACCATGTCGTCATGCGCCGCCACCAGATCGTCCAGGGCGGCGCGCGCCTCCGCAAACAAGGATTGGCCCGGCGCAAACACCGGCTGCTGCTGCAGCAAGGCCACGCGCGCGCCTGCGTGCAGGCGCACGTCCCCGTCATCCGGCCGATCCAGTCCCGCCAAGATGCGCAGCAGCGTGGTTTTGCCGACGCCGTTGGGCCCGACCAGACCTACGCGGTCGCCGGACTGAAGCTCAAAGGCAATATCGGTGAACAGCGGCCCTTCATCAAAGCCGCGCGCAAGGCGGGAACAACTGAACAACAACATGATGGTTCAGGATACCAAAAACCGGCGCGAAGATTGGCATACGTTGGCAGTAGTAGGACGGATTGCCAATCCGTCCTACACGAAGACGCCCGTAATTACCAAATGACAAGGGGTATTTTCGGCAACGGCGGCACGAAATGGTAACAGAAAGTCGGATCCGGCGATTTCGCCGCTGCCCGCTTGAAAAAGACCCGAGCCTCGTCGCGTCGGTCGTCAAACCACAGTTCGTACCCGATCAGAAAGAGCAAAACCGGGTCATCGCCGTAGCGTGTTTGCGTCTCGGTCAGCGTCTTGATTTGCGCGACGTAGTCCGCGACATTGCCTTCATAAAGGTCGCGCGGCCAGAACAGCGCCGCGGGCCAGTTGCTGTTGAGGCGCAGGCCTGCCTGGATAGCCAGCACCGCCTCTTGATATTTCCCCTGGGCAAACTGCGCCTGCGCCAGGAGGAAATACGCCGGCGCCTCCTGAGGCAAGGCCGTTGCCGCGTCCTGGAAGCGCCGTTCGGCCCGGCTGTATTCGCGAGCGGCGAACGCCTCTCGGCCCATCCGGATCTGCCGCAAGTTCTCCACGCGCGGCTTCACTTCCGGCGCCGGAGGTTTTGGCTCTGGCGGCGGCACATCCGCCTTCGGCGGATTGGCCTTGGGCGCTGCGGGCGGCTTCCCCTTCAGCTGGGGCGGCCCGGGCATGGCCGGCTGGTCCCCTTGCAGGGCACGCAAACGATCTTCCGGAAGGATCGGCCGGAACACCGACGTCGGCGCGCCTGGATCGATCGGCGCCGGTACCTGCGCCGGCGAAGGATCCAGACGGGGATGACGGATGCTGGCGAGCAGGTCTGCCAAATCAGGATCGAAACCATAAGGCGGACGCGCCGCGGCGAGGCCGAACACCGGCGGCCCCGAAACCAGCCCGGGATAAGGCTGGAAGAAGCTGACCCGTGTCACCGGATAGCTGCAGCACGGCATGGAGGCGTACACGCCGAGATACGGAGAGTTGGAAAAATAAATCAGATGGTGGCGCTTGCCCCCGGGAGGCTCAAGGTCGTCCGGTCTTTTGAAGGAACCAATCGTGATCCCCTGGGCGTGCGCGCTGCCAGCGACGGCCGATGCGGCAACCAGGCCAAGCAGCCACCCTGCTGTTCTCATGATGTCCCCTGCCCTTTCCGGCCGGCTCCGAGTCAACCCTTCCCCGGTTGCTTGGCAGAGATTATCGAATTTGCAGGCTTCCGATGCAAGGGGGAATCGTCCGGCGCACGGCGGGCAGTGTGCGCGCCGCCCAAATCCTGCATGTTGATTAAGCCGGGGCCCTGCGCGCTTTCTTGGTGGACGTGTTGCTGGAACGCTCGCGCTCATCCTTACTATGGCGATGCGGGTTAGGCAGCAACCGCTGCCAAAGCTGAACGGTGGGCGCGGCCAATTCCTTGATCAGCAGCGTGTTGATGACCTGTCGGATCTTACGCAGCAGCTGATCGGGAACGGCTGTCTTGGCCACGAACCCCTGCGCTCCCGCTGACAGGACGCGCTGCGGCAACGTCGGTTCGTCCTCACTGCTGACCATGACGACCGCGATCTTGCGGCGGCTTTGCCGGATGCGGCGCAATAAATGCAATCCGTCCATGCCTGGAAGCTTGTAGTCGCTGATGACCAGCGTGATTTCGTCGTTCTCCACAATCTCAAGAGCGCGCCCGGCGTCTGCCGCTTCTAGGATCATGAACCCCTTACGGCGCAAAAACTCGGCGAGCGTCTCCAACCATAGGAGATCGTCATCGACGAGCAGAATGCGTGGAAAAGTATTCATTGCCTTGACGGTTCCACAGCTTAGTCAGGCACGTCCCCTCAACCGGCGGCTCAGTTCGCGCACACACTAAGTAAGCAAGCAACATGCCAATTATTGTTCTTCCATGACGCTGTGCCATTACAGCATAACCGGCACATCTTCAAGCACTTATGATGACCGGGATGGGGTGGGCCCGCAGGGAGATGTTACCAAATTGGCATGATTCCGCAGCAGATACTGTCACGCAGGATTTCTCTTCTTGAAAGAAGAGCCGGAAGAGGCGAATCTCTTACCGGCACGCGCCGGACGCTTCTGCGTGTGGGTCTGGCCGTTGCCTGTCGGCGACGTGACCGCGCCCCGGCTGGAACACTGCTCTACCGCCTTTTTGACGACTTTGCCGGCGCGTTTGGGACCGTGGCGACCGATGGGCTTGAACTGCTTCGCTTTCAGATCATTGTACGACACAAAAAAGTGTTCGATCTCATCGACCAGGTGAGGAGGCAGTTCTTTCAAGGAGCTCACATTCTGAAAGAGATGACATTCATCCGCGACGGCGATCACGCGATCGTTGGACACCGTCTTGCCGTCTTCGGTCTGCTCTGCCTCTATGACGCCGATGAGCCGGATCGGCACAACGCAACCCGCGAAGGCGGGTTCATCCATTAAGATGAGGACATCTAGCGGGTCGCCGTCGTCGCAGAGGGTCGACGGAATGAACCCGAAGTCATAGGGGAACGACTCGCCCAGGGGGAGAACCGTTTTCAGCCTGAAGAACCCTTTCTCACCTTCGTAACAGAATTTGTTGCGATTGCCCTTCGGAGTTTCGATCACCGCAATTAGGGTCCCGTTCTTCGGGTCCCAGGGGTCCAGCTGCTCCAAATTGGCGGACGCCATGTTTGTTCCTTGTCAGGTGATTGATTCGTCAATTTTTTCGTCCTTTTTTGCAAGGGCAATTATGGTGCCGGTTGTTCTACTCCCGGCACAAGAAGTGCTTATGTAATCACGGTAACCGCAAGAGCTACCCCATAACCAAGCAGCGCAGCATCGATCAAGCTACGATTCAGGGAACGTGAGCACGCCTTCCACATCAATCCTGAGCCCGGATCCGTCGGTTCCTCCGCGAGGAGGCGCGGCGGCCTTCACGCTCTTCACGGCCTTACTCTGGGTGCAAGGTTTGTACTACCTTCTAACCGGGGTCTGGCCTCTGGTGAGTATCGAGACCTTCCAGATGATCACCGGACCGAAGACCGACCACTTTCCCTCGGGCCGGGAGGCCGACCACTGGCTCGTGATGACGGTCGGCGTCCTCATCATTGCGTGTGCACTTACCCTCCTCGTCGCCGCCTGGCGAAGACACCATCCGCCCGAAGTCGCGGTGCTGGCGGTCAGCAGTGCCGTCGGATTAACGGGGATCGATGTGATTTACGTCGCGCGACAGGTGATTTCGCCCGTCTACCTCCTGGACGCCGCAGCCGAGATCCTCCTCATCGCGGCATGGGCCTTCATCCTGCTCAAAGCATCGCGGGCCCGGCGTTCCGAAGGGTGACTGAATCCATGTGCAAGAGGTGATTCAGATTCTGTCAGATTCTTCCGTTACGATGTCGCCAGCAGCCTGGCAGCGATATGACTTTTGAAAAAAGTCTAGCGAATACAATCTGACTGTCGAGGTTAGCCACACTGCTGTCCAGAACATCAATGAACCGCAACCGAGTCGGGATGAAAAGCAAGCCAGGCCTCACGCCGGGCAATGATCGCTCGGGGGAGCGGCTGCAAGACGTACCCGGTCAGTTGACCGGCAACCGCTTTCCCCGTGGCCGGCTGCCAGCGGCTGCCTGTTTCCGCATCGCGGATCAGCTCCCCATCGACTGCAAAAGACAGGAGACGTTCTGCCAGGTTGCGGCGATACACCCTGGCCGTCGTACTGGCACGGCCGAGCACGGCGACCACGGGCTGTCCGTGCCACTCCGCATTCACCAAGCCCAGGCGGCTCAGGGTCTTCAGGTCCCAATGCCCGGCCTGTCCGCCATCGTCCAGGCCCAGCACAAAGTCGTCGAAGTCTCTGTAGTACGCGCGGATGAATCTCCTCTGGTCGTGGGGCAGAAAAGCTACGGTGCCGCCCGGATGTTCGCGCCGCCAGGATTGCCAGTCCGTCACGACGCTCGGCAGCATGACCAGGCTGGCGCCGGATAGCGGCCCCGTCTGGGCTCGACCCGTCAACTGGCTCCAGCGCGAGTCCGTTTCTCGGTCATAGAGGATCATGTTCTTCCGCCACAGCCGGCCATCGGCCGCCAAGGTCAGGACCTGCTCGCCCACTTTGCGTGAATACACGATGCCGCTATAGCAGAGATCGCAAAATGTTACGAGAATCGGCTGGCCGCCCAGCGTGTCATTGACTGCCTTTTGTTCGATGTAGTCATCCAACACGTTGAGCGGGTACGCCCGCGCTTCCTTGCCGACAGCGACGCCAAGCACCAGCTCGTCGGGTGCCAGCACATCCCAGGCCGCCTGCACGGGCCGGCTTGGCAGCCCGCGCTGCACGTCGCCGTTGGGCCAATAGTAGCGCTCCGCGCCCGCAAATGGTTGATCGTCCGCAGTCCCGCCAGCAGGATCGACCTGGAAGACCGGCCGCGGCGCGGTGTTCGCATCCTGCCTGCTCTGCACCGTGTACCACGCCGTCAGGACGGTGGCAGCCGTAACGGCCAGAAGCAGCGCTGCGACAAATCCTAACCGAGCGCGATTCCTCATCTACCTTGCCCCCGGCGCGCACACCGAATGCCCGGGCGCTGCCGGCCGCTGAGTGTCTGCGGACGGCAGAGCAAACCTGTGTGTTGTCAAAATCTCGGATTAGCGGATTGACCGGCGGCTCCGCGCCGGCGCATGAGAGTCCTTTTGCCGCGCTGCAGATGTTAAGGCTGCTCCCAGAGGAGAGTGATCGCTCGATGCTACCGGAGAAGGATCCAGCGATGCAGCTTTCTCTGGCTCCCAAGTCCGGCAGCTTCGCGCGACCGTTATGTGAAGGCTACTGGGTCAGACATGAACGGAGGATGAGAAAAGTCTTAACATCGTGAAGCTGGATCCTTTGGCTGCCAAAATGACTTTGCCAGTTTGCCACCGACTTTGCCACCGTTGGCAAACTCATTCATCCCCTAAGGCTGAGAAGGAGGCAAAAGGGATTGACATTTATTTCAGAACAAGTTTGATGGCTGAAAAAATCTCTTTGCCGATTTGGAAATCGATTTCGTATCGTCCTGCACCAAGTACTTCGACCCCCAAACCCGGCGCCGCCACCGCGATTTTTCGCCATGGGCGTCCAGCTTTTGAGCAGGCGCCCCTTGCCTCGCCGGATGCGGTAGGCGACGGGGCCGCGCGGCGCGTCCGACGAGATGTGAATGCCGGCGCCAGCCTTGAGCTCGCCCCCAAGCCAGCATGAGGCTTTCATCAGCGCCGTTCTCGTCGGCTATTCGCCGCGGAGGTGGGTGGAGTCGCAAGCAAAACTTGTCCGCCACGCCCGCCCGCCCGCCAATCAGCATCAGCTGGCGGACCGACGGCGGACCCAGTCCTAGAGAAGCTGGCCGTCTTGGCGAAGAGGCCACACAGCGAAAAGGTCCTCTCCAAATTTGACAGGTCTCCTTTTACAAGCTACCCCTTGAGGAAAGGGCGAAAAACCCCTTCCTGGCCATCTATCCGGCAAAGGTAGAGTCCCGCATGCGCGCTCTGATTGTGAGCCACGATATCATCGAGGCGTTCACAAGGTCCTGAAATGGCTTTTCGTTCAAGAACACACACGAACCCTACCCGGCGCGGCGCGGTTACCGTCTGGGTACTGGTCGGCCTGATCGTGATCGTCGGCATTGTAGCCATCGGCATGGATGGTGGGCGAATGCTCGAGAAGCGGCGCCAGTGCCAGGCAGTAGCCGATGCGGCGGCGCTGGCCGGCGCAGCGAGCGTCTTTCATCTCGACATTACGGGAAATGCGTACAATTATAGTCTGAAGCTAAGCGCGGCCCAAAGCGCCGGTCTGAGCCTGGCCGCAGCAAACGGCTTCAATAACGATGGCATCACCTCGACGGTTACCATTAATTATCACCCCAATTCGGGGGCGTTCGCCGGTCAAGTGAACTTTGTCGAAGCCATCGTGCAATACAACCTTCCCAAGAGTTTCGGCGGCATCTTCACCAACAACAATCTACCGGTCAGCGCGCGCGCCGTTGCCGTCGGCAGGCCGGTACAAATCGGCATCATCGCGCTGCAGCAAAGCGGCGCCAATGCATTCCAGTTTAACGCCAAGGGCAACATGACCGTGAATAGCGGCGCGGTCTTCGTCAACTCCAACGACGCCGCGGCCTTCGCGGTGACCGATAGCGGCACCGTCAGCGCGGACAACTACAGCGTCACTGGCAACTACACGAAATCCAGCGGAACGATCTACGGCCAGGTTTATACGAACATGCAGCGTACGCCCGACCCGTTGCTCTCCCTGGCGGTCCCCAATTCCGGAAGTCTCAGTGTGCAAAGTTCCTCGCCAATGGTTATCAATTCGGGTTCAACGACTCTAGGGCCGGGCGTCTATAAGGGGGGCATCAACATCGGCGGGACCGCCACGGTCAGCCTGCAGCCCGGCGTCTATGTCATGCAAGGAGGCGGGTTTCAGGTCGGCGGTGGCGCCAATGTGACCGGCACCACACCCCTGATCTACAACACGACCGGAACGGCAGCGCCTGGTCCCATCAGCATTAACACCTCCGGCGCCTTCACTTTTTCCGCTTATACTACCGGCGCCTACCAGGGCGTCAGCTTCTTCCAGGATCGCAGCCAAACACAGACCGTGACAATCACCGGCAACGGCAACACCCACATCGGCGGGGCTGTGTACGCGCCGGCAGCTCCGATAAACCTCGCCGGAAACTACACGACAGGTAGTGACACGCTTGGCACTGCCTACATCTGCGCCACCATGCAGGTAACCGGTCTCGGCAACATCACTATTGATACGACGATCAATCCGCTGATCGTACCGCAAGTTACTTTGGTGGAGTGAGCCCACGCATGACGCCCAGGCCATCGGCATCCGCTCGTCGTCTGCCGGAAGTTAATTGCTCCATGCAGGTCGCCCGTTTTTCATCGGCCGGCTAGCGCCGGCCCGGCTGCCGCGGCGCTGATGGAGTCGGTGCGTTCGATCTCCATAGTTCGCGATTTGCATTCAACATGCTGCCTGTGATTAGCATGACGAAGACGACTACCGCCGGCACCAGAGCCACCAGGTTCAAAACGAGTGCCGCCACCTTGATGTTGCCACGCCCGAGAAAGCAAGGCCGGCCCTAACCGCGGCAAACGGGGCCGCGGCGAAGTAGGTGATGCCGCAGGTAAAGCAGCCCATCAGCATGCACACGACCGCCAGAGAGCCGAAGATGAGGCTGATAACCCCGAAGGGATCGGTGCCGCTCTCGCGCGGCCGGGCCGGCGAATCATAGTCCGGTTCATCATCGTCCTCGTAGCGTGAGGCCGGAGTCGAGCGTTTGCCCTGGCGGCTGGCCCGCAGCTCCGCATCGAGAATCTCGCCGCAGTGCTTGCACTTCTTCGCATGGGCCAGGATCTGCTCGCCGCAATAGGGGCAGGCGGCGTGCGTGAGCCCGGCCGGCTGGTCTGCCGCCTTGCTCGCTCCTGGCGGTTTCCGAACCGGGGGCGGGGAAGAATACGGCGCCGACCGAGGCACATCCGCTACGCCCGCCTGCTTCGGCACTTCAAGCAACGCTTTGCATTTTGGACATCCGATATGAAGGCCCGCCGCGCTGCTGGGCACATGGCCTACGGCTCCGCACGTCGGACATTTGAAGGGAATAGGCATGGGGGACTCACGTCTTGCGGTGTTGTCGTGCCGCGATTGTCGGGGAAGCGCCGAGGAGTTGCAAGGAAAATCGGGCATTTGCAGCGGCCGCAAAGTGCCTTACTGCCGGGAGCGAACATCACGGTACAGCTTGTTCCAGAACCGGCAAAGCTCCGCGTGTTCGGTGGGCGAAACAAGCACCTTGTTTGCCGGGTCGGTCGGGCTCCCGCCGAGGCAGACCAGGTGCGTTTCGTGAACCTCCATCCCGACTGCTGGGGGGGTTATACGCTGGCGATTCCCCGGACGCAGCCAGTGACTGCAGGCGGTGAGACTTGCGATTGAGAGGTTTAAGGGAAGAGCATGACTTGGGGCATATCCGGATCCGCTGCCATCCCTTTCGCCTCTGCTTCCCCTCTTCCCCGGCGGTATGGCGGAAGCACACTTGCGCGGGTATCATGAGGCTGGCTTTGAGAACAAGCAGATGCCAAAGAGACTATTGGCCCGGTGGCGGCCCGAAAGTATACGCGAGTTTCGAGCTTCCGCCCAACAGCGTTTTGATGACGGGCTTGCTCTTGCCGGACTGGGACATCGGACCGGAGCAATCTACCTCTGGGGATACAGTGCAGAAATGACGTTGAAGGCAGCGTACTTCGGTGTGACAGGGCTCGCGGAGACAGATGTAATTACCTGGCCGGGCCATATCCAACCAGCGATTAACAGAGGTCGCCACGTCCTGGGCATCGCATGGCCAACAGGAGGGCAGGGTCACAATGTACGTGCCTGGGCCGAGTTGCTGATCGCTGAACGCGCCGCCATTCCCGGTGCAGCGTATGTGCATCTGTTCGGGCGAGAGGTTCAAGTGTGTGGCCAGAACATTGGAGAGCTTTGGAGCGAATCGCTGCGCTATCACAAGAATCGGGCGTACTTGCACGAGATGAATCAGGTGCGTGAGGCTGCCGAATGGCTGTTGGCCAACGCGCGCGCCTTATGAGGGTCCAATCATGCCACGCATTAAGATCGGCACCGAGATCCGCAAAGGGTCTGTAAAAAATGAATTTGCCGAAAAGCTCGCAGCAGAGTTGAAGGGCAACCGGGAATACGGACAACCGTTCATTTACGAACAAGAGTATCGAACAGGCAAGCTCAGGGTGACGGTGGTTTGGGATGACTGGAACGGAATGTCCTTGCAAGAGCGCTCGGCCACGATTTTGCGCGCCTATGAACTTGCCGAAGGCGTTCCTTATCGGGAGCGCGTTGCCCTGGCCAGCGGCCTGACCGTGCCAGAAGCTCATGCGGCCGGGATGCTCCCTTTTGAGCTTATTGCAGCGATACGGAAAGGCGACCCCGTAACGACCGACCAGGCCCTCCAGGCTATGTTGGACGAAGGGGCCACACAGCTCGAGCACTGGCGCAAGGTGCATCTGCGTTTTGCAACGCAGGAAGAGGCGGAAAAGTCCCGGCAGCGCCTCATCCGCCGTTTCCCGGGCAGCGACGACGTTTGGATTATTAACCGTGAAGTCACTGCACAGGATTTCGCCGAAGGGCAAGACTCGGCAGAAGTCGAACTCGGCTAAAGGGAATCTCTCGGCCACGAGGGGCCACGAGGTGACATTGTACCAAGACCCTGATTTCTTAAGCTTTAGTGGATAAAACGGGTCCCAGAAATCAAGTAGCTGTAAGTTGGCGAACTGCCGCTTACTCGAAAACTGCAAGGCCGCCTTTGGTTAGCTTGCCAACTAGCACGAAATCTCCGCTGTCGAAGCCGACCGCAACGCCAAGCGAGGAACAGGAACCTAGAAATAAGGACGCATCGCTCGACCGAATCAGGTCACGCACGGCCAAGGCGCCATAAGCCAGGCAGAGGGGATATTCCACATCGTTGCCCAGGCCGCCCTTTCGATAGGCAATCGCATAGATGCGAGCCAGAATCGACGCATCGGCGTACCGGTTCTCCGGCCACCAATCGGGCCCGACCGCCCAGGAGCAGTCGTCTGGACTGGGATCGAAGCGCTTTGAGCCACAGACATAAATGTCCGCGACGGCCTTTCCGTCATACACCGGATTGAAAAGTCCAAACCAGAGCCCCGCCAATTTCTTCCGTGAGGCCTCCAGCCGAAACGGCTTCTCGATCCATTCCCGAAGGTCATCCAGGTCCTCGTAGTGCAACGCACGCAGCCTGTCCCAATCGTCGTGAGAACGTCCCTTGGAGCATCTGGCAATCACGCGGTCCATGGATTGGCGGAGCGATCGCCTGGAAGAAAGCTCCTTCACGATGAACCCATGCATGGAAGCGAGATTAAGCGCCATGTTTTGCCGGCGATATTTCAACGATCAACATTGTCCGGGAAGCTATTCCGCCCCAGAATCCTCCGCGCGGCTGCGCGAGACGCGCAGTAAAACGCATTGCGGCTCGAATCCACGTTGTGCCACCTAATTTCCAAAAGCGTGAACCGGACCCCGAGGGGCAGCGGCCCGATGTCGGTCGCCAGCACCTCGTCCAAGATGCCGTCGAGCACTGCCGACTGGTAGGCCTCGGGGTCCTCGGGCCATGTCGCCTCGGAGTGGTACGCGAAAGCAGAACTCGGCTCGCCTCTCATGCGCACCCAGGCAAAAGCAGCGCGCGGTCCGTACACCTTCACGAACTCCTCCTCGACTGTGCGCGGCGCAGAGAGCCCGGCCTTCGGCGTGCGAGCTTCCGGCCGAGCCACGCCTCGAACAGTGTCATGACAACGGTAACCTCCGGGGCTTAACAACATGGCTCAGAAAACGGCAAGCGTGTTCATGGTAGCATGCCGTAGCGATTCCACAGAGAGCACAGTCATGGGAAATTCAAGGCTGGTAATTGACCCAAACTCTGCGGCCTGGTCTAATACCGCGCTAGCTCAGCCGGCACGGCCAGCCGCGGAGCCGCTAGATCGACCAGTGCCAGTCGGTATGCTCACAATTTGTCCGGCGCATGCTGTGGGAACACCCAACGCAATCTACGTTCGAGCAACTGAACCGGCGAAAGTCGCTGCTCTCTCTGCTGAGCACCCGACGGCATACACGGAGCCGGGTTCAGAGTTCTACGCGATCGACCAGGAGTCAACCAACTTCGTACCCCCCGAGACCGACCTGGCGAGCCTTTCCGACCGACTTGGCACCGATGTACTCTGGCTGGGTTTCCAGAGCCTCGTTGACGCTTTCCAGTTCCACCATTGGCGGTCGGGCAAGCATGTACGGGCATTGGTGTTCGGGTGTTTCGAGCAGGAGCGGACCTGGGAACGGGTTGAGGGCGAGGGCGAAGCCTGGGAGCGAGCGACGTTCTTCGATGACAAGCGCCTGGCGCGCCGCCTTGAATGGGCCAGTAGTCAGGATGCCGAGGAATTGCGGCGCATCTGGCGTGAGGCCGAAATTAAGCCGGGACGTATTGAGCCTGGTATCGACGGGCGGGAAATCCGCTCGCAAGGTCGCGGAGTTTTACCGCCTCCCAGGATGGTCGTTGGAAGCAGGCGAAATCGCTAAGATGGTCGAGCCTTTCGATAGGCAGAATCGAGGCTGGCGAATGCTCGACAATCAACTGGATCTTAACCCACGAAAAGGCGACTATCATTGCCCAGGCCGCCCTCGCGCGGGCAAGCTCATAGATTCGCGCCAGAATTGAAGAATCGGCGTACCGGTTCTGCGGCCACCATGTCCATTCGGCAAAAATGTCAATAACGGCTGCTCCGCAGTGTGCGCACTTACATCCGGGAATTTGTGGTGTCGGCAGGGCCTCTTGGATCGCGGACGTAGGTCTCGCTTCCTCCTCGCCAGGATCATACCTGGAAACTGCCATTAGGAGAATCTGTTCTCCGGGAAAGCGGCAGCGCGTTCTTCTCTGCCGTGGAAAACCAACATGTTGCCTCAAGAATTGTTTTAACAATATGGCGTCGAGGCGCCGATTCAGCAGGCCGGACCCGGATGCTAGTTGTCAAACAATTGGAATTGCCGGCGAGTTCTTGGCCGCGTACCTTCGTATTTATGGCTGACATCACTCGCCTTCTACCGGCCACGGACCCGCATGCAGCCGATCAGTTGCTGAGGCTGGCCTACGACGAGCTGCGCCGTCTGGCGGCGCAGCGGCTCGCGCGGGAGAAGCCGGGGCAGACGCTCGATCCTACGGGCCTGGTGCACGAAGCGTACTTGCGGCTCGTCGGCAAGGACGCGCCACCAGTCTGGGACGGCCGCGGCCACTTTTTCGCCGCGGCGGCCGAAGCCATGCGGCGGATCCTGATCGAAAAGGCTCGACACAAAAAGCGCCAACGGCACGGCGGCGACCGGCGCCGCGTTCCTCTTCGCAGCGACGCTCTTTTTCACCGAACCAGCCCCGACGAATTGCTCGATCTCGATGAAGCCCTGACGAGGTTGGCCACCGAAGATGCGACGGCGGGCCAAGTCGTGAAACTGCGGTTGTATGCCGGACTGTCCGTCGAAGAAGCCGCCCTCGCGCTCGGCATTTCCCGCGCAAGCGCCTATCGACACTGGACTTATGCCCGCGCATGGCTTCGCTGCGCTCTCAAAGACGCCGCCGGCCCATCTCCTCCCTGATCTTCTAAGAAATCTTGTGAGACGAACCGGCGGCGGATGGCGCATTGCAGAGTGAAGCCCCGAAAGGAGGGCGCAATGCCCGACAAGTCGAAAGATGCCAAAGAGATCTTTCTCGCTGCCGTCGAAAAGCCTGCGCCGGACGAGCGCGCTGCTTTTCTCGACGCGGCTTGTGCGGGGGATGCGGCGCTGCGCCGGCGAGTCGAAGCTCTGCTGCAGGCCCATGATGACTCCGGCGGCATCCTTGGCGAGCCAACCGCAGACCCTGTAACGACAGTCGACTCCGGAGCGGACCAGGACGATGCCATTGGGGCCCGCCTGGGTCCCTACAAACTGCTGCAAAGGCTGGGCGAGGGCGGCATGGGCGCCGTTTACCTGGCCGAGCAGGAAGAACCGGTCCGCCGTCGCGTGGCCGTGAAGATCGTCAAGGCCAATGCGGATTCCGCGCACATTCTTGGCCGTTTTGAGCAAGAGCGGCAAGCGTTGGCCCTGATGGATCACCCCAACATTGCCAAGGTCTTTGACGCCGGAAAGGTGGACAGCCACCCCGGCGCCGACGCGCTTCCCGGTACTTCCTGGCAGGGGCGGCCGTACTTCGTTATGGAACTCGTCAAGGGCATCCCGATCACGCGGTATTGCGATCAGGAGCGCCTGAGCCCCAGAGAACGGTTGCAGTTGTTGATTCCTGTTTGCCAGGCCGTGCAGCATGCCCATCAGAAGGGGATCATCCACCGCGATCTCAAACCGTCCAATGTCATCGTCGCCCTGTATGACGGCAAGCCGATCCCGAAGGTGATCGATTTTGGCGTGGCCAAGGCCACCGGACAAAAGCTGACGGAACGCACCATGTTCACGGAGGTCGGCCAGATCATCGGCACGCTGGAATACATGGCGCCGGAGCAGGCCGAGCTCAACAACCTCGACATCGACACGCGCTCGGATATTTACTCGCTGGGGGTGATCCTGTACGAGTTATTGACCGGCGCGCCCCCATTCACCGGCAAGCAGTTGCGCAGCGCCGCCTTCAACGAGATGCTGCGTATGATCCGCGAGGTCGATCCGCCCAGACCCAGCACTAAACTATCGCATTCCGAAGAGCTGCCCAGCATTGCCGCCAAACGCAAGCTGGAGCCGAGGAAGCTCACCAGGCTGATGCACGGGGACCTGGACTGGATCGTCATGAAGGCCCTGGAAAAGGATCGCGGCCGCCGCTACGAAACCGCCACGGGCCTGGCCATGGACCTGGAACGCTATCTGCATGATGACCCCGTGCTGGCGGGGCCGCCCGGCGCGGGCTACCGGCTGCACAAATTCCTGCGCCGCAACCGCGGGCCCGTACTGGCGGCGACATTGGTCCTGCTCGCGCTCGTACTGGGCGTGGTCCTCAGCTCCTGGCAGGCGTTCCGGGCGATGCAAGCGGAGGCCTCGGCCCTGCGCGCGGAGGGGCAGGCGGTTGCTCAGAAGCGCCGTGCTGATGAGGAGGTAGCCGTTGCCAGGGCAGTCAGCGAATTTCTCCGGAATGACCTGCTCAGCCAGGCGGACCCGCGCGCCCAGGCCGGCGGCGCGCAAAATCCGGTCGGAAACGTAACCCTGCGAACGATCCTGGACCGGGCTGCCGCACGCATCCCCGGGCGTTTCCGGGAACAGCCCCTGGTGGAGGCCGCGATCCGCGAGACGATCGGCACCGCTTATCACGGCCTGGGGGAATATGATCTCGCGCAGCTGCACTTGGAGGCCGCGGCGGCGGCCTACCGGGATACGCTGGGCGGTGGAGATGTGGTCACGCTGGCGTGCGAGCACAACCTGGCACATCTGTACAAGGAGCAGGGTCAGTATGCGAAGGCGGAAGCACTGTGCCTGAAAACACTGGAGACCTGCCGGCAGAAGTTGGGCCCGGACTTTCCGCTGACGCTAATGTGTCAGTCTACCCTTGCCAATGTGTACTATTGCCAGGGCCAGCATAAGAAGGCCGAGCCGCTGTACCTGCAGACGCTCGAAATCTGCCGGCAAAAACTGGGTGACAGCGATCCGCTCACCCTCATGGCCCAGGACAACCTGGCTGTCTGCTATCGCGCCCAGCATAAGTATGCTCAGGCAGAGCCGTTGTACCTGAAGAGCCTGGAAGTGAAACGGCAACAGGGGGGCGCGGAGGACGTCGAGACGCTGTCGATTCAGCACAACCTGGCTGTTCTCTATCACGCGCAAGGACGCTTCGCCGAGGCCGAGGCCTTGTACCGGAAGACCCTGGAAAGCCGGCGGCAGAAGTTGGGGGCCGACCATCCCCACACCTTGCTGACGCAACACTTCCTGGCCACGCTCTACAACGATCAGCGCCGCTATGAAGAGGCCGAACCGCTCTACCGGAAGACCCTGGAAAGCCGGCGGCAAAAGCTCGGCCCGGATCACGCCGATACGCTCCGCTCCCAGAACGACCTGGCGTCGCATTACTGGGCGCGCGGCCAATATGCCAGGGCGGAGCCGCTGCGTGCCGAGGCGCTGGAGATCCTGAACCGTAAGCTGGGAGCGGACCACCCGGACACACTGGAGTGCCAGCACAATCTGGCCGCGCTTTACGACGCCATGGGCCAGGACGCCAAGGCCGAAGACTTGTATCGGAAAACATTGGAAGTCCGGCGGCAGAAATTCGGCAACCAGCATCCCCTGCTGGCCGATGACCTGGCGCCGCTGGGCAGGAATCTGCTCCGCCGTCAACAATACGCCGAGGCGGAGCCGTTGCTGCGCGAGTGCCTGTTGATCCGCGAAAAGAACGAGCCCGACAACTGGAGAACGTTCAGCGCCCGGGCCATGCTCGGCGGCAGCCTGCTTGGCCAGCACAAGTACGCTGAGGCGGAACCCTTGCTTGTGACCGGCTATGAGGGTATGAAGACCCGAGAAAATACCATGCCCCAGGCTGCCAAAGCAAATCTGAACCAAGCTCTGGAGCGCATCCTCCGGCTTTATGATGCCTGGGGAAAGAAGGAAGTGGCTGCCGCATGGCGTAAGAAAATACCCGGCCGTTGATACCCTGGCCTGCCTCAGGCAGTCGCTCGCTGACCGCCGTTGGCTAGTTCCCTCTCAATCTCCGATGGCTTGCTGTCCGCGAGCAACACCATGCCGAAACGCTTGAGTCGAAGGTTGCTGAAGCGGATTCGGAATTCGAGCCCGCCGGTCATCAGAAGCGCGTACGTGCATACCCTTACGCGGCCCGCGCGCCTCATCGAATTCGTCGTACAGAACCCAACGAGCGACAGGCCCGTTCGCTGATGCCTGAGGCTCGTGGAGGACCAGGTTGGATTGGCCGGCGAGAGTGTAACGAAGTTCCACGCCGCCTGCTTGTTTATGCGCGTTGCCGGGAAGGCGGAAGGTTAGGAAGAGCTCGCTTCCGGCGCGGTTTAGCGTCAGGAACTGCGCGTCGTGCAAGCTGACGTGTTTTAGTAGTTGCCTGGCTCCCAACGGTAGGTGGCGGCGGATCTTTTTGAGCCGGACGTTGTAAGCGGTGATCTTTTTCTCCCACTCAGCCGCGGCGGCTTCAGCCTCGTCGTCGTCAAGCGACCGGCTGCGGGCGAGCAATTCTGGCGTGAAGTACCTCATGGCTTCCTTTTCCTGGCATGCCTGGGCGGCGACTCGAAGAAAGCGTGGACCTCAGGTAATCGTCCGGCGGGGTGAAAGTGGGGCAGAGCCATCCGGCCGTGATGGGCCTCGTCTTCCTCGAACCCGCCAAAGGCAGGAAGCGGAAAAGCCAAGTGCGAACTTTCTCGTTATGCCAATGTGTTGTCCGCTTCCTAAAGCGGCAACTCCTTGTGGCCCGGCAGCCCGTGCTGCGTCCGGCCCAGGTCGCCGTCGTATTTCATGGTTGATTTGTACAGCTCGAGATGGCCGTCTCCGGCGGCTTCGAGGCAGCGCTGGTTCAGGGTCGCCATCTCCTCAGACGTCATCGGCTTGAAACCGCGGGCGATCGCCAGGTTCTGATGGAGCACCGCCAGGGAGTCGATGCCGCTGATCGTGCTGGCCACCGGCAAGCTCATGGCGTAGCGCAGGGCTTCCTCGACAGTCACGACGCCCTTGATGATCGGCTGGCCGTTGCCGCCCAGGCTTTTCATGCCCAGGCCGGCCATGCCGCGCTTGTTGACCTCAGGGAGCACGTGCTTCTGAAAACTGCGGTAGCTGGCGTCGAAAGCGTTGAGCGGCATCTGCACGCTGTCGAACGGGTAATTGTACGACAGCATCTTGAGATGGATGGCCGGGTGTTTGTGGCCGGTGAAGCCGACGTAGCGCACCTTGCCCGACCGTTTGGCTTCATCCAGGGCCTCCATCACGCCACCCTTGGCGAAGTGGCGCTCGGGGTCGTTGTCGTAGACGCACTCGTGGACCTGCCACAGGTCGAGATGGTCGGTCTGCAGGCGCTTGAGCGACTCGTCAAGCTGGCGCATGGCCACGTTCTTGTCGCGGCCATGGGTGCAGACCTTGGTCATGAGGAAGACCCGGTCGCGCCGGCCCTTGAGGGCCTGGCCCATCCAGTCCTCGCTCTTGCCGTTGTGGTATTCCCAGGCGTTATCGAAGAAGTTCACGCCGGCATCGATCGCCTCGTGAACGATGGCGATGGCTTCCCGGAGAGACGGCGCGTCTCCCAGGCTGTAGCCGCCTATGCCAATGATGGACAGGTGATCCTGGGTGCGGCCGAAGGGCTTGCGGGGGATCTTGTCGGGCCCGACGTTGCTCAACTCAAACTGTGCCGGCGGCTCCTGGGCGAGCAAGCCGCCGGCCAGGGCCAGCCCCGCGCCGACGAGACCGGCACTCTGAAGAAAGTCACGCCGGTCGGGGCCGTGACGGGTTGGATTATCGCGATGATCGTTCATGATATTCTCTCCTGTTCTCGTCACTCGTCACTCGTCACTCGTCACTCACTCATGGTCCGCCGGCTTCCTTGAACAGCATCTCCTGGACTTCTTTCTGCGTAATATCCAGGGGGAAGCCGTGCGGGAAGCGGGCGTGGGGATTGTCGAAACGCAGGGACAACTTGTAGAACTCATAGCGGCCATCCCCGGACACCTTGGCACAGCGCTCGCGTAGCGCCTGCATTTCCGCGGCGCTCATCGGCTGGAAGCCGCGTGCGACCTTCAAGTTCTGATGGAGCACGTCGAGGGAGTCCATGCCGGTGATGGTTGTGGCGACCGGCAGGCTCATGGCATAGCGGAGCATTTCCTCGGCCTTGACCACCCCGGCCTTGATGGCGCCGGCTGTGCCTCCCATCGGCTTCATGCCCAGCACGGCGATGCCGCGCCGGATCGCCTCGGGAAGGACATGCCTTTCGAAGCTCCGAAAATTCGCATCCAGGCAGTTGAGCGGCATCTGCACGGTGTCGAAAGGAAAGCCCCGACGGATCATGTCCAGATGAACGCCCGGGTCCTTGTGCCCGGTAAAGCCGACAAAGCGCGTCTTGCCCTGCTTCTTGGCCATGTCCAGCGCCTCGATGACGCCGCCCCTGGCGTAGGCCAGCTCGGGATCGTTATCGAAGCCCATGCCATGAACCTGCCACAGGTCGAGATGGTCGGTCTGCAGCCGGCGCAAGGATTCGTCGAGCATCCGCATCGCCAGACCGGCGCCGCGGCCATGCGTGCAGACCTTGGTCATGAGAAAGACCTTGTCGCGCCGGCCCTGCAGGGCCCGGCCAAGCCAGTCCTCGGCCCGGCCATTCCAGTACTCCCAGCAGTTATCGCAGAAAGTGATACCGGCATCAACGGCTTCATGAACGAGCCGGATCGCCTCCTCCACGGTTTTGAAGTCACCCAGGTGATGACCACCGATCCCCAGGGCGGACACTTTGACGCCGGTACGGCCAAGAGGCCGCATCGGGATCTCGCCTTTTACTGGGGTATCATCCAGGTGCGCCATGGCATTCTCCTTTTTGTGACTCGCGCCGCCTATGCTGCCTGTTTTCCAGCAATAAATTGGGGGAACAAGGCATCCGTTAGTACGCCTGCAATAGTCGTGCCTTTGGCAGCCCTCGAAAAACGGGATAGAACCTTTTGGAGCGCGCCGTCAAAGAAGTGGCAAAAAGTTGTCCAATCGGCTGGAACGTTGCCACGGTGAAGTTAGTCGAGGCGAATGAGACGAAGGAGACAGGGCCTAAATGATCACGGATCCAATTTTCTATCGGCTGTTTGCCACCAGTCCAGAGACGTTCTTCCTGGTACTGGGCATGCCGGATGACATGGCCAAGGAGATGGCAAGGCGTTACGAGTACGAGGCTATTGAATTCAAAGAGACAGCGCACCGCAGTGACGGCGTGTTCCGGCCCAAGGAGCCAGGATTGCCGTTTTATTTCCTGGAAGTGCAGTTTTACCATCTGCCCAGCGTATTCGCGGACCTGCTCGTGAAAGCCTATACCTATCTGAAACAACATAACCCGGGCCAAGCCTATTGTGGCGTGGTTCTGTTCGGCAGCCGGGCGCTGGAGCCCGCGGAACTGGCGCCTTACCAGCCATTGCTGGATGCCGGAGTAATCCGGCGCTTTTACCTGGACGAGATGCCGGAACTCGCCCATGCCCCGTTGGGTCTATCCATTCTTTACTTGCTTCGCCAAGCAGAAAGCCAGGCGCCGGCCAGGGCACGCGAGTTGATCCTGCGTACCAAACAAGAAATCCAGGATGCAGCGCTGCAGCACGATTTGGTAGAATTGATTGAAACGGTGGTGCTCTACAAGTTGCCCCGGCTGAGCCGGGAGGAGATCCAGGCCATGTTGCAAGTGCATGATATCCGCGAGACGCGCGTCTACCAAGAAGCCAGGGCAGAGGGCCTGAAGGAAGGAATGGAAAAGGGCGCCGAAAAAGAGCGGCTTCGCGCCATCTCCAAGCTGGCTGCCAAGAATATGTCTGCTGCTCAGATCGCCGATATGCTGGGGTTGGACGAACAATTTGTCCGCCAGCACCTGGCCAACGGCTCGACCAAATCATCGTAAGCGCAAGGTCGTGCCCTTGTGGCCCGGTTGCCCTGTCTGGGAGCGCAAACCTACGCAGTAATTTGTTCAAGTTGCCTAAGCAAAAGTCTCACGATGGCCACTGTTGACTTGGCCCATTGGCCCTGTTACCTACCGGCCCCGCGGTTTTGCCAAATCTGCACTGCATCCAATTCCGGATTCTTGCTGCTCGTGTAAAAATTCCCCGTCACGAAATCCACCCGGCCGGTGCCGTAAAGATCGCCGACCGCACAGGTGATGTGATCGCAGGTGCGCGACTCCAGCACGTGGCGCTCGAACTTGCCGGGAGAGGTCTGTTCCAGCAGGATGATCGAATCCACATTTCTCTGATCGCGCTCCGGGAAATTCTCCGCCGGAAGCCAGCTCACGCCGACGATGTCGAGCTTGCCGTTGCCCCGGATATCCGCGGCCACGGCGCGGGCAACGCCGTACATGGTTCCCAGGGAGTGATGCTCGAAGGGAAACTTACCCTTATTCTCCAGCCACTGGATGGTGTGATAGGGCTTGAACAGGAAGGGCTTGTCCATGACGTCGCCGTTGCTGTAGAGCACATCGAGCTTGCCGTCGCCGTTCAGGTCCACGAGCTGAATGCCGCTCGAACCGTACGCCGGGTGCGGGGCCGTGTAGATAATCTCCTTGCGGAACTGGCCGTTGCCTTCGTTGAGAAAAGCCACGATGGTCTCGTGCTCCTGGCTAATCAAGGCGACGAAGTCGGGACGGCCGTCGCCATTCAAATCGCAGACCGGGACGTGAATCGTGCCGTGGCGGTTGTCCACGACATGCGGCACAAACTGGGGCCGCGTCCAGTCGGTGGTGCGGTTCTCCAGGTAGACGATCTCCCCCGTGTTGCGCCAGCCAAAGACCCCGGCGATGAGATCGAGCTTGCCATCGCCGTTGAAATCGGCGGCCTGCACGTCGGCCACGCGGCCAACCCCGGCGAGAAGCGTAATCGGTGTAAACGAGCCGTCCGCCGCGCCGCGGAGCCAGACCACGCTGCCGAACGCAGCGTCGGTCGGACTAAAGCTGCCCAGGCAGGCGACGATGATGTCCAGGATGCCATCACCGTCCAGATCGACGACTTCGGCATGCGCGGGATTGGGCACCTGCGCCAGCACCTTCCATGTGGGTTTGGCCTCGTAGGGGCTGAGCACCAGGATTTGATTGGCGCGCATCTCGCAAACCAGGATGTCGAGCTTCCGCTTGTCGTACAGGTGCACGAGGTTGACATTGGACACGGCCGGGGAGGCCGTCTGGCCTGGCGGATGAAAAGAAGTTTCTTTGAATGACACCGGTAATGGACGCTTGGAGATTTCCGGGACGACAAACGGCAATTCCAGCGGCGCCCGGTTTTCGTAATAGCGGACCACGCCTTCAAGCGACGGATAGTCCAGCGATAGTCCGGAGTTCCTCCAGAAGTCATAGGCCTGCGCGACCTCGTGCCGCCAGTGCGCCCGCGGAAAAGTATCCGGCGCGGGAAAGGCGTGGCAATAAAGACAGAACTGGTGCACCTCTTTGTCGCCGGCTTCGGCGGCCGTCGGCAGCACGAGCTCCGGCGGGCTATCGCTGGCGTTGGTCGAAAACGCACTCTTGCCAAAAAGCAAAAATAGGACGCAGGCGAGCCCTGCCCCAGGAAGAATCGCGGCCAGCAGGGCCGTACCAAGTTTTCTGGTCATCGCTTCTCGCATTCCTCTTCAGGGACTCTGTCCGGCCGGTGCCCCTCGGCGCTCATGTTCCAAGAGGGCCGCCTGGGCGCGAAGGTTCCCAGGATCCTGCTGAAGGGCTCTTTTCAGCCAGCGCAAGCCCTCCTCTTCCCTGCCTTGGTGCAACAGGCTAATGCCGATCTCGCAATGCAAAGGAATGTCGTGCGGCCTCAGGCGCACCGCCGTCATCAAGGTTTCCAGGCGTCCGCCATCGCTTTCCAGGCGTTTCCAAACGTCTCGGACCTTGTCTGCCTCGGTGCGCTTATGCTCTGCCTCCAGGCAGCTATAAAGCACGAGATGGGCTTCCACGTGAAAGGGAGCCAGCTGCACGGCTTTGCCAAGCCAGATCTCGGCGTTTTCGAGGTCCGCTTGGCGAACGGCGACCCGCCCGCGCTCAAGCAGCGCCGCCACATCATCGGCATGGGAAGCCAGAACCGTGTCGAGCAATTGGGTCGCCTGCTCCAGTTCCGCGAGGTCCTGAAGGCACCGCGCCAGGCCGACGGCCACTTCGCTATTGTCCGGCTGCCGCTCATGCAAACAGTGATAATGAGCGGCGGCCTCGCCGGCTCTGCCCAGCTTCGCGAGTACCAGGGCGAGTCGCAGCCTGGCTTCGTCCGAGCCCGGCTGTTGTGCAACCGCCTGGGAGAGATCCTGCAGGGCGTCCTCATCCTTGTTTAACCCCTCCAAGATTTTGCCGCGGAGTAATAAGGCAGAGACATGGGCGGGCTGCCGGTTCAGAAGTTCATTAAGCGCGCCGAGTGTTTTCTCCGTTTGAAAGCCCGCCGCGTAGCCCTCGGCCAACGCTTCCAGAATGGCAGGCGCGTCCGGACTGTTCCGCTCGACCATTCTGTAGAGGCCGTCTTCCACGCCGGTCGCATGTCCTTGCTGCACCTGGACCAGCATGGACTCGAGTGTCGCCGCCTCGGTCTTCCCTTGCAGCCGTACGCAATCGGCGAGATGCTGGTCAGCCGATTCATAGGCATGGCGGCGGCGAGCGATGCGCGCCGCCAACAGGTGGGCGCGATAACTTCGGGGCCAGAAGCGCAAGCACTGCTCGACCGCCGCAGCGGCTTCCTCGAAGGATGCTTTCTCCAGCGCTGCCTGCGCCGCATGGAAATGGCGAAGTCCGGCAACATAGACGCCGCCCGCCGCGGCGGCCAGAACCAGAAGGCCCACGATCAAGAAACTTCCCAGGCGCATGCTTGTTCCACCGCCACGCGTCTTGTACTTTGATCAAGATGATGACTTGAACTGCCCCAGCTTATCAAGAATTGCGCCGGGGCAAAATCCCCTGCGCGGCGCTGGTCCAGAAATTCATGATCGGGGCTCAAAAAAACGGCTCACAATCTCGCCAAATCCGCTGAATTTGACTGTCTTTACCTCGCGGTTAGAATGTGTTATGGGAAGTCGCCGCGCACTGCCCTTTCAGCCTGGGATGAAGGAGAATCTTATGCGGGTCCTGACCGCCATTCCGGTCTACAACGAAGAACGCCATCTTCCCGGCGTGCTTCGTGAGGTCCAACGTTACAGCCCCCATATCGTGGTAATCAACGACGGTTCCACGGATCGTACCGGCGAACTGCTGAAACAGTTCAAAGGGATCCACGTGATCACGCACGCCGAGAATCGCGGCTATGGAGCGGCGCTGATCTCGGCGTTCGAGTATGCCGTGGCCCAGCAAGTGGACGTGCTCGTCACCACCGATTGTGACGGCCAGCATGAACCGTCGCGCATCCCCGTTCTTCTGGAAGCGATCCACGATGCCGACATCGTTTCCGGCAGCCGCTACCTGCGCGACTTCCGGCAGGACACCGTGCCGCCTCAGGACCGCATGCGCATCAACCAGCTAATCACGGCCGAATTGAATGAGCGTTTTGGCCTGGGTCTCAGCGACGCCTTTTGCGGCTTCAAGGCTTACCGAACCCGGGCGCTGTGCCGGCTGCGCATCACCGAGACCGGCTGGGGCATGCCCTTGCAGTTATGGGTGCAGGCGGCACGGCTGGGTCTACGCGTCAAGGAGGTCGCCGTACCGCGTGTCTACCTGGATCCCAACCGCGCCTTTGGCGGCGTCCTGAATAACAGCGAGGACCGATTGGCTTACTATCGCCGCGTGATCGCGGACGCCGAGCAGTCTTTGCTCCCCTGCTCCTGGGCCTTTGCTTGTTGCGACTGAGCCAAGCGTGCAATGATCCAGGATTACCGCCACCGCCGCCTGCTAGCACCCCGGCAAGATGGAGCCGTGGTGGCGGACCCACCGCTGGAAGACACCGGCCCGCTCCTCGAGCGCAATCGGCAGTTGCTGGCCCATCCTGCTTTCGACATCCTCGGACGTCCGATTCAGGAGCTACGCCGTCAGGCCCGTGCAGAAGCGGCATCGGCTGCACGAGCCTATCTGCAAGCCGCCGGCGAGCCGGTTCCACCAGGCGACTACCAATCGCTGCTCATGGCCGGCCATCAGCCGGAGCTATTTCACCCCGGCGTCTGGGTCAAGAATTTTGCCTTGAACCGGCTTGCCCGTTTGCACCATGCCGCGCCGATAAACCTGGTTGTCGACAATGACACGGGCAAATCCGCGTCGCTGCGCGTCCCGCAACTAGCCGTCGACGGCACGCCCTGGCCGCATGTTGTCAACGTCCCGATCGATCGCTGGACGGGCGAGGTGCCTTATGAAGAGCGGACCGTCCGGGACGAATCATTTTTTGCGAGCCTGCCGAGCCGCGTCGAACCGCTTACGCGCGGCTGGCCGTTCAAGCCCATGCTCGAGCAGTTTTGGCAGGAGGTGCTTCGGCAAGCCCGGCGCACGCCGCTCTTCGGGGAACGACTGGTCGCGGCGCGCCGGTCGGTAGAACGCCGCTGGGGCTGTCATAATCTCGAACTGCCTGTAAGCATCCTCTGCCGCACCGAGTCCTTCGCCTGGTTTGCCTGTCACCTGCTGGAGAACCTGGCCCGTTTCCATGACGTCTACAACGCCTGCGTCCACGACCACCGCCATCGCTACCGCATCCGCAGCCGCAATCATCCGGTCCCTGATCTGGCGACACAAGGGGATTGGCTGGAGTTGCCGTTCTGGGCCTGGGAGTCGGGCGGGCATAATCGCGGCCGGTTGTTTGCCCGCATCGCGGAGAGACAGGTGGAATTGCGCGTCGGCAATTCCCGCTGGCCGGCTCTGCCGCTGCCCAGGGACAATAATGCCGTGCCCATGATCCAGGCGTGGCAAGCCCTGGAGCGGCGCGGCCTCAAGGTTCGCAGCCGGGCCTTGACGAACACGCTGTTCGCCCGGATGTTTTTGGCCGATCTGTTCGTTCATGGCATCGGCGGCGGTAAGTACGACGAGTTGACCGATGCCATCATCCGCCGCTTTTACCAAAGCGAACCGCCTGGTTTTCTGGTCCTGTCCGCGACCTTGCGACTGCCGCTGCCGGCCTATCCCGTCACGATGCAGCAACGCTGCCAACTGGTACAACAACTCCGCGATCTTCGTTTTAACCCGCAGCGGCATCTTGAAGCCAACGCCCTGAACGCTTCGGCGGCCGTCGAGTTAAGTAATCAAAAGCAGGCCTGGATCGCGCGTGCGCCGGCAAATCCGCGTGAGAAGCAAGAGCGCTTTCAAGTCCTGCGTGCCCTCACCGATCAACTGGCGCCGTACGTTGGCGATCGGCTCAAGGAAAAGCGACAGGAGCTGAGCGTCCGCGCCCATGAGCTGTCGGCCAACGCGATCCTGCAGCGCCGTGACTACGCATTCTGCCTCTACCCGGAAGCGCTGCTGCAATCTTTCTGCACCAGCTTCTTATGAGTGGGTCAGGATTCTGATCGCGGCCGAATTCGGGTCAGGATCAGAATCCTGACCTACGACCGGCTTGCTTCCTTTGTGGCCATCGATTATGACAGAAGGTGTTCGCGGCATCTCGCGCTGCCGCGCGGCTTTCTCCTGAGGATTCACACATGACCCGGGACCAATGCGTGCTGCTCGTCTTCCTGGCGGCGTTCTTCACCGGCTGCAGCCCAGACGCCGACCGTCCGACGAAAACGGCGCCGAAGGCCCAGGTCATCCGCCTTGAGCCGGGCCCCAATGCTCAGGATGAAACACAAACGGCGCTCATCAAGGCGAAGCCCGGCGACACCATTGAATTCGCCGCCGGCACATTTGACTTTACGCTGGAATTGTCGCTTGCCGTCGAAGGAGTGACCGTCCGCGGCCAAGGCATCGACAAGACCACGCTGTCCTTCAAAAAGCAAAACGCGGGCAGCGCCGGCCTGCTGGTGACGCGCGGCAAGTTTGTGCTCGAAGATCTCAGCGTCGACGACGCCAAGGGAGACGCCGTCAAGGTCAACGGCGCCGATGGCGTCACCTTGCGCCGCGTGCGCGCCCGGTGGACCGGCGGCTCGAAGCCCACCAACGGCGCCTACGGCTTGTACCCGGTGCAGTGCAGCAATGTCCTGATCGAAGAGTGCGTCGCCAGCGGCGCGTCCGATGCCGGCATCTACGTGGGCCAGTCGCAGAACATCATCGTCCGCCGCTGCCGCGCCGAAGGCAATGTCGCCGGCATCGAGATCGAGAATTCCAGCGACGCCGATGTCTACGATAATGTCACCACCGATAACGCCGGCGGTCTGCTCGTCTTCGACCTGCCCGGGCTCGAGGTGAAGAACGGCCGCCGCGTGCGCGTGTTCCACAATCAGGTCGTCGCCAATAACCATGAGAACTTCGCAGCCAAGGGCAATACCGTGGCGACCGTTGCGCGGGGCACGGGTATCGTGGTGATGGCGACGGACCAGGTCGAGGTCTTCGAGAACACCATCAAGGACAACAACAGTTACAGTATGGCAATCTCCAGCTACTACATCCTGGGCAAGCCGTGGACCGATAAAGAATATGATCCCATTCCCGAGGGGATCTACATCCACGACAACAAGATCTCGGGCGGCGGCACGAAACCGTCGGGCGAGGCGGCGGCTCTGGCATCGCTTCTAGGCAAGCCGATGCCGGACATTGTCTTCGACGGCATGCGCAACTCCGCCAAGTTCGTCAACGGCGTGGAACCGCCCGAGCTCCGCGTCTATGTCAAGGACAACGGCCCGGCGACATTCGCCAACGTCCATTTCGACAAGATGGATGCCAAGGACCCGGCCGGCAGCGTGGCGCGGGTGGAGCGCAACCTGCAACCTTACGAGGGCGAGTTGCCGCGGCTGCCACAGGTCCACTTGCCGGGAGTGCCGTGATGGCGCGGTCGTTTCACGGCTGGCTCCTCGCCGCGCTCTTGCTGGCTGCCGGTTGCACCGGTAAGCCGGATGCGGCCCCGGATACAGATTGGCAACCGCCGGACAAACTATCGGCTTATCACCTCTTTCAGGGCGATGGATCGGCGCAGCAGCCCGCGCCGGGCGTGCTCCCGTACGACATCAATACGCCGCTCTTTTCTGACTATGCCAGCAAGCTCCGCTTCATCCAGTTGCCCCCTGGAACAAGCGCGGTCTACAACGACAGCGACGTCTTCGAGTTCCCGGTCGGCGCCATCATTATCAAAACCTTCGCCTATCCTCATGATGCACGCGATGCGTCACAGGGCCGCCGCCTCATTGAAACACGCTTGCTGATCCACCGGCCGCAAGGCTGGATCGGCTTGCCTTACATCTGGAATGACGAACAGACGGAAGCGAATCTGCGCGTTGCCGGCGGCACGCGCGATGTGCGCTGGATCCACACGGACGGCACGGAACGCACGGTGAATTACATCATTCCCAACGTCAACCAATGCCTGGGCTGTCATGAAAACAATCGCGTGATGCGGCCGATCGGCCCGAAGGCGCGCAATCTGAACCGCAACCTCGATTATGCGGACGGCCCAGATAATCAACTCGCGCATTGGACGAAGCTGGGTTACCTGCATGGTGTGCCATCCGCACAGCCGCCGCGCTTGCCGATTTGGAACGATCCTTCCACAGGCGCACTGGAGCAACGTGCGCGTGCCTGGCTGGAAATGAACTGTGCCCATTGTCACAACCCCGCTGGTCCAGCGCGCACATCCGGACTGGATTTGCGCTACACGCAGGACAATCCTGGCAAGGTGGGTCTGTGGAAGACGCCGGTTGCTGCCGGTCGCGGCTCGGGCGGACGCCTCTTTGACATTGTGCCGGGCAAACCGGATGAATCGATCCTGATGTACCGGCTCGAATCCACCGAGCCCGGCATCATGATGCCGGAACTCGGCCGCCGTTTAGCCGACACGGCGGGTGTCGCGCTAGTGCGTCAATGGATTGAGCAGTTACGCTAAGTCTGGCTCGATGACCTGAACTTGCTCCACCCCCCTGCTGCACTTCACAGGCGCCCGTTCGCCGCCAGCTTCATATGCAGATTCTTCACCAGGAACGCATACTCATCCGCCAGCTCTTCAATCATCTTCGCGGTCGGCTTGCCGGCGCCGTGACCGGCGCGCGTTTCGATACGGATCAGCACCGGCGCCGCTCCTGCCTGGCAGTGCTGGAGCTGGGCGGCGAACTTGAAGCTGTGGCCGGGCACCACGCGATCGTCCGTGTCGGCGGTCGTCACCAGAGTCGCCGGATAGCTGACGCCTTCCTTCAGATTGTGATACGGCGAATAGGCATAGATCGCCTTGAACTCGTCCGGCCTGTCGGCGGAACCGTAATCATCGGTCCAGAACCGCCCCGCGGTGAACTTGTGGAAGCGGAGCATGTCCATCACGCCCACCGCCGGAAGGCAGGCCCCGAACAGGTCGGGCCGCTGCGTCATGCACGCCCCGACCAGCAAGCCGCCGTTGCTGCCGCCCTGGATGGCCAGCTTCGGCGTTGAGGTGTACTGATTGCCGATCAGCCATTCGGCGGCGGCGATGAAATCATCGAAGACATTTTGTTTGTGCAGTTTCGTGCCGCCCTGGTGCCATTCCTCGCCATATTCGCTGCCGCCGCGCAGGTTGGCGACTGCGAACACGCCGCCCATCTCCAACCAGCTGACGTAAGCCACCGAGAAGCGCGGCGTCATGGGAATGGCGAAGCCGCCGTAACCGTAAAGCAAGGTCGGGTTGCTGCTGTCCAGCTTCAGCCCCTTACGGTGCGTGATGAACATCGGCACGCGCGTGCCGTCCTTGCTTGAATAAAAGACCTGCTTGACTTCATACTGCTCGGGATCGAACTTCACGTTGGCGCGGCGGAAGATCGTACTCTTGCCGCCAAGCATGTCGTAGCGGTACAGCGTCGGCGGCGTGGCATAGCTGGAGAAGGAATAAAACGTCTCCGTATCCGTGCGCTTGCCGGCAAACCCGCCCGCCGTGCCGATGCCGGGGAATTCGACTTCCCGGACAAAAGCTCCGTCCAGGTTGTACATCTTCACCTGCGTCTTGGCGTCTTTCAGATAATCCGCCACAAGCAGGTTCCCTACCAGGTTGACGCTGGTGAGCGCTTCCCGGGACTGCGGAATGATCTCCTTCCAGTCGGCTTTCTTGGGCTTGCGCAGGTCAATCGCAATCAGCCGGCCGCGCGGCGCATCGAGATCCGTCTTGAAGTAAAGGGCCGGCCCGTCATTGCCGGCAAAGCTGTATTCATTCTCGAAGTTATCGACCAGGTCCACGAGAGTCCCGTAGGGCTCGGCGAGATCCTTGTAAGCAATCCGGTATTTGTGCGCGGTGCCGACGTGCGTGGTGATAATGAGATACCGGCCGTCTTCGGTGACGCCGGCGCTGAAACCCCAGTCCGGATGATCGGGACGCTGATGGACCAGCACATCGTCCGCCTGCGGCGTGCCGACGCGATGGTAGTACACCTTCTGATTGAAGGTCAGGCTATGGAACTGGCCGGCGTCCTGCTTGGGCTCATCATACCGGCTGTAGAAGAAGCCCTTGCCGTCCAGCGTCCAGGAGGCGGAACTGTACTTGACCCACTTCACCTGGTCGTCGAGCGGCTTGCCGGTGGTCAGGTTCAGAACGCGCCAGGTTTGCCAGTCCGAGCCGGCTTCGGCGACGCTATAGGCCAGGTATTTGCCATCGTCGCTGAAGGCTGCTCCCGCCAGGGCGACGGTGCCGTCCTTGGACCAGGTGTTGGGATCGAGCACGACGCGCGGCGGGCCGTCCGGCGTATCGGCCACGTAAAGAACGGACTGATTTTGCAAGCCGTTGTTCTTGCTGAAGTAGTACTTGCCGGCAACCTTGTGCGGAGCCGTGTAGCGTTCGTAATTCCACAGCTCGGTGAGCCGCTTGCGGATGCCGTCGCGTTCCGGGATGGACTTCAAATATTCGAAGGTAACCTCATTCTCGGCCTTGACCCACGCCGCGACCTCTTTCGATTTGCGCACATCCTCTTCCAGCCAGCGATAGGGATCGGCGACCTTGACGCCGTGATAATCGTCGAAGTGTTCCATGCGCGTAGTCTGCGGATAGGAGATTTTCGCATCATCCGCGGCGGAAACTGCCGTGATGCCTGCGAGGACAAAAACCGGAGCGAACCAAACCCGACAAACCATAACGAGGCTCCTTGATGCGCGATAATCGGCAGAGGAAAACTCAAAACAGTATTGTACAGACTGTGCTCATGACGAAAGCTCCATTCCATTACCAGCGGCCGAAGTGAGCGCCGCCATCGACGTACAGGATGTCACCCGTGACCGTCGCGGCCTCGGTCAGATACAGGACCGCATCCGCGATGTCCTGGACCGTCGAAGGCCGGCCCATCGGCGACAGGCTTTCCATCACGTCCTTCGGAGTGTTCCGGTGGAGCGGCGTGTAGACGGCGCCGGGCGCGACGGCGTTCACGCGGATGCCTTCGCGCGCATACTCCATTGCCAGGTGCTGGGTGATCGTTTCCAGACCGCCTTTGGTGATCATCGGCACCGCCGCCGGGACGCCCCGGATCGGGTTGCGCGCCAGGGCCGCGGTGATCGTGACGATGCTCCCGCCCGTCCCTTGCGCCAACATTTGCTTGATGGAAAGTTGGGTGACGTACAGGAACCCCTCGAGGTTCGTCGAGACGAGCGACCGGAAGTCCTCGGCCGTGTAGTCCGTGAACGGCTTGGTGAAGAAGATGCCGGCGTTATTGACAAGGGCGTCGATCGACCCGAAGCGCGACAGCGCCGTCTCGACGATCCTGGCGGCCGTGGCCGGCGCGCCGATGTCGCCGTCCACCAGAGCGACGTCGTTGGCAGCCGCAACCTCGGTGGATCGGGTCACCTTCCGGGAGCTGGCAACGACGTTGAACCCCCGTTCGACAAACGCTTTCACGATTCCAGCGCCGATCCCCTGGGAAGCTCCGGTCACAATGGCTGTCTTCCGTTGGCCGCTCATGATTGCTACCTCGACTACGGTCTGGCTGCGACGCCAATGGCTGAAGTTAGCCCGCCGAAGGTGCGATTGGAAGGATTTTCCAAAAAAGTCTTGCCGCTACCGCCCCCTCGCGGCCTGAGCCATCGGACGAGATGCTCGGCTTCTCCCTCGAAATCGGCCCGACCGGCGTCCTCGGGCTGTACCGGCGATATTGTCTGTCGCGCGGCCGCCCTTTCTTTTATAATCCCGGCATGGCTCTCGTTGTTTTCCTCCGCGGCGTCAATGTGGGCGGACACAGGACGTTTCGTCCAAGCATCCTCGCAAGAGAACTGAGCGACTACGATGTCGTGAATGTGGGTGCGGCAGGCACGTTTGTCGTTCGTAAACCTGGATCTCCAGCCAAGTTCCGCGCTGCATTGCTCCGCAAGCTGCCATTCGAAGCCGAAGTTGTCCTCTGCGACGGCCGCGATCTTGTCCGCCTGGAGATGGAGAATCCTTTTGGAGCTGAGCCGTCACGCCCTGATGTTGTTCGATTCGTGAGCATCCTGTCGAAAGCCGGCCGCCTCGGGGCTTCCATTCCCATCGCGCTTCCGCCAGGCGGGGAGTGGTTCGTGCGCCTTATCGCTTCGAAGAACCGATTCGTCTTTGGAGTGTACCGCCGTCACATGAAAACGATCGGCTATCTCGGCCAGATCGATAAATTGTTCGGTGTGCCGGCGACGACGCGGAACTGGAACACAATAGCTGCGATCGTGCGCATTTTGAACGGCCAGGAGAAGGCCTCCAACTGAGGCGGGGACTCAAGATGCCTGTCAGTCAGAACTATTGCGACTACGTGCTGGAGCAGCTCGCCGGCCTGGGCAAGATCGTCGCCCGGAGAATGTTTGGCGGCATGGGTCTCTACCACAAGGATGTCTTTTTCGCTGTTCTCGACGATGACCGGCTCTATTTCAAGGTGGATGATGATAGCCGGCCCGACTATCTCTCGGCCGGAATGCACCCCTTTCAGCCGACCAGGGATGGCCCCGCCTCCAGGACCTACTATCGAGTGCCCGACATGGTTGTCGAGGACGAAAAGGGCCTGCAGGAATGGGCTCGTAAAGCGATCACGGCGGCGAAGAAGAAGCCGCGCGGAAAGCGGCAATAGCCGCCGCCGGGATTGAAGGATGACAACTGGGCCGCCAAGATCTCGTCTCTCCCCGGACGGACGAACGCTCGCGGTCGATTAACAACCGGGACAAATTCTCATTAATCCGTCCGCCAAATCACCTGGCGGTCTGTGGCGGTCTTGAAAAATTTTGGCAAATCTGTGGCGAAGGTACGGAAATGCTATTGAACATTACACGTCCAGTTGTTCTAGACGTGACAACCGACTGTCATCTGCCGGACCGATTCGACATTTTTTTTCCAAATTCTTGCTCCAAATTGCTCCCAATCGGCAAAATCGCCTTGATGCACCAACGGAGCGAAATGTTACAACAGAGGTAGATGGAGACCGGTCCGAAAGAGGGAAGTGGTCCCCCTAGGATGGTCTTTGTCGCGCCCCTGCCGGCTTTCCAGCAGCCTGCCGCTGCCGGCAGTAACCGAGCCCGTTCGCGGCTCCGGTATCACGATGCGTCCGGTCCTTCCCAGGGGATACTATGCGCGCCGCCAGGGAAAAGCAGGTGCTCTGTCTCTGCGATTGCCAGCCGCAGCCGCGCGAGTGGCTCTGGCCCGGACGGGTGGCGGCCGGCAAGCTGACGCTGATCGATGGCGACCCGAGCCAGGGCAAGTCCTTGCTTACGCTGGACCTCGTCGCCCGGCTGACCACGGCCCGGCCCCTGCCCGACGGGCCAGGCCTCGGGCAGCCCTTGTCGGCGGTGCTGATCGGCACAGAGGACGGCCTGGGCGACACGATCCGCCCCCGGCTCCAGGCGGCCGGAGCGGACTTGACGCGCGTGCATACGTTCGTGGTGCGGCCGCCAGAGGGGAGCCAACGCCTGCCGGTCTTTCCCGACGACAGCGACCTGCTCCGCGAAACGCTTGTGGAAACCGGCGCGCGCCTGGTGGTGATCGATCCGCTGGCCGGCGTTTTTGGCGCAGGCCTGAGCGGCCCCCAGGTGCGGCGCAGCCTGGCGCCCCTGGCGGCGATTGCCGAGGACATGCACGCGGCGATCCTCATGGTTCGGCATTTGACCAAGGGGGGCAAGGGCCAGCGCGCCATCTACCGGGGCACCGGCGCCATCGACCTGATCGGCTGCGCCCGCACCGCCTTCCTGGTCGGTTCCCATCCGGAGGATGAGAACCTGCGCGTGCTGGCCTGCACCAAGATCAATGTTGCCGAGCCGCCCCCGGCGCTCGGCTTTCGCATCGAGCCCGGCCAGAACGGCGAATCCATCATCGCCTGGACCGGTGAAGTGGACGCCTCGGCCGACGACCTGGTTCTGCCGCTGGGGCGCCCCCATGGCCAGGCCGTGGAGCAGGCGTGCGCGATCGTGAAGGACCTGCTGCGCGCCGGCCCGCAGCCGGCCGACGAGATCTTGCGCCAGGCCCAGGAGGCAGGCGTATCGCGGCGAACCCTGGAACGCGCCAAGGCCGAGCTGCGCATCGAGTCCCAGTTCCAGCGCGACAAAGAGGGAAAACGCTGGCTCTGGATCTTGCCCAGGCCGGAAGCCGACGAGGACGCTCTGGACTGGCCGGAACACCACAAACGCGAAATGGAGCAAGCACAGAAAGAAAGCGATGCGTTCATGGCCAGGATTCGGGAGAAGTATGTCGGCAGGAAGGGGGAGTGAATGGTGAGTGGTGAGTGGTGAGTGGTCAGTGGTTAGTGGTCAGTAGTCCGTAGTCCGTAGTCAAACACACATTAGCTACTGACCACTGATCACTGACCACTGACCACTGACCACTGACCACTCATTAGGGGAGGATTGCATCATGAGCGAGAAGAGTTACGACGAGGTCTTTCGTGACAGTGCCCTGGGGACGATGCGTTCGCTGGGGATGGAGCCGGATCCGTGGCAGATGGAGGTGCTCACGGGCAAGCACAAGCGCTTGCTGCTCAACTGCTGCCGGCAGGCGGGCAAGAGCACCACGGTGGCGCTCCTGAGCGTGCTGGAGACGGTCGGCCTGGCCGGCACGCGCGTACTCATCCTGGCGCGCAGTTTCCGGCAGGCCCGGCTCCTCTACGAGACGGCGGCCGAGTTTCTCGAGCGCCTGGGCAAGCACTTTATCCAGCGCCGCACGCGGCAGGAGCTCAAGCTCAAGAACAAGAGCGAGATCATCTGCCTGCCTTGCCGGGAGGAGACGATCCGCGGCTACGCGGACGTGCACCTGCTGATCATCGACGAGGCGGCGCGCGTGCCGGATGACCTCTACCGCGCCGTCTGTCCGATGCTGGCGGTCTCGGACGGCCGGATGATATGCCTGTCCACGCCGTTCGGCCGGCGCGGCTTCTTCCACGACGCCTGGTCGGCCGGCGGCGACGACTGGGCGCGGATCGAGGTGCCGGTGGACCAGGTGTCGCGGATCTCGCGTGCTTACCTGGAGCGCGTCCGCCGGCAGATGGGCGAATCCTGGTATCGCCAGGAGTTCCACTGCTCCTTTGAAGCGCTCGAAGGCGTGGTGTACCCCGATTTCGCCCGCTGCGTCGTGGCCGTGGACCAGGTGCCGCCCGGCCGCTGGTTCGGGGGCATCGACTTCGGCTTGCGCAACCCGTTCGCCGCCGTGTGGGGCGTGCTCGACCGCGACGATGTACTCTGGCTGGTGGGCGAGCATTACTCGCGCGAAAAGACGCTGGCCTATCACATGAAGCACCTGCCGCGGCAGGTGACCTGGTACGGCGATCCCGAAGGCGCCCGCGAGATTACCGAGCTGCACTGTGCCGGCCTGACCATCCGCAAGGGGGACAACGCCCAGCGCCCCGGCATCGCCGCGGTCCGGGCCCGCCTGGAGAACGGCACCCTCAGGATCGTGGCCGGCGTCTGTCCCAACCTGCTGGCCGAGGCGCAGCTTTACCGCTACGACCCCGATTCGCCGGGCGCCGAGATCCCGCTCAAGGAGCACGACCACGCCATGGACGCCCTGCGCTACCTGGTAAGCAAGCTCGACTGGAAGAAGATGGCCCGCCTGCGCCGCGGCGAAGGCCCCGAAGACCCACCCGGCAACCCGGTGCCCAATCCGCCGCCTTCTCCCAAAACCAGTCCGGGCTGTGCGCCGCCGCCCAACCAGCCACAGAACAAATGGCTCAGTTATCACAACGAGGCACTGTGGACCCGAATTGGCTAAGCATCATCAGTCATTGGTCATTAGTCACTCGTCATTAGTCATAGCCCGCAGGCTAATGACTAATGACGAATGACCCCACACGAAAGGAGATGCATCATGAGCGAAGAGAAGTTTTCCGAAGCCGTGGATTTGCTGGACCGTTTTGCGGACACGCTGCGCTATCGCGTCTGGACGGAGCTGGCCGAGGCCCAGCATATCCTGGAGGATCGCGGTGAGCTTCCGGAAGGCGCGCCGAGCCATGAAGCGGTGGCCGGCCTCTGCCTGAGCGGCACCCGCCAGGTCATCACGGAGCTAATGAACGCCTGCGACCTGGCGCACGCCGCGCTGGGGATGCGCCGGCCGTTTGCCGTGTACTTCGACTACGAGGACTCCTCGCCCTCGGTACAGCGACAAGTTCGCCGCGTTCTCGACGGGGAAGACAAGGATGGCCGTGTTGGGCATGTTGGGGAGAAAAACGGGTCGCACCTGCCCGCAAGGGATTGGCGGGCAAGCGAATAGGAAGCGGCTTCCAAGGCGGCCAATGGGTGGCCGCCTTTGGAGGCCGCCTTGGCCATTCAGCTTGTGGCGGTTCTCTCTCTGAAAGTTCGCCGCGGCGGGGAACAGTTCCTGCGCCGCCTTCCGATGGGCCATGTAGCGGCGACCGCGTCATTTCGCATTCGGTTGGCGCCGTGGCCCGCGCCGGGCAGGAAGTTTGTAACGGCTTGCAACGCATTCCCGAAAACTAGGCTAAATGCGTTGCAAATAGGACCAAGGCGTTGCGCTCAGTCGCCCCCAGGCATGCTTCCGGCGTTCATTTTCTTCTAATTGGTCTGGGCGTATGGACCACGGCAAGCCGATAAATAGCTAAGTGGGACGCTTGCGAAGCGTACTACCTCCAGACCGGCAGGCACAGGGCGGCTGCCGGTCTTTTTCATTGCACGCCTTGAGCCACCATCGGCAGGATGGCCCGTCTCCCGTCCGCTGACGAATTGCTCCTCTTTCCAGAAAACCGGCATGATGCCAGGCGCCTTTTGCTCCTCTGAAAATTACTGAGAAGCAAGATATTTTCGTCGCATCCCAGGCAGCTGCTCAGTATAGAATGAAATTGAACCAGCCCGGCAGCATGGCCAGGGGACCAAGGAACTGCGATGAGAACATTCCGACCAGGCGATTACGTAATTTATCGGAAGCGTAAACAGTCCCTTTGCCCGAGTCCCCGCGCCAAACACATCTACCCGGCGCCCCAGGGCGACTACTATTCCTACGACGTGGACAAGTTTTGGCGAATTATCGCTGTGGAAGCCGATCGCAAGATCGTCGCGTGTACGAGACGAGGTAAGCAGGTCACACTTGTTGCCGAAGATCCGGCACTCCGGCGACTGTCCTGGTGGGAACGCCTGTTGTATTGGCGGCGTCTTCCAGTAAACGCCTCTCCTGGTCGAGCTATTGATTCGTGACTAATCGGATCAGGAACCAAACCAGAGCTGCCATCAAAGCAGCGCCGGGAATCGTCAGGATCCAGGCCCAGAGAACACGTCCGGCCAGGCCCCAGCGCACGGCGCCGAATCTCTTCAAGGAGCCCACACCGATAATGGCGCCGGTAATAGTGTGCGTGGTGCTGATCGGGATGCCTTGATGCTGGTCGTGGCTGCCAGGGTCAAGGCGGCCGCGGTTTCCGCGCAGAAGCCATCCACGGGACGGAGCTTGATGATGCGCTGTCCCATCGTCTTGACAATCCGCCAGCCGCCGAACATCGTGCCCATGGCCATGGCGAGATGACACGCCAGGACCACCTCTGTGGGGACCTTGGGAACGGGCGGCTGCTTGGCCTCAGGCTGTCCCGGTACCGCCTGGGCCGCCTGCGCCGCCGTCACCGGGGCCGCCGGGCTCGCCTCTTCCGGAGGCCTGAGCAGTCCCGCCCCCAGAAGCAGCACGAAGATGATTCCCATGGTCTTCTGGGCGTCGTTGCCGCCATGACCCAGGCTGAAGAACGCCGCCGATATGAGCTGACCGCGCCGAAAGAACATGTCCACCCAGCGCGGCGTGGCATTGCGGAGCAGCCAGGTGACCAGCAATGCCATCAGCGTCCCCAGAAGCCAGCCGATAACCGGGGCCAGGGCAATAAACATGATGATGTAGCCCAGCCCGCCCGCGCGCAGAGCGTGCCAGTCGCCGCCTGTCGCGGCGAGCGCGGCGCCCACCATGCCGCCGATCAAGGCGTGCGAGGAACTGGTCGGCAGTCCCCAGTACCAGGTCAACAGGTTCCACGAACAGGCGGCAACCAGGGTCGCGGTAATGAACGGCTGCACGATCGGCTGCACCACGGCGGATCGACCACGTCGGACTGGATCGTGGTGGCGACCTTCAATGGAAACACGAGAAACGCGACAAAGTTGAAGAACGCGGCCCAGATTACGGCGGCGCGTGGCGAGAGCACCCGCGTCGACACAACCGTGGCCACGGAGTTGGCGGCGTCGTGAAGGCCGTTGAGAAAATCAAAAGTAAGCGCCAGCAGGATGAGAAGCCAGACCGAAACGGGGATATGCAGCCAATCCACCTCGCCCAAGTTCCAGTTCTGGAGAAAATGCATGCTCAGGAACCCTTGATGACGATCTCGGAAATCACCATCGACACGTCCTTGCAGGCGTCGACGGTCTCTTCCAGCCAGCTATAGAGTTCGCGCAGCTTGATCAGCATGAGAACGTCCGGCGGGTCGGCGAACAGGGCGGCGTCGGCATCGCGGTAGATGGCATCGGCCTCGTTTTCGAGCCGCGAAATCTCCTTGATGTGGTCCTGAATCGCCTTGGGATGTTTGAGCGTCCGGCAAGCACGCACCGCGTGCTCGACATGCAGGCAGCACTCCTGGATGATGCGCGCCAGGGCGACCGCCGGGGCGGGTGGTTTTTCAATACGAACCACTTCGAAGCGGTGCGCCGTTTCTTCCATGTTGTCCATGATGTCGTCGAGCTTGGTGGCCAGCGTATGGATGTCTTCGCGGTCGAACGCGTGATGAAGCTGCGGTCGAGCGCCTTGATAATGCGGCCGATGACTTCGTCGCAAGCGTGTTCCTCCAGCCGAAGTTCATTGCCGCGTGCCGCCAGCCGGTCGAACGAAGACACCATGTCGAGGAACTTGCCTGAGGCCCGGCTAATGATGACGGCAGCTTCGTCAAACAGATCAAAAAACTTCTCTTCGCGCGGCAGCAAACTGAAACGCATGAGCAGACCTCAGGACAAGCAGGACCGCCTGTTCAGATCATGGTCCCAGGTGTGGGCCTCAAGAGTGGAAGGCAGATACCTTCAACATTAGCGGCTGCCAGGCAAAAGGCTAGAGGGCCTGAAGGGGTGAAACCGGGACATAAATCGCTGTCTCCCGCGAACTGGCCCGGACCGCCTGTACGCTTCGGCATCCCAGCCACTCTTCTGCGACCCGTTTTATCCACTACTCTAAGCGTTGTTGACAGTTCGGTAAACTGTCACCGCGGTCGTCCCCGCGGTCGTCCCGCGGTCCGCGGTGTGTCCGAAGCGGCAGCGGATGCTGCTCGCGGACCGGCGAGACAGACGCCGTTGGGCCCGGATAATTCACACTGTCCCCCTTAAGTCTTCAAGGTGAAGTCGAGCCGGCGAAAGAGTCCCAGTTCCAGTCGCTGGCGACGGATATTGAGGTACGGCGCACTTCGCCTTTTCACCCCCTTTTTGCCGCCGATGGTGGCTTCTATCCCGCCACCGGGTCTTCGCTTCGTCTTCCCTCTATTTTTTCCCTTGCTTTGTCTTTGACAAGAGCTGAAAATGCATCGAAACTCAAAATCCGAGCATGGGACACGCAACACGGTGTCAAGGCAGCGTTTCGGCTGATTTCACAGGCGCTGGCACGGTCAGACCAATATGAGTACCCTAGAACGGCAATGGCCTGCTCGTCGCTCGAAAGGTATCCTTGCCCTTGCTGCCCGCAAAATCGCCGTCTACCCAGCAACGGCAGTCTAACGGAAGGTGCCGTCATCATTTCGACGGGAGGAGCGTGATTTTAAGCTTGCCCCGGCTAGAGAGAGTGAGTCTTGCGCGGCAAGGCCTCGACCGGCACCCCACATTTGGAGATTCGGGCTAATGGCATTCCCCCAAGGACGAAGCCTGCTGCTTATGATAAGCGGTCTTGCCCTCCTCTTTGGACTGCTTATATGGCAATGGGACACAATTCGATCAAACCCCATGGTGAGCGCGGGGGCCTCGGCCTTTCTAATGCTCGTGCTCGGCTTCGCAAAGAAAATCTGGAACGAATTAGAGCCAAAGTGGGCAAAATCAGCATCTGCCTGGCTCGAGCCACATCTGCTTGGACAGTGGGTTGCCTTCCGCCATCGTTATTACCGTCAGCTGGGCTACCGACATCGTATCTTCAATGTACGGGGGCTTCGCACGCAAGGGACATTTACTCTCGAACTAGAACACGTATTCGTCGCGCTACGACTTGTCCCGCAAAAACCGCAACAGACAGCAGTCTGTATGCCTCATGGTGAGATCGCCACTGTGGAACGGAGCATTTGGGACTTCCTGCTTGCCGACCACGAGGCCTATCGGTGCCTAGTAGTCCTCGGCGGGCCAGGTACCGGCAAATCGACTCTGTTGCAATATCTCGCACTCCAATTCGCCACAAAACGAGCTCGAGGAACGCCTGTGCGTTGTCCTCATCTCGTCCCAATCCTCCTGTGCTTGCGGGAGCAAGCAACTTCGATAGTAAGTAACAGTACGGTGACCATAGCGACATTAGCCGCCGCTCAGGAGCAGAAAGTTAACCTCGATCCGCCAACTGGCTGGTTTGAGAATCAACTCAATGCAAATAGGTGCCTTATTTTACTTGACGGAATAGACGAAGTTGCGGATCCACGGAACCGCAAGGCGGTCGTCGAGTGGGTAGATAAGCAAATCGAAATACACGGTGGGAACCGCTTCATAGTTACTTCTCGTCCACAAGGATATACGTCGACTCCTCTTCAAAGGGCGACGGTGCTTGAAGTGTGCCCATTTGACCACAGCCATATCGCCTCATTCATTGAAAAGTGGCATTTGGCCAATGAGATCTTAAGCTTCGGCAAAGATGATGAGGGCGTGCGCGCTCGTTCAGCTGACGCTTCACGGGATTTGATCCGACGGATTTGCCGCTCCACCAGGTTGGCTGCACTAGCCACCAATCCCCTTCTTTTAACGATGATCGCAATGGTCCACCGCTACCGTGGCACATTGCCCGAGCACCGTGTTGATCTTTATGCGGAAATTTGTGATGTGCTCCTTGTCCATTGGCGGGAGGCTAAAGGGCTTACAGACGCTCTCAAGCCGGCCCACAAGCGCGCGGTTCTTCAGCCCCTTGCTTTTCACATGATGTGCCGGCGGACCCAAGATATCCCCATCGGGGAAGCCCTAAAGGTGGTTAAAAACCCGCTCAGGCGAGTCGGATTAACTCGAACCGATCTCTCAGCTGAGTTCGTTCGAGATGTGGAAATGACTAGCGGCTTACTGATTGAAAGAGAAGCAGGCGTTTACGCATTTGCCCACCAAACCTTTCAAGAGTATCTTGCTGCGGCTCACTGCCTGGACACGCAGGGAGAGGAAGACTTAATTACACATCTTGACGACCCGTGGTGGCGAGAAACGATTTGCCTCTACGTAGCGCTCTGCGACGCCAGCAGGATTATTCGTAGTTGTCTAATGCCCCCGGTATCGACCACACTTCTCCTGTTAGCATATGAATGTCTTGGGCAGGCCAAAACGGTGGACCCATCGGTTAGAATTGCTTTGGAGACGGAGATCATAAGTGGCCTGAATGCGGAAGATCGGGAGCGCCGGCGCTTTGCCGCCGAACTAGCGCTTGCGCGTAGATTAATGAACCTGTATCAGTCGGACCAGTCTGTCGTGGTAGACTCGTCTTACATAACCTGCGCCGAATACCAGCTTTTTCTCGACGAGCAGATGGGGATTGGTGAATGTAGGCAGCCTGATCATTGGGAGGGGCTGCATTTTCAGCTGGGAAGTGCCTCGACTCCCGTGGTGGGACTTCGAGCCAGCGATGCGATCGCGTTCTGTGGGTGGTTGAGCTCACGAGCGCCCGCAGACCCCGGCTTTATGCACCAGGTTCGCCTGCCGATGCTGACAGATGGAGTTTGTGAGAGTTCTTCAAATGAAATGTCCCGCGTTAGCGTGGGCGTAGGTGCGTGGGTCATGAAGGCGGACGAGCCGTGGGCTGAACCTACTGCTGCGTGGCGAGATGGATTTGCCGATTTAAGGGCGACGGTACTTGGGTATCTTACCCGTTGGCCTTGTCCAAAAGAGGGATGTAAGCTTCCCGGAGCCGATGGTTTTGCGGGACACCCAGGACTTGATTTGGATAAAACGCGGACTAGAGATATTGCCCGAACATTTCCTGCCTCATTTGATTCTGAGTTGGTTAGGGAGTGCGTAATGCGCCAACTCCGGGATCCGCATCGGGCTGGCTTTGTCAAGGCACGATTATGGGCCAGCGGTGGACCGGGAAAGCACGGACAGAGTCCACTTGTCTTCGTACATGAGGGAAAGGCCTTTGGCGAATCAGTTAAAGAACTAGATATGCTGCTCGAGCATGCAATGGGGGTCCTTGCCCGGGTGCGCTGGTGCGAGACAGCAATCGAACAGGCTCGCACTCGCAGAAGTGAATGCAAACCGCTAACGGATAGGGAAGCTATGTTGGATGAGATTTGCAGCGTGCTTGCAATGTGCGCCAAGATCCTGGATTTTCTAGCGAATCAGGATGCTCTGACATGTACGTATGATACCTGGTTGTTAATATGGCGCGAGATTTTTAGAACTGGCCAATATGAAGGAGTGAAATGGAGTGCTTTATGCAATGACTGCATGTACGATCTTTGGACCTTTGCCCACTTGCAGCAAAGACTTAGAGGTCGGCTCGCTGCGTGGGAATGCCTACAGGTAGTTCGAGAGCGAACGCCCGTGGTTGGTGATTTCTCCCAAGTCCAAGCGATCCCTGCAGTGAGGGCGAATTGAGATCAAAACAAAGCATCAGGAAAGTCAGAAAAAGGGAGCATTAGGCGGAGACGCCCTTGCTGCTCTTCGCTGGGGCGCCTGCTTGCCGCGGCAGGGAAGGCTTCAGCGTCCCGCACCGCCCAACGGGCCGGCCCGGCGACGTGTTGACGCTTAGCGAGGCTGCGGGCTACCTGTGGCTTGCCCGAGGCCGACGTGCTGCGGTTGATCCGCGAGCAGGGGTTACCGACCCGGCATGTGGAGCATGACTGGCGATTCTTCCTGGGGCCATCCGCGACTGGCTGGGAATGAGCACACTGGCGAAGGCGAATAAGGAATCCTGGATGGAGCTGGAGGGATGATCCGTACTTTGATGAGTTGCTCCGTGAGGTTCGCAAAGGGAGCGGCTGAGGATGAAGCGTGAATTGGCGGATTGACGGAATGCACCCGGCCGCGCGTCAGTGCGACGAAAGGGGCGCTCCAGACCGGCACCCCGGCCACGACGCGGCGGGGTCAATCGACAGCAGGTAATGAAACGTAGGAGAGCCTTCTGATCATGCGTGTGCGGTCGCCCTGCCAGTATTCCGCGGATTGAAGACCCTCCCCGGTTAGTTCCCCGATCGTGAAAGGGCATCCGGAGCCGTACTAACCTGCATTCCTGCCGCTTCCTGCACAACGCCGCTTACAGCAGAAAGGGAGTGTGATGGAACTCAATACCATCGGCGTTCTCGGTTACCTTAACCGCATGTCTGTAAGCGGCTTTATGAAGCTGTTTAGCGTTCCTGCATGCCCTTCTGTACTCGCGTGGCGTCTTGAGGTCCTCTTTGTGGCCCAATACGTAGTAAAGCGGCAGCGACTTTCGCTCTTTGTCTGTGGTAATTAAGAATTGAAGCCCGTTCATGTATCCCTCGATATAGGCCACATCTAGATACTTCCGCCATTTGCGCTTGTCTTGCTGGATCTCCTGATATGTCTGAAGAAGTCCTATTACGTGACCGAGGCATGAATACTCACCCATCTTCTTCTGCTGCAGCATCCTTGCAAATGCGTCTATGAGGCCATCCTGATAGGAGGCACAGATCACAAGTTCCGGATTCTTCTTGTAGGAAAATGCCTTGTGAAGTGTCTCGTGTGCCAAGCGGACCAAGGTCAACACTCGGAAAATGGCTTCAAACCTTTCGTCTGGGATCATAAGCTCTTCTGCTGCTAGGTGGCCTTTCAAGACGCGGAAAAAGTAGGCTCCATCAGTAATAATTGGAGTCAGACCCATTGACCTTATACGGTCAGCTGAGTCGGATGAGATAGTGACCACATAGGCGTGAGGAAGCATCTCCTTCATTTCTTTCTTAAGGAAATCATAAATGCGCAGAAAGTCATAGTCACGCAATGAATAACCAACGAAGACAACGACTTTTGTCGCAAGAAGCATCTTTAAGTTGCTTCCAATAAGTCCCCTAACTAACTGTTTATGGCACTTTTTGTAATCCTCATTCGTGGCCACAACCGAGCCGTAACTAGTGACAGAGCCGTGAATCTTGAATACCTTTCTTCCAGGCATATTCCAGAAAACGAAGTCCTCGGGTGCGACAAACGGGGTGGCACCACAAAATAGCTCAAAAAAAGGGTCCCAGTTGGTCGTAATGATTTCCTTGAGGTGTGGAATGGTACTTATCTCGGTGTGAAAGCGCGTTGCAGTCCCCAGAATCCCCGGGAAGGATTGAATGTAATCGAACCGGGCTTTGATCGCCTGTAGCAACTTGCGGCGCCCGTTGGGTTGCTTGCAGTACTCGCTCATTAGGGCCGGAAAGGATGTGGTAATTGTCTTCGGGTCTTTCCCCAGTTGTCTTGCGATCTCATCGTAGAACGTGTACGGCATGACCGTAGGGACTTCTGTACTAATGCCCGCCCCAGCGAAAACGACCAAGCGGTTTGTGCGAGCTGCATCAAGTACGTCCTCAGGCATGTCAAAATCGTGGTCGTGCTTGCAGATCGCACAACGGGGGTTTCCGGGGGCGACGCCATTTCTTGATCCATTTCTTGGCATTGGATTCCTAAATCTCGGAAATGACGGGCGAGACGCCTAATGAAATCGTAGAGGCGCGGAGGTGTCTAAATCAAGGTCAGCAACAAAAAACCCCGCCAAGGGTTTCCTGGCGGGAAGGAAGACCCAAGAGGAAGACCCAAGGGGGACCCAAGTGACTGGGACCCAAGGGACCCAAGTGACAGCCTAGATTAATTCCTGCCCGGCAAAGCCTTGCGGCAAAATACCGTTTTGGGAAAAAAGGAGGACATGGCTCGTCGCCTTCAGGCTTCTGGCTCAAACTATCCGAAGCACAAGGTACGCTCCCGCCGCCAGCGCCGCGCCGAGAGGCAGAGTGGTCACCCAGGCCAGCAGGATCGTGCCGATCATTCTGGCGTTGGCCGTGCGATTGACGAGGCCAATGCCGAACAGGGAGCCGACCGCAACGTGGGTCGTGGACACGGGCAAACCCAGCCGGCTGGCCCCCGCGACAAGCAGAGACGTCGCCAGGTTGGCGGTAAACCCCTGGCCAGGATTCATGAGGGTTATTTTGCGGCTCATGGTGTCGGCCACACGCCGGGCATTGAGTAGCCCGCCGACCGCCATGACCACGGCCACCAGGACCAGACCGAGGGCAGGATTGACGGCCTCGCCGGCCAGCAAGAGGGCCACAATCTTCGGCGTGTCGTTCAGACCGCGCGCGAAGCCGACGGCGCCCCCGCTGAGGTAGTGCAAGCCATCCAGCAGCGGCCCGGCCTGGATGCCGAGCATGCGGCCCTGGTAGCGCTGCACGCAGGCGCTGGCCTGGCCGACCTCGATCACCGCCCCGGTCCGGACCAAGGCCAGACTGCCGTCCGTCTGCAGCGTCACTTCCTCAAAGGTCTGGCCGATACACACGCAGCTCTGGCTGGTAATGCCGCAGCGCCGCCGCGTCCAGCGGAAGACCGGATAGAGCAAGCCCGTAAGCGCCAGCGCGATGACAGGACCTAGCAGGAGCGGCAAGAAAAAGCCCCTGCCCAGCACCGCGAACCGCATCTCGCCTGCAGAAGCCAATAAGCCGGCGCCGACCAGGCCGCCGGTCAAGGCATGCGTCGTGGACACGGGCAGCCCGAGCCGGGTCGCCAGGAGCACGGTCAGGGCCACGCCCAGACTGACTGCAACGAGAAAGGCCGGCTGCGTCGTCACCGAATCGGGCACCAGGCCCTTGCCCTTGAAGCTTTCGACAAGCCCGCGCGCAAGCCACAATGCCAGGAGCGACCCGGCCAGCGTCGTCACTGTCGCCCAGGCCAGTGCCGAGCGGTAGCTGCACGTGCCGCTGCCGTAGAGCGTGGCCACGCCTTTGAAGTTGTCGTTGCTCCCGTTGCTATACGCCAGGAACAGCACCACCAGCAGCGTCAGAGAGAGCGTTATGCTCATGGGTGGAGATCTCAAGGGGTGGGTGGCAGCTTACTTCAAAACTAGCAGCTACAGGCGGAATGGCCAGAGAACCGGAAAAGACCAGCGACGGGGCCGGACGGGACAGTCACCGCTAACGCGCACCGTAAACGGCTTACGGATAGACGAACCGCCCTTGGTCCCGTTGTGCCGATATACCCAAGAACTGTACATCCTCAGCGTGCTCTGCGAGAAACTCCTGCTTCTGTCTGAGTTTTCAGTTGCCGACGGATGAGGCAGGCAAGCTGCGCCGCCGCCGGGTCTCTGATATACTTCTCTTGTGAGCAACGCCCAGGGGTCGAGGAAGGGACCGCCATGACGATTACCATTCAGCTCCCTCCGGAGTTGGAAGAGGAGCTCAAGTCCCGAGCGGCTCGACAAGGCATGGAAGTGGAAACGCTCGTCGTGGAAACACTCCGCCAGGATCTGCTCCGGCGGATTACGCCGGGCAACGACCAGCTGCGGGCCTTGGCTGCCAAGCTGCCACCGCCAGTGAGCTGGTTTGACGCTGATGAGGAGCGGCCTTTCTAGCCAAGCCAGGCCCAGGTCGCGCACATGTTGCAGCAAGGTCATTTGGGCTATCCACTTGATCCAGAAAGTTCCACCAACCCCACAGGAGCAATAGGGTCTCCTCGGCGACATCGCAAAGGTTCGCATCATTACGAGTAGCTGGAAACCTCGCCTGGCAATGAAGCGGGAAGAAGAAAGAGGGAAGAAGAAAGAGAGGACATGGGCGAAAAAAGGGGTCGGGGGTTTAGAATGTCCCCTTATCCTGGTGCGCTACCTGCGGCCAGAATGCACATGATCAGATGGAGCCAAAGTCATGATTGAGCCGACTCCGTCTGGGGCTCGACCCGAAGACGGGGACGCCAACGCGCCGACGCTTGCGCCCGGCTTGGACGCTGCGCTGGCGGCGGGTGCTATCCTCGCGCCGTCAGAAAGCGCGCCCGGCCCAGCTGGTTCAGCCGTGCCTGGCTACGAAATTCTGAGCGAGCTCGGCCGTGGCGGCATGGGCGTCGTGTACCGGGCACGCCAGCTCGGGCTTAACCGAGCCGTGGCGCTCAAGATGATCCTGGCGGGCCCGCACGCCAGCGCGGAGACGCTCGCGCGCTTCCGCGCCGAAGCGGAGGCCGTGGCCCGCTTGCAGCATCCCAACATTGTGCAGATTCACGAAATCGGCGCGCACGAGGGGCTGCCCTACTTCTCGATGGAGTACGTGCCTGGCGGCAGCCTCGCCGACAGGCTCGCCGGCACGCCGCTGCCGCCTCGTGAAGCGGCCGGCGTCGTTCAGACCCTCGCCCGGGCCATTCACTACGCCCACGAACACGGCGTCGTTCATCGCGACCTCAAGCCGGCCAACGTCTTGCTGCAGACTGCAGATTTGCGCGTGTCGAGTGACGGGGGCGCCTCCTCCCATCAAGCGGCACTCGCCCATCGGCAATCGGCAATTCCGAAGATTGCGGATTTTGGTCTCGCGAAACAGCTGGACAGCGCGCAGCCCCAGACGCGTACCGGAGCAGTGCTGGGAACGCCGTCTTACATGGCGCCCGAGCAAGCCGGGGGTGCCATCGGCCGCGATGGTTCCCGCGCGCCGGTGGGGCCGGCTACGGATGTCTATGCGCTCGGCGCCATCCTGTATGAGATGCTGTCGGGCCGGCCGCCGTTCAAGGCGGCGACACCGCTGGACACGATCTTGCAAGTCGTTTCGGAGGAGCCGGTCGCCCCTTCCCGGCTGCAGCCCAGATTGCCGCGCGATCTGGAAACCATTTGTCTGAAATGCCTGGAGAAAGAGCCGCGCCGCCGCTATGCCAGCGCTGCGGCGCTCGCCGAGGACCTGCGCCGCTTCCAGGCCGATGAGCCGATTCTGGCCCGGGCCGCAACCGTGTGGGAGCGTGCCGTAAAATGGGCGCGGCGGCGGCCGGCGCGCGCCGCCCTCCTCATCCTCAGCATCACCTCCCCGCTCACGCTTGCCGTCATCAGCTTGAGCTATCAGGCGCGCCTGCAAGACCAGAACCACAGCCTGCAGACCGCGCTGACTCAGGTGCAGACCGAACGCGACAACGTTGCCAGGGCCAAGCAAGACGTCGAACGCGAACACCAGCGCGCCCAGGCGCACCTTGAGAAGGCGCTCGAGGCCGTGGACCGCTTGCTCAAGCGCGTGGGAGACGAGAACACGACCAACGTGCCGCAACTGGTCGAGCTGCGCAAGAAGGTCCTGGAGGAGGCCCTCGATTTTTACCGCGGCTTCTTGAAGCAGGAAGGGGACGAGCCGGCCATACGGCGTGAAACGGCACGCGCCTACCAGCGCTCGGCCTCGCTTTACTTCATGTTGAGCAAGAGCGCCGAGGCCGAACGCGCCTCCCGGGAAGCGATCAAGCTGCAGGAGAAGCTGGTGGCGGAAGATCCACAGCAAGCCGCCTACCGCTGCGATCTGAGCAAGAGCTACAGCTACCTGGCGCACGTCTACGCCACCACCAACCGTTTCAAGGAGTGCTACGCCGCCTATGACAAGGCTCTGGAATTAAGTGAACGGCTCGCCCGCGAGCATCCGGAGAACGCGGACTACCTCGAGGGTTTCGTCCGCGATTGCAGTAACCGCGGTTACTCGCTGCAGCACCAGAATCCCAGGGAGTCGGAAAAGTACTTCCGGATGGCCGTGGACAAGGCCGAGCAGTTGTTGGCCGCACACCCCGGGTCGGATTACTACCAATGCGTCGTGGCCGGGCTGTACACGAACATCGCCACGGCGCTGCTCGCACAGCAACGCGTGGCGGCAGCGCGCGCCCTCTTGCAAAAATCGAGCGGCATGCTTGTGCCCGCCGATCGCCCTCCGCCTCGGAGCGCGCCCGAATACAAGGCCACGCTGGCCATGACCCAGGTTCAGCAGGGGCTTGTCTCCCTGCGGACAAATCAGCCGGCGCAGGCTCTGGCCAGCCTTGAAGCGGGGGCGGCGGGGTTTGAGGAAGTGCTTGCCGATACCCCCAAAATGCTCCCCTACCGCTTTCAGCTCGTCACGACTTATCCGACCCTTGCCGATCTGCACATGCAATTCAAGCAACCGGCTCGTGCGCTGGCGGCTTTGCAAAGAGCCGCGGCGCTCGCCGAAGGATTGGCCCAGGACTACCCGTCGTTTGCCTGGCTTACGCCGGAGGTGGAGCGCCTGCGCATCCAATGCCTGGTCATCCAGGCCAGGCAGGGCGAGGCGGCAACAACACTCGCCGCGGCGGGACGGCTCGCCGACAAGAAGTCCTTGACCGGCGAAAATGCTTACGATCTGGCCTGCGTTTACGCCCTGGCCGCGACCAACCCACGAACCAGAAAAGATGCCGCCGATGCGCTGCTGCAACGCGCCCTGGCGCTTTTGCTCAGGGCCGACGCCGCCGGTTATTTCGCGGCGAAAGCCCGCATTGAACAGGCGCGCAAGGACGGCGACCTGGAACCGCTGCACGCACGCGACGAATTCAAGAAGCTGTTGGACAGGGCCGAGATACGGCTCAAGAATTCACCGTCGGCGGCGAAAACCGGCTAAATCGCCGTGCCCGAATCTGCTGTGGGATACGATTCCAATCGTGTGGTTTGCGGCTGACACGATGGGAATCGTATCCGACAGCTACAGCGGAGGGGAAGAAAGGGGGAAGAAAGAGGACGCGGAACCTCCATGAGGATGAGGCGAGAGCATGTTCCGCCCGCTGCCGTCCGCCCCGCAGCCCCAGTAGTAGTCGCCGGGGGCGTTCTCCAGCAGATCTTCATCGCCGGTGCCCAGCAGCACCGCCCGGATGTCCGCGTGTGACTCGAACTTCCGCCGGACCGCCGCCCGCATCACGCCGTCCTTGACCGCCTCCCAGTCCGGCCGGAGCGGGACCGCTCGGCTCCGCCCCCGCGCGGCGGCCTCCTTGGGTGTGCGGGCGCGGGCGACGTGCTCCGCGTACTCGGTGCCGGCGAACTTCTGGGCCTGGAAGTAGTGCTCGGCCGTCGGCCAGTGCCGCCCGCCCAGCTCGAACCCGTGGCGGGAGAAGTTCGAGAAGCACCCGTAGGCGTCGGTCGGCGTGTAGGAAGTAGATCGGCATCCGCCCCCTCGCACGCCCTCCGGGGCCGAACATTATTATTGAGTTGACCGGCGGTCATCATAACACGGTCCTGACATCGCTCGCGAGGCGGGGCAATCACCAATCCTTCACGTAATTATACGCCGGCCGAATCCTCCTCTTGGTAGGTCCGGAACTGGCCTGAACAGATGCTTTCTGTGTTCGCGGCCCTGTAGATCAGGACATTCTGCACGAGATCTTGGTAGCGGATGGGTATGGCGTCTGCGGACTGGCGGCGGCATCGTCGGAAGATTATGCCACAGGGGGGTGTTCCGCCCCCACTGAAACTGGAAGAATCCTTCGTGCGGGTTAGCATAACCGCACTGGGGCTTTTCCGGCGGGCGCGAGATCGGTCCTATGTTACTTGAAGAAATATAGCTTGACGTTCTGTCCCGTGAGACTCAAGGGCCCAAATATGCGTTCGAGGTTAGCCCGCGCACCGGCGAGAAGGTCATCGTACGTCAGAATACGAAGTTTCGGCTGCTCATTCTGGAGGGTCGTCAAAGTGCGGCGATTCTCTTCGGTTAATGACTCCGATCTTCCGATTACCACCAAACGACGGGGACTTGTTGAAATGCCAGTCAAGCCGAGTTCGCCTTCGACCGCCCTCTTGTTATCTTCGATGTATCTGACCCAGTCCCTAATCTGGCTGATGGCTTCGTTGAGTTCATCGCGTGGATGGCCATCTTTCTTGAATAGCTCCCGAACGGGCGCTTCAATCTCGACCAGTTCATAATCTTGCGGCTCGCGGAATACGAAATCGCTTTTCTTTCCACCGAAAGGTAACTTAGACCAATATTTGACGTGTGTTGGGGAAATGAGTTCCGGGTGCTGTCGGAGAAACTGGTGGACGGGTTCTTCCGGACCTTTCAGCAGGGACTCGAATTCAGCAAGGAGAGCAGCATACTCCCTACGGGTTTCTGAGCGGGAGTCGAGCGTATTTAGCTCCTTCTCCTGCAGGTTCTTCTGCGCGGCGATCGCGAGAATATCTAGCTCCGCCCATAATTTAGCGTATTCGGGCTTCCAGTATTCCTCACCAAGGAGCGGATAGATCTCGATCGCCTGCCATCCCACGGGGAGTGTGGCCTGACTCTGCGCAATGAACTGTTGGACGTCTGGTCCATCCTCCCTCAGGGGCGCATCGGCTGGAACAACTAGGCCGCCAAGCTGAAGAGTGAGCTCGTTCTGAATGGACACTAAGCAGATTGGGCGAGCAGGTGGCCTCGGTAACTCGAATCCGTCCGGGAGTTGAGTCGCAAAGATCACCGGGTAAAGCGTCAGACCTTGTGTCGTTGCACCCGTGGGGTCTTTTACTGCCAGCGTAAATGCGGGGCCAAGATGGCTTGGGTCAAGCTGCTCTGGCATTGCACCGAAGTGGATCATGCGTTCCGAAAACTGCGGCGCTATCTCTCCCAAGCTGTTGCTTGTTGCTCCTGCCCTCACTCGTGGCTCACCTTGAGTCGTCAGGTCGTAGCGCACGAAAACACCGTCACGGCAACGGAGGATTACGATATCGCACGGGCTTAACAGGTGCTTGGGAGCAACCGCTGCGTAGCAAGCATATTTACCCTTCAGAAGAATGCGTGCAGCCGTGCAATAGGCCTTCAGTGCGTCAGCGATAAGGATCGCATCCTTTTGCTCCGCACTCGGCGGCGTGTCGGTTTCCGCCGCAGTCCGGAACTGCAGCGGTTTTCCGGCCTCCACTATCACTGTACCTTGCTTCATGTTTGCGCCGTATGTTCGCTTTGCCTCAGAAATGCGTTCGCCAATAGTTTTTTCGGAGGGCGGCAAGACCTAGGTTCGGATCAGCACTCTGCGTATTCGAGTGAGAGTTCGGTTCGCCCTCCGACCGGCGCTTTGAAGTCAGGCCCGCGCCTCTTGTACTTGAGCGGGTGTCCGCTTTTTCCAGCACGAGAGAGAGTTCGTGTGCTCGGCCGGTCGCCGGCGGTGGGCGCGCGAAAGTAACTGAACCGATGGCGGAACTCATCAGGGGAGAAATTGCGGCTTTCGATCTGACCTGTCTGCCGGTTGCGATGGTTAAAGCTGATAGATCCATCCGGATTCATAACCACGTTGTTTTCGTGCGTAAGATCTTTCCATTCCACCACGATCGCCCCGTTTCGCGAAGGATGGACGCGAACTTGATCAGGATCGGCGCCTGATTGCCCGACCTTGGCCTCGATCAAGTCGACAAACTCGCGGGCCAGTTCAATCAAGTGGGAACCCAGGATGTCAACGCCTGGATCGCCTTGATTCTCGGAACGCGCCGCCAGGAGCTGCATCAATTCCCTAGCCTTTGCCGCAACCCGGGGGTCTGGATCGCCCGCATCACGGAGAAACACCCGAAAGCCTTTGAGGATTTCTCGAGCACAAGCGTCCTGCAACGGGACGGAGTCGCCTTCCGTTGTCCGGCACAAGCTGGTCGGAGGCGCGAAGCCGCGGCCAATTTCGATAAGTAAGTCGTAGATCCGGTCCCTGCCATGGGGCACGCGTTCCCGAAGGTACTGAATCAGAAAGGGAATAACGAAATAAGCAGCGTCATAGAGATCCGACTGCAGCACAATTTCGTTGTCCAATTGCCAATAAGAGCGTTCGCGCAGCCTCTTATCAGGGGAGACCAGACCCGCAAGCGCTTGAGGTACATGGTCTGCCTTTCCGGAAGCAACCGGTATCTGGCTCCAGGGGATGGCACGTAGATTTTCTGCCGCGATCATTGGTTCTACTCCTCAAAAGGCGTCCCCGGAGGAAATTGGTCCTTGACATACTTCGTCTGGCAGCGTTTGCAAACAGGGAGCACTTCGTTGGTGCGCGGCCGAATGGCGGGACTCAACAGAACATCTGCCTGCTTCCCGCCGAGTGCCTCGACACACAGATCCTCGGCGCATTTGCCGTAAGCTTCGCCGCTTTTCTTAATCCCGGTGCCTGTTTGTCCCGATTGCGTGTTGACCCCGCCGACGATCGCCGCGATCTGGTTTCGTTCCTTTGAAGGCAGACTGCTAATCTCTTTTAGTTTAGCATCCCGTGCAGCAATAGCATCATCAAACGAGCCCTTTGCCACGCTGGCCCCCGTTGAAGCACGTTCTCTTTCCGATGCATCGTACCTTCGCTGGGCGGTTGAGCAAGCGCTAATGCCGGCTCGTCCGGCAGGGGTCGGGTTGAGCGGGGTGTCTCCAGGGACGCCGCTTGCCATCAGTCACGCCATGGCCCCGCTTCCAGAAGTGAGCCACCGGGGAAACTGCTTGCAGAACCTGGTTAGGCCGCACCGTGCCGCCGCAGAACCTCTTGAATCTTGGCCAAGCCATGCTCACGAGCATGGTCGAGGGCCGTCCTACCTTTGGCATCAACGGCCGCGATGTCAGCGCCCGCGGCGATCAGCAGTTGGGTCACTGCGCTGCAATCGTCCTTCTGTGTGGCGTTCATGATCAGCGGCGTCATGCCGTGAAACTCTGAATCCGCCTTCCGGTTGCGGCTGTTCACGTCGGCACCGCGATCCAGCAGCACGCGAACAGCTGCCGGCGCGTGCTCGCTTGCCCAGTGCAGCGGTTTTCCGCCATAGCAGTTGATCTCGTCGGCCTCGACTTCCGCTCCGGCGTCCAGCAGCATGGTCACGATCTCGGCATGGTTGTTATGAGACGGCCAATGGAGGGGAGTATCACCGATCCAGCCACGCTGATGCACCGCGAGCGGATCACGCTCGATGTGCTTGCGGACGATCTCGACCCAACCTTGTCGCGCGGCCAGGTTGATGGCCACGCCCAGTCCGTTCGTTCCCGCAGCCTTGTCGGGGACCTCTTCCAAAAAGTACTTGACCACCTCGACATGCTTGTTCCAGGCCGCCTGCATCACGGGCGGGTAGGTATTCATCGGATTGGTGTACACCTCGGCGCCGCGCTCGACGAGAAGCCGGCAGGCGCCCAATTGGCCCTTCACCGACGCGAACTGCAACGGGGTCCAGTGATGGACCTTCGGGTCGGCATGTCGCACATGGACGAGTCCCGGGTCTTCATCCAGCAGCCGACGGACCATATCGAGGTCGCCGGCCTCGATGGCCGGGAAGATGGCTTGAGTTGCCGCGATCCCCATGAGACGCCTTTCGCTGTCAAACCATGGATCAATCTGCGCCTGTGCAGGTAGTAGTATTGTAGAGGCTGACCATCCTCCACAAAGGAAGGGACATGGCGACCGGACAACTGAGCGAGGTTATCCAGCACCTGCGCAGGGCGATGCTTCTGCGGGATGGGGCAGGGCTGACCGATGGGCAACTGCTGGAGGACTACATCAGCCGAGGCAACGCGACGGCTCTTGCGGCCCTTGTGCAGCGGCATGGACCGATGGTCTGGATCGCGGAATATTTCGTGTTCGACCCCGAGGGTCTGTACTTGGATCCTCGTCTCCAGGGCTTTCGGCTGGTGAAGCACCACCAGAAGACCACCAGAAGTGACAGTTTCTGAAACTGCATAGCCAACAAGTAGTTGTGGAAAAATATGCTCCTGGCAGTTTGTCGAAAACTGATCGTGCAGTCTTAACAGGGTAGGCCGCCGACCGATGGCTCGTGCAGAAGGGGCCCCACGCCCTTAATGCAGGGAAAACGGTGACGCTGGATAATCGATTTGTCCGGTAGCCAGTGTCTGAATCCTCATGTCAATACGCGCCTGGTAGAAAGCCGCGCTGGCGCCGAGCGAACCAGCAGTCCTCAAGACTTTCTTTCCGCGCGTTCTGCGGCGGTCTCAGTTTGCTGAGATTGGGCAGATCCTCCGGAAACCCAACGAGCTGGAAGTACAGGCCCGTGTCGCGATCTTTGGCCAGAGCCACAATGCGCATCCACATGACCCGCCAGGATCTAAGAACTCCATGCCGGAGTCCATGAACGTCGCTAGCATTGCCCGGGCTGTCGTCACCTGGAATTCGGAAACGCTTGCCTCCGGCGGTAGGTTGCGACTGGCGTCGAGAAAGTGCAACTCCAGGTGCTTGATGAATTGCCGAATCCAGTCGTCGGCGTCGGCGGAAATCGCGTCCCGGGATTCGGCTGGCTCAGATTCACGCGGCCTGGGGGTCGTCACAGGATGGCCCTCCGTCCACAATCGCAGCGGCGAGTGCGCGAACCGCAAGCTGCGCGGCTTGCCGGTAGTGCGCCAGGGTGACATGCTTCGGCTGGCTGGATTCGAGCGCGAGCCGCCTCGCGCCCGCGGCAACCTCATCCGCGAACCGCGACTTCCAGTCAACGAGCGCCCTGGCGGCCTCAACGTCAATGCGCAAACCAGCCCTATCATTCATCGCAACCTCCCTGTCGCTGTCGCGCGCAATTATTGCAATCGAAGTCCGCTTCCGAAGCCGCAGCCGCATGCTCGCGCCCCATAAGGGACGAGAATTCAACGCATTGTGCATAACCGGATTTGACCCGTCAAGACCGGTAGGTTCGGGGGACAGGCACCGCTCCCGTCACGCGCGGAAAAAATTAATCTCGCAGCTGCACGGGCCGGCGTCGGGAAAGACACGCTCACCGACGTTAAACGTACAGCGGTAATAGTTCGTTGTGCGCAGCGCGTGGCTTAGCGCTTCACGATGTCGTACACCCGCTCGACCAGCGCCGCCGCGAGGGATTGTCTCACGCGCTTTCGGCGCGCCGGACATTTCGCAACCCGGATTGTCGTATGATGCTAAAATTGTTGGCCCTATGGCCCGGTACCGATTCTTTATGACGCAAACCTATGCAACAACTGTATTTATCTCTCTCAACATACAGGGCCACGGTGGCCCTGTATGTGGCCCTGTATGGCCTTGTACCCAACGTGGAGCAGAACAGTGTCCACCATTAAGCCGCCGCTCTGCCGGCAGCTACCGCGCGATCTGCTAGCGACGGTCGGAACGACCGCTCACAGAACCACGACCATTTTCCCGTTCGCCGCATTGGACTCCATGACGCGGTGCCCGCGCGACGGCTTCGCCCGGTAACGGCCTGCCGCCACGTCGGCCGCGATAGCCTGGAGCGGCACGTCGGACAGCGGGAAGCCCGGCTTGCCGAACACGAAACTGCCGAAGAAGGTCAGGTAGACGCCGCTCGCCATCTGCAGCAGCGGGTTGAAGTCGGCGCTCGGCGCCAGATGCCAGGCCTCCTCTGTGAAACTCAAGTTAAGTCAACCGCGATTTTGCGGTTGAATGGAGGGACAAGGCGGGTTTGAATGGGAGGCCGCAGGTTGGAGGGTTCCCTCGTGCTGGAGCACGACCTTGGACAACTTGCCACCCTGTCCGGAGTTGAAATGGCCGAACAGTCCGCTGAGCAACCTGCGTCCGAGAAGTCGACCGCCTTCTACCTGTCCCTCCTCGCACCGGGAGCCGGCCAGTTGTACGCGAGGCAGTGGTCTTGCGTGCCATGGTTCCTGGCAACCGGCCTGATCGCCACCCTCGCGGCCTGTGGGAACGCGTATGCCTGGAGCGCTTCGGCCTGGATCCAATTCCTCAGCCTGGCCGTGTTGGGGTTGGCCAGCGCGGAGCATGCCAAGCGTTGCCTGGAGCCCAGTCGGCGTCCGCGCGGCGCGCCCGCGGTGCCCACGCGCGTCCGATGCAGCCGCCTGCGTGGGGCCATCGTGGATCTGCAGATCGAGTTGGAGGTGCCGCAGCCCCCCGCGGAGGTCTGGGCCGTCGTGAGAGACATGCCGCGGTTCGCCTGTGTTGATCCGTTCCACCAGCGTGTCATCGTGCTGGGGCCTGCCCTCAAACCAGGCGTGGAGTTGGTGCTGGAGCATTGTGCCTTCGGTATCCGGTTCCGGCGCTTCGGTCGTCTCCTGAGCTGGCACGAGGGACGAGGTTACGGGTTCAGCGACCTGTCGGCGCGGGGCCCAGGGCAGGGCTTTCCCCACGCGTTTTTCGTGACAGTGACAGCCGCCGGCCTGGGGAAGGCCGAGCGAACCCGTCTGCTGTTGCGGGTACGCGGCAAATGGACATCCCGCTTCGTCCCGCTGTGGTTGGGACAGTGGTGGCTACGTTACGTGTGCGCGGAACACGCCCGTCTGCTGCGGGCGACCTTTCAGGAGTCTGGCTAATGTCCGATACCGCCTCCCCGGGCCCTCAGCCTGGCAATCACGGCGAGAACGATCACACTAAAGGGCTACCCGGCCTCTCGAATCCCGGCTTCTCTTCCGCGCCGTCGTCGGGGCGGGCGCCATGCTACTGCTTACGCTGCCGCTCCAAGTTGCGCCCATTCAAGCTCCACGAATTGGAACAACCTCGGTGCCCGCAGTGCCGCCTACCCTACGACCCGAACGACCCGGCCACCTACACGGCGCGGCCGATGTTGTTACGATGGTGGTTTTGGCTGCCCGGTTTCTGCCTGGCCGTCTTGACCGGCGTCGCCGCTTACGCGTTCATCCTGTGGAACGGCCAGATGGGCTACGCCTTATTCTTGGGCGTTTCCTTCGGCATGGGCGCAATCCTGGGGTATGCGACCCGAGTTTCGGTTTGGCTGACCTTGCTGCTGACGCTCTTGGCGGTTCCGTGTGTAGTCCTGGGCTTGCTTTGCCTGGATTTGTCCGGCGTCTTCTGCGGCCTGACTTTGGGAGGCATTTTCGTCGTCCCGGCGCTGGGCGGCGCCGTCGTGGGCTGGTTGCTCCGCGTGGCGTTTCGGAACAGCTCATGGGACTACCGGCGCTACTACTTTCTCGCCTGCCTGGTAGTCCTGCCCTTCGGCGGCGGAGCTGTCGAGAACCACTGGCCGGTTGAACCCGTCGTCGCCGAGGTCCGCACCAGCTTGACCTTCCGGGCCTCCCTCCGAGAAACCTGGGACAGGATTCTGTTTTACGAGCAGGTCGAGCACGAGCCGCCGTGGTTGCTCACTTTAGCGCTTCCCCGGCCGGTGCGCGCAGAAGGAAGCAAGGCCGCGGTCGGTGACGTGCAGCGCTGCATTTACCGGAAGGGCTATCTGGTGAAGCAGGTCACCCGGCGGGAGGAGCCCCGTCTCCTGGCCTTCCGGGTAACCGAGCAGCACCTGCACTTCGAGCACGACGTGACGCTGCTGAATGGCAGTTTCACCCTGGAGCCACTGGACGCTCAGCGCTCGCGCGTGGTACTGACAACGCGCTACATTCGCCATCTACGCCCAGCCTGGTTCTGGGAACCGCTGGAGCGACGAATTGTTCATACCCTGCACGGCCATGTCCTGGAGGGCATGCGTCGCAACCTCGGCACAGGTGGTGAAGAGAACGAGAGGCGTTACCTGGAAGCGCGGCCGGAGGAATCCGTCGCTGCGGAAGACTAATCCTGAGGACCGGCTCTTCGAACTGGGATGGCTCAATGCGTTTTTGCCGCGCTTGCTGAGACCGGCCATGTCGCCTATCTGGTGCCCAGGGGCTCACGCCGCCTGACTATCGACTGCCGCCCTTCCAGGGCTGTCCCCACAGGGACAACACCCTCGGCGTCCCCCCAGCGCAGGCGGCGGTCGGGAACGCATTTGCAACAAGCACTTTCGGGGCTTGAGGCCACGCGGCGCAGAACGCTATAGTAGCTCACGGCTCGGAAACGGAATAGCCGCCGTCGGCGACGCGACTGGGATAGCCCGTGGAAGGAGACGTTGCAGCACTTTCTTGGAGCCGTGCTCGCCTTCTTCTTTCCCGACCTGCACGACGGCATCGATTGGTCAAAAGGCTATGAGTCGCTCGACAAGGAATTCCAGCAGATCGTGGCCGACGCCAAGGCCGGCCGGGGGCTGGCCGACAAGCTGTTCAAGGTCTGGCGCTGCGACGGCCGCGAGCTGTGGCTGCTCGTGCACGTCGAGGTGCAGGGACGCGTGGAGCGCCGCTTCGGCAGGCGGATGTTTCGCTATAACATCCGTTGCTTTGAGATGTACGACCGCCGGGTCGTCAGCCTGGCCATCCTGTGCGACGACGCCCCCGATTGGCGGCCCAGGGGCTTCGCCTACGGTGGCTGGGGGAGCCGCACAGGGATTCGGTTTCCGACGTTCAAGCTGCTCGACTACGCAGGCCGGGAGAAGGAGTTGGCCGCCAGCGACAATCCGGTGGCCCAGGTAGTGCTGGCCCACCTTGAGGCACAGACCACGCGCAGCGCGCCAGAGGGCCGGCGCGACTCGAAGGTGCGCCTGGTGAAGGGACTCTACGACCGGTGCTGGTTGCCCGCCGATGTGCGGCAGCTTTTTCGCCTGATCGATTGGCTGATGGAGCTCCCGACAGAGTTACAAGACGGATTTCGTCAGGAACTGCACAAGTTTGAAGAGGAGCGGCATATGCCTTACATTACAAGTGTCGAACGCCTGGCCAAGAAGGAAGGGCGTCAGGAAGGGCGTCAGGAAGGAGCGCGCGCCGAATTGCTGGGGACCATTCGGGCCGGCCTGAAGGATAAGTTCGGCAGCGCCGGCGTTCGCTTGATGGTCAAGGTCCGAGCCATCAGCGAGCTGCCGCGCTTACGTACGCTGGCACGGGTGCTCATCAAGGCCGAATCGCTGCAAGCCTTTCGCGATCTGCTCGACTGATGCTCGTTGGCCTCATCGCCCACGGACAGCAAGACTACGACCGAACGGAACCGCCAGCGACCAGACGAGTTGCGCTCATGCACCATGATGATTACTGTTGCTCCCTTACAAGAATCGAAATTCCGCGATCCCGGAGATGGTCGCCGGAGCCAGCCGGCTTTCCAGCAACCGGGCGGCCCGCCAGGTCTTGTTTGCAGGCGCCTCGGTGCGGCTCATCGACGCCAAGGTTTCCGAGCCGGAATGGATGAGAATGGCGGTTCCGGCGGCGGAGGTGCCTCACGATTTGGTCAACTCCTTGCCGTAGTCATTGCTGGGGTCACGAATGATGGTGTGAATGTGATTCGTCCCCCCTTGGGGAGCGTACTCGATCAGGAGGGCGGGGCCCTGGATTCGGTAGTAGGCAGCGCTCCCCTTGGTCGTCGGCCCGTACCAGACAAAGTAAGTTTCGTCGATCTTTGCCTTGAGCGCGGCCATGCGGCTCGCGGCGGCGTCGTCAGGCAGGATGTTGACCCAGGCGCCGATCAAGTCCAGGAGCGCGGCACGCTGATCTTCCTTGAGAGCGTCGCACCGGAGTCCCTCCGGCCGAATCGTTTTGCCATCCTGACCCGGTCCGACCACAAGGTTCCTGGGTTTGGCGCCAAGCACGGCTTGTTTTTGCTGCTCGGCATCGAGCATGTTGACGAGCTTGAAGGCGATGTCGTTCTCCGGTCCCAGGGGCCGCACCGTCTTGCCGTCTCTCGTGAACGAGTCTGGTTGCGCGCCGGTGTGCGTAGGCGTCAGCACGCTATCCTTGCCGACGATCGTGACGTTGATCCCCAGGTGATGACCGCCGAACTGCAGCATCCATGGCCTGGTCGCCGAAGGCGTGCCGAACACGGCGAGATAATAATTGTCCGTGCCGAAACGCATCCGGTTGTCATTGCCTCTGACGAGCTGGTCGTCAGCATTCATGATGTCGATGACTTTCTGAAAGCCTTGCTTGCTGAGAACGGCGGCAAGAGCGTCCAGCGCGGCGGCGCGTTGCGGCTTGCTGAGTTCGCCGAGCCGCAGCCCATTGCGCGGCACCATCGTCACCGGCAAGTTGGACCACGAAGGCTTCTTGGCACTGTCGAATTCATACAGCACCTTGCCGCGCTGCCGGCCGTCAAGCGTTTCCAGAAACGCGTTCGCCTTGGCCACGGCATCGGCAACCACTTGATCGCCGCCCAGCGAGTCGCGCGAAAAATACGCAGAGAAAGCGAGCAACCCCACACATCCCAGGGCGGACGCCAACCTCGTGGCGCGCACTCGTCCCCTTCGACCGTGCCGCAATTCCTGGAATTGGTCTCTGCTCATGGCGATTCCTCGATTGGGATTCGATACTAGCCTTGGATTTTAGGATGGGATTGCCAAGGATCTAGCGCGAATTGTAGCCCGCGGCGTGTAGGCGTCAACGTCCATGCGAGGGCTGGTTGCGGAGCATGGCGTTGCTGGGCTCGATCTCTCGGCCCCGCAATGCGGCTTCCCCTGGTACAAGATGCCCACCCTGGAACACCAGATCGTCAACATCCGGCACATCCAGCATCATGCGGCCGTCGCCATCACTTGGGTGGGGAAAGGGTGATCGCCACACCGCTCGCCACCGAGCTTCAGGCTGGTCAAGGGTCTTCGCCTGCCCTGCAAGTTTTATGCTTGCCATTCGCCTGCCGCGGGCGGTATGATCGAAGTCATTACGCTGCCAAGTATTTAGCCTCCTAGCAGCCGTTGAAGAGCGCGGTCGGAATCATGTGAAGTTTGCTTCAACGGGCTGCCAGGTCTCTCTCGCATTCCACCTGATCGCGAGGCAAGCGCATGGCGCGCCGGCATTTGATCACTCCTGTCTTGTTTTGCCTGTTGACCCTGATCGCGGTCTGCGTGGGCGTTGCCGCCACGGCCTTTGCGCGGCGGTCGAGCACGCCTCGTTCGTATTCGGAAACGCCCTTGCAGGCCGACGACGATCCGAAGCAGAACGACGACGGTCTCGCGAAGGGGCTTGCCGCCAGCGAAAAGGAACTTCTCTGGGACATCGAGCATCATGGCAACCTGCTGAACAAGTTCGGCTTCAAGCCGGTGTCCGACGCCCTGTCCCGGGCGGACGAGCAGGGGGCGCTGGAGGCGTTCGCGGCGGATTTCTCCGGCCGGGTTCCAGCGGCCAGCCAGACGCTGGAGGTGGTGCGGGACTTTGTCCAGGTCTCGCGGGCGCGCGCGCAGGATACGGAGTATGTCCCGCTCGATCGCGCTGCGTTTGTGGCGCGGTTGCTGGCTTATCGCCAGCGCTTTGCCCAGCCGCCCAAGGTGGAGATGAAGCTCATCAAGCTTGCCCCGGAGAATCGCAAAGATTTCCAGGGCCCCTGGAACGGTTCGTGCGCCCTGCGCTTGGCCGGCGACCTGAGCCCGGGGCAGCCGGGTGAAGTTTCTCTGCAGTTCACATTTCACATCAAACAGCCGACCGAGGACAACCTGAAGAAAGGCGGCTGGCTCCAGGCGGCGACCATCACCGAGAGCCTTATCGGCCAGGCCTCGCACTATCTCATGCGCGACGCCACCGCCGAGCGCGGCATCAACGCCGGCCTGTTCCTCGACAACTGGTACGCGCCCCCCGAGCAGCGGCAACCGAACTCCGGCGGCGTCTTCCTGTGCGACTTCGACCGCGACGGCATCCTCGACATGCTCATCGTCGATGTCAAGCGCTTTGTGCTTTACAAGGGCCTGCCCGGCGGCAAATTTCGCGACGTCACAAGCGCCGTCGGTCTTCCCGAGAAGCCGCCGCCCGACGGCGTGTCCATGGTGGCTGCATTCGTGGACGTGGACGGCGACGGCTGGGAAGATCTCTTTCTGGCAGGGCGCTTTTACCGCAACGACGGGGGTAAACGCTTTGTCGATGTCACCGAGCGCACTAACTTGCGCCTCCGTCCCGGCTGCACCGGCCTGGCGGTTGCCGATTACGATCGCGACGGCCGGCTCGATCTCTATGTCTGCTATGGCGGTCAGCCCAAGGGCTCGTCCTGGATCGACGGCACCGCCGCGGAATCGCCCGGCAACCAACTGTGGCGGAACAAGGGAGACTGGAAATTTGAAGATGTCACCCAGGCCGCCGGCGCCGCGGGCGGCAGCCGCTCCACCTTCACCGCTCTCTGGTTCGACGCCAACAATGACGGCTGGCCCGATCTGCACGTAATCAATGAGTTCGGGCCCGGTGTGCTCCTCATCAACCAGGGCGACGGCACCTTCCGCGAGCAGTTGCTGGCCAAGGGCCCCAACGATTTCGGCTCGATGGGGGCGACGGTGGGGGACATCGACAATGACGGCAACATGGACCTGTATATCGCCAACATGTATTCCAAGGCCGGCACGCGCGTGATCGGCAACGTGTGCCCGGGAACCTACCCCGAGCCGATCATGGCCACGATGCGGCAGTTCGTGGCCGGCAGCCAGCTCTGGCATAACAAGGGCAATCTCGAATTCGAGCCTCTCGGCAAGGAGTACGGCATCGCCTCGGTCGGTTGGGCCTGGGGCGCCGCCCTCGTGGACCTGGACAACGACGGCTGGCTCGATCTGTACGCCACGGCCGGCTTCGTCAGTCAATCGCGCAGCGACCCGGACGGCTGAAACTGCGTGTGGCTGGCTGTCGTGTCACAGCCAAACGATCGCAAGGCAGAGGTCGCCGCGCCGGGTAAAATCGACGGCAGTCTCGGAGAATTCTGGGTGGAAACGCCGTGGGAAATCTTCAAGCAAGGGCACAACCTGAGCTGCTTCGAGCGCAAGCGCGTCTACCTGAATGTGCCTGGTAAAGAGCGCGGCCGTGATTTTGTGGAAATCAGCGCGCTCACCGGCGCCGACAACGACAGCGACGGCCGCTCGGTGGTGGCCGGCGACTTCCGTAACAACGGCCAGCTTGACCTGGTGGTTCGCCAGGTCGGCGGCGGGCCGGTGATCCTGTATGAGAACAACTTTCCGCAGAAGCACTATCTCAAGGTGACGCTGCGCGGCCAACCGAAAGCCAAGGGCCCGTCCAGCAACCGGCAGGGCATCGGCGCCCGCCTCACCGCCATCGTGAACGGCCAGCAGATTGTTCGCGAGATGTATCCCCTCAATAGCTACCGTTCGGAGATGCCGAACATCGTTCATTTCGGCCTGGCGGACGCCCCCAAGGTGGAGCGCCTGACGATTCGCTGGCCCTCCGGTCTCGAACAAGTGCTGGCGAACGTGCCGGGCGACCGCCACATCGTGGTGGAAGAAGGCAGGGATGCGTTCGAGACAGTCGTGCCCGGAAAGACAATTCAGCCTTGATTAAGGTCGAAGAAGAGCAAGAGTAAGAGAAAGATTAGGATTAAGAAGAGGATTAAGAGAAGGATTAAGATGAAGAGCAGGAACGCATAGCAAGCCCGCCGATCGTTCGCGTCTTAATCTTACTCGTTCTCTTGCTCTTCCTCTTCTTCCTAATCCTAGTCTTAATCTTTCTCTTTCTCTTCGGACATGCTAATCGACGTTTGACACAGTTTCACCACAGAGGATGATGTCCCAGCAGCCTTCTCAGCAGGGCGATTTGTCCGGCATGGACGAGTTCGTGGCGTCCGCACCAGAACAGGCTTTCGAGCTTGGTCTTGGCAATTCGATGCGACGGCACAAGCGGCTGGCTCCACTCCTCCTCGGGAAGACGGCGAACCTCGGCAAGCATTTGCTCTCGGACGCGCTTCAGATAGCCGCGCAATTCCTGCGGCGACGGATAGCGCGCCGGATCGGCATCGGGCGTGGTGCCTCCCCGGAAAAGAGAAAGCACACTCTGTGGCAACAGCATCTCGTCCTCCGGCTGCACGCCGCGGAGGCGTTCCATGCCCATGCGGTAATCGGCCATGGCCAAATGGCCAACCTGCCAGGCGATGTGGGTGATGCCTTCGTGAGGCCGCTGAAACCACTCCTGGTCCGGCACGCTCTCGAGAAGGCGGAGGGTGTATCCGCGGGCGAATTCCAGTTCTTGCAGGGCAAGGTCGAGCTGTGACATGGAGAATCTCCTCCGAGATTGGATCACGCAGATGTCTGTTTCTCGCATTGTAGTGAGCTTTTTCCCGTCACTGCAAATTTGCACAACAGTCAGCCGGAGTGTCCCTGTCGAGCGCTCAGGCTCATTGACTTCCCGCGCGACTTTCTTAGGGTAGTAGGGGTTACCAATCTTGAACAGCGGCGGACAATCGCGGGCCTGGGCGCATCATTTCAACTGCCCCAGGGCGAGCTGCTGGAAACCTATGTGGAGGACGCCATGCGAAGCACTCTGTTGGCAACGGTGGGAATCGTGGTTCTGCTGGTCGCGGCCGTTCGCGCGGAGGATACTTCCAACAAGCCCGATGAGGAAGGCTTCATCCGCAACTGGCTGGTGCTGGCGCCTTTGCCGTTTGGTGAGGCACAGAACGGGGCTGAGGCGTTAGGCAAAGAGCAGGTCGCCGGCGAAGCCAAGCTGCAGCCCAAGGAAGGGGAGAAGGTCAAGAGCGGCGACAAGGAGCTGACCTGGAAGCCGGTGAAGCTGGACAGCCATTTGCTTGACTTCAACGCCTTCCTGGGCAATCAGACCGAAGACAGCGTCGCCTACGCCGTCTGCTACCTGGTCACCGATGATGAAATGAAGGATCTGACCATGAAGACCGGCAGCGACGACCAGGCCAAGGTCTATCTCAACGGCAAGGAGATCTTCAAGAGCGAAGAAGCCCGGCCGGCCGACAAGGACCAGGACAGCACTCCCAATGTCACACTCAAGAAGGGCGTCAACATCCTCGTCTTCAAGGTGGTCAATGAAAAGGTCGATTGGGCCGGATGCCTTCGCTTCACAGACAAGGACGGCAAGGCCATTACCAATTTCAAGGTGAATTTGAAGCCCTGAACATCTAAGGGTCATTGGTCATTAGTCATTGGTCATTCGCGAATGACCAATGACCAATGACTCTTGCTTATTGTCCGACAACGCTTCCCGAAACCCGGTCGCCTACTTGGATGGCCGCCTGGGCGCGGGGCTGGGGTTTGCCGACGGACTGCGTCGGGCTGAGCTCGATCACTTCAAGCTTGCCAAGATACTGTGGCGGCGGCCCGAGCCGGAACACCTCCAGGGTTTGTCCCTTCTGCAGGCCGGCGTCGCTACCGATGGAAATGGTGACCAGTCCAGCCTTCGCGTCAACCGCCCTAATTACCCCTTCGACATCAGGCGCCGGCCGGTTGGCGGCACGGGCTGGATTGGACTTCGGCTTGCCGGACGAGTCGGTGCCTTTCCAGAAGTCCTGCAAAAGCGTGGCGCCGACCGGGACGAAATTCCGTGTGGTCACGAGGATGCCGTAATCGCGGACCACCAGCACCACGGCCCCTGAATCCGTGGTCGTGAAGGTGTCTTCCAGCGCTTGCAGCACGGCGCCCAGGGGGATCTGTTCGAAGGCAAAGTTCGCCTTGTCGGTGGTAATCGTTATGCCCTTATGAAAGGAGATGCCGGGAGCGACTGCCTGGATCGCCTGCAAGACGTCGTCAAGGGCCTTGTCGTGCAGCCGGAGCGTGATCGGCTTGTCCAGGGCCTGGCGAATTTTGTCGGCCATAGCGTTCCGGGCCGGCGGAGTGGCATTGGCCGCGGCCGGCATGGACAGACTGGAGATGTGCCTGCCTGTGCTGGGGTCCAAAATCGCGATTTCTCCTGCTTTCCCCTGAATCGCCAAGAGGTCAGAGGGAACGTTGAGATAAGCCACGCTGCCGGCGTCGAGCATGAGGGTTTGCGCGAGCGCTCGAGTTTCGGCAATGCTGTTGAGAAACGTGGCTGTCGTGCTGGCGTGCAGTCGCGGCAGCTTGCCGAGCAATGCCGGCAGCTCGGCTTCCATGACGGCGAGCTTCGATTTGGCCTGTGCCAGCGCTGCGGCCGCCGCCTTTAGGGATAGATCGCTCTCCATGCCCTTGTCCGCCATGCGCTTGCTCCAGGTCAGTTTCTCCTCCGCCTGGCGCACGGCGGCGCGCTCCGATTCCAGGCTATGATAGAGCGTGATGGCCTTCTGCATGACTTGCAGGCGCACGCGCTGCAACTCGGCCTCGGCTTCGCGCAGCTTGGCCTCGGCCACGCGAATGTCCGGGTTCTGATGCAGCACCTGCGAAAGGGTGTCCTCCAGGCTTTGCAAAGTCTTTTCCGTCACCCGGGACTTGCCCTGGACGACCAGGGTAGTGCTGGGCGGATAAAAGCCCAGGTCATCATTGACCCCCGGCTTCTTTTTTTCTTCTGTCTGGGCAAAAGTTACGGCTGCCAGGAGCAGCGCGAGCGTCAGACCCAGAACCAGGTTAACCGCCGGTTGGCGCATGACTCTTTCCCTCCAGGCGAGCTTTTTTCAGTTCCATGAGCAGCCAGTTATCGTCCTCGGATATTGCCAGATCTTCCCGTTTTGCCGTATCTAGCGCGCGGCCGTAGCAACGCAGCGCCGCCTGCACATTATTGTCCTCTTCCAGGTAGCGATCCGCGGCCAGGCGGTACAGGTCCGATTGCTTGTCCTGGCTTACGGAGGCGATGCGCTCGAGCACGTTGGCCGGCACTTCAGGATCCTTGTCGATTGGCGGCACGGCTCGGGAGTTGTCGGTAAAGGCACGTGCTTGGGAATAATCCGGCCCCTGCGAATGATTATTGTCCGTCTCGTTTTTTGCGGTACGTGAAATGGCGAGCCTCATGGTGCCCAGGCCCGCGAGGTAACAGACCAGCAGGATTGCTATATGAACTAGCTGCTTGACCCGTTGTCGTCGCCGCAAGCGCCTGGTCGTTTCTACAAGAAGCGCCTGACGCAGGGTCGGGCGATCTTCGTTGGCAAAAACTGGCGTCAATAGATGTTCCACAGGATCTTGCCGTTGCGGGTCCATGGCCGGCTCATTTCGTGCTTTTTGGGTTGTCTTGTCCTGGACCGAAAGCTTCGCGAAAAGCCTGTCGCGCCCGCGTCAGGAGCGACTCGATGGCCTTGGGCGTCTCCTTCCAGTCGCGGGCGATATCTGCCACGCTCTGTTGATCCAGGTATTTGGCTCGCAAGGCGGCCTCGTACTTCGGGGGTAACTCGACCAGCGCCCGTGCAACTTGCTCGGCAAGGTCGCGCTGGTCCAGCGTTTTTTCCACAGCAGGCAGGGCAGTTTGCCCATTCAGCGAGGACGTTGTCGCGGCGCGCCGCTGCCGGCGGCGAAACTGATTGCGCAGCAAGTTGCCGGCGATTCCCCGCAGCCACTGCGTGAAACTGCCCCGCTCCGGATCGAACGCACGGATGCGTTTGACTGCCGTGAGCCAGGTTTCCTGAATGATTTCCTCTTCCAGATCGCGCAGCCCGGCACAGCGCCAGGCCACATAGGCCGCCAGCCCGGCAAACGACTGTTCGTACAGGACCTGCCAGGCACGCTCATCGCCGGCCAGGACGGCGCCGCGCAGGCCACGCTCGCGCCAAATGCGGTCGCTTGGACTCATGCCCCCGCCTCGGCCGGGATCTAGCAGCCTGTTGAAAAAGGTGTCTGGAACCCTCAAGGCGTGCGAAAAACCGGAGATTATTCTACCCGCAAGGTTCCAGACACCTTTTTCAACAGGCTGCTAACACAGGCTTCCTGATTACTAATTGTCGCATGCCGGCAAAATCCTTCGGCTTGTCGCCTGCCGTGCTGGCCTATAAATTACATGCTCTTCCCATTTCCAAGGAATCGACGGACCCCATGACGCCCGCCAAAACCATGACCCGAGTGCTCGATTGGCAAGGTGCCCGGGACCAGCGCGCCGTGGTGCATGAGGCCGTTCGCGTGCTGGCCGCCGGGGACCTGGTTGGTTTTCCGACGGAGACAGTCTATGGCGTGGCGGCCAGTGCCATCATCCCCGCTGCCGTCGAGCGGCTCTGCCAGGGTAAGGGACGACCGGAAGGCAAACCATTGACGCTGGCGATCGGCTCAGCGAGCGAGTTACTGGATTGGGTGCCGGACGTGTGCATGCTCGGCAGGCGGTTGGCGCGCCGGCTGTGGCCGGGGCCGTGCACGCTGGTCTTCAACGTGGATGCCGCGCGGGGTTTGGCGGGCCGCTTGCCGGAGAGCGTGGGCCGGCGCGTATGCCCGGCCGGGACGCTGGGACTGCGCATCCCGGCGCATGACGCCATCCTCTCTGCCTTGCGTCAGCTTGCCGGGCCGCTGGTGCTAAGCAGCGCCAATCGCAGCGGCGAACCCGCTGCCGTCACGGCTGAAGAAGTCCTCCAGGCCATGGACGACGACCTGGACCTAGTCATCAATGACGGCCCCTGCAAGTTCGGCCAGCCTTCGACGGTGGTGCACGTCGACGGCAACGTCTGGAAGGTGCTGCGCGAGGGAGTGCTTTCCGCTGCGGAGATCGAGCGGCAAGCGGCGCGTTTGCTGGTGTTTGTGTGCACGGGCAATACCTGCCGCAGTCCAATGGCCGAAGCGTTTTGCAAGAAACTGCTGGCGGAGCAACTGGGCTGTCAGCCGCAGGAGCTGCCCGAGCGCGGATTTATCGTGCTTTCCGCCGGCCTGGCAGCCATGATGGGTGGCAGGGCGGCGGCGGAGGCGGTCGAAGTCGCCGGCGAGCACGGCGCCGATCTGAGCCAGCACAGCAGCCGGCCTCTGACGCAACGCCTCGTGGCCCAGGCCGATGACGTCATCGGCATGACGGGCGCGCACCTGGCGGCCCTGGCCGGCCACTACGCCAGCGCGGGCCCCCGGTTTCGTTTGCTTTCTCCGGAAGGAGAAGATCTTCCCGATCCGATCGGCTGCGAGCGCCTGGTATACCAACAGTGTGCGGAGCAGATCATGCGTCATCTGCGGAAGCTTTTACCGGATCTGCAGCAATAACAAGTTATGGTCATGAAAATCGCCATCGGCAGCGATCACCGTGGTTACGACGTCAAGCGCCGCATCCTGGCCTTGTTGCAGCGCCTGGGTCACGAGGTACACGACCTGGGACCGCAAGGCAGCGAAAGCGTGGATTACCCGGAGTACGCCTTTGCCGTCGGCCTGGCCGTGCGCGGCAAGAACGTGGAGCGCGGCATCCTGATTGACGGCACCGGCATCGGCATGTGCATGGCCGCCAACAAGGTGCCGGGCGTGCGTGCCGCGCCTTGCCATGACAGTATTACCGCCGAGATGAGCCGCCGGCACAACGACGCCAATGTGCTCTGCCTGTCCGCGGACTTGCTGGGAGGCGAACTCCTGGACCGGATGGTGAAGATCTGGTTGGAAACAGAATTCGAGGGTGGCCGGCATGCCCGGCGCGTGGACAAGATCGCGCGCTTTGAGGCGGAGTCGCTTCGGCAACTCCTTGATTCTCCGTGACTCTCTTCAGCATCTGGGTGACTGAACTGCTATACGCGCTCCTAAACTTCTTTGTTGAGCCCGGCTGCAAGAACTTCTAGAGGATGAAGCGCGTGCCGGCCGGTCAGGTCCTTGATCTGATGCCGGCAGGACGTACCCGGCGCCACGATGATGGCCTCGGGTTCCGCGGCCAGCGCGGGCGCCAGCGCCATTTTGCCGATGGCCACGCTCAGATCATAGTGCTCCTTCTCGAAGCCGAACGAACCCGCCATGCCGCAGCAGCCCGCATCCAGTACGGTCGGCTCCAGACCCGGCACCAACCGGAGTGCGGCTACGGTTCCTGAAACACCCCGTAAGGCTTTTTGATGACAATGTCCGTGGAGCAGGCATTTCCCTGCTCCAGGAGACAGCGGCAAATGGCAGCGGCCTGCACTTACCTGCCTGGCCAAAAAGCTGTCTGCCAGCTCGGCGACCGCGGCGACAGCGTGAGTCGCTTTACCCGGCAGCAGCTCCGTCCATTCGTCGGCCAGCGTGAGTAGACAACTCGGCTCCAGGCCAAGCAAGGGCGTGCCGTCCGCCAGGCGCCGGGCAAGCTTGCCGACTTGTACACGGATGAGTTCCCGCGCCTCGTGCAGGAAGCCTTTGCTGATCATGGCGCGGCCACAGCAGGTTAGCCCCGCCAGCTCTACTTTGTACCCGGCATGTTCGAGCACACGGACCGCCGCCTGACCGATCTGGGGCTCATTGAACGTGGTGAAACAATCATCGAGCAGCAGCACGCGGCCGGCGCGACCCGCAGAGGGCGCCGGCTTGCGGCGGGCAAACCAGCGGCGAAAGTGTTGGGCATGCAAGCGCGGCAGGCTGCGGCGGCGATCGATGCCGGCGATTTTCTCCATCAGCCAGCGAAAGACGCCGCGTTCCTGGAGCCAGTTGACGGCCGGAGCAGCCAGCGCGCCGAGTTGATTCAGGCGATGGATGCGCGCCATGAGCACTTCGCCCGGCGGCCGCGGCCGGCCCTCATAATACATATGGAGAAATTCCGACTTCAGCTTGGCCATGTCCACGTTGCTGGGACACTCCGACTTGCACGCCTTGCACATCAGGCATAGATCCAGCACTTCATAGACGCGGTGGCTGCGCAGCTCCTTGAGCGGCTGCTCGCCGGCGAGCGCCAGTCGCAGCGCATTGGCTCGGCCGCGCGTGCTGTCTTTCTCGTCGCGCGTGGCGCGGAACGAGGGGCACATGGCGCCGCCTTGCAGCTTGCGGCATACTCCCGAGCCGTTGCACAGCTCGATCGAGCGCACGAAGCCTTCCTGGCGCTCGTAGTCGAAAACCGTAGCCGGCTCGAGCGGCGCGTAGCCGGGAGGATAGCGCAGGTTTTCGGTCATGGCGGGAGCATCGACCACCTTGCCGGGATTCAGCAGATTCTGAGGGTCAAAGGCCTGCTTGATTTGCCGGAAGGCCTCGTAGACGACCGGACCGAACATTTTGCGGTTCCACTCGCTGCGCGCCAGGCCGTCGCCGTGTTCGCCGCTCAGCGCGCCGCCAAACTCGAGCACCAGATCGGTGACCTCGGCGGTAATCTGCCGCATGCGCTGCACGTCGGTGGCTGCCTTCAGGTTTAAGAGCGGCCGGATGTGCAAGCAACCGACGCTGGCATGGCCGTAAAAAGAGCCGTCGGTGCCGTGCCGCTGGAGAATGGCGCGGAAGCGGTTCACGAACTCGGGCAGGCGGGCGGGCGTGACCGCGGTGTCCTCCACGAACGTCACCGGCTTGCGATCGCCGCGCATGCCGTACAGCAAGGGCATCGACGAGGTGCGCAAATTCCACAGCGGTTCGCGCACGGCGGCATCGAGTGCGGGCACGATGGCGGTAATCCCCGCGACCTGCCCCAGGCGCTTTTGCAAGCGCTCGATGCGATCGGCAACCTCGCGCGCATCATCCGAGCTGAATTCCACCATCAGCAGCGCCGCCGGTCGGCCCTGCACGGCGGCCATGTTGTTCTTCAGCGCCAGGTTTTCGCGTGCCAGGTCGAGGATCATCTGGTCCAGGATCTCGACGGCGGAAGGTCCAAATTCAAGACAGGCGGCCACCGCGTCCAGCGCCGCTTGCAGGGAAGCGAAGTGCGGCACCAGCAGACCGCGCACGCGCGGCCGCGGCAGCAAACCCACTTCGGCTTCGGTGACGATCGCCAGAGTGCCTTCACTGCCGACCAGGAGCGGCATGAGTCCCTTGGACGCGTTGCCGTTTGCCGGCGCCAACTGGTCGGCCAGGATATCGAGGCTGTAGCCGCTGACGCGGCGCAAGATGCGTGGGAAACGCCGGCGAATTTCCGCGCTGTTCTGAGAGACAACTTCGCGTGCCTTGCGATAAATCGCGCCCTCGAGTCCGCGCTTGGTCTCATGCTGCTGCCACTCCCGTGTGCTTGTGGGGGCAAATTCTGCGCGCGAGCCGTCGGACAGGACCGCGCTCAGACGCTGGACGTGGTCTACCGTCTTACCGTAAACGATGGAGCGCGAGCCGGCGGAGTTGTTGCCGATCATGCCGCCCAGGTTGGCCCGGCTTGCGGTTGCCACGTCGGGACCGAATTGCAGGTCATGGGCGGCCAGGGCGCGGTTGAGCTGGTCGAGCACCACGCCGGGTTGCACACGCGCGCTACGCGCTGCCGGATCGATCGCCAGGATCCCATTGAGATACTTGCTGCAGTCGAGGACAACGCCCGGACCAATGGACTGGCCGGAAAGACTGGTTCCGCCGCCGCGAGCCGTGATGGGAACGCGCATCTCTCCGGCAATCTGCACGGTGACGACAATGTCCTCCACGGTGCGCGGGATCACCACGCCCAGCGGTTCGATCTGGTAAATGCTGGCATCCGTGCTGTACAGTTGCCGCGAACTGGCGTCAAAGCGAACTTCGCCGCGTAGATGCTTGCGCAGGTGCCGGGCCAGAAAGTCGCGTTTCATGGCGGTAAAGTCGGTCATGGTAGCATTGTAGCGGCTGCGCTAAGCCGCAAGCGACAGACCCTTCCCCGTCACGACCCGTTACGTGAACCCGTTCTCAAGCTTCAAGTCTTGTAAATGGCATCCCGGCTTCTATCCGTTAATAAACTAAGAGCAGCGGACCACAGGCATGGAAAGAACGGACCAAGGACAAGAGCAATGAGCGAAGCTCCGCGTTTCTACCAAACTACGGCCATCGACTATCCCAACAGCCGCCCGCACATCGGCACGGCTTTCGAGAAGATCGGCGCGGACGTGCAGGCCCGCTATCGCCGCATGGAAGGGTACGAGGTCCATTTCCTGATGGGCAATGACGAGAACACGATCAAGGTGGCCCGGCGCGCCGCCGAGCTGCAGCGCGATCCGAAGGAATACTGCGACGACATGGCCCGCCAGTTCAAGGAGATCTGGCAGGCCCTGGAAATCAGCTACGACGATTTCATCCAGACCAGCGAGCCGCGCCATCACACCGGCTGCCGTAAGTTCATCCAGAAGGTGTACGACAACGGCTGGATTTACAAGGGCAGCTACGAAGGGCTCTACTGCGAAGGCTGCGAGAGCTTCAAGGTCAAGAGCGACCTGGATGACCAGGGGCGTTGCCCGAACCATCCGCAGATGACGCTGCTGCGCCGCAGCGAGCCGTGTTATTTTTTCAAGCTGTCCGCTTTCCAAGACCGCTTGCTGCGTTATTACGAGGAAAATCCGGACTTCATTCAGCCGGAAAGCCGCCGCAATGAAGTGCTGAGCCTGGTGCAAAGCGGCTTGCAGGACGTCAATATCACGCGCGTCGGCCAGCATTGGGGCATCCGCGTGCCTTTTGACGAGGCCTACACCATCTACGTCTGGTTTGACGCCCTGTTGAATTACATCACGGCGATCGGTTACGGCTGGGACGAGGAACAATTCGGAAAATGGTGGCCTGCCGACGTCCACTTTATCGGCAAGGACATCACGCGCTTTCACTGCGCGCTCTGGCCGGCGATGCTCATGGCGGCCGAGTTGGAGCCGCCGCACCGCGTCTTCGGTCATGGCTTCGTTTACCTCAAGGGCGAGAAGATCAGCAAGACGCTCGGCAACATCGTGGAACCGATGGAGATCATCACCAAGTTCAACGCCGAGGCGTTTCGCTACTATTTCCTGCGCGAATGCCCGTTCCCCGGCGATGGCGACTTTAGCTGGCAACGTTTCGAGGAGGTTTACAACGCGGACCTGGCGAACAATCTCGGCAACCTCTACAGCCGCGTGCTGCGCCTGATCGCTCAGAATTACAACGGCCATCTGCAGGCGACGGCCGGCGTGGAGCCCGGGGTCATTTACACCGACGTGGATACGGAAACGACGGTGCAACAGGTGCAGGCCCACATCGATGCCTGCCAGTACAACCAGGCCCTGCAGCGCATCTGGCAGCAGATTCTCGATCCGGCCAACCGCTACGCCGACCGCAAGGAGCCGTGGAAGCTGGTCAAGACCGACTTGCAGGCGGCCAGGCAAGTCCTCTACGACCTGGTCGAGCAACTGCGCGCTGTCGCCATCTTGCTAAAGCCTTTCCTGCCTCGCACCGGCGAGACCATCTACCAGAGTTTCAACTTCCCCCAACCGTGGGCGGAGGTGCGGCACGAGGACGTGTGGGTGCATCCGCGCCAAGTCGAAGACCTGCGCGTGCTGGCGGCCCTGGAGGGCGGGAAGGTGAAGCCGCTTTTTCCCAGAATCAGTTAGGCATAAGGCATCGGAAAATACACGGAGTCTCGCGGGGGCCTAGCCAAGTCGTTGTTCACGAGTTTGCCAGTTTGCCAAGTTCGTGGCCACGGTTGGCAAACATGTCTTGCGATGGAAAGCCTTGCCGCAATTCATCTTATGAATTCATTAACGGTAAGTTTGCGGGATTGTCTCAAAACCATCATTTTTGGGAATGCGCAGCTGGACAGTTGAGGGGTGAACAGCTGGAATGACGGGATTGTGAAAAACACTCGTCATCGACAGGAGGTCACCCCCATGCGTACTCTATT
>Ga0185299_10000321_pt1 | contig 141348 bp, 148 predicted proteins | sample PaiPotPPA55metaG_FD_128002 | JGI IMG/M metagenome (GOLD analysis project Ga0185299, IMG submission 128002) | Iron sulfur acid spring bacterial and archeal communities from Banff, Canada, to study Microbial Dark Matter (Phase II) - Paint Pots PPA... ...
ACAGCACCGTGGGATCGCCTCAGACGAAAAGAGACAACCTCATCCTCAAAAACCGCCTTCGGCACCGGGTAAAGCGCTTAAATTCAAGACTAACCTGTCCAACTAACGCTTATTTTGGACAGCACTGCAGAAATGAAGCTCTAGGGTCATGTCTTAACTCCCACTAACCACACATTCTTTCCGCGTTGTTTCTTGGAACTGTGAAAAGCGCAACTGAATGCGTTGCATCCTGCATCATCAGCTCCGAGACACCATCCATAGACGCTCTGGACAATCGCGGACCGCCAGAGCCAGTCCGATTTCCCATAAATTGCGCTCCAACGAGCCGCAGAACGATAATGTTCTGCGGCCATGCGCCCCAGCCGCGAGTGAGTCCGCTCGCACTGAAAGAGTGAGGCGAGTAACCACCAACCGATGGCTCCAGGATGGCCCAGGATCGACGTTTCGAAGGGTGCCCGCAATCCTTCACACCCGGCGTTTTTTTAGATCGTGATTCGCTCAATTTCATCGAGCGAAATCTCGTCGTTGCGCCGGTCGTAAAGCTTGGTTGTTCGCGGCGATTCGTGGTTAGCGATTTGCTGCGCCACTTCCAACTTACCGCTGTTCTTCAGATACGCCGTAATGCCGGTGGCGCGGAAAGTATGATTGCCGATGCGCGTTTCGATACCGGCCGCTTTTGCGCGCCGGCGGATGATGCGGTGGGCGTCCTGCTGGAAGATGGGATTGCTTGTAAGCTGGCCGGACTTACGGCGGGCGGAGCGGAAGAGATAGCCGTCGACCTCATCGGCGATGCCGGCCGCTTCGATATAATCGTGCAAACACTGATCGAGACTGTGATGACAGGGAACGTCGTGCTCCTTGCCGCCTTTTTCGTGTAAACGGATCCAACGGCGGCGCCCCTGGACAAAATAGTCACCGACCTTCATCTGAATGACGGCGCCGATCCGGGCGAAGCTGTAGACCATGATCCCAATGAGCGCGCGGTCGCGCAGGCCGAGGAGGTCAGGTTGATCGGCCGCCTCTGGATCACTGGCCGGTTTCTTGGTAATGGGGATGCTCTCAAGCAGCGCATGGGCTTCCTCAACCGTCAGGACCGGCGTTTTGCCTTTCTTGACCGTGTAGCGCGGGCCCCGGACAGAATGGGCCGGATTCGTTTCGATAACATGTCCGGTGACAAGCCAGTCGAATAGCATGCGAATGGCGGCCAGGTGCTGCTTGACCGACGGCGGTGATAGCTCGTCCTGCAGGTCGTGGACGAAAGCGGCGACATGGAAAGGCTCGACCTGCGCGAGCTCGTGAAGGTCTTTGGAGGCGCACCAGTCGGCAAAGCGGCGGGTGGCGTTCATATAAGCCCGTCGCGTATGGGCGTTGTTGATCTGAGCTGTAAAAAACTCGAGGAAGCGTCGCGCGGCTTTTCGCGTCGGCGCGAACAGCGGCGCCGGCAGGAGGTCTGATGAAGGCGCGATAATCAGCTCGTTTATGCCATCCCCTGCTGTGTTCATTAGCGTGTGATAAAGGACGTTATCACACGTTAACAGGCGCGGGAAGGGGATTTTTTCTGGAGTGTCACTTTGCGAATTATTTGGCATAGACTTTTGTGAGCTATTTGGCATAATCGGGACCTATTCGCGAACGCGTCATGGACGGACTGGCATCGCTGGATCAATCCGCTCGTGAAACCGCTCTCGAGCGTTTTCAAATCATTCAGCCCTGTTTAGAACAGGACAGGTCGTTAAGCGTCATCGCTAAGGAGGCAGGAATCCCATATCGAACCGTACACCGATGGATAAGTCGTTACCGCCAATTTGGTCTGGCGGGACTTGCCCGAAAGCCACGCGAAGACCGCGGCAAGCGACGGGCACTGCCGCCACAACTTCTCGAAATAACGGAGGCCCTGGCACTGCAGTCTCCTCCGATGCCAATTACCGCGATACACCGGCGGGTTTGTAAAGTGGCTGAGGATATCGGCAGCGCTCCCCCAAGCTATGACATCGTTTATCAAGCGGTGCGACGGCTGCCGCCGGGGCTTTTGACCCTGGCGCACGAAGGCAAGAAGGCCTACACCGCAGTTTTTGACTTGGTTCATCGCCGGGAAGCGGAGCGCCCCAATGAGATCTGGCAGGCGGACCACACCTTGCTTGACATCCTACTGCAGCGCATCGATCAAACGCTTTGCTTTCCGCAGCTTGGCAGTGGGTAGTAAGACTGTTTAGTAGTCGTAGACTAGTCGCTATTTGGGATGCGCGTTGCTGTCCTGCCGTAGCAGTTAGTCACCCACTCCTGTAACAGAACCGCTTGGAGTGGAATTTACCCTGAAGGCCTGCTTGGATTCGGTGGTTAAGTTTTTCGTATTATAGAAATTTCACTGGTTCGCGTTAGACGCTGCGCCGGGCTTTGATAGTAAGTTATCAATAACAAAAACTAATTTAGTGCGGAACCACTTTTGTATTGTTCTATAACGCCCGAAGTGCTTGTCTTGATCCTGTCCGACGTTTGCGAAGATTCCTCGTCGACTTCCTTCTCCCCTACGTCCGTTAGGGTTAAAATGGCGGCGCCTCGGTCTAGGGTTTCGCTTGAGGTAGGTGACTACACGCCACCCGCATGTGTCATGGTAGTTGTCCATTGAGACCGAGACTGTAGAAAAACAAAGCAGCCCCCCAACCATGAACCCTCGCAGAGTACTTCTAGAACAAGCCGTTCCCCATCTTGCCCGGGGAAACCCGGTGCAGGAGCATGCCCCCTTAGCGGGCCATCAAAAAAGCAGGACGCCGGCGGCGGCCCCCATGCAAGAGCAGGAACGAACGTGGTTGCAGACTATCCGCAAGCGGAGTTGGGTGATTAAGGGTAGCTCAGCGCTTTGGGCAGCGCTGGCAATCGCGGTGAGCCTGTTTGCGTCCCCGTTGTGCGCCCAGTTCGTCTACGTGACAAATGAAGGGGACAGTACCGTTTCGGGGTACACGATCGACCCGAGCACCGGGGCGCTGACGTCCATTGCCGGTTCACCGTTCGCTGGGGATGCAGGGCCGTTCTCAGGTCAGAGCTCAATGGCAGTGGCCCCGAGCGACAAGTTTGCCTACGTGGCAAATTCGGGCTTGGGTAACGTTTCGGGGTACACGATCGACTCGAGCACCGGGGCGCTGACATCCATCGCCGGTTCACCGTTCGCTGGAGGAATATTTGAGTTAGGGCTGAGATCGATGACGGTGGACCCGAGCGGCAAGTTCGCCTACGTGGCAAATAATGCGAACGGGAACAACGTTTTGGGGTACATGACCAATCCGAGCACAGGGGCGCTGACGCCCATCACTGGTTCACCGTTCACTGTGGGGTCCCTTACGGAGTTCGTGGCGGTGGATCCCAGCGGCAGGTTCGCCTACGAGGCAGATGAAGACGGGACCGTTTCGGGGCAGACGATCGACCCGAGCACCGGAGCGCTGACGCCCATCGCCGGTTCACCGTTCCCTGCGGGTTCACAGCCGATCTCCGTGGCGGTGGTCCCCAGCGGCAAGTTCGCCTACGTGACAAATGGAGCCGATAATACCGTTTCGGGCTATACGATCGACCCAACGACCGGGGCGCTGACGCCTATCGCCGGTTCACCGTTCCCTGCGGAGTCAATTCCGTTCTTTGTGGCGGTTGACCCCAGCGGCAAGTTCACCTACGTCGCAAATGCGAACGGGAACAACGTTTCGGGGTACACGCTCAACCCCACAACCGGGGCGCTCACGCCAATCTCCGGCTCCCCCTTCGCGGCAGGATCCCGTCCGGTCTCCGTGGCGGTGGACCCCAGCGGCAAGTTTGCCTATGTGGCGAATAGCGAAAGCTCCAACGTTTCGGGGTACACAATCAACCTAACGACGGGGGCGCTGACGCCCATCGCCGGTTCACCGTTCGCTGCGGGGTCATTTCCGACCTACCTGGCGATCACACACACGCTGTCGCCGCTGCAACAGATTAACCAGCTCAGTGCCAAAGTGCAGTCGCTCGCCAATGCTGGTTTTCTCAACGGTGGGCAAGAAGTCGCCCTGATGGGCCCGTTGCGTCGTGCCACGAACTTCCTGAACCAGGGGCAGACGCATGTAGCCATCAACCAGTTGCAAGGCTTCATCACGAATGTTAACGACTTCATCCGCGGCGGAGTGCTGACCCAAGCCCAGGGCCAGCCGCTGATCGCTGCAGCGAACGCAGTGACTCACTCGCTTGGTGGGTAACTCGGCAGGAGAATGGAGGCCGCAGCGCGGGCGCGAATTTGACCGGGCTCACCAACCCGGTCACGGTGGTACTCACCATTGGGAATGACACCGGCGCCACGACTACGACTGCGCAATTTCAGTAATCGAAAAGGCCTTCTGACCATTTCACAGTTCAGCTGACTGGAGAGTGGCGGAAACCCGCCGCTCTTATTGCATTCGGATTGCTACCCCTAAGCAAAAAGAGCGCGTTTAGATGTTTCACCCAGCAAGGCGAGATTCCACTCGCGGAGCTTTTACGTTGCCGCATACGCTATTTTACCGATGGAGGTATCCTCGGTAGCCGAGCTTTTATGCAAGAACAATTCCCCCGGTGCAGGCAAATCGCCGCTCCTTCGCAATCCACTCGTGGCTACCGGCTACGAGTCATTGCTGGCGACCAGACCTGGGTGGTCCGCAATCTCCGTCTTCGGCCGGTTACCTAGCCTAGCATTCTAGGCTTTGTGCACATCGGGCCACGTCCCGCTGCCGCCGCTCCGAGCTCTTCCCCGGCCCTCAAGCTTTCCTGAGCGAATCTCTATTAACAGTCACGCCGGTTGTCATTTCATACCCGTCCTGAGTTCGGCGCGGTCCAATTCCTGGCAGCTCACGACTTATTTCGCCGCCCCACGATTCTGGCGTGCCTTGAGCCTATTGACCTGTCCCTAATTCGCTTCCTATGCCAAATAGCGCGCAAAATTCTATGCCAAATAATTCGCAAAGTGACACTGGAGTTTCAAAATTATTCTGCCCTCGTTCCGCGCCGAATCGAACCTGTGCATTCCAGACCAGCGTACGCAATTTTGCGTATTCCCGAATTTGAGCAAAACCTCTATTATATAGGTTATCAATCCGTGAACCACGACCTTGTAACCAGCCGGCGCGCACTTCTCTTCCTTCTGTGCACGCTTTGTTGGTCCTGGCATGTTATAGCTTTTGCTTCGACCAGCGTGTCCGACGCTCAACAAGCCGTTCAAGCAGCCCAGCAACGCATTGAAAATACACGGCAAGATAAGTCTCAGCTTTCTAGCGAAATAGGTGCGAAAGAAACGCGATTGGACCAACTAAAGGCGCAAGGTCCGCCCTGTCACGATTATCAAGCCGCTATTTTTAAAGCTGGCGAAGAGTTAGGTCGGTTGCGTTTCCAGGAAGCCACTACCCTCGCGGATTTCCGGCAGGGTTATTTCTGCAGTAAATGCAATCGATCAAAAACAGAGATCGAGGCGACCGGCGAGAACTTTTACGATCATATCCGCCGGGTGGACGGACAAATCATTCCCGCCAGCGCAGAGAAATTGGCTGAAAAACAAAAAGAGTTCGATGACAAGATAAGGGATGTTGAAGGGCAACTGAATGCTCTGCAAGACCAGCAGCGCGCGTGCGTTGATGGCTACGACAAAGACGTAGCCAGCGTTTTGGCAGAAATTCAAGAGCTGCAATCCCGATGGTGGGAACTGCAACAGGCTTTTTGTGCTGCAACTCGCGACTATTTGGCTGCTCAAAATCAGGCAGCGATGCTTGCCCGACAGGAAGAACAACAAGCGCTTCTTGCCAAACAGCAACAGCTCGAAAAGGCCAAGCGCGAAGCTGAAGAGGAAGGGCGTAAGAAGAGGGCTCAACAGTTTGAGGAAGAGCGCCGTTCTCGCGAGCAACTCGAGCGCGAACAGGCACAAAAAAAGCAAAACGACGAACAGGAAAAGTCGAAGAAAGAGGAGAAAGAATCCCGAAATTTTGCCGGACCTTGGCTAGCGGACACAAATGCGGGGAACTCAGGGACGGAGGAATCGCCAGCCAACCAAAGTCCTGGTGCCTTGGAACAACCGGGCCTCGAACGACAAGAAAGCACTTCCCCGAACGAGTCGGCCTTATCATCATTGCAAAGACTTATCCAACCTCAACTACCAAGCCTGTCGGATACAAAAGACCGCCTCGTCGATGCCTTTCAGAGAGCCAAAGATCTGATGAAGGAAAAGCTCGGTGACGATGTTTTCGATAGTGCGACGAATAGCGGACCTTCAACGCCAGATGACCTTGTTCATTCTGAAATTTCTAGTGTTTTGACGGATCTTTCAAAGGAGCCTGCGGAACAGCCGGGGTCGACCCTGATCACGGCGATCAAGGAGAAGTTAATCGATTCCATTTCCGACAAGCTTGCTGAGAAGTTCCGCCAGAGTGTTATCGCGCTTACAACACCGCAGGACTTTGCCGGCGAGTCAAACGACCAACTAAGTGTCGCCCAGCGCGAGTTCGAAATGACAGTAAGTCCGTCGAACCTCGTATACCAGACCTTCCCTTTTTATGGGGCAAAGGCAATTCGAGGTCTGCACCACTACCTTAACGATGCGCAGGACAATTTCTTTTCTTATTTCGGTCTAGCTACGGACAGAATCCTAGACAGCGAAGAAGGCAAGTGAGCATCAAAGTGCATCGTTTTATTTCCTCCGCCGGGCGCTGGCTTTCTGCCATCTCTTTAATCTCTCTCTTCGCATCCCTGCCGCAGTATGAAGTCCGCGGCAATGAAGAATCGAACCGGACCGCTGCTCGAACCGAGTTCGAGAAGGCGATGGAGACCTTCTATCATAACCATGACTTAACGGAGCTTCGGCAAGAGCTGATCAAAGTTACTGGCATCGATCCAACTTATCCTCAGGCTCATTTCAATCTAGCGATTGTAGCAGCTGGCGAACACGACTGGAATGGTTCCGTCCAGGAGTTCCAAAAAGCTATAGACTTCGGATCTGGGACGGATCTGCAGGAGAAGGCTCGGCGCGAGATTAACCTGATCAAAAGCCACCAAGAAATGTGGAAGACCACGGACGGCCAGAAACAAGTTCTCTATGACGAATCGCTGGCGAAGGCGCGGGCCTTTCTTGCGGCAAATCGACCCGGGGACGCAGTGGCGGAGACCGAAACTGCCATTCAAGTAAACCCGGCCGGATTCGATGCATATTCGGTACAGGCCGCTGCGTTCGCGGCCGCCCAACAGTACGACAATGCCGAGGAGGCTCTTGAAAAAGCTTCGAAGGTCGTCCCTGAGGATAAAAAGGAGGTTTTCGAAAAGGCCAAGGCCGATCTCAATATTGCCCGTAAATTTGATCAGGCATGGTCGTCTGCATCTCAATTTCTCGGATCCGGTGACTACAAGGGTGCAGCTGCAAAATATTTGGAAGCTTGGGAACTCAACAGGCCACGGGAGGACTGCCGATTGCGAGCCGCAATGGCTTTTACTCTGGCACAGAACTGGACAGAGGCAGAGTCTATTCTAAACGAGCTAACGTCATCTAAAAACTTGGTGGTCGCACAGCAAGCCACTTCACAACTCTCTATCATTCGCTCGCTTCAACAAAGCAACGGCAGTGAGAACTCCGACAATTTGCTTAAGGAGCAAGAGCGCTTGATGAGCGAGGCCCAAACGGAGGGCGATCGAATGAAGGCCGCGGCCGAACAACAGCATAGCGTGGCGGAACAAGCCTCGGCCGAAATGGATCAGATCAAAGCCGAAAATGCGGCACGCCAGGCGAAGTTGGACATCTCGATTGGTATTTTTTCAAAAGGCATTGATGACAAAGCTCTCGCTGCCGTGCGACAGGCCCTTTCTACAGGGCAACAAATCACCTCGATCGGATTCGGGCCGAACGGCTCCTGGGTGCTAGTGACCGCGCAAAACGTTTCTTGGAACTCGATTTCGGATGATTTGATAGCCGCCATTCGGCAGCAACTCGGAAATAAGATCCGTCAGGTGGCACTCGGCCCGAATGGGATCTGGGCCGTAATCTTTGGAACGAACGGTTCCTCTACAAGCGGCTCGTTGCCGCAGAAACTTTCGGAAGCCCTAAAGGAGGTTAACAAAAACCAAGAGATCATAGGGGAATTGGCCTTTACAACGGGTGGAGGCTGGGACTTCGTTCGAGGTACAAGTGGATATTATTGTCAGGGCGTTCCAATGCCCATGTTTAACAAACTTAAAGAATTCTCTAACGCTAACGAAACGATAACCCATGTCGCTATCTCTCCCTCAGGAGGATGGGTTCTGGTTCGGGGAGACTATGGTTTCTGGCAAGCTGAGGTGCCAAAGGAAATGGCAGACGCGCTTTGGTCTATCTACGGAGCGAAAGCTAAAATATCGTCCGTTGCCTTTGCACCTGACGGCGGTTGGCTGTTGACTTTCAATCCCGTTCAAAATCTGCAACTCGTAAGTGCGCCCGCCGCAACGCCAGTTCCGACGCCGGCTCCCGCTCCCTCTTCAACTGGCAACGCTCTCAACGAAGCCGAGCAGTCGCTTAACAGTGTCTATCGACAGTTATGGTCGCAACTCAACAACAGTCAGAGAGCGACACTCAAAGCCGAAGAGATTCAATGGATTAACATGAAGGAGCGCATTCCAATAACTGATCCTAGACGACTGCAAGTCGTAAGAGATCGAATCAGCTATCTGCAATCCTGGAAACAGTCACACTGAGATAAGAACCGAGTAGCAAATTTTTAATGGCTCGAGTGCGAAGTCCGCGAGACGAATTGTCGATGGAACCCAAACCTGCGGCCGTGTTGTTAAAGCCGATCAAATAAGTCTGGATAAATTTGAGGGCGCGGCTTCTCCTCTTCTGCCTCCGTTTGATACGCGACAGGTCTTAACGCCGACGGAACCAATCAGCCCATTTTTCTGTCCCCGGGCTATAACTGAGAGTCACGATCTAGAGCATAAGGTCAATACGTCAAATGACGCATCGGGCCGAACTTGTGTAACGATCCGGCAGGTTACAAAGTGCGGTGGCGTGAGTACGTACTTTCTCTGTGACCCTTTGGCCGTCCTCCCCTCCCCTGAAGACAATATGGCCTCACCGTGGAAGGTTCTAGTAGAGGTGCCTTCGGACGATCCTGCCACCTTTCTATCGACTGTCCGGCTAACCTCGCTAGAGGCTCTTCGAATCCGCCTGGGCGATGAGTTTTATGTGGAAGCCATGCGTCAAATCAGTGGGCAATCTCCGCGTTCGGTGCCTGTCGAAAGGCAATATCAGATCAGAGAGGAAACCTTAGTAGACGAGTACGGAATCTGGAATGGCCTCCGATACTGGTTCAGCGATAGGCGTTCAGAACGCGGCAGTAATGATTCATGGAGTTAGGTGAGTTTGCGCTGCTGGCGCAACCGCATGAAAACACGATGACCTACTTTGCTTACGGCTCGAACATGCTAACCGCCCGATTGCTTTTCAGATGTCCAGGCGCAGAAAAAATCGAACCGGCCTTTCTCATTGGTTACACATTGGGCTTCGATAAGCGAAGCCGCGACGGCTCGGGGAAATGCACTGTTCGTCGGACCGGCAGTCCGTCTGACGTTGTTCATGGGGTGTTATTCACTATTCCACAGTCCCAGGTTCCCTCCCTGGACCGAGCGGAGGGAGAAGGCACCGAGTATGATCGCGTGCTTATACAGGCGAAAACAAAGAACGACAAGACCGTGCCGGCGGAGACCTACATCGCAAAAGAAGCGAAAATTGATCGGCACGCGATACCGTACGATTGGTATTTAGACCTCGTTGTCACGGGAGCAGAACAGCACGAACTGCCGCACACTTATATTGAGGGGCTACGAAAGGAATTTCCCTAAATCCTCGAACCAGCGGAATTCAAACCGCAATCATGGGAATGCCAAACGTGTGAAAGACGCGGTTGATCGGATTCTGATGACTTCTTTTCATAGCGATCGACCCATGCATCCATTGGAACGTCGCGGAACAGTAAGTGAGAACGGGACATCGGGCGGTGGGTAGTCAGCGATCTGCAACCAACAATCAGTGTTCAGTAAAATGTAGATACTCAAGAGAGAAGAAGAGCAAGCAACAGAACTTGTCGGTGTAAAATAGCTGGCAAATAGGGCTCTGTTTTCTCCCTCTGGCGTAGCCTCTCGCCTGCGCAAAATATTGCTTCGTCTCAAGCACGAGCGGTGCTTTTTGGCCAAGGCTTGCCTTACATCTAGATTTCTTTCAATCGAATGATCAGCGCTTGAAAAACAGCCAACTGATCCGGCGGTCGCCGGACGACATCACGATTGTATGTTAAACGGTACACTAACTCCAGTGTGTTAAAATACGTAAGTCTTCGAATTAATGAAATTGCTCCGTTTCAGTAGAACCGTGTAAGGCGGTCGTGGACGACTCACCTTCAGAGATCACTTGGCTCACCTCATCGAAATACGCGGTACCGACCTCACGTTGATGCCGGGTCGCGCTGTATCCGTCCGCCTCAGCGGCAAACTCGGCTTCCTGTAGCTCGGAATAGGCAGACATACCGCGCTCCTTGTAGCCCCGGGCCAGTTGAAACATGCTGTAGTTCAAGGCATGAAATCCGGCTAGTGTGATGAACTGGAACTTGTATCCCATCGCACCGAGCTCGCGTTGGAACCGCCCGATCGTGGCGTCATCAAGTTTCTTTTTCCAGTTGAACGAAGGCGAGCAATTGTAAGCAAGGAGTTTGTCCGGATGGTGTTGGTGGACACCTTCGGCAAACCGTTTAGCTCCAGACAGGTCTGGCTCGCTGGTTTCACACCAGAGCAGATCCACGAATGGGGCATAGGAGACTGCGCGGGCGATTGCCTGATCGATCCCGGCACGCACCCGATAGAATCCCTCCGCGGTTCGTTCGCCGGTGATGAACGGCTTATCCCGCTCGTCCACGTCACTGGTTAAAAGCTTAGCCGCGTCGGCATCCGTTCTCGCCAAGAGAATGGTCGGCACATCGCAAACATCAGCTGCCAACCTCCCTGCGATCAGGTGCTTGATTGCGTGCTGGGTTGGAATCAATACCTTGCCGCCCATATGGCCGCATTTCTTTTCAGAGGCAAGCTGATCCTCCAAATGAACTCCTGCAGCGCCCGCCTCGATCATGGACTTGACCAACTCGAAGACATTGAGCGGTCCCCCAAACCCGGCTTCTGCGTCAGCGACAATCGGCGCTAACCAATGGATTTGGTGTCTTCCCTCCAGATGACGGATCTGGTCAGCCCGCAGCAACGCGTTGTTGATTCGTTTAACCACCGCAGGAACGCTGTTCGCCGGGTACAAACTCTGGTCGGGATACATCTGGCCAGCAAGATTTGCATCGGCTGCCACTTGCCACCCGCTGAGGTAGATTGCTTTGAGGCCGGCGTGCACTTGCTGGACCGCTTGATTTCCCGTCATTGCTCCAAGGGTCGGCACGTAGTCCTCTTCCTGTAGCAATTTCCAGAGCCGTTCGGCGCCCAGGCGTGCCAAGGTATACTCGATCTTGACCGTGCCTCGAAGCCGTTCAACTTCCTCCTTACTATACGGGCGGATTACATCTTTCCAACGCGCCTCTGGCCTGAACCATCGGTTCTGGTGTGCGGGAGGTGCAACCCCCGTCGTGGTTTCTGTAGCAGTTATTCTCATTTGCTTCCTCTACATTTGTTAGTTTCTAATTTTAGCCTTTTTTTTATTTTCTCAGAATGACGCGTGTTGATTACTGCGATCAAGCCGGTTCATGGCGGCTTACAGAGCTTCGACACTCCTTTCTATCCCTATCTCCTGTTTATTTACCTGAATTCCGAATTCATCCAGAACTCCGCTACGACCCACTCTGCGCTGCAAGAAATTAAATCGCAATGTCTTAGCTGCGGCGAGACCCTTACCAAAGCCCTCTGAGAGCGGTTGCAAGAACTGCCGCTACATCAAACGCAAAACCCACGGCAGGACCAAGCCGGCGAAAATGGCGGTTAAGCTCATCCCGAGCGAAGCGAAGGCGCCAGCTGTCGGATCAATTTCAAAGGCGCGGGCTGTACCCACGCCATGGCTGGCACAGCCTAACGCCAGGCCGACTGCGCGGCGATCACGGACGCCGGTGAACTGCAGTACTACCGGGCCGAGCAACGCTCCAGATAGGGCTGAGATCATAATGCCAATGGCAAGCAACGATTCCAGCAATTGATCGTGGGGTGCTCTGCCTAACGAGGCTTCTTTGATAATCCCTAATGCGACTGGCGCGGTGACGGATTTTGGTACCAGGCTTCTCACCTCGCACCAGCCTAGGAGGGGGGCGAATATAAGGACGCTAACGGCTGAGAAAGCGATCCCTAACACAACGATTAGCAATAGGCTCTTCCAATTAGAGATGATCAACGCTCTACGCTGCCAGATAGGTACTGCCATAGCCACAACCGCCGGTCCTAATAGCCAGACGAGCGGGGATGATTCTTCTCGGTAAGCTGCCACCGGATGCTGAGCCAGCGCTAGTAGAAGCACGATTGCCAGGGTGGCCCACAGAATTGGATGTAGAAGCGGATGCTTAAGCGCGACAAACATCCGTCGCCAACTGAAAAACACAGCTAGCGTTATTCCACACCAGAAAATAGTAGCGAATAACTCATTCATCTTTGACTGGCTGGCGCAACAGCCTTTGAGCGAGGTGCCCGATAAAAATCCAAAGACCACCGGTGACCAGAAGTAGCATCGGTACAAGAGTCCAGCTCATCTGTGACCAGAGTTGTCCATGACCGATAGCCGAAACGTAGATTGGAATGAAAAGGCAGGGCAAAACATAGAGCACCTGGTTAGCCGCCTTCTCGATAAGCTGCGGTGGAAGTAGCCGCAGCCGAAAGGAGAGCAAAAGAAAAAAAAGGCCTAACACATTCCCGGGAACAGGTAGGTGCAACCATATCTTGACCTGTTCACCGGCCAGCGAGCCCAAGACTAGCACGGAAAAACCAATCAACAATTCAATCAAAAAGCGCAGCCGCGCGCCGCGATGGGCCGCAGGGGCGGCCGGAGCCGTCGCTAAGCCGTTGACCGGCAAAACTTCTGCGGCGATCTGTGGGCCAGATTCAGATTGTTCCTGCATATTTGTCGTCCGCCGGTCAAAGAAGGTCGCCCTTCTCCGCCCACACGGGGTGGAGAACGAACTGACTATGTTCTTCTAGTTGGGTAATATCGGAAGGATCAGACTGGATAGAATCCACTCGACAATCACTGAACGCGTCCTCAAAGGTGCGCTGCGTTCTATCTGATAAGCTAATGAGTTCCATAGGCATACTACTGTCCTTTCATCGGTGCTTTTGCTAGCAGCCGTGGTCTCCAATTGTTAAATAGAAGATCGCACGGTCAGAGTTTCACAAAATCTGAGAAATCTTACTGTCTCGTTGCAAAAACAAAGCGACAGAGATCCAATCAGCAACCTAGTTGGTTTTGACCTCTAATTTCGACATTTAGTCGCTGTTTTAGCGACCGCTGCCAGGTGACCACGCGCGAGACTCCAGGTTCAACGGCCAAACGGCTATTCGTTTCGCAAAAGTCAATTTTTTCGAGCTCCGAGTTGGATTGTCACTCCAGTGGCGAATGCTATGATCTAGATCCAACTGATAGATTAGCGGACTATTTCTCATAGCCTCGTAGCACCCTGGAGCCACTAACGAAGTCCGACCAACAGAAAGCGCCAATCTTTGAGGCTCTTCTCGACGAGACTTTCGGCGAGGCAAAGCGCCATGGAGGTGTCATCGGTCCATTCGCCCGGTTTGAGATGGAACGGACCGCCGCCGGTCATGTCGGCAAGTCGCGCGAACGTGCCGGGAGGTTTGAACTCTAAGGTCGTGCCTAAAGCATCCCCTGCTGCTAATCCGATTAGGGCGCCACGGTATCTTTCACGGGTCATTTGGAGATTAGAGCCTCGAACGATAGACAGGCCATTCCTTGACCCATCTCACTTGCTCGGCGGTTTCAGGCGAGGTCGGCAGCCGCCGAGATTTTGCGCACGAGCGCCATTTATCGTCGAGGCTTGCTAACGCCTCATCGGGTGTCTGCCCGCGCTCCTGCAACCAACAAGCGACGGCGAGTCCGGTGCGGCCGACTCCACCACCGTTGGCCCAAGAAAAAGGGTTTTGCTGAGATAACCGCTAGCTAAGCGAAAAAGACACCCGCTCGAATCAATTTTATTGCTTCGTCTGCTGAACCTTTGTCCGGGATATGCCAATTTCTAAAGCGGCGTTCCCATCGTCCGTTCGGTTTCTGACAGAAAATTGCGAAAGCTTCTCCGTACCTGGTTTGAGATTTCGTCACGCGGAATATGCGATTATCGATTTTAGTTTTCATATGTGCTTTCTGCGTTTAGAAGGGGGTTGCTTGTCGCCGGTTCTGGCATCGCGACCGAGAATAGTCACGACATTTGCTTCAACTATTTTTGCCGCCTAGGACAGTTTTTGTGGAAATTTCCGCCTACTGTTGCTCTCTGCTTGATGGCGCGACCCGAAGCACAGTCTAGAGCACTGGCCCCGCTTCATGCTGCTAATAAAACTCCTTTGCGTCACTTTGAGCGACCTTTACAACCTCTGAGGTCGGAACCTTGGATAGGTCAAGATCAGGCGCGTGGCGTTTCAGGAAACTATTGGATTAAGACACGACCAATCACTCGCAAAGCGGCGACTCATAAAGACCACCAAAGTAAATTGGTACTATCGCTGGCCGGATAATGAGGCGGGTTGTTCTATCGCGAAAATAGTAAATCTTAACCGAGGTTTCACTGGGCACTTCACTCAACCGACAGCCGATGGCCAAAGTCTTTCCCAATTTGAATGGCCTTTTATCCGGGAGCGGCCCGTCAACGTCGACCCGGCAATGCGGTTTTCCCGGTTTTGGCAGTGCCCGGACGGGCACAAAAACTTCCGGATCAAACCCGATCATTTCCTGTTGCTGACAAGAAAGCTGATCGCCACTCGCTTTTGCAATGCGGCGATAAACGCCTTCGCCATCGTGCTCAACTTCATAGCCATCGTTATCAATGACTATTCTAAGGCCATTCATGACGCATATCGGGGTGCCGTCCACAAGTTTGGCAGCAAAGGGATGTTCATGGCCTCCGAGCCGGAGCCCAGGCATATTTCTGCTCATCGCGCAGCTTTCTTGAGCTAAAATCTCTAGATTTTCAAGAATAACCGTAATTGCTCTGGTTTTTTGATTGGGGTTTCGGCAAGTGCCAGTTTTCGCCCCAAGCGCGGCGCGCTTTACCAAGAAAGACAGCAGCTAGCAACAATGTACCGGCTCGCAATGGCTACAGGCCGTTTGTTAGCATTCCAGGCACTGCCCAGCAATAAGATCCTATTTCGTTGCGACGAGGCGAGCAGAGCACGGAGCATCATTAAGAACTGCGGTCCCCACTGCGGCGAGGCCCGCGACGTCAGTCCGCTCGAAGCGGCATTAACCCGACCTGTGAAATGGTTCTGCCATGGAACTTGCTTTCGTTTGCCGAATCTTTGGGTGCAACAAAATGATCCTCTTAGAAAACCGGCGGTTTTAAAAGCCGCCGATCACAAATGCGGCTTATTCCGGTTCGCGGGGACCCACGCGAGAGGGCGGTTGAGGGGGCAATCTGGTAGGCAAGACGACAATCAATTCGAAATTCGATCACTCACCCTAGGAGAACAGGAATCAGTCGCCGGGTTGTCTGGAAAGAGGCCGGGCGACCGCGACTAGGACAGGAAGGCCACCCGGCCCCACCTTCTATTCGAGGCGGATTGTGCGGGCGGTTTGTCAGACTGAGCGAAATTTCAAATTTCATTCCGGCCTCCGTCGAAGGTAACCGGCGAGCCACAGGTTAGGCTCCGGCGGTATTTTCAGCGGCAGCGAGGTACGTTTCGATCCCTTTAGAGAGGACGGTATGCAGCTCTTTGGGTTGCTTTCGTCGAAAACATCTATGCCAGGGCCCTGACCGCCCTATCTAACCCCGCAGGATAGCACCTCAATCTTTTAAGTTGTCCAGATTTAAGGAGACGATAAATAGCGAGAATTCCGTGCACATTGCGCAGAACTACATAGGTTTTTCCGCCGAAAACAATCGCAACGCACCCATTCAAGGGCAGGTCCACCGCGCCCGAGCGGAAATACGCAGCGTATGCCCGAGAAAGAAGATCGCTATTTGATACGGCACCATTCATATCGGGAGTCACATAAAAAATAGGCAGAGATTTGGCTAACCGGCATCGCGTCGTTTATCTCGGCGCACGCCCCTGATGCCTAAAGCCGAGGCTTCTTCTATATTTCGCATGGGCCTTCAGGGTTGGTTCCTTTTAACCCTTGCCTCTTTCTCCGCGGTCTGCGCACATCCAGCCAAAGAGTTGCGGACCAGTCCAGGGGACGCCATTCGGCTGAGATCTACTCCGCATTTGTCAGTCCTCTTGCTGTACTACAATGAAATGAGGTATATGGGCTGGCGCGTCGGCCGTCGGCGGCTCCAGGCATGGCGCGTGCCACTTCAAGTTCGATTATGTCATTTAGGCGTCGGCAACCATACGTCGAAATGCGTATAGTCGGGCGTCTCCGCACGTACTATGATGGCTTAAATGGCAATCCGCTTTCGAGGAGACTTCCTCGAAACCGGTCTATTTTTCAATCGACTTGGTATTCTGGGACTTGCCGATCACAAAAAGAGACATTTCATGAGCGAAAAAGATAATATCTTTGCAAAAAGGCAAATGTCCGTATCAGAGTTCTTGCAGGCGATCACGTTCTATAAGGATACGGATACTAATAATGTATATGTCATAGACATCCTGCAGTCCAACGCGACTTCGTTGCGAACATCCTCGGATAACGGGGCGACATGGGAAAACATGTCAGCTGAATCAGTTAGCAGCCTGACCCCAATCGCTATTGGCGGTAATTTGGACCCAACAAAGATTGTTGTTGTTGTTAAGCTTAAAGAAGAGGGTTAGGCCGACCGCCCGGTAAGGTAGGTTGCATAACTTAACTCAGGTAGTCCATTAACGATCATTAACAATTACGGCACGATCTCAAATGGGAGTGCCCGGGGAACAATTTTTTTCCAGAAACGAGTCTTGCTTTTCCGGCGGAAGACATCAGAACGCTATATTGCCGGATCGATCGGTTCCTTCCTAAGCCGCGTTGAGGTGCTGCTCAAATGGCCTCGCTCGTACCATGAACAATAACGATCCATCTGATCTTTGGCATCAAAGCCATTCCGCTCGATTAAACTTTGGGCGCAAAGCGCCATGGAGGTGTCATTGGTCCATTCGCCCGGTTTGAGATGGAACGGACCGCCGCCGATCATGTCGGCAACTGGAGCGAACGTGCCGGGAGGTTTGAACTCTAAGGGGGTGCCTAAAGCATCGCCTGCTGCTAATCCGAGTAGGGCGCCACGGTATCTTTCACGGGTCATTTGGACGTTCTAGCGTCGACCGATGTGAGCTCGGCATCCGCTCAGATTTTTCGCACGAGCGCCATTTATCGGCGAGGTCGGCTACCGCCTGATCGGGTGTCTGCCCGCGCTCCTGCAACCAACATGCGACGGCGAGTCCGGTCCGGCCGACTCCACCCCGACAATGTACGTAGGTGATCCCCCCTTCTGCAATTGCGTGATCAATGGCCGCAATAATCTCTGCCATGGCTTTGGGTTCATCCGGCACACTCACATCGTCAATGGGAATGCGCTTGTAACTCGTTCCAGGGCCCGCTTCTTCCGTCAGTAATTCGGCGTAGGGCTGAAGTTCGCCGGCCTCGGTCAGGTCGATGAAATGACGGACTCCGGCAGCAAGAAACCTTCTCAATCGCTGGCGAGCTTCTTCCAGATCACGGGCGCCCGGATATTCGCCGGCGAATAGTTTGCCAGGTACAACCCAGTAGGTGTTGGGATCGGGTTTAGCTGACGGCGGTTGTGTTACCATCATTGTCTTGCTTCGCTCAGGTGACCCTCTTCCTTTTCAATGTTGAAGCACATCGGGACTGTCTTTCATTCCCACCTGCAGCACTTGAATCCTCATCTGTAGACGTTTGGCGAAATGACCGTTTCCCAGGTCAATACGTCAAATGACGCTTAGCTCTGAGCTTGTTAAGCTGCGGCTAGGGATCAAAGAACGCAACCGCGTGAGCAGCTATTTTCTCTGTGACCCCTTTGGCCGTCGTTCCTGCGTTTCGAAGGTCGATCGCTGAACCAGTATCGAAGACCATTCCAATTTCCGTGCTCCTCTATTAACGTTTCCTCTTCGATGTGATATTGCCTTTCGACAGGCACCAAAAGCGGATGCGGCTCCGCTTCGATTTTCCGACCGATAAATTCCATCAAAACCCTGACCCGGGCTCGAGCGGGAAGATTATTTATAACTACGGCTTCCAGTCCAACGAAGGCGCCCTCCCCGATCCGGACATAGTCTCCCGGCGACGGGCTCCCGCACTTACATCAAGGGGTCAGCATCCGCTCTCGGTCCCGGTCGTTCGGAGAGGAGGTCTTTTGGCCTCTCGCACCAATTCTTGCGAATGAACCTGTCCGCCGTATGATCGCAGATGGCCAAGCTCATACCGCGATCGCTCGTCGCGACGTTCCTCTTTGCCGGGTTCATTTTAACGGTTAAGGCTGATAACCCGATCTCGAACGAACTCCAGAACAAATCCGCTGAACCAGATACCTACCGTGTGGAGAGCGAATATGCGGCCATGCGGAAGGCGGTGGAGGAAGCCCGGAAGTCAGTTAGTCAATTTGTTAAAGCGCTCCAACACCCGGCCGCAGGTCAAACCGATTTTGAAGTGAAGAAGCCCTTCGTCGAAGGCAAGGAGGTTGAACATATTTGGTTATCCGATGTGGAGTTCATAGGTGGCAGGTTCAAAGGCAAAGTGGATAACTTGCCGACGAAGATCCGCGGATTGAAGATGGGGCAAGTGGTCTCGGTCAATCCGGATGAAATATCGGACTGGGCCTACGTCGACAATGGCAAGTTAATCGGTGGCTATACCATTCGGGCCCATTATAACGAACTGACACCTGGCCAGAAGAAAGAGTTCCAGCGGGAAGCAGACTTCAAAATTGAGTAGCAGCGCTCGGACATCAAATGAAAGCGATTAAGAAAATTCTGCTGCTCGGCTGCGCTAGTACGGCTTTATTCTTCAGCGGCTGCGAAGGCACCTATCTCACCGGTTCTTATGTCTCGGGAGGACCTTATCTGAGTGGCCCTTACTACGGCCCCTATTATGGCGGTTGGGGTCCCTACGGTGGCGGGGATTTCGTCTTCGGCGGCTCCCATTACTACCATAACTACGGCTGGCACCATTTCTATGGGCACAGCTTTAGCAGTCACCATTTCCGTGGCGGCGGTTTTCATGGCGGAGGATTCGTACACGGCGGCGGCGGTGGCAGGCATCGCTAATTCCGGACTGGGCAATCGCTTCGAGGCTTTTTGGCGCCTTCTTTTTCAGGCTGTTTGGCGCCAAGGTTGAGTGTCAACTGACCCTGCGTCTCGGGCGGAAACGCCGACGCTCCGGCTCTAGCTCAACCGAATGGCCTGCCGGCGGCGAAGGTCCCTAGTCCCCAGCTCCTATCGGTGGGGGCTCGTAATCGACCGGGCTTTTCACCGCCTGATCTATCTCTTCGGGTGTGAGAAGCACGGTCGTCTTCGTGCGGGCCGCCCCTGTTGACATCACGGCCAGCGAGATCGCGGCCGCAGTCAAGTTCTCTGGCAGGTCAAGGATCACATGAACGTCATTCTCTCCGAACACGAAATAGAACGCATCAAGGCGTCCACCCAGGCTCTCGACCATTTTCTGCACTTCAGCGCGTCGCGCTGTTCCACCCCTCTTCATGATACCCTTTGCACCCTCCGCGCTGTAGGAAGCCTCGATCAAATACTTCGGCATGGCTCACCTCCGGAAAAACTCTCCTTCTACATCCGGTGACGGACATGAAATCGCATCGAATTCCGCGTGTGAAATTAAGCGTAACTCTCGGTTAAAGCAACAGACGGGAGCAGCCCTTCTCCGGCTCGAAAGGCCGAACTGCTGACCTTCATGGCCATAGGTACGCTTTCTTTCTCTTTCGGGCGCCGCAAAATCGAAGCGGTGCTGCTTCGCCAACTTATTCCGCGAGTTTATTTGCCGGTCGGGGCGCGCGATCGGGCTCTCCGCCGTCCGGCAGCTTCCATGGGCGCTGCTCGCGAAAAGGCAATACCAACAATTTACTGAGCCTAAGCTCATTCTCATCGCGGTAAGCCGCAACCCCAATGGTGATTTCATTTTGAGCAATATCGCCGCGAAAGGTGCGATGGAGCTTATCCCACCAGCAAAAAATGGTTCCCCAATTAGAATTGGTCTCGCGTTGCACAATCGAGTGATGAATCCCGTGCATGCGCGGTGTGACGATAATGTAGTTTAAAGTTCGTTCGAAGCAGATTGGTAGCCGCCAATTGGAATGATGAAAGAGCGTTGCCGCTTCAAAGGCGATAAAGAAGACAAACAACATAACCGGGGCGATCCCGAACAGAATGACGGCGGCCGACAGAAACGCGATCGAGAAAATCATTTCGCCGAAATGAAATCGCGCGGCTGTGCTCACGTCCATGTCAAGGTCAGTGTGGTGAACGTTGTGAAATCGCCAGAAGAGCGGGATCATGTGGTTGGCCCAATGCCACCACCAGTACGCATAATCCATCAACAGAAACGTTGCGATGGTCGCAATCCATGGCGGCATTGGCATCAAGCTCAGTAAGCCGACATGAAGCTTTTGCGCCCAGGCGGCCAGCGCCAACGGGATCGGTAGCGTAGCGAAGCGAACAATTGCAAATCCCGGAATGGAAAAGACAAAATTACGTATTAACCGGCGTAACAGGTGAAAATACTGGCAACGCAGTGGGAAACGCCATTGCAACAAGAATAGGACAAGAAAAATGCCAGCGGGCACCAGGAGACCGATGTGATCCATCAACGGCATACTATTCATGAATTAACGTGCTCCTGACGAGCATTATAGCGGCTGGCGAGCATGGTCAAACCCGCACCCGCACCTCGGTTTCAATCGGGCGCTGTCAGGTCGCTGCTTCTGGAAATTCATCTGCTGCACCGCGAATTTTCGACGGTTTCTTCACCGGACCTCTTCTCGCAGACCAGAAGTATTTAGCGGATCGCGAAGCTTTGTTTGGAGGAGCGGTTTGAAAAGTCACTTTCTTAATCTCCTTTTGCTTCCGCTTAAGCTTGTTAGGCCGGTTAATCGATAAAGCGGCAAAGAGCAAAGTGATTGCATCTTTATCGCGCCGATCGAGTACTCCTAGAAGACTGCCAACCTGGACACGTAGTCCCGTTTCTTCGCGAACTTCTCTTTTGAGCGCCTTGATCAGGGGTTCGCCCCCTTTGACCTTACCGCCTGGCAACGTCCAAAGCTTTAGCCCGGTCGGCCGCGGTTAGGATCTGGCTGAACCTTGCCGCGCTGCAATACCCTTTCGCTGTAAGAAAATGCATTGCAATCGCTTTACGCGCGAGAGAGGGTCTTTAGATGGTTGCCCATCCCAAGATCGTCCCCCTGATCAATCAACAGATCGGCAATGAATTCAGCGCCATGTTGCAATATTACGCCATCGCCGCGCATTTCGACGCTGAAGCCTTACCCGAATTGGCTGGTCATTTTCGGAAACAGGCAGAGGAAGAGAAGGAGCATGCGCTGCGGTTTATTCAGTTTCTTCTCGACGCGGGCGCTCGAGTGGAGATCCCAGGCATACCAGCTCCGCAGGCGAGCTTCGCCGCGGCCGAGGAAGCGGTAAAGCTTTCTCTCGAACAGGAAGAACGCGTCACCGCCCAGATCAACACGCTTGTTTCCACGGCGAAGGCTGAGTCTGATTACACGAGCGATAATTTCCTACAGTGGTTCGTAAAAGAACAACTCGAGGAAGTGTCTTCGATGGATCAGTTGCTGCGAGTGGTTCAGCGTGCTGGTGAAGCAAATCTACTGCGTGTCGAGGACTATTTAGCTCGTGAAAAAGGCCATGGAACAGGGTCAGTGACGGAAGAAGGAACCGAAGCAGGCTAACGAAATAGCCGATCTGGCACTGATGCTTATGGTTCGTCGAAGTCGTATGCGTTAGCATCCCGGTAAAGAGCTGTGAGTCCTGCCCTATTTCTCTTCATCGACGACGGTTCACCCGAACAACCCCTCTCCTAGATCTTTCGCTGGATTGGGAGCTTAGTCCCTCCCCCGCGCTTCCGAAATCAGGTTCACCAACTTGTTAGAGCTCGAGCCTTCCTACCTCGGCGCTCACGGTGTCCAATGCGTCCTGGCTGGTTTCCCACAAGACTCTTGGCTTGCTTCTTGGTTGTGCGCTCGTTGATTTCTGCGGTGCATATTTTCGCTGGATCCGCGCGTATTTGCTCGGCCATCCTGTGGGTGACGGCCTTGTCTAGCGTTTCTTGTGCCTCCTACCCAAAGATTCCGGTCGCTGCCGACCTAGCAGGCAAACCGATGATCACGACCGTGGACTCGAACCTGGCAAAATACGTTTTGGAGAGGTCATTGGATAGTAGCAGGAAGGATCCCGGGCTCGACCATCAGATTGCCGGAATTGACGAACGTTATCGAGCCGCTCCTTTGGACCGGCAAACGTTGAAAGCGATTTCACAGAATACCTCGCCAGATTTCGCTGCTCTTTTCCTCAGCAAACAATTTTTATCGAACCCTAGAAATTTGAAGTTCCAGACGAACTATTTGGCGGAGACGAAGCGAATCAAATTGAATTTTGAGCGCAATGAATGGTCAGAGATTGCTCGGCCGACGCTCAGAAGATATGAAGTTCTGTTTGTCCCTGGTTTTCATTATCTGACCGATCGATCGGCCGGCGCGGACTTTGCCAATCAACGGCAATTCTTTCACGAGCTGGGAGTAAGAGTTCAGCTGATCAAGACAGAAGAGGACGGCACAGTAGAGGAAAATGCGGCGATCATTGCTGCAAATATTCGAGCTCTGCACGATGCCAACGTCATCTTAGTTAGTACGAGCAAAGCTGGCCCGGAAGTAGCTTTAGCCCTCGGTAAAATTCTTGCGCCTGATGAAACGGACCGAGTAAAGGCCTGGATCAGTGTCGGCGGACTAATCCGAGGTACACCGTTAGCGGATTACGCCGCGACTTGGCCGCAGTCATGGATCGTGAGATTAATGTTTTTATATTCACGCACTGGTTTCCAAGGAATCCCTGGCCTGACGACTGCCGCTAGTCAGGCGAGAATGGAAGGAATCCGGATACCGGCAAGAATAATGATCGTCGAATATATCGCTGTACCGCTTTCGGGCGATATTTATGGAAGTGTTAGAAGCCGGTACGTCCGGCTACGAAAAGGCGGACCCAATGATGGGTTAACTTTGTTAGCCGATGAGCTGTTACCCAATGGTATCGCCGTAATCGAACCTGGCATCGATCATTTCTATACAGCTCCCGATATCGAGGTTAAATCGGTGGCATTGGCTAATGTGGTGGCCGAGGCGCTGCAGGGGCGGTGATGAAACAGCGGCCAAGAACTTCGTGTCGTCGATGCCTGGCACCCGATGGGTTATCGGCGAGTCGCCGATGATCAGCATCGATCCAGAAGACCCGGTATGCCACGCTGGGTACGGAAGATCGACCTTGCAGCCGGATTACTCTGTCTGATAAGCAACTGTCCAACCGATTGGGAGCACCTCATGTGTCCTTCGGATGATGTTACGGCGCATGCTAAAAACTACGCGTTTTCGCAAAAACCGAACTGAACGGATAGCACATGTCTAGTCTTGAATGCAGCAGCTTCTGAGACGTCATTACCTCTTATGAACAAGCTCCAAATTAAAGGCTCGTGGAACGTCCTAAAGGGCAAGTTCAAACAGCACTTCGGGAAGTTTTCTGCAGGTAAATTAGATGAACTGAAGGGGCGGCTTCAAAAGACACTAGGAAAGTGGACGAAGTTCGGCAGATAATCGATAAATTGTAATGTCGCAGATCAGGAATGGTTTTTTATTCTCGGGCGATATCTTCGAGCGTGACAATGCCGACAATTCGCCTTTCAGGAGTCAGTACGGATTTGGCTGAGATTTCCTGCACGCATCAACGCTTCCGCTTCGGCGCGCCCTTAGCGCATAAAATTACACGAATCTGCCTAGTACCCTAAATGGAGCGAGAGCTGATCATGGAGCGCAGCCGTGCGCGCCTCCAGGCCGCTAGGCGCCAAGGGAGCGTGGGGTCGAAAGCGCGAGATGACCGCTAGCAAGGTTCAGGCTGCAAGAAAGCTGATGGCAAGCGGGACACCGCCACACGAGGTGGCGCACAGCTTCGGCGTGTCTGTCCCCACGTTGTACCGTTGGGTGCCTGCCTCTTTACGGACGTAAAGGGGTCGCGGTGGCAGCTGGGCCAAAAGCCAAGACTTTCAGGTTTGCCTTTGTAAGAAAATGATCGACGCCACCATCACGTCGAGAGTTCGTCCCAGCCCGAAAACGCATATTGCAAAGTTCGTTGTTCTGAGGGAGCAGAACACAATGCGTAAAGTGAATCTCTCTCAGGTTCCCGTGGAAGAGAATCCACCTTCACCCGCCGGCCGTTTCCAATCGTTCAGCCAAAACATTTCACAGGCTCTTGGGCATATTAAGGATTCGGATTCGAAGCAGAATAGTCACCCCTTCGACTTGGAACTCTGCCGTGTACCTGCGGGCCTTTCCCCGTGTCCGTACCACGCCCATTCTGGCCAATCAGAGCTCTATCTGATCTTATCCGGATCCGGTAAATTCCGAACGCCGCAGGGTTTAACTGAACTAACCAGCGGCGATGCCGTCTTTTGCGCTCCCGGCGAGCCTCATCAAATCATCAATGACAGCATTGAAGAACTCGTGTTTCACATCATCGCTGACAATCCGGTGGGTGAAACTTGTTATTATCCGGACAGTGACAAATGGGGATTACCTTCGAATCTGAATGGGCCGGTTCTGAAGGGAAAAGCCGTCGACTACTTCGAAGGCGAAGAGTAATTGATTGCCGCCGCGGCTAGACAAATTTTCCGGTGGTCGCCTGACTTAAGAAACTGTACCACTACCGAAAAGGCGAAGAGTTAATTGGCTGATGGTTTTCTACTTCCTCTTGCGTTGCGTTTTTGACCGATTCGATACTCATGATGAGACGCGTCGCAAAGCTCAGTTGGCAGGCGCATCGCGCGGGTGCTTCTGGTTCGCCCGTTCGCTGCGTTGGTTTGGCAGGCAGTTCATTGTCATTTGGTTCGATCACACTCAACCTTCGCCATTGTTGCCGATGGCTTCGACCGGACATCCTCCCATGGCTTCCTTGCAAAGCGCCTCCTCCTCCGGGGTGGTCGGTTGCTTAAACACATAGGAGTAGCCGCCGTCGTCGCTGCGCGTGAAATTAGCGGGTGCAGTTTCCCGGCAGAGGTCGCAGTCAATGCACTGGTCATCGACGTAAAACTTTCCGGACACGTTTTCCGCGTATTTATTCGCAATGTCTGCCATAGATTCTCTTTCGTTTCATGCGGACGGAAATTCGATTAGAGCGCGTTTCGTGACACCGGGCTGTTCTCGACCCGTGGACTTCCAAAGCTGCACTAATTCAGCCAAGGCCGCTCACGCCTGCGGCCTCACTCCGCAGGGAAACTAATCGATAAGCGTGCTTTATTTCCGCTTCCGCCGAACGACCCAATTGTAAGGCGTTTTGACACGCGAGGCAAAACTAGGGCGGGCTTCAGGGAAGCTCGCTGCCCGGATTGGTATCTCACATCTCGCGATAGCCGATGTGCTGAGCGATAGCCGGCAGCCGAAGGCCCAGTCATTGGCGAAGTTCCGATCATTTCTGGATGCCGAGGCGAAGCGGCCGCCTCAGGGGCAACGGAATTAAACCATCTGAACCAGTGTGCCGCTAAAAGTCGTGAAACCCGCTCAGCAAATGCGGAGCGAGCGGCGCGAAACGCGAGGAGCATCAGGAGGCGCTCAGGGTGTGGAACGGGAGTGAGCGGTAGGTTCTAAACGATCGGACCCCTAATGTCGATGAGCTCACACCCTTCTTGGAAAGCCAAGCGCCATTTTGAGGATTCATCTGAGTTCAGCCCGTCGAGCTAAACTCCACGATGGATCCGTCTCGATGGCGCCATTTCCATGCCTCGTTCTTCGTGTCAATCATCGTCATACCGAAAGCCAACTTTAAGCCGTGGAAACGAGTATGGGAGAAGCCGATGGACGGGGGCTAAATTCCAAAAGGAGTATATCAAAAGGGCGAATTTAGTAACCTAGAGTTAAAACCTATGAACATCGTTCGTTACCAACGTTATCCCCAAACGGATCTATCGGCTGTTCTGGATCGAATCACAAGTATGCAGGCGGAAATGGATCGGGTGTATAACTCAACCTTTGGCTCTTCCTTTCGATCCCCTGCTTCGTTGAGCCGTTGGAATCCTGCAGTTGACGTCTATCAAGACAAAGATCAATTCGTCGTCGTCGCGGAGCTTCCTGGCCTCAAGAAGGAAGAAATCGAGATCTTGCTACACGACGCCACGCTCACCATCTCGGGCGAACGCAAACACGAAGGATCTAGCGAGCAAGGATTCTTTACCGAAAGGTTCTACGGCAAATACCAGCGCAGCTTGACACTACCAACTCCCGTTGATCCCGGCAAAGTGAAGGCCAGCTATAAAGACGGCCTTTTGCAGGTCGTGCTACCGAAAGCGGAGGAAGCAAAGCCAAAACAGATCGAAGTCGCCCTCAAATGAAAATAAGTGGTGCCGACGGGCGCTCAGCACGTCAGGTGCCGGAACCTGGAGAAAACAATGAATATTCCATCCCTACCTTCAAAGGAACAAGCAATGGTTCCCAATGAGGACAATCGCCCAGGGGCCTTCGTGACGCCGCTGGTGGATATAGAAACCACAGATGACGGCTATGTTATCCGAGCGGAAATGCCCGGTGTCGAGAAGGGTGGCGTCGAAATCACCGTCGACAACGGTGAGATGACTATTCTAGGTCGTAGGAAGCCAACCGAATTCACTGCTGAATTGATCCATCGGGAGATCCAGCCGCACGATTTCCGGCGCGTCTACGAACTTGATCCATCGATCGATATGACGAAAGTCGGCGCGCAAATCGACGATGGCATCTTGACCGTTACACTGCCAAAAGCAGAAACCGTGAAGCCTCGCAAGATCTCGGTGCAATAAGCGCTTCACTTGATGAGAAAATTTCACGCTGGACAACTTCGCTATCTCTCGGCGTTAGGCCCGGAGCGCGTCGCATACTCTTTGCGGATCCCAAAAGAAACGCGGAAGTTGCTAAGCGTCAGAAATGTAAATAGGTGAACAGTATCAGGATCAGAGCGACCGACGATAGGCGGAAGAGAACCAGCCACATCGTTCGCGATATTGGTTTTCCGAAATAGTTCAGGCCGGTTATCACGGCCAAGACGACTGCGATGAGAATTACAGCCATAGGGGATGCGCCAGGTTAGATGCTAAGGGTTTTTGTCCGCAAGCCTTGAGAGGCGGAGAGGTTGAGCTAAGCGCGCAGGATCGATTTCAAGGCGTTTGCCCAAACCGCGGAGCGGCCGAGCTCTGCTTCTTCGGTTGCGGCTTCGCCGCAGGCAGCCTTATGGTTCATGGGAAACTGAGGCGCCATCTCAGCCGCTCATGAGCGATCTAGATCCCAAGAGACGCTGCACGGGTTCCACGAATACGTCGCCGCCAGCTACAAGGGGAGGAGCGTTCCTTCTGCTGTGCTTCCTCCAAGCGGTGCTTCTGGCCGTCGGTAATTCGCAGCAGACGACGCTCTCGGATTTTGCCGCAGCCCGCCAACGAATGGTCGAGCAACTTTCCGCTCCAGGTCGGGATATTAAGAATCGCCTCGTGCTGGATGCAATGGCCTCGGTGCCGCGTGACGAGTTCGTGCCGGAGTCGTTGCGCAAGTTTGCGTACTCGGATGAGCCGCTGCCGATCGGTTACCATCAGAGCATTTCTCAGCCTTACATTGTAGCATTCATGACCGAGCAACTTGACCCTAAACCGACTGATCGTGTCCTTGAGATTGGTACCGGATCCGGGTACCAGGCCGCTGTTCTTTCACGGCTTGTCGCTGAAGTCTATACGATCGAGATTATTGAACCTCTCGCCAAACGTGCCGAGGCTGATCTTAAACGGCTCGGATATCTTAACGTAAAAGTGCTCGCCGGCGATGGTTATAAAGGCTGGCCGAAGCACGCGCCGTTCGACTCCATTATCGTGACTTGTGCCCCAAACCATATCCCCCAGCCGCTTATCGATCAGTTGAAAGACGATGGCCGAATGATCATCCCAGTCGATACTCTGGGCGATCAGCAGCTTTACCTGCTCCGAAAGCATGGGGCGAAGATCGAACAACAAACCGTGTTGCCGGTCGCGTTCGTCCCGATGACGAGGGAAGCGCATGACGTAGACAAATGATAGACGGGGAGAATCTCACGCAAGGGGCGCTTCACGAATAGCCATTAGCCGATGGCCAATGAGGAATGCGGAACATCTCACGCAAAGACGCCAAGACGCAAAGGTTAAGACCAAGGGCTCTAGTGACTAGAGTCTGCTCAACCCTACTCCGAATCAAACGGCTATACGCGATCAGTGATTACCGATTAGCGAACTATTTGTCACAAGCCGCGTAGCACCCTGGAGCCACCAACGAAGTCCGACCAAGAGAAACCGCCAGTCTTTGAGGAATTCGGGTGGCTTACGTGCCTAGCAGTCCCGCAGGTTCATGCTCTAACATGTCAGATGCAGAATCGCGTTCGTCCACTCAGGGCGCTTCTCCAGGGTCTTGATAGCTTCGGCCGTTGGCAATATCTGGAGCTTTATTTTCCGGCGGTGAGCCTCGCGGTTCACCTCTTCCATCACCGGCAACGCTCCGGTTCCGGTGCCGATCACAAGCCGTCGGCACTTCCAGGGTATCTCCTCCTCTATCGAGAGCGGCGTATGCCCAAACCTGTCACGGAACCTTTTGGACGGTTTTTTCTTGCGCTTGCGGATGCGGCCACGGTCGATCACGACGTCATACGCGTAAGTCGTTCCGTCAATGCAGATCGAGCCAAATGAAAATGCTTCGAAACGCATGTGCACCTCGATTCTCGAATCGCTTTGTGATTGCGGCTGCGCCGCACTCAGGGACTCGCAGGAACGTCGGCCTTCAACGTGTGAAAGCAAGTGGACCCGGTTCTCCGATCTCCTATATTTATTGGTCGTACGGAAAGGACCTCCTTGTATGCCCCTCTACGAATATTTCTGTAAGAACTGCGACGAGAATTTCACGGTCACAATGACAATCGCCGAGCACGAGAAGAAAAATGTCAAATGTCCGAAGTGCAAGGGCACGAAAGTCGTGCCGCAATTTCGGTCGTTTTACGCCAAGACTTCTCGAAAGAGCTGAGCTTTGATTGGATCTGGGGACTCTTCTGAGTCGCAGCGTGCAGAGACAACGCGCGAGTCGAGCGGACGGCCATCAAGCCAAGTTCCCACATCGCGACTCGATCGTTACAATCAATAAATGTGTTTTGTACAGGCGGGCGCCCCCCTGTGTCGGCTGGTCTTGATGAATTGGCACTCCTTCTCCCATCGGATCTTTAAAAGAGGAGAGAAAAAATCAGACTAATGCTGAGGAGAAAAAGAAGGCAAGAGAGCGAAGTTCGCTACAAAAGGATTGAATTTCCATAAACACTGGAATAAAGCGTTTGCAATCGGGAGCGGTTTCCCGACTTATTCCAAGTTGTTTCGCCCCCCTAAAGGAAAGGATTCCTATGAAGTGTCTACGATTTGTTCGGTTCTTCGCTTTTACCGCCACTGCCGCCTTTACCGGCACTGTTTCTGCCCAAGAATCAGTTCCGAATCTTAGCGCGAATACTGCGCCGAGTACTCTCGCCTATTGGAAATTTGCGGATGGCTCCGGTTCGGTTGCCACTGATTCCGGACCTAATGCCTATAATGGAACCCTGGTAAGCTTTCAGAGCACGGCTGCAGATCAAGGCCTGCCTTCTGGTACTAGTGGATGGTCTTCGGAACAAAGGCTCGACTTTAACGGTACGGCCGATGAAGTTTCGACCTCCTTGCCATTAACAAGACTCGCGAATTCGAGCTTCACGCTTGAGGCTTACGTAACGCATAACGACCCAAATCAGACGTGGAGTCCCATCTTTGGTAATTCAGATACTTCCGGAATCGAACCTCAAATATTTTTTGTCGGAAAGAACCAAGGTAACGGCGCTCTGAATGTTAATCTTGGTGGGTTAGGCGGATTCACCGCGAATGTCCCCACCCTGACGGACGGCCGGGTACACCACATCGCCGTAGTCTACGATGCTCACGCCAAGACCCTCACCTTATATTACGATGGTAGTAAAATATTTACGCAGTCAGGGGTAACCGGGAAATTGACTACAACTTCCAACCTGCTGATCGGTGGCGTTGGCCACGATTCCACACAGCGTTGGAATGGATTCATTTCTAACGTCCGCGTCACGTTAAAAGCACTGAATCCCAGTCAGTTTTTGTCCGTGCCTTACCCTGTTAAGAACCTGATCATTGACACCGACATGAGTGGCGATGTCGATGACTGCGGAATGGTGGCCATCGCGCATCAATTCGCTAACAACGGAGAAGCAAGAATTCTTGCGACAATGGTAAACGATGGTGACCCCTGGACACCAGCCTGCCTCGACGCGATCAATACCTATTATGGCAGACCGAATATTCCCATCGGCGTCGGTAGGAATTTGCCGGTCACGACGACATCGCCTTATACCCAGCAGGTGGCTCAGTCTTTTCCGAATCGCGTGATTAAAAACCCGAATTTGCCAGACGCGGTGGAACTTTACCGGCAGATTCTGGCAGCGCAACCTGATCACAGCGTTGTCATCGTCAGCACCGGTTTTCTAACGAACATCAGCAATTTGCTAAAATCCGGTCCGGATCAGTACAGTTCACTGAATGGTGTAGACCTGGTGAATCAAAAGGTGAGTTATGCTGCGATCATGGGTGGAGTTTACCCACAGTCGTCGGTTCCGCCCTTTAACTTCGCCGAATTTAACTATACTAATGATCCAACGGCTACACTTGAGGTTGTTAGCAATTTCCCCAGGCCGCTCGTGTTCGACGGATTCGAGATCGGTGTAAACATTTTGACGGGGAGCACCCTGGTCGATCCGCAGACGAATCCGGTCGCTCTTGCCTATCAGCTCTATGTCGGCGCCGGCAATAATCGCAACAGTTGGGATCCATCATGTGTGTTTACCGCGGTTCGGGGACTAGCGGGCGTGTGGAAGGCGCAGACGGGCGGTTCTTTAACCATCACTGACGCTAAAGCGGACGATTTGTGGGTGAGCTCACCGGTGAAGAACCAGCTGTATCTGGTCCAATATAGCGACCCGTCGGTAGTTGCCGCGACTCTGGAACAGCTAATCACGGCGCCGCCGAAAAAGTAGCGCGTTTCGAGGTTCAAGGGCTCGCCGCCCAACCTGGCCGGCGAGCCCGTTCTGTAACCTGCCGGGAGGTTTGAACTCCAAGGTGGTGCCTAAAGCATCGCCTGCTGCTAATCCAAGTAGGGCGCCACGGTATCTTTCACGGGTCATTGGGAGAACTCAGCGTCGACCGATGAAGAGGCCATTCCTTGATCCATCTCACTTGCTCGGCGGTTTTCAGGTGAGTACGGCATCCGCTGAGATTTTGCGCACGAGCGCCATTTATCGGCGAGGTCTGCTAACGCCTCATCGGGTGTCTGTCCGCGCTCCTGCAACCAACAAGCGACGGCGAGTCCGGTACGGCCGATTCCACCCCAACAATGTACGTAGGTAATCCCACCTTCTGCCATTGCGCGATCAATGGCCGCAATAATCTCTGCCATGGTTTTCGGCTCTTCCGGCACACTCACATCGCGAATGGGAAAGCGCTCGTAAGTGGTTCTCGGGTCCCCTTCTTCCGTGAGTAATTCGGCGTAGGGAGTGAGCTCACCGGCCTCGGTCAGGTCGATGAAATGACGGACACCGGCAGCAAGGAAGCTTCTCAAGCGCCGCCAAAACAAGCGTGTTGAACATGGTTAATTCAGACCTCTGCGACCACTCGCGGTGTCTTAGCGTACGATTTTCTCCGTCTCGTGAGCGGACCCCAACCATGTCGCTGATCAGGTGCTCACACAGAACATTCTTGACCGCGTTTTCCATTTCTGCCCCTCAAAACCTGGTCAGAACAGACCAGCCGAAACGCCTTGCCGCGCAAGAGGATCCCCTAACCGGCACCTGGGTCACCCCGATCAGCTTGGGGCTGGATCTAACAACCTCAAGGTAGGCAGTACCGAGACGACTTGAATTAGTCCAGCTGGTTGATTTCTATCTGGACGGCATTTGGCTCTTCTTTCAAGACCATGCGGCGCGTCTCGTCGCGTGAGCTTGCTTGTAGGCTGCCCGCATAGGGCTTTGTAGGATTGCTAGCGATAGGGCCATGCGTACCATGTTTATCGCGTACGAAGTAAAACACGCGGTAATCGTGCGCGGCTGCACAGACCACGCCGCAAAAGCCAAAGACCAGGACGAGTAGGAATTTCTTTGTCATATCGTTAGTATCGGCTGGGGGTGTCAATGGTCTTGTAACAAATCCCGATGCCAGTTGTCACGTAGGCCGTGATCCAACGCCCTGTTACCACGTGAAAAAAATTTTCGAGGTGACACCCTGGATGGATCCGTAAACCAGTGTTGAGTTCTGTCCCCTATCGTAGAATGGCGATAACCGACCGGAATGCAGGTTCTGACCGGTTGTGCCTAGGTGGAAGATCGAGGCAAAATTCGGGCGATAGACATCTCAGTTACTTATTGAATACATGCAGGTATTTAGCCGTGTACCCTCTAGGTTTTGAGGCTGATGAGACCGGGCAGCGAGACATTGTCAGCAGACGATTAGGTCTACAATTCCGCGAGTTCTTTACGGGCGACGGCAGATCTCAACGCGGTCCGTCAATTCTGGTTCTCTTCAAAAAACGGGATAAGCTAAAATCAATCGCTCAGACGTCCGCTGTCCCGACATCCCCAAGAGGAAGCCGTGCCATCCCTTGCAATTCGCTTTCAAGACCCTGCAGTTGGATCCTCAGAGACTCTGTAATCTCATTATCTTGATCATCGAGAAAGACGTCTCGAGAGGAATCGATAAGCAATTCGCCGCTTCTCGATATCTCGACGATCCGGTCTACGAGCTGCGATTCTGTACTAATTCCATTTTCGGCTCGCCAATGTTCAATTGCCTGTCGCGAAAGCCCCACAAGCGGGCGCTCGTGAAGCTTGCGTGAATTCACAGAACGGAGAACCGTTCGTTCCAGCCAAACTCTATCTCTAAAGCGCCGCCTCATGGTTCTCCAGGATTTTTACGCACCGACTGGTCCAGTCCAAACAAAGCTGAACGTCAGATGAGATTTTTTTTGCATCAATTTGTCCGATAGCGAGTCCCCTAGTTGACGCAAGACGACAGCGCATATAACTGCTGTAGCGATTGGGATTCATTGGAAATTCTGGGAATGGCTCGCTGAGCTCAAGAGGAGCGAACCGCGAAAAGTTTAATCCCTTCTGCGAGTACCACGACAACGACATGGCGATGTTCCGCATACAGAGATAGAGTAGACCACCCTCATAGATCGCGTTGGCTGGGCAATTCATTAGATTTTCAGGAACGGTAGCCATGATCTCAGCCAGCTCGCGTACGTCCCAAATAGCATCGATATACGGGCCCGGCTCACCTAGTGTTTCCATCCAATCGGACGCGATAAATCCGTGAAGGAAGCGAGATTCTCTGAAAATATGCCATGCAAACAAGTGGCCTTCCGCAAACATTTCACTAAATCGCTCCCGGCCGTAAAACGAGATAGAAACGTCTTTACCAATGTCTTTATAGACTAGCTCGGAAACTGCCGTCTTTACATCGTCGGTCACTGCGTCGAGCACGCAAAGAATGTCGGTATCACTGCATTCCTCGGCGTCACCGCGTGCGCGAGACCCGAAAAGCCGTACACTGAGGATGACGTCTTCCTTTAGCGAATATTCCATCGTTTCGCAAGAACACCTACAAATAGAGCGAGAGCCACGTATCGCAATCCCACCAATAACATGTCAAAACCTTGTGGAAGCTGTAAACCTACAGGCTGAACAATGCCCAAGAACGTCCGAAGCGTTGTAAAAAATGCCTCTGCCCCGGCAGGATATAACTTCTCAACTGCGAACCCTGGGCTAGATGACACCTTTGCGAGCATGAGCCAAAGGGTGAACAAGCAAACAACAATAAAGATATTCCGAAAGATGCGCCAAGGGCTTTCGCCATGCCCCCAAACAGTGCGGGCAAGCCAGTGATACGCGAATCGGCCTAATGCTTCAATCCGCCGGAATCCTCTATATTTCTGTTGGTAGTAGCTCCCCCTGCCCGCGAAATGCTTTCCACCAGTGTTCTAAAGTTCCAGTAATTTCCGTATCGATGAAGAAGTTGACACCCGCAGCATCACCCAAGCCCTGAGCATTCATCCTTAACGAACGCGAAACGTCCGCACGAACGTTTTCCCAATAAGGCAGGTTCGCGGCGAATTCTCTTCGATCAAGCGCTGTGCCTCGGTAGGTCGTATACTCGATTTTGCAGGTTATAAGCTTCGCGTTGCGCAGATTGCATTCGATAAACCGCGAGCCGGTAAAGTCGCAGTTTTTAAACGTGGCCTCTCGGAAATAGCATCGCTCAAATACACAATGCCGGAAATCACACTTTGAGAATGTTAAACGCTTGGCCTCGACATCTTGGAAGTGGAAGTAAGAAAGATTTACGTCCGTTAAGTCTTCGAGAATTTTCTCCCGGCAAATCTTCTTGCCGGGTAACGCCTCAGCGCTGACACCGATTGAGGTCAACTCAATGTTCGATGCAGAATCGTTCGTGGCCATAGACTACATGCTGTGCCGTTTTATGCCGTCTGACGCTTCTACCAGCCGTTGATAACTGCAGATTAGAGCCAATCGCTCGATTGACGCAGCAAGCAACGACACACCTCATTGCTCGCTGGAGTAAATCGACCCGTCGGCAAATACCACTTTTGTTACTATGAGCTCGGCTTTGACGTTCTCTTTGGCCATACTTTTTAGGCGCATCTGATCAGGGATAAATTGGTTGGCTGAATAATATCCGGTATCGGTAATCTCTTTCTGTGCCGGTATCTTCAGATCATGATCTACTTGGATACCGTAAACTCGCTCACCTAACAGATCCTTAAACTGGATCGTTGACTGGGTGAGCTTGATTGCCCTGTCAGTTTTGTTTTTCAGAGTGTAGGTAATCTTGTACTGAGGCTGGTTAAATTGATCGGTTTGAAAGGTAAAATTCCAATCAACCAGAGCGAGAGGAGCGTCGGTCCTGGGAGTTGCTGAGCCCGAGGCCTCCTGCTGGTTCGTTTGAGCCTTCAACTTCAATGCTAGCGCAATCGCGGGGACACCTTCGAGGGCGTCTAAGCGTTTCTCTAAGTCCTTGACGCGTTGTTCGAGCGATACCGTCGGAGTCGGCGTTTGAGCGCCCGCCGGTAAAGGAGTAGAAAAAAGGGCCACGCTTAATGTCCCAACGAGGCAAGAACGTCGCAGCGATTTCATCGTGGCATGTCGAGCTTTTCCGGTCGAAGGCCCCAAGGCCCGCAGTCGCAACCTGGGAGTCGTCTAATAGCAAGCTGCTTTCGCGCCTTCAAGATAAATCCGTACCCAGTAGATTGATCGACGGTGCAGCGCTGGGGTCGCTTGCCACATTCTGACGTATCCTGCGCGGTGGCGCGCTGGGTTGCAGCTAAAGTCTGATTCGCATTCTGATTGGTTTTTGCCAGCACGATCAATGGAGCGCTAAAACCAATGATCGACCAAGTACCCGTAATAATGTCCTGGGCGGTCGGGTTAAAGGAAGACACCGGTACTGTCTTGCCCACCGCGATATCTTTGCTGAGCGAAACTTTCCATATCGTGCTCTGTGTCTCTTTAGCAACGGACACATATTCATCCACGCCAGATGGGGGTGGTCGATTAAAATTAACAATGAAACCGATTCCCGCCGATCTGTCGCTTTTGCAAATGACCGTTCGCGTCAATTCTACTTATCGAGCTTTTGTACGAGTTGATTGAATCAAAGTTTTCCAACCACGGCTGCTGAAATTTAAAACTCGGGTACTGCAGCTCATCGGCTGAGCAGCAAGCAACCGCGAATAGCGCGACTGAAAGTGTCAATATCCTTGTTCTTTCTTTTATGATTCGCATTGCGTGCATTCTGTCGGGCGATCGGCAAGGTTTCCATGCTTTTCTGCGGTGAGTAAATGCTATCAGTTGGGGTGCAGACTGGGTCAGTTTCCTACCCATTTCCGAGTCCGAGAGCTTGCCGCAATGAGGCCCTCAGGAAAGCAGCGTCTCTCGGAGTAGCCTTTTGCCCATTGATCACCATTCCCAGAGGTACGAGCGACTTTTCGTCATTCGACATCTTGATCGAAATCATAACGGCCGGCTTGTAAAAGTTAATCGTTTGAGGTGGCGTGACGATTGTGGTCGCGCTTCCTGTGGCGAAGTTACCGAACGCGGTCGCTGTACCGTAGGTATTAGCGTACCCCGGAGTCGTAAGAGAGGTTTGCCTGCTCAAATCAGATAGGCTGGTTCCCACAAAGTAACGATAGCCGTGTGCAAGGGTGACCTCAGCGCAACGCAAAGCGGTCATTTCAACCACCCGCTCAACGCCGGTGTACCCATTGCCACGAAAGGTGATGACGGCTTCATCGGGAGCCGTGAGAAATTCTGAGTATCCGCCAGTGAAGCTTTGCGATTGGTAGCCAGTTTGGCATCCAACTAGAGCGACGGGAGTGAGCAAAAGGAGAATTCTAAGGAGGCGGCGGGGGGACATTTCTGGCGTTTATAGTCACTACATCTGAGACTGATCAATCCTTTTTAATCAAACTGGACGACAGACGAACCCCTCTAAAATACCGCTAACCCTGTCGATCTTCGCTTTTCCAGAAGTTCTTGCATTTATGAATGCAGCTTTAGTACGCTTCGGTTTCGTGAAGTTTTTAGCGATACTTGTCGTCGCTTGCCTCGTGCCTGCCACCCTGATCCGGGCTCAGGACTTCCCAAACCCCACCGGCTACCTCTTGGCTCAATCTGAAGAGCGCCAAGTTTGGGTAAACACTGCAACGGGAATTTACCGCTACCCCGGCACACGTTGGTATGGAAAGACGAGCCAGGGAAAGTTCATGACCGAGAAGGATGCCGTTGCGCAGGGGTATAGAGCCGCGAGGAACGGGCAGTGAAAAACAAGAAAATGACAAGAGCAATGCTAGTTGGTGCGGTCCTACTGACCGCAGTCATTTCATCGAAAGCTCAATCCAGCGAATTCGAGGGGATTGACAGCTTCTTTCAGGCCAACGTTAATCTTCCGAATGCTGCTGACTTCGCCAATCGACAGACGAATGCTCCGGTTAACTACCTTTTAGTTGACCAGAGTAATCTTCAGCAAGTGGTTGACAGGTTAATCAATGGAGGAATGACGTATCTAGGCGTTTCTTCTTTTCGTTTTCCGTTCGGGACAATGTACGGCGGCGTTCCAGAGAAGACAGCAGCGATCGCCTACGCTAAATCGATCGGCGCGGAAGTAGTGATTTATACGATGAGTACCAACACAGACACCGAAGGGCAATGGAACAGTCATAACATCTACTTCTATGCTCGTACAGTTGTTCCCGTTACTCCAGCCGTTGAGCTTCCGAATATGATCACTAAATGAGCAAGCAACCGCCGCCTTCAATTTCCTACAGGATCAGCTTGGGCGGCCACGTTTGCGGACTGGCATGGTTACTTACGATGCTAAGACCAATTCGTTTACGTGGATTGGCCCGAAGCTCGGCAAGCGTATGTCTCAGTCGCGTTCGTCGTTTATTAGCGAGGTTTGGGGCAACTACATCAAGAACAACAGATAGATTCACCCAACACCGGAAGGTGTCGCTCTGGACAGCCAAAATGTAGTTGTAAGCCAGAGGAATAATCGGCGGACCAACCCCCCAACGCTTACACCACTGGTAATGCTACCGTTGATCCCGCGTTTGCGGCTGTCCTCTATGTAACCAATGATTCGAAACTTACGTGGCGGCGTACCCATTACCCAGAAATCTACGCCGTTGACGTTCTTACTGGCACCACCTTGCCCGGTGTAGACCGGCGAGCCGGAGTAGGTGTAGTAAGTTATAGAGCAACCTGAAAGCGCCAGGATTGCGCCCAATAGGATCAATTTGATGTACTTCATCCAGATGCAAAAACTGGCTAAATCGTCAGATTCGTTTGTTTTCACTTCTTTCTGGCAGCGGTGTAAGCTTCCATGCCTTCTTGCACGTAGGCTCTAGTGAAGAAACGGTCGTGGTACTTGTCCCAGCCCTCGGCAAATAGGAACTGTTCTGCTTCACCTTGCACATAATGAGATTCAGCCATGCTTCGGCCTTCGGATCTAGCTGGCTCCGCGTCTTCCATTCCAAATACAAAACAGAGGATCGGCTCTGGATCTTCCACCTTTACGGTTTTGCCGGTCTTACCGTTACGAGTAGCGGTAATATGCTCGATAAAATGGCCACTGTGGTCACTTGGTTTGAAAAGCTCCATGGTTTCTCCTTTGTCGTACAAGGCTTGTTCTTCTGCGGTGAGACTAGCCGTAAAGTAGTTGTCGGCGTTCGACGTGACCGCCATCATTAGTCCGCTAGCAAGAGTGAGCAATAACATTCTCATATGCTCTTTTCATTCTCCTTCACGAGGCGCTGTAGGGTGGCTACATCTTGCACCTGATATTTTTCGCCCGGTGACGACAACCCGGCGGCCTTTTTCGCCAACCCAGTAAGCTCTAGTCTTATAGCTCGAACGTCGTCTCTGATGCTCGTTAATCTTTTCAGGCAATCCCAGACCATGAAGGGCAATAAGAAGAGTAGGACGCTATAGACTAGCGCCAAAAGGAACCCGAATAAGCCGAACATCCCTATTAAGCCAGCGATACCGGTGGCGGCGGCACCACTGCCGCTACCTTGGCCAAACACTGGTGTCGCCATCACGGTGACTGTGACCGCAAAAAGGGACTTCACGCCTCTATTTGGCAGAAACTTCAAATGTCTGTTCATCAGGTGTGACAAACGTCCAATTGCTATGCGCCAATTCGTTCGGAACGGTAAAAGCTAATTTGAAGTGCGTGGTCATGAGCGGATTAAGCGGCTCGTCACCTGTCGCAGTATCCCCCTGCCAACCAGCACCACCATCTAAATTAAAGGAGAACTCCCCCGATTTTACTTGAAATTTTCTCCCAAACATTTCGGTCAAGAAATGCTTTTTAGGCGTCAAGTTCTTCGCGGTGATGCTAACGACCAAGTAGAGAGCATCTTCAGCGGATACTGCCGACCCAACGGTCCGAGTCAGAGTGGCGTGAGGATTAACGGTGTACTGGATATCACCGGCAAAGGCAGTCGATGAAATCAAAAGAGCTACAGCGATGATTGTAAAGGCTCTCATTTTAGTAGACATAAAGACTAGATAATCTATAAAGATCATGCCCGGTGATGCTACACCCGCTGTCAAGCGTCCGATGAGCGGTCATCGATCGAATGCTTGTTACCTACTGATTCTTTGTGGTTTAATTCGACCACTCATGGTTGGTGCCTGAGCCGACATTGGAGTTATTGGTTTCTTTAGTATTGACTAAATCTGAATCAAAGGTCTAAAAACCGCAGATTCCAGAATTGCTAAATGAAGAAACCGGCTTCACCCTTCTGCAATCGTAGTAGAAACCTCCGCGCGGGATGAAGAAGTACATCGCGGCGTTGACACTGATTACTTCTAGTATCGCCTCGGCCGGAGCCTATGAGGGTCGGATTGACGGAGATTTTAACGGCTGGGAAGGAGAGACGATCTACAAGCTAATGGCTGGACATATCATCCAGCAATCGTCCTACTATTATCACTATCACTATGCCTACGCGCCCAGCGTCATAATCTACGGTTCATCTGGGAGGTATAAGATACATGTTGAGGGCGACGACGGTGAGGATGTTTACATCATTGTTCTAAAGTAGCGAGGCTGAGCCGGGGAGTGCATGATGCGAAAAGCATCGCCGGTCTCGGATTCTTAAAAAATGGGCTGGCGTTTCCATAAGCGAATCCGCATTGCTAAAGGTGTTTATTGGAATATTGGGAAGCGTGGTTCATCGGTATCGATCGGTGGTCACGGAGCAACCGTTAACTTGTCCAAGAAAGGCGTTCGGAGCACCTACGGCATCCCAGGGACCGGTATCAGCTATCGTACTGGTCAGAGTCACAGCGGCAGTCAGAGCCACAGCAGCAGTGCCAGTGGTGCCGGAGGGTGGGGTTGTTTAGTTATTTGCGGGATGTTGTTACTAGGTTTTCTAGCTAGCCAACATAACACGACGACCACTACGCCAGAATCGGCAACCCAAGTTCAACCGTCACCTAGTCTGATGCCCCAGTCTACTCCAATGGCGACGGCTGTATCGAACCCAACCGTACGACGAGCGGAGCCGGTAACGCAGGAATCGCCAACCCAAATACCAAACCCGAACGAGCCGGAGGCGACCGAAGCGTTCAATTGGTTACAAGACCAACTCGGACATCCGCACGTCCCGCGCGTATTTTATGACGCAAAGACTGATACCTATAACTGGATCGGTCCTAAGCGTCATAGACCGATGTCGATGAGGCGTAGCGAGTTCGATAGCGAAGTTTGGAATCCGTATTGGAAGAAGACCCACGCCCAGTACGGCGGGCGAGACGGCTAGCCAGTCACCATCACCAGTTCAGGGGAAACGCGGCTGCGTGAGATTACGCTGGTCCATGTCGAACTTGAAGAGATCACCAACGCTCTGGGCGCGTTTTAAAAGCGAGGTTGCTGCCGCTGGCGCCGCCCGTCCCGCCCGCCGCCTTTCTTTCGCCAATTCTTCCTCCCGAGCTTTCTTTCCGACCGTTTCTGCCTTGGTTTTAGCCCCGGCCTTTGCAACAGGTCGCCCTCGCTTAGCCGTTTTTGCCTCAGGAGTCGGCTCTAGCAGCCGCGATGGCGGCGAGCCTCCCGCGGCCAGGTAGCGCGCAAGCCGCAATTGCTTCGCAAATTCCTCCTCCTGGACTCTGGTGCTGGGTTGTTCAGAAACCTGGTATGTGACCGGAGCTGTTGGCTTCGTTTCTTCAGCGGCAGCCGATTCCTGATGGCGTTTCTTTGCCATGGGATTCACTGGACGGCGCGGAGCGCGTGACCTTTCACTGAGCCGCTCCTCTTCGCCGAATAGATAATGCTTATAGCCGCGCCCTCCAATCACGAATCACTAATCACCAATCACTTCTCACGGCCGCGACAGCGGCCTAGCGGTGCGCCTCCAAGATCTCTTCCTTGTACTGTCTCAATGCGTCGATCTTGGGCTGCTTTCGATAACGGCGGCCTTCGGAGCTGCGCGCAACTTGAAGAAGATACTCGGCAGCGGATTTGAGATGATCAGGATCAGTCAATGCGAGTCAGCCCGTTCCTTTTTTTGGCCGGTGCAAACGGTGGCAGGCAGTCACTGGTCGTAAACACCACGTATACCGTATGTACGGAAACGATGTCCAAGGCAAACTAGGAGAGCATCTGCAGATCAATGTAAAGGTGTACTCGAGAATGACCTCTTATCGTAGTTTTTCTGTCACTCGCTCGCCGTGACCTGGGGTCCGCCGGAAAACGATAAATCTTGAAAACTAGTTCATGACACAAGATAGGGCAAGGACCGGTGTCAACACAAAGGCTCCTCGGACAGCTTGGGCATTTGCCGGCATCACACGCGACCGATTCTCTGAAACACAAGCCTCTATGCCTGAGCGCTCGAATCTCGGAGAAATTCGTCCATTTTAGGTCGGAACGATCTTGTCACCCACCCGTCCGGTCGGCCGAAGGACACCATAAAAATAGGGACGATCCTCGGATAAACCTCAACAGTCCTTTGACGCGGCTATCTGGGCGATCTCGTTTGCGAATGGATCTGTAGTGAAGCTCCTTACCTCAACGGTTTGACCAACGTCTAGACCAGGACAGCCGTTCGCTATCTCCACGGCGGCCTCTAGACTCGCTGCTTCGATAACGAAGAAGCCGGCTACCGCTTCCTTGGACTCCGCGAAAGGTCCATCCGTCACGACGTTCCTGCTGGTGAGAGTCTTACCGATGGTTTCCAGCGGACCGCCGCTTTTCAACTTTCCTTCTTTGCTCAGTTGATCGGCCCACGCGCTGAACCGGTTCATGCTTTCTTCAATCACCTCGGGAGCAAGGTTTTGGTACCAGGCGTTATTTCGGAACAACAACAGGTATTCGGAAGCGGTCGGGTTTGCGCTCATCGGTTTATCGGTTGCTTAGCATGTTGCTCTAATAACCATACGACGAACACATCGAAGCGATTCGGACAGCGCAGTTAAATAACTTGCATCGTTCACCAATCCCCTCCTCTCTCACTAATCACTTTTCACCTCTCACGCCCGCGCTAGCGGCCCCAGTGGTGCGCGCCCCTTGAAGAAGATACTCTGCAGCGGAACCTGTCGCGCCGTAGCCTTGCGGCAGCGGATTTGAGATAATCAGGATCAGTCAATGCGAGTCACCGCGGGTTTTCCTGCCTAGCACGAATGGGACGGAAAAGCTGTGAACACAATCCGGGCTGCAAAAAGTTGTTGAATAGAAATCGAATTTTTATACGGTGATTTTGCTGGCTCGATTGGTCCCCAGAAACCTGTTCTCCCTCTGATCGAGCCAGCTTTTTCTTTTTCCTCCCTGCGGCGCCGCGAACCAAATCTCTACAACCCGGCTTTTGCCTTTGAAGCGCTTCTTGATCTGACAGACCGGAGGTTGCCGGCCTTGGGGTTTCCTAAACTGAAAGAGGTCGAGAAAAGAGATGCTTTTGGTATTGCCTGGGAAAGGCAGTAGTGAGTAAGAAAGGAACAAATGGAAAAGCAGACAACGAAAAGTCTACAGTGAAGGGATGCTTCCCTCCAAGCATTGGTGCCGTCGAGCCACTTTTCACCCAGGTCTTACGCGAGCCGCGCTTTAAAGCCAATTCGATGTCCCGCATACGCGCGGTATTGGTCGCCACCCTAATAAGCATACTTTCGGGATGTGCGAGCGACACTGTTCGAACCGATGTGACATCCATTGCTACGGAACCGCCACAGCCTGGGCCCGCCCTCGTTTACTTTCTTCAACCGGATTTCTCGGACGCCATTGTGGCAATCCGAGAGATTGTGAGTCCTGATCGAGGAAAGCCTAATTTGGAACTCCGCGGACGACTATGGGGTCGTCGGTATTTCAGAATACAAGTTCGAGCAGGCCGTCATAGTTTCCTTGTGAGGGGGGGATTTCAAGAAACACCGATTTCGAAGGTTTTTGAGAGCGGAAAGACGTATTATTTTCGCATCGACCCACCCTCGTTAGGCGGATCTTCCAGTCTGGAGGTAGAGGAACTCTCAAAGAGTGAAGCGATACCTCTGTTACGTGAGCCATTCGGCGGGTAGATTAAATATTCTGGGAATTTCACCTCAAATAGCGTGGAAAAACATTTGATCATGCTATATGTTCCCGTGAACACTTAACTGATCCCAGTCGAAAGCGAAACCGCCCGAGCGCTCAGGGCGGAGCTGGAGACTTCGCGGCAGTTGCGTCGGCGGGCCTGGGAAATGTATTGTCGCGTTAACACGTTAGTAGATGCTAACTCTGTATCATCAGGCGTTTCCCGCTCTCGGTACCGCTCCGCTCCAGCGAGTTCAAGCTCAAATCCGGCATAAACCAGGGCCCCTTGCCCCGGCGAATGTCGGCACTTCGTGCGCATTTCTCACGGGCCCGTGACAATGCGGGCTGCGGGCAACCCCCTCATTTATTCTCCCGCGGCCGCGGGACTTGAGCTCGGATCCGCTCCGCGCGGAAAGAGTGACTGTATTTTGCTTTCGATTATTTCGCTCGCTCGTTCCTCGCTCACAAAAATCCAAAACCAAAGGGTTAGGAAACGTATCCTAACTTTGTGAGACTCCGTTGTTATATTCCTCTGGCGGAGAAGCCGCTGCTTTTGCTTATTTGGCTTCGATCGGATTACCAATCACGAATCACTTCTCACCAATCACCCTTCGACGCCCGCCGGGCTTGAGCCTGTCGAAAGTAACGCTCGCTCAGGGCGGGCCTCTCACCTTTCACTTTTCACCAATCCCTCCCCTCTCACTTCTACTTATGCTGGATATCCTCAAAACTGCAGACCTTTAAAATCGCAGGATTATCTGGAAGCTCCACAACGACTTCGACGTTGGGAAGAAGATCACCACAAATCGGAGGAGCCTTCTCCCAGATCCCGGCTGATATATGCTCGACTTATGGCAAGACGGCCCTCAAGCTGAAGAAATTGAGTTGCTACCGACTAGCCGTAGCCGCAACCACAGGAGTCTGCATTGCCACAAGCACAGCAGTTGCACTGGGACTCGCCTTTCACCAGATCGATCGAAACGCCGCGACTCTGGCGCTTATCACTGGTGCTCTCGCAACAATTCCCACATTGCGCACTCTAGGGAGCACCCTCGGGGAAAGACGGTCCGCCGCGCCGCAAAAGAGACCGAAGTGGCTGACATGGCTCGTGGCCGGCGTCTTTGCCGCATTTGCGGTCAGGGCCTTCTCAGAAGCACTTTTCATCAAAGAGGGAAGACTTTACGCAAACGACCCGTACGACACGGCGATGCACGTCAGTTATGTTAACTATCTTGCGAGCGGAGTGGCTTTTTGGCCCGCCGACTGCGTCTATTCGAGAGAGCACCTCCATTACCCGATCGGTGTCGACCTCTTTACGAGCTTGCTCGTCATAGTGGGCGCTCCCATACAGTGGTGTTTCTTCGCATTAGGCATACTTGCCTCCGCAGCGACCGCAAAAGCCCTTTGGAAATGGGGCGGAATTTTCACGGTCGCCGGGTTTCTCTTTAACGGAGGACTGGAGGGTTTCAAATACCTCACTGGAAAGGGACTGGAGCAAATAACCTACGAAGTAGACTGGAAAAGCATCCCTATCATCATGTTCGCCCTCCAGCGATCCTTGCTATACGCCATTCCGGCTGGACTCATTCTGCTCATCAGTTGGAGAAAGCGTCTGCTTAAAAACGAAAAAGGACTTCCACTGTGGATCGAATGGTGCCTGTACACGACCATGCCGCTTTTCCACATTCACACCTTTATATTCCTCTCCGCTATGCTGGGCATCTGGATGATCACGGGCCCCAACAGAAAGGAAATACTCAAGCTGATCGTGCTCTCAATCCCGATTACAACCCTTCTCGTCAAACTGGTGGCAGGGTTTGGAAACGCACAAACTATTCACCTGAAATGGGGGTGGTGCCAAGGAAACAGGGACTTCTGGCAATATTGGCTTGCCAACTTCGGAATCTTCCCTTTCCTAACGGCACTGCTCTTAGCATGGTTGCTGGCAACAAAAAAAGGAAGGGAGACTGATGCCAGAATAACCGTCCCTTCCATCCTGCTCTTCCTGGTCTTTCTTAACGTGATGTTTGCGCTTTATGACTGGGATAATAACAAATTGCTTCTGTGGTGTTACCTCGGAATCTTGCCCGCGCTAGGAGAGATGCTTCTATGGGCAAAAACATGGTCGGAAAACAAATTTGCCAAAAGCAGGACAGGATGGCTTCTCACACGTTGCGGCCTTGCGACAATTTTTATTCTCCTCTTTTTTTCCGGAGCAATTACTCTATGGAAATATATTGAGAATGGACCGAGAACCTGGGATCTGGCCAGCATACAAGAACTGCAGGAAATAAAATCTGCTACAGCGAACCTTCCACCAGACAAGACCTACCTCTGCCTGCGGAACATGGCGAATCATCCGCTACTGCTCACCGGACACAAAATCCCGGCGGGTTTCGGAGTCCATATCTGGTCCCGCGGCTACAAAAACACCGGAGAAACGGAAAAGGAGGTAGACGACATCCTTAACGGCGCGCCTGGCTGGGAAAGAAGTGCAAAGGAGCTGAAAGTGGACTACCTCTTCTGGGGAAGAGAAGAGAAGGCTAAATTCCCGAAATCGACGCTTCCATGGGCGGAAAAACCCATCAGAGCCAAAGGCCAAGACTGGACTCTTTACGATCTGCAAGAAACTGCTCCAGGCGGAAAAGACTTGGCGGGAACCTGGTTGCTCGTCTCATTCACAACGGAGCGGGAAGGAAACAAGCTCGAGCCCTTCGGTCCCAATCCGCAAGGCTTAATGATGTTGGATGGCAATCGCCACTTTTCGGTATTGATCGCGCGCCGCGAGCCTCCCAAATTTACGTCCAATAGCGGTACGGAAAGGAGCCCGCAGGAGGACGAGACGACCGCCCTGGATTATATTGGCTACTTCGGGACGTACTCGACTGGCGAAGCGAACATGACCGTCAACCTTCACATCGAGGCCGCCACGTTCCCGCAGTACATCGGAACCGATCAGAAAAGTCTTTGCACTCTCGATGGTGACGAACTGAAATGGAAAAAGGCGACGTCTAACGGTGCGACCGATTATGCGGTATGGAAACGCGTTAAGTGAGTGGAGCGCGTGGCGCATGGAACCACGTATGCGTTGATCTCGCTCGGCCATTGATTGCTGCCCAACAATTGGAGAAGATTCTTTACAGAAGGGACCGCGGCGCCTGGCTTTCGTCTCAAGTCGAGTGCATCTTGACGCCGGGAATCTACAGCCTTGATGGGCCTTTGCTGCGGTGGGAAGCAGAGGAGCGGTCCCAGCCGATGGCGCCCCCAGACTAGAACGCGGTGACTCGCATTGACTGATACCAGTCACTAACATTCTCATATCCGCGGCCGCTTATCTGGTCCAAGTGGCTCGCACCTCAAAAGGCGGCCGGTACCGCTAGGCCGCGTGCGCGGCCGTGAGAAGTGAGAGGCCCGCCCTGAGCATCTCGACAAGCTCGATATAGGCAAGCGAAGCGCGTCGAATGGGTGATTCGTGATTGGTAACCCGTGCTGGGTGGTCGCAGCATCCTTGAACGGTGCGAACGCGCAGGTTGGCTCACACCCGTTAGACGGGGCAAACGATTAACGCTCTTCAAGCGCGATGACATTGAAGCCGCGCGGCTGCGTGTCTTGTGGGGCAAGTTACCGTGAGTGCGCTTTTTTTCCTGCAGTTTTCTAGTTACGTCGGTTCGATCGGATTGCTAATCATGAATCACTTCTCACTAATTACCCCTCACAGCCTAGAGATACCGGCCGCCTTTGGACCTGCGCACCGCTTGGACAAAACAAGCAGCGGCTCAGAAGATTGTGACATCGGTCGGGCAAAGAAGCGCTCGATAGCGTGGTCTGGTTGCCGAGTAGTTAGTCCTCGAATTTTCGTTTGAGAGATTTTGGTTGCCGGTCTGAATGTATGCGGGTGACGGTTGTTACCAAGATCGGACCGGATGATACCGGATTCTTATGGATTGTTACGGGCATTCTCGAAGGTCTCCGCTGGAAACTAGTAGAAACAGCTCGATGCCTCCCGGCTTGCTAAGGAAGACTCCTGGACCATCCCGACTCGGAAAGGATGTTCTCCATCTTCCTGCGAGCGTCTGCTGAAATCAATCAGGGAGTTCGTCTTGCGAGAACCCTCTCGCGGAAAGAGTATCACCTACGTTGAATGGCGGTTTTCCGTCACCGTGGAGCAAGAACTCGTGTTTCCCGGGCGCTACATCCGACAAGTTGGTTGCATGGACTCCACCGGGGAGGTCGAACAGCTCGACGTAGACTATGTTCTCCGGTACGACGACCTCGGCTCGAGCCGAGAATCGGTTACTGAAGTCCAACTGAAGCTTACTGACTTTAGCGGGGAGAGGTATCATTGTGGCAAAGAGTGAACTGTTACCTGCGCTCGATAGGTTAACCAGATACCCGCTAGAGTTAACAGTTTCTGATCGAGCGAAAAGTTAGCCGCGCCGCGACGCCGAGTAAGCACTTGTCCCGACAAGCCTAAATCTTCCAAGCTCGGCACCCACAGCCTAGGTCATAACTCGCCGGCCCGAGGTTAGTCGGAAGCATGCCTTTATACCGGGTGGCTTCCCTATGCCCGATGGTTCCGCCTACCACTTCCGCCGAATAACGATGCTCAAGAGCTTTTAGCGCTGTGGCCATCGCTAAAGCCTCACGGTCAACTTCCTGCCAAATGTCGGGACAATGCTCCTGGCAAAGTTCGACTAAAAACTTCTCGACAAGTCTCGGATTGCGCGCCATTCGCTCGTCTCGGGCAAGGTCCACAAAATAAAACAAACCGGCCATAGATCAGTACTCCTCGTATTGAACGTCAATCCCGAGCTGCTCTGCTGCCTTTTGCCTGAATGCTTCTGGATCATCACCTGGAAGCACTTTTTGGAAGTGCGCCGCCATATAGAAATCATCATTCTTCTCTAAACTGAAATTCCCTTTGCCATCCCAAAACACCGGCTGACCCTCTGGCGTCACTAGAATGTTCATAGTAAATATACGGTCAAACTTCTTTCGATCGTTTCAAACGCGAGTGACTCAACCCGCCAGAATGCCCAACGTCACATTGCAGTTCGCGCGAAAGACGTTTTTCGATCGTAGAGGAAAACGATTTTGGGCTTGGTGACGCCTCGCTCTCTCTGACTCACCTTTCCACTTCCCGCGGGCGCCCTAGACTGGCCCCGGCAAGATAACGCTGCCAGCCGCGATTGCTTCGCAAATTCATCCTCTCGGACGGTAGCAGAAGACGGTTCAGGAACCGATATGTAACCGACCCCTGAGGAGCCTTTTCAAGGGTTCCGGTTTTTGAGCCCTGATGCCTTACCCGGACTCCGTCTCCGTCCTCAATAAACCGCCTGATCGCCGCATCAAAATGCAGGGTGGAAATATTCACATTCCGTTCCCTGAAAATCTGAACGATCCGATGAACGCTGATCAATCACCATTCACTAATCATTTCTCAGCCTCTAAACTTTCACGTTTCACGTTTCACCAATCCCCCTCCCCTCTCACTTCTCACCAATCACGGCCGCGCTAGCGGCCCAGCGTGCGCTTTCAGGATCTCTTCCTTGCATTCTCACCAGGCGCTTCGCGTTTGGCGTTTCGCATTTCGTACTCGTCCTCCTCGTCCTCGAAAGCGGATGTTAACAGTGAGGGGCAAGCGCTTCGCTGGTCTTCAAATGGCCGCCCTGGAGTCAATCAGGGCGGCCATTTGATCCTTCTCCTGGGACTGCGCAGAAGCCAAACTCTCTGCGTAACACGATGGTCCAGGAGGCTTGGGGGCCAAACAAAAGTTAATACCAACATATAACTTGTCTATGAAGCCGATGGTCTTTCCGTCGGCGCGGGCAAAATTTAAGTAATCCGGGTTCCGTTAAGTTTGCGTCGGTTGGAACAATTTTGACTGGCTGAAGACGCTTCCTAGATGCTAAGCGGTTCGAAAGGGCTGATCCGGAGCAGGGCAAGCGGCACAGACTTCGCGACTTCTTTCGGGAAAGCCCTTTGGCGACATCTTTCATCTCGGCGCAAGGCTGGACGCAAAGTTCCCGGCCCGTATCTGCGCTGCCCACCACGCTAGCAACGACATATCATAACACCCTTCATCGGTGTATTTATCTCTCTTGTTTTCCCTTTCTTTTTCTTCTTTTTCCTGGATTGTAAGTAAATTTCGGAGTTTGGGCGAACATCCTTTCCGCCCTTCCGGGTGCAGCGCTGCCGACTCCGGAGTCAGCGTCGCGAAACGGCCATGGATCAACAAAATGTTGAAGTTCTTTCTGTACGTCTTCGCAGGAATTTTGGGAGTAGCGCTCGGCGTTCTCGTTTTTCTTCACCAGTGCGTGCATCTACCGGAGTCGACCCCGAAACCTTCTCCCACTGAGCATTCAGTGGGGAATGGCTCATCCAAGCTAAAAGAAAATTAGTACGCGAGGGGAAACCTGCTCGGAAGACGGATATGTGACCGAAGTTTTCTTCTCTTCGCCAGCTGTTGCCGGTCCCTGATGCCCTTCTTGAGCAATGGGTTTAAAACATCTCAAGTTTGTAAGATCCGCTGTGAAAACCCTCTGGCGATTCGGCCAAGCCTGTCGGCTACTGGACGGTCCGGAGAGGTCGCCGCTTTAGTCATGTCGCTGCGATCGGATTACCAACCACGAATCACTTCTCACCAATCACCTCCCTGTCCGACATAGCCTTCGCGACGTCGGATGACGGCCGCGCAAGCGGCCTAGCGGTACCGGCCGCCTTTGGCGCTGCGAGCCACTTGGACCAGATAAGCGGAAGTTAGCCGTCGCTTTTACCAGCTCAAGGTTCACCGAGTCATCGCGGACAAGTCCAGTTTGCCCAGTTTTGTTTGAGTTCTTTCGTTCAATGCCTTTTTTGCCGCACTTTGGCAGGACCGATTTTGAGATGTCCATCGATCTAGCTTTGGCGTGAAACAGTATCGCAATCTTTTGGCAGTTGCCTGCTTCGGCTTAGCCCTACACTCAACCGCATTAAGCCAGTGGGTCGACGAGGGAGAGTTTTCTCCGGGGGTGCTGGCCTACAAACTGCGGCAGGTGAAAAATCAAACAGCGGAAGCACAGCTCTCAATCCGAACCGAAGCAGAGTGGAACGCGAAGAAGCTGAAACTGGGGGCTCTCTATACCAGCATAGAATCTCTCGAGACCGAATTTCGGAACGGTGGATATTGCCCTGACTTGCTCGATGAGGAAATACTGACCGTTCGGGAAAAAATTCGACTGATCCTGGCTCGCCGAAGACCGATCGACGCCGATCAAAACAATGTTGGCGACCAGACTCAAGGGGCACAGCCCGGAGTCGAATTCGTAGTTCTTTATGCTCTGCATTGACGAGATTAGCCGCCCTCGACAGTCGTTTTAATGAAAAAGGCTCGTCCATTTCCTCCCTCCCCTCTCGCGCAAGCGTTCGGGTCCACCGAGTTCAAGCTCAAATCCGGCAGAAACGGTACGGGGCTACCCCCATTTATTCCGTTTTGAGCCTGAGCTCGCCTCCGCTCCGCGCTGAAAGAGTGACTGTATTTTGCTTTCGATTATTTGGCCTCGCTCACAAAAATCAAAATGGGTTAGGAAACACGTCCTAACTTTATGAAACTCAGTTGTTATATCCCTCTGGCGGAGAGGGTGCTGCTTCGCTTATTTGGCTTCGATCGAATTACCAATCACCAATCACGTCTCACGGCCGCGCTAGCGGCCTACCGGTGCGCCTCCAGGATCTCTTCCTTGCATTCTCCCCAGGCGTTTCGCGTTTGGTGTTTTGCATTTCGTGCTCCCACCTTCGCCAAGCCTACGGCCCGGCAGGCTGTCCTCGTCCATTAACCCGGGGTCGCGGATCGCATGAATCCGTGTCGATACATTATGATAGAACCAGCAGTTTTTCTGTTAGTTATATTCGTTCGGCCAGTTCTTGGACTAATTTCATTCCCGCTTCAACATGAGCCATGCCGAAGATTCTAGAGTGAACCTGAAAATGCTCTTTGAGATCCTCACCGATAAAGAGGTCGAAGAGCTTAAAAAACGAGCCATCCGGCAGCGCAATTTTTACGCCGCAAATCTGTTGCGGTGGGAAGCATACGAGCGATCCCAGCCGATGGCGAAGCCAGTTCAATCGCCCTTTGTGCGTTGCAAAGACGCCCGCGTCATGCTGGGCGGCCGCAGCATCCTTGAACGCTGCGAACGCGCCGGTTGGCTCACACCCGTCAACCTTGGTACGTTCAGATTCTATTCTAGAGGTTTGCGTTATCCAATTTCGACATGGCTCGCCGGGCTATCTTGAATTGCTAACTCGGAGCCGCTCGCCCCGGAGTTATGAGTCTGTGCCTTTGCCAGACCCAAGAAAAAAGGTAGCGGGAGCTCCTTCCCCGCTGCCGGCCAGATGGGGGCGCCTTCCTCCGAGCCACCTGCCCCGCCCGTCGCCTTTCCTTCGCAAATTCCGTCTCCCCAGCCTTTTGCCTCGGCGTTTCTTTCTTGGTTCGGCGGCTCGCCTTTGATAGGGGTCTCGCGTCTTTAGGCGTTCTTGTCTGGCGAACCGGCTCCAGCGCCCGCGCCGGCGGCAGACTCGCCCCGGCCAGACACTCCGGGCTGAATCCCGTTATCCTTTCGGGGGCACAGGGGCACACGCTTACGTTGAGGTTCCCGCAACAGCTATGGTTAGCTGCCGGAGCCGCTAACAGGCGCGGCTGCCTGACGCCTCGGGCCCCATGTGCAAGGCGCACTCGAGCGCCTTGCTAAAACTCCTATCTCATTTATGAGGCTCAGCGCGTAGCTTGATCCGCGTCCGACGCTAAGTCGGCTAACAACTGGAAGAATTCCGGAGTCTGGCCGATGAACAGACCGTCCGCCGTGAGCGCCTTGACTGCACCCATCGCCGCTCCGACCGTATTGGTTGGACGGATGATCGAGCAGATCGGGAACGAAGTATTAAGGAATGGAGTCGGCTCCGGCATAATCAGGTTGGCCTGCAAATGCTCATCCGTGCTAGCCGTCAGGTCGACGAACGTCAGCGTAGAGTTGTTTACCGCGTCGGTGACCGTGAACGGGGTGGCGTTGCCCGCATTCGCGTTCCCTGCCTTATCATGCCAAACCTGAAAATGCATCGTTTCCGTTGGACCGATACTGAGCAGAATCCGCAGAACTTCTGGGTCGTGTACTCTCTGAGCAAGCTCGGGATATAGGCTAGTTCCACCCTGTTCGATAAAGCCAAAGTGGAACCCTGCCGTAAACGCGATCGCCTTAATGAGATTTCCACTCTGGCTTATTGTATCGTCATTTGTTCGAGGGATGGCAGTATGCACCTTAGAACCTAAACTCGGCACGGCCTGGGCGAAGTTTGTGCCACCAAGGTCTGGGTTCGCATTGTCAGTCCGGTACCGACCCCAATAGCTGGTGTCTATCGTGAGTTTGGTAAGGTTGGTCAGCCGTGGTTTCTTTGTTGACCCCGTCGCCTGACTAGTGATGAATGATCCATCCATGTTCTTCACCAGCGTGCGAAATTGAGGACCAACTAGCAGGTCGATATCCGACGTGTTCGCTCCTTTGGATTTCAAGTAAGCAATGATGAAGTTCGCATGGCTGAACTCGTCATCGGTGTTGTCCAGAACATATTGTGGCATGTCCCCGTCCAGAATCTGGAGGGCGTCGTGGTAAGGCTTGTTGCCACCAGTCGCAGCCAGCGTGACGCCGGGTTGCGGATGGTGAGATGCGAAATCGAGCGTTCCGTTCGCGAGTTCCCAGTATTGTTCCCAGAGATCGCTCTCGAGGATCTCAGCGGCAGCCAGGAAACGCAAAATTGATGCATCTCCTGCCGTCAATTTCCCGCCGCTGTCGTCGCTCTGGGCTTTCGCGTTGTTGATCAAGGCGGCGGTGGCTGGAGCCAACAGCACGCTGGTTGCACCTAGACATCTTAGGAAAGATCGGCGTCGTAACCGTCTAGTCGCGAGTGGATTCGGCGCTGGTTCTGACAAGGATGTTAATTCATTTGATGATTCACTATTGTTAGTTGGTCTTCTCACGGTTTTGCCTCGTTTGGTTAGTTAGTTCGGTTGGAGGAACGCAGGTTTCTTAATCAGCTCGACCAATTGCCTGCTCATCAACGAAGACTACGAATGCCTAACTTTATTCCCGATTGAAACTGCTCGGATCATCGAAACCGTTAAAAAGCGGTAACAAAGGTGTCAGAGTACGAGGAGCGAATTGTAATAATCACATTTTTGTAATGTAAGAATTAGATATCCGTAAGACGTTATGGATATCACAACGCCGCTTTGGTTATGTCGCTTCGATCGGCTTACTAATCACGAATCACTTCTCACCAATCACTTCTCATTCTCACTTCTCACGGCCGCGCTTAGCGGCCCAACGGCGGCCTTCAGAGCTTCGCGCGACAATGTGCTTCGTTCTCGTCCTCGTCGTCGTCCTCGTTCTCGAATCCGGCCACGTGGAGTGTTGCGCCAAGTGGAATTGCACCCACGTATCGGGTTGGGGACGTTGAAGAAGATACTCGGCAGCGGATTTGAGATGATCAGGATCAGTCAATGCGAGTCACCGCGTTTGGTTCGGATCCGGCCCGAATGGCGGGAAGCGGCGTTACAAGAGAGGGAGGCCAAGCTTCTGGATATGGAGTTCCGACTGAAGTTGGCAGCCGTGATACCGGAGGCCCGAGTTGCTCTTCCTGCGGTTAGGGAACCGATCTTAACGGCTCCGACGCTGCGGCGAAAGAAACCAGATTGCTTTCGCAGTCGAAAGAATGATTGCGTAGACCGTGAATAACTGTGAGGTCACGAACTGACTCAGTACAGGTAGACGAAAAGAGCCGAGATCAATAAAGAAAAGGAGCACTTGAAGGCCAATCATGAATCCTAGCCAGCGTCGAAGACTCCGGCTGCTCCCGATAAGCCAAGCGTAGATCGCTAACCCAAGCGGCAGGGTGAAAGCGACAAGTAGTTCTAGAAAAGAATCGACCTCCTTGGGAGTATCCCCCTGAAGCCAGAAAGAATTGAGGTTGGCTAAATCTTCAACCGCATTTTGGCAGGTCAGAGAAAGAGTGCCCAACACTACAAAGGTAAGACCTAAGTCGGCCAGCATTGCCTCAGTGTCGTGAAGACGTCGGTAGAAGCCCCAATAGCCAATCAGGCAAGTGACTGGATCGACAATGCATTCGATATAAGAGCGGCCTACGTTTGTCAGCTTTGTTTGCCAGAGCAGGAAAATCAGACAAGCGAGAGCGTCGACAAAGGAAGCGATGCAAGCAACAAGGTCAACCTTGGTACGTTCAGATTCTATTCTAGAGATTGTTGCGTTGTCCAATTTCGACATGGCTCGCTGGGCTATCTTGAATTGCTAAGTCGGCAGCCGCTCGTATCGCCGCGAAGTGGTGAGTCTCTGCCTTTGCCTGATCCGCGAAAAAAAGTAGCGGGGCCCCCGTCCCCTCGCTACCGCCTATGGACTGATTCACTCTAGTAACTCCAGCTATTGTCGATAATCAACTCAGGTTTCGCCTGTCTGACTTTCTTAATTCTACCAGCGGATGCCGACATTCCGCTCCCTGGAAATCTGCGCGCTCCGATTTCCGTCGGCCAAGAAGCATCACCACTCAGTTCTCAGCAATCATCTCCTTCCTCCTTCTCCTCTCCCGCTAGCGCTCCGCTCCGCCGAGTTCAAGCTCAAGTCCGGCAGAAACGGTACGGGCTACCCCCCATTTATTCCGTTTTGAGCTTGAGCTCGCCTCCGCTCCGCGCTGAAAGAGTGACTGTATTTTGCTTTCGATTATTTCGCTCGCTCGTTCCTCGCTCACAAAAAATCAAAAGCCAAAATGGGTTAGGAAACATATCAGAACTTTGTGAGACTCAGTGTCATATCCCTCTGACGGAGAGGGTGCTGCTTTGCTTATTTGGCTTCGATCGGACTACCAATCACGAATCACTTCTCACCAATCACCTCTCACGGCCGCGCCAGCGGCCTAGCGGTGCGCCTCCAAGATCTCTTCCTTATACTGTCTCAATGCGTCGATCTTCGGCTGCTTTCGATAACGGCGGCCTTCAGAGCTGCGCGCGACTTGAAGAAGGTACTCGACAGCGGATTTGAGATGTCACCGCGTGTTTTTTGGGCCGATGCCAATGGCAGCGTCCTCCGCTTCAAAAGAGCAGCCGCCCGGGACCCCTTGACCACGCCACAATGCACCGCCGACTGCGGTATCCCGTTTCAACTCGGGGTGATGTTCAGCGAGGAACTAGTAGGCAGTCCAAGAATCGTCGCCAAGCAAATCGAAGAGCTCCAGAAACGCTCCGGCAGTAAATGCCAGTTAGATGTCAGTTCGCCACTGAAGGAAAACGGAGTTCACTCTTTGCTCCTTTGAGGCTAAATGAATGCGCATTCCCTTCTCGGTCCGCCAGACGGGTGGTTTGATGTTTGTATCGGCCCAATCACTGACAGGTCCTTCAAAGAACAAGGTATAGTGCGAACGTTGACGTGCCGGCCCAAAAAATAATGCGCCACGGCCAGAATTTAGGAATTATTGACCAAAACAGCCAGGCACCCCAGACGACGGCAGATACAAAATACCAGAGATTGGAGTTGCCGCCGATACGCTCGTTGACGATCGCGGCCGGAATCAGCCACACCACCCCCACAAGGATTATGAAGAAATAGTAGCGTATGACAGGCGCCAAGAGCCACAACAGGATTGCGGCCAGTTCGAAGAACAATATTGCAAAGGCCAGATCCAAAGGATGATAGACCAGTAGAGCAAGGGTCACGGCGATTGCGACAGCTAGAGTGGCGGGCACGCGCCAGTCTCGGCCCGTCATCAGCTCTTTAAAGGCCATTGCGGCGCCGCGAAGTTTCTCTCGGAACTTGAGAAACACTCCCCAAAAGATGCCGCATCCGATTGCCGCCATGACGACCAAGCCCAGGACGGTATCGGAATGCGCCTGAAGGAAAATCTGGCATGCCTTAAGGGTAGCCGTTTCATTTGGCCAGCGACGGAACACGTGTTCCTGCCACCAGATCGCCTTTTCCCAGAGCTCTGGTATGCCAAAAAAGATAAGTCCGGCGGCCGCAAGCACGATCGCTGGCCAAGCCTGGCCTGGCTTAATATCGTCGCTTAGGCGCCAGCGCATGAAAGAGATGGCTAATAGCCCGGCTAACCAGCCTACTGCCCCGATCCCGAAAAACATTGCGCCAACAACAATAAGAAACGCGGTAGCCATTGGGAAGACTAGGAGGATATCGGGATGAGCTAGTAAGGCTTTGCCCAAATCCCAGGTAAGAGCAGGCAGCATGACAGCTCCGGCGCCGACCGCGTCGAACTTCGGATCCCGGATCGCCGAGCTTAACAAAGAGATAAGCCGCCTGAACCTAGCCAGTAGGGATTTGAGCATTTCAGTATCATAGCCATAAGCTTCGGCCACTAGGCCATCTCGAATGCCGCGCTTCTAACGTCCCGGACCCGACCGCGGTTTCTCTCCCCGGCGCGGTTCGGGAGACGCCACCTTCTGACCCACCCTTTTGCCGCACGCCGCCTTTCTTTCGCCAATTCTTCCTCCCGAGCTTTTTTGGCTAGCGTTGCCGCCTTGGTTTTAGCCCCCGCCTTTGCAACAGGTCGCTCCCTTTACGCGTTTTTGGCTGGCGAACTGGCTCCAGCGCCCGCCGCGACGGCGGCAGACTTGCCCCCGCAAGATGCCGCGCAAGCCGCAATTGCTTAGCAAATTCCTCCTCCTGGACTAGGGAAGAAGGCTGTTCAGACATATGTGAAACCGCATGGGTTCTCAGACACTGGGCATCCGTGAGAAATGCAGGGCTACACATTATCGCGATACCAATCGCTGCGGGTCAGCGGCAGACCGCTGCGGCCTTCCTCGGGTTTGAGGAGCAACGCTTGATAAACGCTCAACGCTCCCGCTGCGAACCAATATGCTGATCCCGGCAGGAGCAATCGCCAAATCCGATAGGTTGGCTCGTCTACCACTCGTAGCGCCTCGTCGCGACGAAGTTCCAAACGGCGAGCCCAGTGGCGCAAAGTGAGCGCGTAATGCTCCCGCAGGCTCTCCACGTCACGGACTTCGAACCCGACCTCTTCGGCATATCGCAGCGTCGCGTTGATTGGCACCAACTCGGTATCCGGAAAGACATAGCGACTCATAAAGGTCGGACCCTCCGGCTGCGACTCGCTCGCACGTAAGGCGATACCGTGGTTGAGGAAAACTCCGCCCGGTCTCAACAATTCCCATGCGTGTTCAAAATAGCGCGGGAGCTTGCTTTCACCCACGTGCTCGAACATGCCGACGCTAACCAGTTTGTCGAAGCCGTCGCTATGGTTCAGGTCGCGGTAATCGCGCACTTCCACCCGGCACCGGCCATCCAAGCCGGCCCGCGCTACTCGCTCGTTGGCCAGCTCGGCTTGGTTGCGGCTGAGCGTGATGCCAAGGGCTTCTACTCCGTACTGCTGGGCGGCATGGATGATCAGGCCACCCCAGCCGCAACCAATGTCGAGCAGGCGCTCACCGGGGCGCAGTCGCAGTTTCCGGCATAGGTAATCGAGCTTGCGTGTCTGAGCCGTGTCCAAATCTTTCTCGCCGGTTTCAAAATAAGCACAGGAATAGACCATTCGTTGATCAAGCCATAACGCATAGAAATCATTCGAGACGTCGTAATGATAAGCTATCGCCTGACGATCTCGCTCAATCGAATGCAGCTCCCCGGACAGCATGGCAGGTCTTTGCCCGTTTCGTTTAGACCTGCCGTTGACAGAGAGACGGAACCCATTCCACCCGATCCATAGGGCCGTTGAGGTGGGCCAGTGGCGATCAGTCAAATACTTGGCCAACGGCATCACCGCTTCGATGTCTCCTTCGAGATCAAGCTCACCCCGGATGTAAGATTCGCTCATCGCTAGATCGCCGCCGCGACTCTGCAGCAGGGACCGTAAGGCATGAGGATGATTGAAGATCAGCGTAAAGACAGGCAAACCGGTTTCTGCGGGCCACTCCCGACCATCCCAAAACCTGACCGCAAAATTGCGAGGATGATAATCTCCCATCAGCAAATGAAGAATGCTCAGCGCCTTCGTCGATGAATTCGCTGCCTTCATAGTGCTTGCAGATCAAAAATAGGCCGGGCGGACCAAACCGCAAGACCCGGGCTCTTGCCAGGTTCGGCGGGGAGGTTTCAGATTCAGCGCCGGCGGTATCCGCGAGGCCCAGAAGATGCTCGATTTTTGCGGCGCACCTAACATCGCCGCCGGTGGCCATCTCCCTACTTACCCTGATTTTCAAGCGACCAAAAGCTCGTTGTGATTTGCTGCGCGAGTCTTCGGGTCACGGAAGCCGCCATCCCTTGTCGGAGTTCCCTTCTGCGCGTAGCCATATCCTATGATCGAACGAATTAGGGAACTCCTAAGAGCCAGAGAATGGCAGCCGTTTACCATACACCAAGTTGGCCGTGACTCGATCTACGTGAGAACTCGCGAGCACGTTTGGGTCACCCCCTCCGGGCGACTCGTTTTCGAAAAGGCGCCTGGGCAAATCGAGGTTCTTGGTCCAGACCAGATGGACCAGATCACGGGCGTGGAACTGAAGTCGTTAACCTTCGGCGAAATAGAAAGTCAGACCGGGTAGGTCAGGCTAATTCTTTTTCAAAAGAAACTCTGAGGGTCTGAGTCGTCCGCAGAGTCAATTTCGGATGAACGTTAGGTCAGACTCGTGATAGCAAAAACATTCGAGCCATTGAGCCGGCTCCAAACCGGCTTTTAGCGACCACGCTCCGGCCGCTGCTTCTCCCCTCGGCCCGAACCAGATGCCGGCACCTTGTGACCCACCCGTCCCGCGCGCCGCCTTTCTTTCGCCAATTCCTCGTCCCGAGCTTTCTTACTGGTTTGCGCCTTGGTTTTAGCCCCAGGCTTTGCAACAGGTCGCCCTCGCTCAGGCGTTTTTGTCCCAGCAGCCGGCTCTAGTGGCCGCGACGGCGGCAGACTCGACGCGGCTAGGTAGCGCGCCAGCCGCAATTGCTTCGCAAATTCCTCCTCCTGGACTCTGGAGGAAGGTTGTTCAGAAACCTAGTACGTGACCGGGGCTTTCTTCGTTGCTTCAGAGGCAGCGGTTCCGGATGGCGTTCCTTTGCTGCAGGACTCGCTGGGCCGCGCGGCGCGGGTGACCCCTTACCGGCTCCGCTCTTCTTCGTCGACAAAACGCCTTACGGTTCGCACCAAATGGGGCACGGAGATGTCAACGCCCCTTTCCCGGAAAATCTGCGCGATCCGGTGCACGCTGAGACCGCTACGATGCGCCTCCAGGATTTCGTCCTTATACTGACGGTCATCAGACCTGTCCAAAATAAGCTTTTTGAGCATCGCAATTTGGACAGCATTGGTACCATCGGCCCGTGAGATGCAAACACCGGAAACCTGCAGCCGCTAAGTTCTGGGTCGACAAAATGCCCCCTGGAATCCTGATTGGGAGCGGTTTTACTACGATCAACGCGTATTGGTATGGAAACTTAGAGCCCGCTCGCCCCTATGCAATAGCCGAACCTGTTTTGGACAGCGCCGTGGGATCGCCTCAGACGAAAAGAGACAACCTCATCCTCAAAAACCGCCTTCGGCACCGGCTAAAGCGCTTAAATCCAAGACTAACCTGTCCAACTAACGCTTATTTTGGACAGCACTGGACGGTCATGATGACGATCTGTCAGTTCGTCGTTCAACCGAGCGCCTGATTCGATCGATCGGACTGGAAGTTCAAACCTTTACTTCCGCGCGGGAATTTCTTAAGAACCCGCGTCCTAAAGGACCGGCATGTCTCGTGCTCGATGTGCGCATGCCGGGATTGAGCGGAATGGATCTGCAACGCGAACTAGCTCGATCTGAAATCTATATTCCTATCATTTTCATAACCGCGCATGGCGACATCCCGATGTCGGTGCGGGCGATGAAAGCAGGCGCTGTGGAGTTCCTGACCAAGCCCTTTCGCAGTCGCAGTCTCCTAGATGCCATACGTGCTGCTATTGATCGGGATCGAGCAGCGAGCAACGAACGTTCTGAAATCGAAGCTTTGCGCCAGCGTTACCAACAGCTTACCCCTCGCGAGCGCGAAGTGCTGCTGCTGGTCGCCGCGGGACTTCTCAACAAACAGGTTGCCGGCAAGTTGGCTACCACCGAGCGAACGATCAAATTTCATCGCGCCCACATTATGCAAAAGACACACGCTGAATCGGTTGCCGATCTGGTCCGCATGGTTGAGAAGCTCGGAATTGCCAGTCCGCTTAAGTAAGCCAGCCTGTACTAAGGTTCAGGTGGATACTTCTGCCTCGGCGCTGTTACCGTTGGCATGAGCAAATTCCAGCTTCGCAGAGGCAATGGGTACTAAGACTAATAGTCTAGACGTCCCGCTCGTATCGATTGTTGATGATGATCTTTCGGTGAGGCGATCCACCAGAAGACTCCTTCGCTCGGCCGGATTCCGGGTGGAAGCCTTCGCATCGGCCGAAGAGTTTCTAACTTCCGGACGAACCGAGGAGACCGCCTGTCTCATCCTCGATCTGCGGATGCCGGGCATGAACGGTCTACAGTTGCAACGTCGCCTTGCCGAGAGATCAAAGCCAATTCCGATTATTTTCTTTAGCGCCTATTCTTTGCCCGATGAAGAGCGCCAGGCGCTGCAAGCGGGTGCGGTTCAGTTTCTGCAGAAGCCTGTCAACAAAGACGTGCTGCTGCCTGCGATTCGCAATGCGATCAAGTCTGTACCCCTCGGCGGGGAAAAAGGCTATGAATAGATGCCAATTATCCGGCGCGCTCTTCTTTCGGAATTTGGGTGCTGCTCTTCGAATCTTTTTATTTCGGTGAGCCTACGCGCAAGCGGGTCACTCGTTAAAGAACTGCCGTTTACCGCAAATTGGATACGCGCGTAGCATTCCGTTTTTGTGAGATACCGCTGGCCATCGACCGTGTACAGCTGGCGGAACACGGCGCCTTGCCAGAATCTGACATCTGTCTTGGGAAAGTGGCTAAGATTGAGCTTTTCGAGGGGCTACGCAGAGAATTTACAGGAAGCGCCGGATTATCTGGTCTCGGATCTAGCCGCAGCAACTGCACTAGTTTTGGGCCGAACCAAGAGGACGCTCGCGCGCCTTTTCCCTTCGGTTCTTCTACCCAAATGATTCAACTGGCTCTGTGCCGTTTGGTTGGCTCGGCTGAAACTGCTTCAAGTGTGTTCGCTGCAAGAACAAGTTCCAAAGATAAAGCGGATTTAATAACAAATAGCGTCTGTATAGTCTCCGCGGTTCCTGAATAAGCCGGAATAGCCATTCGAGACCCAGGCGTTGCCATTCGACGGGCGCTTGGGGAAGAATGCCGGCGTGAAAATCGAATGCCGCGCCAACGGCGACGATCGGTCGGTTCAAGAGAAGGCGGTATTCAAAGGCCCAAGTTTCTTGCCTTGGACAGCCCAACCCAACAAAGACGAGTTTGGCGCCGGAACCTTTTATCTCTTCGACGACCGCGAGCTTCTCTTCCTTAGTCAACCGCCGAAATGCCGACGCCCGAGTACCAGCGACCAGCAGCCCTGGAAACGTGGAACGAAGATTCTTAACGAGACAGCGGAGCGTCTCCGGTTTGCTGCCGTAAAAGAAAACCGCTAGCCCTCGTGATTCGGCAACTTCCAATATTTTCAACGTAAGAGTCGGTCCATAGACGCGGTCGGGGAGCTCGATCCCGTAAAGGAAACGCAGCGCCCAGCGAACTGGTTGGCCGTCTGGAACTACTAGATCGAGACCATTTAACCGCCGGTTTTGCACGCGGTCCAGCACTCCGGTCATCACGCCGTGAACTGCGAGCGCGCTCAAAGCGCAGGGCTTGTCTTGCTCTGTCGCGTCGATGACTGCTTGAACGGCGTAGTCGTAGTCGACGGCGCCGATGTTAACGCCAAGAACTGAATGTTTGCCCTTGTTGATCATGGGCTGATACCCTTTTGGATATGCTGCGGGCAACGCCTCTTGCAAGTTCATAATCCCAAGACCGCAGTCAGCTCGAAACCAAAAGCCGCAAAAAGAACTCAGAGAATGCTCGTTTTAATGCGCCTCTTAGCCTGGATGCCCTACTTGAACTCGAGGCCCTCGTTTCGACAAATCGAACAGATCTTCTCGGTTGCAGCAAAGTAGGCGGGTGGGATTCCGAATCGAGACTGGACAAACCGCGATGGATTTTAGAAGAATCAATAATCGTAGAAAGAATCGTTAATAGCGGATGCCAGCGGTGTTCCGACGTTCCGCACCCGGGGTTCTGGAGCAGAGAGGTCTAACCGATTGGAACGAAGTGCGTTCTGCGGCCCCAGAATTGACGGCATTCGAACCTCATCGAGGTCGGCCAAATCCAACTAGAAGAAAGTCAAAGCAAAGACTATGAGAAGTCTGGTCAAACGATTGTGCCGATTTTTTTCGAAGTCTTCCAGCGTCGCCAGAATTTGCGTTCGCGTCAGAAATGGAGCCAATCGTTTAGTCGGTTATCACCTCGGGGAGAGCGCTGATCCGGCCGAAAATGGAGAGTATCGTCTCCTCGATTTGCTCGCTCAACATTGCCAGACGTTCGTGGATGTCGGCGCGAACGTCGGCCAGTGGTCTGAGTATTTCTTAAAAAGAAGTCCGGCGAAGGGCATTCTATTCGAGCCATCAGAACAATGTGCTTCCTTGCTACAGAAGAAGTTCGTTGGTATGCCAGTCACTTTGCACAACGTCGCAGTAGGGGAGAAGTCCGGAGTTATTTCCTTTGTGGAAGAGATGAACTTCGGACTGACCTCCTCGGCGATTGAAAACCGCATTTTTGTTTTGCAAAGAGGAACCGAGAAGATAGTTCGTGTCGTCTCGCTCGACGAAATGCTTCTCGATGCCGATTTCGACATCGACTTCTTAAAGATTGACACAGAAGGCTACGACTTGAAAGTGTTAAAAGGTGCGGAATCGCTTCTCAAGCGAGGAAGGATTCGTTTTGTGCAATTTGAATATATTTTGTACTGGCTCAGCACAGGGTCCTCCCTGAGTGAGGCAATTAGGTTTTTGGAAAACGTGGGCTTCGATCTGTTGTTAATTCGAAGCACTGGACTGCACGCTTTTGATTATAGCTTCTGGGGAGACTATTTTCGCTACTCCAACTTCCTAGCATATCGTCAAGAGGACAAGCATTTGCTTCAATCCATTGTACGCCAGCGAATCTAATCGTTTTGTTTGATTGTCATGGGCGCTGGCCCCGGCCTCTTAACAGTTGTAGATGCACCACTCCACGGACAGTTCCTTTCCACCCAATCCCCGAGATCCTACCGCCATTCAAATCCGCGGTCTGCGGGAACGATCCGTCGCAACGTATACACGTCGCTCTTCGCCAGTTCGGGAATCAGTTCATAAAAGCTATCCCATGGATCCCATACCGCGCTGATCAACTTGCCGGTAATGCCGTCACTTTGTGCCGAGGCCAAATAAACACACAGATCGGCGGCATGTTTTAGAGAAGCTCCGCCTGCGTGCTCCTGTTCCATTGCCTCCTGGTATGCTTTCTTGCCGACCAGGTCTGGACCCGCTGCCAACACCTCTGCCAACATTCTCGTGTTAAGAGCCCCTGGCGCCACTGCATTGACCTGGATACCGAAGTCACGCAACTCTTCGGCTAGGGTTTCGGTAAGGCGTACAACGGCGGCCTTGGAAGCGGCGTAGGCGCTGATCCGGGGCATCGGCTTGGTTGCACCGCCTCCGGAAAGATTGATGATTTTTCCCCGGCCTTTTGTTTTCATCCGCACGATGGCATATCGAGCCGGGACAAAACTGCCGACTAGATTGATCTCGATAGCCCGCAGCCATTGTCTGAGATCCACCTCCTCGCTCGGTCCCTTTGGCCCTTGCACACCGGCGTTATTTACGAGGACGTCGATAGAGCCGAGATCATTGTCTATCGCCACAAAAAGCCGGGCCATATCGTCCGGCGAGGAAACGTCAGCTGCCAGCGCCAAGACTTTTTGGCCGGCAACGGCACATTGCTGGAGTTCCTGGCCGACTTCGTTGATCCCGTGCGCATCTCGCGCACACACCGCAACATGCGCACCTTCGCGAACAAATGCCTTGGCAATGGCTTTGCCGAGACCCTGGCTAGCACCGGTAATGAGGCTGACGACATCTCTTAGCATCATGGACCTAGGAAAGAGATTGGCTTGGCTCTTACTAATTCGAGAACTTTGCGGGCAAAGAGCGCATAATCCTGAATGCCCGCTTTCCGCATCAGTGTTGGATTTGTGGTAATGGCCCGAATGAGGGGATTTTTGTAGAGGCTGATCATGCCGTCCATGTCAGCGCCATCAGCTAAAATTTTTACGGTTAGTTTTTCGAGCGGATTCATTTTAGCGAAATATCTTCAGAGACAGAACAGGCGTTGGACTAACAATTAGCAAAGCGGTGAGCTCGTGGCGACTACATTTTATAGTTGGGTTCTGCACTGCCCTGCCTTTCAGGAATTTCTCCTGTTCTCGAGGAATAGAACGGGCCGCGGAGTCACTCTGACCATACTTATCCTACATCAAATAGCTACACGACCAGTACCGAAGTGCTATGGAGAATTCCGATTTCTCGATCGATTCTTATAGCTGCGATGAATGTGCACCCAGCTCGCGCTGCCTTGGGAGGCGCCAACCCGGCTCGAGGGGCTCATTCGGTGTTCCCATGTAATTATAACCGATCAGAGTGGGTAGTTGCCCAAAGTGAGCTCGCCGATACCGATTAGCCTAAGATCGAGCGGAACCAGTTCATTAACCACCCGCGAGATCAGCCTTCGCTATATCGCACCGGGGGTAATCTGTTTGATTGCCCTTTTTGTAGGCTGGTTCATAACAGGCGACCTGGATCCGTTTACAACCACAATCGTTCTATCGGCAATCGCGATGTTCGTTATCGGACTGTGCAATCCGGCCGCTGGTGTCTATCTTCTCATTTTTGCGTCCGGCTATCTCGATTTGGTTAAACGGTTGGGAGTTCTAACAGACGCTCTATCTGTCGATCACGTGATCTTAACTTTGACAGTGGCCCCTCTGCTCTCTGTTTTCATCTGTTTTGGAGTTGTGTACCGCTGCATCATGAAACGGAGTTGGCTTAATCCCAGGCAGCTTGTCTTAGCGGCTCTGGTCGTCGCAGCCATGGTCGGGATCCTTTTACAAGTGTATTTCCGGGGTGGCAACGCTCTGCTGGCGCTCAAGGAGTTCGCGGAAACCGGCGCCTATTTGCCTTTGACCGTTATCGTATGCCTGCTTTTTCCGAACGCGGCTGATGTGCGGCGATTGATTACTTTTTGCCTCTGGGTCTACACGCCAGTCGCGCTGTACGGGATCTGGCAACAATGCTTTGGGTTCAGCGACTTTGAGGTGGATTATTTCAAAAGCGGCTTCACCGGCGTAGGTGTTAGCGCTGCCGATGCTCGACCGTTCTCGACACTGAATTCACCGGAAGCGTTAGGAGTAGTTACGGCCGTCTTGTCAGCTGTTACCGCCTTGGTTCCCCTCAAAGACGGGAAATATGCCAAATGGCAGCCCTTCGCATCCCTGTTGTTTGCGGCAGCATGTTTTGCCACTTTCGCTAGGTCTGCTTGGATTATACTGCCGCTGGCAGTTCTGGTATGGGTGTGTTGTCGAACCAAGTTGGGCGCGATCGCCTTGTATGGAGCAGCGCTCGTTGGTTTTGGCGCCCTCTTGCTCAATGCCGATCCGCTTTTGCGCTCTCTTGAGCAGATCGATAGTTTGCTCCCGCAAGATAATGGTGTGGAAGCACAAGCTTTCCACCTTGGCACTTTTAGCGATCGTTTGATGAGCTTCCGGAACGTTTTGACCAATCCAGAATTTCACACCTGGTTTGGTACCGGGGCTCAAGACTATCAAGACTCATTAGAGCAGTCTTACGACAACGTCGCCCACGAACAGATCGGCCAGACTTTGGTCAGTTTCGGTTTCGTCGGCTTGAGTTTTTTCCTCAGTGTTTTCGTTTTTGGCCTGATTGCCGCACATTGGGCTATCTTCAACCAGTGCGATCCGCCTCGTCGCAGAATGATGTTAGGCTGTTTGAGCGCATTGGTCGCCATTTTATTCAGCGGGATGATCTTTGGCAGCCACTTGGGAGTATTTCCTATCAATGTTTTCTTTGCGCTACTGGCAGGATGTTTTTGTTCCCTGAGTATGAGTAAGGAGTCGCTCTAGTTCACGCCTGCTCTCGTAGGTGCGGTCTTCACGGTTTCTAGGATTTGCTGCAATCCTGCGGTTGCGATCTCGCTCGCACTCAGATCGTTCGCGCGTCGGTAGGCTTTGGCCGCCTCATCGTTTCGACCTTCAAGTTCGAGAAAAGCGCCGTAAAACGCATAGATCTGCCCCAAGTTTGGATCCCAATCAAAAACTCTAGCGAAAAGCCTGTCCGCATTACTGAAATCACCTAACTCGGCGTACGCTAAACCTCCTTTGACTAGGGAGCGTTCATCCATCGGAAAATAAGTCAATCCCTGGTTAAATGCTTCAACCGCCGCGATCAAAAAATCGCGCCTATCGACACCTGTGAGGGTGTTAGCCAGCATCCGCCGCGATTCCGCCAGATAATAAAAGGTATCCGGGTCTTCATTACCGTATTCTTCCGCTCGCCGGGTATGATAAATGGTGACGACGTAAGAATGTTTGAGAAAGGCCAACCGAGCCGCTTCAGCCTCGGATTCCCCACGCCAGTGCCGCAAAATTAGGTTAATCGAAATCAGGCCCAGAACAACTGGCATTGCCCTCCAAATCCAAGTTGGAGGTTCCCGTCCTTGGCTCTCCCAGGGAACCCCGGGGTTTGCCAAAATTCCGAAAAGAAAAGCCACAAACAGCGTATTGCCAGGAATCTGTAAATTGAAATCAAAAATAGAATGTACGGTTAACGCGAGGATCCCGACGGCGGCTCCGACGACTAGTGCAAGCGATGAACTAAGAATCTTTTCGTTTTGCCACAGCCAACGCAGCGTCCAGTGAACGAAGTTCCAGGCGGCCAGGAAATGTGCGGCCAGGAAACAAATAAACAACACCCCAGCCACTATTCCGTATTCAGCTAACAATTGAACGTAGTCATTGTGCGCGTAAACCGGATCGGTCTGGACTGAGGGATCGCGAAACTTGCGGCCGTAAATCAAGTACGTTCCTGCTCCCGTTCCGACTACCGGATCCAAAGCGAACGCATGTATGCCCGCTTGCCAAAGGCGCGGTCGCACATCTCCGGGTTCGATGATCGAACCGAAACGTTTGGTCAAAAGATCGCTGTGGGTGACGAACGTGAATCCTAGCAACAGCGCGACGCCGCCAACACCTGCACCCAGGAAAAGCTGGTGGAACCGAAAATGGCCGACACGGATCAAATGGTAGGCGCCATAGATACAAAGGACAACCAGACCGATGCCCGAACTTAGATAACCACCTCTACTGCCAGTGATCATGATTCCGACAAAACCAGCGCACGCGAAGTAGAGGAAGATGATCCGGAGCCAAGCTTTTCCTCGACCAAATAGCGCGATTGCCAGCAGTAGTAGAGCCAGCGTTTCGAGAAATCCCGCCAGATGGTTGGGGCACACATAAAACCCACTTGCTCGAGATCCATAGTCGGGTCGGACATAATCAAAGGGTAGCCAATTGTTTCCAGAAATGTATTGAGTCAGCCCGACCCAGAGATGGCCGACTTCTAGGAGAAGAAATCCGCCGATCAGGAGTAAGCGGGTTCTTACTTCTGTAAGGAATACAGCGCTAAGAGTATAGGTAATTAGAGCAACGAGGATCAGAAGGAGATTCGAGGTTGCCAGAAACCGCAGCGGAGAAAAAAATCCACGGACCAGGAGATAACCAAAGAAAAGTGTGGTGCACAGAAAAACTGCCCAGTTCGGTAATCGACGCTTAACACGGATAGCAAGCACACTGAGGAGGCCGGCGCCGGCTACCAAAAGATAACCCGGATAAGCGTACGCTGGACGAGTTCCCCCAAGCCGAACTTGGGTCCAGGCGATCCCGCCGAGCAGAAGAGCGCCCATCAAAAGGCTGACGCCAGAAAAAGAAGTTCGATTTTGCAGAAGTTTGGAGGAAAAAATAGATTGAGAGAATTGTAGCTAACATCTCTAGAACGAAGTTCAAGGAGCCACGATCAGCGTGGTCCCTAAGTACTATAGCCGAGGGCCCAGTCGCCAAACTAATGTGCAATGGTTCGCCTGAGGCGGGCATACCCGCCTCCATAGGGCGGCGGTTTGTGTGCATCTAACTAAGAATCCTTTATTGGCGGCCCCGTCAAAGCTACTCACACTATCCGGCTAACGGATGAGCAGCCTGCGGCCAATGAGCAATGAGAATTGAACCTTCCCGAGAGCAATGAACAGCCGAGCGATAGACGTCCAGGGCTTTGTTCATTCGCTCGAACAGGGAAAAATCGCTGCGTTCTTGCGATTGGTCCTCTCGGTCGTAGCCATCATCGCATTAGCTCTGCTCTATCTCCTGCTCCAGTTTCGCGGCCTTTCGACCGCGGCCGGAATAGACCAGGCGCAGATCGCTCGCGAGATATCGCGCGGGAACGGATTTAGTACCAAAAATATCCGCCCTTTGGAAGCCCATCTTCTTCAGCAGGCTTTCGGCGAAGTGCCGGCTGAAAACGTCCCGGACCTTTACCACGCGCCTCTAAACCCAATTCTAAATGCCGGTTTGCTCCATTTACTCTCAGCGCAGCTCGCACAAAAAGTAGACAATAACGATCCGGTTTACCGAGGCGATCGTTTAATTGCCGCGGTTTCGGTACTTTTTTTCTTACTGGCAGTCTTCGTAAATTTTCTTGTCGCTCAATTGCTGTTTGATCGCAAAGTGGCCTTCCTGACAACGGGCCTTTTACTGATAGCCGACCAATTTTGGCAATTTTCGCTCTCCGGGCTTCCCCAGATGTTGCTGCTATTTCTAACTAGCTGTTCTCTTTGGTGTTTGGCCAAAGCAGTAATCTACCGAGTGAACGGTCGGAATCCTTATGTGTGGCTATTGCTTATCGGACTGTTCCAGGGTGCGCTGGCGCTCGCTCACCCAATTACTTTTTGGATTTCCGGAGCCAGCTGGGTGTTCTGCTTTGCTTATTTTCGTCCTCGTCCTCTCGGCGCGGTTTTGCCTGGCCTAGTTTGCTTAGCGTTATTTTCCGTCTGGATCATGCGAGACTTGCAGGTGTCTAAAACGCCGTTTGGGATCAGTCCATTGGCCCTGCTCGACCAGGTCGGACACACCGAAGCCGGTTGGATGCGACTGAATGGTTTTGATACCTCTGAAATTACTCTTCAGGGCTTTCGCGAAAGAGCTATCATTAATTTCAACCAACAGTTCGGTTCGTTCTATGGCTTGCTGGGCGGCTTATCTGTCACTCCATTTTTTTTTGCCGCCCTCCTTTACCGCTTCAAGCGGACGGAAGTTAACAGCTTTAAATGGCTTTTACTTTTGATGTTGCTCGGCGCATTGGCCGGTTCCGTTTTGATTGGTACAAATGCGCTGGCGATCGGCCCGAACCAGACTCTCATTCTGCTGGGCCCGTCGGTGGCCATCTTCGGATTTGCCATGGTTCTTGTCTTTTTGTCCAGGCTCAATCTGGGTCTTGCTCTCTATCGGCACGCTACTTACGCCGCTTTCTTCCTGGTCACTGGATTGCCTGGTGTGTTTGGATTTTTGCTCAGCCGCCCTCGGGTACAGTTTCCGCCTTATGCCCCAGGAGCAATGCAACTAATCGCTGCTTGGACCAAGCCAAACGAGATAGTTGCCTCTGATATGCCTTGGGCGGTCGCTTGGTATTCGGATCGCAAATCACTCTGGCTGCCCTCAACTCGAAATGAATTCTATAAGTACCACGATTTTCAGTCCCTCGGGGCTCCGATCGTCGGATTGTATCTGACGCCAATTTCGCGCGATTCGAATTTCCTGTCAGATATCGCGAATGGTGAGTACAAAGACTGGGCGACGATTCTGCTCAGTCTGCCGCGAGAACCGGACGATTTCCCACTGAAATCAGCCATCGGATTATTGAACAATCGCTGTTTACTCTTCATGGATCGGGCCCGATGGGACGAGGCGAAGGCGAAATAACTCCGCCAGATTTATCTTCAGATCTGGCCCGCCGTGGAGATGCGCCGCCCTTCGCTCTGTCAATACCGCTACTTTTCGTTCAGTTGGAAAGACCTAGCGCCAAATCAGGAGCCGAAGCCAGTAAAGCATTAATTTGGGATTCGTATGGGGATAGATCTGCTATGACAGTGGTACTTCCTTGCCCCAGATAGTTAACCAGGATCGATGTCCCGGCCGGTTGATTTGGCAGCTCGCCAGCTGCATCTAACATGCCCGCTAGGAGCCACTGGCCACCCTCGTGACTGAAGGCTCCGCCACCCGAATCACCAGCGGAAACCGTTGCGCAATTAGCGCGGTCGAAAAAACCAGTATAAAACGATACCGTGTTGCTGATTCCTATCGCTTTCCTTTCAACCAAAGCCGTGCCCCAACGTTCAGGGCCGGGTTGAGGACCGATCCACCTAAAACCGATCCGGTCAGCGAAAAGATCCGTAGACGAGGTCTGGGTCCACGGCTGCCCTTGATCGACCCAGTAACTGCGGTCAGCCTCACGATCCCGCCCGAAACCTATCAAGTACATCTGGCTGCCCTTGACTGGAACTGCATGGGCTAACTTCAGAGGAGTGAGGTTGGGATTTCCATCAATCTGAAATAACAAAATATCGCTGGGAGAACGGTTAGGATTGAGCAATCGATGACCCGAATTCAAAACTGGCGAGTAGCTCGTTCCACCTAGGACGAACAAGCCCAACCCAACGTGATTTGCCGTTAGCACCCATGATTTGCCGTGGCTGTTGCCCAGGAAAATACCTGAGGCACTATTGTTGACTATTCCAACATAACGAAAGGGGAGTCCGGTGCCAGGATCCGTAGTGTTTGTTGTGCCATCCCCAGAGGCAAGGATAACGCCACGAATATCGGAGACTGCAAACCCGAGAAGCAAGACACCACAGGTTAACATCCGCATTTTCAATTTAACTAGCAGCCGTGTTCTTTGCCTTTACGATGTTTATCGCCGGTTCGGCCATAGTACCTATATGCCAGTCGCCAGGACGTGAAGTAGTACCTAAGTACTATTCCAAATGCTTTTGGGAGGCCGGCGGTTGTCCAGGTGCGCGAACGCGCTCGCGCTCCTCGTAAACTGCTTCCACTAACTGCAACAGGGCGGAGTTGTACTCGCTCCTCGTTAAGGCTCGGCCGACACTAAGGCAAAAATTTTTGGGCCGTAGGCTCACAGGATCAATTCGTCCCAGTTGAGAAGCTCCCGAAAGAAATTCAAAAAGCTGTTTCGCCAGGACCGTCGGTTCCGAACTCATCGTCAGCCCGTTGCGACTCTGTCGTAGGATCATCTCCGAGCCGTGATGCGCTGTGAGTAATAAAGGGAGACCCATCGCAGCCGCCTCGATTTCCGCCAGACAGAATCCTTCGAAGAAGGATGGAAATAAAAAAGCGTCGGCCGCAGCGAGACTCTCCTCCGGACGCGAGACCATCGCCGTAAATCGAATCCACCGCGACCAGTCTGACACGTTACGCGACAAATCCTTTTTCAGCCGGCTGAGCGTTGCGGGTTTGCCTCCAATCACTAACAGTTGCGGATTATAGGTTAAGGAACGATTTCCCGCTCGAAGCTGGGCAAGCGCCTCGACGGCCACCCAAAAACCCTTTCGCCGATGATGACCCTGGCTGAGGAAGGCGAAGACAAAGTCCCCCGAACCGAAGTGCAGTTCGGCACGTTTCGGGCTACGAAAACGGTCTACTGTTTCTAAGTTGAACCGCGACTCGTCATACGAATTTGGCAGTACCTTGACCCGTTCCGGTCGGGCGACAACCTTTTGTAGCTCTCGGGCGATGCTCTCCGAAACCGGCAACCAAATAGTGGTACGATTCAAATTAAAATCTTTGGCCGTCCGCCAGTCATCGATCTTGCTAAGCCATAACCCGGCTCGTTCTCGCAGGTTCATTGCTGGAATCTTGCGTGCCTCTCTCAGCCAGACGTGGCTTAGAAACTGGACCGCGCTCATATGCGCATTATAGGGCAGGCCGGGAGTACCGAAGATGACGGCATCCGGGTGTTTAGTGCGAAAATCGCGCACGCTTCTACGCACACGGCCCGCAGACGCCAGCATGCTAAAGAGCTGCCATCCGCGATCAGGTTTCAGCCGTAGGAATTCTACCGGAAGATTCGGTTCGATATTCTCTGCAATTGCGGTGATCCGCCAGCCGGCATCGATAAGAGATGGAACCGCGCAGACCAGATGTTTCATGGTCGGACTCTGTAGAGTGAAGTTAAGATCCACGATACACAAATGCCGTTGTTTGTTGGACCTACTCATTTCGATGCTGGAAACGCGATTTTTCAGCTCTGTTCAAGGATGCCAGTGTGACCGGCAGCGGTACGATCGAGATAGGCGCGAGCGTAGAGCCCGCTTGCAAATAATCCGGGCGAAATACGGCTAACCCAACCAAATGGCTTACTAATATAGCCGGCAAGTGCTCTTAACCACGGCGTTCGGTATATATACGGAAGGACAGCCAGGTTAAATGGTGTTGGGATGATCTCGACCTCCTTGAATCCATTCTCCAAAAAGAACCGGCGAAGGATCTTGGGAGAAAAGAACCGAATGTGCGGATCGGCCCATGGTTTTTTCCGGGCCGTCAAGGGACTCCCTCCCGGATTCAAGAAGCCGGAAATAAGGAACTCACAACGGTGGAACCAATACGCAGCGTTTGGCACGCTAGCAAGGAGTACTCCTTTTGGAGAAAGCACTCTGGCTATTTCCGCGAGCGCAAGATGCGGTTCAATGAGATGTTCGAACACCTCGAAGCAAACGGCAAAGTCACAACAACCATCCGGTAAACTTGTTTTGCCGTCTCCGGTTAGTAACTCCGCACTCAGCCCATGAGCTTGAGCCTGGGCGACGGCGTGAGCCGAAACGTCGAATCCACGGTATTGAATGCCATGGTCTCGGAGGTATATTCCGTAGCGGCCACCAGTACCACAACCATAGTCGAGGCAAAGCGTATTTGACCTAAGGTACGGCGAGAATAAAGCTTCCTCGAGCGTCGATACTTTCCCGGTCTTAGGCGGCCACTCTCGATCTGGATCCCAATACTCCTCGTAATATTTCATTGGGTGATCCCCACTAAAGTAAACAATGTTTAGTGAGCGGAGAAGTCTATCCTTATCCTACCTCAGACGGCTAGAGGACCAGTACCGAAGTGCTATGGAGAATTTCGATCTCTCGGTCGACTTTGGAGTTGTGATGAATGCAACTCAACCGAGGAGCGACACTAAATGAAACGGAACGTGCTTGTACTCGCGACCATCGTGGCCTGCGCTTGCATTGGGACTAAAGCTGGAGCGCAGACCATATCGCTGGGTCTGGCAGAAAGCTTTGCCGTCCTCGGTGCCACGACGGTGACCAACACCGGCCCGACCGTTCTATTCGGCGACCTCGGTCTGTGGCCTGGGACCTCTATCACGGGATTTCCTCCGGGCACAGTGAATGGGACGATCCATATAACAGACACGCTCGCTATGGAGGCCCAGGCGGCCGCGTTGGTCGCCTACAACCAGCTGGCAGGGCTCGTACCCACGACGACTTTGTCGGGCAGCCTGGGCGGGCTCACGCTATTGCCCGGCGTCTATCAAATCACCTCGGCGGCTCAACTCACCGGGACGCTCACCCTCAATGGCAATGGGATGGCCGACCCGCTGTTTGTTTTCCAGATTGGGAGCTCGCTAACAACCGGCTCAGCCTCGTCGGTCGTCGAGACCAACGGCGCTAACTTCAGTAACGTCTACTGGCAGGTCGGCAGTTCGGCGACCCTTGGCACAAACTCACAGTTCAACGGGACCCTCATCGCGAATACCAGCGACACTCTGACCACCGGCGCTACCGTCAACGGCCATATCTTCGCCCTCCATGGGGCCGTGACACTCGACAGCAACATCATCTCGGTCCCCGAGCCCGCCACGGTCGCCCTCCTCTTCTTGGGTCTAGCGTTGGTAGCAGTCGTCAAAGGAAGCGCGATCCACAGAAGCCGGCGTGGCCTGGCTTGAACGGATCCAAGTTCCACCGTCGTGGTTGCACTTTTACCTTTTCTGGAAAAGCGCTGCCAGCCCGTAGGGCTGTTCCTTGGCCTTTTCAGCTGTCGATAGGTTGGCTTCTCGATCCGCCCACCATACCGGGAAGAGCTGACCGACACGTCCAAGCCTTTGTGCAGCGACTAGTCGACGGAGAGTTGAAATTACAAAGAAATAATCATGGTCAATAAACTGGAACCCGTGCTCTAGAAACAAACCCATCAGGCTCTCTCGCGTGTAACCCGGTCGAAAATGACCGGGATTCGGAAAAATCTCCGGAGGGTGCGGAACAGAGATCAGCACAATGCCTCTTGGTGCGATTAGTTCTGCGATGCGGGCAACTGCGGCATTGTCGTCGGCTATATGTTCAAGAACCTGTGTGCAAAGTATCAGGTTAGCACTTCCCGGATCGAGTGCAGCTGACTCAATGGAAGTATTCAGACAGCGGCATTGCTTGAGCTTAGCATAGCGACTCATTAGTCTCTTAAAGTTCGCAGCGTCGGGTTCTACGGCCAGACCTTGTTTGGCAAAACCTCTTTCGACGAGGCGAGCGGACATCTCACCGCTACCCGCTCCCAAATCGACTAAGACATCGTACGGTCCTGGAACCTTTGATAGAAGACTGACAATGCACCGGTATTCGATCCTGTATCGAATGGTATTCGACGTTAAGACATAACGCCTCGCAATTTTCCTAAGAAGTTCAGTTATCTCCTCCAGCCTGTACATACCGCTACTAACAGAATCCTATATTGCCATGCGAATTAGTGCGAACTAATAGGCGAAGGAGGTAATTAGAAGTTTGCCAAGGACCGAGATTCTGAGGTACAACAGCCATGCGCGTTTGTTGTATGCCGGTTCCAACGGTCTCATTAATCTTTGTTTCTGCTAAGTCCCGGAGTAAGTTCTCGGTGATCCTTGCTGTGCTTACCAGCGGACTGTCTCTACTGGCGCTTTTTTTCTGGATTCCATATGCTTACGGGTATGGCGCTCGGCCGGTTTCATTGTTCGATAATGCCATTCCGTTGTGGCTGAGCTTTCCTGAGTGGACGCATGGGATCGCGGTTATTCCCTTGTCGGCCTTGTTGCTCTTTCTCAAACGCAAAGAGCTCAGAATCGTCCCGATTCGCGGATCCTGGATAGGACTTCCTTTGCTGATGGTCAGTGCACTCGCCTATTGCTTTGGCGCCGTCGCAGATTTGCAGTATGTCGGATTTCTAGCGGTACAAAGCTTTTTAGCTGGATTGATTCTCTGGTTCTTAGGGCCCCCTTTTTTTGAAGCACTGTTCTTCATTTGGGCTTTTCTCTTGTTCGCTTGGCCGTTCGTCTTCTTGGACCAATACCTAGGATTTCCTTTACGGCTATTAACGAGTGGGGCAAGCGGAGAGGTTCTCAATTTCATCGGGATCCCGACGCTACAGGAAGGTACCGCTATTCTATCGGCTCCAGACGTGACAGCCGGGCTATCGACCGGTCAAAGATTCGGCGTGGATGTAGCGGACCCCTGCAGCGGTTTACACTCGCTGTTCGCCCTTACCATGGTGTCCGCCCTTTACAGCATTCTGACGCTTCGCCGCTGGTGGCGCATTCTAGTGGTGATTCTAATGGCGCTACCCTTGGCCATCTTCGGCAATCTGTGCCGGATCGTGATGCTGACCATTGGCACGATTCAATTTGGTAGTGCTTTTGCGATCGGTTCGTTGGAGAAACCGACTTGGTTTCATGAGGGAGCCGGCTTTCTCGTTTACGTAGCCGCCTTCGCCGGAGTTTTTTTGATCACGTCGGTGCTGACTAAGCTAAGAGATCTGAAACCAGGGAGTCCACGAATCGAAATGGCGATTCAAACAGGAAGTTTCGACAGCGAACGGAAACCGAGCGACCCAACCGAGAGAACGATTCCGATTCGGCGATCGTTGATGGTAATGGTGCTTACAGTCTTGACTGGTTCACTGGTAGCGGTCGCCAACCGGCCTTGGGGGCACAGCGATACCGGAGTCGATCTGCATTTGCCCGACGTTGTTGATGATTCCCTTGGTTTTGACAGTAGCTTTGAGACCGAGCGCCGGGTTCTCCCAACTGGAACCGAGTTTGCTAAGAAACAATATGTTAGCTCCTCACGGAGCCCAGTGACTTGCGAGATCGTGCTAAGCGGTCCCCAAAAGAGCAGTATCCATCGTGCTCAAATTTGCTTAGTTGGGCAGGGTTGGACGATTCTAAGGGATGAACCGGTTGTCCTCACGTTGTCTGATCGTCGAACGCAAAGGATCCGATTCTTGACCTTGTCGCGCGTCCAAGACGGCACACGCATATTTGGCTATTACCTCTATTGGTTTGTAGGAGCTGACCGGACTACAGACGATACATTCGCTCGAATTTTCCTGACTAGCTGGGATCTCTTAACGCGTGGGGTGAACCATCGTTGGGCTTATGTGATGGTCGATAGTCTCCTGGCGCCGGATTTGGCTGATTCGGAGGAAGCCAAACAAGCGCTGATTAAACGACTCACGAAGTTCGCTGCTGATATCATTCCGATCATTCAGAAGCCTGAATCGCCGGCGAATCGTTAGCGATTTGTCGGCGATTCACAGTCTCTTGCTTGAACCTCGCCTACGATGTTGATCGCTCACGGAGAATTGCTACCATCTCATTTCCAAGAAACCATGGATCTAAGTCAACCCGATTTCAATTCTGGGAAGATCGTTCTGGAAATTGGTAATGAAAGTCTGGTTTCCTGCGGGAGAGAAACTTATGTCAAATTTATCGATACCAGATTCTTTAGTCTGCGTACCTCCGGTCAAACAATCCTGAAAGCGGCGTTCACGCTACTAACTGAGATTAGCCGTCCCGAATACCGGCTGATAGTGTGCCGGGCTTTCGCCCGATTTCTCTGGAACAAAGAGCTATCCTGGATAACGAACATTCTGCGATGGCTAATGCGGCATTTTCTGGTCTTCTGCCTAACCAGGCGCCCGCGCCACGCGAAGCTCGTAGTCGTCGACCTGTGGGATGAACTGACGATCGATCACCGTGATCTCTGGCTATTGAAGCGATGCGATCTCTATTTTAAGCGAGAGCTCGCTCAGAACGTCTGGACTACTTTGCAGCGAGTTCAACCTCCTCATACCACCTATCAAATAGCAACGAGAAATCTGCCATTCTTGAAGTTGACGAACAAGTTTCGGACATTCTCCATTGGCGTTTCTCCGGAGCGTTTGGCTCGATTCCACGAAAATGTTATTGGCAGCCTTGAATCGATGACCAAATATCATGACATCTTTTTTGCGGGCACAACGGTATATTCCACGGTCCGAGAGGAAGGTATCCGCCGGCTGCTAAAATTGCGGGCGGAAGGTTACGCCGTGTATATTCCAGAAGAACGAATCTCGCAGCGAGAATTCGATCAAGCACTGTCTGCTTCCTGGCTGGTCTGGTCTCCGGAGGGCTGTGGTTGGGATTGTTACCGGCACTATGAGGCCTGTCTCGCAGGTTCAGTCCCGGTTATCAATTACCCGTCAACTCGACGGTACGCTCCTCTGTTGGATGGGGTTCATTGCTTTTACTACGCCATGGAAGGAGACGATCTACTGCAAAAGGTCAAGGGTGCCCTTGTCAACAAAGCCCGGTTGACGGAAATGGCGCAAGCTGCCCGGAAACATGTGCTTGAATACCATACCTGTGAGCACCTCGGAGCCTATATCCTTAGCGAACTTCAGTTTGATCTAGGATCAGAAATAACAATAGCCGCAAGAGAACAGAGCGTGGCAACGCCGGAACACCCGCGATTTCACGCCAGTGAACGCGAATAGATATCGATTTCATTCGCATCAATTAGCGTATTGAGCTGCCCCTGCGGCGAATGCTCTCGGAGGATTTTCCGTCCAATGGCGAGAGGACAAGGAGTACACCCAACGAAAGAGAACGGCGCCGCGCTGCCGCAGCTAATGTTCCCTTCCGTTTTTGGGGCAGCTAACGCAACGAATGCCTCTCTTTTTATCCTGTCATCCACAACTTTCGGTTACAGCTCGAACGTCCGGAGCACTTACGCACTAGCTGAACGATTCGATTGCCTCTAGCGACCACCCGCCGTGATCGGGGTCGTAGTGGAGACCAGACCAACTTCGTTTGGAGGCAAAACCACTGCCGGCGGAATTATATATGGCCCGTTCTCCGTCGGTTGAGGGATGGCTTCCTTTTCGTCGAGCTGCTTCTCCGCTACCTGTTTACCCCCATCATTCAAGATCTCTGCGAGATTTGGGTATTCCGAAGCCGCGGCTACCAGCAGCGTTTCCGTGCAATTATCAGACGCGACTTCGTGGCCGTTGCGGTTTACGGTAGTTTCTTCATTGCGCGGAGCTGCGCGGATCGCAGCTCGGGTGATGGCCAATACTTCAACCGCGGATGGGGTAGGAGCAAGTTGTCGGAGAGCCGCCCGAAGTACAGCTTCAGCAGCAGCGCAATCTATTGCCCGCTGTACTGCAGCCTTCGTAATCAGCGGAGCCATCGGACGACTTTCCTTCACCGCCTCAGTTACAGCCTGGACCAACGGAGCTCGGGGAATCTTGGCCGCAGCCCGAAGCTCTTTGGGTAACTTGGCGACCAGCAGGTCATCTCCGGGAGTGGCCAGGGCAGCAACCAGAACCAAGAATTGTACACAGCAGATGGAAACGACGAGCTTAGTCATTGGCGTAATCGAATGAATCCCAATGTCTATAGCACCTTAACTGCTCGACGCGTATAGTACTGTCGGCTATCGACAGGCGATTTGCGGTAGTACTCAAGTACTATCACCCAATGCTGACGCATCTAGCCCAGAGGTACTATTGCCGCCAAGGAGCGAGCGGAGTAAAACAACTCCCTATATCGCCGGTAGCCGTCCGGGCGCACCTCCGTTTATCCCGATAAAGACCGCGATCGTGCGGATCAGTGGAAGAACAAAGTGTCATGTGTAAAATCGTATGGGCGTCTGGACCATGAAAAAGCCTCTAATCCTCGTCTGGTTCGCCACCTTCGTCTTAATCACTGACCAGGCCTCCTTTGCACAACAGCGGAACGTCCAATGCGTCGTCGTCGACGGACAGGCGGCGCCACATCAGGAATCGAAGGTCATCTGGATCAATCGGAATCCCATTCTGGTTCAAACCACCATTTTGAGCCGAGACGGTCTGCAGCAGAGCAGTGCATCCTCTGGCGGACAACCCTTTGCCGGTGCAGTCGACTGGAAGATGAACATCACGACCACGGTCTTCTGGGTAGGTGAACGGGCAACCGCTCACAATCCGGTTCCCAACGACAAAAGCGCCTGGGATGGAGGTTGGCTTTCGAGCTATGGTGGGTACGACGACCCGGCCCCGGGGACTCGGGCGAATTTTATTCCAGCCGATTTTCTTCCCCGGCAAAATCCATTTTATATCGCTCTGCCTTACAATGACGTCGCGAACCGTCACACCAAACCGGAAGTCGCGCAGGTAATTCCGTGGTTTCGAAGCTCCTTCGTTCGAGATGGCCAATCTATCTGCAGAGGCGAATGGGTTGCCATTCGGCATGGGCACAGGGTTTGTTACGCCCAATGGGAAGATGTTGGCCCATTCGCTACGGATGATTGGCAATATGTTTTCGGGCACGAGCGTCCACATCCCAATCCAAATCGCAATGCTGGATTGGATGTTTCGCCGGCGGTGCGAGACTACTTAGGTCTGGCCGGTGTAGACTTGTGTGACTGGAAGTTCGTTACTTTCGATCAGATACCAGCAGGTCCTTGGGCGATATACGGAACTAACAATACGTTTGTTCAGCTTCGGCACCGAAAGGTAAACTCCTTTATAGGCAAAACTGCATCTCGTGAATAGTCCATCCGGACGAGCTACGCGCTAGCTCGGCGTTCTCTGGCGAAGCACGGCTGAAAGACGTGCTGCCAAAATCGGATCTTCGTGATCTGAAATTGAGCGAGTCATTTTTTGAGCAACTCCGCCGGTGGCTTCCGCTCTTCGGACAGCCAAAAAAGCCTTATCAAAGTTTCTCGCGGCCGGCCCAGTGCGCCCTGTCCAAATGTTAACGTCGCCGAATTCCATGCAATTTGCAGTGCGAGGTGAACCTGGCTTCGTTCCTGCGAGTCGTGCTAACTAACTCCAGCACAAAGTCACGGTCAGCCGCCGCGACGACCGAAGGCAACTGGCGCTGGCCGCCAAATATTAACAAAATGTTAATATTCGGTTCCAAGGCGATTGGCCTTCTTATTCAAAGCCAAGACGGTTACGCCGAATGGATGTTCCATGGACTCAAGTGGACGGCTTCGGCCCGATCTTCGGATTCAGCGAAACTCGAAGGAGAAAAAGAATTATTGTATTAAGATGAGACTATCCCCCCGAGAGAACTCTAATGCGAGGACGCGCCTCTACTGCGTCAGGAATTGACTCAAATGCGAGGCCGCAGCGCTGAATTGACTTTCCTCAAGAGAATATTTTGTAGATTCCTAATGTGCATTATGAATTGTTATCGAGTGATATTCTAATTCGCTACATTGTATGTTCCCGCTCCGGTTACTCAATGGTCTACGGAGCCTCGAACGGAATCGACGCCAATGCGAAAACGTTCTGAATTGATTCTGGAGCTTGTGGAGAGTGGGTTCGCCACGTCCTACAAAGATCTCGCGAAATCGCTTGGCGTTTCGCCGATGACCATTCGCCGGGATTGTGAGGAACTGGCTCGCGCCGGAAAGATCATCAGAACCGTTGGCGGGATACTACCGGCCGACCCGATGCTCGAATTCTACGAAAAGACCACGGACGAGCGGATTGGTGTCAACACCATAGAAAAGCACGCGATCGCAAGAAAGGCTCTAGAGTTAATCAAGCCACCGTGCACTATTTTCATTGACGGTAGCACAACCGGGCTAGCGCTTGCTAAGCTCATTGACAAAGATCTCAGAGATCTGACAATTGTTACCCACTCGCTTCTAATCTGCCTAGCCCTGAAGTCAGGACTCAACACGACGATCTGCGCTGGCGGTGAATTTGAACCCAGAAGCCTCTGCCTTGTTGGATCTGAGACCGAAAGATTCGCCAGATCGATATTCATTGATATTGCTTTCGTCTCTGCGACAGGATTTCTACCCACCGAAGGCACCTTCGAGTCGGCACCTGCTACGTTTCGCATCAAACAAGAAGTAGCGGGTCAAGCATCAGAACTGGTCTTGCTAGTGGATCATAGGAAATTTGGTCGACGAGCATTGAGCAAAGTACTGGACTTAACGCAAATTAGTCATGTCGTCACAGATGATCAGGTCTCGGAGGAATACGTCGCTATTTTGCGTGAGGCCGGCATCAAAGTAACTGTTGCCCTCCGTCCACAAGACACATTTGGCCGCGGTCTTTGAATTACTGAATTTCTGGTTGCTATTTGCACCGCGGAATTCCGGACCCGAGCCGGTTCGACAGACGCTCCTGCCTAACGGATTGCGCTAGTTTGATAGCCGTGGGCACCGAGTTGCGCCGCTAACGATTTCCAGAAGAGATTACCATTCTCAAATGTGAAATATTCACAGCCTTTGAGACGAAAGTGAGACAGATGGTTACAATTTAGTAATAAATATGTGAGCTCATTGTCATTTTCGCTGTCGGTCTGACCTACTTAATTACTAAATTTCTGGCTGTTCTTTGCATGGCAGAATTCTGGACATGAGCCGGTTTGGAAGGCGCTTTCACCTAACGTATTGGCTAGATTGATGGGGGTGGGCACCGAGTTGTGCCGCTACGATTCGAAGAGAGATTAGCATTCTCAACCGTGAGATATTCACAGAATTTGAGAAGAAGTTGAGATGGTAGTGTTACCATCTTAGCGACAAGTATGTGAACTCATTCTCATTCTCATTCTCGCTGTTTCTGACATAATGAGGACACATCAATTCTAGGAAGCTGGGCTGCCGGACGACATAGAACTATCAACCGTTAAGCCGTGAAAGTTACTTAGCGCTAATCGCAATAAATCGGCGTCTTCTAACTACTATCGATTTTCTTAAAATTCCTTTTGTTGTTGCCATATTCGGATGAGTCTTATAAGAATCATTACCCGAGCAGTAAAACCATCTAACAGGAGGAGCTTCCTATATGTCCACGGCGCGAATCTCAACGAAAATAGCACCGTTGACATCTCTTCCTTCCGTCTCGGCCCGGGTGGAGAATGTCACGTGCGTCTCTCCCGGAGTCTACTTGATCCAGGTCGGCAGGCGATTTTCCGAGCCCGCCACTAATAGTAAAAGGCTCATAGCTCAAGTTCGACAGCCTCAGATTTTTTCGGAACATCGATCGCGGCTTTGCTTAGTCCACGTGAGTTTGGGAGCCCTCAAACTCGAAGTGGGTGATGACGTGGAGATTGAACCAGACATGGTGTGTTTAAAAGGGGATGTTTCGATTTAATTTTCGCTCTCGAAACAAGCAGTCCGTTTTTTTGACTGGTCGCAGTCGGGGACCGCAGAGAATCGCAAGCATAAGAAGGAATAGCGTGAGTGAGAACTGAGATGTCTGATCAGCGGTTGTCCGCTTCTCATTGGTCGACGATCAACCAGGCGCTGGAAGTGTTAAATATCCCTTGGGATAGCGCGGTTTCCTTTTGCTTCGGCTTGTCTGGGCTCCTAAAAGTGGTGGTTGAGGCCGGAGCCACTAGAATCGGATGCAGTGATCTGATTCTGGGAGAGCGAAAAACCGTTTTGGCCGAAGGCAGCCTGGATCTGCACCGAGAAGCGCTGGCGTTATTGGATCAGAAGATAGCCCAGTGTGCCAAGCCGCCTTTAAATTGGAACCGGGCCAAGCCGGTTGAACGCGGGTTCTTGGTCGATACGAACCAATGGGAGCAAGAAAGCCCGTATAGCGCTCTGAATAAAGTCCTGCCGCTTGGCCCTGACCTGGGCGCACTGGTCGCACTCTGGCAGCCACCGATCTTGATTGACCTTTTTATCGCGCCAGGTAATGGCGGAAAGTTTCTAGTTCATCAGCAACAGACGTTCAATGTGCTGATGCAGCATCTGGGAGAAATCTGCCGGCGCGTTTGGGCTCGGACTACCGCTCCCAATACTGAAGGGCTCTGTCGACGCATTCAGCAAAAAGGGGTTACGGCTCGGGAAGCGGAGGTACTTTCTTGGGTTCTCCAAGGTAAGAGCAACCACGAAATCGCGCTAATCATGGATATTAGCGTGCAAACCGTAAAAAACCATCTGCGGAGCGCGTATCCCAAGTTGGGCGTCGAGAATCGCACCTCTGCTATAACCAGTTTCTTGACCTCTCCATGAAGGCTATCCCCCACTCGACTCGCAATCGCACCAGCAAACTTACGCTGATTCAAATCAATGGCACTTCGAAGGAAGATCACGAGCCGGAATTCTCGAACGCTTCTTACCATAATGGTAATGGTGAACATTCCGCCGGATCGGACTGCTCCAAAGGCTTCGAATTTGATCCCGAACTCTTAAGCGGCACTATCGCCTATCAGTCTGCTTTGGTTTCGCTGGCTCTCCGAGTAGCACTTCCTTACATGACCAGCAAAGTGCTCGATCAACTCGAGCTCTGCACCTTTAAGCACGCTAAAGCCTCGTACTTCGCCGAAGCTTACGAATATGAGCTTGATTTCGATCGAGTTCTATTGCGCGCCGCCGGCCGCCCTATTCTCTGGGAGATGATACGGACTCTCCATGTTCAAGGGACTCCTTGGGCATACATCTACTATGTGACACTACATAACAAGGCGCTGGTTACTACCAATCTCTATGGAATAGTCGGATCGATTCGCGACGGAGCCGTGCTTCAGGCTGTTCATGCCGCCCTTACTCTCCGTGCCGCTGCCGCTCAAGCAATTATCTCCTATCTAAAGAGCTGTCTCGGCTAATTCTTTAGAAGGACAGAATAGTACTTCAGTACTCCCAGAGCACAACTATTTCGGGTCCGAAGTACTACAGACGGCAAGGGGGTGAAAATTGTAAAAGGGAAGAACAGTGATGAGAGCGAAGGTTTGCCTGAGTTCGATGGTCTTGACTCTAATACTCCTGGTTTGGACAGGTACTGGCAGCGCTATCGAAGGTGCCACTCAACCTATTAGTAGGTGGGGTTGGCAACTGGCCTTTCCAAGCGCGCTAGCAATTGGCGGTATCGCCCTGGTGGGCGTGCTATTGCTCCGACATCGCCTTCGCCATCGATGATTACCTGGCACCATGAGTAATTTTGGCAAACTCTTTATCGCCTGGGGGATTCTAGTTCTCATCGCTGAACGGTCGCACGCCCAGGGAACCGCGGTCACCCGTCCCAGTAGCAGTACCCTGTTTCGACCGTACAGCGATGTCGTAGAGGGCACGTTCACCTCTCTGCCTTTTCAGATATCAGCCTACGGTTCGGTCGGTTATGACGACAACATTTTTACATCTCACGATAACCGCCGTGGTAGCGGGTTCGATGCCCTTGGTCTGGACCTAGCGACCCACATCGGAAATGCGAGGACCCAATTAGACGCGGATCTACAGGCAGGGTTCATCGATTACTGGGACCGGCCGGGCGGTTCCGTCGATCCTGATATTGCGCTTAACTTAAATTTTACTTATCAAATAAGTCCTCGTCTGCTTGTAGGAATCAGTTCCTCTACGGTCTATCAGGCCCAACCCTCATTTTCGCTCGGGGTCGGTACTGTAAATGTAGTGGGAAATTATCTTTATACCTCGAATGTTTTCTCACTCGCCTATCAATGGACCCATCGGTTCTCGACGCTGACCAGCTATACCATCAACGCCCTTTACTATGACGACGCTGCCATAGGGACCACTCAGAACCGCTTAGAGCACGTTTTTGCGCAACAGTTTCGTTTCCTGGTCTTGCCCGCGATTTTGGCGGTGGCAGAGTATCGGTTCGCCTACGAACAATACCTCAGCACTAATTTCGATTCTTATTCGAACTTTCTCTTAGGCGGAGCGGACGTTGTGCTCGGACCACGTCTGCTGTTTACTTTTAGAGTCGGGGCCGAATTGCGAACCGAACTTTTCGCCGGAGGTGAAGATCAAACTTACCCGTATTTTGAGTCGAGCCTCGGGTACGCCTATCAGCCTAATTCTTATATCCAGTGGTATAACCGGTTTGGTCTGGAGCAATCCGACCTTACAATCGGTGGAGTTAAGAAGGTCTACCGGACCGGAATCAGAGTGCTGCATTCGTTCGGAGCGAAGCTAAAGTTAACGGTGGGAGCTTTCTATTCCCACAACCAATACGATCAGCCGTTTTCTTTTAATGAGAACGATCTGGATATCAGCGTCGGAGCTAACTACCAAATTACCCGCGCCCTCGCTCTCCAGGCCGGTTATACCTTCACCCGTGTTTTCTCTGAAGTCGTCACCCAGGACTACTACCGAAACAGAGTGTTCGTCGGGTTGAACTATGCTTTCTAACAAGAAACAAGTATTCCTACACCGGCACACTGTGAGCTGAAAATCGACAGATCTTTATGGATTTTCGTCAAGATGTAACACTTCATCTCCTCGACTATTGGCGCGTAGTTCGAATCCGTCTTGGTCTAGTAGTAGTCATTTTTGCGCTGGTGCTCCTTACCACCGGCGTGTTCACTTATTTCACGCCGCGGCAATACCGGTCTTTCGCCACGATCGAGGTGGCCCAAAATATGACTCCGGTTCGGATCTTCGATGTTCAAGGCGGAGCGGAAACGGGCTACAGCGATCCCCGATTTAGCCAGACCCAATTCCAAATCATCTTGCGAAAAGGTGTTCTCTACCCAGTGATCGACCGGTTAAATCTTCAAGCTCGTTGGGGGACTCGAGGAGAGCCCTTACTAAGGGAGACAACTTATGATCGGTTGCGCGCAATGGTGTCACTCGAAGAAGTCAGAAATACCAATTTAATCCAAATAGACGTTTATAATACCGACCCGGCAGAGGCCGCATTGCTCGCCAATACGATCGCCGATGTGTATATGCAGCAGCGGATCGAGGAGCAGCAAGGTCTAGTCTCGAAGGGTCTCGACCAGCTACGAGATGAGGTAAAGCAGAAGGAACAGGCCGTCAGCGAGGCTTATGCGGAAGCATCGAAGCTACGCACGGAAGGCAACATTACCGATCCTAATCCCGACAGCTTGGACGGCGGCGGCCGAGTGGAGGATTCCAGCGTGATGTCCAATCAGGAAAAGGTGAACGACAGGCGGTCCGAGATAGCAACACTGAGAAGTCGAGTCGACCAGCTGGATAAGCTCAAAGGGGAAGATCTTATGCGGGTGGCTGGACAACTGAACCTGAACGACCCGATCATCGTGGGAAAGTTACCCTTGTACCAAAATGCACAGGCGCAAAAAGGCAAGCTGCTAAAATCCGGCTTGGGGAGCAATCATCCGGATGTGAAAGCCGTACAGGCGGAAATAGACATAATTGGCGAACAACTAAAACAACAGATCGACAGCATCCGGAAAGGGTTTATGACTCAGCTCGCGATCGCGGAAGATTCGCTTAAGGCGACGGAGACAAACCTCCAGACCAGCCAGACTGATCAGCAATCAATGAAGACCGCCAGCGCTCGCTACGTAGATGCAAAATATAGGTACATCCAAGAGCGGAAACTGCTAGAGCTGGCAAAAACCCGGCTCAGTACGGAGTCAATGGAACGGACGATGCCACAGAAACCGGCGTTCGTTCGCGATGCGGCTGAACCGGCCCTGTTTCCGAGTCGCCCGAAGGTCTTCATCAATTTACTGCTTGGCGCAGCCGCCGGTATTCTATTGGGAGTTGCCGCGGCGTTCTTTCTTGAGTACCTCGACACCAGCGTCAAGACGATGGACGAAATCGAGAAGTACCTTGATCTGTCCGTCCTGGCCGTTATTCCGAAAGGGGTTCACGCTCTGACAAGCGCTGAAGAAGAAGAAGCCGAACCTTACCGAATTCTAAAAACCAATATCGATTTTATCCGCAAAAAGATCAACTCGACTGCATTCAGCGTGATCAGTGGTGGAGCCGGGGAAGGCAAGTCGACGACCGTGTGCAATTTGGCAAGCGCCTGGGCGGCAGCTGGACAACGCGTGCTCATTGTGGATGCGGACATGCGCCGTCCCTCTCAACACCGCATTTTTGAAGTGGATAACCGCACCGGCCTTGGCAACTATCTCAAAAGTAATGCTTTATTGGACGAGATCGTTAGTCCAACCACGATTAGCAACCTCTATCTGATACCGGCCGGACCGGCCTCGGTCGACGTCTTGAGTCTTCTGAATTCACCAGCGATGTCTCATCTTATCGCGGTGGCGAAGGAGAGATTTGACGTCGTGATTTTCGATTGCCCGCCCTTATTGGGGGTAAGCGATGCCTCGATTATTTGCGGTTTAGTCGATGCTTCGATCATGGTTATCCACCATCGGCGATTCCCGCGAGCGATGCTTTTACGCGTGAAGAAGGCCATTGCCAACGTCGGAGGTCATATTTTGGGTGTTGTCCTAAACAATGTCGATGTCCGTCTCGACCCCAACTACCAGTATTACACGAGCTATAGCCAATACTATCGGCCCGATAACCAACAGAATAACCCCAGGGTAGTTCGATCCGGCGCCGGAATTGAACCTTCTTCCAATGGCGACGCGTACTAGAATTTTTCCCGGACTGACCGTTTGGGCATTTATTTTCTTTGGCCCTACTAACATGGTGCTGGCAGACGCGACTCTACGTCCCGGCGACCAAATTGAGCTAAAGCTCGGTGGCGTCCCAGCGTCCGAGACGACGACGGTGAGCGGGCTTTACTCGATTGATGGCGAAGGGGCGATAAACCTACCCTTTATCGGGCGAGTGAAAATTGCAGGGTTAACTTCCGGCATAGCCCAGTCCACGATAGAAGGGGTCTATCGAAATCAAAACATCTATACTCAACCAAACGTTGTAATTACTATGCAAGCGCAAGCGCGCTTCGTGAACGTGGGCGGAGAGGTGAAAGCGCCGCAACGTGTTCCATTTACTGCAGACTTGACGGTGCTGGGCTCCATCAACGCCGCTGGAGGATTCTCGCCCTTTGCCGACCAGCGAAAGGTCCGGTTACTTCGGGGTAACGAAGTGCGCGTCATTGATGTAAAAAAGCTCCGGGCGGAGCCCTCACTTGATTTGCAATTGGAGCCAGGCGACCGGATCGAAGTTCCCCAGTCCATCTTCTAGATATCTATGATCGTAGACGCGACCGTTATCATCGGCAGGGCAAAGTGTTAAGCGTCTTACTCATTGCCAACCACGCGTTCGATAAACAGCAAGGCATGATCCGGGTTGCCGATTACTTGCATCCGGCTTGGAATCAATCGGCCCTGCAAACGCAAGTGGCTCGTCCACGGGTTTGTTTTTGGGCGAATTCTGCCGAATCGAGAATCTCTTACCAAATGGTTAGCCTACTTCGGTAAATTCTTTCTTTTCCCTCTCCCCCTGATTCAGCGAGCTCGTGGCTTCGCGTTAGTAAATATCATCTTCGTAGAATTCGCGCTAGAGCTTCGCTTTGGCCAGCTCTGCCAAACGCCCGACCAAGTAGTTCCTTAGTACCATGGCGCAATAAGAAAAGGAGATGTAATAACGGCGGGAATATCAGCGCCGAGGATGGTGGAGTTCTGGCGGTGGTTGATTTGCTATGGCCAACAATCAAATCACGCTTTGCAGGTGCTCTTCTAACGGTAGCTCTCCTGAATCTTATAACCGCGAGATCATTCGGTAGTGAGCAGATCCGCGTCCATCTCCCGTAAGCCGAGAGTAGAAAGATCGCGTGGGATAATCGATTCCCAGGCTGGCCGCGCCGAGACTCAGAAGCACCCTCCATTACATGGCTGGCAGGCTATTCGCGCGAATTTCACCAACGCCTTCACGTTAGGGAGCGGAAAATCTAAAGTTAAGCAACCCTGGATGCTTGGACCCAGGCAAGAGATCGACCTTCAGTTTAATCAGGTGATCGATGCGGGTCTTTTGGTTCTCTCACTATGGGCCGCACACACGCTTAGACGGTATCTTTTCGAAGTCTGTCCAGGGATTCCGGAAATCGAGCCGTTCAAAGCCTTCACCTGGCTCATCGTCATCATCATGCCATTTGGACCGCTATTTCTTGATCTAAACGGCTTTTATCATTTTCCGCTTCAGAAGAATATTTTGAAATCGATCAGTCAGATCGCGCCGGCGCTACTTTGGCTGGCCGTCCTGATTACCGCCTGCACGGTATTTTTCAAGCTGAACGTTAATAGTCGCTCGGTTTTGATTCTGTTCGGATTCATTGGACTTCTTCTCTTATTGGTAAAGGAGCGGCTGGTTCTGGTTTATCTCCGCGAGCGCGTTGCGCGCGGCGACTACAAAGAACGTGTGGTGGTCGCCGGTTCCGCTGAAGAGATGGAAATCTTTTCTCCACTCCTGAGCGAAGATCACCTCGCACAAATTGAAATCGTCCAGGTCATCGATATCGCACGACAGCCAATCGCGGACCTAGCCCGGGCGCTGCACCGCCATTCAGTGGGGCGCGTGATTTTCTTAGCCTCACGTGCAGAGCTGAATCGGGTCGAGGAAGCAATTGGAGCCTGTGAAATCGAAGGAGTTGAGGCGTGGTTGGTCGCAGATTTCATCCGGACCTCTATCGCGCGTCCAGTCTTCGATCTCTTTGGATCACAGCCGATGCTGGTGTTTCGATCCACTCCGGATGTGTCCTGGTCTCTTTTGATCAAACGGTGCAGCGACCTAGTCGGGTCGTTGATGGGGCTTATAATCTTGGCGCCGTTATTGGTGCTAGTCGCAGTCTTGATTCGAATCACCTCGCCCGGTCCGGCGATCTTCGCTCAGACCCGTTGCGGCAAACACGGTAGGTCCTTCAAAATGTTCAAGTTTCGATCAATGCATTCAGACGCTGAGCAGCGACGGCAGGAACTCGAGCAATTCAATCAGATGAGCGGCCCAGTCTTCAAATTGGAGAATGACCCAAGGATTACACGTCTTGGGAGCTGGCTGCGTAGATACAGCATAGACGAGTTACCGCAGCTTCTTAACGTTTTTATGGGCCAAATGAGCCTGGTCGGACCACGTCCGCTACCAATTTACGAGGTAGAAAATTTCGAGAATCCGGCTCAACGGCGACGTTTAAGCGTGAAACCCGGGATTACCTGCTTATGGCAGATTTCCGGACGGAGCGATATCAGAGATTTCGCAACGTGGGTTAAGCTCGATTTGGAGTACATCGATAACTGGTCAATTTGGCTGGATTTTAAAATTCTTCTTTTAACTATTCCGGCGGCTTTATGCAGTCTCGGGGCCAAGTGAGCTTGGCCCGAACCAGCGCGGGGCCTAAGCATGAAACTTTCTGTTGATCTCCTCATTGTTGGAGCTGGATTCTCCGGTGCAGTGCTAGCGGAACGCTTTGCCCGGGTTCTGGGTAAGCGGTCGCTGGTCATCGATCGACGAGCTCATATTGCGGGGAACGCGTACGATGGCTTCGATGCAGCGGGCGTACGCATACAGAAGTACGGTCCGCATTATTTCCGGACGAATTCCGACCGCGTCCGTGATTACCTCAGCCAATTTACGGAGTGGCGGCCGGTCGAATATAAAATTCTCTCTTATACGGATGGAAAATTATGGAATTTTCCCATCAATCTTAACACGTACGAACAATTGGTTGGACACACGGCCACGACTGAGGAGATGGAAGCTGCGCTCGCTCGGTGGCGGGTACCCATTTCCCAACCTCAAAACTCTGAAGAAGTGATTGTTTCTCAGGTTGGCTATCAACTCTATGAAAAGTTTTTCAAGAACTATACCCGGAAACAGTGGCGCCGGGATCCTTCCGAGTTGGCTCCGAGCGTTTGTGGGCGGATCCCGATTCGAACCAACCGCGACGACCGGTATCTAGACGAAAAATTCCAGGCTTTGCCGAAAGCTGGGTACACACCTTTGATCGCGGGGATTCTGGACCATCCAAAGATCGAGGTACAGCTCGGCGCCGATTTTCGGGAAGTGGCTCAGACAGTTAACTACCAACGTCTAATCTACACGGGCCCAATTGATGAGTATTTCAGCTGGCGATTCGGGCCGCTTCCTTATCGATCATTGCGTTTCGAACCTGAAACGCTCCAACAAGCATTCTATCAACCAGCCGTACAGGTAAATTACCCGAACGATTTCGAATTCACGCGAATTGTGGAGGCGAAACATATCACCGGACAACAGATTCCGGTCACCACGATCGTTCGAGAATACCCAGCTGACTTTGGCAGAGGAAAAGAGCCGTTTTATCCACTGCCGACCGAGGAAGCAAGAACGCTTTATCGGCGATACCAGCAATTGGCTCATCGGGAAACGCGCGTAAGCTTCGTCGGCCGGCTTGCCAATTATCGCTACTTCAACATGGATCAAGTCATTGCTATGGCTTTGGCAGAGTTCCAACAATTGACCGGCACTAGAAGTGTCAAAACTGAGGCGTTCTGTGGTTAAAATCGCCCTCTTCAAGCCGCTCGTCCATCTTGTGGTCCGGCTCTTTGGCATGCGGGTGCACGACGTGGGAACAGGCGCTGATCTTGGCAAATACCTGTTCATTCCTTGGCGAGGCCGAATCGTCTTGATTGGCTTGGGCAACGCTCATGCCCAGGCTTTTCAGCCAGCTTTTCTCCCGCAAGCCCGGGCTAGTTACGCGTCGCAGGTTCTCGGTTTTAAGCAACATAGTCCGCCTGATTTTGCAAACATTCGAGCAACAACAATCCACACCCCAATCCGAAAGCATTGTGATTCAAAAAACAAAGGCTCGGTTGGATACAAATAATTGTTCAACCTCTCCTACTCACCTATTCGACGCTAATGACTGGTACTCTAGCGGTTCTCATCACGCACCAAGAACCGTCCGCCGCAGCCACAATGCTGCGTTACTGGATTGGCGTTGAGGATTGCGACCTGCTCGTCGCTTACGGTGGTCCACAACGCTACTTTCCGGAGATCGATCATGAACCGAAGCTTTTCATCTCGGGTTCTAGACTGAGAACGCGAGATCATCTGCGAGAACACCAGAGCTTCACGGAGCTGGTGCGCGCGGTCTCAGCCAAGATTCGCGGCCTCCCCTACTCGCACATTTGGCTCATGGAATACGATCATTTGCCGGTCACCCGAAACACTGTCCGACAGATCCAAAGCTTTGCCGAGGCGGAGGGTGCGGATGTGCTGGGTTTTCAGGTAAAGCGCCTCGACAACACGCATTCGCCCCACTACCTAAGCCACACATTCGATCCGGAGTTCCATGCTTTCTGGAGTGAGGTTAGCCGGCGCGAAGATCGTGCGGTTGTGCTTTCAATGATAGGGACCGGCTCACTCTGGCGACGAGAAGTCTTCGATGAAGTCGCCCAATACGAAGAGCCGACGCCGATTTATCTGGAGATTTATTTACCGACACTTGCTCACCATCTCGGTTATCGGGTACGCGATTTTGGTGAACAAAATCGTTTCGTTAGCAGTTTACCAAAGCCGTATTTCAATCTGGCGTGGGCGCAGGAGCAAGGCGCCTGGACGATTCATCCTTTGAAAACCGCGTGGGAGGTAGACCGCATTTCACCACTGAGACACAGAGTGGGCAGAGATCAATCATTTGCTCCTTTTTAAGTTTACCCTTCGTGTGCTCTGTGTCTCTGTGGTAAAAAGTCTGCGGATAGCTGCGAGCCTGTCATTGGTTAACTGATCGAAATCGAAGGATTGGCACCGCTTCAGGCCTTGTTCCCGGAGCTGGCTGCAAAGTTGGTCGCCGGTCAGCAGACTTTCCAACATCACCGCGGTTGCGCTCGTATCGCCAAAGTTCGTTATCGCGGCAGCGCCCGCGGCTACTTCCTGCATAATCGGTATATTATTGACCAGACAGGGAGTTCCGCAGGCCATCGCCTCGATCACGGATCGACCAAACGTTTCTTCTCGGCTCGGCAGAACGAACAGCCGTGCATGGCGGAGAGCGGCGGGGGTCCACTCGTCATCTATCCATCCTAAAAAGATGATTCGATCGACAATTGTTAGTTGTGCAGCCAAAGCTTGCAGCGTGCTGCGCTGGTTGTCCCAATCGCCACCAATGAACACGATGGGATAACGAGTTTGTAATTCCTCTGGCAATCTCGCATAGGCGCGAATCAATAGATCAGCCTGCTTGTACGGATAGAGATTCGAGACCCATACAATGTACTCCTGGGGAAGACCAAACTTGTTTCGGAGCGCTTCCTTTTCTCCCGGTAGCCCATCCGGTTTGAATCGATCGTGATCGAGGCCTTCGTAGCTTTGGATAAGTTTAGGCTTTGCTTCCGGCCGTCGGCTAAGGATCTCTGTTGCCGCCGACTGCGAGTTTGTAATGATCAAGTGCGCCGCGCGAACACCTCTCCTAGCAGCCCAGGTTCGGTAGAATCTGCGCAGTGGTCCGACCCGATTTTCAGAGCTGAGGTGATGCAAGGTGAACAGATGCATCACGGTCGGAATCGGGTGAACCAGTGGGACAAATCCGACCGTCAGTAAGAGCTGCGCGCCCCGCCGTTTAGCGTAATTTGCTACCAGAAAGTTGTCGGCCAACAGTCTGGGAATTAAACGATTATTCCCCGGGAATAGTCGGCATACCGTTATTCTCTGGTTCTCAAGGTCGAGCCGATAGTCAGGTCCAACAAAAACGATCCATCTTAGGTCCGGATCGAAGACCATCGATCGGACCAGGAATTCCTTGAACGTCGACGTGAGACCGGTCAGCCGGTCAGGATTCTCGCAAAGGAGGCTAAGGGCGAGCATCATCGAAATGGAACGTTCCGCCAAAGCAAAGAAGTGTCGAGCTCTACGGCTACTTCTAAATAACAACCTGGCTGAAATATGGTATTACTTTCCCGATAGTAGATTCCGCGTTGACCACTTCTATAAACCGGCTGCTGGCCTTTTCAAACTCCTGCCATTCGGCCGAGGTCCAATGACGCAAACGCAACCAGGCCTTTTGGAAATCATCTATATCACCGAAAGAGAATAGCTCTCCGAGCTTTCCGAACCTGGCGAAAAGTTCTTCCGCGTGAGAGAACCGGCTACAGAGGACCGGCGTTCCTCCGGCCAGCGACTGGGCTAACAGACCACTCCCTTGCAGAAATGCGGGATTGTAAGCGACCAAAGACCAAGTAGCAGACGCGAAGAGTTCGGCAAACGCTTCCACCGTTCTATAGGTTGCAAACACCTTAAGACTTGCACCCATCTCCGGGCCACTCTTGCAAAGGATATCCTGTTCAGCTTTTCCAGGAGCATGGATCCAAATCGTGTCGGGTGGATCCGGAAGTTGGGCATGTCTTAAATGAAACAAGGGAGATCGACGGGCATCATCAGTTCCCGAAATTAGAAGAATCTCTTTCCGTTGCTTCTCCGAAATAGAAAGTCGTTTTTCTGGAATAAATGCCGGATCGTAAAGCGTGATGATGTGATCCTGCAGGCCCACCTCTTGAGTTTCCGATACCAGGCTTTGTCGGGTCCGCTCTGTATTAGGAAAAATGATCGCGCCGGATCGCAATAAAACGTCTAGACCGATGCGGGTGAGCACCCTCTTCGGCTTCGGGGTTTTTTGATCGAAGCTATTTCCATACATCAAAATCTGCGCGAATGGAACGGACGCCGCCCGCATCCAGAGGCGAGCCATCACAACCGGCAATACAGTTGTTGTCGTCAGTCCTAGTACAGGTGCGGCTATCTGCTTCGCCCATCGAAACGCCAGACAGTAAGCGCAAAAGAGCAGCCAGGAGGTTTTTAGTGGTGCCGGTAACAAGCGTCCCAGGCCTGTCTGAAACCAGGATAACGGTCGAAAACCGGCTTCAGGCAGAAAATCTGGTTCAGGCTTCTCCAGACACGCGACAAAGACGCTCCAGCCGCTGAGCCGAAAGCCCGATTCCCATAGGCTAAGTTTCTCCCTATAGTGGCCACTCTCGATATTGGCGCCCGGTTCAACTACGACTATTTGTTTTGAGAGCATTTAGAGCCGTGGAAAATGCATTCTACCTGAAGTAAATGGGATGTCGCTGGGTCAGAGAGATAGCTTTCAAGAGCGATGAGCTCGAATCCTCTCTGTTTCATGAAGAGCAAAATATCTGCAAACGTGGTCTCACCTTCGTACAATGGCTCCAGAGAGACCTCAGTTTGGATCAGAGCAATACGGTGCAAGTTAGCGGTCGCTCCTTCCAGCACCTGGGTTTCAAAGCCTTGGACATCCATCTTGAGCCAAATCTTGGCGTGGGCGCTCGCCACTTCATCGAAGATAGTATCGAGTCGCTTGATTTCTACGATCTCGGTCCCGACATAGCGCGAATCTGGGAAGACTTGTAGGTGTCTGGATCGCATAGGCAAAAAGGAGCTGCTCTGGCTATTGGCGGCAACGTGGATGATCTCTTCGCCGTCTTTAGCTCCGCATGCATGGTGACGAACCTCCCAATTGTCATCCTGTTCTGCCGCTCTCCGCAGTTCAGCCACGGCAGAATTGAGTGGTTCGAATGAGACTATCTGTCCCTTATAGCCAAGCTCCCGAATCTGTTTGGCATATTGACCGGTATTTGCTCCGACATCCAGCACCAAGTCTATTTGATAGTTTTTTAGAAATCTCGCGCGACGGGCGAAAGTGTGGGTTGAAGGATTGAATTGAACAAGATCCCAGCCCGCTCTCCAGAGAATTCGTTTAATGGCTCGCCGCACAGAGTATGTGTTCATCTTGAACCTGGTTGTTCGGATTCATGAAAAGGGGTCAGTAAGGTCAGTTTTCGGTGCAGAACGTGAGCTTGATAACCCAATACACAGGCTCCACTGAGCGATTTGGCGAGTAGCATGCCGCGAGCGCCGAATGCAGCGACCAGAGGTAACCCAAAGACGAGATCAGTCAATAGATTGAGGGCAGAGTTTCGGAGCAGCTGAACTTGCATGCCAAGGCCGGAAAGAAACAGCGTGGTATTAAAAAGAATTGGGGTCATCAACAGGATCGGTATCCCAAACCACCACAGATTCATAATGAGCCGAGCCCAATCTGCGCCAACCAAAGGCTTTAAGAATATTACCAAACCTATCGTGACAGCAGAAGTTATCAGGATAACCCCCAGCATAATCAAGAGCATTGATTTCTTTACTAAATTTCTTAAAACCGGGAGGTCATTTTGTGAATGGCTATAAGAATGCATCAGTACTTTATCGCACAAATTAACTGTGAGAGAGGTCGGGATTCGACTGAATTGGCCAAGGCGTTCATAGGTCCCTAGTTCGCGCGTTGTGCTGAATACGCTCAGCAATAGGAAGTCGCTCCGAGCGAGCAGACTCTGCAGCACGACCAAGGGAATAACGGGGCGAGCGAACCGATAGAAATAGTAGTGGCTGAGATCTTTGCCGGCGGCAACACCGGTAAACTGCCAACCAGCAATCGCAAATAATAGCAAACAACGGCAGATTCCCTCAGCGAATTGCGCAAGCAGCAAAACTAGAAACCCGGGCGCGCGACCAATCGTTAAACAAATGGTCATTAACCACACGAAGAGGCTGAAGATTTCCGCCACGCCCAATACCTTAAAGCGAAACCGCTTTTGTAACATCAAGGAATTAGTCGACGTCAAGGAGTCCACTACCGGGATCGCTGCCAGCAACCAGATATGTTGGCGCAGTTCGGCGGGAACGATCTGGGGAGTTAGAAGCGATCCGAATACGATAGCCGCAGCGCACAAACCCAGAAAAAGATTCAGCTGGAAATTGAAAAACACATAGCGAAAGTCCGTACCCTGGTAAGCGACTAACGCTCCCGATTGCCCGATTTCCCGGCATAGGCCGCCAATACTTATCACCAGGGTCGCCTGGGCGAGCAGCCCGAACTGCTCTGGCACAATCGCACGAGTAGTAATGAGCACCCCTAAGAAACGAAGGCACTGGCAGACCAGAGAAGAAGAAGCGTAATAGAAAACCGCCTTTTTCCGCGTTCCGTCAGTCATCCGCTTCAAGAAAGAGGATACAGCGGCAAAACTGTTCTTGAGGAGGCCGGACGAAAGTAGCATGGCTTCTGCCAAGGGCCGGGTAGAAATATACTCCTCCAACACGGCGAACGATCAGGGAATGGTTTCCTCTGCTGAGAGCACCTGGCGGTACACTGCTTTGACACCTTCCCAGTGGTTCGCCCACGACAATGTCTTGCTCCGGTTTAGACCTGCTTCGCGCAGATGGTTCGCATAAGATTGATCGTCAAGCACCCGACGGATGGCCGCTGCCGCCCCTGCGTAATCTCCGTCTTGGTAATAAGCAACCGCGTCCTGACCAACCTCGACGTTTGTCGACATTCGGTTTGCAATCACTGGCAGGCCGGCAGCCATCGCTTCAATCATCGTGAAACTGAATCCTTCGAGAACAGAAGGAAAAATGAAAACGGATGCGTGCTGGAAAAACCCCATTATCTCATCGTCAGAAAGGACCCCGTACTGAAAGAGATTGTTTGCTCCAATCACTTCGGAGATCGCCTGTTCGACGGGAGCAGGTAAGAGGGCGCCCACGCGCACGAAGACCCAATCTCCCTGCCGAAACCGACCGGATAAGTTTCGAAAGATTCCGGCCAATGAATCGAGGTTTTTTCGAGGGTGGGTGCTTCCCACACTCAGCAGAATTTTTTTATCGGATGAGATTCGATTAAGTGGGCTTATTCTATTGTTGCGTTGACCAAATTTTTCCAGATTAGTTCCAGGATAAACCACTCGGATACGTTCGGCCGGAATCCCCAGAAGGCGCCGAAGATCCGTAGCGGTCTCGTGGGAAACCGCGATCAACATATCGGCACGCTGCAAGTTCTTCACTGATCGTCTGAACCGGTTGACCTGGTGGATCCAGAGGGAATCTGGATCCCGCAATGGCACTAAATCGAACACGGTGGCCACAATTCGCGCTTTGGTCGGAACCGCTCGAAGCAAATGCGCGTGGCTATGGTCAAGTAGGTGAAAGAGGTCAACATTTTTGATCCGTTTAATCCTGGCCGGATAAACCAGGTATCTATGAATAATCCGTTCCAGTCGGATGCGCGGTCTGCTATTGGCAGGTGGGCAGCTGGAGAAAACATTGGTGAACTCTGCGCCATCACAAGGAAACCTTCGCGCGCAATTCTCTAGCTCTCCCCAGTATCTGTTCATCGATGGCCAACCCTCTTGCGGTGCAGCTGGTAGAAAACAGATTCGAGCTAATCGATTTCTCACTTTGCCACTTTCCTTTTCCTAGGCAGCGAAAGCAGAAAGTCAGCATAGATTCTGGCAACCGCCCGATGACTGTAAAGTTCGCAGACGCGGCGAAATTGCCGCTCAGCCAGCAATTCACGTTCCGAACGAGATTCCCGAAAGAACCGCAATCTGGCAAACAGTGCGTCAACGTCGCTGTGAGCGAATACTGCTTCCGGATCGCCTAGAACCTCAGGAATCGCTCCTGAGTTTGATCCAAGTGATGGAATGCCACACGCCATCGCCTCGATGAGGACATGGCCAAATTGTTCTTCCCAAACTCTGGTCCTCTGTCGGAGCGGCTTGCTAGGAAGAACAAATAGATCAAGGCTCTGCATAAACGCTGGAATTTCAAAGTGCGGGCGCGAGGCAAACAGGTGGCACCAAGGCTCGCGTAGGTGTGAAAGGGATTGAGCGATCGGTCCGTCGCCCAAAAAAGCGAGATGAATCTGTTCATCACTCTCTCGCAACCGGCGAACCGCTTCGTAAAGCTCCCTGATCCCTTTCTCAGGAACTAAGCGCCCGCAAAAACCTATAACGAAAACGCCGGCTGGCAGGCTTAACTCCTCGCGCCTCAGTTGCTTTTGGTTGCTGGAGACCGGCCGGAAGAGATTCGTTTCCACACCGAGTTGCGCCGCAACTAAGTTGCGATCCGCCCTAGCCCCGAATTTCACCAGTAATGAACGACACGCGCTGTTTCCTGAAATAGTAAAGTTGTCTGCTTTCGCGGCGGCACGATATACGAGTGCCAGAAGTATCCCCTTGAGACCAGGACGCAGTAAGTTCTCCCAGGAAAATTCTCCAAAAAGCGCGCTGGATTGATACCGGCGGGTCAAGACCCAAGTCTGCCATTTTAGAACTCCCCAGGGCTCACTATCTACCAGCACGAAATCAAATTGCTTCTCACGAAACAAGCGCACCAATCCAGAGTACATCAGCCGCGTAAATTTCTGATTCCGAGGCCATTCTTTGAACCGTCGGAGAGCAAACGGCTCATTCAATTTACTTTCTTCAAAATCATGGATTGAGCGTCCATAAAGTTTCTGCTCATGCAATTCCGACGTGGCGCAAGTGACGGAAAAGAATGCCGTGAGTGCTGTCAGTTTGCGTCGATTGAACGATATAGCGTAGGTCGGTCCCACGACGAGCAACTCGGGCTTCGATGAACAATTCATAGTTGTTCAATCGCACGTCATGTCGGTGCGGAATGACCGCGAAATGATCGCCAAAACTTACCAGATTTCGCAGCGAATAATCTATAGTACTCTGGTACTAGGTTAGATAAATTTGCCTGGTCGGATTTCGACGGAAATGTTAACACTGTAATGGCGTCGCTGAATTCAATCCAAGCCCGTTTTTCTCTAAATAAGTGACTGGCAAACCTACTATCCGTTGAAAAAGCTCTTCGTTACCGGCTCTAGCGGATTGATAGGAAGTGAGGTGGCTGTTTTTTTGTGAGGGTGGCTGGGCAGTACACGGAGTCGATAATAATATGCGCCGTGTTTTTTTTGGACCCCAAGGAGACACCACTTGGAACCGAGAGCGGCTAATTCTTTCTCAACAACACTTCCATCATCATGAGCTTGACGTCCGGCGAAATCTTGCAGTCGACCACGTCGTCATTGACAAAGATCGGCTTAACGTAGAACTCGTCGCGAAAGAAATAAGGTTTAAAGAAGCGGTCATCGATGACGACATCGCCGCCGATTTCTTTAATCCCTCGGGCGGCGACTTGACGGGCGATCTCGGCATATCCGGCCAATGGATCAGGTTTGGTTAGCTGCGCATTGCCTAGAGAATTCGCTTCATTGTGGTCGTAATCGGTTACAGCGATTTTCCCATTCAGCTTGGTGCGCCCCCCATAGTGAGGTTTTAGGTTTTAAGTTTTAAGTTGGTTTGACGTTACGGGTTGCGAGTTGCCGGTTAAAAGTCGTACGGCGCACTTCCCGTTGTTTGCCAAAGGAGATTGTGGTGGACAAAAATTGCGGAACTTTCTTCAGTACGGGGAGTCGGAAGAGTCTTCTTACGGGTGATTCCAGTGCTTATGGTCAATACAGCCAGAATAGGCGGCGGGGGGAAAAACGTTTCCAAGTCGATTCGACCGTCTTATTTTTAGATTTGTGTTCTCGTTGTGATGAAGCCGGAAGTGAAATCCTCTTTGGCTGGTTGGGCCAACGCCGAAAGTCAGCTTAATGGCGCGATAGCGGAGCTATTGGTTAGCGATCTCAAGGCATCGGCACAGTACTACGTCCGAGGACTGGGCTTTGAATGGATGAGCCAGAGCCCCGAGGCTTTGGAACTAGCCTTAGGAGGAATGCGCGTAATACTGAAACAAGCAACTCAACCGGGCTTCGAACGCTGCTCAGTTACGTTATTTTGCGCGGATGCCGCTTTCCTTCATGATCGGCTGAGAACGCGCGGAATTCGAATGAAAGGGCAGCTCACTATCAAACCGTTTGGGTTGCCAAATTTTTGCGCACTCGATCTCGACGATAATGAATTGCATTTTTCAAACCGCCCAGGCGATACCTCCCGACATCACCCCTTGGAGTCGGAGTTGGCGCAGGACCTGAGTTCGTACGATTATCCGTTCGGCGACTCCACAATTCGGCGGACTGCAGAAATGAGCTATCAGGCGCTGCAGGTGTACGATATCTTTGATTCTCTGGTTCCTGCAGCTTTTCACGCCCTGACGGAGTTCGCAGCAACGAGCTTTCACACGGACCGCTCGAGGATTACCCTCATTGCCCGCAACCGCCAATGGTTCGCTTCTCACTACGGCGGTTCAAAATCAGAGATGCCTCTAGACTGCTCGGTTTGCGTCCACGTCGCCACGGCGCGCATACCGATCGTGATTCAGGACGCTAAACGGGATAGAAAGTGGCGTGATCATCCGGCCGTTACTGACGATTTCCGGTTTTACGCCGGCATCCCGCTCTTCACCCGGGAGCGCGTTGCGATCGGGGCGATGTGTATTGTGAATCAAAAACCGAAGCGGTTTACGGCGGCAAATCTGCAATCACTCAATTCCTTGGCGGTAATAGCGAACTGTATGCTCGAGAAGATGCGGTTGTACGCGAAGATCGAGAAGTGCTGCCCCTAGTGCACCAAGTCAGTGACTGGGATAGTAGCGCTGCCGCTTAGCGCCCATAACCCTACGCGGGCTGTTTGCTGGCCAAAGGCGCAGCTACGAGTTTTCTGATATTCTCGCCGAGCCCGCTCTGTCGATAGAGCAAACCTACTTCCTGAAAGTGTGTCCCGGAAACAAACGGCACGAAACGAACACGATCTCCCGCAACCGCGGTAATAAACTCGCCGACGACGGCCACGCCGCGTCCGCTTTCAACCGTCGCGACGATGCTCAGTGCGTCAGTGCATTCCTGGATGATCATTAGCCGGCCCTGGCTGACTCTGAGGATTTTTGACACCCACTGAAGATACTCTGGGAATTCTGCGCCTCGATAGACTACCAACTCGCTCCTTGCGACCACTGACGGACGCACCGCAGCTTGCTGGGCCAGCGGACTTGAATTGGAACAGATGATTCCCACCGGATGACGACGGATGACTTCAAAATTCAGCCCTCGCATCTCCCCGGCAGCTGGCCGAATCGTCAGTGCTGCATGTAGCTTGCCCGCTTCCAATCCCGACAGCATTTCGGTGTGGGTCAGATCGTGGAGGGTAAGGCGTGCGCCTGGTGACAGCTCATGATATCGGCAGAGAACTGAGGATAAGATTACAGCGGTCGGCGAGGGAGCATAACCGATCCGAAGTTCCTCCTGACTCTCCTTTGCAATCATCTGCGCCTCTGCCAATAGAGATTCGGCATCCCGGACCAGTTTTCGTGAGCGAGCCAGCACCGCATGTCCCACCCGGGTGAGTCGCACTCCCTGAGTATTTCGATCAAGCAACTTGACCTTTAGCTCCGCTTCAAGGCTTCGAATCTGTCGGCTGAGCGGAGGTTGCGACACGTGCAACCGCTCGGCGGCACGTGAGAAATTTAACTCCTCAGCAACTGCAATGAAGTAACGCAAATGACGTAATTCCATTTCTTCGATTCCTTATACCTTCTGGGCATCAAGCCAGGTCCAAAATGGTAATTCCAGGATTTGGATTAGTGGGACAATTTTTGCGAGTCACTATGCAATCGAACACAGGAAATAGAGACGTGCTCAAGAAAACGCAACCGAACCCCTACTTCCGAATGATTGCGGTTCGGAACCTGGTGGGGTTGGCTTTATGCCTCGCCGTCGCGGACCGAGCCACAGGCGCTCCGCCAGACCCTGTGACCCCAACACCGTCTGAAACAGAAACAACGAAAAGTGTGAATCAAGAAATCACAAACCTAATCTGGGCCTACGAGAATGCGCTCAATTCGCATGATCCCAAGGCTGTCATGGCGCTGTATGGAAGCGATCCCATCTTTATTCCCCAAAATACGGAAGCCATCATTGGCCGCGAAGCGGTGCAAGCGAGGTACCAACAAGGTTCCCTGAACATCAAAGTGAACGTCGTTTTCACGATCCACGAAATCGTGGAGATGGGCGACTTGGCTTACGGGCGGACTACTTCGGCCGGACAACAGGAAGTCCTCGCCACTCATAAGATTTCGCCGGAGGCAAACAACGAGTTGTTCATCTTCCGCCGTGAAAAGGGTCAATGGAAAATTCACCGCTACATGTTTGCCACCTCCAACCGGCCCGCCGCGAACTGATGCCGACACTCCTCGATCAACGCGAATAGGCATACTGCCACGCAGAGAGCCCATTGACCAATTTCACCTGGCATTCCGGAAGGAGACTGCACGTTCCGGCATTGAGTACGCGATTTAACGATGACGTTAGACTACGGTTCTGAAACTCCTTCACCAGAGTTCGTCTCCCCACCTTCCTTGTTGAGCTCGGTCCGGCTCTGTAGCGGCCAGGTTAAGCTATTCAATTTTCGGGCGAAACTCTCCGGTCTATGGCAAATCGCGGACGCGATACCGCAGCACCGTCCAAAGCAGCACGTGGTTTGCCTCCATCATTTCGACCGACCGATGAAATTCGACCGAAATTTGGATGGGCGCACCAAACGAGAGACCACGGCAAAAGGTGATATTGCTTTCCTACCCGCCGCCGTTCTCCTCTTTAGGCAATTCGCCCCCAAGAACAAAATGCGGTCGACCCGCAGTTTTCGTCCATTAGTGTGCTCATTTCCGCATTCGATGGGAATCACTACCTCCGGTCAGATCTATGTTCTTCATTTCCGTTGCGTGACCAGAAATCATTATGAGCGGCCAACCGGAACGGCCACGGCATTAGCCATCTTCCATAAGCAGATTGGTGATTTAGTTCTACTCGAATCTGCATTGCGTCGATTGGCTCGGGCAACGGGTTCGACCGTTGATCTAATCACCAGGTCAGGATTTGAGCCACTGGTCTCCTTAATGAAGTTCGCGAATTTCCGCTCCAAACCGGGTTTACGTGGTTACGACACAATTTGGTGTTTCGATGATCGGAAGAAATCGACATTCTTCTCCTTTGTTTCTCGGGGACGCCAAAAGAAACTCTTGATCAACCCTGGCATGCCGATTCAGTGGTATCATCGCAGGGCGTTCTCCGACATATTAGCGCCCGATCTCGGCCAGCTCTACATTGCGGAGTATTATTGGCAGCATACCAAAGTTGGCGATGGCAGTAAGTTTGAGCCTCCGGCGTTGCAACGCCCGCCCAAGGAATGGGAATTTCCGCTCGTATCGAAAAACTATCTACACGTAAACCCTACATCGGGTTGGAGAAGCAAAAACTGGACATCAGAAAAGTGGGCTCACACCATTAACAGGTTAGCCCAGTCGGGAATCGGACCAATGGTAATGACTTCCGGGACTCAAGATTGGCAGAAGGAACATTGCGAAAAAATATATCAACGGCTTAAATATCCAATTGAAAACCTGTCCGGACTGACCACGCTGAAGAATTATTTATCCATTGTTTCGAACGCGAGAATGGTCCTGACCGTCGATGGTTCGGCCAGTCATATTGCCGCAGCGTACCAGCACAAATGCGTGACCTTGTTCGGTCACACCAGCGCCACCCACTTCCATAGAGACACGGCGTATTCTCGCGCGATCGACGCCCGTAAAATAGTCGATGACCCCTCTTGCCGATTAGTGTCTTTACCCGAAGAGCCGGTGATTGCCGCAGTCTCAGAACTATGGGACCACGAAGTACCACTAGGCTCGTAAGGATTCGATAAGAAGGGACAGGTCAATTATTGAAGTGTCCTTTCTTATCCCGTGACCCGATCCCTTTCTAGAACGCACCGCACCGTTTCATGGTCCAACCTCTGCCAAGGCGTGCGTTCGAAAAAATCTTGCGTTATATCGTGACAAATATAACGGTCAGGCGTGTCTCTCCTCCGAAAACCGCTTCTTTGCTCGGCCAGGATTTTTCCCATTGGCCTTGATGAGTATCCCCGTCTGGAGAAGACCGCTGGCCGAGTCTCCCAACTTTTTTCGAATTCAAGTGTCTGCTTTGGCTCGGTTTTTCTTCTTTGCTGGCTGATGATCTGCGTGCCGGCCGCGCGCGCTGGTCAACCTGAACCGTTACCCAACGTTACCTTAACTACCTCATCCGGTGACTTCTTCAGCGACTGGTTTGCCCGCGTGGATCATGCTCAGGCGGATCAACCGCACTGGGTCACGCCGATCGTGACCGTAACGCCAAGGCTCGAGGAAGAATTGCGATATGACCAGTTTTGGGAAAGGAACCCGGGTGCGGGTCAAAGTCCCGGCTCACTCAACAGCTACGGAGGCGCGAAGGGTTTAGAGTTAATCCCTTTCGAACCCGTAGAGGTCATCATAGGGGTGCCTCCCTACCAAACCAGATACGGGGCAGAGAACGCCAAGGGATTCAACGACTGGTCGCCGGCCTTTCTGGTCAAATACCGCTTCCTAAGCGCCAACGAACAGCACGGGAATTATATCCTGACCGGATTCCTAGCCTTATCTGTTCCCAGCGGTCTTAATGCCTTTAGTGCGAAAACTTTTGGCTTAACCCCCACCATCGCTGGAGGCAAAGGCTGGGGCGACTTTGATGTGCAGTTCACCGTCGGTCAAACTTTCCCTTTCAGCAATTCCAGAAGCGTGGGCGACCCGCTCGCGATCAACGTGGCGTTCCAATACCACGTGTTGAAGTTCCTCTGGCCGGAATTCGAAGTTAACTATACACATTGGCCTAACGGTGAGAACGTTACGAAGAACCAGGTGTTGCTGACGCCGGGATTGATTATAGGTCGTATCCCTCTTTTCTGGCGAGTTAAAGCATTGATTGGTGTTGGTTACCAGTTTGCCGCGTCCAACGTTCATCCATCCTACCAGAGTAACTGGATTCTCACGTGCCGATTGCCGTTCTAAGGCCCTGGTTATTGTGAACCGATGACCCCGTCGAAAATAACTCCTCGAATCCGAATCTTGCATGGGAAGGCGGTTGCACTGGGACCCGGCAAAGCTGATTTGCTAACGCTAATTTCTGAGACCGGCAGTATCAATAGCGCCGCCAAACAGATGAAAATGTCTTATATGCGGGCATGGTTGCTCGTCCAAGTGATGAACGATTGTTTTCGTGAACCGTTGGTTCGAACGGAGCGTGGCGGCGCACAAAAGGGGGGCGCAAAGTTAACCGCCTGCGGTAGACGTGTGTTACAACTTTACCGCGAAATGGAAGCGGAAAGTCTCGAAGCCGTAAAATCGCGCTGGAAATCGATTCGGCACTTGCTCGTTGCAGCTGATTGAGAATCGCCGAAAGCTGCCCAGGAAGCTGGTTTGTCGCGCGCTGCATTCGCTCGCGGTTTCAATGCCTCGCTGGGTGAGCCGCCACATAGCACCGAGATGACATCACCAGCGATCCTGGATAAGCGTTTGATACGGTCACTGTCGATCGCAGGTAAATCGCAATGTCGATTACTATTGTCGTTTGATCCTGATGTTTACCTTCGGCGGATGGCTGGAATAGCGGCTTCATGACCTCGTTCGTCGTCGTATTACCTTTGATTGCTGCCGCGGCGACCTGACTGGAGCACGCCGTTACATTCAGTGGTAGGACACCTATGCCTTATTCTTGGCGGTGTTGGCTGCGCCCCAAAGCGAGCCCGGATTGACGCGATCTGGATAGAGTTTGAGCATGGCGTCATAGAGCTCACGCGCGTTAGCAGTTGCTTCGTTCAGGCGGTCGAAATCGAGAAGGTATTGCCGCGTCTCGCCAATGATATGGGGATCATCGTCGTTTTCCGGCACTTTGTGCCCGGCAACCACGGCTTTCGGTTTCAGGCCCTCAAGCTGGTCGAGCGTGGAGATCCACTCAAGCCGGCTCTGTGCGTCGGTCTCGCCGAGGTAGGGATGAATTCCGTTGTAGACGGCGTCTCCGCCAACGATCAGTCCGATCGACGGAACGTACAAGCAGGTGGAGGGAGCCGTATCGGTCCGCCCCGCGTTCACCGCGACGAGCTTGTGCCCCTCCAGTTCTAGCTCTTCGTCTTCCAGCGGTTCGGCAACTAACAAGCGATCCGGAATCTCGCCCGGGAAAAGCCGTCGCCAGAAGTTCTCGATCCTGTCGGGTGAAAGATGCTCATGCATGGCCTTGACGACCTCGGGAGTCGCGACCGCCCTGGCTTCCGGGAAACGCTCCAGAAGCGATGCCAGGCCAAAGAAATGATCGCCGTGCCCGTGGGTGATGTAAATGGCGGTGAGGTTCTTGCCGCTCGCGACGATCCAATCCAACAGAATCTGCGATTGCTCCGTCGTGAGAAAGGTATCTACGAGAATGGCGTCGCGCTCGCCGAAGATCAGTGTCGACGAATTCGCCACCCACATCAGCTCTTCCTTGCCGGGTGGCAAATCGCGGACCAGGCCAGGGCGCTTTATCGTGAACACATCCCATTGAAGATCAGTTTTCGCATTCATTCTGGGGTTCTTTTCTGGTTGTCAGACATTCGCAAAGGCGTCGGCTAGGGACAGGTCAACTGTTTTGAGGTCGTGGTGTAAAGGACTTGAAGCGACCCTGACGGACAACAGAACCGGCTGGTTGACAGATCGAAAATAGATGACCTGTCCCCAATCGCAGTTCTCTTGCTCGTGGCAGCTGATTGAGAATCGCCGAAAGCTCACTCCCCCACCCGCATCAGCACGCGACCAAACGGCCGGTCCTCGATCAGGTAACGGACTGCGTCCGCCGCATCGGAGAGCGAAAACACTTTGGCGATGGTTGGCTGGATCGCACCTTTGGACAGATAAGCGATGAGCGTCTTCTGGGCTGCGGCCAGCGTCTCCGGCGCAAAGGCCCTGAAAGTAAAGCCCCGTACTTTGGCCGCTTTCCAGATGATATCGGTGAGGTTGACGCTCGCCTCGCGACCGCCAGCGTAGCCGACCACCGCATACGTTCCTCCGGGAAGCAGGCAACCAAGCGCCTCGCCGGTGAGCTTTCCGCCCACCCCATCGATAATGACGTCGACCCCCTTGCCGCCGGTCAACCGCATCACGCCGTCACGCAGGGTCTCGCGCGAGAGGTCGATGACGTGTTCGTAGCCGGCTCCGTGCGCCTTCTCCGCTTTCGCGCTGGTGCTGGCGGTGGAAATCGCAAGCGATGCGCCGAGCTGGCGAGCAATCTGCACACTCTCCATACCCACCGCGCCACCTATACCGGGAGCAAGCACGCTTTGCCCGGGTTTGAAGGCAACAAACTCCGTCAACACTAGATACCCGGTCAGATAGCCTGCGCCGGCGAGGAAGGCAGCAGCGTGGTCATCATCGATATGCGATGGGATTGGCATCAGGCCCGCGGCGGGGGCTGCGACCAGTTCTCGCCAAGTGCCGTCGGCAATAACGCCGAAGCCAGGCCCGGTGACGAACACGCGGTCACCGACTTTGAAGTTGGGGCTCTTTGTCTCCACCACTACCCCCGCCCCCATCTGACCACCAACCCGCGGCAAATTTTCAGGCGTGGCAGCGTAATGGCGGCCGGAGCGAAAGGTGTTATCCAGCGGATTAATCCCGACTGTGTGCATCCGCACGAGTACTTGACCGTCGTTCGCGGCCGGCGCCAGAAGATCAACGAAACTGTTCTCCGCATAGCCGCCGTAGGCGCGATATTGGATGGCTTTTATGGATTGGATAGCATTATTCATGGATGGGATTTCTTTGCCTGGCCGTCGAGCCAACTGCTGATGTTCTCGACCGTGTCCTGATAGAAGCGGGTGTAAAGGCCGTGCGAGACGTAGCCGATGTGTGGGGTGGCCAGTACGTTCGGCAACGTGCGAAACGGATGGTCGAGCGGCAACGGTTCCTGGTCAAAGACATCGATGGCAGCACCGGCGATGGTCCGGGCTTTGAGCGCGGCAATTAGATCTGCCTCGACCACGATCGGTCCGCGAGACGTGTTCACCAGGCGGGCTGTGGGTTTCATGAGCGCGAGCTCCGAGGCGCCGACGAGACCGCGCGTCCGATCGCTAAGCACGACATGGACAGAAACCACGTCCGCGCGCCAGAACAATTCTTCCTTGGAGACTAACTCGGCGTTCGCTGCCGCTGCGCGCTCGGCTGTCAGATTCTGACTCCAGGCAATCACATTCATGCCGAATGCCATCCCGATTTGCGCGACAGCGCCGCCGACATTGCCGAGACCAAGAACGCCCAACGTTCGCCCGGCCATGTCGTCCCCGATGGATCGCTGCCAACCGCCGCTACGCAGCGAGGCGTTCTCGACAACGAGATGGCGGGCGCTGCCCAGAATAAGCGCCCAGGTCAGTTCGATGGTCGGCGCTGAGGTGTAGCCTGTATGAACGACTTGGACACCCCGCTCTTCTGCAGCCTTGAGATCGATCGAGGCATTCCGAGGCGCCGTCGAGGCAATCAGGCGGAGCTTGGGCAAGCGCTCGATGACAGTGCGCGTCATCGGCGTGCGCTCCCGCATCACGCAGACGATGTCGAATGGCTGTAGGCGCTCGACCACGGTGTCAGGGTCCGCGAGATGGTCGTTAAATACGGTGACAGTTGCCCGCGCATCTAGGACCGACCAGTCCGCGAGCGAAAGAGCGACGTTCTGGTAGTCTTCCAGGACGGCGATTCTAAAAAGTTCCTGCTTAGAAGATGTAGCGTTCATTCTGGAAGAATCTCATGGTTCGCTACCAGGTCCACTGAGCAGCTTCCCAGTGATAGGCCGGGCCGTGTCGGACGACATGTCCAATAGCCGGGAACGGAAAATGATAACCCATCGCCATGACCCCATCGGTTGCGACGCGGTCCAGAATGGCCTTGCGCGATTTAATCGCCTGCGCGGGATCGTAGTCGAAAACAGGCGTCCAGTCGGGGTGTTGCAAGCTCGTCACCGGGCTATGGGCGATGTCACCCATATGCATAAATTGCTCCTCGCCCGAGGTGAATAAGATGGCGGCATGGGACGGCGAATGTCCCGGCGCCCCGATATAGTGCACGCCGCTGGTGATTTCGCCGCCTGGCTTCACGAGCCGGGATCGGTCGGCGACCGGTGGCAAGTTCTCGGCCGCGGCAATCGTAGCCTGCTTGAACGGATCGGGCATCCGCGAACTGTTAACATCGCTTTCGTAACGGCTGCCGGTCCAGTAGTTCCACTCCGCGTCGACAAAGACGAATTGAGCTTTCAGAAACGCCAGTGCGCCTGATTTCGTCACCAAGCCGCCGATATGGTCCAGGTGACAATGCGAGATCACGACCAGATCGATGCTCTCTGGCGTGATTCTGGCCCGGCGCAGGTTCGCCTCGAGTGCGGGAAAGCTGCCGAAGGGTGGACCGATTTTCTCACCAAAGCCGGTATCGACCAGGATACGCTCCCGTCCCGTATCGACCACCAACGGGTTGTTCGTGCCTTGGATCACCGGCTCCATGAAGTTTGCCTTCAACACCGGAGCGAGTTCAGCTTCAGAGGCGTTCATCGCGAAGATCGGTCCGACCGGAATCTGCAACCCATAGCCATCCGAGATCACGGTCGCCTCGAAATCGCCGATCTTGAAGCGATAGAAGCCATTCCCGTTTAAGGATTCCGCGCCGGCTTGACGGGCGTCCTCGGCCTGGGCCGAGCCGGGGGCTAAAATTGTCGGGGATTCATTCATGTGTATCTCCAGTCTTAGGTTTCACAGTTGGTAGATTATTGGAGCTATCGCTCCATAAATAGCTTTGTCAAAAGAAAATCCGACCCCGTGTCAAATATCGTTCGGCGTTTGTGCGCCGTGAGGCATCAGAACTTTGCCCAGGACTCCAACCCCGCGGACGGGGGGTGCAATTCCGATAACACTCCAGTGCTCCAGTACTCCATCACTCCGCGCGGCCGGATTTGAGGACAGCCTGCCCGACGTAGCCTCCCGGAGTTTCAGACGACGGGGCGAAGTCGGGAGGACGAGGACGAGCACGAACGCCGAACGCCGAACGCCAAGCGCCAACCGCCCATTGGACCGAAGAGAGACCCGCGCTATCTTCTTGGGTAGGACAGAAAGGCGATTTAATAGAATTTCCATGTCGGAGCCGACACAGACGAAGTCTTTGAAGCGTGGACGAGGGCGCCCCCGATTGTTCGACCGAACCGCTGCCATCCAGCAGGCGATGTTACTTTTCTGGGATCGTGGGTACGAAGGAACCACCTTCGATGATCTGATCGGGGCGATGAAGCTAAGCCCGTCGAGCTTCTACCACGAGTTCGGCAGCAAAGAACAGTTATACCGGGAAGCGCTTGACTATTATTTCAGTCTCTCCTCGAACCATTTGCGCGGCTTTTCCAGTCATCGGGACACCCGGGCCGCTTTCGAGGCGCTGATCGAAGATGCAGCCGAATTCTTCACGAATGACGCGTCTCCCGCCGGCTGTATGATTTCGTTAGCGGGTACCCATCTTCCGCCGCAGTTGCGGTCGGTGGCGGATTATACCAAAAGCTTGCGCAAGCTTTTCGAGCAGACATTGGCCAAGCGGCTGCGAAAGGGAGTTTCTGACGGTGATCTGCCCCCGGGAACAAACGTTAAAGAACTCGCTGCCTATTTCGACACCGTTTTTCGCGGATTGGCTGTCCGGGCGCGTGACGGCGCATCGCACAAACAACTTCTGGCGATCTGCCGAGTGGCCATGCGAGCTTGGCCTTCAAGACCTACCGACTCGAATCACAAAACGGATCACAATGGTTGCTGATCTGGTCACGTTCGGGCGTTACTTCATTTCGAATCCTGATCTGCCTAAGCGGATCAAGCTGGGATTACCGCTCAACGATTACGACCGCACCACCCTTCTGTACCTTTGATGCCCGTGGTTACACGGACTACCCGTTCCACAGCGAGCAAGCCGCCGCCTGATCTGTTCCAAATCCCTTGACGCCAAGGGAGCCACATGTCTCCGTAACACACCGAGTGTTTTTTTTCGATCACGTCATGAGGAGCGCTGGACTTCCACCAAAATGCGTAATCAACTGAGAAAGGAAAGATCGTGATCTACGAACTTCGTATTTATACGGCAACACCGGGGCGGTTGCCGGATATTCTTGCCCGCTTTCGCGATCATACACTCAAAATCTGGGAGCGGTTTGGCATCAGGCAGGCTGGTTTTTGGACCACACTGGTTGGACCGAACAGCAGCACGTTAACTTATTTACTTGCGTGGGAGAGTCTCGCCGAACGCGAGGCGAAATGGAACGCGTTTATTGTTGATCCGGAGTGGCTCGCAGTGCGGGCCGCCACGGAGAAGGACGGGCCGATCGTTGCAAGCATCGCCAACTCGTTCCTGGAGCCGACGCCGTTCTCTTCGGTGAATTAAGTTCCTACATGGGTTGCCGCCGCCATTGGCATCAAAATTTACCTTCGGGAGATCGGGCGGATCCGGCTGCTGACCCTGCAAGAGGAGATTGATTTGGCCGCGCGCATTAAGAAAGGGGATCGAGAAGCGCGAGCCTGGCCTTCCAGACTTCCCTACATGAACGGCAAAACCGCTCATAAGGGTCGCCCCCGTTTAGCCGATCCGGATTTTTGCTAATCGACTGGCTTCGGTTTCACTCTGAACAATCGCAAAGTGGCGACGAAAAAGAGCGGCACGAAAAAGATGGCCAATACCGTGGCGGAAAGCATGCCCCCGATGGTGCCTGTCCCGATGGCATTTTGACCGCCGGAACCGGCGCCGGTTGATATGGCCAGCGGCATGACGCCCATGACGAAGGCGAACGAAGTCATCAGAATTGGACGTAACCGCTGGGCGGCTGCATGTTTCGCGGCTTCGACGAGATTCATCCCTTTCTCGAAGTTTTCTTTCGCGAATTCGACGATCAGGATCGCGTTCTTGGCCGACAGTCCAATCGTGGTTAGAAGGCCTACTTGGAAAAAGACATCATTAGATAGGCCCCGCAGAAAGGTCGCTAAGACCGCGCCCAAAACTCCCAGTGGAACCACCAGAATAACGGCCACCGGAATGGACCAGCTCTCGTAGAGTGCGGCCAGAGATAGGAAGACGACGGTTAACGAGATCGCATACAATATTCCAACTTGGGAACCTCCCGCCCGTTCTTCGTAAGAAAGCCCGGTCCAATCGGATCCGATGCCAGGTGGCAACTTCTCGGCCAGTTTCTCCATTGTATCCATAGCTGAACCAGTGCTCGATCCGGGAGCGGGTTCACCGAGGATTTCAGCGGACGGACTACCATTGTATCGCTCGAGCTTTGGCGAACCGTACATCCATGAGCCCTGCGAGAACGCAGCGAACGGTACCATTTGCCGCAGGCTATTTCGAACATACCAGTCATTGAAGTTTCCCGGAACCATTCGCGAGTTGTCGTTGCCTTGAATAAAGACTTTCTTGACCCGGCCACGATCGGTGAACTGGTTGACGAATTCGGATCCCCAAGCGGCAGAGAGAGTGGTGTTCACATCCGACACCGTTAGACTGAAGGCGTTGGCTTTTTCCCGGTCGATCTCGATTTTGTATTGTGGTTCGTCGTTTAACCCATTGGAACGAACTGCCGTCAAACTCGGATTTTGGCGAGCCAGCTTAAGGAGTTGGTCCCGCGCTTCCATCAACTTGGCGTGACCTACGTTCGCCTGGTCGATCAATTCGAAATCGAAACCGGTGGCATTGCCGAGCTCGATCGCCGCAGGTGGAGCGAACGCGAAGGCCAGCGCGTCCCGATACTGCAGGAACTGGCCCATGGCGCGCCTGGCGATGGCTTGTACTCGGTTGTTCGCGCCGGGCCGTTCCGCCCAATCCTTAAGCCTAATAAAGATGAGTCCGGAACTTTGACCGCGACCGCCGAAATTGAAGCCCGCAACCGTGAACACTGCATCGACCGCAGCGTGTTCTTTGGTTAGGAAATATTCATTCATCCGGTCTAATACGTCCCGCGTGTATTTCTGGGGTGTTCCCGGTGGGGTTGTGACCTGAGCAAATAGGATCCCTTGATCCTCCTCCGGTAGAAACGATTTGGGGAGGCGGGTAAACAGGAATCCCATGACTCCAACAATCGCCAGATAGATCACAAAGTGACGGCCGCCACGCCGGATGATATAGCCGACACCGGAAGAGTACCCGCGGTTGCCGGCGTCGAATACGCGGTTGAACCAGCCAAAGAAGCCACGCTTCTTTGGCTGGTGCCCTCTCTCGACCGGCTTCAAAATGGTTGCACAAAGGGCCGGGGTGAAGATGATGGCGACCAATACGGATAGGATCATCGCCGAGACAATCGTGATCGAAAACTGGCGATAGATAACTCCGGTTGAGCCGCCAAAGAACGCCATTGGAACAAAGACAGCAGACAACACCAGGGCGATGCCCACCAAAGCGCCGGTGATTTGGTTCATCGATTTTATGGTAGCCTCTTTAGGTGAGAGCCCTTCCTCGGCCATCAGGCGTTCTACGTTTTCGACCACCACAATGGCGTCATCCACCAAGAGTCCTATGGCGAGGACCATACCAAACATGGTTAGGGTATTGATGGAGAAGCCGGCGAGCGAGAGCACCGCAAAGGTACCGAGCAGAATAACCGGAACGGCAATGGTCGGAATCAGTGTTGCCCGAAGGTTCTGCAGAAAAAGATACATCACCAGGAACACCAAACCGATCGCCTCAATCAATGTTTTGACCACTTCTTCAATCGAAATTTTGACGAATGGCGTCGTGTCGTATGGGTATTCTGCTACCACGCCCCGAGGAAAGGTCGGCTTCAGTTTTTCAATCGCCGCCTTTACGGCTTCGGCGGTCTTGAGCGCATTCGCGCCGGTCGCCAGTTTGAGCGCGATGCCGGAAGCCGGTTTGCCATTGTACTTCGCTTCGGTTGAATAATCTTCACTACCCAGCTTGACCGTGGCGACATCGTGGAGACGGACCTGAGAACCGTCCGGATTGACTTTCAGAAGAATATTGCCGAATTCCTCCGCCGTTTGCAGGCGAGAGGGACCGATCACGGTCGCGTTGAGCTGCTGCCTCGAAATCGATGGCAGTCCGCCCAATTCTCCGGACGCGATTTGGACGTTCTGTGCGTTGATGGCGTTGCCGACATCGACCGGAGTCAATCCGTAGTTATTTAACTTCGCCGGATCGAGCCAAATACGCATGGCGTATTGAGCTCCACCAAAGGTCTGAAAATCGCCGACTCCGTTGAGGCGGCTAATCGGATCCTGGATGTTGGATACCACGAAATCTCCGATATCCCCTGAACTCATGGAGCCGTCCGTCGAAACGAACGCTATAGCGAGCAGGAAGTTCTTGGTCGCTTTCGCCACGCGGATGCCCTGTTGCTGAACCTCGGGGGGGAGCAGCGGAGTCGCTAGTTGCAACTTGTTTTGCACCTGTACTTGAGCGATGTCGGGATTCGTTCCCTGCTTAAAGTTAAGGGTAATCGTCATGCTCCCATCCTTGTCGCTCTCGGATGAGAAATAGATCAGGTTGTCGATCCCGTTTAACTGCTGTTCGATCACCTGGACCACGGTGCTTTGAACGGTTTCAGCCGACGCTCCTGGATCGGTTACCGTGATAGAAACAGCCGGTGGCGCGATGCTCGGATACTGGGCAATCGGCAGGTTAGTAATGGATAGTGCCCCAGCCATCATCAAAATGATAGCAATGACCCAGGCGAAGACCGGACGGTTGATAAAGAAATTTGCCATAACGGGTTGCTGCTCTTACTGGCCGGCAACCGGATAAGCGTCCGCTCCGAGGGCGACAATCTTGACTTCGGCTCCGGGCGCAACCTTTTGCAAACCCTCGATAATCACTTTGTCGCCTGCGTTTAAACCGCCGGTAATCAACCAGTTCTCTCCGATGGTACGTTCAGTTTGCAACGTGCGGAGTTCGACCTTGTTGTTGGCTCCTACCACTAACGCGGTGGGCTGACCCTGCTGATTACGAGTGACACCCCGTTGCGGAACGAGGATGGCTTGTTGGTTCACCCCTTCCTCGACTTGCGCACGTACGAACATGCCCGGAAGCAAGACCTGGCGAGGGTTAGGAAAAACGGCTCGCAAGGTGACCGAACCAGTTCCCTGATCGACACTGACCTCGGAAAACTGAAGAGTGCCCTTTTCCGGATATTCTGTGCCGTCTTCAAGGATCAGACGGACTTCAGCTTTTTGATCGCGTACGGATTCGAGCTGATTGTTATTCAATTCACGCTGTAGTCGCAGAAGTTGGCTACTGGATTGGGTTAGGTCGACATAGATCGGGTCGAGTTGCTGGACCGTGGCCAGCGCGTTGTTTTGACCATTGGTCACCAAGGCGCCTTCGGTTACGGCAGAACGTCCGATCCGCCCCGAAATCGGTGACAACACCTTGGTGTAGGTCTGGTTAATCTGGGCGGTTTCCACCGACGCTTTATTCAAGGCGACATCCGCTTCTGCTTCCTGCATGGTGGCGTTAGCCGTGTCGTAATCCTGCGGGGCAATAACATGCGTCTCCGCTAATTTTTTCTGACGCTGTTCGGTTAACCGGTCGAGCGCCAGGGTTGCTTCCGCTTTGGCTAGAGTCGCTTTAGCGCTGTCATAGGCCGCCTGGTAGGTCGCCGGATCGATCTGATAAAGCTGTTGCCCTTCCTTTACTTCGCTTCCCTCGATAAACATCCGTTTTATGATGATCCCATTGACTTGGGGCCGAACATCCGAAATCCGGAAGGCCGTCGTGCGTCCCGGTAACTCCTCGGTAATTGCCACCCGCTGAGGAGCGAGTACCACGACTCCCACTTCCTGAACGGGGGTAGCGGGTCCAGCCGAACTACTGGAGTGATCGGACTTACCGCATCCGGATAAAACGACGGCCAGGAGACAGAGATTAAATCGAAAGAGAAACGAAAATTTCATAGAATTAAAACTGCGAAAAAAAGGGCGCGATTCTTGAGGAAAAAGGATGGCTAAGTTTACAAGTGACGTTTTCGTTTATTCATCACTAAGCGATAAAAAAATTTTGGAATAACCAAACGGACAAAGAACGAAGCCTTTCGCTTGTTTCTGCCGGTCAGAAAGTAGGGTTTTTGTTCTCGGGGGACTCGGGGAGCTTTCACTTGAGCAACACTCCTTTGATGAATGATATTTTCGTTCATTCGTTACTTTACGATAAAAAAAGAGCGCTATTTTAGAGCGCGTCCGAGGAATCGGACCATCCCACGAATCCGCTTTTCATTTAATTCTCGACCTTCTTGCTGATAAAGATGGGGCGTTCTAATCAAGATCAGGCAATCAAAGAGCAAGTGCGCTGTCGCCAACGCCTCCCCGGCTTCGAACTCGCCGGTGCTCATTCCTTCTTTCACGAGTTTCGTGAATGTCTTTAATAGAAAATTGTCGAACGCCTCGACACAATCCCACTTTTGTTCGTAAGCCCGAATCATCAGTTTAAAAACCTGTCGTTCGTTGCGCAAAATATCCACGGTGTGCCGGTAAACGGTCACGAGCACCTTTTCGAATCGATCCAATGCCGGGCCGGACTCAATCATGTGTCGTTGAACCGCCTCACTGAGTACCACCAGATTTCGGTCGGCACTTGCCTGGATAATAGCTTCTTTGGAGGAAAAGAATTTGTAAATGTTTGCCGGCGACATGCGCAGTTCCTCGGCGATATCCGCGACCGTGGTTTTTTCGAACCCGAACTGACGGAACAACTCGTCCGCTTTGACCATGATCCGCTCACGCGTTTCATCACGAGTGAAACGTTTGCGGGCAAATTGCGCGGTAGTGAGAGAAGTGATGAAAATTATTATTCGTCACTATTTCAGCCTTGTCAAAGCAAAGTGATGAACTTCATGCCCGCTGCCAAGTTGAGGCAGAAACGCAACGCCACCATATCTGTTACCGTCAGGAGTCCAGATCGACTCTCCAATGTAGGTCCGTTAATCTGAGTAACAGTGCTACGGCGTCTGCTGCTTCGCCAGAGCGTCAATCAGGTAGGCTAACTCGTATGGCTTTGCGATCTGGGGGCAGTGCCCGGACGCAAACTCCGTAGGGGGAGCATGAGTAATTTCGAGTGCTATTTTTCTCTGCCATTCGGGTCGAATGGTACGATCTCCTGTGCATACGATGTAGCTCCGAGGAATATTTGATTCCGTTAGGGAAAATCGACTTTCGTAAAAGGGGTTGAGCGGAAGTGAGAGCGGCCTCCAATACGCTGCGAATGATGAAGACGGGCAATCGTGGAAGAGAAAGTTCTGGATGCGCGCTATCTGATCGCCTGAGGGAGACTGATTTCCCGAGATTGCCATGCCTTGATAAGCCGCGATCCAAGCAGATTCAAAAATTTCTTCTCCGGCAAAGAGCCGATCGCTAAGACTATGCTCTGTGCCAGATGCGAGCGCGGCTAGATAGATTTCACGCTTCGCTTTTATTCTGTAACCCAAAAATGGAAGAATTGTTCCTGCCAACGAATGCCCGACGAGAATAGCGCCATCTATGCCATTCAGTTCCCGTGATAGATACTCGACGGCCGCTAGTTGACCGTGTGCCCACGGGGCCGTTACCCAGTCAATAGTTTTGCTTTCGTGTCCAAGCTCTGTTAGGGCGGCTATACATTTAGCCCAACAGGATGGATGCATCTCCGAGCCGCCTAAAAAAACAAATGCAGCCACGGCTCATTCTTTCCAATCTGAGTTCAGAACAAACATTATTGTGTCCTCCCAACGTATAGGCACCTGCGGCTGGGATCGGCGTGAGTAAAAGGGCGGCGTCGCGCAAACCGGATTAAACAGATGGGTTTCCCAGAGGAAACCCATCTGCGGTTTATCTCACGAGCAACAACTTACAGATTTTTGGATTTCTTGTAGAGTTTCGTCGCGATCTCGAACATCTCCTCGGGCGCATAATCGGGCGAGAAGGCCGACGCACTGCCGGTGAGGTCGTGGATCTTGCCGCCCTCCGGCGGACCGTCCAGCACCACCAGTTCGCCCGCCGGGTCTCCCGGCAATGCCCGCTCGCCGCCGCCCCAAATGCCTTCGATTTCGTGGTAGTCACTCGGGCTGAAACGGTAGAGCCGCCGGTGGACGCCCTCAGCCTGGTATTTCCGAGCCTCCGGAATCCGGTCGAGGTTGATGTTGGGCGTCGGCAGTATCTTGGTGACGTCGGCGCCGGTGATCTGCTTCAGCGCCAGTGCGTAGGCGTGGGCGTGGACCGAGCCGCGGACCAGCAGGTAGCCGCATACCTCGCGCCCGGTCGGGTCCGTTAGCGTCTCATAGACGCGCAGCTTGTGCATCCGTGCGCCGCACTCCAGGTGGAAATTGTGCAGCAGGTCGAAGACCACGTTGCCGGTCGTGGTAATGTGATCCAAGTTCCAAGAGTGTCCGCCGCTGTTCATCGGCAGCGCGCCGCCGCCGGCCGAAAAGAACTGTGGGGCGAGCCGAATATCTTGCATCGCCTTGAATGGCGCCTGGGTAATGTCGGCGCCCCCAGTCTCGTTGGCCTCCGTGTCAGGGCCGTTATTCAGCATCGCCACGCCGTTGCTCACCAGTTCAACATGGCCCAGTTCCTCGGCTGTAATGCTGGCGACCAGGCTGTAGAACGGGCGCAGCTTGGACTTGCTGCGGAAGTTGAAGCTCTGGAAGAAGTAGTTTTGGAGCGTTGACATCTCGCCGTATTTGCCGCCCAGCAACTCCTGCAACGCCGCGGCGGCGTTCGGGTCCGCCTTCTTCGGGGCTGGCAACTCGGTTTGAAGTTTATCGATACGAAGAAACATAATATTCCTTTTTTTTAATGGTTAACTGCACCGATCTGCCCAAGCCAGTTAGGCTATCCGGCTGGGTAGAACTGGCTGCTGTTATGAACAAGATCCCTGTTCCACCGCTGACGCGCTATTGAGCGTGTGATCGAATTTTTCGGCCGCAGAACGTACACCTTTGTTCTCCTGCTTTTGTACGAGACGCTGTTCGCCAAAAGTATAGAATTAAAGCCGAATGAGTCCCCGCCGGCTGGCCACTGTAATCGCCTCTGTCCGGCTAAGAACGTTTAGCTTGCGGAAGATACTATGCAGGTGCGATTTCACCGTTGTTTTGCTGATATTAAGACTGACGCCGAAGTTAACTAAGGTTTCGGATTCGTGAGTCAATTAGCCGATCACAGGTGTGGCTCAAGCATAAGGTTAGATCTTCTCAATGGTTGTACGTAATACCGTGGTGTTAGACTCTAATGGATTAAGCGTTTTGCCGTGCCCTTCCGCTGTCGCCAAAAAAAGGTCACCCGGTCTAAAATATTGACCGGCAAACTCTATTTTGCCACTTACGCATTGAAACACGGCAAATTGCCGTTGGCCGTGAGCCGGACGGGATTCTGTCAGAGACCAGCGTTCTACGTGGAAGTGATTGCAGGACACCAGGACCTCTTCAACCACTTCGCCGAGCGACGGTTCGAAGTTGGAAAAGTCAATGCTCGCCATGGAGGGCTCGATATGCAGTTCCCGCGGTTTGCCATCTAATCCCAGTCGGTTCCAATCAAAAACCCGATAGGTGGTATCGCTGTTCTGTTGGATTTCGAAAATCAGATTACCAGCGTCGATTGCGTGAATGCTACCGCTTGGGATAAAGATGAAACTGTCTGGCCGTGTCGGAATACGGTGAACAAGATCAGCAACCAAACCGTCAGCCAAAGCCGTGCCAAACTTTTCTTTGGAGGTACCGTCTTTGAGCCCGACATACACGCCAGCGCCGGGTGCGGTTTGCACGAAATACCAGATTTCGGTTTTGGGGTCGCCTTCCAGTTCTTTCGCGACAGTTAATGGGGGATGGACTTGAACCGAAACCGGCCCTGCTGCGTCTAAAATCTTGATCAGAATGGGGAAACGCTCGTCTGAGAACCAATCGCCAAACCAATCGCCAAAGAGTTCATCGCGTCGCTCGCTCCAAAGCTGGTGCAACGACCAACCTTCATACCGCCCCCAGTTGACTACGCTTTGTTCGTTCGGACGGTCTACCAATTCCCACGACTCACCGATCGGAGTGTTGGTTGGTAATGTTCGTCCGAAAACCTCATTCAATTTCTGGCCACCCCAAACCCGAGGCTGATAAAGTGGGGTGAAAGTCAAGCAATGTGCCATTTTCTGGGAAAGGTTAGGAAACCAAACGTCCGCCAGGGGTTCCTGGACATTCTTAGCGGCAATCGGGTCCACCTCGGGCGAGGCGGGAAGTTCGACAGGCAGTTTATCGATACGAAGAACATAGGATTCCTTTTTGATGGTTGATTGCGCCGACCTGCCCAAGCCGGTGAGGTTCTCCCGGTGGGTAGAATTGGCTACAAGATCATACCTGGCCTTACGGCTGACGCGCTATTGAGCGTGCGATCGAATTTTTCGGTCGCAGAATGTACACCTTTGTTCTCCTGCTTTTGTACGAGACGCTGTTCGCCAAAAGTATAGAATTAAAGCCGAATGAGTCCGCGCCGGCTGGCCACTGTAATCGCCTCTGTCCTGCTAAGAACGTTTAGCTTGCGGAAGATACTATGCAGGTGCGATTTCACCGTTGTTTCGCTGATATTAAGACTGACGCCGATCTCCTTGTTACTTTTCCCCCGAGCCAAAAGTTCCAATACGTTCAGCTCTCGGCCGGTCAGAGATTTGCTACTCAAGCCTGCAGCGACCTTTTCCACGAGCGATGCCGGGATACAGGTCTCGCCTCGGTTTACCCTGCGGATGCAGTCCAACAGCTCTTCTCGCCGCGAGCCCTTCAAGAGATAGCCTTTCGTCCCGGCTTTTATTGCTCGCACGATCTCGGTGTCCGTTTCGAATGTGGTCAGTACGATGAGGCGGGCTGAGGCATCCTGGTTGTGAATTTTCTCAATCGCACCCACTCCGTCCAGCTTCGGCATGCGAAGATCAAGTAGTGTTACGTCGGGATGAAGTTTTATCCAGAGCTCAACCGCTTCCTGGCCGTCGGTAGCTTCCGCAGCGACCATCATGTCCGGCTGCCGCCCGATGATCGTTGCCAAACCTTCCAAAACGGTGACGTGATCGTCAGCGATGAGCACCCGAATTTTTTTGGGCTCCACCGGGCTCGATTCTGCTTGGGAGCCGGCTCTCATAGCTGCAAAAGCGGAGGATACTTCATCAAATGAAGAACCACCAAGATCGCCGTCCCGTTTTCAGGTGCGCTCTGAACCGTCACTTCACCGCCCATGGACTCGACCCGTTCTTTGATTCCCAACAGTCCAAAACCATCACATCGCTTTGCCGGATCGAACCCGCATCCGTCGTCGCGCAGCTCCAGGCGAATCGTTTCCGGATCGAAAGCAAAATGGACCTTGAAGTGACTGGCGCCAGCGTGCCGGAGTGTATTGGTCAAAACCTCCTGACCAACGCGCAACAGATTTTCCTGCCACTCTTGGGGCAACAGCCGTGGTTCACCTTGAACAATGAATTCGGCACGCAGGTTCGTACCCGTGACCATCTTCTGGATCAACTCCCCCAGCGCGGCGCACAGATTCTTCCCCGCGAGAACCAATGGGCGAAGCGCGTGTACCGAGCGGCGCGCTTCCTGCAAGCTCTCGCGCGCGAGTTCGCTCGCGCGCTCAATATGAGCGGCCACATCCTCAGCCAGATTTCGTGCCTGTGCGTCTTCGGCCGCTTCTAATTGCAAGATCACGCTGGTGAAACCTTGTGCCAGTGTGTCGTGCATGTCGCGCGCCAAACGATTGCGCTCCGCCATGACAGCCGCTTGGCGGTTTTGCTGAGAGAGGCGTATCAGCTGAATAGCCAACATTGCTTGATGGGCCAGCGCTCGGGCAAGCTCAACCTCCTCGCGACGCAAGGCGCGCTTATGCTGGAAGCGGACACTGATCAGACCGGTGACTTTGCCGCCAACAAACATCGGGACGCAAAGTGTAGCCACGATACCCAGAGCGAGGAGTCGCTTGGTCATGCTCGGGACAATTGGATTGGCGGCAGGGTGCCCGAACCAGTTGTGCCAAGGAGTATCTGGACCATTCGCCAGGCGCACTCGCGGTGGAACAGAATCGAGTTCGGTGAAGACACAGTGCTCGCCGCTGCGAAAAAATTCCGCCCATACGGGATGATCCTGGGCTGCGAGTTCTACTTGCCGCGATGCTTGTATTTTCTCCTGTGTAGCGAGCTGCAGCAGATCGTATTCGAAGTCGACCACAAGCTCCCCCCGGCCGATATCGGATTTCATTTCCCACACCCCGAGACTGTGTGCATCTAACCGCCGGCCAATCATTCGCAAGATGTGCTCAAGAAATTTCTGCGGTTCTGATTCTTGAGAAAGCGCCGTTAAGGTTTCGGTCAGAGCCTCCAACTGACCCCGGGCGAGGTGATCCGAAGCTCGCAGGGCTTCAATGTCAGTAATGGTTCCATACCATTTCGCCAACTTTCCCGAGTCGTCATAGACGGGCACGGGACGAAGAAGAAAATAGCGATACTCACCATCGAATCGCCGCAGGCGCGCTTCGAACTCACCTGGTATGCCAGTTGCCAAGATTGACTTCCAAAATTCGAAAAGGTGAGGTACGTCCTCAGGATGGATTGCTGCCTCCCATCCCCTGCCACTCGCTTGCTCAAGAGTAAGGCCAGTGTAGTCGGTCCACCGTTTGTTAAGATAATCAAGGTGGCCATCCGGCAGCGCGCTCCAGACCAGCGCGGGAAAAGTATCGATCGCCTGGCGCAATTGGTCCTCACTGCGTTTGAACGCTTCTTCGGCTTTTTTCCGCCGATCGATCTCAACCTGTAAGGTTCGATTGATCTGTGCCAGGTCCGCAGTGCGTTCCGCAATACGCTGCTCAAGTTCTAGATTGAGACGTATTGACGATGCTTCCACAAGCCTGGGCTCGGTAATATCCAAAATTTCTTTTTTTGTTAGTTGACTGCGCCGACCTGCCCAAGCCGGTGAGCTTCTCCGGCTAGGTAGAATTGGCTCCTGGCCGACGTTCCAACGAACGGTTAATACAGAGAAATACTTTATGGCTATCTCGCCGATAGGAGACACCTATGGAATTGCATCAACTCAGATATTTGTCGCCGACAGCGACAGGCGGATGGTGTGCAGAGAGGCTTCGTGTGCTTTTCGATCCTCCAAAAAGAAATCAATGAAGGCCATGAGTTCATCAGGTGATCGATCAACACCAAGCCTACGCAGGAGTATCGGCCTACACGATCATAGCGGACTGCAAATGCGGCACGATCGAGAACTACATCGTCTGTCAGAGCCGAAAGCTCCACACGCCTATGGCCGACCTACTGGTCGATGTCAATTCACAGAAAAGCCAGAGGTCCGGCAGGACTTCGCCCTTTTGGCAGGCAAAGCTCAATATGGGCGGTCAAATCAATATCTGGTCTCGCATGCCGCCGTACGCACCCGCGCGGACGTGCTCTTTGGCATAAAAGTGATAGGGGAATCCGGGATCGATTTGGCTCGCCTCGTCGAGTGCTTTTATTTGTTCCGCTGAGAGCGCCAGAGACAAAGGGGCCGAAGCGGTTAACCGAATATTCGGCGCTTGTCTTAATAGTCTCAGTGCCGTTGACCAGGCAACCCTCAGCCGGATCGTCGACCAATTGCAGCCGCGGACCTCAAAGACGAAGCAGCGGAGTACGTAAGGCTAACAAAAAGCGCCCTTGTTCTTTACGATGTAGTCCAGCATTGGCATCGGCTTTTGACCCGTGAGCTTCTCCACCAAATCGTTCGTTCCTGAAAAGACTCCATCGCGACAATCCTGGGCAACGGCAGATATGTGCTGCCGGATGTAAGGGGAGTATCCCATCTCCTGCCAGATTTCACTGAAGGCTTCAATCTCGACCGGTACGTAGGTAATTTTTCTTCCGAGGACCTGCGTGAGGATGTCAGCCACTTCGTGCTGGGTTAATTCCTTCGGACCGTAGAGGGGATAGGTCTTTCCGGCGTGCTCGGCGGGGTCATTTAAGATCGCGGCAATGACCCGACCCTGATCTTCCGCCGCGATGGGAGCATAGCGAGCGTCACCAAAGGGAAGTGGGAACATATTTTTCTTCCTGATGCTTTCCGATACATACATGAGCCATTCGGCAAAGAAGGTGGGCCGCAGATGAGTGACTGGAATTCCTGAGCGATCCATAAGCCGCTCGGCGATCCAATGATTCTGGGCAGCGTGACTTTTGGCGATCCTTCTCGCCGAAATTTGCGACATGTTCAAAATGGCTCCGACACCTTGTTCAAGGGCGGCTTGGGCGAAAAAAGCCGTGGCCTCCAAAATGCCCGAGACCTTAACTGGAAAAACGAAATAAGCGGCAGTGATTCCCTGCAAAGCTTCACTGACCGCCTCAAAATCGGCTAGGTCACCCACGACTATTTCTACGCCTTGGGCGCTCAGTTTCTCGGAACGTTCATCCGCCTGGTGGATCAAAGCTCTGACTGACACCTTTAGTTCCAGAAGTTTCTGGATAGCGTTTCCGCCGGTGGCACCGGTGGCGCCGGTTATTAAAACTTTTTTCATAAATTCGGTTAGAATGAGTTGAAGACCAAGAGAGAGGCAACGATGAGGTGAACTCCCAACCTGGTTTTAGATGATAATCGACAGCTAATAGTTAGCGTGTTACACTTAGCTGTCAAACGACAGCTAAATATTTTGAGAGAGCCCACCCCGGGGCTTCGCATTAACCAGGCTTCAAATGAGAAAGTCGAAAAGAGAAACCGAAGAGACCCGCAAACGCATAGTCGAAATGGCGGCCGACGAGTTTCGCCAACATGGAATCGTCACGTCCGGAATAGCCGATCTGATGGCTGCGGTCGACTTAAGCCATGGTGCTTTTTACCGGCATTTCGAATCGAAAGAACAACTCGTGGCCGAGGCTATCCGCGCCGCTCTTGATAAGCTCCTTGACACTTTGGCGAGCGCGGCCTCCGGCAAGAAGGGTCGGAACGGTTTGAAGGCAGCCTTAGCGGTGTACGTCTGCGCAAAGCATCGAGACAATCCTCGCGATGGCTGTCCTTTGGCTGCGCTCGGCAGCGAACTCGCCAGGTCGGATAAAAGGGTTCGCGATGTTGCCACGACCGGATTTTCCAGGATGGTCGAAATTCTAGTCGCTCATTTTGACCAGGCCAGACCAGCGGAAGCGAGGAAACGGGCTATGGCGACTGCCGCGGCGATGATCGGTGCCGTAACCATGTCGCGTGTACTGACAGAGCAAAAGTTGTCCGACTCACTTCTCCAAGCGGTTGAAGAAAGCATTACACGTGCGTGAAGACATGGCGGTAGCAGCTCGAAGACTGCCCTCAACGCAATCCCGCTCGCCTTCGCCTTGGAGGTTACTCTGGTGTCATCGGCGCCGCAGCGGCTGAAGCCCGCCACATCCCGTCTTACCATGGCGTTGCCCCCCCGGAATGGCCTCAGTTCGTTTGCTGTTTGGGCCGGCACCCACCATTGCTAAGGAGTAAGATCTTTTACCGGTTGTGCGGCATATAAAATAGTAGGAACGACAAAGAAACGAGCGAACCCAAAGTCGAAAGAAGAATCGTTCGCGATGTGATGTGCGCTTCGCGTTGATAGAACTCTGCGAGCATGAACGGGCCGGTGCCGGTAGGCAGCGCTGCCAGCAAAACCGCTATTTGGACAAGCGCCAGCGGCAGAGCAAACACGCGCGCAGCAAGCCACCAGGTTAGCACCGGGTGCAACAGGAGCTTTGACCCCGTCAATAACAGCGAGCCTCGCCGTGCGATGGTTGCGGGGCGTTTTTCGGCCAGAAACAGCCCGAGGCAGACCAGCGCGCATGGGCTGGCCGCACCGCTGAGGAGCTTCAGGAACGTTTCCACGCTCTGCGGGACCGTGACGTGGGTGCTGGCTACCAGAGCACCCGCCATCGGTGAGACGATCAATGGATTTCGGGCCAACGAGCGTACAACTGCCAGACCGAGTTTGTGTGGAGTTCGCTCGGTCTGCAGCCCTGCCTCAATCAATACAATCGCTAGTGCGAACAAGACACAAGTGACCAGAATGGTGGCTATCGTGGTCGCCGTTAAACTTGCCGTCCCGAACACGATCATACATAGGGGGAAGCCGACATATCCAGTGTTGGGGTAGGACGCCGCGATCGCATCGACGCTGGCATCGGCGAGATGCCGGCCACTCAGGATACGTAGTATTAGTATCAACACGAAGACGCCGCCGGAAGCGAGTGCGAATACGGCGATGAATGCCGGCTGATAGAACTGTTGCCAGGTCGCATGCGCCGTGATGTCGAACAGCAGCGCCGGTAACGCAAGCCAAACGACAAACCGGTTCAGTTCAGAGGCGGCACTTGGGCCGAGCACGCCGCAGCGGCGGCACGCGAACCCGACAAAAACGAGACCGAACACGGGAAGCAGTATCTGAAAGCTAGATAACACGCTCGGGCTCTATGCTTTTTCGTTGATGCAATCCAATACTGTTTTACGTATCCAAAAATACCCTTTTTGCATCAAGGTTGACATAAAAAGAGTTTCACCTGGCCGCCGTGGAGGCGGACACAGCTCAACAACGAAGGCGGCGGCACCAAGTCGCGAGGAGGTGTTTCAGAACCGTACGGCGGAGACCGCAGCGCATGAAAGCACATGCCAGCGTCATCTCGTTGATCATCCTCGTCTGAAGACTAGAACCTTGGCAATCAATCTCTGACACAGTTCGCCGTGCTGGTTCAACGTATCACTTTGAATAGTCACGATGCCTCTATCAGGCTTGGATTTTGACGGGGCGATATTGACGATCGTACTGACAACATTGAGTACGTCGCCCGGTCTGGTGGGCCTCGGCCAAGTAATCTCAGCGCCCGCACCGATGGTCCCGCCTGCTAGGGGAACCCTATGGACAAACAACCTCATGGTGATGGCGGCGGTATGCCACCCGCTTGCGCTGGGTCTGCATCGCGAGCGCGTTCGAGATAGCCGTTAGCAGCCCGGGGAAACGTCGGTCGATCTCCTGGCATCGTGGGGTGTTGTACATCTTCACGCCTCGACGTTCACTTCTTATGAGGCCCGCCTCACGAAGGGTCTTGAAGCGCTGAGAGAGCGTCGACTTCGGCACCTGGCGATCGCTCAATTTTGACAGTACGGCACCGGTCTGCGCGCACTCGGATTGCGCAATCGCTGCGAAGATTTCTACCCGGGCGGGATCTGACAAAGCATGGAGAATGCTCTCAACGGTGATGTCATCGGCGGATGGATGGAATAGCGGCTTCATGACCTCGTTCGTTTTAGTTGTGCGCCGAACGATCTATGTTTAGTCACAACCAACGAGTGTATATACACCTAACGCAAGAAGGAGTTCTGAAAAGATTGCCCACCCCCAAGCTTAGTCCTGCGCCTGTGCTCAAGTGCGCAGATTAGCCGCCGTAGCGAAATTGCGTGCCGCGCTGAGCGAGAAAGAAGAAGCGCCGACCCCCAAACCAGTCACCGCTTCAACTACAACCGACAACTAAGAAGATCAGCCCGGCACATTCTCCTAGCGGACCCGAATTTGCTCCCGGAGAATTTCGGAACTGCGGCCTGCATTTTCAGCCCTCCAACCCGCTACGCGGCTGCAATTCGGACTTCGCGCAATACTCCATCACTCCGCACGGCCGGATTCGAGGACAGCCTGCCCGACGTAGCCTCCCGGAGTTTCAGACGACGGGGCGAAGTCGGGAGTACGAAGCGCCTCGTGAGATCTTGGGTGCAACCGACCGCGCTTAAACGTCGCTTATTGGCACCGGCCCGTCATTTTCCGCGTTTGTCCGAAATCGATAGTTTTCGCGATGACTCAGATCTTTTGTTAGCGCCTTATGGAAAATCAAAACCGCAGAAAAGTCTTTTTTGCCCTGGGTCTTCTTTGGAGCCTCGCCGGATGTGCGTCGGTAGGAGTGCGTAACCCGCAGCAAGCAACTAGTAATCCGAAACTGCCAGAACAGATCCTGATCGCCGATTTTGCTACGAGTCAGAACGTCTTCCATGTTAGCCAGACGGGTCCCGAACTGGGAGCCCTGCAGCAGAAGACGACTAATGTATTAGCAAACTATTTGGTTTCCGACCTGAGTAAATCAGTAATGCCAGCCGCTCGGCAGGACGGCCCCAGGCCTGCTCGTGCTAATGTCTGGCTAATTACAGGGGAATTTGTTCGAGTAAATGGAGGTAGTCGAGAGTTGCGTGGTTTGGTTGGATTAGGTCTAGGCGGAACGAAAATGGAGACGGTCGTCCGGGTATACGATCTTTCTCGATTGTCCAAAGAACCTGTTCTTCAATTCGAGACATCGGGCGGCAGCAATGCTGAACCGGGCGCACTGGTTGGTGGAATGTTTGGGGCTTTGCCGAATGCGCTACGAAATGCTGGAGCCAGGGGTATCACTGACGATACCGCGCGAACAGCGCGAGAAATCACGGCCATGGTCGCAGATTATTATGCTAAGAATGGCGGTCAATTGCCAGGTACCTCCAGGAAGCCCAAGATCCTTGCGCAAAGGGCAGGAGGGTAGTCCGGCTAAAACCTCGGAAAGCGGGGTTACGCTTTCTCTACATCAACGTTAAGCGAAAGCCTCTTAAGATTAATCTACCGTTGCGACCCAGCTGACCCTGCCATATGAGCGTTCAATTCTACTGCGATCAGGTCAGCGTCCATTTGAACGATCGTTCCAAAGGTCGCTAAAAGGATCAGGCCGGCGCCAACCACAAGGACGAGCGTTTGCAAAACTGTGAAATCGACCGGTACCGCCTTCATATTTCGTTTCTAGATAGGCCTAGCGACAATGATCTTCCAATCAGTGAAAGCGGTCGGCTAACGATCCGTCAAACGGCCGTCATTTTCTTCAAGAACGCCCGCCATTTTGCTCTGCGATTAGTCCTCAACTCGCTTCGTCTAAGGATTTCGCCGATTAGCAACGGATGGTCCGAGATCGTTCTGGTGGACTGCATGGAAACGTGTCTTCGCATAGCTATGAGAGGTTAGCACCCGGCAGTTCGCTCGCTATTGCCGGAACGAGTCGTATCAATCTCCTACTGAAGGATTACCCTGTTCTAATACCAGGCCTGGCCCGCACAGGCGCTTCGCGTTCGGCGCTCGTGCTCGTGCTCGTGCTCGTGCTCGAACGTTGTTGCTTGCAGAAAAGGCGTGTCAACCCAAATCGCGCCGTCCCGGAATTTGCACCCTCCTGAGGCTACGTATAACGGGTGTTCTAGCTTCGCTCTTTGGAGCGATAGCACCGGGAATGTTCCCACCCGATATTTTCGTGGATTGAACTAAGAAATTTCACGATGAAACTATTACATCATGGTATGGCACCCATTCTTGGCGGATGCTTGCTGCTCACTAGCATCCCGAATGCGTTCGCCTATCAGGTTACCACACCCGCTTCACAGCCGGCGCCACAAGCCGTGCAGCAGAGTCCAGAACAATTGCGGCAACTCGTAGCACCGATCGCACTCTATCCGGACCCGTTAATTGGGCAGATCCTGGCAGCCGCAACCTACCCGGATGAAGTAATGGAGGCAGACAAATGGATGCAACAACATCAAAGCCTGACCGGCGATGCCCTGGGCAAAGAAGTGGACAAACAGTCATGGGATCCCAGTGTTAAAGCGCTTACCCAGTTTCCTGCGGTACTGGCTAACATGAGTCAGAATCTGGCTTGGACATCCGAACTGGGCGACGCCTACGTTAACCAGCAGCAGGGCCTGACTCAGACGATTCAAACCATGCGACACCTGGCGAAAGACGCCGGAAACTTGAGGCCAACTTCCCAAGAGAACGTAACCACCGATGGAGATACGATCGATGTTGAACCAGTATCGACCGATGAGGTCTATGTTCCTGAATATGATCCTTGGCAGGTGTATGGGGATGCACTGCCTATCTTTCCTGGTTGGGCTCCGTATCCTGGACTTTACCTCGACGGTCCGGGAATCGGTTTTGGACTGGGCTTCGGAATTGGACTATTTGCTGGTTACGGTTGGGGTTGGAACCACTGGGGATGCGACTGGCATAATGGCGGGGTTGTATATAATCACCACGCGTTCGACTCCCACAGTAGAACTATCGTAAATAGAAACAGCGTAGATAGAAACAGCCGTCACTCGACAGTTAATAATTTTCATGCGACTCGAATGAACAGCAACCACTCTAGCCACGCTAACGGCCGAAGTTTCGCTGGGCATGCGGCGTCCCATACGACTCATAGCCTACATGCTGCAGCGACCACGCACTCGAGCGCCCATGTCTTTTTCCACGGTGGTGGATCCCACGGGGGTGGATTCCATGGTGGTGGAGGCCACGGCGGCGGATTCCACGGCGGCGGGGGCCACGGAGGGCACAGATAACGGTTAGCCGTTAGAGGTTAGCGTCCCGTAGGGACAGGATCATAGTAGTCGGGTGTACCGCAGCCGCAGGAATACCTGGCTGCTATGCTTTCGTCTGCACCGCGTCGGCGGGACCCGGATACACGGGTTTCCCAGCGAAATTACAGCCCTGGCCGGCAAAGGCACGAACTGGTGATTGGTATATCTGCATTTGCCCAGATTTTCTGAAAACGCGCTTCAACAGCCGACGCTTCATCGCGTTTCCCTTGCAACTGCAGGCTGCGGGCTAAACCGAACAATGACCAGCCGTTTTCCGGCAGATGCGCCAGATCGTCGCGATAGACCTGCTCCGCTTCAGCATAACGCCCTGCTTGCATCAGGTTGGCGCCCAGCGAATGGCGGACCGGCAGAATCCAGCCAGGTGGCTCATCGTAATTGAGTGCATCTTCGGCGACAACGGCTTTGCGCAATTCAGCTAGGCCCGCGTCGACGTGATCTTCGCGCACCAATATCTCGCCGTCTAACATGGGCGTGACGATCTTGAGCACGGCGTCGCATGAATTATTACCTAATTTGTTTTCGGCAGGGATCAATTTTATCGCTTCAAGAAAAGCGGACTGCTCTGTCCGTGCCGATCTGGTGTCGCCCTTGGCCGCGTAAGCAATTCCACGGGCCGCATGACGAAATGCCCGCGTGAATACCATGAACTCCGGATGATCCGGTTCGGCCAAAATTTCGTCCCATAGCCCGAATCGAATCAGCACTTCATAAGGTTCAGCGCAGATGGCTTCCGCCACCGTGGCATTCTCTTTGATCTCTGGTTCCGGAATCCCTCGCACCATTTCGCGGATATGCTGAACCGCAAGCTGCTTGTGGCCGATCATCATGGCGGCGTAGGCCAGCATCTGATGATTATGTGCCGCGTAAAGCACGATAAAACCTTTCGGTTCGCCGAATACAGATCGGTAACGGCGATCGGCCGCAACCGCGTTAAGGTTTGAGGTGACAGCGTCTTCCCAATGGCCGACTCGGATGTAAATATGCGAGGGCATATGAACCTCATGAGCGAGACCTGGCTGCAAATCGCGTAACCGATCGGCGGCGGCCAGCGCGCGCTCCGGATGCGGAGAGGCTTCCAGTGCGTGAATATAGAGGTGGTTCGCAAACGGATGTTGCCTCCGGCTCGCTAACACTGTTTCCAGGGTGGCAATGATTTCGTCTGTGCCAGGTTCAGGTTTGCCATCGCCTGCCCATTGATCCCATGGCCGCAAATCCATCATTGATTCCGCAAAGAGCGAACCGACATCGGGATCATCCGAATATTTTTTCCACACGATGCGCATCGCATCGGCATAGGCCTGGTCGAGCGAGGTTCGATCGTCGGCCTGGTGTTCGACGTACCGCTGAGTAAGGGCTCTGATCAGGGCCTGTTCAACCGGGGAAGCGTGATCCGCGTGTTCCCGGGCGAGTTGTATTTGTTTCCACGCGAGCTCAGCCATCGCAGGCGGCACGTCCGGGAAATTGATATCTCCCCCGCAAGCCAGCGCCGCACCCCAATAGTTCATGGCACAGTCCGGGTCGATCGTTTGCGCTGCTTGAAATGCACGCAGAGCGGCACCGTGATTGAACCCAAAATAGAAATTGATTCCTTGATCAAAATATTTCTGCGCTTTGGCAGAGTTCGTACTGATCTTTCGCGTATACGAACCCAAACCGTCGTAAAGCGGCTCCAGACCTGGGGCTTCGGAGCTGATAAGGATAAACGCCAGTGAAATACCACTGAACAGATGAATTGCTTTCATAGGATATCTCGGCAGCAAAAACAGTGAGCCGGGCTCTCGAGCACTGCGCAGTAAAACACGAAATGCTGGCAGCCGGATTTCGTTGTTTAAACTGCCGGATCTCCTGCTCGACTAGTGTCCTGTCCCATAAATAACGTGGCTTTCGTTGCGATCAAAATGGGCCGTTGGTCCGGCAGTTGCACCTGCGCGTCAGCCTAAGGAAAGGGAGACGCGTATAGACCACGGCCGGACGAAAGCCACGTTATTTATGGGACAGGACACTCACTCGCCTTTACGCCACAGAACAGGCCGCAGCTATCTGCTTCTGAATTTTGGCCTTTTGCCCGCGTAGGATGTTCAGAAAGGCTTCAACGGTTGGATGGTGAACTCCACGCGGCCAGACCGCACAAAGGCACAGCGGATTAGATCGCGCCGTCAAAGGCCGGCGAATCGTTTTCTGCCGTTCTAAACCAAGCGCGCAACTCGGCACTAGCGAAACACCCAGGCCGCTTTCCACTAGAAGGAAAACCGTGGTGATCAGGTCAGTTTCATGCCGAACGGAAGGCGAGAAGCCAGCTTGGCGACACATCCCAACGACTTCATCAAATAACCCGGGTGCACCCGCCCGATGGAAGAGCACAAAAGGCTCGGTGGCCAGCTTTTCAAGTTTAATCTTACGTTCCTTGGCTAATGGATGGTTGGGAGGAAGTACAGCGACTAGATAATCGCTATAGATCATTTCTTCCTCCAAGTAGGGTCGCCGTTCCCGAGGTAGCGGGCGCGAAAAGCCGAGATCAAGTTTTCCTTGGTCGAAGGCGCTGAATTGAGCATCAGGATTCATGTGGTGCAGCTGCAGCTCAACGTCGGGATACTGGGATCGATATGACTGTACCAGCGGTGGCAGAATCAGCGCTGTGGCCGGAGCGATAAAACCCATCCGAAGAACACCGACTTCTCCGCGCACCGCCCGTTGCGTAACTCGCTTTGCCTCATCAGCCCGCTTCAAAATCCCCTGCACTTCCGCCAGCAAAGCAGCACCTGCCGCGGTCAACTGAACTTTACGATTGCTGCGGGTAAAAAGTTTGGCGCCGACTTCCTCCTCCAGATCCAAAATCGTCTGGCTGATAGCCGGCTGGGCCACATGCAGCTGGCGCGAGGCCTCGCTATAGTTCAAGTACCGGGCCACCGCGGCAAAGTAGCGGAAATGTCGCAGTTCCATCGTCCTCTACTATAGCCGTTTCCGATCATTGCGATCAAATCATACTATTTTTGATATCATCCATTCGGAATTAGAGACAGCCCACGAAGGCATTCCTGAACGAAGCGCAGCGCCATGGTTCAGAGAACTCGAACCTGAAGAACGAAAATCCGTTAACTTTCTTAAATGAAAACCTTGTCTACTGACAAAGTCGTCACGCCCGAAGAAATCTCCGGTAAATCCGTTGTACCAGTCTTTAACGAGCTGATAAATCTGGTAGTCAAGATATTGACCAAGTTCGGTCTTCTGACCAAAGACCTTGATTACCATGTGGTTCGCGGATCGATGGTGATCCTTTACTTCTTTTTTGGATACCAGAAGTGGTTCCCTTATGAAGCCCAAACATTGGTTCCTTTCATCAGCAACGGGCCACTTATTTCCTGGATGTATCCGGTTTTCGGCCTACAAGGTTCCAGTTGGTTCCTAGGAGTTTCTGAATGGTTATTCGGCGCCCTCTTGTTCCTGGGATTCTGGAATAAGAAACTGAGCATTCTAGGGTCGGCAGGCTCCTGCCTGACCTTTGTTATGACTATTACCATCATCCCTTTTATGCCGGACGGCTGGAATTCGGACGCCGGCGGGTTTCCTGCCATGCAGGGCAATGTCGCCTTCTTGATGAAAGACCTGGTTCTCTTCGCGGTATCCTTCTATCTGCTGAAACAGGATGTCGAGCGAGTGGCTTCGCCTAGCGAAACCGCCCAGCCTAAGTAACTAACTGATAGGATCCTATGCAAAACGCTTATACTGACAAAATTGTGCTGATTAACGGAGGCACTTCCGGTATCGGCAAAGTGACCGCGATCGCTTTTGCCCAAGCGGGAGCAAAAGTGGTCTTAACCGGACGGCGCGAAAAAGAAGGCACGGAGGTCGTTGCCGAGATCACCAAAAACAACGGAGCGGCGGTCTTCGTTCGCACCGATGTCGCCAAGGAATCGGAAGTAAAGAACGCTATCGATTTCGTCTTATCCACTCATGGTCGCCTAGACGTTGCCTTTAACAACGCCGGCGTGGAAATCTTGGGTCCGCTGGATCAAGTAACAGAAGAACAGTATCGACGAACGTTCGATATAAACGTTTGGGGTGTTTTAAGCGCGATGAAGCATGAAGTCGCGGCAATGCTCAAGACTGGCGGCGGCGCGATTGTTAATACCTCAAGCATCGCCGGCCGTATCGGGCTTGCACAGGCCAGCATTTACGTGGCTACCAAACACGCCGTGGAAGGATTAACTAAAGCGGTCGCAGTCGAGGTGGCCAAGCAAGGCATTCGAGTAAATGCCGTCGCTCCAGGTTCGATCGCGACGGATATGGTGGAACGGATGAAAGGCGAGGAGGGCGAGGTGCTGAAGTGGCTAATATCACAGCATCCGGTCGGCCGGCTGGGTACCAGCGAAGAAATCGCAGCGGCGGTGCTTTATCTGGCTTCTGATGCAGCCAAATTTACTACCGGCGCTATCCTAGCAGTAGATGGTGGATGGAGCGCCGCTTAAAGAATTGTGATTGGTGGGTAGTGATTCGTGATTGGTGGTCAGTATCAGCGGTCAATGTTTGGTGGTTGATGGGGCAGCCACGGGTTTCTGACCATGAAATGGTCAAGTACGGGTGGCACGTCCTTATTGGATCTCAGCGTCCAGGGCGTTGCAACGTCTTGGGCTTCTGGGCGTCGCGTCTATTCAAATGCGGTAGCTGCGAACGACTGTAGGCGTCGACATCCGCTAGAGCTGCAACCCGGAATGCAACGCCCCTCCGTCTCGGCGCTGCGATGCTCTTCTGTACCTATCACCTTTCAACCCCTCCTAGTGTCCTGTCCCATAAATAACGTGGCTTTCGTCCGGAACGGATAACACTCATTGTACGTCAGGCTGCTATTTGTCATTTGTCATTCGCCGCAGGCGCCACCCTGGGCGGTTCCCACTTACGGAAATCCGGCGGCGTACGGCCTTCATCGAATTCGATGAAATCGAACCTTGTCATTGGCTCGAGGTCGAGATGACTCAGGCTCGACCGCTGGATCAGTAAGCCAAGGCGCTCACTCGAGCGGTCGCGCCAACCAGCCTTTTGCATAAAGCCGTTGAAGATTTCGATTTCGCCTTCGCCCAGGCGGCGGCCGTTAGCAAAACACCACTCCAGAATCTCCTCATCCGTTCCGCCGGCAAGCACCCGATCGCGTAAGTCCGTGTACTTGAGGTGGAGAAACGCGAGACAATGGCCATCAAATTCTTTTCCTAAATTGTTATGGTAGCCTTCAGGAAGAGAGTCGCTGGCATGTAGACAGATTTTGTCGAACATCCGAGGGAAAAATACCAAGCCGCCGACCATGTCGTACGGGCTGCGCGGGAACTGTTCAGGCATGATGTCGAGATTTTATGAGTAGTAATCTAGACTTACGAATCGCTCTTTCAATTCGCAGTCGGGTCACAGTAAACTTTGCTACCTTTGCACTGCTATAGACGACAATCTTGTTTTTGAGCGAGGATTTCTCTAACCGCGAATAGGCACGAATTACTCTTTTTTTAAATTCGCATTTCATTCGCGTCCATTCGCGGTCGGTTTCGTCGCCTTTGGTTGCGGCTAAGCCGCGCTGTTACCTTCTGTTGAAAACATCCGCGTAACCCTTTCGAGCAAGCCTTCGGTGTTGTATTGTTTCATTTTTCTGCTGATTGCGTGCCGGGGATCGGGAGTGTTGAGCGTCGACGAATTGATCACCCGCCGTTTAGAAACACCGCCGTTTAGAAACACCGCCACTCTAAAATTCGATGTTGGTGCGTACCCCAAAGACTAGCGCGTTCCCTCGATGGGGCGCCGGTGGGGTCGTTGACGTAGCGCTTCTCGGATTCACGATATACTGCATGTCGGGCTGAATCTGCCACCACGGCGCCAGGACGATCTGATAGGTCAGTTCCAAATCTACTTCGTCTTTACCCATCGGCCCGCCTGATCCTACCGACCCACTGTTGCTGAACCGGGCCCAGGCCACGGCAAGGCCCACGGTGTCACGATCCCGGCCAGGTAACGCCCCGTGGTAGGTGACGCCCGTGTCGGCGTACCAGTTGAGCAGATTGGGATGGCCGGGTCCGGCCATTACACGCCCGAACACTCCTATCCCCTGGTCCTTGGTGTTAGGCTTGAGCCAAAGCAACTGGTCGGCCACGGCGTAAAAGCTCCAGTTTCCGCCGCGCGCCGCCCGCTTTCCGTTGCTCAACGAATTGGTGAACAGCGGGCCGTTGCTGCTCCGCGGCAGATCGTTGAAACGGTCTGAATCGTACCAGCCGCCGAGCTTGTAGACGCCGGGCGGACCACTCGCGTCTCGGCCATTGTTAAGTTGGTATTGGAGCTCCGCGATGGCGAGCACCCCGTCGTGGAGGCGAAAAGCGGTGCCCGATGAGTCGGAGGCCGGCCCGTTTGCGCCGAGTGGATCGCCATTGAAAGCGGCGGCGAGCAGCGTCCAGCCGTCCGCGGGGTGGGCCTGCACGCGGACACCGAGCTCCCCATAGGGGTAGTTGGGGCCGCCGCCAGGCAGGTCGGTGGCAGCGTACCCCGGCCAACCGAAAGTGGAGTTGATGAACAGCGAGGCGTAGCTGCTAGAAATAAATTCGAAGTCCGCCCGCATCTGTCCGACCCGCACCGCAAGCTTGCCGTCCAGCAGGGATTGCTCGTACCAAAGTTGCTCAAGATAAATGCCCCGAGTTGCTTCGATGCTGCTGACGGTAAGAGCGTTGTTCCGAAGCGCAGCGGCGCTCAACCCCTCACCATGGTACTCAAGTCCACTGGCGGCGAAAACGCCGCCAGGCAACCCGAAAGCCTTGCTCGTATCCACCCGAAGGCCGAAGTGGGTTATCCCCTCATACGCTACGGTCTGGCGTTGGCCTCCAAAAGGATTCCCGAACACCTCTTCCACTTCGGCCAACCTCACATAGATTCCATGGGCCGCCAGATCGGCGCGCAGGCCATGAAAATCGCCGAACAGGTTGTTACGTTCCCAAATATTCGGCCCTTGAGGCGCAGCGACTTTGTCATTGATGACGGCCTGCGCCTGCTCCGGCAGCGCAGGCAAGGATGCCTGCGCATAGACGGACATAAACTCTCCCTGAGCAAGGATCGTAAGGACAAGCAGAACCCAACGCCCCACGCCCACTAATGTGATGGATGGTCTTGAACCTAGAAATGGCGTTTTGACCATTAGTCGTGCCCTCGTTTGTTCAGCGGCCAACATGGAGAACGCTACCGCTCGTACTGCGGTGCTGTTCGGTCGGACGATGCTCTTCTTAGCCATGATCCTTTCTCGATGCTGATCCAAGATTGACAACCGGGAAATACGGTAGATTAGCGGTCATGCATTCGGTTCCTTTGTGGATTCGCACACAGCAGGAGAGCCAACCCGGGTCATTGTCGAAGCTCCTTTTGATCTGGGATCGGGCAGCTTATTGGAACGCCGCCAGGTATTCGCCGCCCAATACGATTCTTATCGGCGCGCTTTCTGCACCGAACCGAGAGCGGGCGATACGACGGTTGGCGCTCTCTTGGTTCCACCCTTTGATCGTAGCTGCTCAGCCGGCGTCATTTTTTTCAATAACATCGGCTATCTCAACATGTGCGGCCATGGGACGATCGGCCTTATCCGGACATGGGAGTATCTCGGGAGACTGGAACCTGGAGCGCATCGAATCGAGACACCGGTCGGCTCGGTTGGCGCCACTCTTCACCAGGATGGACGGGTTTCGATCCAAAACGTTCCTTGCCATCGCGCCGAAAAAGATTTTGGGTTGGCTGTCGACGGTTTAGGAAAGGTAGTAGGCGATATCGCGTGGGGCGGGAATTGGTTTTTTTTAATCGAAAATCACGGCTTGGATATCGCCTTGGAAAAGCGCGAAGCGTTAATGGATTATTGTGTACGCGTTAACCGCACTCTCGCGCTCCGCCCGGAAACCCAAAAGGTCGACCATATCGGACTGTTTGGGCCGTCCCAGATCGCTGACAGCCGGAGTTTTGTGCTCTGCCCGGGAGGTGCTTATGACCGCAGTCCCTGCGGTACGGGTACAAGCGCGAAACTGGCGTGTCTCAGCGCTGACAAAAAACTTTCTCCTGGCCAGATTTGGCGCCAAGAAAGTGTTATCGGCACCGTCTTTGAGGCTTCCTATGAGCTCGACGAAGCGGGTTCAGTCATCCCTACCATCACCGGCTCCGCTTTTGTAACGGCAAAAGGCGAGATCGTTTTTGACGAGCAGGACCCGTTTCAGTTCGGGATTTCTTAACCCGGATTCCGAAGATCGAAAATCAACCGCGAATGGACACGAATTGACGCGAAGATGCAGAGACTCAGTCCAACCGCAGATCAACGCAAATGTCGCAGATACAGCCTATGAATTGGAAAGGTGTTATCCCTGCTGTCACGACTCAATTTAACCAAAATGGGGAAATCAACCAGACCTGGATGAAAAAGCATCTACGATGGTTGATGGGCGCCGGTTGTACTGGTGTCGTGCCGCTCGGCTCTTTGGGCGAAGGCGCCACTTTAAGTCTCGACGAAAGGCGGATGGTCTTGAGCCTTAGCTGTGAAGCGATGGGAACGGAGGGCTATGTGGTAGCCGGAGTCGCTGCGTTATCGACTCGCGAGGCGGTGAAGCTAGCCCAGGAAGCGGAGAAAATTGGTTGTCACGGCCTGATGGTCCTGCCTCCCTATGCTTATTCGTCTGATTGGTTCGAAATGAAAAGTCATGTGCGAGCCGTGATCGAGTCAACCGCTCTGCCGTGCATGTTGTACAACAATCCTATCGCTTATAAGACCGATTTTTTGCCCGCCCAGATTGCCGAACTGGCGCAAGAATGCCCAGGCCTGGAAGCGGTGAAGGAATCGTCAAGCGATGTTAGGCGGATCGCTGCGCTCAAGGAGCTGCTAGAGGACAGGTTAAGTCTGCTCGTGGGTGTCGATGATCTTATCGTGGAAGGAATAGACGCCGGAGCTATCGGCTGGATTGCGGGACTGGCCAATGCGTTTCCCAAAGAATCCGTAGAACTCTTCCGCTTGGCTTCTACTCAGGCAGTAGAAGAAACCTGGAAGTTGTACCGGTGGTTTCTGCCGTTGTTGCGTCTCGATACCATCGTTAAATTTGTGCAAGCGATTAAGCTGGTTCAGGAAGAAGTAGGCGCCGGTTTCGCTTTAACGCGACCTCCCCGCTTAGCGCTCACCGAAGCCGAGCGCAGCCAGGTGCAACGCATTTTAAAGAAGGCTCTCTCCGAGGCAGTTTTAGCACCCTTTCCGTTCCCGGCCTAGGGAAGTGTCGGATTTGCCGCGAAGCGGCGTAAGATCTTAGCCCAGGGTTTTAACCCTGGGTCTGGAGTTTGGCCCTAAGAAGCTCTAAGTGGCGGCATAGAATAGAGCGGAGCGAAGAAAGCAAGAGCAAGCCGTAGGCGGCAACGGCGAGCGCGGGCTGAGATTGAACGCTGTGGGGATTACGCACTTGAGCTTCACCGATACCTAGAAGGCTTTTTTGATCGCGGAAGTTGACCTCAATGTCCCAGCGCCACAGATAGCTCTGGAGCAAATGAGCTCGCACTCGGTTGACGCTCTGGGCGCAATTGGCACAGCTAGTGTGTCTAGGCCGCCATACCCTGACTGGTTTGTTGGCCACCAACGGCCAGCTGCAGAAGGACTGGAGTGCGGACTATCGACTCTATTCCCGCCAGCGCATCGATGCGGGGGAGC
>Ga0185299_10000322_pt1 | contig 141341 bp, 125 predicted proteins | sample PaiPotPPA55metaG_FD_128002 | JGI IMG/M metagenome (GOLD analysis project Ga0185299, IMG submission 128002) | Iron sulfur acid spring bacterial and archeal communities from Banff, Canada, to study Microbial Dark Matter (Phase II) - Paint Pots PPA... ...
AGAGCACGTTCCGAACGGTTTGGAACTGGCATAAGCGCTTCTGCTCCCAATTATCTCCGGAGATCATGCCTACGCCCAGTTGGTGAGTCGCCTTCCAATAGCGGGGGATTCTGCCACGGCCTGCTAGAGGGCTTCTACGACGCAGCCTTCTAGTTTGCTCCATTTAAGACATCATTACCGATATTGCCGCGAAAAATCCCACAATCCAATTGACAGAGATGGCGGCGAGGTGTATACTCCGGCACAAGTCTTAAGAATTTAGTTGTGCGGGAGGTTGGAGGATTATGCAACTTCGCAGTTGCGCAGTCTTGCTGCCTGTTTTCGCTGCCTTAGCGTTTAAGGCTTACCCCCAAGCCGATACCGGCACCATAACTGGAAAAGTCGTCGATCCCAGTGGTGCGGCCATAGCGAATGTCCAGGTTTCGATCGTGCAGACCCAGACCAATTTCCATTTCACATCCGTCAGCAATGGGGAAGGTATCTACCGTGTTCAGTCGCTGCTGCCCGGCCCCTACACAGTTAGCTTTGAAGCACCGGGCTTTAAGCGCCTGATACGGGAGAACATCACGCTTCGCGTGGGGGACGTTCTGCCGGTCGATGCGACGATGGAAGTCGGCGCCCTCACCGAGTCCGTCCAAGTGCAGGCCCAGGCCACACTGCTCGAAACTGAGACGTCTACCGCTGGCACTGTTACCGAGGGCGACACCCTGTATCAGTTGAACCTGTATCAGCGCAACATCACCAATACCCTCTCCATCGTGCCGGGAGGCACCAACCTAACCGGCGGCGGCACGGGCGGTTTGAGCGCCTACAATATTAACGGCCAGCGTACATCTGGAACAGCGTTTTTCGAAGACGGCGTGCTCGGCAACGACCCGATTACCAGCAACAACAATGTCATTGCACCAATCATGAATTCCGTGGATGAGGTCAAGGTTCTCACGGGAATCCTTCCCGCCGAGTATGGCCATTCTGCCAGCGGCGTGCTCACCACCGTATCGAAGAGCGGCACGAACCAGTTTCACGGGGCAGCTTCCGACTTCGGCCGCACCCGCATTATGACGCACCGCATGTATTTCAACTTGTACAATACGTCGCAACCGCAGCCCGGCAACCCCGCCGGCCTTACGCCCTACTATTACATGCAGCCGGATGGAAACGGGGGAGGCCCAGTAGTCATCCCTAAGATTTATAACGGCCGCAACAAGACATTCTGGTATTCGGGCTACAACAAATTGATCGAGAAAAAGACGCAGGCCTATACCAGCGTCACGCCGACACCGGCGGAGCTGGGCGGTGATTTCACGTTCGGCGGTGCCGGTCAACAACTCTACAATCCGTACAGCACCGTTCACAATGCGGACGGCACGTGGTCGCGCCAGCCCATCCCCGGCAATATAATTCCACAGAGCATGTTTGATCCGGTGTGGGCGAAGATCCTCTCCTACAATGTCTGGCGCGCGCCAAACATGCCCGGCTCGTTCAGCAGCACCGGTCCGGTGAGCAATTTCACCTACGATCCGCCTTCGCGCACGTTCCAAGAGTCCTTTTTCGAGCGCGTCGATCATCAGGTGAATGCGAAATTCAGGCTGTACGCCAGTTGGACCTATAACCATGGGAACGGGCTGGAACGGCCCACCAGCATTCAAGTACCCGCGTTCGATGGAACCACGGGATATAACGGTCCCTCCACTGCGCAGAACTCCTCTGCGGGGGTCACCTACATCATTAGCGCAACAGACCTCAACGAATTTCGGGTGGGCTTTTACCGGCCCCGAAACGACCTGTTTGTGCCGTCGGAAAACCAGAACTGGGGCGCGATTTTGGGCATTCCCAACATCAGTCCCGCGCTCATGCCATCGTTTAGCCCGACTGCGCTTGGCGTCGGCACCTACACCGTGGCCCCCGATTATCCGCAATTGTACGGTCTGACGGTTCAAGGCGCGACCCGACAGATCCGTCAGGCCGAGTCTTTACGCGATGACTACAGCAAAATCCATGGTTCCCACGCCTTCAAGGTGGGCTATGAAATCCTGCACTTTACGGATAACTTCTATCAGCAAGGCTATCCCAGCGGACAATTCAATTTCACCAACACGACCGCGGGGCTGCAACCGAATGGCCAGCCCATTCCCGCCACGGGTAACACTCTCGCAGGATTGGAGCTAGGCGCAGTCTCCGCTGCAAATTTCAGCACCTATACAAACACTTGGCTGCCGCGGGACTCGATCAACAGCGTGTACTTCCAGGATGATTGGAAGTTTTCGCCGAAATTGACATTGAACCTTGGCCTCCGCTGGTCTACCGAGAGCCCGTATCACACGGCTCACGGGCAGGAGAGCCAGTTCAGCCCCACTACCATCGACCCCTTGACCGGTCTAATGGGTGCCATCATTCATCCTACTGGCGGACTCAACGCCCGGGATTGGAAGAATTTCCAGCCCCGCTTCGGCTTCGCGTACCACCCTCTGCAGAAGTGGGTGTTCCGCGGTGGCTTCGGACTCAATACCATCGATATCCGATGGCCGAACCAAGGCATGCAATTCGATGAATACCTCGCCCAGAATGTGCAGCAACGCCTTTCCAATAACCCGCTGCCTCTTTTTCAGCTAAGCCAGGGCCCGGCGCCCGTCGCATACAACATTCAGCCTAACGGCGCTGCCTTGTACGTCGGTACGAACTATAGCTCGCGAAATGTCACATGGCTGGACCCTACGCTGCGTCCCGGCTATGTAGTGAACTGGAACGCGACGATCGAGTACCAGATAAGTGCAAACAATCTGATCAAATTGTCCTATGCTGGTTCGGCCGGCGTGCACCTGGTGGAAAGCTGGGATATCAACGCCTTCCCGCCGAATTTCGGCGCGGGCAACCCGGCGCTCCAAAATGCGGTCTTCGCTAACACCCAGGCATACCTCCCCTATCCACAGTTTGGCGCTATCAACCACTTGGCCAATACCGGTCACTCCAGCTATCATTCCGGCACGGTCCAGTATACGAAGCGTTATTCCCAAGGCTTGGTCGTGGACTCGTTCTACACGTACTCGAAAGCGTTGGACGACTGTGACAGCGATTATAACGTTTGCAATGGTGTCGAACCAGTTACTGACCGCAATCTGAATAAGGGGCGGGCCAGCTACGACATGCGGCATCGGTTCGTCACTAGTGTCACGTATGAGCTGCCAGTGGGCAAGGGTAGGCACTTCATGAACCGCGGTGGTTTCCTGGATAAAGTTCTCGGCGGCTTCGATCTTTCCTGGATTCAGACCGTCGATACGGGCAATCCGTTTGGCTTTACTTTCGCCAACAGCCCATATAACTACTATCCGACCTCGGGCGCTTCGCCCAGCTTATCAAGTGGAGTCAACATTGGTCTTCGCGTTCCGGACGTTGTCGCGACGCCGACTATGGGGCAGTTTGGATTAGGCAGCGATATCGGACCCAGCCGCTTCAATCAGTCGAACGAGTACGCGTTGGTTGGGGCATCCGGCGGATCGCCCGCGAGCTATGCAAACTGTGCTCCTCCGACCTGCAATATCTCCGCGTTCGCTCCGCCGCCGCCATTCACGCCGGGGAACGCTGGACGGAATATCCTGACCGGACCAGCGTCCTACTACTCGATGGTGTCAGCGAAGAAAAACTTCCGTATCAAAGAGCGCCTCAATCTGCAAGTCCGTTACGACTTCCAGAATCCTTTCCATAATTACGGGTTCTCCGCGCCTTACAACACGGTGGACTTCAAGAATCCGCAGTTGTTCGGAAAGATTACTTCCGAAACAGCTACTGCCAACCTCGACGGCGAGCCATTGATGAACCTGATGCTTCGTCTGACCTGGTAACTCCTCTCGAAGTACTGAACGTGGGCGCGAGCCTCGAACTCCTTGCGATGGGTGTGCCGCAGATTCCGCCCGCAGGCTAGTTAGGCTTACGGGACTGCCATTCAGATGCGAGATCTGTCCAAGAGTTCCTGTGCTAGCGAAGATGCCAGGAGCAAAATTTTGTAACTTTACGAGAAACGACGAGAACAATCCCTGAAGGCCAACTTGGAGCGTCGCTGCGCCAGGCTGTGACTGTACTGGAAGTTGGACAGTAAGTTGCTGTGGCGATCGATTCAATAGTGCCGCAGGCAGTCCATTCGGGATTATCGAAAGAGGAATGGTACTGGGCTGCTGCAGATCGAGGTTGTCACCAAAGATTGCGGCAAGAACGCCGGGAGACCTAGAGTCTTGACCAGACGCGAGGTTCAGCACTGACGACACGACGGGGGGCGTGGCAGGAAGTGGCGCTGCTCGTGGCAAGTTGTATTGCGCACAAGCTAGCATTGGAACCAGCGGTACGAGAAGAAGTTGCTTCTGCATAGCTGGTCTTGAGGACAGAGATCAATATATCACTATGTCACTCCCCGAGCGAGTAATTCTGCGCAAATTCTGCGTTGGAGCTACGGTTAGGGGTTCCTTTCTTGGGCTGTCGATGTTTTGCACTCTCGATCTCTAAGTCCCGTTAATCAAAACTTCGGAACGCTCGGATCCACTTTATCGCTCCAGGCCAGGATTCCGCCCTTCATATTCCGAACTTTGCGATAGGGTGCGCGAACGGCTGCGACACGATTTCCGACCGCCGCGTGGATTAGCGTGAGAAACTGTTCTCCCTCATCATACTTTGCATGTAGTAAATGACCCGCAACGACTTCCAGCTACTCGCAGAGGACCACCTTCGCCATGCGAAAGCGCTGCTGGACGCTGAACTCTACTCCGGCGCCTACTACATTTGCGGCTACGCGGTCGAGTGCGCATTGAAGGCTTGCATCTGCAGCGGAACCAATCAATTTGATTTCCATGTACACCCGGATATTGCCCGCAAAGCCTGGTCCCACAAATTTGCCAACCTCATCGATGTATCGGGGCTTGAGGAAGAGCTCGATGCGGCGCGTCTGCATGATAGCGTTCTCGACGTAAACTGGAAGAATGTGGAAAACTGGTCTGAAGATAGCCGCTATGATCGACGCTCTCAAAAGGACGCGGAGGACCTCTATTCTGCAGTTTCTGATCCCGTACATGGAGTTCTCGCATGTATAAAACGATATTGGTAGATAGCGATATTGAAGACGGCCGCCGAGTCCTGCGAGGCGTGGAAAAATTGGTGAGAGTAGCAGCTGCATTCTGGTTTCATTCCGAGGAGGAAGATCGCTGGAAGCTGGTCGTCGTCTCTCCAGACGTCGACGAGCAAGGTCCTATACGCCTTTACACCATGATTCGAACCATGCTTTCCGATTTGGCGAGCGATCCGGCGGGTGTCAAATTCCCGTTCAGCCAAATCATGCTGGTAAGCCCGAATAGCATGCTGTATAAGGCGGTCAAGCAAAACACGGGTCCAAAAGGCGGACCCGTTCGTGAAGGCCCGGCTCTAGACGCCTACATCTACAAGATGGATTAGGGCGGGCAGGGCAATGCCCAGTGATTTTAGGGGAACAAGCATACGCGAACTGGTGTCTTAAGGGCGTGCCCTGCGCGTGCGTCCTTTATGCATATATTGGCCTATTCGTGAGAGACGGCCAGGCGCGGACTATCCGTTTTGAGACCGACTCTTGGGCGAACATCAGTTGGGGCGTTCATGATGTGGAGAGAGGGAGGCAGTGGGGCACAGTGGCAATCTTCTCCGATGGATCGCGTGCCAACATCGGGGAAAGTGACTATTGGAAGTACTATATCGTTCCAGATCGCCATGGGCACTGGCACACCATGTACCTGCCGTCGCGTCGCTGCGCCTACGTGATCGAAGACGACAAGCGAATTGTTTCTAGAATCCCGTGCTCCTGCACGTGAGAGCCGCCGAGGATAGAACCGGACGACTCGGAGTGCTCGAGTACTGCCGATTATCTCGGGACAAGACGGCGCGTTGTTTATGGCGTCGTTGCCGGTATTCCGGTTGTCCGATATCGTGCAAGCAATCGATCCGCGAGCCACGACGCGGCACTAGCGCCAGCATTCGGCTGCGAACTGATGGAGGAGGAAGAAACGATCTACAATCATTACGGCCTACCTACGTCGCACCGTCACTTCCGCGTGACATACTACATTCCTGGCGAGCCGGACCCAGCTTTGCTGGCATTACCGGCTGGCTACCAGATCACTGAGAGACGCCGTTAATCAATACTTTGGCACGCTCGGATCCACCTTATCGCTCCAGGCCAGGATGCCGCCCTTCATATTCCGCACTTTGCGAAAACCGGCCTGCTTCAGGAAATCCACCGCTTTGGCGCTGCGCATCCCGCTCTTGCAATGCGCCACGATCTCGTCGGCTGAGTCGAGTTCGTTGACGCGCTTCGGAAGATCGCCCAGTGGGATCAGCTTGGCGTACGGGATCTTGCAGATCTGATACTCGTGCGGCTCGCGTACGTCGATCAGGACGAATGGATCGCCGCGATCGATCTTGGCCTTCACTTCCACAGGTTCGATGTCACCCTCGGCCGCTACAGGCTCATGCGGCTGATTCGGAATCCCGCAGAACTGCTGGTAATCGATCAGCTCGCGAATAGTCGGATGGTCGCCGCACACCGGGCAGTCCACGTTTCGGCGCAGCTTCAGCTCGCGGAACCGCATGGCTAGGGCGTCATAGAGCAACAGCCTTCCCACCAGTGGCTCACCGATACCCAGGATCAGCTTCACGGTCTCGGTCGCCTGGATCAATCCGATGGTTCCCGGCAGGATTCCCAGCACGCCACCCTCCGCGCAGCTCGGCACTAGACCCGGAGGTGGCGGTTCGGGATAAAGGCAGCGATAGCATGGGCCGCCTTGGTAGGCGAACACCGTAGCCTGGCCCTCGAAGCGGAAAATCGATCCGTAAACGTTCGGCTTTCCGAGCAGCACGCAGGCATCGTTCACCAGGTATCGCGTCGGGAAATTATCGGTGCCATCGACGACGATGTCGTAGTCCTTCAAAATCTGGAGGGCGTTTTCAGTGGTGAGCGCGGTCTCGTGCCGGTCGATTTCAAGATATGGATTGATGTCCAGCATCGTTTCGGCGGCCGAGTCCAGCTTCTTGCGGCCCACGTCCTTCGTGCCATGAATCACCTGCCGCTGTAGGTTGGTGAAATCCACGACATCGAAATCCACGAGACCGATCCGCCCGATGCCCGCAGCCGCCAGATACATTCCGAGGGGCGCGCCCAGGCCGCCGGTGCCGATCAGCGCGACTTTGGCGCTCTTCAGCTTCAACTGCCCTTCCATGCCGACTTCCGGCATGATCAGATGGCGGCTATAGCGGAGAATTTCCTCTTTCGACAGCGTCACTGGGGGCGCGGCGATTCCGGCCGATCCGCCGGCGATGCTGGGAACGATGGATACCGTGTCGCCATCTTTGAGCGGCGTCGCTTCCTTGCTCAAATAACGAATGTCTTCGTCGTTGACATAGACGTTCACAAAACTCCGCAGCTTGCCTTCGTCGTTGTAGAGGTGGCGGCGCAGGTCGGAATACTCGGTGGTCAGCGACTGCAATACCTCGCCCACCGTCTTGCCCGTGAGCTGCACCACGTCCTGCTTTCCGGCATATTGGCGGAGCGGAGTGGGAATCAGAATCTTAGCCATAGATCAATTCTTCCTTGGGAGCTTCCTTCTGGTCAAAGTCCGGCCGGTAGCTGTTAGCGTGGTCGAAGCGCCCTTTCTTTATCGATAGTACGACGTAGGAAAACCAGGAGCAGGAGTTGGCCAGATCGCGTTTGGAAAAATACGCGTCGCAATCCGGATGGGAATGGAACACTCCTAAAACGTCCAAGCCTTTCTCGCGCCCTTCCCGGTCCACACGATTCAGATCCTTCGGATCCATCACGAAGAAATCTTCCTGCGGGCCGGTGTACGTATTCGGCAGCGGTACAGCTTCCCGCACCACGCCGTCCAAACCCAACATCACGCCGCAACACTCTTTGGGAAATGTCTTCTCGGCATGCGAAACCATGGTATCCCATGCCGCCTTGTCTATCTGGATCATACTACCGAATCCGGATCATGCTCCTTCCGGTTCACTCCAGAATGGCTCACTCAAATACTTATATGCACCGTCGCACAACATGGTAACGATAACACCCGTTTCGCCGGCCTCCACCAACTTGCGGCCCACGGCGCGCGCTGCCACCAAATTCGCGCCCGAGGAGATGCCCACAAGCAGAGCCTCTTCGCGAGCGATCCTACGGCACATCGCGTAAGCGTCCTCAGTTTCGATCCAGATGTTATCGTCGGCCAGAGCGGGATCGTAGATGCCGGGCACGATCGCGGTCGGCATATGCTTCAGTCCTTCTAAACCGTGGAAACCCGAAGAAGGCTGCGCCGAGATGCACTTGATATTAGGCACTTCCTTGCGGAGACGCCGCGAATTGCCCATGAACGTTCCACTCGTCCCCATGCATGCCACGAAGTGCGTGATGCGGCCGCCCGTCTGGGCCAGAATTTCGACCGCCGTTCCTTCGTAGTGAGCTTTCCAATTGGCCGGATTGTTGTATTGGTCTGGGTAAAAATAACGGTCGGGATCTTGCTTGTAGATTTCGCGGCACAGACGAATCGCCCCGTCCGATCCCTCGCCCGGATCGCTGAAGACCATCTCGGCCCCGTAAGCCTGCAAGACATGCTTGCGCTCCATCGAGGCGTTTTTCGGCAAGCACAGCTTGATTTTGTAGCCTCTATAAGCCCCGATCATGGCGTAGGCGATCCCAGTGTTCCCGCTGGTGGAATCCAACAGAACGCGATCGTGGGTCAGCTTGCCGGTACGCTCGCCATCCAGGATCATGTTGAGCGCCGCCCGATCCTTCACCGAACCGCCAGGGTTGAAAAACTCAGCCTTGCCGTAGATTTCGACGCCCGGAAGGTCGCTTGCGATGCGCTCCATCCGGATTAGCGGGGTGTGACCGATCAGTTGCAGGAGGTTCGTCGACACCAGCCTCGAAACGGGGGGAACGATGGAAGTAGCGACCGACATTAGACTTTCCCTAATCTTATCACCTATTTGTCAGTAGAGAATGGGGTGTACCCAAGCCCCGGCAATGGATTAGATGCAAGAGAACTGCTTCGGTCGCTGATTTGTAGGCATTTACGCCAATCTTCGCCAACAGGCCGTGCTCGATACAATGAAATGAAGGCCGGGACCTGGCCGGGTAAATCAGGGCAGAAAATGAGCGTCAAATATGCAGTCATCTTCGAACGAGCCGAAAACAATTGGGCCGCCTACGTGCCTGATCTTCCGGGATGCATGTCGACTGGTAGTACGCTCGAAGAGACAAAAGCAAACATCCGCGAAGCAATCCTCGGACATCTCCAAACGCTGCGGGAGTACGGCGATCCGATTCCCCCAGCCTCCAGCTTAGCCGGAGAAGTGGAAGTCACGACGGCAGCATAGGCAAGCCTATTCCGAGACTCTGAACTTCGGCCCCAGGCCCAGCTTCCTCCCTAACCGCAGCCAGCGCGACTCCTCCGCCATTCGAACCTGGGCGGCCAGCGTGTCGGCGCGTTCTTGCCAGCCCTCTGCCTGCTCACTGGCCGCGCGCCACTGTTCCACCAATTGGCTCACGGCACACCGGTCCATCAGGAACGGTTCTTTGCGGACGATCAGCGGCTGGGAAACATCGTGATCGAACAGCACCCCCATTGACGGTAGATTCCCGGTCAGAAAAAACACCTCCCGAAAACCGGCGCCGATTAATTTGTTCTCCAGCGCTGTTATCCCGAACTCGCGCATCTCGAGCGTCGCTCCGGATCCCCCGTGAAAGATCAAATCGTCGCGGACTTCGAGGCTCCCATCACGCCGCCGGTTGACCAGGACTTCGGAATCGCCGAGCCTCAGTATGCGGAATTCGTTGAGCTCCGGAAAGTGCTCGCGCATTTCGTCTTGTGGGTTGCAGTAGATCGTAACCCCCAGGAATCCGCGCGGTTTGAGCAAACGGCAAGCCTCTTCGAGCGCCCGCTCCACCGGCGGAGCGATATGTTCCAGCACGTCGGCCAACAGAATAAAGTCGTACGTTCCGGCGAGCTGCGGATGCGGTTCGGCGATGTCGAAGCGCGGCTCGCGATCGTAGTAGGTATTGGTGTAATCAAACTTCTCGGCCAGGATTCCCGCGTATCCGGGCTGATCGCTCAACCCCAGGCCGCGAATGGCTTTCAGCGTTGGAAATTGCGTCAAAGTGAGGCTGTTCCCGAACAGCTCTATCGACAGCAGATGGATGAGCGCGCGCAAGCGAACACTCGACCCGCACGCGCAACTAGCGGGCTCGGTGGCGAAAGCTTCAATTTCGTTGTAAGCGCCGCAAATATTGCAGGTGAAGGAAACCACGCTAGAATTATCTCATCGCTATGAGAAATGCAACTCTCTTGGTGGCACTGCTGGCGGCGACCTTTGCCTCGCCCGCCGCGCAAATGAAGGGCCGGGGCACGCCCGGCGCGCCGGTCCAGCTCGATGTTTACAGCGATTATCAGTGTCCGGCTTGCAAGGCGCTCTACGAGAGGACTTTGGTTCCGCTCATGGCCGACTACGTGGACAAAGGCAAAGTCTACCTGATCCATCATGAGTTTCCGTTGCCGATGCATCCGCACGCCATGGAAGCGGCCTGCTACGCCTGCGCGGCTAGCCGGGTTGGGAAGTACGAACAGGCCGGTGACGTTCTTTTTCGCACCCAGGAGAGCTGGGCCGCCAGCGGCAAAGTGGACCAAACGGTCTGCAGTATTCTGACACCCGTGGAAGCGCAGAAAGTGCGCGCGCTGGCCAAGGATCCGGCTATCATCGCGGAGGTGCAGCAGGATATTCAGGCCGGGCGCATCGCCAATGTTTCATCTACGCCCACGTTAATCCTGACGCACCGGTCAAAGCAGTATCGGGTTCCCGGCGGAGCCAGCTACGAAATCTTGCGCCGCTTCATCGACCAGCTACTTGCGAACTAGCGTGCGACGGTTGATCCTACCTCTGCGACTGATCATGGCCGCGGTTTTTCTCTACGCCGCCTATACGAAACTACGCGAGCCCTGGCTGGTGTTCGCGATGTCCATCGATGCCTACCAGCTATTGCCGCAGTGGGCGGTGTTGACGCTGGGGCGGACCATCCCGTGGCTGGAGCTACTGCTAGGATTGCTGCTGGCGACCGGCTTTGCCTTGCGCTATGCCGCTGCCGCAGCCGCAATTTTGCTGGGCGTTTTCTTCGGCATCATGGTGCATGCTTACGCGCAAGGGCTGAAGATCGACTGCGGATGCTTTGGCCTGGGCGAGCCGATCAGCGCCCGAACTCTGCTGCGCGATGGCGTGCTGCTGGCGGCCTGCCTCACGCTGACCTTTCTTGTTCTTCGACGGCGAGGTCTCCCACGCGGCGCCTGAATCTGGATAGCGCGCTCACACAATAAAAAAGGCCGGACTATTGGCCCGGCCTTTCACACGGAGCAGAAAGCGGCTTTATCTGGCAGCCAGTAAAGCGCGCAAATGGCGCGCCCGTTCAGGTGACCGAAGCTGACGCAGAGCCTTGGCTTCGATCTGACGGATGCGCTCGCGAGTGACATCGAACTCTTGCCCGATCTCTTCCAGAGTGTGCTCGCGCTCGCAGCCGATGCCGAAGCGCAGCCGGATCACTTTCTCCTCTTTCGGAGACAGGGTCTTCAGAATATTGGCGGTCTCGTCCCGGACGTTGGAATCGATCACCGCGTCCACCGGGGAACCCACCCAGCGATCTTCGATCAGGTCGCCCAGCGCCGATTCACCATCACGGCCCACCGGCGTCTCAAGCGACACAGGATCGCGCGAGATGGTCTTCAGCTTCTGGACTTTCTCCACCGGAATATCCATCCGGCGGCTGATCTCATCGTTGGTGGGAGCGCGGCCCAGTTCCTTTTCCAGCTCGCGCGTGGCGCGCAGGAACTTGTTCATGCTCTCGTTCATGTGGACCGGAATACGGATCGTGCGAGACTGGTCCGCGATGGCGCGCGTGATGGCTTGGCGGATCCACCAAGTGGCGTAGGTAGAGAATTTGTAACCGCGCCGGTACTCGAACTTGTCGGCCGCGCGCATTAGACCAATATTACCTTCCTGGATCAGATCCAGGAGATGCAGCCCTCGGTTGACGTATTTCTTGGCGACGGAAACCACCAATCGGAGGTTGGCTTCCACCAGGTCTTTCTTGGCGCGTTCGGCTTCGATTTCTCCGTGACGGATCACAGACAAGCTGTGCTTCAGATCGATGAGCGACGCGCCGGCCGCGGTCTCGAGCTTGCGAATCTCCCGCTTCAGCTCGCGCGCGCGGGCCTGGGCGGCGACACCGTTTCGACCCTCCAGCTTGCGGAACTCCAGATCCAAATGCGCCAGTTGTTCGACGGCATGCTCGATTTCCTTGGCGAACTGCTTCCAGCGCGAGGGAAGCCAGGCTACCCGGCGGATTTCTCGCGAAATTTCAACCTTGCACCGGTTCAGTTTTCCCGCCCACCGGCGCCGGATCTTTTTGTTGCTCAGCGGGACCGAATCGACTCTTTCGAACAACTGCTGCTGCCGCTTGTGCAGCGCGATGATCTCGGCGAACTCCGTCCGAACCTCGGCCTGTTTCTTGGTATCGGCGGGGCTGCCTTCTTCCACATCCCCCAGATCGACGAAGTTGTCCAGTTCTTCTTCGCCTTGCTTCAGCAACTCAGCGATTTCGACCACGCGCAACTGGACCAGTGCGGAACGGCTGATGGACTTCTGCATCCGCAGCTTCCCCCGCTCCATGCGCCTCGCCAAGTTGACTTCACCCTCGCGAGTCAACAGCGGCACTGCGCCCATTTCGCGCAGATACACCCGTACGGGATCGTCGGTGTAAATTGACTCTTCGACCTGCTGGGCAGCAGGGAACTCTTCGTCTTGAACTTCTTCGGGATGGAAGAAATTGGTCTCTTCGTCGAAAGGGATCCCGAGGGGCTCGTGACTGTCTGTTAAAAACTGTTCTTCAAACTGATCCACTTGGATACTCACCTCCCAACCGGGCACAAACCTCACTCCCGCATGGGGTTATGTTAAAATCGCTATGCAGACTCCCGCCTCCGCGCCGCCGTTAGCCGCCCTACCGGTCCGTGTGTAGCAATCGATTATAACTCGAATCGATTTCGAAGTTAAGCCCTAAATAGAAGATGTTTACCTTTGGGATTGGTTACACTAAACTTAGTGGTTCCCCTAGGGGTCGGCGTCCCAGCTGCGAAGCTTGAACATCAAGGACGTTTTTGGAGGACTAAGTTCTTCAATTCGTTAAGGAAAGCTTCGACGTCTTGGAAGTCTCGATAAACCGATGCAAAGCGGACATAGGCGATTTTGTCGAGGCCTTTCAGTTTATCCATCAGCATCTCTCCTATGTCCGTAGTATTTATCTCCCGGTCGGGATTGTCGGAAAGTCGGCTCTCAACGGCGTCGACCAGCTCCGCCAGCTTCGCCATGGGGACTGGACGCTTTTCGCAGGCCTTTAAGAGCCCATTCAGTACCTTCTGCCGGTCGAACTTCTCGCGCCGGCCGTCCTTCTTCACGACCATGTAGGGGACCTCGTCACTACGCTCGTACGTGGTGAAGCGCCGCTCGCATTTGAGGCATTGCCGGCGTCGCCGGATGACATCCCCTTCTTTGCTTTCGCGGGAGTCGATGACGCGGTCTTGCTTGAAGCCGCAGAACGGGCAGGTCATAGGGAGACGTCCTTGGGAAGCTGCCTGAGTTTACTCCAATTCAGGCCCTCGTGAAACGCACAAACGAAGCCAACCGGTACTATAACTACAAATGTAATAATCCAAATAAAAACCGCCAGCCCGGCCGCAGCTTCCAGCGGAAGGTGATATATTTCTGTAAACACTAGAACTGACATAACCTGGACTCCGCCCCCGATGCCAGGAACCTGGACTATACTTCCGAAAGCCAAGAAGCCCAAGATAATTACTACATCTGTAATTTTAAATTCAGCGCTGACTGGGAATGATCGGAACAGAGTGTAGTAGGCAGCGATGATCAGGGCCCATTCCAATACGGTATAGAGGAGTAACAACACCAACGACCACGAATCGCGCGTCGATTCCATCCCCTGCGAAAACGTCTTCAGCATCCGTTCAACGCGCTTGTAGTAATTCTCGGGCAGAAAGGTCACGGCGCTAAGGAGCCGCTTCTGAGCAGATTCAGAGAAATTCCTGAACAGCACCAGGAACAACAGGCACGCGACTCCGATTGCGGCCACCGCGTAGCCTCCCGCACCCAGTGCCCATCGAAGAGCCGGACCGAGAGCCAGGCCCCGGCTGGGAATCCATGCCAAAGCTAAGCCAAACAGCAGTAGTACGGCGAGGAGATCCAAAATGCGTTCCAGCATCCAGGCCGCGACCTGAGACGAAAACGGCACGCCGGCGTTGATCGCGATCAGATAAGGCCGCACTACCTCACCGGCCCGCCCGAGCAAGACCACGGCCGTGAATCCGATGGCAGTATCGTAGGTCAGCTTGAGGACGGTCCGGGTGCTTCCCAAAGGCCGGAGCATCACCTCCCAGCGCAGGGCACGGCCCCAATAGGTAAGTAAGATCAGCAGGATGGACCCGATCAACCAAGCCGCGTTCACATGTGAGAGCGTGCTTAGGAAGAGCTGCCATTGAAACGAGCTGCCCCGCACACGGTAAAGGAGCCACGCGATGACCAGCAAGCCCGCGGCGGCCAGGACCAGTCTGAGGGCCCACCGTTGCCCTGCGGGGCGGCCAGGCCCTACCATCGGGCTCCTATGGGCGCGGCTCCTCCGGGCGCACTCGGCCCAGAACTGGTACGCTGTACATGACCCTTGTAGAATGTAAATCTTGGATTCAAGTGAACTTCTTATCATAAATCCTCGTTTCCTTTACTGGAGCAGGAGATAAGAGGAATCATGGCCACGGTGGCAGTTCCGGCAGCAAAATGGAATTGGGCGCCACCCTATCCACAACGTCGGGCGAGCATTGGCTTGGACGCAGATGCCCAACTCGTAGAACGCTGCCTCAGCGGCCAGGACGCTGCGTGGGAAGAGCTTGTCAAGGTGCATACGCGGCGGGTGTACTCAATCTGCTACCGGTTTACCAGCAGCGATGCCGAAGCGCAGGATCTGACACAGGACGTTTTTCTGCGGGTGTTCAAGAACCTGAGGAGCTTTCGATCGGGCGAAGGATTGTTCGTAGTATGGTTGACCAGGTTGACCAGGAATCTGCTGATCGATCATTACCGCCGGACGCGGATGGAACGTGCGACTGACTCGATCGAGGATCAGACCCTGGCGCTCGAAGAGAGCACGGCGATGTCGGCCAGGACGGATGGAATGCTGGCTGGACGAGAGGCGAGCGAATTGCTGCAGGCGGCCTTGCAAAAGCTTTCACCGGAATTGCGAGAAACGGTTATCCTCCGCGATCTCGAAGAATTAGAATATCGGGAGATAGCGCAGGTGCTCAATGTTCCGGAAGGAACCGTGAAGTCGAGGCTGAACCGGGGGCGTGCCGAACTGGCTCGCGTGCTCCGGCGATACAAGGTTCGCGTATGACGTGCGCTGAGCTGGAAATCCTGCTGTGCGACTACGTGGACGGGACACTCCGCGGGGAGGAGAAGTCTGCCCTGGAGAGTCATCTGTCCGGATGCAGCGCGTGCACGGAGTTAGCGAAGGATGTTGCGGGTGCAACGGCATTCGTGGAGTGCGTGGCCACGGTGGAACCTCCAGCGGAATTGCTGACGCGAATCCTGCACGAGATTCCGCATGGCCGCCAGCGCGCGGCAGACCGGCCTTCCTGGTGGCGCAGGCTGTTCGGCGGCTGGATAGAATCCGTGCTGCAGCCGCGCTACGCCATGGGGATGGCGATGACGATTCTGTCGTTCTCAATGCTGGCGCGCTTCACTGGCATAGAGCCTCGGCAATTGAATCCGCAGGATCTGGATCCGGTGAAGATTTGGCAGTCGATCGATGATCGGACGCACCGGATTTGGGATCGGGCCGTGAAATACTACGACAACCTGCGATTGGTGATCGAGGTTCAATCACAATTGAAGGAGTGGACCGAACAAGCGCAGGTTCAAGGCACGGAAAGCAGTGGGCAGAAGGCGGACGCTGGTGCGCCGGCCGCCGCCGTTAGTGGAACGAATGACAAGAGGTAACTAAGATGAATTGCGTGAATCATCCCGATTTGCCGGCCATAGCTTATTGCCGGGCCTGCGGCAAGCCGCTTTGCGAAGCCTGCCGCGTGAGTGCTGGTGGAACTGTATACTGCCAGGAGCATGCTCCCGCGGCTGCTGCCGGAGCGGGAGCCGCAGCCGAATCGTCGCCCTATACGGCGCCGGCGCCAGCTCCCGTGAGCGCGCGCGGGCCCATTCCGGACACCGGAGCCTCGCCGGGGCTCGCTTTCCTGCTCGGCCTTATTCCCGGCGTCGGAGCGATCTATAACGGCCAATATGTCAAAGGGCTAATCCACGTGGTGGTTCTCGGCGTTCTTATCAGCATCGTCAGCAGCAACGAAGCCGCGGGTGGCCTGGAGCCTTTGTTCGGGATGATGATTGGCGTCTGGGTGTTTTACATGGCGTTCGAAGCTTATCACACGGCCCGAAAGCGCCAGCTTGGGCAGCCAGTGGACGAATTCTCCAGCCTGGTGCCGCTGCACGGCCAGCAGTCCAGCTTTCCGGTCGGGCCCGCCGTTCTGATCGCGGTGGGACTGCTGTTCCTGCTGAATAACATGGAAATTATCCGCTTCAGCCAGATCATACGTTATTGGCCGATCGCTTTAATCGCACTGGGAGTGTACATGCTGTACGAGCGCCTGTCGTCGTCCGAACATCGGCACTCCGCCCCCACCGGCGTACAGGAGGCCACCCATGAACGACACTAGCTACAACCTCGTTCAAGCGATCCGCGGGCCGATCATGCTGATCCTGCTGGGAACCTTGGTGGCCATGGATTATTTCGGTGTATACGGCTTCAGCCGGACTTGGCCGATCCTGATCATCGCGTTTGGTTTCTTAAAGCTGCTTGAAAAAGTAGTGGCGCATCCGGCGCCTCCTCCCCCCATGGCGCCGCCGCCCATGGATAACAGGCCGCAGGGAGGGAATGTGATATGAGACGCGGCTCGGTGATCGGACCGTTGATTCTGATCTTAATCGGCGCGCTGTTTCTGATGCGGAATCTGTGGCCGGACATTCCTTTGGCGGATCTCATCTCGCGCTATTGGCCGTTCGTGTTGATCGCCTGGGGCGGCCTCCGACTAATCGAGATCCTTTTGGCGGCCGCGCTGTCGAAGCCCATTCCACGCAATGGCATTTCTGGCGGCGAATGGATGCTGGTCTTTCTGATTTGCGTCATCGGCGGCACCATGTACACGGCCCGCCACTATGCATCGTGGTTTCCAGCCGGACGGGCGTGGCGCGGCGTGATGGTCAACATGGGCGAGCCTTATGACTATACTTTGGCGGCAGCCGAGAAACCGTGCGTCAAGAATTGCCGAGTGCTTATCGAAAACTTTCGCGGGAATGCGAAGATCACCGGTGCGGACGAAACGATGGTAAAGGCGAGCGGCCGGGAGACCATCCGATCATTCCAGCAATCGGACGCGGACAACGCCAACAAGGAAACGCCGCTCGAATTGATCCAGCAAGGCGACCAGATCATCGTGCGCACCAATCAGGACCGGGTGAGCGACCGGACTCGCGTGAATTCCGATCTCGAGATCACGGTCCCGATGGGCTCTTCCATCGAAGCGCACGGACGTCTGGGAGATTTTGACATCCAGAACGTGAACGGCGCCGTGGATATCAACAGCGACAATGCGGGCGTTCGGCTGGAAAACATCGGCGGCGATGTGCGTGTCGATCTGCGCAAGAGCGACATCATTCGCGCTATCGGAGTCAAAGGCACAGTGGATCTCAAAGGCCGGGGCCAGGACGTGGAGCTGCAAAACATCGACGGGCAGGTAAACGTGGGCGGCACCTATGTTGGCCAGATCCAGCTTCGGAATCTGGCTCAGCCACTGCGTTATGAGGACCCTCTAATCACGGTCAGCCTGGAGAAGCTGCCCGGCCAGATTCACATGGGGCTGGGCGAGTTCACCGGCAACAATCTGATCGGACCGATCCGCTTGAACGCGAGGTCGCGCGATGTGCAGATGTCCGACTTCACGCAGTCACTGGATCTGACGCTCGAGCGCGGCGATGTGGAGCTGCGAGCGGGCAAGACGGTGCCGAAGATCGAGGTGCACACGCGGTCGGGCGATATCGACCTGGCGCTGCCGGCGGGAGCAAAATTCGATTTGAAAGCGTCGACAGATCGAGGCGAGGCGCATAACGACTTCGGCGCGCCGCTCACGGTGGACGAATCGCATCGGGGAGCGACGATCGTGGGCAATAGCGGCGGCCCGCAGTTACGATTGGAAACAGGACGCGGAGCGGTCACGGTGCGCAAGGCAAATGCTGAGGACGTGACGTTCCCGAACATTCCATCGCCGCCGGATGCACCGAAGCCGCCGTTGAAGGTGGAGCGGCAATAAACGCTTGCTGACGCGCGCGTCTCGGTACGAGTAAGGACGTGGACGAAATCGTATTCCAAGTCGAGGTATCCGAGGACTCTGGCGTTCTCGTCGCTTCGTGGGATGATCCTTCTGGGAACGGTGGCATCACAACGCAGGGCCAAGATCTGCTGGAGCTTCACGACCAGGTGGAAGATGCGGTGCGATGTCACTTTGATCCCGGCGGGACTCCCCGAAAGATAAGACTTCACTTCATCGCAGGTCCAATATTGGTTCAACCTTGAAATTGCCCCGAAAGGGCCTCCGGTACTTGAATAAAACTGGATTGAGCTATCGGAGCCCAACGCGCCGTTAAAGGTGGAGCGGCAACAACACACATATCGGCAGGTCGGAGACCTGCCCCACAACCGCTAGCGCAGCAGCAATATGCGGACGTCGGCGACGTTGGTGCCGGTTGGTCCGGTTTTGATCAGATTCCCTAAATGTTGGAAGAAGGGATAGGAGTCGTTGTTGGCAAGATAGGCGGCGGCGTCCAGCCCCCGGTCTGCCGCGCGCGTGACCGTGCTTCCGTCGGCGAGGGCGCCGGCTGCATCGGTGGGGCCGTCGGTTCCATCGGTTCCGGCGCTGAGGACAACGACATCTTTCAAGCCGGCGATATCGAGCGCGGCAGCCAGAGCGAACTCCTGATTGCGCCCGCCTAAGCCCGAGCCGCGAATCGTGACGGTGGTCTCGCCGCCTGAAATCACGCACGCCGGATGCTTTAACGGACGCCCGGTGGCGCGGATCTCCTTCGCAATTGCGGCATGCACGCGCGCCACGTCTCGCGTTTCGCCTTCGATGAAGGTGGAGAGCACCAGGGTGTGATAGCCCAGCGCGCGGGCTTGCTGGGCGGCCGCATCCACTGCCAAACGATTGCTTCCGACGATCAAATTTTGCACTTTCTCGAAAATCTGGTCGCCGGGCTTGGGCGTCTCGGAAGCGTTGCCGATCAACCGTTCTCGGACTGCGGCGGGAACTCGGCCGGAGATTCCGTATTTCGAGAGAATGGCCCGTGCGTCGGAAAACGTGGAGCGGTCCGGAACCGTAGGGCCGGAGCCGATAACATCCAGGTCGTCTCCGATCACGTCCGACAAGATAAGCGCCAGCACCGTCGCCGGCCACGCAAGCTGCGCAAGCTGGCCGCCCTTCACCCCGGAAATATGCTTTCGAACGCAATTCAACTCGTGGATGTTCGCGCCGCAATGGAGCAACAGCCGAGTGGTCTCCTGCTTCTCCTCCAGAGTGATTGGCGGGGCGGGCAACGGGAGCAAGGCGGAAGCGCCGCCCGAGATCAGACATAGCACCAGATCATCCGGGCCGGCCTGGCGGGCGATTTCCGCGATGCGCTGTGCTCCCAGCTCGCCACTGCGATCGGGAATCGGATGGCCGCACTCATTGAGCTCGATTCGACGCAGCCGAGCGGCGTGACCATACTTGATGTTGATAAGACCGCCAGTGATCCGCTTTCCGAGCAGCCGCTCGATTGGCTGGGCCATTCGAGCGCTTGCCTTCCCCGCCCCGATCACATAGACATTGCGAAACGAGGCTAGGTGATACCGCTTGCGCCCGGCAGTGAGAATGTTGCGAGCGAGCTGCACGTGTCGCAGCGCGGCCTCGGCGGGATCGGCTGCTTTCAACGCAGCGCGAAAGATTCGAAGAGCATCTCGCGAGAGGGCAGCAGGCATGTACGCCGTTAGGAAAAGACCGGGAGCTTCAGAATGGCTGCCACGACTGCGGCTGGATCATCGCTGTCGATCTGGATGGAATGGTCGGCCTTCCGATACGCCGCTTGGCGAACCTCATAGAGCTGTTTGAATTTCCCGGCGTCACGAGCGAGAGGCCGGTGCGTGGTGGTTTCCACGCGGGAACAAACTTTGGAAAATGGGCAATCGAGCCAGATGGTCACGCCATTGTCCTCCAGGAGCGTGTGGTTCCCCTCTTTTGCAAACGCACCGCCGCCGAGCGCCACTACCATAGGCTTTCCGCGCACAACTTCGCCGACCCGTTTCCGGATTGCAGCCTGCTCGATTTTTCGGAATTCGTCTTCCCCTTCGCTGTCAAAGATTTCCTCGATGGAGCGGCCTTGCTGGACCTCGATGTCTTCGTCCAGGTCGGCGAATGCCCAGCCCAGTTCATGAGCGAGCAAGCGGCCGATGGTCGTTTTGCCGGAGGCCATGAAGCCCACCAGGTAGATTCCGGGGGTGCGCTTGAGCTTGAGAATCATCCGATGCACACCTCCGCACTGCGGCCCTTCAGCTCAATCATGGATCTGCATCTCCGGCAGGTAAGAAGCCATAATAGTACAATGCAGGACGAGCTGTTGCCGCTTTTCCCTCTACAGGTGGTCTTATTCCCGCGGACTTCTCTACCCCTGCATATCTTCGAAGAACGCTACAAGCAGATGATCGACGAGGTGATGCGCGGCAAAGCGGAATTCGGCGTGGTACTGGCCGGCGAGAAGGGCATCGTGAACACGGGCTGCACGGCTTCGATTGAAAAGATCATCAAGAAATATCCAGATGGCCGGATGGACTTGATTACGGTGGGGCGGCGGCGTTTTGAGATCATCCTGCTGAACGACGAGAAGCCATATCTGCGGGGCGCGGTGGAGTTCTTCGACGATGAAGCGTCGGAGCCGATCACTCCCGAGGTCCGCAAGCGAGTGATGGAAGCATACAACGACATTCGGAAGCTGGAGCCGAACGAGACGCCGCATGATCCGGAGATGACCGATCCACAGCTCAGTTTTCAACTGGCGCAAGTGGTGCCCGACCTGGATTTCCGCCAGGTGCTGCTGGCCACGCGTTCGGAGGCGGACCGCATGAAGCAGCTGGCCGATTTCTTTCCCGGTTACAGCTCTCGCCAGCGCCAGATCCAGCACGCGCGCAGCGTCGCTCCCACCAACGGACATGCCAAGTGGCCGCCGGGCGTGTGAGGATCGAAGAACGGCAGCACCTGATCATCGATGCCGACGACACGCTCTGGGAGAATAACATCTACTTCGAGCGCGCCTTCGACAACTTCTGCGATTTTCTGGCGCACTCCAGCATGTCGCCGGCCCAGGTTCGGGCCGTGCTGGATGAAATCGAGTCCGTCAACAACAAGATCCACGGCTACGGGACAGCCAATTTTGCAAGAAACCTGACGGAGTGCTATCACAAGCTGTTGGAGCGCGACGTCGGTCCCGAAGACCTGCCGAGGATCATGAGCTTTACCGAGCAGATTATTCATCATCCGATTGAGCTGATCCCTAGCGTGGAGGAAACGTTGGAGTATCTTTCGTTGCGGCACGACCTGACGTTGTTCACCAAGGGCAATCCGGAGGAACAGAAGCTGAAGCTGGACCGGTCAGGCCTCGCGATTTATTTCGGCCACACCGCCATCGTGAAGGAAAAAGATACGGCTTCGTATGCGGCGCTCATTCAGGAGCGGCAGCTGGTTCGGGAGCGAAGTTGGATGATCGGAAATTCGCCGAAGTCAGACATCAATCCGGCGCTCGAAGCGGGGATTAACGCCGTTTTTGTGCCGCACGAGCATACCTGGATGTTGGAGCATGAGGAAGTGCGGGAGGGCAATGGGAGGTTGTTGCGGTTGGAGCGGTTTGCGGAGCTGAAGGAACATTTTTAGAGACCGCTTCCTGCGGGCGCGGCTCGGTAAAGAAAGTCGCGGCTCAGTAAGGACTGGCGTGGCTCGGTAGCGACGTGACTGTTAGTTGCAGCAGGACTGATTGGAGATCAGCGCCAGGGGCGAAGTAGGATGCGCCTGAGCGAAATAGTTCTCGGTCGACAGGTTTTTATAAACCGCACCCGCCACTCCGGAAGCGATTGGGCCATTCACGGAATGTCCACCCGTCAATAGAACGACCACTACTAGTTTGTTATCGCCCGTTTCAGTAAACGACCCGAACCAGCCCAAGTGCGTTGGAGAACGGCCGTCGGTGCAAGTTCCGGTCTTGCCGAAAATAGGATCAGTGGCGAAATAGCCGGCGCGCCGTGCCGTTCCGTACTCGACTGCGCCCTGCATTCCCGGTCTGATTTCCGGCACCAACTGCGCGATATCGAGCTGTCTCTTTACGCGGGGGACAAACTGTTCGATCTCTTCTTTGGAGCGCGGGTGCTGGAGATAATAGAGCGTTCCGCCATTGGCAACAGTCGAAATGACCGCGGCCAGCTCGAGCGGGGTCATGTAGATCCCTTCGCCGAAACTGGTCATCATGCCGACGCCGTCGGCTGGGGGCTCAGTCGCGAGCATCCCGGGCTGCTCCTGGTCCAAATCCAATCCAGCTTTTTCACCCAAGCCGAACATCTGCGCGTATTGAATGATGCGATCGTAGCCGAGCTTATAGCCTACCGAGGAAAAGAACGCGTTATTGGAATGAGCGAGCGCTTCGGTCAGATCCATGCCGTGGCGCCTAGTGATCTTCAGCTTCGTGTTCTGATCGATCACGCCTTCGTTGAGACCCGCCAGCGCCGCCACAACTTTGATGGTGGAGCATGGCTGGAATCCACTTTGATAAGCCAGTTTCTGGTTGACGATAGTCAGCAGACGGCCAGTCTTCGGGTCCACCACCACAACACTGCCGTTGTAGGGACCCAACGCGGCCACGGCAGCTCGACGGACCATCAAATCTTCGCCATCCACGGAATCGCCTTCGGTGGAATCGGCAAAGGTCGGCGAGGTATAAGGGCTGCGAGAGCTGCGTTTCTTAAGAGCGGAAAGATGATTGACCGCCGGGTGCGCCGTCACGAGGGGTGCAGGAGCAGTAAACGAGGCCAACGTTACCGAAGCTGCTGCCGCAGTGGTCGCGTGATGTAGCTTGCGGTGTTTCTTGGTTTTGGCGGGCGTCAGAGCGAACGCGGGGCCGGCCACTAGGGTAAACAGAACAAGACCAGATAAAAGACGAGCAGTCTTCAGTTGATACATTCTCTCCCTACATGCAAGCGACGGTTACAAGCCGGCCCACCGTTCGCCTGATAACACTATTTGGAGCCTATGCTCACATTATGTGTTATCGGCAGCTTTTTCGTCAAGCTACAGTCAACATTTATCCAAAGGTCATAGCCAGGCTAGACCTCGGGTGAAGCCATCCAAAACAGTTGGAATGCTCGGCGGCCTCGAAAGTTTCTTCCAGTGGGCTTAATATGGGTACCAATCGGCTAAAATTGATTCCAATATGCCTGGGACTTGTGCCAGGCTTGGATGGCAATGATTCGTTTCATGAAGCGTTATTCATCTGGGGGAAAACCGGCGGCCTCACCGTCCTTGGGCCACCTGGAGGTTACGGTGATGGAGATCCTCTGGGCGCAGGGCGAGAGCAGCGTCCACGACGTGATCCAAAGGCTCCAGCGGCCGCTGGCCTACACCACGGTCATGACGACACTGGACCGGCTCTTTAAGAAAGGGTATCTGAATCGGCGGAAGCCCGAAAGGGCGTTCTTGTACGCTCCACGTCTTTCCCGGCGGGAATGGGAACGAACGCGCGCCAATGAATTGGTGGCCGGTTTTCTGGCCGGCTCGCAGCCATCGGGCGAGTTGTTGATTTCATCCCTGGTGGAGGCAGTCGGTCAGCACGATGAAGCGCTGCTGGATGAGCTGGAGAAAAAGATCAGAGCCAAACGCAAAGAGCTGGACCAGAGGGGGAAGCGATGACTCTACCGTATCTCGCCAAGCTGGTGTGCCTGTGTCTAGCTTCCTTCTTTCTAATTCATTTGGCGCTGGCTCTGGTAGTGCAGCTAGTCACGCCCGCCGCGCTTCGCATAGCGGCACAGATCCGACCGGCCTTGTCGGCTCGCCTTCTGTTCTCGATGCGTACGTTCCCCGCGGGATTGGGTGTTCTCATCGTTGCTGGTCTTTGCATCCCGAGCTATTTGTGGCTGGAGCCGAAAACTGCGGCAAGCGAAGGAATCGGCTGGCTGTGCTTGAGCTTATCGATGTTGACCGTTCTCATCTGGGCGGTTTCGGTCAGGCGCGGACTGCTTGCGATGGCTCGCTCGATGCGGTACTTGCACCGTTGCCAGCGCGACGGCCAGAAGGCGGACCTTCCAGGGGAGCGCTTGCCCGTTTGGATGGTCGAAGAGCCGGCTGCCCTGTTCGCAATGGCGGGAATAACTCATCCAAATCTTCTTATTTCGCGCCGGGTGATGAGCGAGCTTTCCGGGGATCAACTCGCCGCGGCTCTGCGACACGAGCGCGCCCATTGGACATCGCGCGATAACCTCAAGCGCCTCTTTCTGGTGCTGGCGCCTCGCACGCTGCCGTTCTTCGACGGCTTCGCAACACTGGAGCGGGGTTGGGCACGATATACCGAACGAGCAGCGGACGATCGGGCAGTGGGTGGGGACACCGGGCGTTCTCTTTCGCTGGCCACGGCGCTAGTGAGCGTTAGTCGCTTGGGAATTGCCCCGAGAGCATTCTCGTTGGTGGCCCCCCTGCTTGCCGGCGACGATGATCTCCCCGCCCGCGTCCAGCGTCTTCTAAGCGGCGCACCGAGACCCGAAGCGTCTGAGCGATGGATGGGCTGCCTGGTGGCTGGCGCCGCGGTCATGTTATCGGGAGCCGTGGTTGCGGTCGGGCTGCGGCCGACGTTGCTTTACCCCGTGCATCGGTTCCTGGAACATCTCATCCAGTAACGCCTATCCAATAAAATCTTCCAAACTGCTGGCGAACTACGAGCGCTGGTAGTACGTCCGTGATCTTGAGCATGATGGAATGACGAGGTCAATGTGACGCGTGGGTTTTTCGGCTGGTATTTTGTTCTTTTAGTGCTCTGTCCATCCTTCGCTCCGGCGCAGGGTTTCCGCGGCACGCTCGTGGGAACGGTTGCTGACGCAGGTGGAGGCCGCGTTGCGGGCGCGGACGTTCTTCTGAGGAGCGCTTCGTCCAGCATCGAACGTAAAGCCATCACTAATAACCGTGGCGAGTTTCGCTTCGACGATCTTCCGCCCGCGCCCTACCTGCTTATCGTGAAAGCCCAGGGATTTGCGGAGGCTCAATCCACGGTGACGGTTGTCGTCGCGTCGGTTAGAGATGTCACCGTCACCCTGAATCCTGCCGCAGTGCAGCAGACGGTGAATGTGTCGTCGGAAGCCTCGTCCATAACAACGCAGCCTATTGACGGTTCGACGGCCGTCCTTGGCGGCGCGGTGACAGCCAAGGATCTCCAGACCTTCCCGCTGGCGGCCCGCAGCTTCGCGAACATCGCGTATCTGGTGCCTGGAACAGAGCCGGTTGAGCCTTCCGATCCGACCAAGGCGCGCATTACTGCTGTCTCTTTCGGCGGAAGCTCGGGCCTCAATGACGTGCTGTCTGTAGATGGCGGCGACAACTCCGATGACTACATTGGCGGATTTCTCCAGAACTTTTCGCCGGACGTGATCCAGGAATTTGCCGTTCGCACAGCGCAGGAAGACGCCGACACGGGCCGGACCGTGGGTGGGTCCGTGGTGATCACCACGAAGCGAGGTACGAATGAGTGGCACGGCGATGGCGCTTTCTACGAGCGCGCCGCCGCGCTTAACGCTCGGTTTCCGATTGAGAATCCAGCCCCGCTTCCGAAGCAACCTTTTTCGCGCCAAAACTACATCGGGTCTCTCGGCGGTCCGCTGAAAAAGGACAAGCTCTTTTTCTTTTCATCGATAGAGTATGTTCATGAAAACGCCAGCATCGCTTACAGCCCCGCGAGTCTCAACGAGTTCAACGCGTTGGCTTCGCTGGCATCCCAAGGATTGATTCCGGGCGTCCCCTCCATCTCGGTGCCTAACTTTGTACGGGTGCCATTTCGCGACTATCTGGCGTTTACGCGCTTCGACTGGTCGCAATCTTCGCGTTCTCAATGGTTCCTGCGTGCGGCCATCGACAACTACACAACTAATAGCTTTCTTGTTCAGCAGGCGGCGCTGCCCTCGACGGGCGCGGATTGGCATTCCAACTACATGAGTCTCGTGCTGGGCCAGCAGTACATCTTTAGTCCCACTTGGGTTGGCTCCTTCACGTTCGACGCCAGCTATTTGCATATGACGGAGGCTCGCAACTCCACTCTCGGATTTGCCTTGGCTTTTCCGTTCAGCTCCACTTCCCAAACTATCTCCGGCTTTGAAACCTTGGGCGACAATCAGTTCGTCACGCCCATCACTGCCTTTCCCGTTCTGCGCAATCAAGAAAAATATCAACTCCGGTACGTCGTCAGCCATTCGTCCGGTAAGCATGCGCCCAGCTTCGGCGTCGATTTCATTCACGAGCCAGTGCTCAGCGGAGCGCTGTCGGCAAATGCCGAGAACCTTACCGTCTTTGCTCTCGATCCGATCGCTTATCTGAATAACCCGGGGCAATTTAGAGTCGATCTCGATTGCACGCCGACCGCCAAGCTACAGGTAACGCCCGGTACGACTTGCACCAGCACGCCCGCCGGCAATGGCAGCTTTTCACAGAATGTGCAGAGACTGGGTCTTTATCTGCAGGATTCATGGCGCGTGACGCCGCGCCTCACGGTGAACTACGGTCTCCGCTACGATACAACGTTTGGGCTGTTTACCGCTTCGGGCCGCTCGCAGTTCGATAATCCGGCTCTTCTTACGATCCAGGCGCTTCAAATCCCGCTATTTGCACGCCCCGCAGTCCCACATGACTACCGCACCGCATTTGCTCCGCGGCTGGGGATCGCTTATCGACTGTCGAAATCCGGGAGTACAGTCCTGCGTGCGGGTTTCGGTCTTTTTTATAACGATCTCGCTCAGACCGGCTGGGTGACTGCATTCCAAGCGGTCAACGAGCCAATTGCACGCTGTGTGAATCCAGGTGACCCCGGTTGCGTTTCGGGTGCCGCGAACGGCGGCGCGGGCGCGCTGATTGATCCCGGGTATAAGACGCCGTACGCGATTCACGTCACCACCGGAATCCAGCACGCCTTCAATCCGAATTGGATTCTCAGCGCCGATTGGACTCATCAAGAAGGCGTCCACGCATACCGGCGTTATGACTACAAGGCCGGATACACGCTGTTCTCGCCTCTCTACTCACAGGACGTGGAGACGCAGCAGCAGTATGTTCCGGACATCAACGTCTTTCGATCGGATAATCGGTCCCGCTACGATGGACTCTCCGTCCGTTTGCAGGGCAATGTTTCGCAGTGGCTCAACCTGAGCATGAGTTACACGCTCGCCAGCGCCAAGACGTGGGGATGCGTACTGGGCGAGCTGTTCGATTACGTAAATGGCGTCTGCAATCCGCTCAATGCGTTTGCCAAAGGCAATTACGGCCCATCTGGCGAAGACGTGAGATCGCGTTTCGTACTCGCCGGCGCCTTCCACATCCCGGGCGGCTTTGAGTTGACGACGCTGGCGCAAGCAGAAAGCGCCCGGCCCTTCACGTTGACGACACCCGTGGATGTGAACGGCGTAGGTGATACCGTCAATGATCGGGCAGTAGTAAACGGCGTACAAACCTCGCTCGATCAATTCCGCGGCACGCCTTACATACAGGTGGACCTGCGCGTCAGCCGCCCCGTCAAGGTGAATGATCGCTGGATGATCAACCCGTTCATCGAGTTCTTCAATTTGTTCAATCGCAATAATCCCGGCGCCAATTACGTAACCAACGTGGCGGCCTTTCCGATGCCGGTAAATGATCCGTCAAACGTGACCGCGTTCTGCCTCAATGCGGCATGCACGCAAACGCAGCCTATCACCAGCGTGAATCAGTTGCGCGTGCCGACCGGAGCGTTAGGGGATTTCTTTGGCCCCGGCACGACGGTGGGGATTCCGTTCGCCGCACAGATCGGCGTGCGGGTCACATTCTGAGCCCGGACGCGGGGAGCGTCACTGTCGCGCCGTCATGATGCCAATACGGTCCACACCGGCGCCGCGGGCGATGTCAATGACGGTTGCGACGTCGGCAAAATCCAGTTCCCCCGCTCCATTCACAAAGAGCACTCCTTCCGGCCGCACCGCGAACAAACGTTTCAGGCGTTCTTCCAACTCAACCAGCGCCACCGGCTGCGAATTGATGTCCATCGAGTGGTCTTTCTGAATGCGCAAGACCAGGTGCTGAGGGTTTGGTGGCGCCGGCTGGTCTTCTGGCGATGGCTGTGGTGCCTCCGATGGAAGGCCACGGGTCCGGCTGTGCAATATCATGAAAGTGATCAAGAGAACCAGCAGGACGTCGATCAGCGGAGTGACGTTGATGATCGCCGAAACCTTGCCGCTCGCCATTTGCATCGCCACGGCAATTTAGACACCTCGCCGGCGCGAAAGTTCCCGCTTGCTGAAGCGCACGGCTCGGTTAGAACTCGAGCTTGACGCTCAGTTGAATCTGCCGGGGCGTCTCGTTCAAAGGACTTAACGCGGGAAAGCCCGACGGCGTACCTTGCCGGCCATAGGTCGCGATCCCGAAGGTCGACGATGGCGGATTCGTAAACAGCGAATCTGGATTGCCGAGGTTGGCGTGGTTTAGCACATTGAAGGCGTCGGCTCGGACCCTCAGCCGCCCCGACTCGCCCAGCCAACGAAGCCCGAAGGATCGCGCCACCGAAAGATCGAGGCTGTAAAATCCGGGGCCTGTAAACGCGTTGCGGCCCTCATTACCCAGCCTGCTTGGAGCGGCTTCGGCGAAGGCCGCCGGATTCAATAGCTGAACACCGCCCGCCACCGGCACGGGATTTGGCAGCATTGTTTGGTTGGGCTCGATAATGTTCGGCCGGTTGTTCAGGATGAACCCCTGCCCGGGAATCGCACTCGTCGTGCCGATCACAGTGTAAGGAAATCCCGAGCGGAATGCGGCCATCTCCGCCACGGTCCAATTGCGAAACAGAAAACCTGCCTTTGAATCGGCGAACGGCGCCGGCAGGTTCCAGTATGAAAACAGCACCAGGTTTTGCCGCTGATCGAAATCGGAATTCCCACGATCGGCCAGCGGATTGAACTGCTCCGAGAAGGTCGAGCGGCCATTAGCCTCCGCCGTGCTCTGAATGTTGGTGAAGCTTAAATTGAAAAAATCGCCGATCAAGGGGTCGCTCTGATTGTCGATGGTGTGGCTCCAGGTGTAGGATGCTTGTGCCATTCCGCGAGTCGTTCGATAACGCACCAAGCCGGTCAGAGCGTTGTAATCCGAGAATCCCTGATTAGCGCGATATGCGATATCTGGCAGATTGGGATTATAACGCCCGGCCAGCGTCGAGAAATCCCGATTGATGATATCGGTGGTGATGAGCTGCCGCCCGTAGCTGCCCAAGCCGTTTACTTCGACGATGAGGTTGTCCATGACCCTATGCTGTACGCCGGCGAAGTAACTGTGAACATAACCGTTGCGAAGTCCGGGGTTCACGAGAGTAACATCAGGAAAGTTACTACTAAGTGCCTGTCCTTGAAAAGTCGCAAGTTCGGTCGCCACCGGAGCTAGATAGTTAGTCCGGCCGACTGGCAAGGCCAGCAAGGGAACGATCAGACTGTTGTTCCGCAAGTTTTCCCACAAGTTATCGAAAGGCCGGTCATAAAATATTCCGTAAGCTCCGCGCAGCAGTGTGCGGCCTGAACCGAAAAGGTCGTAGGACGCCCCCACGCGCGGGGCGAAGTCGGTCTTGTCGGAGCCAAATAGCTGCTGGTTTCCGGAGCCCGAAGGTTTCACTAAAGCCGCGCTAGCCAGTTGCTGGGCCAAGGTGGATCCCGAGCCGAGCTGAACCAAGGCGTCTTTTACGGCACCGGTGTTTTCGGGCGCGCCATAGTACTCGTATCGCAGGCCGTAATTCACCGTAAGTCGCGACGTAAGCTTGTAAGTGTCCTCCACGAACAGAAAGAATTGCCGATAATCGTAGCTACGATTCGTGCCGGGCTGCTGTATGTTGGGCAGGGCCGTTCGATCGATTGAGGCGCTGAAGAAAGACGGGATATCCGAGGCGAACAAGGCGACATTGTTGAAAATGTATTCGCCATTGAGACCGGCGGTGAGGTAGCCGCTGGATGAGCGCAGTAGCACTCCCGCGCCAGTGGTAATTAGATGCCGGCCATGCGCCCAAATCACGTTGTCCAGGAGCTCGCCGCTTCTATTGTCGTTCTTGTATTCGTAAAAGGCCGGGCTACCGGGCAGCGTCACGCCGTCCCCGCTAACCAGCGTGGGAATTTCCGGATGGGGCCGATTCCAGTACAGATCATCGTCGCTGTAACTCAACCTGGCTTCGTTGGTGAGGTTGGCCTGGAAGGAGTGAATGTAACTGGCGCCCAGCGCCCAAGTGTTCTCATGGAGGGCCGATATGAAGTCCTTATAGGGACTCCAGATGAAATCCGGCTCAGAGAGGCGATTGATGAGAACACGTCCCATGATGCGATCCTGGCCGTTGGGCCGGTTATAATCCAATCGTTCTATTGCGAGAGCGCGGTTGACAGCAACCGGCGGAGCCAGTGTGAGCGGTGCGGTAAACAGATTGCCGTTGGTGACGGCGGGGGCGGGGAACTCGGTGAGCAATTGCCGGGCCAGGGAGTTTGGGGCGGAAAAGGCGACAAGGCTCGGAGTCGGAAACAGGAATGTAGCCGGAGCCTGCTGGCTGCGACTGCGAAGGTAATCCAGAGCGCTGAAGAAAAACAGACGATTTCGCAGAACCGGACCGCCCAGGACGTAGCCCGGCTCGCTCTCCTTATCCGGCGTGCGCGGCGCGCCTTGCAGGTTGGCCTGAAAACCATTCGCATTCAAGACATCGTTCTTGAGATAGAAATAGCCGCCGCCGTGAAACTGCTCGCTGCCCCCTCGCGTAATGGCGTTCGCCACAAAACCGGATGTCCTCCCGTACTCGGCCGAGAAGTTGTTGGTGGATACGCGATACTCCTGGATCGCTTCCGGCGCCAGAGCCGTCAGCGGCCCGGTGATCAGATAATTGTTGTTCTCGACGCCATCTAGCAGGAAATTCGATGCCGAGGGACGCTGCCCGTTGATCGACAGTCCGAGGCCTCGTCCGATTGCGGCATCGGAGGTGACGCCTGGAAGGGTCACCAGCATAGTGTAAACATCGCGGCCCTCTAGCGGCAGATTATTGAGCTCGCCGGAGTCGATCACTTCCGACACGGTCGATTCCAGCGCCGCGCTGCGCCCCTTCTGCGCTTCAAAGGAGCCGGATTTGCTGGGATCGACGTCCGGCCCGTAGAAGGTGACGATGGTCTTCGATCCCGGCAGAAACACGCTCTTGTATTCCCCGGCTTCCCAGACATCGTTCAATGGCCGCAGATGGAAGTCCAGTTCGAGGCGGGCGGCCACGGTCAACTCCAGTTCCTGAACCTCCTGCGTCTGATAACTCTCGTGCGCCACGCTGATCCGATAGAAACCGGGCGAAAGCAGCGGCAGGTAGTAATAACCGGCGGCATCGCTGCGAGCGGCGCCAGACAAATTGCTGGTCGAGCTGGAATAGGTGACGCTTGCCGCGGCCAGCGGCTGGCCTGTCACGGAGTTGAGCAACCGCCCTGAAATCAGGCCTTGCGTGGTTTGAGAGACGCCCAGCACCATCGAGAACAACACCAACGGAAGCGCGCGGATGCTCGAAGTCATTAATAGAAATAGAGACTCTAAAGCGCGAGTGCGAAGCAGCCGTAGTAAGATGCAGGTTAACATGAAGCGAAAGTGGAGGCACTGGACGCTATGTGCCTTACTGGCACTCGGAAGCACTGCCGCCGCGTGGTCGCTCAGTGGCGTCCGCTTTTTCGAGATTTTGAACTTAAAGGCGTACGACGCCCACTTTGTCCTCCGTTCCCTGCTCCAAGGGCCGCCCACGATCCCTAACATCGTCCTTTTAGTCGAAGACCAGAAGACCTTCGATACCTTTTCAGAACCGCGGCTGTTCTGGCACAAGCACTACGCCGACGCGATCCGGGCTGCCTCGGACGCGGGCGCCAAAGTGATCGGACTGGACCATGCCTTCGGAATACCAGTAGATAGGTGGGAGCCCGATTACGATCGTCTGATCGGCGAATCTCTCAGCGCGTCGGCTGCTCCAGTGATCTACGGCTACGTCACCGAACTGAACTCCAACGCCTCGGCGCGATCCATGCCCATTAACATGATCGCGGCGGGTCTCGGCCTGGGCGCTTTCGCCAATCTGACGGCCGACGTGGACGATTTCGTCCGCAGGCAGGAGCTGATCGAGGCTCAATCGAAGAATCCCGCCGATCCGCCGCCCGACCGCTCGTTCGCGCTGCGCGTGGCCGAGAAATATCTGGGCGTCGATGCTGAAGTCGAGGACGGCAGACTCGTACTCGCAAAAAACACAATCCCAATTTCGCCCGACCGCACGCTCGCCATCAACTACGCCGGGCCTCCAGGCACGTTCCCGCGCTATTCGCTGGCCGATTTCGAGGCAGCCGTGAAGGCCGGTGACAAAACCAAACTAAGGAATTGGGTGGGGGGAAAAATCGTCCTCATCGGAATCGATTTCGCCGACGAAGACCGCAAGGCGACTCCTTTCTATACGCTCTTCGGCGGCCCCAAGTGGACCACGGCCGGCGTCGAAATCCACGCCAATACGATTCGCACTCTACTTGAACATCTATATCTGGTGCCGGTTCCGGAATGGGTGCGGCTATTGGCCCTGATTCTCGCGACCTCGGTTACGGTCTGGATAGCAACCACGCTGATCGCGTCGCGCGCCGCCGTGTTTGTCCTGGTGGAGTTGATCGCGATCCTGGCGGCGACACATCTCGTGTTCGAAGGCGGCTTTATTCTTTCGACCTCCGAGATGCTGCTGGCAACTTCGCTGTGCCTGATCGGCTCCGTAGTCTATCGTTTTGGAACTGAGGAAAAAGGCCGCAATCTTTTCCGGCGCGCCGTCTCCATGTTCGTCGGCAAGCAACTGGCGACATCGCTGGATGAAACCCAGGCGATTGCGCTTTCAGGAAAGCGTCTGGATGTCACCATTCTGTTCACCGACATCCGCGGGTTCACGGCTTTTACAGAAGACGTCTGCGAAAAGGACGGACCCGAAGAGGTGGTACGGCTGCTGAACGATTACATGGGGATGATGGTGGGGATCATCGTGAGCTATGGCGGCCACGCCAACAAGTTCATCGGGGACGGAATCCTGGCCATGTTTTGCGACGAGGATCAAGGCGCTCTGCGGGGCGATCACGCGTTTCGCGCCGTTCGCTGCGCTACCCGCATTGTGACGGCTCAGAGCCAGTTTCAGACCGGCGCAGGGATCCACAGCGGACCGGCAGTTGTAGGAAATGTGGGATCCGCCGATAAAATGGAGTATACGGTTTTGGGCGACACCGTCAATCTTGCATCCAGGCTGGAAAGTTTGAACAAGGAGCATCATACGAAGCTGTTGATGTCCGGCGCGACGCAAAGCCTCTTGGGAAGCAAAGTGGAAACAGTGCACCTGGGCCAGGTGCCGGTGCGTGGCAAAGCGGCTCCGATCAATTTATATACGGTTGCTTCGCTGGTGCCAAAGGCGGCGGTAAATGCGTAGCCGGTTGCTGATCGTCTTGTTGGCGTCCCCTGCTCTGGTTTTTGCCGACACTAAAGAAGAGCCTGTCGGCCTGGTTTTGTCGGCAGGCGGAAGCAAGCTGCTGCGCGCCGACACAGAGACTCCGCTGGGTGCGAGGCCGGGCGACCTGTTGTTCGCCGGCGACGGGCTGCGCACGGAAAGCTCCCCGGCTTCCTTCTTGTTTTGCCCGTCGAAGGCTATCGCCACGCTGGGCCCTTCGGGCGAAGTTCGCTTGGAATCGAAGCAGCATAAAGTGAAGACCGGCAAGATCTCCGAGCAGCCGGCGCGGGCCTGCACTTTACCGCAAACGCTGCGCGTAGCTACGGCCAGCCAGCAACATTACGGCGTCAGCATGACGCGCGGCATCAATAGGCCCGAAGTTCCACCGACGCCTCGCGATAAGCTGAGCCCGGACGTTCAGGCCGAACTTGCGCCTCAGGACGCTATTCTGGCAGGCGATCCCAAAGATCCCGCCGCGCTCATCGCCGAGGCTACGATTTTTGAAAATCACAAGCTGACCGCCAACGCGCTGGAAATGTATTACAAGCTTCGGGAAGTCTGGCCCGATGCAGTTTGGATCAAGAGCAAAATCTTCGAACTGGAAGAGGCGGTTGCGAGCCAGGCCGCCGCGACAACTGCTGCCGCGGGGGCGGGAGGCAAGACCTACGCTCTGCTGGTGGGAATCTCAAAATACCAAAAACCGGAATTGTCATTGCAATTCGCCCATGCCGACGCCAGCGTGTTCGGCCAGCTTCTCCAGAGCCCGCGCGGCGGTGCTCTGCCGCCTGACGATGTTCTGCTGCTAACCGATGAGAAAGCCACCACGGCGGCTGTCCGCAACGGCTTCCAGGATTTCCTGAAACGCCGGGCTGGGAAGAATGACACCGTCATAATCCTGATCGCCGGCCACGGCACGGTCGAGGTGCCCGGCAGCAAAAACGCATTCATTCTTACTTACGATTCCGACCCGCAAGATTTAAAAAGCACCGCGCTTCCCATGGCCGAAGTGCAGTCGTTGTTCGAAGAGCAACTTGCCAAGGTCGGGCGCGTGCTGCTTTTCGTGGATGTCTGTAAGGCCGGAACTATAGGCACCATTCACAACACCAGCGTAAGCGCGAATGTCCAGCAATTAGGAGATGTGGAGGGCGATCTGTTCGGGTTGCTCGCGAGCCGTCCCAAGGAGGTATCGCTCGAAGGGCCGCAATTCGGCGGCGGGCATGGCGTTTTCAGCTACTACGTCATCAAAGGACTGGAGGGCGCCGCGGATCAGAATAATGACGGCGTGGTGGATGCCAACGAGCTCATCAAGTACGTCAACGACAACGTGCCGATGGCTACCGACAACAAGCAGCATCCGCGCGAATTCGGCACGTACGACAACTCCCTGCGGCTTTCGGACGTGAGGAAGCCCGGCATCAACTTGGCGCACTGGCGGATTATGCTGGACTCGCGCAGCGGCCAGCCGTTGTATCTGGCCTCCACATCAATGGCCGGCTTGCCGTTCGAACAACAGACTTCTGGCGACACCGATCGCTTCGCTTCAGCTTTGGACGCCGGCCGGATTCTGCCCGATCAAACGGACAACGCATTCGATGCTCTGCGGCGGCTCGAGAATCAACTCGATCCGGACCAATACCAGGAGCGCAAGAATCAGCTTCAAGTTGCGCTCGAAAACAGAGCGCAGGAAGTTCTATTGCGATATCTTGCGGGGGACCAGATGCCGCAATCGCGCTCGGACTTCGAGCAGGCCAGCCGATATATGGAAGCCGCCCGCCGGCTAACGCAGGAATCGCTGTTTCTGGAGGGCCGCCAGGACTTCTTCCAGGGCCGGGCGCTGCTTTTCGACAAGAAATTTCCGGAAGCCGCTCAGTTGCTCGAGCAATCGGTGCGTATCGATCCGGGCGGGGCTTATGGGTTCAATGCGCTGGGCATCGCCTACCTGGAGCAGGCGCAGTACGACAAAGCCATCCCGGCTTTTCGCGATGCGGTCCGCCGCGCGCAGCATTGGTCTTACCCGCTCCACAATGAAGCGCTGGCGTTCGTCGAGACGGGCGATTATCGATCGGCTATTCGGGCCTACCAGGAAGCCATCCGGCTGACGCCGCAGTACAGCTACTTGCCGTACAATCTCGGACTGGTTTACCAGCGGCTGAATCGCCGCAACGATGCCGAGGCATCTTACCGGAAAGCTAGTTCGCTGGCGCCCGATTCGGCCGAGCCGTACAATGCGCTTGGCACGCTCAAAGCATCCGAGGGCAAGCGGAGCGAAGCGGAACAGCTTTACCGCGAGTCTTTGCAGAAGAATCCGAACCTGCTTGCCGCGCGCCACAATCTGGCGTTGTTGCTGGCGAGCCAAAGCAACAGTCAACCCGAAGCCATCAACCTGTGGCGTGAGAATCTGCGGCAATCGCCCGATTATCTTCCTTCGCGTCTCAGCCTGGCGGGAACTTTGGCCGAGCGCGGCGATAATGCGGCTGCCATTGAAGAATACCGCAAGATCCTGGAAGCGAAGCCCGCCTTCCCCGCGGCGCGAATCGCGCTGGCCGGCCTGCTCGCGAAGTCCGGCGACACCGACGGGGCGATCCAGGAATTACGGCGGGTTTCAACCGAGGGATCGCAGAATGCGGATATTTTCGAACAGATCGGCGACCTCGAAGCGGGCCGCCAGCACGCCGCCGAAGCGCGGGTGGCCTATCAATCAGCACTCAATCTAACGTCCGACCGTGGCGGGCGGAAGAGAATCGGCAACAAGTTGAAGTCGGCTCGCTGAAATAAGAAACGCCCGCCATTGCTGGCGGGCGCTCTCCTCCAAAGGCCACAATTCCTCTTTCGATGGAGGGTGCGACCTCAAGCGTTAGACGATGCGTTAGAAGAATCTGTTACTACCCGGTGGACAGTATTTTGCACTTAGCGCTTAGCGCTGTCGCCCGCGGCTGCCTGCGATGCTTTTTGGTTGGCCTTGGGAGTGTCCGTTTTGGATATGTCGATACCACCTTTGAAATATGCCCCGTCTTCGATGATGATGCCCGCGGTCTTGATGTCGCCCACGATGGTGGCGCCGGCGCGTAGTGCGATCCTCTCCTCAGCCTCCACATTTCCACGCACCGAACCGAAGACAATCACCTCTTTAGCCTTGATGTTAGCGTTTACCTTGCTCTCGGGCCCGATGGTTAAGCGGTTCTTCAAGTCCAACCTACCTTCCATCTCACCGTCTACGAACAACTCTTCATCACACTTGACGTCGCCGATGATCTTCATGGTCTTGCCGAAGATCGTCGGGCCTTCCGGTTTTGCCAAGTTGGCTGTGGCCGCGGGCGGCCGGTTCGACGGAGCAGGATTAGCCGGGGCCGGATTACTTTGCACCGGATTGCCCTGGGCCGGTTTGCCTTGGGCTGGATTGCCCTGCTGACTCGGATTCTGCATTGGTTGTGTTTCTCCTGGTTTTCCCCACATAAGTCGACTCTGACAAGCACGCCTCCTTCCACTTTACGACGCGCTTAGTTCTCTTCAAGTTTAACGCGGTTACCTGGTCGACTGTGACCCAGCCGTTGTGTACGTTTGACCAGCGCCGCCGGAAAACCTTACGCTAACGTTGGCGGAGGAAGAAAGTCGTTTTGTCGATGCTGGCCTCCACCGCCACATCGAAGAACCCGATCATCATCTCTTCCCAGCTCTGTTCGCCGAACCGGACCTCGGCTCCGGCATCGGGATTGCGCGGATTGTTCGGTGAGTTATCAAAGTAGGCGGTCCACAGCAGGCGCGTTCCTGCTGGAATCAGACGCGGCTCAGATAACCGGTAATTGAGCTGCCAGTTGAAATCATAGTCATTGATCTTCAGCAGCGTCTCGAGATTTCCATTTGGCCGCGCGATCGAGTACTCAAATGACTTGCCGCGTAAGTGCATATGTGGAAAAAGGCTGATCAGCAGAGCGTCGTTCGGTAAGGTGCCGGACACCGAGACGCGATAGCTGGGGTCTTCCGGCGGGATCAAGAACTTATCATTTCCCATTTGCAGCGTGAGGACCGCTAGTTTTGGCGGCTCTTTGGCGAACACGATTCCGATGCGCGTTCGGTCCCTCACCGCTTGGCCGTCCGCCGTGTAATGCATCTGCAGAACAAGGTCTGACCCAGCCTTGATCTTCTTCGCCATTCCCGGCTTCCACTGGTCTAGCGAGTTGCCGGGCGTATAAACCATCAGGACGTCGCTAGTGGTGAAGCCTTTCGAAAGAGGAACTGAGAACGCTACGCTGCCAGGTTGTCCTTCCAGCCACTTCGATCCGGGCTCACGGATGTAGACGACGGCATGGTGAACGACACGGTGATCGGTCGGCTGGACTTCCACCTTTTGAATCCATTTGTCCTCGGAAAAGTGCGTGGGGAGGATGATGTACTGATAGTCGACCGCGCCTTTAGAGGGGATAGGAAAAGGCTTCGGCATTTCGAAGACCGCGTCCGGGGTCCCGATCGCCCAACCTTGCGGCCAGGCGCGTGGCGGCGGCGCGTCCTTCGCGTCACCTTCGGGAGTGCCGCCGTCCACCCAGTTGACCAGCGTGTTAATTTCCAGTTGCGAAAGCGACCGGTCATTGGCGAAGTGGCCATATTTCGGGTCCGCAGACCAGGGCGGCATTTTGTGGGTGAGCACCGCTTCCCGGATCGACTTGGCCCAGGGCCGAGTGTCCGCGTACGTAAGCAAAGACATGGGCGCTATCTCGCCCGGCCGATGGCATTCCTGGCAGCGCTGCTCGAGAATAGGCAATACGTTTTTGTAGAAGGTTGCGGGAGTGGCAGCTATCGCTGTCACCAGCGCCGCCGCCATCGCGATGAAGCTAACGAGCCAGCGACGCAACGTATTTATCGCGGCATTGCTTGGAGCAAAAATAGAAGGTCTCGCCTCCGACCTTTTCCTGGATGGATGTTGCGGCAGCGATGTAGGTTCCACAGGCCGGATCTTTCTTTAGTTCGCCGGTCAGCGGAACCTGTTTGCCTGGAGGCTGGCTGGATTGGCCGGGCTGGCTAGCCCCTGGACTCATCAGCTCGCCGAACCCCTTGGAAGTGATTCTGAGGATAGCCCGCAGGACCGAGATCAGGATCACCGCGAAAATCAGGTACAGGATGACGCGGAACATTCGCCTATTTCGATTTTGGCATAAGCTGCCAGCCTGCGACCGCGTTATTCGTCCCTGGCCACTTCACGGCGCGACATAAGGCGATGAAAGCTTTCCTGAGCGAAAATCCGCCTCAATGCTTTGGCGATCCATAGACGTAATGATCGAGCCGACTGGAGAAATCAGTCGGGACCGCCCGTCGCTCCTCTTGAGGAATCTTCTTCCCGAGCTTTTGTGCAATCTCCACGATTCGCGGAAGCTTACGTCTCTTGGCCTTCTTTTGGGTAACCCTCGGCACGATTCCATCCCCATCCGCAGCTGGCAGGGCTGATTATTCTTCTTTAGTCGCTTCCTTGCGCGCCGCGTCGATGCGAGCCTGCGCGTGGCGGGCGGCGATCAGAGCGGAGGCGATGTCGATCCCGAGCGCCGGGTTGATCATGGCGTCCTGGGCGTGCTTCAGATCCTTCTCGGCCTGGCTCACGTCGATCTCGTCCGCTTTCTCGGCGATATCGACCAACACCCGAACCACGTTGTTGTTGATCTCCAGAAACCCGCCGCGGACAGCCAGGCTGAAGCGATGATCGTCGGGCGTGGTGTAGGTCATGGCGCCGATACCCAATTCGGACAACAATGGCGCATGGTCCGGCAGCACGCCGATGTAACCCTCCGCGGCCGGAATCTGAGCCCGGATGGCTTGCTCGCGCGCCAGCAGCCGCTCGGGAGTCGCGATCTCGATCTCGAACGTGTCAGCCACCGGTTATGCCTCGCCCTGCTTACGCAATTCCTCCGCCTTCTTCTTGACATCTTCGATGTCGCCCTGCATATAGAAGGCCTGCTCAGGAAGATCGTCGTGCTTGCCTTCCACCACTTCCTTGAAGCTCCGCACCGTTTCGGCCAGCGGAACGTACTTGCCCTTGAAGCCGGTGAACTGCTCGGCGACGTGGAATGGCTGGGACAGGAAGCGCTGGATCTTGCGAGCGCGGGCGACAATCTGCTTGTCATCATCTGAAAGCTCGTCGATACCTAGAATGGCGATGATGTCCTGCAGGTCTTTGTAACGCTGCAGAATTTGCTTGACCTGCTGTGCGACGCCGTAGTGCTCTTCACCCACGATCCGAGGATCGAGAATGCGGGACGTTGACGCCAACGGATCCACCGCCGGATAGATGCCCTGCTCCACCAGGCTGCGCGTCAAATTCGTGGTGGCATCCAAGTGAGCGAAGGTGGTAGCGGGAGCGGGATCGGTGTAGTCGTCAGCGGGCACGTAAATCGCCTGTACTGATGTGATGGAACCTTTCTTGGTGGAGGTGATGCGTTCCTGCAGTTCGCCCATCTCGGTGGCGAGGTTGGGCTGATAGCCTACCGCGGAAGGCATGCGGCCGAGTAGCGCCGATACCTCGGACCCGGCTTGCGTAAAGCGAAAGATGTTGTCGATAAACAGCAGCACGTCCTGGCCTTCTTCGTCGCGGAAGAATTCGGCGACGGTCAGGCCGCTAAGGCCCACGCGCAGTCGAGCTCCGGGCGGCTCGGTCATCTGGCCATAAATGAGCGCAACCTTGGACTTTTTAAAGTCGTGCGGATCGAGCACTCCGGATTCCTGCATCTCGAGCCACAGGTCGTTGCCTTCGCGAGTTCGTTCTCCAACGCCGGAGAACACCGACACGCCACCATGTTTGAGCGCGATGTTATTGATCAGCTCCATGATGACGACCGTTTTGCCGACGCCGGCGCCGCCGAACAGGCCGATCTTGCCGCCCCGCAGGTAGGGCTCCAGCAGGTCGACGACCTTGATCCCGGTCTCGAACATCTGAAGCTCGGTGGCCTGCTCTTCGAAAGACGGCGCGGCGCGATGGATCGGCCACTTCAGCTTAGTATTAACCGGACCCATATTGTCCACTGGTTCTCCGATAACGTTCATCACGCGGCCCAGAGTCTCGTTTCCGACCGGGACTTCGATGGGGTGACCCAGGCTCACGGCCTTCATGCCGCGCACCATGCCGTCGGTGGGCTGCAGGGCGATAGTCCGAACGCGGCCTTCGCCGATGTGCTGCGCCACTTCGACCATCACATCGATCGGCATGGACGTTGTGAAACCTTCGCTGGTGATGTGCACCGCGGTGTTGATGACGGGGATCTGGTGTTCGGCGAACTGAATGTCGACGGCCGGTCCGGCCACTTGGATTACTTTGCCTTCCGCTAGTCCGTTGGTTGTTGCCATAAATGCCTTTCAGAACACAGGCAGGAATGCCTGTGCCACTCAGTCTAGAGCGGCGGCGCCGCTCACGATTTCGATAATCTCTCTCGTAATACTGGCCTGTCGTACGCGATTCATGGTCAGCGTCAGCGAATCGATCACATCGGCGGCATTGCTACTGGCGGCTTCCATCGCGGTCATACGCGCGGCGTGTTCGGCAGCGGCCGATTCCAGCATCGCGCGAAAAATCTGTGCTTCGATGTAACGCGACAACAGGCTCTCTAGTAACTTGCCGGGCGGTTGCTCGTAAATGTAATCGATCTGCTCCTCCTTCTCGGGAACCTGCACCGGCAGCACCCGCGAGACCACCAGCCGCGATGCCATCATGCTTTTAAAATCGTTCACCACCAGGTAGACCGCGTCGATCTCGGCTTTGCGGAATCGCTCTGTCACTTTGCGCGCGATGTCGAGCGCATCCTCAAACCGGGGGGCCTTCTGAAATAGCGTGGAATAATCGCCTGTCACGCGCGAGTGTCTCTTGCGGAAAAAGTCGCGGCCCTTGCGCCCGATCAGCTCCAGTTGGATTTCCGCGTCAGCATGATCCTGGATAAATCTTTGAGCCGTTCTAATGACGTTGGAGTTAAACGCTCCGGCCAAGCCGCGGTCGGCCGTGATAACCAAAAGTTGGATGCGTTTCTCGGGCCGTCTCGCCAGCAGATCCATACCCTCGTCTTCGTGCTGTTCCTCCGCTGCCTGCGCGACGTTCACCAGCATGCGCCGGATGATTTGAGCATACGGACGCGCCGACAGGACCCGCTCTTGCGCACGCCGCAGTTTGGCCGCCGAGACCACCTTCATAGCCTTGGTGATCTGCTGCGTGTTCTTGACCGAGCGAATGCGTCGGCGCAAATCAATCAGACTGGGCATCGGCTAGGCCGTCGCGGCTGCTTTCTTGTGCTTGGAGACAAAGCGCTCTTTGAACTCCTTCAGAATCCCATTCACCTGACTCTTGAGCTGGTCATCCATTGTTTTCTTTTCACGGATGGTCTGGAGTAGGGTGGCGTGTGTCGAATCTAGGAAGGCGTAGAGTTCAGTTTCAAAGAGTCGGCACTGGTCCACTGGAAGATCATCGAGCATCCCGTTGCCGCCGGCGTAGAGGATCAAAACCTGCTTTTCCACCGGCAATGGCGAATACTGAGGCTGTTTCAGAATCTCCACCAAGCGGCTGCCGCGGTTCAATTGAGCTTGCGAAACCTTATCCAGTTCCGATCCAAACAGGGCGAACGCCGCGAGATTTCGATATTGCGCCAGATCCAGACGAAGGGACCCGGCCACCTGACGCATAGCCTTGATCTGCGCGCTGCCGCCGACGCGGCTCACCGAAAGGCCGACATCGATCGCCGGCCGAATGTTGGAATTAAACAGATCGGCCAGCAGGAAGATCTGGCCATCGGTGATGGAGATCACGTTGGTAGGAATGTAGGCCGAAATATCGCCGGCCTGAGTTTCGATGATCGGCAAGGCCGTGAGCGACCCTCCGCCTTTCTCATCGTTTAATTTTGCGGCGCGCTCCAGCAGGCGGCTATGCAGATAGAAAACGTCGCCGGGATATGCTTCGCGTCCGGGCGGGCGGCGCAACAGCAGTGAAATCTCACGATATGCGGCGGCGTGTTTCGAAAGATCGTCGTAGATCAGAAGCGCGTGGCGCTTGCTGTCCCGAAAGAACTCGCCCATGGCGCAGCCAGCGTAAGGAGCCATGTACTGCATAGGCGCGGGATCGGAGGCCGTGGCCGCGACCACGATGCTGTAGTCCATGGCGCCGTTATCTTCGAGTGTTTTGACCACCTGCGCGACGGTGGAACGTTTCTGGCCGACCGCGACGTAAATGCAAATGACATCGCCGCCCTTCTGGTTAATGATGGTGTCGATGGCGACCGCGGTTTTTCCGGTCTGCCGGTCGCCGATGATCAACTCGCGCTGGCCACGGCCGATCGGAATCATCGCGTCGATGGCTTTGATCCCGGTCTGCAGTGGTTCCCTGACCGGCCGGCGATCCACAACTCCAGGTGCGATGGCTTCAATCGGCCGCGTTTCCGAACTGGTGATGGGACCTTTGCCGTCGATCGGCTGGCCGAGCGCGTTCACAACGCGTCCGATCATGGCGTCGCCCACCGGAACCGACATGATTTTGCCGGTGCGCCGGACTTCGTCGCCTTCTTTGATCTCCTGGTACTCGCCCAGCAGCACGGTGCCCACCTGGTCCTCTTCCAGGTTGAGCGCTATTCCGGTCACCCCGTGCGGAAACTCGACCATCTCTCCGGACATCACGTTTTCCAGCCCGTAGACGCGGGCGATGCCGTCGCCGACCGAGATTACCGATCCGGTTTCGGCGACATTCACTGCTTTGTCGTAGTGCTCAATTTCGTCGCGCAACAGGCGCGCGATTTCATCTGCTCGGATTTGAGCCATATTCCCCTTTATCCGGCGGAGTGTTCGACCAGCTGCCGCCGTAACTGCTGAAGCTGTCCTCGTATAGAGCCGTCATATACTGTCGATCCGATGCGCGCCACTGCGCCTCCTAGCAAGCTCGAATCCACGGCGAAACGCAGGCGCATCTTCTTGCCCGTCAAGCGCGACAATTCGGCTTCCAGGCTGGCGCTGCGCCGCGCGTCCAGCGCCGAGGCGGACGTCACTTCCGCACGGACAAAGCCTAGACGCTGATCCATGAGCAGTTCGAACGCTTCCGAAATCTCTGCCAGCATTCCAATACGGCGGTGATTGATGATCACGTAAACAAAATTGCGGACCAGCTCCGACACCGACATCTCTTCCAACAGGCGTCCGATTACTGCCCGCTTGCGAGCGTTTGAAATGGCGGGCGTGAGCAGCGCGATCCGCAGCTCGGCCGAGCCGGCGATCATCTGTTCCACTGCTCGCACTTGCCGAACGGCGTCTTCCGGTCGAACCTGCGAGGCCGAAGCAGTGGCTACGTCAACCAGAGCGCGTGCGTAACGATTAGCGACCGCCGCGGCCATGGCTAACGCTCCGCCGTCACGCCGGGCTTCACCCGCATGCGCAGATCCTGGAGGAATCCGTCCATCAGCTCCTCCTGCACATCTTTGGTCAGGCGAGAGTGGATGCGCTGCTCGGCCAGATCAAGAGCGAGCAGCGCCGCATACTTCCGTAGGTCGTGCCGCGCTCCGTTGATCATCAGATCGATCTCTTGGCTCGCCTGTTGCTGGATTCTCTGGAGATGCCGTTCCGTTTCACGGCGCAGACGCTCACCTTCAGCTGCCGTTTCGGCGCGAGCCGCCTGGCGCAAACCCTCGATTTCACGGTCCAAATCCGCTAAACGCTTGTCGATACTGGCCGCGCGGGCCTCGGCATCCTGCCTGGCTTTGGCGGCCTCGAGCAAAGATTGCTCAATCTCTTTGGAGCGCGTCGCGAAGTATGGCGGCGCGTGTTTCGAAATCAGGTAACCGAGTCCTGCGGCGAGAATCAGGAAATTCGCCCACTTCCACCAGATCCAGGGATCGCCTTGTTCGCCTTCCTGTTGGCTTGCCGTCGCCGGCCGTGTCTCTTGAGGCAGAGCGCAGCATGCGAAGGCTAATCCGAATGCGAGGACGAGAATGGCGCGGCGCATCAGGCGGCCTTCCCTTCCAGCAGCGATTGGGCGATTTGGTCGGCGAGCGCCGCTGTCGTCGCAGCCAGGTCACGTTTGGCGGCCGCAGCTTCGGTGTCGAGCTGCTGCTTGGCTTGGTGAATCAAATCGCGAGAGCTGCGCCTGGCTTCCTCTAGCCGGGTATTCTGTTCACCGATCCAGCTTCGCCGCGCTTCCTCTTGCTCCTGATAAATCTCTTCGCGAGCCTTGCGCAACGAGGCTTCGAGGGCGGCCGCCTTCTCGGCTGCTTTAGCCAAGAGCGCCTCCGCGGATTTCCGCGTCCCCTCGGTGGCTTCGCGACGCCTCGCCAACACTTCGCGCATCGGACCGAAAAACATCCGCTTCAAGTACAGGTGCACGATCAGCAGCAGCAAAACTGTGGGGATTGCCTTTAGCAGTAATCGACCTAGATCGTGTAAGGTTGCGTCCATTATGTCGTGAAGGGAACTTGTGACTTAGAGAAGGCGCACGCATAAACTTGCGAACGCCTGAAACCCGCTTCCCAAAACCGTTACCGTAGCATAGTTGGTGCGCCGATTACAAGGCCGGAAACGTCAGATTTTTAGGGAGTTGCAGCGCTTTCAGCGCGACTAAACCCCCTCTTAGTAGAATACATCTTCAGAAGCAAGGAGACATCCATGGCAGAAAAAGTTCCACAGACTTACGCGAATCACGTGCGGCTTCATCCGCCCTTTCACTTCTTCCTGATCCCATCCGCGCTGGTGTTGTTGATTCTAACTATCGTCAACGTAGTGCGGCATTCCGACCGGCTCGACTCCTGGATTTTGCTGCTGATCGGCGTAATGGCGGCGGTGGCGATTCCGCTGATCCGCGTCAATCCGCTTCGCGCTCAGGATCGCGTGATCCGGCTGGAGGAGCGGTTGCGCCTGGCAGCACTCTTGAATGAGCCGCTGAAATCGCGAATCGGAGATCTTACTGAATCACAATTAGTGGCCTTGCGGTTTGCATCCGATGCAGAAGTGGCGGCTTTGGCGGAAAAGGCATTGAAGGAGCAGATGAAAGCGGCTGATATCAAGAAGGCGGTAGTGAGCTGGCGCGCGGATCTGTTTCGGGTCTGAAAATTCAACAAAGCCAAACCACAATTGGCTGCGACGCAGTGCTGCCCTCGCAACAGCAGCACGCATCGCAGCCAATCATGGCCTCCACGACAGCACCCAACTGAATCCAGCTTAAGGCCCGGATGTTCTCTCCGGATGGATGAGCCTTGGTAACTAACGTAAGCTCAAGGAGAAATAGTTCAGGATTTTTGTCACTAACGTAAAAGCATCAAGATCTGAATGCCAGAGTAAACCAGGAGGCACGACATGGCGCTCACCGCCAGCACGATAAGGCCGGTGCAAAGGTTCGGGGAGATCGAGATTTGCCTGGGCATATCAATCCGCCGCGAACTACAGAACACGTCTCCGGCCACGCAGAAGAGTGGCCAGGAAAAGGATGAGGAACAGGAAGAGCAGCACCTTGGCGACGAGTGCCGCGGTCGCGGCCAGTACTGCAAAGCCTAGGACTCCGCAGATGAGTGCGACGATTAGGAACATCAGTGCGTAGTAAAGCATGACGCACCTCCGGGCTGGGGATAAGCAGGTTTTATTCCAGATGTGCCCGACCGCCTAAATGATTGACCTGCTTGAGGCAAAGTTCAAATGGCGCATCGATCGTAAGGAAAAAGTTACTCGCTTAATCTGACAGGACCGGTAGCAGGGGGGATTTTCTCTCCGGTTGATGACCGTCGAGATCGAGGAAACGAGGATCGAGAAGTCGATCTGGTTCCAGATTGCCCATAGCCGCCAGGAGCGATTCTTTCAGATGTGGATGCTCCTTCTCGATTTCACTGAACAGGCTGCGGATGGACTTGCGCACCGTGCCGGTCCGTTCGGAACAGCCGCAAGGCACGATCGGAGCGCCCAGAGACTGGGCGAAGCGGCTGGTGATGTCTTCGGTCACGAACGCTAGCGGGCGAATCAGGCGAAACTCCTTGTCGCGCGAGTAGGTGATGGGCGGCAGCGCGCTCACGCGACCGGTGAACATGGCATTGCGCAGGAACGATTCGCAAAAATCATCGGCGGTGTGTCCAAAAGCGACGACGTTGGCGCCCAGCCCGCGCGCGATTTCGTAGACGGCGCGGCGGCGGTAGCGGCTGCAGAGGTCGCAACCGTGAGTGGGCTGCTCTTTCAGCAACCGGAGTGATGGCCGGTCCTGGTAATAGGTCCAGGCAATTGCGCGCTGCTTGAGATACTCGCCCAGGGGCTCGATGGGACGCATGAACTTTCCCTGCTCCACCGTGAAGGCGCAGACGGAGAAGTCGACTGGGGCGCGTTTGGCCAGTATCAGTAGGGCTTCGAGCAACGTGAGGGAATCCTTGCCACCGGACAAGGCAACGGCTACGCGATCACCGTTGCGGATCATCTTAAAACGGCCGACCGCCTCGCCGACTTTGCGCAGAAGGATCTTTTCGAGGTCCAAGATACGATTATACGGGGGTAGCGGGTCTTGGCAGGGAGATCGACCTTTCTTAGTGACCGTGCGATTCAGCCGACCTTGCACATTTCTGTCAATTGCTGCGTCTACTCGTACGTGCCAACGGCAAGTTTTTTAACGATTTGCCTGTTTGGGGTCGCCTGCTCGCGCCTGCACCGACCGGGACCTTGCGAAATGGCGGCAGTCCGAAGGATTCAACAGATCAACACGGCGGAAACGCAGTTCCAGGGACAGCACAAACACTTCGGGGCAGCCGACGAACTTGAGCTGCCGGAACTGAAGTCTCTCTGTGAAATCGGGTATCGGTACACAATACAATTGCGCCTCAACGGCTACGCCATCGAAGCTCGCCCACGAGATTACCCGACCCACGGGCGCCGGTCCTTTTATTCCGATGAAACATTCATCATCCGCCAGGCCTGGAAAGACGGACCGGCCACGCCTTCGGACCCGGAGTTACGTTAGCATTCATCTGTCGCTCGGAAAAAAGGCCATCTCCACACCATACCCCACCACCCATACGGGGTTGGGGTGAAGTGGCGTCGAATTCCGTCTAATATCGAAGGAAGGGAGCCATGCCATGAGATACTTGGTTCCGGGTTTTTTGTGTTGCGCCGCTTTATGCGCGCAGGTCGTCCCTTCCAGCGCACCTTCGATCCGGCCCGACGACAAGTGTTCGCTCGAAGGCATAGTCGTAAATGCCGTCACCGGCGAGCCGCTCAAGAAGGTCCATCTTACACTGCGACCGCTGGGCGTGCAGAACGGCGTACCGTACGGCACGACGACCGATAGCGCCGGGCATTTTCTTATTAATGACGTCGATCCCGGCCGCTATAATTTCTCGGCGTCGCGCAACGGCTTCGTGGGCCAGCCTTACTCTCCGCAAGGCAGCACCAATAGAAACGCGCCGTTGACGCTGAGCAATGGGCAGCAATTGAAGGAAATTGTCTTCAAGTTAACGCCGCAAGGCGTGATCAGCGGCCGGATTCTCGACGAAGATGGCGACCCATTATCGGGCGTAGCGGTGCAGTGTATGGTGTACAGTTATCAGGGCGGCAAACGACAGTTGATGAACCGGAACGGAGGTTCGACCAACGACTTGGGCGAGTTCCGGCTGTTTGGCGGTGAGTACAAAGTTTATGCCTGGGAAGACATCGAGCCGGGCGCGCAACAGGATCCGGATTTCGTGAAGCCGCACGAATCGGCGGGAGAAGCCGTCAGCGTGAAGGAGAGCTCGCACGAGACAGTGCAATTGAAGGTGGTTGCGGCCGAGAACAGCGCCGGTCAGCGGGCTTCGCAGTAGATCAGGCCTTTTTCGCGGGCCGGCGCCTCCGAGCGTAAATGGCACGCACGACGCTTCTTACTTTCGGCGCGTCCGTGGCCGGACGCTTGGCGCGCGCTATGGCTTGTTTCACGAACGCTCGAACGGCCGGCTCAGCCAAATCCTCGAGCTCCGAGATTCGAATGTGGCGGATCAACTTGCCGGTGCCTCGCAGCACGCCTTTCGGGTCGGGCAGCTCAGATCCACGATGGAATCCAAGATTCACCCACTTGGCATAGACCGCGATGTGAATGAAGCACTCGCTGGGGCGACCCGTAAATCCGTAGCCGGTGGCGACAGCGTTGTAGGCGTCGTAGATGAGTTCGGTGGAGTTAGGAGCTTCCTCGAGCACGAGCCTGCGAATAGCCAGGGCCAGTTCCTTGATACGGGATTCGAAGGGCGCGAGGAACCCGAGGTATTCAGGCAAGGGCGGGGAAACTGTTCTAGTTTTCCGCGACGGTTTTCCAGCGTCCCGTTTCGAACTCAAGGTTGAAATTCTCGCCCAGATAAACGCGCCGCACCTCGGCATCGGCTCCCAGGGCTTCGGGAGTGCCGGCGCGGAAGATTTTCCCGTTATTGATGATGTACGCGCGGTCCGTGACGGCCAAAGTCTCGCGGACGTTGTGGTCGGTCACCAGGATGCCGATCCCGGAGTTTTTCAGATCGAAGATGATGCGCTGCAGCTCCAATACCTGGATGGGGTCTATTCCGGAGAAAGGCTCATCCAGCAGCAGAAAGCTAGGCTCGATCACCAGTGACCGCGCGATCTCCACGCGCCGGCGCTCGCCACCCGAAAGCGTGTAGCCCTTGTTGTGCCGAACGGTCTCGAGGCCCAGTTGTTCGATCAGCCGGTTCATGCGTTCCCGCCGCTCACGCGAGCGCATACGCAACGTTTGCAGAATAGCCATCAGGTTGTCTTCCACCGTGAGCTTGCGAAAAACGGAAGCTTCCTGCGGCAGGTAGCTGATTCCACGCCGCGCGCGCTGATACATCGGCATGGTGGTGATGTCTTCCGACCCCTGGCCGTTCGAGACCAGCACGCGACCGGAATCGGGGCTGATTAGCCCCACGATCATGTAGAAGGAGGTGGTCTTGCCCGCGCCATTGGGCCCTAGCAGACCCACCACCTCGCCCTGCTTCACCCACAGCGACACGTTGTCGACGACCTTCCGCCCGCGGTAGCTTTTCGAGATTTCGGCGGTCTGCAGAGTACGCATCGCGACTACTTCTTCTTTTTATGCATGACTGTTTTGACGGGCTTGCTTTCCACTCCGTTCACCAGCAGCCTATCATCCTTGGAAAACCAGGTCAATTTTTCGCCGCGTGTGGTGCCGCGCAGGCTATCCACGAACAGCGGGCTGCCTCCTTCCAGGATAACTTTGTCTTCATCGACATAGTATTCGGCATGCTCCGACGTTCCGTTGCGAACGCGTCCCGGAGCGGTTTGGACAATCTCCACCTGTCCGTCCGCGAAGGCATGATCGAGCGAAGAATCGTCGCTGTTATCGCGCAGAAAAGCGTGAACCTCGTGGGCCTTCACTTTCATATTCGGCCGGTCCAGGGTAACTCCGTCCTTGTAATCCGCCACGCGCGTCATGTCGTTGTACTCGAGCTCCGCCGCCTTCACTACTGTAAACACGCGAGCCGCCTGGTTGGTTGCTGATTTCGCGGGGGAGGTTGTTGATTTCTTGGATGTGCCCTTGGCTTTGCCCGCGCCTTTGTCCGCGGCTTTGTCCACTTCAGACGGCGGCGAGTCCGCTTTGTCAAGCAACTGGCTCACGACATGTCCATGGGCTTTGAGCACGCTGTTTTCGCGATCGATCTCCACCGTATCCGCCTCCAGGCGATTGGCGCCCTGCCACAACACCGCGTTCCCCTCATAGCGGATCTGCTGGCTGTTATCCATGGAGCTCATCTTCTTCGCGCGGGCATGCAGGGGCTCGTCTTCGGACAACATTCCTCCGGAGTCTTCCTTCTTCTTATCCGGCAGCCGTGTGGAGCTGACGTTGCCTTCGGCGCTGAAGTCGCCGGACATCTGGTTGAGCTGGATCTTGTCGGCGTCGGCCGAGCCGGTGGCATCCGATATTCGCGCACCACCGATAAGATCGATCAGATTATTGGGCTGGTCCAGCGCGGCGCGATCGGCTTTGGCGTGGCGCTCCCCTGCCTCGTAGCGAAAATTGCCCCACTGTTCGAGCTTCCCGAGCTGCGAGGAATTTGGCTGGAAGGTAGCAAGCAAATCTTTGCTCCAGGTGAGTTCCGGAGCGGGTGTTTCCTTACCATCCGACAGCTTAGGCTTCTCGGTTCGCGTGGTAACGTTGACCGAGCGGAACGACTGGATCTGGTTCTTGGGCCCGTAGGTGATAGACACGCGATCGCCGTTCATCCAGCGATGCGGCTGTTCCGGACGGTTGGGGATGAATTCGATCGAGCCTGGCATGTCCGTCTCGACCGATTCGATCTCCTGGCCGCCGGCGCGCATCTTGGTCCGGAGCGTATCGCTTTTGAGGATGCGGGTATCAGCCAGCTCGACATCCTTGGCAGGAACCGGGTTGGTCTCCACCATGCTGTTTCCCGACGCCACCGCGGTCTGAAGCACGCTGCCGTCCCCGGAAGTATCGAAGTCCATCACCACTCGGTCCGCAGTCATCGTCGTGATGGTCGTATCTTGCTTGGAGACCAGACGCGCCTGATCCACACCGGTAATCTTCTGAATCTGATTGTTGTCGTCGAAATCCAATCGCAGCTGATTGGCCGAGTAGTCGAGGTTGCGGCCGGGACGTTGGTCGGCGCCCACCGCATTCTGGGTTTCAACCAGCTTGATGGAACCGTTCACCAGCGTCACCACGGCGGGACCGGCGTTCAACAGCATAGTATCGCGTGTGAGCTTGGACCAGGGCGACAGGAAGACCTTCGCTTCACGCTCCTTGTAGGTGACCTCGCCCGCTGCCACTTTCATGGGCACGGTGTTCGGATTAGTCCCGCGCCAGGTCAAGTCCACCTGGCTGTGCATGACGAGTTCGCGCGTGTTCGGATCGTAGTCGGCCCCCACTCCTCTGCCTTCGCCTCGATCGAATTGAAAAGTCGCCAGCCGGTCGGTGTGGGCCTTGCCTGTTTTGCTCTCCACGCGGACTCCCGAGGTTTTGATGACGATCAGCCGGCCGGTGGGAGGCTTGCCCACAGACACTCCCATCGTGATTTCGACATCGCCATCAGAATAGAGCACGCCCTGGTTCATATCGAACTCCGCCTTGGCGCATTTCACGTGATCGTACTCGTTGCCCTCCTTGTGAAAAATGTCGAGCTCGACGCCGGTCAGTTCCTGCTTGCCTTCAATCTCCTGAATATCCTCCGCATGAACACTAATAGCCATCTTGCCGTTGGTAGTCTGCCTGTAGGTCCAGGCATGCGACGTGGCTAGAGTGCCCGGCGCCAGGGCCTTAGGCTTGGCGAGCGCAGAGCCGGCTTGCAGTTTGAGGCGCGTGTAATAGGTGACGCCGACGCCAGCCAGAATCGCGAAGATGGCCAAAAGGATTACAGGCCGGATTTTGCGCATCGACCCTTCCAGGATATCGGGAAGCAACCGGTGCTGTCCACGGATTCGGTCGGATCTATAAGTGCATTATATTACAGCAGTTTACAAGAAATACTTGTCACTCTTCCCACGAGTCTGCTAATATTGCTGAGGCGAGCATGCACTGCCCGCCAGCCTTAAAAACTCAATACTTAAGACTTTTGAAGGAGGTTCCAAACTATGAATATTCGACCGCTCTATGACCGGATCGTGGTGAAACGGATCGAAGAGCAAGAGACAAAAGTCGGTGGATTATTTATCCCCGACTCGGCAAAAGAGAAACCCCAAGAGGGAGAAGTGGTGGCTGTCGGAAAGGGCAAACGCCTGGAAGACGGCAAAGTGGTGGCGCTGGATGTGCAAAAAGGCGACCGCATCCTCTTCGGCAAATACTCCGGCAGCGAAATCAGAATCGACGGAGAAGAATTACTCATCATGCGCGAGGACGAGGTCCTCGGCGTTCTGGAAGGTGCAGCGAAGTCCGCGAATAAAGCGGCCTAAGCGTCGAGAATTTTCACAAGGAGAAAACATTTCAAATGCCAGCAAAACAGATTGTTTATAGCGAAAATTCCCGCCAGGCGATCCTACGCGGCGTCAACCAATTGGCTGATGCCGTCAAGGTGACGCTTGGCCCCCGAGGCCGCAACGTGGTCCTGGAGAAGAAATTCGGCGGCCCGACGATCACCAAAGACGGCGTCACGGTCGCAAAAGAAATCGAGCTCAAGGATCCGCTCGAAAACATGGGCGCGCAGATGGTGCGCGAGGTTGCTTCGAAGACCTCCGACACAGCCGGCGACGGCACCACCACTGCGACCATCCTGGCCCAGTCGATTTTTCGCGAGGGCGTGAAGGCCGTGGCCGCGGGCGCGAACCCGATGGCTCTGAAGCGCGGAATCGAGAAGGCTGTCGAAGTAATCGTCAGCGAAGTGAAGAAGCTTTCCAAGGACGTGAAGGACAACGAGACCATCGCCCAGGTCGGAACCATTTCAGCCAACGGCGACACCGACATCGGCAACACCATTGCCGAGGCGATGAAGAAGGTCGGTAAGGACGGCGTCATCACGGTGGAAGAATCGAAGACCATGTCCACCGAGTTGCAGACCGTGGATGGAATGCAGTTCGACCGCGGCTATCTGTCGCCGTATTTCATCACCGATCCGGAACGCATGGAGTGCGTGGTGGAAGATCCGTACATCCTGATCCACGAAAAGAAGATCAGCAACATGAAGGACCTGCTGCCACTGCTGGAACAGATCGCCCGTTCCGGCAAGCCCCTGCTGGTGATCGCCGAGGAAGTGGAAGGCGAAGCGCTGGCAACTCTGGTGGTCAACAAACTGCGCGGCACGCTGAACGCTTGCGCGGTGAAGGCTCCCGGATTCGGTGACCGGCGCAAGGCCATGCTGGAGGACATCGCGATCCTGACCGGCGGCAAGGCTCTGATGGAAGAGACCGGCATCAAGTTGGAAGGCGTACGTCTGGAAGACCTCGGCCGCGCCAAGCGCGTCACCGTGGACAAAGACAACACGACCATCGTGGACGGCGCCGGTACGCAGAAGACCATCGAGGGCCGCATCAAGCAGTTGCGCGCCCAGATCGAAGAAACCACCAGCGATTACGATCGCGAGAAGCTGCAAGAGCGGTTGGCGAAGTTGGCTGGTGGCGTGGCAATCATCAAAGTCGGCGCGGCCACCGAGACCGAGATGAAAGAGAAGAAGGCTCGGGTGGAAGACGCACTGCATGCAACTCGCGCGGCCGTTGAGGAAGGCATTGTTCCTGGCGGCGGCGTGGCGCTGCTTCGCGCCGTCAAAGGACTGGATGGCTTGAAGGTTCAAGGCGACGAGCAGATCGGCGTGAACATCGTGCGCCGGGCCGTTGAAGAGCCGGTTCGCCAGATCGTTGGCAATGCGGGTTACGAGGGAGCGATCGTGATCGAGAAGATCCGTTCTTCCAATGATCCGCACTACGGCTTCAATGCTGCCACCGCGGAGTACGAAGACCTGGTGAAGGCGGGCGTGATCGATCCGACCAAGGTGACCCGGTCGGCGCTGCAGAACGCTTCTTCGATCGCGGCTCTCATGCTGACCACCGAAGCGATGATCGCTGAGATTCCGGAGAAGAAGTCGCCGGCTCCGATGCCGGGCGGCCACGGTCCGGAGATGGACTACTAAGAAGCATCCAGAAGTCTGGAGACAGAAGTCAGAATGGCCCGCCCCGAAGGGCGGGCTTTTTTCATATGACGCAGCCAGATATGACGCAGCCAGACATTAGGACAAGACTTATCGCTCCTTGCGCGATGCGCGTGTTCCCTGGCGACGACACACTGTTCGATCTCGGAGGCTTCTTGCGTCGGATCTTCTTGTTTGAGCATTACGTTGTTAAATCGGTTCGTTTGCGTGAGATTCCCTATCTGGTAAAGGTGTTCGGGCTTGCTGGCTTCTTTCAATTGCTTTCGATTGCGATCCAACATCAATAGGGGAATCGAATGAACCCGGCAGGATCGGATTGTGCCCACGCGATCGTCCACTCTCTGGGACGGAATATTCCTTCTTTCGCATTTCCTCCGATCCTCGAAAATACCTGAGCGGGTGCTTTGCTGAGTTCAACGCCTCTCTGCAGCTCGCTCATCTTCCACGAGCAGACGTAAAAAAGCTCAAGCTCGGAACTTTGGACAGCATCATCCTCGATTCCGGAGAGAGAGGAACAGATGCTCTAAAGCAATTCCATAACGATGTGCTAAACGCGGGTGAACTGATCGCATCTAGCGTTGCTGACCAACTACAACGGATCGGCAAGCTGCAGCCAGGAATGCGGGAGGTCGAAGCGAAGGTTTACGAACCCGACCCCAACGTGTACAGGCTGGAAACGAATGTCGGAGAGGAGTCGCACCTTTCGCCTGATGAGTTGCGCGAACTAGGAAAGAAAGCTCTCTTCGCGGTTGCCAATATGAATCTCCGTATAGAGGACATGCAACGCCATAGTGCGCTCTCAGGTTTTATTCCAGACGAGGCCTTTATCTTCGGAAGGAAGACGGACCTTCTAGCGCATCAGAGCGATGCTAACGCAGGAGACAGACGATTCGAGCGAGTATTAACGATTTCGAACCTACCACAACCTGATTACAACCAAACCGACATTAGGATAGACGTAAATAAACTCCTTAAGGCCCGATCCAGCCCGGAGTGCATCGAGTTCCGCGAGTGGTTGCAAACGTCTGACAGTTATTCCGACGAACAAATTCATCGTATGGTACGAGGCATGAAGGCTCGATTCATGGAGTTTGTTCATGCCCCAGCCGGCAAGGCCGTGCGGATACTCTTAGCAGCGAAACTTGGCGCGACTCCAGCCTGTAGCATTGTGCTTGGAGCTTTGGACATGTTCTTACTTGAACGACTATTGCCCCGCTGCGGCCCGGCGACGTTCCTGAGCCGCTTGTATCCCTCAATCTTCAAGTAAAGCCGAACTTGATGGACGAATCTCGGCGGAGAGACCGAGGCATAAGTGGAGCTAACGTCTTTCGCGCGAGATTGTCGCAGACAAGTTCTCTCCGCAGATCTCCACTGGATCAAACTCTAAGGGCGGCGCTGCATTCGCGATTTCGTCGGCACGTTCCGCATCTTTTGGGACATCGTCTCTTGGGGCTGCTGTCGGCTGGGTCCCTTTAAGGGTCGACTTCTTCCCAACGTGATCAGTTTCCACATCTTGTGACATTGTTGTCTTATCGACCAGCGATTTCGAGGTTCTAGTTTTTCCCCAACTCCGCGCACATCTGCGGCATGCTCCGCTCAAAGAACGGGCTGGGCGTCATCCCAAGCTCCTTGAGATCCAGCCGCTTCAGCGCGTCCTCGGCCCCACCGGCACAAGCTACTTTGGCTTTGGTTCGCAGCATCGCGAGCGTCTGGCGCCATTTCACTAGATCTGCTTTCTTTCCGACCGGGCCATGCCCGGGGATCACGGTATCGAAATCGTATTTCAGCGCGTTCTCGATAGTCTTGTCCCATTCGACGATGCTGCCGCGAGCGCTGTAATCGATGAACGGCGCGCCGCCATTGACGAACAGATCGCCGGTGTGGAGCACACGCTCAGAGGGGAAGTAGATTACTGCGTCGCCGTTGGTGTGCCCGCGACCGATGTGGTGCGCCTGAACTTCTTTCCCGCCCATGAACACCTGCGCTTCATCCGCGAAAGTGATCTGCGGCAAACCCGGCATCTTGCCTTCCACCATGTTGGCGCGTGCGTTCCTGTGGATGATTGTCTGCGCACCCGCGGCCATCATGGCTTCGTTGCCGCCGGTATGATCGCCATGCTGATGCGTGTTGAGTACGTAGCGAACGGGCTTGTCGCTCACGCTCTTCACCTTGGCCATGATCTCCGGCGCATCGCGGGCGAACTTATCGTCTACAACCAAAACTCCCTCGCTGGTTGGCATCACGGCCACATTGCCGCCATCGCCGATGATGACGTACAGGTTGTCTGAAACGTTCTCCATGTTGAGCGGCTGGGCTGGTTGCGCCTGCGACCATATCAACCACAGACCGGCCAAACCAAGCCCAATTCCACACAGACGAACCGCGAACGCTTTGCTCATGTTCAGCGAGTATATCACCGGTCCGGATCAGGATAAGTCACGCTCTCCAGAAACAGGCCGGACGCGGGCGCGGTCCAGGCCGCCACGTCCATCGATGGATCGGACTGGCCGGCCAGCAGACGCTCGAAATCTTCGATGGTGATCTCGCCTTTCCCGATTTTCGCCAGCACGCCCACCACGCGCCGCACCATGCGCCACAAGTAATGCGATGCCGTGATGCGAAACAGAACTAGGTCGCCCTCCACTTCGATGCCGGCATCCTCCACCACCACGATTGGCGATTCATCGGGCCGCGAGGAATCGGGCGCGCGGAAGCAGGTGAAATTGTGGCGGCCGATCAGCATCCGGGCGGCGCGGCTCATGGCCGTAACGTCCAGGGGCTCTTTCACCCACCAAACGTACCTCTTGAAGAACGCTGTGCGGCGGGTCGAGATCTGGTAAAGATACGTGCGCGAGATGGCATCGTGACGGGCGTGAAAAGTGTCCTCCACCTCGGCCACGTCGATGATGCAGACGTCGGCCGGAAGACGCTCGTTCAGCGCGCGCAGAATTGTGTCCACAGGAGCGAAGCACTGCTTTCCACCAGGTTTAGGGCGGAGCCGCAGATGGGCCACCTGGGCACGGGCATGGACCCCGGCATCGGTCCGGCCAGCGCCCTGGATTTCGACGCCCGTTCCGAAGAAATCTTCGGCGGCCTTGCGAAGCTGGCCCTGGACCGTGCGCGCATTCTGCTGTTCCTGCCAGCCGCTATACTTCGTTCCGTTGTACTCCAGCGTGAGCTTCCAGGTTTTCAAAACCCAAGTTTAGCCGTTCGTCAACGGCCGAATGTTATGATGAGCGCCACGGAAGCGTCAGACTCGGGAGGAGTCATGTTCAAAGAGTTCAAAGAGTTCGTCATGCGCGGCAACGTGCTCGACTTGGCCGTGGGCATCATCATCGGAGCGGCGTTTGGGAAGATTGTCACCTCGCTGGTGAGCGATATCGTCATGCCGCCGATCGGGTTGGTTTTGGCCCGAGTGGATTTTACCAACCTCTTCGTCGATCTCTCCGGCGTGCATCACGCGACGCTGGACGAGGCTAAGAAAGCCGGCGCCGCAACCGTCAATTACGGATTATTCCTGAACAATATTATCGACTTCGTCATCGTGGCCTTTGTCATTTTCATGGTTGTGCGGCAAGCTAACAAGCTGCGGCGACAGCCGGCCGCGGTCCCCAACACCAAGGAATGCCCTTACTGTGCCTCGGCTATTCCGCTCAAGGCGAAGCGCTGCCCCAATTGCACCTCTCAGTTGGAGTAGCCGTCAATTGGAGTAGCGAACTGCTTCCGGATTTAGGACCGGTGCGCGCTCGACCTGGATCTCGCAGCCTTCGTACGCGCATCGAACTTCCATGCTGGAGCCCAGCCGCTGGGCTAGTTCCTGAGCGCGTTGTTCAATCCCGGCGACGAAGGCGTCGCTATGAGATGGATCGTGATGAGTCAGAAACAGGCGGCGCACTCCCGCCACGGCCGCAATTGGGACAACGTAGGTGTAGCTGCTGTGACCCCAGTTCTTCTTGGTTAGATATTCTTCCGGAGTATACTGCGCTTCGTGAATTACGACATCGGCGTTCGTCATAAACTCCGCATGGCGCCGATCGCCTGCATCGGCGATCAAGTCGAGGCGGCCCGGCGCAAGCGCTCCGTCGTGCCATACATCTTCGAAAAACGGTTCGTGATCGCTGAGATAGCACATCGACCCGCCATCGGCTTCGATGCGATATCCGAGGGTAGGGGAGGGATGATTCATTCGCTGCGCCGTCACTAGCAGACCATCGAGATGACAGATCCCTTCGGGGATATCGCGATAGCTGATTCGCGCGGCAAGCTCGTTTAGCTCCACCGGAAAATAATGATGCTCCATCTGGCCTGCGAGTACTTCGCGCAACGACATCTCAGCCCCCTCAGGCCCGCAGACCCTGAAGCGATTGGACGCGCCGAACAACGGCGCGAAGAATGGGAAACCTTGAATGTGGTCCCAGTGCGTATGAGTGAGCAAGATCGTTGCCGAGATCGGGCCACTCGCCTGCTTCATCCACTCATCGCCGAGCAGCCGCGCGCCGGTTCCGCAATCCAGGATCATGCGCGCGCCATTGCCGGCGTTGAGCTCGATGCAGGATGTATTTCCGCCGAAATGATTGGTATCCGGGCCCGGCGCCGCAATCGATCCGCGTGTACCCCAGAAGCGCAAGCGCATGGAGATCTTTAAGATACCTCAATTGCGTATCGACCGTTGCTAACAACAACTTTACGTTTTAATCCACCACGGCCTCAATGGTTTGGGGCGCGTTTCCTTCCAGGCGATTGTTCACGAAAATATAGGATGGCTGCTGGCGCTCCCGGGCGTGCGAGATCAGGTCGCGCAAAGCCTGGCGGGCCTCGGGATTTGGGTCCTGGATTTCCCTGTAAGGAGAAAATTTCGCAACCGCCTGCTCGTAAGGGCGGCCACGCCGGAGCAGTGCGCGGGCGACGGTAAAATCGGCGGTGTAAACCTGGGGGAGCTGCATCTGCTCGTGGATTTCTGGCATTCGGGTCCAGGCGTTAAACACGTGCGCGATGCCGTGACGATGTAAGCAGGCGAAGTATTCGGGCGTAAGGAATTCCTGGTTGCGGATTTCCATCGCGTAACGGAACCCGTCGGAGAGAGATGCAAGAAAAGGATCCAGCGCGGCGACAAATTCGCGGTCGTCGCTATAGCATTGCTTGGGGAACGCGCCAAATTCGAAAATCAGCACGGCGATGCGGTCGCGATAGGGTTCGAGCAAATCGAGGAAAACGTTTCGCAGAAGCAGGGCGTCCAGGAACGATGGATTCAAGGCGCCAGCGCGGTCGCCATAGCGAGGCTGCCGCGGATACATGTTGATGGTAATTTCTTCCGGCACTTTGAACGCATACTTGAGCGAGGCAGGCGCGGAACCGAAGAGGCGCTGCCAGTAGGATTCTGGCGGGAACTGATAGAACGAGAAGTCGCCGCAGACGATAGGAAAAGTGGAGGCGTATTCACTCAAGCATTCGTCTTGGAAGCGCTTTTGAGAGAACTTACCGCGTACCAGGTAGCGGTTGCGGGAATAGATCTGGCCGATCCAGCCTTCATATTTCCACGAGCTGGTCCCGATGAAGATATTTTCTGACGCCAGGGCGGCGAGCTTGGCGCTCAGGCGCGCACGATCGATCTCGAAAGGTTCTTCGAAGAGTGGCAGCGTGTCACCGAACAAATTCGTTCCTCGTCCCTCGCTATTCGAATTCTACGTTACAATTAAATTTCCCGATGAAGTTCGGTGTCGTCGTCTTCCCTGGCAGCAACTGCGATCACGACGCGTGGTTTGCGGTTTCAAATAATCTCGGACAACAGGCGGAGTTTATCTGGCATGACGCCGCGAGCGTCGGCGATGTCGATGCCGTCATCCTGCCGGGTGGATTCGCTTACGGCGATTATTTGCGCTGCGGAGCGATCGCGAAGTTTTCGCCGGTGATGCAGAGCGTGCGCAAATTCGCCGCCGCCGGTGGGCTGGTACTCGGCATCTGCAACGGGTTTCAGATTCTCGCCGAAAGTGGACTGCTGCCTGGCGCATTGGTGCGCAATCGCGGATTGAAGTTTATCTGCAAGCCGGTCCCGCTGCGCGTTGAGACGACGAACTCGCCGTTTACACTGCAAGCCGAGAAAGGTCAGCGGCTGGTGATGCCGATCGCTCATGGCGAAGGCTGCTACATCGCCGACGATCGCACGCTCGATCAGCTCGAAGCTGAGGACCGGGTGGTGCTGCGCTATCTCGATAATCCGAATGGATCGATGCGCGACATCGCCGGCATTCTGAACGAGCAGCGCAATGTCATGGGACTGATGCCGCATCCCGAGCGCGTTACCGAGCCGCTCATGGGATCGAGCGATGGGCTGGTGATCTTCCAATCGATGGTTTCGTTTGTGGCGCAGGCTATTACGCCTGTGTTGTCTTCGCGCTAACCGATGACGCCCCAGGTTGTTGAGGCTCACCAACTGACGGCGGCGGAATACGACACAATCGTTGCGTTGCTCGGCCGCGAACCCAACTACACCGAGCTCGGCATCTTCAGCGTGATGTGGAGCGAGCACTGCTCCTACAAAAGCTCACGGCTGCACCTGAAGAAACTGCCGACCCGCAGCAAGCTCGTGGTGCAGGGTCCGGGTGAAAACGCCGGGATCATCGATATCGGCGATGGTTACGCGATCGCGTTCAAGATCGAATCGCACAATCATCCCAGCTTCATCGAGCCGTTCCAGGGCGCGGCCACCGGCGTGGGCGGAATCCTGCGCGATATCTTCACCATGGGCGCGCGGCCGATCGCAGTGATGGACGCGCTGCGGTTCGGTCCGCTCGATAAACCGCGCAATCGCCGGATTCTCGAAGGCGTCGTCTCCGGTGTCGCGCATTACGGGAACTGTTTCGGCGTGCCGACGGTCGGCGGGGAGTGCGTCTTCGAAGAATGCTATAGCGGCAATCCGCTGGTCAACGTTTTCGCATTTGGCGTTTTCCGGAAAGATCAAATCTTTTACGGCAAGGCGACGGGCGTCGGCAATCCGGTAATCTACGTCGGCGCCAAAACCGGCCGCGACGGCATTCACGGCGCTTCCATGGCTTCGGCCGAGTTCACCGAAGAGTCGAAGCAGAAGCGGCCAAACGTTCAGGTGGGCGATCCGTTTTTGGAAAAACTGCTGCTCGAAGCGTGCCTAGAGGCCATGCAGACAGGCGCAATCGTCGGCATTCAGGACATGGGCGCGGCCGGCCTCACCTGTTCGACCTGCGAGATGGGAAGCCGCGCCGGCACGGGCATCGAGTTCGATCTCAAATACGTTCCGCAGCGCGAAACCGGTATGACGCCCTACGAAATCATGCTGTCGGAATCGCAGGAGCGGATGCTGTTGGTGGCTGAGAAAGGCCGCGAAGATGAAGTGCTGCGCGTGTTTCGCAAATGGGGGCTAGATGCTGTCGCGATCGGCCACGTAACTCCCGACGGAATTCTGCGCGTGAAGGATCACGGCCAGGTGGTCGCGGAGATTCCCAACCGCGCGCTGGCCGACGAAGCTCCGCTGTATGACCGGCCGCACACCAAGCCCTACCGGCCGGTCCCGATGAATGCCCCGGCGATCCCGAGCCGCGCTACCAACGGTGCGATCAAGGCCGATCTGATCGCGCTGCTCAGCTCCGGTGACATCTGCTCCAAGCGCTGGATCTGGGAACAATACGACCATACGGTGCGGACCAATACCATCGAAGGCCCCGGCTCGGATGCGGCGATCGTGCGGATCAAAGAGACTGGAACGTCGATCGCGATGGCGCTGGATGGCAACGCCCGCTATTGCGTGCTCGACCCGCGCGAAGGCGCGAAGCTGATCGTGGCGGAATGTTGCCGCAATCTGTCGACGGCCGGCGCGCTACCGGTGGCCGCGAGCAACAATCTCAACTTCGGCAATCCCGAGCGGCCGGAGATCATGGCGCAACTGGTGGAATCAATCGAAGGCATCGGCGAAGCGTGCAAGTTTTTCGAGACACCGATCACGGGCGGCAACGTCAGCCTATATAACGAAACGCTCGGCGAAGCCATTTATCCGACACCTGTGATGGGCATAGTTGGTCTGATGAAGACGTCGGCGCCGACGCCCATGCATTTCCTGTCGCCCGATCGAGCGGTGATCCTGCTGGGCGGCTTCGGCCACTGCGATGATCTGCACTTCGGTGGGACCCAATATGCCAAGGTGATCCTTAATTCTCTATGGGGACTTCCGCCGGCGCTCGACATGGATTACGAAAAGCGCGTGCAGCAGGCCATTCGCGAGGTCATCAGCGAAGGTCTGGCGGAATCAGCCCACGACTTAAGCGACGGAGGGCTGGCGGTTGCGCTGGCCGAGTCGAGTTTTGGGCCGGCGGGGATCGGGGCGCGTATCGAAATCGCGGCCGGGCTGCGGACTGAGTTCCTGCTGTTCCACGAAGGACCTTCGCGGATTTTGATCTCGACATCCCAGCCCGAAAATGTTTTGGAAATCGCCCGAAACAAGGGTATCGAAGCGGTGCAGATCGGTGTTACGATGAAAGAGCGGTTACGAATCGACTGCGGTTCGGAAACCCTGCTGGATTGCGACCTGAGCGAGTTAAAGAAGCCTTGGGAAACCTCACTCGAACGCACGCTGCGCCAGCCATGAACCACCTCCAATTCGATCAATTTCCCAACGATAAATTCCACGAGGAGTGTGGCGTGTTTGCTATTTACGGCCATCCCGAAGCGGCGAACCTGACGTATCTGGGCTTGTATGCGTTGCAGCATCGCGGCCAGGAGAGCGCGGGCATCGCCACCAGCGACAGTCGCGAGATCCGCTGCTTCAAGTCCATGGGCCATGTGGCGGATATCTTTACTCCGGAACAGATCGCCAGTCTGCCCGGCGATCTCGCTATTGGCCACACCCGTTATTCCACGGCCGGCGACACGGTGCTGCTCAACGCGCAGCCCTTTCTGGTTGACTGCAACAAAGGACAGATTGCGGTAGCGCACAACGGCAACATCACCAACGCCGGCGAGCTGCGGCGCGATCTCGAGCGTGAGGGATCCATCTTCCAGGCCTCCAGCGATACTGAAGTGATTCTGCATTTGGTAGCGCGCTCGCGTGATCGAACCCTCGCCGGCGCGTTGCGCGAGGCCTTGCTGCAATTGGAAGGCGCATTTTCGCTGGTGTTTCTGGCTCGCAATCAGGTCATCATAGCGCGCGATCCCCACGGATTCCGGCCATTGGCGTTCGGCGAATTGGCGATGCCCGACGGAAGGACCGCTTACGTCTTTGCATCGGAAACTTGCGCTTTTGATTTGATCAACGCAGTGTATGTGAATGATGTCGAGCCCGGCGAGATGATCTGCATCGGCCCCGCGGGCATGACGCGGGAACGCTTTGCACCGGAGTCTCCGCGCGCGCAGTGTGTATTCGAGCACGTGTATTTTTCGCGCCCCGATTCGATCGTCTTCGGCCGCGCCGTCGAAGAATCGCGCGAGAATCTCGGGCGGCTGCTGGCGAAGGAATCGGGCGTCGACGCCGATGTCGTGGTTCCAGTGCCGGACTCGGGCGTTGCCGCTGCCATTGGCTACTCCGCCGAATCCGGGATCCCGTTTCGCCAGGCGCTCATCCGCAATCACTATGTGGGCCGGACGTTTATCGAGCCGTCGCAGGCCATCCGCGATTTTGGGGTGAAGCTCAAGCTCAATCCGGTGCGGTACTTGCTGGAAGGCAAGCGAGTGATTCTGGTGGACGATTCGATCGTACGCGGAACCACCAGCCGCAAGATCGTCCGCATGGTGCGCAATGCAGGGGCGCGCGAAGTACACCTGCGCATCTCCTGCCCGCCGACGATTTCACCGTGCTTCTACGGTGTCGACACTCCGCGCGAAAGCGAGCTGATCGCGTCTAATCACTCGGTGGAAGAGATCCGGCAGTTCGTCGAAGCGGATTCGCTCGCCTACCTCTCCATCGACGCCCTGCGGCAGGCCGTATCCGACGACAAGCATCAATACTGTTACGCCTGCTACACGCGCGACTACCCGACCGAGCTGGTTCAGATCGAGGAACTGGTGGCCGCAAAAGGCCGCCGGCGCTAGGCGAATAGTACAATCAAGACATGGCGACCACGACGCTGGTGACAGTCCAGGAGTTCCTGCAGATGCCCGAGCCTGAGGGCCAGAAGCTGGAACTGATCGGGGGCGAAGTCGTCAGCATGGGCAGAGGCAAGATTCCGCATGAAGTAGCAAAAAAGAATCTGACGAAGATCCTGGTGGTGTGGCTAGCGCAGAATCCGATCGCCGAATTGTTCCCGGAAACGATGTATCAACTTGACGAATACACTTCACTAATTCCGGATCTGGGCGTTATCTTTCCGGGACGCCTGAGCCCAGGCAGTACCGGCTGGATTCAAGCTGCGCCGGAATTGGCTATTGAAGTCGTTTCCTCCGAGCCTGCGGACCGCCTCGAACAGAAGATCGAGCTCTATTTTGCACACGGTAGCAAGTCAGTTTGGGTCGTTTATCCCAAGTGGCGGGTCATTCGGATCTTCGACGCCAACGGCCAGTCTAGAAAATTCGAACAGAGTCAGACTTTAGAAGACCCAGTTCTACCCGGATTCTCCGCGCCCGTCTCAGCCATCTTCGAAGGCATTTAAAATAAAAAACAGCATGACTCCCACTCTCGCAGCCTCTGCGCTGCGCGTTCCCCATTCCCGCATCCGTGAGCTGGCGGAAATCGCTATGTCGATGGATGGCGTTTTGAAACTCTACTTCGGCGAATCGAATCTGCCGACCCCCGAGTACATCAAACGAGCGGCTCAGAAGGCCATGGCCGACGGCTTTACGTTCTACACCGAGAACGCCGGCCTACCGTCGCTTCGCAAATCGCTGGCGCGATACTACCAGGAATTGCAGGGTGTCGAGCTCGATCCGGCGAACGAAATCGTAATCACCGCGTCAGGCGTGCAGGCGCTCAACCTCGGTATCCGCTGCGTGATCGATCCGGGCGACGAAGCGCTGGTACTCACGCCAGCTTGGCCGAACGGCGCTTCCAACGTCGCCATGGCGAACGGGGTCCCGATCGAGATCCCACATCCGCTGGTGGGCGATCGCTACCAGATCGACTTCGCCGCGCTCGAAGCAGCCGTCACGCCGCGAACGCGAATGCTGCTCTACACCTCGCCATCGAATCCTCTCGGCTGGGTAGCGACGGTCGACGAACAACGCCAGCTTTTGGAATTCACGCGCCGTCATAACCTATGGCTCGTCGCGGACGAGGTTTATGAGCGGCTCAACTACACCGGACCCAAGCCGACCACCCCCGCTCCCACTATCCTCCAGCTCGCCACGCGTGACGATGCAGTCATCGTAGTTCAGTCATTTTCGAAGATGTACTGCATGACGGGATGGCGGCTGGGATGGCTGGTGGCGCGGCGCGATCTGGCGGCGCGGGCGACCCAACTTAACGAGTTCATCGTTTCGCATGCGCCTAGTTTTGCTCAGCGTGCGGCCGAGACCGCGCTGCTGTGGGGAGAAAACACACTCTGCGAGATGCTGGTCCGGTTAAGAGAGAATCGCGACTTTTGCCTGGCCGCGCTTGCCAAGATGCCAGGCGTCACCGTGCCCAAGCCTGACGGCGCGTTCTATCTGTTTCCGAAGATTGCCGGCGCCAGCGACTCGTTCGACTTCTGCAGGCGGCTGCTCATGGAGACCAAGGTGGGGCTCGCCCCTGGCGTCGCGTTCGGCGCAGGCGGCGAAGGCTCGGTGCGTATCTGTTACGCGGCCGAGCGCAGTATCGTCGAAGAAGCCATGGCGCGCCTCGCCGTCTTTCTGCGGTGAAAAGCGCGCCCGGCTTTCCCCTCCTCCGAAAAGTGATTTACTGGTGCTGGCCGTCGTGCTTCTGGTTGTAGATGTTTTTGCTCAGCCGATTTTGCTGGCGATTAATCTGGCGCTTTTGGTTGTTGGTGAGATTGCCGCCATTCGCCTTGCGGTCGGTGCGGATCTCCTTATTGAGATTCGCTTCCTTGTTCTCCAGATGAGCCGTCTCCTTGGGAGTCAGCGACCCGTTCTCCACTCCGTTCGCAATACGCTGCTGCTGGTTCTCCTTCCGCTGCTGGATGCGGCCCTCCTGAGCGGAGGCGACTCCGGCGGCGCTCGCGATCAATCCCGCGGCCATCATCGAAAAGCCCGCGGCCTTCATCGATAAGATCGTTTTCTTCACGTTTGTTTTCTCCTTCCATACCTGCAAATGCATTCGCACGGTCGGAGTTTCGGCGAATCGCGTTAAAATCCCCTCACGTGAACCGGGTTTAACTGTTGAGCCCCAGAAAACTTAGTACTTCCGGCTCAAACGCTGGAGCGCAGAGAACGCAGTTGCCCGCGTAAATGCTGCTTCCGCCATCGAAGTTGAGAAAACGGCCGCCTGCTTCTTCGACGATCACCTTCAGCGGCGCGAAATCCCACGGCGAGGCGTGAGGCTCGATCCAGATTTCGGCCTGTCCGGAAGCGACCATCATGGCATCCGTCGCTCCACCCAATCCTCTTACTGCCCAGAAGCGGGCCATCCAATCGAGCATGCGGCTCTTCAGCGGAGTCCCTTCGAGCTTGTCAAACGCACTCATACACAACACCGCTTCATCGATTGAACTCTTCGAGGAGACGTAAATCGGAGAGCCATTGTGCAATGCCCCGCCTCCGCGCCACGCGGAATACAGGTTGCCTAACATCGGTAAATTCACAACTCCCGCCACGACCTCGTTTCCTTCCTCGAGCGCGATGAGATTCGCCCAAAGCGGATTACCACGGACATAATCGCGCGTGCCATCAATCGGATCGATGATCCAGCGGCGGCCGCTTCGCGACTCGATGCGCGTACCTTCTTCGCCTAACAAACCATCTTCGGGAAATGCTTCACTCAGCAGGCGCGCGATCAGCCGCTCGCACTCGCGGTCCGCCTCGGTGACCGGTGAATTGTCGGGCTTCGTCTCGGGGACGACATTGGGCTGAGACCGTAGCGCCAATTCAGCGGCCTTGCGGGCTGCCTGCACAGCGACTTCAATCTCCCTTGACCAGCTCTTTTCCACAACCCACACCCTAGCATGCCTAAAATATTTGCATGGGCGCTCGCACCATCTATTCGGTCCTGGAGACTTCCGCGCAGACCTACGGAAACGCGCCGGCCCTTCACCAACCGATCGGTAAGGGCAAGTATCAGACTTACTCCTGGGTCGAGTACAAGCAAGCCGTCGAAGAGATCGCTTGCGGACTTCGCAGGCTAGGTATTGGCAAAGGCGACATCGTTGCGCTCTATGCGGAGACTCGCGCCGAGTTTTACTTGGCCGACCTCGGCATCATGTCAAACGGCTCCATAGCCGCCGCGCTTTATACCAGCTATCCTCTGCCCGACCAGATTGGAAACCTGCGCACCAGTGACGCCAAGGCAATTTTCGTCGAAGATCCCAAGAGCATGCAAGCTCTGATGGAAGCGGCCGGTGACGTGCCCCTGCCGGTGCGATGGATTCTCCTGACCGGCGAAGCAGGTGATACGCTCACGCTCGAACAACTCCGCGCCGGAGGCCGGCTGGCACTTTCCGAAGATCCGCAAGCATTCGAAAAAATCCGTTCTGAGGTAAACGCCGACGATCTGGCGATACTGTACCTTACCAGCGGCGCCACGGGCGAACCGAAGATGGGCCTGGTGACTCACGCGGCTCTCGTCGCCAACGTCGACGCGGGTCCAATCGTGTTGCCGCTTCTGCCGACGGACAGCACCATCGGTTTCCTCCCTTCAGCGCATATCGCCTAGCGCGTAGTGATCGAGTTGGTGCCAATCCGTCTAGGTGTCACGGTCTGGTTTTCGGAGAGCCTCGCCAAGCTGCCGAGCGAGATGAAGACCATCCGGCCAACGTTTCTGCTCGCTCCTCCCCGCGTGTGGGAGCGGATCTTTGCGAGCGTCAATGCTGAGATCAAGAAGAAGAGCGCAGTCGCGAGGAAGTTGTTCCACGGTGCGGTGGGCCTGGGCGCGGAAGTCAGCCGCCTGCGCGAGGAAGGCAAGCCCGTTCCCCGGTGGATGAAGACCTCTCTCAAGATCGCGCACAGACTGGTGTTTTCGAAGGTACACGCGCGCTTGGGAGGCCGGCTGCGCATTGTTTGCTCCGGAGCAGCGCCTCTTGGAAAAGACCTGGCTCGTTTTTATTCCGCGATCGGCCTGCCATTGATCGAAGGTTACGGACTGACCGAAGGCGGTGTGGTCTGCTTGAATCCGCTCGACCGGCCCAAGTCCGGAAGCATCGGAGTCAGCTTGCCGGAGACCGAGCTTCGCCTGGCCGAAGATGGCGAGCTGCTGGTAAAGAGCCCGTCGCTTTTTTCCGGATATTACAAGGATCCCGCGTCGACCGCGGCGGTGCTCCGCGATGGATGGTTGTATACGGGCGATATCGCCGAAATTGATTCCGATGGTTACGTCTACATCACCGGCCGCAAGAAAGAGCTGATCGTTTCCTCCAACGGCAAGAAGATTTATCCAGCGCGCATCGAAGGCCTGTTCAAGACCGAGCCGATCGTCAATCAGATGGTGCTCATCGGCGACCGCTTACCCTATGTCACGGCGCTGTTCACCGTGAATGTCGTGAACGCAGAGGGGCTGAAGGGCATGGAGCCTGTGTTGGCCGAGGTGAAGAAGGCCGTCGAGCGCGTTAACAAGCAACTCGCTCCCTTCGAGCAGATCCGCAAGTTCAGAGTGATCGAACGTGAGTTTACCATCGAGACTGGCGAGCTGACTCCTACCATGAAGGTTCGAAGAAATCGTGTCCTGGAGAATCACCGCGGAGTGGTGAACGAGTTATACATGGGGAAAGAAGAGAGTCAGTAGCGCCTCAGCCGGCATAGCACGTGCCTCCGCATGGGATGGCCATCCGCCAGGCCCGGATGATCGAAATCGTCCATTGGATCGTGCGTCATGCCGAGCTTCTCCATAACGCGCCTGGATCGCACGTTGCCTGGCACTGTGAACGCGACAATCTCGTCCAGTGCCAAGTTTTCGAAGCCGTAACGCAGCACTGCGCGAGCGCCTTCGGTGGCTAACCCTTGGCCCCAATAGGCCGCCGCCAATCGCCAGCCGATTTCGACGCAGGGCGTAAAGTGCGCCACGAAACGGGGCACGTTTAATCCGATGAAGCCGATAAAAGTGCCATCGCGGCGGAGTTCCACTGCAAACAGACCGAATCCGCGCTCGCGAAAGTGCCGCTCAATGCGATCCACACCTTGATCGCTTTCAGCGCGCGATAGACACGCCGGGAAGAACTCCATCACAGCAGGATCGGCGTTCATGCACGCAAACGGCTCCCGGTCCGCTGGACGCCAATGCCGCAAAATGAGGCGCTCCGTTTCGAGACTGGTTATCAAATTGTCAGTTACTACCAGTTCGTGGCGCGGCTTTCTCGGCGGCAAAAAAGCGATCGAAGAAATCGAGCGTCGCTTTGTTGATATCGTGCTGCACCTCGATGTGATCGCCGAATTCCATCGCTGGATCGTGCTTCAAGTCATAAGACGGCCACTTCGGTAACCCTTTGCCGTTCGGGTTGCCGGTCGCGGCGAAGTTCGCCCAGTAACTTGACATCGTATCCGCCAGCTTGCGGTCGGCGTCTTCCCAAGGCCGATTGGGCCGCAGGTTCGCGAACACATACTGAATCTCGGCGGCGTGGTAGGCGCGATAGCGGCTGCTCTGCTCCCATGGCGGTGTACGCGTGAAGTAATACAGATAGGCCGGAGCCTTCCCCGACTTCGTCTGCGCGCGAACCCAGGTGCGCATTTCCCAACCCATGCCACCATCGGTGGAGCTGCGGTAATGCGCTTCGGCCGCTTGCTCGTTGGATCCAGCGGGATAAAGTTTGAGGAATTCGTCGGTGAAATCGCCATAGCGCTTGTGAGCCTGATCGACGAACGTCTTCGCGGTCGCGTTGGCCGGCCACGGCGCCAGCGATCTTGCTTCGTCGGCATTGGAACCAGCAATCACCGGCACGTCGCTCTGCTTGTGCTGCGCGAAAATCTCGCCCACGCTTTCAGGCAGGAACCAACCGTCCACGCAGGGCCGGAAGGAGCCATCGGTTTTCAGCAGGTCCTCTGCTGACTTGGCGCGTAGCGCAGCCAGCGACCCCAGGCGGCTGCCGTTCTGCTCCATTTCGGTCAACGCAACACCGCGGCCGAAGTTCGCTCCGCTCTCGCCAATCACTCGCTCGAAGAGCCCTTTGGCGAGCGGCGACGCCATCAGGAAATTAACCGCCGAAGAGCCGGCCGATTCGCCGAAGATCGTGACGCGCTTGGGATCGCCGCCGAAGGCCGCGATGTTCTTCTGTACCCACTCGAGCGCTGCCACCATGTCGAGCAGTCCGTAGTTGCCCGATGATTTCACGTCGGACTCTTTCGTCAGCTCCGGATGCGCGAGGAATCCGAAGATGCCCAGCCGGTAGTTGATCGTGACGACGATCACGCCTTTCTTAGCGAGATTTTCGCCGTCATAGGTCGCTACGCTACCGGAACCGCGCGTGAAACCGCCGCCGTGGACCCAGACCATCACTGGCCGGCGTTCTTTGGCCGACTGCGCCGCCGTCCAGATGTTGAGATACAGGCAGTCCTCGCTCATCGGCTCGGGAGGCCGGTAGTAGATCGAGTTCTGCGGGTAGGGCGCCTGCATGCAGGCCTTGGGAAACTCGGTCGCCTGCTTGGTGCCTTGCCAGGCAGCGGGAGCTTGCGGCTTCTTCCATCGCAGATCGCCGACCGGCGGCGCGGCATACGCAATCCCTTTGTAGACATGGACTGCCGCGTCCTTGCCGGCGTCCCCGGAGACGAGTCCATTCTGCATGTGGACCGGATCGTGGATGGCTGCGAATGCGAGCGAGAGGGTTATGGGCGCCAACGCGGCGTGACCAACGCGGTTCATATGGTCCTCCTTGGCCTGTGCAAACCAGGATAAAACATCCGATGGCCACCGTAAAGGTCTACGCGTTTACTGACAATGGAACCAGAAGGGCTCAATACCGATACTGAGCCACGCGCCAGCAAGTGGTTTTTCGCAGACTAACGAAGTTTAATGCGATCGGCTACGCGACTTACAGACGCAGCTCACACTGTCGGCTTCCACGAGTCGTAGATTTTGCTCTCTCAGCAATCCCGCGGCCACTACGGCTCGGTCCGGAAAGAGTGCCATGTTTACAATTGCGGCGACGCCGGAATGGCTTTGCCGCTCCGATCGCGTTTGAGCTCCCCCAGTCTTCCGGCAGGAGTGACGCCATCGTTTCTTCCTGCATCCATCACGGAGGCGCAACATCCGTGCTGAATCTCTCAACCAGCGCATCGACACCGCCGGGACGTTCGTAATTCCCATTGTTGAGGTCTCTGGTTCTCTAAACCACACGATCGATGTCTCTCTGACGGTCCAGCCGTCGGGTATCCAGTTGCCGATCGGGTATCGGAAACCCCGGAACGAAGGGCCCGTCTCACCTCTGATGAGGACCCGCAGTCCTCAGGCGCTACTATCTGTACGTGATGCTCAATCACATGCGCGGATCAAGATGTAGATCGGGGAAACGCTCGAACAGCGGCACAATTTAAGGACGTGGCTCTACTATGGCGGACATAGCGAGGTGGGGCGATCCAACGCCTGGGTTCCGTCAGGTGGACATCTTTGGGATCTATGCAAACGTAAGGGGCTGACCTATCGAAGCTACGGCGAGTACGCGACGCGCGTAAGTGATGGCACTCGCATGGAGGCTGCGCCGGGTGCGGGCGGCCTGTTAGGTCATGTTTCTGCGGATTTCAAGAAACCAGGGATGCGCGATACCGACAACGCCAAGGTGTTCTTTCGCGAATTCGACGAGTACGAAAAACATTTCGACGATCCCGATCCCGGCAAGCGCTTACCAAACTTTATGGTCATGAGTCTCCCGGAGAACCATACGCGTGGTACCACGCCCGCCGCCTTCACGCCAGTGGCAATGGTGGCAAGCAACGATCTTGCCGTGGGTCATATCGTCGAGCGCGTCACGCACAGCCGATATTGGCCCGAGACTGCGGTCTTCATCATTGAAGATGATGCCCAGGATGGTCCCGATCACGTCGACGCGCATCGGACAGTCGGATTGGTGATTAGCCCTTACATCCACCGCGAGACGGTTGATTCGACGCTGTACACCACCAGTTCGATGTTGCGCACGATCGAATTGCTGCTGGGCCTTCCGCTGATGAGCCAATACGATGCGGCGGCGGCTCCCATGTACAAGTCGTTCGGCGTGAAGCCGGACCTGACTCCTTATGCGGTGCGTCCGGCGGAAGTGGATCTCAACGCCAAGAACACTTTGCGGGCCTACGGAGCGCGCCGGTCCATGCATATGGATTTCTCGGATGTGGATCGGGCCCCAGCACAAGCGCTGAATGAAATCCTATGGAGGAGCGTGAAGGGCTTGAATTCGCCCATGCCGCCACCCGTGCGGCGTTATTCGTTTGCCAGTGAGTAGGTTGTAGAGTTCAACTCGCTGCAGTTCACTCGGGCGGATTCACGTTCCTGAGTAACTTCGTATATGGCAAAACCATCGACGACACGTCCCGCGGAACGGAGGGCAACACAGGGCCGCCGAATCCGTTCAACTTCCGCAGCGCCCGCGGGCCAGCTGATTTCGATCAGACATACCGGTTCAACTTTTCAGGCAACTATGCGTTGCCGCGCTTCAACGTGAAAAAGGCGTCGGGATACCTGGTGAATGGCTGGCAGTTCAACGCCATCGTTACGCTAGACAGCGCCCTACCTTTCACCGTCCTGAGCGGCACGGACCGGTCGCTTTCGGGCATCGGCAACGACTATGCCGATGTGGTCGGCAATCCGGCGCGGCCGCCCGGCGTATCTAGCATCCAGGAATACTTCAATACTGCGGCGTTCACGCCGGCGGCGACCGGCACGTTCGGAACCGCGGGCCGCAACGATCTGCGCGGGCCGAATTATTTCGACATCGACTTGTCGATATTCAAAGACTTTAATTTCACAGAGCGCTGGTGCTTGCAGTTCTGCTCGGAGGCATTCAACGTTGAAAATCGCACTAACCTTCAGAACCCAACGGCGACGTGTCGTCGGGCACTTTTGGCAGTATCACAGCGGCTTACAATCCGCGCGTTTTCCAGTTTGCGTTGAAGCTACTCTTTTGACTTGGAGCGACTGTGTAAGTTCGAGTGTCGGTACGGACTGGGGGTATCTGAGCCTGGAGGCAGCGGAGAACTCATCCAAGCGCGTCCTGTGCCACCCGTTTCTGACGAGTCGGTGTCTGGCCGATTTGCCCCGGAACATTTCTCCCAAGAATGATTTAGGAGGCAAAAACCGCTTGACTCTTCATTTGTCAACCAACCAATGAGCGCCAACTGGGTGCATTTCGACGTTCCACAAAAAAATACGAGGGCTCTCGAAGGCATATAATCTCGACCGGGAGGTAAGGTCCATGACTCCAAGCATTGCCGCTGCCACGGCATTCCTGAAAGCTATGAAAGACAAGGATCTGTCGCAAGCACCGCTGGCCGAGAGCGTCTCCTACGACGGTCCGCTCTCAGGGGAACCCATTCGGGGTCGCGATCATGTGACTCGCTTCTTGAGAGTTTATCTGCCGGTCATCAACGACGTTCGCACAGTGCGCCATATCGCGGATGGTGAATACGTGGCGACGATGTGGCAGGCCGAGACCAGTTTCGGTCAGATCTCGCTCGTCTATGTTTTTCGCGTCGAGATGGGCAATATCGTGGAGATACAGGCGTTCTACGACCCCCGAGGTTTTCTTGAGCGGATGGGGATGTGGACAGGCGCCTAGGGCATATATAAAGAGAAACGGCGTTCCCGGCCCTGGTCTGGACGGAAGACATTTAGGCCGAGGAATGATTTGGGAAATAGCCGCCGCGCGATTGTTTTTGCACGACCTCGCCTTTCGATCGCATTTTCTTGTACCAGGCTATCTTGTACCGGGCTATTGGCAATCTGGGCCGAGTCGAGGTATGCTGCCCTTGGCACGACCCTTTCAAGTGACGTGACGGGGCCAGTAACGTCACTTGTTCGGGCCTGAAAGCAGGAACGTCGCCCCTGCCTAAGACGAGGCGGCGTTTGGACGAAGAGTTGCCTGAAGTTATTTCCCGATCTTTTATATGCGTTCGCCCACGTCGTTCTTGGACGACTCGATCTTTTCCCCTCCCTTGCTGCCCAGGATGCTGACGAAGCCCCGCACCGTGTGCGGCCGCCGGCGTCCCACCACTTCAGGTCCGCGAAAGACTCCGCCTGCGGGACCGGCAGTGGATCCGGAGCCCGGAAATTCTGCGGGATCTGCATAGCCGGCCGGTGATAATTTGGTCCGAGCGTACAGCCAGTTATCCAACCCGCGGCAATCCAAAACGGCAGTTGCTCGGTAATTCATTTCAGTCTCCTTTCCCGGCTGAAGGAAGCATCTCAAGAGCCGACGCGCGCGCTCGTAGAGCGCGGGAGATCCTCTCCACCAGATAGAAGTTTGCCGGAACGATGAGGATGTCGACCGAACTCGCTAACAGCATGCCGCCGATTACAATCGTGCCCATGATCTGGCGCGCCACCGACCCCGCGCCGGACGCCGTCCATAGCGGTACACAACCGAGAATGAACGCAAACGACGTCATCACAACGGGACGCAGGCGAAGCCTTGCCGCTTCGAGTGCCGCATCCATCAGAGGTTTCCCGCTTTCGCACTGGTCCTTGGCAAACTCAACAATCAGAATCGCGTTCTTGGCGGCCAGACCGATCAGCATCACCAAGCCGATCTGGGAATAAACGTCGTTCTCGAGTTGCGCCATGTAAGCCGGATAGAAAGCGCTGGCTACCGCCCGGCGCAACCACAAGAGCAACATTGTGCGCCGAGCCGTTTCCGATCAAGGCTACAGACTATACATCCGCGTGGATCGGTAAGCGGTGCGGCGTCAGTTGTGAACGGTCAGGTACATGGTCTGCGGTAGCGCGGCGCCGTTCTGAGTCACGTTGATCTGGTAGTCGCCGTCGGCCAAGCCTGATGGGACCGTGATATAGAACTCATAGAAGCCGATGAAGGAACCGGCGAGGCCGGAGTAGGACAGGGTTGCGGGCGTCGCTCCGAAGGAGAACGTCACTGGATTCACGAGCGCGTTCGATTGCCCCACGATTACACCGGGCAGGATGGACGGAGTGACGTCGCCGAAGCCGACACCGTAGGCGATGATCAGGTCGCCCGGTTTGGCCGGGCGGCTGTTCAATCCGAAGGATGCGCCCAGGCTCGTGTTCAAGACGTAGGCGCCGTCGAATGCGAAGGTTGCCACCATGTACTGCGTGCCGCCGGAGGAGTAATTCGCCGGTGCCAGTAAGCCGGGTGCTAGATTGCGCCGCGAGAACATAGTGATCGAACTGGTGGCTTTGCAGTTGGTCACGGTGATGGCGACGTTACCGGTGGTGGAATCTTCGGGCGCTTGCACGTTGAGCTGGGTTGGCGAAAGATACCAGACATACGCGGGCTTGCCGTTGATCGCGACGGCGATTCCGTCGAGATTAGTGGGGGCATTAGGGCCGCTGAAGTCGGCCGAAGTCCACTGGCCGGACTGAGAGGAGTTGGCGAGCCGCGGATCGCTGGGGTCGGCCAGGTTGGTTCCTTTGATTTCCAGCCACGAACCGGAGGCGAAATACGGGTACCCGCCGTAGGCGCTTGCCGAATCGACCGACGTGATAGTTGGAGCAGCCGTGTTGGTGCAGACGTAGGCCGGAGAGGCCGCAATCTTGCGGACCAGGTTGAGGACGCCTGTGGTCACGTACATATTGCCCGCGGCGTCCAGACCCAGGTTATCGGGGCGTCCGAGATAGGCCTTGGCTGCCGGACCGCCATCCCCAAGGGGACTTGAAATATTTCCGGGAACTCCCGCCCAGGTGGTGATGATTCCGGTCGTGTCGATCTTACGAATCCGCGCATTGGAGCTATCGCCGAAATAGAGATTGCCGGCTGGATCGAACACCATGCCTCTTGGGAGGTCGAGCAATGCCGCGGTCGCTAGTCCCCCGTCGCCGGAAAATCCAAAGGTCTCGCCAGACGACGCCTTGCCTGCCACAGTCGTGATATTCCCGCTGGTGTCCACCTTGCGGATCGGGACCCTTTCCGCGATGTACAGGTTACCGGCGCTGTCGACAGTAACACCCTCGACGAGGGCCAAACCGGTTTGGGTCGCCTGCACGCCGTCACCCTCGTAGAACGAGTGGCCGTTGCCTGCGACGGTGGTGATCGTCCCATTGGTATCCACCTTGCGCACGCGATTGTTGGTACTGTCCCCGATGTAGAGGTTACCCACGCTGTCGAGTGCCAGACTCGAAGGGCCAGCGAGTAGAGCTTTGGTCGCCTGGTCCCCGTCGCCCGAAAATCCAGCGGTAGCCACGGTTCCAGCAATCGTGGTGATGATACCGCTGGCGGCGTTGACCATGCGGACCGCATTCCCATCAATGATGTACAAGTTCCCGGCGGCATCCATCGTCAGTCCGGAAGGGAACCCAAATGAGAGGAACCCCGCTTTGGTGTCCGCCGTCTCCGCTGGAGTCGGAGGCCCCGCCGGCCACGGTGGTGATGATCCCGGCCGCGTTCACCTTTCGGACCACCTCTGCAGGAATGGCTGCCGAGTTTTGTGTCAGGATGTAGAAATCTCCCTGCTTGTCTACGGCGAGTCCAAAGATCGGGGGGACGCAGGCACTGGTCGCCTGCACACCGTCGTCAGGGGAGCAGGGATGGGCTCCTCCCGCAACAGTGGTGATGATTCCCTGGCCCGAACCTAGCGCGGCCGTGAGAACGAAGATTGAAATGAACTCAGCGAAACGGATGCCCATTGATTGCTCCGATTGGACCAGTAACCTCGGAAAGCTTTCATTCTACTGTTTTCTCGACGTGCTGGCCACGATACGTGAATGATCGCGGCCATTGGGATCGTTTGGCTGGGAGCGTAGAAGCCAAAATGATTGAGACTGCCGACTCTGCCCACTGGATCTCTTTGGGGGAGCGCCTCGGTCCCCCAGGCCCCATTCGGACTTGAAGCGCGTTTTTCATTGCCAATCCGCCGTGCAGAACCGCTACAGGTAGGATAAAATCATTCAACGCCTTATGTTTCTGGCTCCCGCAATATGCCTGTCCTCCGAGGCTCTTTCGCCCATCCTCGCGGGTATAGGCGAAGTGCATCGCGCCACGGATACTACACTCAGCCATAAAGTCGCTCTGAAAATTCTGCACGAGGTTGTCGCTCAGGACGCCGAGCAAATGGCCCACTCCATTCTTGCGGTATTTTTCGGAAAATATTGATCGGCCGTATTCCATAAAATGCTTCCACCTTTGCCAACGCCTCGCTGGTTCACAATCGGCCTCCTGCTAGTGATTTTCTCTTCTCTGATCGCCTTCCAGCCGGGTCCGGTGTCGACACATCTTACCGATCCGTTCGCCACAGGCTGGATGGTCGCCGACTCCAATGGCGACGGGATCGTTGACTTCGTCCCAGGGAAGATCGTAGTGCCGACGCATCCCACCGCCGCCGAGAATACCGCGGCAGCCGATATAGCCGCCCGCATTGGATTCGCCACCACCGGTTTCACGCCACCCCTAGTCATCAGCGCTGACGAGGATCGCAACGATGGCCCGCGCATCTACATCGGCCGTCCGTCGTCCGTCGAGTTGCAGCCGGAAGAAGGCGGTGTTTTTGCCGTTGGCGGCAATCTGGTGATCGCCGGACATGATGATGCCGGATTACTCGCCGCGGCGCAGGCCTTCGCTTCCCGGGCTCCATTTCTCTGGCGAGTTCCAGGCGAAAAGCTGGACGCTATCGAACAAATCCCTGGCCCCGGGACCAGGGCGACCGGGTTTACCTACCTCAAAGGAAAGGCCGGCATCAACAGAGCGTTCCTTCAAGGCGCAACCGTTCCAACCGAGCTCAAACTTGCAAACGTCCACGAACTCGTCATCACGGCGAATGGTGCCACCACGTCGATCGTCAATCCGATTCCACTCTCGGCCATGCCCGCCGCACAACCGGCCGCCGGTCCCGCCCCCGAAGCTCCCGCCGCCGAAGGAGGTGACGGCGCAGCAGGCCCTGTGCGGCTTGACTTGGCGACGCTCTACACGATGCGTGGCCTGTTTCGTGGCACGCCGCGCGTGCCGGTCCCATCGAATCTCGACGCCCAGCTGTATGTTCCAGAAGGCCCGGCCGGAATCGCCATGGCGAATCTCGCCGCCCGGATGGGCATGGAAACTACAGGCATCACTCTGCCACTCGCCACTCCGGCGAACGCCACCACGGTCCGGGAAATCCGCACGAAATCGGTGGTGCCGGAATCGTCTGACGTCGGCAAGGAAGCCGCACGCAAGCTAAAAGAAGAGAGCGCGGCGGGACCCCCGATCCGATCCGGCCAAGGCGAACTGCGTATCGTCGATAAAGCCTTTGGGCGCCAGCCTGCCGTGCTCATACGCGGAGACGAATCGGCCGCGCTGGGCTTACTCTCGGATCATTTTCCGAATCTCTGGGAGCCTGGCAAGCAGAATCTTTCGATCGAAGAGATGCGCTATGACCTGCATCGTTTCTTTTCGCTCCGATCGAGCGCCGGCCAGGCTAGCGTCGCGCTCTACCGCCTGGAGAAGTGGGCCGAGGAGATCAAATCGCCTCGCAATGTTGAGGCGAGGGTTTTCGCCGACGTTGCCGATCCGGGGCTGAGGGACCTGGTCCGCGAGGAATTACAAATGCGGCTCGGCGTGAGCAATGTGAAGATCGAGACGGGTAGCCTCCACGCCGGCACGCAATGCTGTGAGAAGCTCCCTGCGCTGCATTATCGCGAGCCCGGCTACCAGTTCCATCAAGGCACGCCCACGTTTCAAGAGGATGTCGTGATCCCGTGGGAGGGGACGCGTCTGCTCAAGACGATCAAGGACACGCTGCCAAAGATCAGCGGTCCGGTGAAGGTCGTCGCACGCGTGAGCGAGGGCCCAGAAGTTCGGCGCTCGCTGAAAAAGCAGATCGAAGACCTCTTGCCGAAGACGAGCCAGGTGACCGTGCTATGCGCGTTCAAATCCGGCGTGAGCTGGCTGATGGACGAGATCGCTCCGCAGATCAAAGGCAAAGCGTCCTCGCTCAAAATCGAGTTCAAGCGAAACGAGGACCCCACCGCGACGCGATCCATGTACTCGCCTGCCCGCTGGGTGCAGGAGCTGTACCCGGTGGACGAGATGCTAGCCAAAGATTTGAATATCCCGCTTGAAAAAATCGACTTCGCGGAGTTCGAAGGCACCGGGCCGACCTATCGCATCCACGCCTACAATGCCGCTGGGAAGGAAATTCTCGCGCGCGAGTTCACCGTCACCACGGTCGAACGTCCCTACAACGGCGTCATGCCCGAATACGAAAAAGTTCAGATCGATACCGGTTGGGTGCGCATCGAATCCGGATCGTCGGTCATGCTCGATCAGCGCATCGCCACCGATATCGAAGAGTTCTGGGACCGCTATCACAAGGATGTTCTGCCGAGGGTTTTCCGCACAGTGCTGGCGCGCTACCACGGCGAGCTACGCCCGGAATTTGCGCCGCCATTCGACACTCTGAAGATGGATTTCCATCTGAGCGAGCCCAATTACGAACTGATAGGCATCGACAAGGAACGCATCTCGTCACTGGAAGCCCTTCAGGAAGATATTTTTTACTCCACGGAGAATTTCGTGAATATGATGGGCGATCTCCAAGCTGGCCGCGCGATCAATTACGTCGGAAGAATCATTCCCATCGTCCATGCATCCGATGACGGAAAGGACGGCCACGTCCACATTGAGTTTTATGCCAAGCCCGCCGGTAGTCCCTCGGTCGAGCTGTCCTGGACCGACGCGCAAGGTAAGCGTCATCGCAAAGCGCGCGACCTGTGGGCGCTCCAAGGTGCGATGCAGCCTCGCCTGGTTGGCGCCCGCGCGACGACACAGGGACCCGAAAGCCTCACCTGGCTGCTCCCCGCCGATTTCAAAGAAGACAGGCACGACGAGTGGATCAATGAGGAAGGCAAGGACCAAGTCGAAAGGAGTATCTTTCCGGTCGAACAGGCGCGGGGGCAGCTCCACTCGCTCGAACAGATGCACGCCGCCGGAATGTACAAGGATGAACTCGCGTATCCGCATATGAAAGAAATGGATTTCGAGTTTGATCTGCCGCTTCCGCTGACTTCCAAGGTCGATTCGCCCGCGCCTCGGGAATACGTCAACTTCAAGGTCCAGCCCCCGGCGACGCCGCGCCCGATGATCACGGATTACCAGCCGAAATCTGTGCAGTGGGATGAACCGATCCCGCCCGCTGAAAGCGCATCGGTGCTGGCGAAGCTCGCGCAGGCGCCAGGCGTGACTGCGTACTGGATGGGCCGCAGCTACCTCGGCGAAAACATCTGGGTGGCCGATATGACTCTACCGACGCCTTCGCGACTTCGCTCGATTGCCAAGGAGACCACGCTCAAAGCAACGATCGTCTACTCGGGCCGCCAGCACGCCAACGAAGTTTCTTCCACCAGCCATATTCTGAAGCTCGGGGAACAGCTCGTGAGCGACCCGGAAACGCGCGCGATGCTCAAGCAGGTCAACGTGGTCCTGCATCCGATCACCAATCCAGACGGCTCCGAACTTTCTGTCCAGCTTGCCGAGATCACGCCGAATAACATGCTGCATCCTGGTTATCACGGCGCGCTCGCGGCGGACGTCTCCGTCGGCCAGAGCGATCTCGATCCGGTCTATCCCGAATCGCGCACGCGGCGGCAGCTACTCGAGAGCTGGTTGCCTGACGCATTCCTGAATCCCCACGGGTATCCCTCGCATGAATGGGTGCAGCCTTTCTCGGAATATTCTGGCTGGGTGACCAACCGGCAGGGCGCCAACAACGGGCGCACCTGGTGGATCCCGCGGGGCTGGTTCACCAGCCTGGCGTATCTTCGCGACGACACGCACCCGTATAGCGCTAAGATCACCTACGAAATTCGTGACCGAATCGTGGAAGCGGAGCGCAACGTTCCTGGCCTGCTGGATCTTGAGGCCCGGATGAACGCCCGCTATCAGCGTTTCGGCCAGCGCTGGCAACCGGAAAACATGCAACAACCCATCGTCAACGGCATCCGGATTTACATGGGATTGAAAGGCACGGCGGGCGGTGGCCGTGGAGGCGCAGGCGCTGCCGCCGGTGGTCAGGCTGCTCCCGGTAGTGGAGGAGTTGGCGGCATTTCGCCTGATGTTACCTGGGACTCCGGCTACACCGAAGCGCCCGACGAGACTGCGCACGGCGACTACATGAAGCTTATGGCGTCGGCGGGGCTCGCGTTTGATCGCGTGCATCTGGAATACCTAGCCAAAGGCAAGCTGCGGATCAACCACACGCAACGCGAGCAAGCTGGTAAAGTCACGTGGCGGGTCGAACGACTGCGTCCGAATCTTCCGGCGTCGGAGCCCGAGCCGCCGCGAAATGAACCCGCAACGCAAAACGAATAGCATGCTGCTTCGTCTGATACAACAAGTAACAAAAGGGGAACTTATGTTTCTTGGACAACGCTCGATTCTTTTATTGATTTCGGCTGCTCTGCTGTGCGCCGCCGTGGCCACCGCCCAAACCAGCGAAGCTGAACTGACCGGCGCCGTGAAGGACCCGAGCGGCGCTCCAGTTGCCGGTGTCAAAGTGACCGCCACCAATCAAGACACGGGGGTGTCGCGCACCATCACCACGGATAATGACGGCCGCTTCCGGTTCTCTGTCCTGCCCGGCCGGTATTCGCTTACTGCCGAAGCAGCCGGATTCAAAAAGGAAACTCTCACGGACATGGTCCTTACCGTCGGAATGCAGTTGGACAAAGACGTGTCTCTGACGGTCGGAAGTGTGCAGGATACGGTGACGGTCACGGGCGAAGTGCCTCCGGTTGATACCACCAAGGGTGACGTTTCGGGCGTCGTCACTCAGCAGCAGATCGACGCGCTGCCCGTGAACACGCGCCAAACACTGAATCTGGCGCTGTTGATGCCTGGGACCACGCAGGACGCCTCGCGCACGTTCTATAACAACGTCGAAATCGGCGGCGGCGGGCGCTTTTACGCCAACGGGTTCACCGTGGACGGCGTCACCAACACCTGGGCCGAGCAAGGCGAACCGCGCCAGAATTTCCCGGAAGGCGCCATCCAGGAGTTCAGAGTCAACACGAACCAGTTCAAGGCCGAGCAGGGTCTCGCGATCGGCGGTATGGTGAACATGGTCACCAAAAGCGGCACGAACACCTTCCATGGGGAGGCGTTCGAATTCTGGCGCAACGCCGCGCTTAACAACGACAATACGTTCACACAGCAGAGCATTGCGGCGGCCGGCGGTAGCGGCAAAGCCCCTTTCAATCGAAATCAGTTCGGCGGCGACGTTGGCGGACCGATAATCAAGAATCGGACGCATTTTTATGTCGCCTATGAACGCACCGAGGTCGATGACAGCTTCACGATTTTCGTCTCACCCGCGGCCGCTCAGTACTACTCCGCTAGCCAAGGCGTTTTCGACAAACCGAGCTATGACCAGCTCTTCAATGTCCGCGTCGATCACGAGATCAGCAACAACCAACGTGTCTTCGGCCGCTATTCGCAGGAATGGAACAAGCAGACTTGGCAGGGCTGCAACGGCGCAGCCGAATCGAACTGTTACGACGGACTAATCCCGCGTCACTCCTTTGTGGGTGGCCACACCTGGACGCCGAAACCGACGCTCGTGAACGATTTCCGCTTCCAGTACGCCTTTTCATCGTATCTGCTGGGCCCCTCCGGCGAGCCGATCTTCACCGATCTTGGCAACTTCTCAGCCCCGCGGCTCGCCGAGTTGCAGACCGTGTACAGCTTCCCAAGCTTCCGCTACGGCCAGGGTTATGGAGAACTGGGCGTCGAGCGGCGAACCGAGTTCAAGGATGACATCAACTACGTCAAAGGCAACCACATACTTAAGTTCGGCTTCGACTACAGTTACATCCCCTTCGCCGACGACACGGTGATCAATTACAAAGGCACCTGGACGTTCGCAACCGATCAGCCTTTCAATCCCAAAGATCCGGCCACGATCGCTAATTTGAAGAATCCGGTCACATTCACGGCGGCGTTGCCTCCCCAGTACACATCCGTGCCGGTCTCGCAATACGGCGCCTACATTCAGGACGACTGGCGCGTGCATCGCGACTTAACTTTGAACATCGGGCTGCGTTGGGACCGCGAGGTTGGTTCCTATAACGAGAGTCTCAATCCGGCGTCGTTCCCGCAGCCGGTCCCGTTTATCGGAAATCCCAGCCAGCGCGGCCAGACGCATAACTTCGGCCCGCGCTTCGGTCTGGCCTGGAACGTACTCGGCACCAACAAAAACGTAGTACGAGCCGGATATGGCATCTATTACAACAACATTCAGACGCTTCTGAACTTTCCCGAGAACCGCAATTTCTCGCAATGCAATGTCCTGATTGCAAACCCGTCGTATCCCAATCCCTACGGCAACCAGAGCGCAACATCCTTCTGTTCCAGCGCGCCGCCTACAGTCACGGTGCTTGACAAAAACTTCGCTATGCCGTATTCACAGCAGTTCACGCTCGGTTACTCGCGCGAAATCACGCACGATTTTTCGATTCACGTTGACGGCGCTTACATCCACACTTTGAGGGATTGGCGGACCTGGGACATGAACTACCCGAACGCGGCCGGAGTCCGGCCCGACCCGACCTTCGCGCGCATCCTAGACCACAAGTCGATTTCCCAATACAAATACAAAGCGCTTTACGTTCGCGCTGAGAAGCGTTTTGCCCAGCGTTATCAGTTTCTTGTTTCGTACTCGCTCGCCTCGAATCGTGATGACAACCCACAAGCGCAAGTGACCAATCAGAACAACTACAACCTGGACTGGGGTCCAGCGAACATCGACCGGCGGAACGCGGTGGTTGCCGGCGGATTCGTGCAGCTTCCTTGGAAGATCACGGCGGGCGCGTTCTGGCAGGTACGGTCGTCGCTTCCGTTCAGCGTTACGGCGCCGGCGATCGTCATCGACGGTATTACCCAATATGTGCCGGGCACGACGCGCGACATGGGGAATCGCGACAATACAGCCCTCCTGGCAGCAGTGAACGCGTATAGGACCACTCTGGGACTCGTTCCAGTTCCTGCCTCCCAGATCAACAGCAGCCGGTTCAACAGCTTCGACCTGAAACTGAGCCGCGCGTTCTTTGTGCGTGAACAGCGCAGGCTCGAAGTGATCGGACAGGCATTCAATCTTTTCGGGGTGACCAACCTGGGCGCGGATGCGAATCATACCGGAACGACAGGTGCGGCGAACTCGCCCAATTTTGGGAAAATTCTCGCGGCGGGCAACCTGCAACAAGCCGAGTTGGCCGTGCGGTTCGCTTTCTGATGACTCCATCACCAGCAAGCGTGAGCGGTTGGACGTTTCTCCGGAAATATTTTGCCCTTTCAATAAGAAGAGCGAAAGAATGATGTAAAGGTCTCGTCTAACAACTCGCAGGGTGGGTTTCGTGACGCTTCTTCTGCTCTTCGACAGAGCTCGCGATAGGGAATTCGTCCCATTCGCGATTCGCGCCGTTTTCAACTCGCTCATAATCGCTTGCCAAAAAATGGATCCAGGCCGTTTACGCCGAAGCCTGTCGTGCCTGGATGACGCACTCGTACACTTTTTCAAACCAGAGTGCGGGCAGAGTTGAGGTTCCGCAGAAAAGTAGTGCAACGGTGTCCGCCCCACTCGGGAGGTAATTATGTCCTGTTCACCTAGCCTCAATTTACCGGCTGCCGCGAGGCGGGGCGGGCGGCAGCGTGCCGCCTTCGGCGAGGATCTTCATGTTCTCGAGCGCCCGCGTGAACACCGCAGTCTTTTGCGCCTTGTCCTTTTCGCGGGCGGCGTCGTCGGCCAGCATCGAGTTATCGAACATCAGGGTGTAAACCAGCTTCGACGTAGTCGCGGTCATCGGCCTTGCCTCGAGCGTACCGTGATAGAGATTGTACGGCCGGCCGGACCTCACGGTCTGTGTGTAGGTGTAGGAAAGTTCGGTTTTCCCTACGAGAACCTCGCCCGCAACGGACCGTACGGCGCCAAATTCACCATCCTTGCCCGAGGTGATCGTGCATGGGATCCGCAGCCATTCACCGATATCGCAGAACTTGCCAACGCGCTTCCAGACTTCGGCAGCGGGGCGGTTAACGGTGATTTCCAGAGGCATGGATACGTAGGTCGGATTGGCGACCACATTGCTGACGGCTTCGGCCGACCCAGCCTGAGCGCCCGGCGGCGGAGTCTGTGCACTGGCGACATGCGCCAGATAGACGACCACGAGCGCACAGCCGACACCCGCTTTACTGAACTGATTCGGCATAGATTCCTCCAAATGATTTCGCCTTGCCTTACAGCGTTGTGCTGACGCACATCTTGGCACAGGCAGGCAGCGCGAATCAACCTGACTGACGATCAAATACGCTGAGAACACATTCCAAACGTCAATCATCCCCCGGTGTCGAGCACCGGTGCTGCCATCCGCTGTCTTATAATTCCTGAATCACGGCGCATCCGGAAGTAATCCACATGCGCGGGAACGCCCGACCCGTTGATGTGCGTTATTGGAAGCGAGCCAGAAATCCGGTTCGCGGACATGACATACGCCAGAAATGGCGGTGCCTGTCAATTTGACCAATGAGGAATCGTATGCATCACCAATCGCGCCCATGTAGAGCTACACTACCGGCATGGCGATGGATAATGTAAGTTGGCCTTCCTTTCTGAAAGCCGCTGGCGGGGATTATGGGGCGATTGAGCAGCGCCGCCGTTTCGCGAACATCCTTCGGATTTGCATTGCTGAAGGTCTTCATTCCAGCACCCCCAGGACTTTATCGCGCGTAATCGGCAGGTCTTTAATGCGCCGTCCGATCGCATTGAAGATCGCATTACCGACCGCGGCCACCGACGGAACGATGGTCGATTCGCCAATCGACTTCGCGCCGTACGGCCCATAAGCATCCTCGGTTTCGACGAACAGTACTTCGACGTCGGGTGTGTCGCGATGCGTCATCACGCGAGCGCCATAGTAGCCGGCTGTAAGCGGCAGGCCGGTCTGACGGTCGTATAGCAGTTCTTCATGCAGCGCCATCCCGATGCCCATGGTCGCGCCGCCCTTCACCTGGCTCGCACAGGTCAGCGGATTGATTATGCGTCCGCTGTCGTGTGCGGCGACATACTTGATCACGCGCACATGGCCCGTTTCGGTGTCGACTTCAACCTCTGCAAAGTGCGCGGCAAAGCTATAGCGAGCGGCGTCTTTGGGCTGTGCGGGATCGGCGTTTACGCTGGCGGTGAGTACCTGATCGCCTTGCGGCAAACCTTTTTCTGCGATCTGGCGCTTCAGATCCTTCGCGGCCTGGATCACTGCATAGCCGGTGTGCGTAGTCGTCCGGCTGCCGGATTCACCTACAGAGTAAGGACACAGAGACGTGTCGCCGCTGATCACTTCGATCTTCGCGAGCGGCACGCCCAGTTCCTCGGCGGCGATTAATCCCATGGTCGTTTTCGCGGCAGTCCCGACGTCGGTCACGCCCACGTGTAGATGATATTTGCCGCTGCCGTCGAGTTTGACGACCGCGCTGCTGCGGCCGACGGCGGAGCCGAACGCGCCCATAGCCATCCCAGCGCCGCGCTTCATCGGACCCGCGCCCACCCCCGCTGGATGCCAGCGCTTCTTCCAATCGAAGGCCTCTGCACCACGACGGATGCAGTCCTCCAAGCCATTGCTGGTGAAGGGAAGCTCGTCGTGATATTTCCGCGTCATGTTCTTCAAGCGGAACTCCAGCGGATCGATCTTCAGCTCATACGCGATGTGATCCATCAGCGACTCGATGCCGAAGATGCCCTGCGGATAAGCCGGCCCGCGCAGGTTCGCCGAAACCGCCATGTTGGTGTAGACCGGATAAATCGTGGTTTCGACGTTGGGACACTGATACAGCTCGACGCCCGCGATTCCGCCCGCGCCCTTGCGGTACGGCCCCATGCCGCTATAGCCGCGCAGTTGAATGCCGGTCAGAGTGCCGTCGTTCGCGACGCCGATCTTGTAATACTGCTTGGTCGGCCAGCGTCCGTGCACCGCAACATAATCTTCCTTGCGTGTGAACTCCAGCTTCACCGGAGCGCCCGCTTTTTTGGCAAGCATGGCGGCCATCAGATCGAAATCGTGGCACTGATTCTTGTTTCCGAAACCGCCGCCCATGAACTGGCAAACAACACGCACTTTCTCGAGCGGCATCTGCAAGTCTTTGGCGATCTCGGTCCGGCAGTTCGAGATGCCCTGCGTCGACGCGTAGACGGTCAGCTTGTCGCCGTCCCATTGCGCTATGCTGACGCGCGGCTCGAGCTGCGCGTTGTTTATATGAACGGAAGTATAGTGATCTTCGAAGACGCGATCGGCCGTCGTCAGCCCGCGGTCGATGTCACCATGCCGGAAAATTTCCGGCTCGTGCTGGCCCTTGGCATCGGGCGAGAGATTTCCGCCGGGCTGGATCTCGACCGCGCCAGGCTTCATTGCTTCTTCAGGATCGAGGACAAAAGGCAGAACTTCGTAATCAACTTCGATCAGCCGCATCGCTTCCTCGGCGACGTGCCGGTCAGTTGCCGCGATCGCAGCCACGGCGTCGCCTGCAAAGCGAGCGGGATTATTGAATAGATAGCGCTTGTTGCGAGTGTCGCCGCTCGACCAGACTACGTCGCAATTCTCGCGAGTGAGTATTGCTTTCACGCCAGGCAGCGCCTGAGCCTTCGAAGTGTCGATGCGACGGATGCGCGCGTGAGCGTGCGGGCTCCGGAGGACGCGGGCATAGAGCATACCTGGAAGCTGAATATCGCCCGTGTATGTGGCCGCGCCGGTAACGCGCTTGACGGCGTCGATGCGCTGGGCAGGATGACCGACGGTCTTCAGTGGTGTCAGGCTCATGACTGCCTCCGTGCCGTGGTGGCTGTTGTCGCCGATGCCGCCAGTACCGACTCGACGTAGCGATTGTAGTTCGAGCAGCGGCAGATGTTGCCGGTCATCGCGGCGCGAACCTCCTCGGCTGTGGGATGCGGGTTGTGATCGAGCAGCGCCTTGGCGCTCATCAACTGGCCGGACGTGCAGAAGCCGCACTGCGGGCCGTCGTGTTCGATGAATGCTTCCTGTAGCGGATGCAAATGGCCGTCGTGCGTCAAGCCTTCCACCGTCGTGATCGAGCGGCCGTCGGCCCACACTGCGAGCTGGCTGCATGAGTAAACCGGCTTGCCATCGAACAGCACCGTGCAGGCGCCGCACTCCCCGCGATCGCAGCCGATCTTCGTACCGGTGAGCCGCAGATGGTCCCGCAACATCTCTGCGAGCGTCCAGTGGTCTTCAACTTCAGTTCGATGCTCCACGCCGTTGACCATCAACTTGACAGTGGTGCTGGGACCAGATGGCGGAGCTTCCTGCGCGGCGAGAGGCGCACCCGTCGCGATGACGATGCCGGCCCCCGTAGTTTCGACGAATTCCCGACGCGAGATTTTGCTCATTAGACAGGATTCTACCGCCGCGAAGTGACAGAGTCCAGCTTCGTGGCGTACGCACTCATGCGTGCCGTGTTTGCACTCGTGCAAACACTTATAGGTTCGGACCAATTACCCTGCTCGGGTTCCATCCGGCACCCGACTTTCCGGCATCGCCAATACCGGCGTGATTCCATCGGCATAGCCTAAATCGAAAAGCATTCCCTCGGACAGCACGCCGCGCATCTTGCGAGGCTCCAGATTCACGACAAAAAGAGCCTGCTTGCCAACGATCTCCTGAGGATCGGCGCGTTCCTTTTTCAAGCCCGCCACGATAGTCCGCTGGTGATCGCCGAAATTCACCCGCAAAGCGACCAGTTTGTCAGATCCGGGGACATCATCAACCGACACAATTGTACCGACACGAATGTCGATTTGGTCCAACACCTCTTTCGACACCGCGGGCTTGACCGGAGCGGGCGTCATTTCGGCAGGAACCGGTCGAACCAGGCGACCGTTCGCTCGGTCGAATCCAGCCGGTGCTTAGGCTCGCGGAATCCATGGCCCTCGCGCGGATATCGGACCAGCTCGCTCTCGATCCCGCGCTGGCGCAGCGCCGTGAACATCTGCTCGGCTTGCGTGATGTGCACGTCGTTGTCGTTCTCGCCATGCAGAAACATGGTCGGCGTCGTCACATTCTGCACATGCGCGAGGGGCGACCATTTCCACAACAGCGCGTAGTTGTCGTCGGCCCATGGGAAGCCTCGAAATTCGGCATGCACCAGGTCCTGATACATCGACGTCGCATAAAAACTGATCATGTCGGACACGCTCGCCACCGACACCGCGGCCTTGAAGCGATTGGTCTGCGTGATGACCCAGTTGGTCATGAACCCGCCATAACTTCCCCCGGTGACGAAGAGTTTGCCGGGATCGATGTTGGCATGCGTGGCCAGCACGTGATCGACGCCCGCCATCAGGTCCTTGTAATCGCCCCCGCCCCAGTTGTCCACTGAGCCGTCCGAGAATTTCTGGCCATCCCCGGAGCTGCCGCGTGGATTGATCGCCAACACCGCGTAGCCGCGGCCAGCCCAGAATTGCGCCTGTGGATTGAATGCGTAGCCGAACTGGCCGTGCGGACCGCCGTGGATGGTCAGGATCATGGGTGTGCGTCCGGACGCATTCAGCGCCGGATAGAACCAACCCTGGATGCTCGTCCCGTCGAAGCTCGAGTATTCGACTTCCTCGGGGGTGGAGAGTTGATGCGATGCGGCGAACGCAGAATTCAAGTGCGTCAACTGCTTTGGCTCTGCGCCACCCGCCCCGATGTCGAACAGTTCCGGCGGCACAGCCTCTTTGCTCATGGAGAAGGCCATCGATCCATCGCGCGCCACCGCCAGTGCCCCCACCTGCGCACCTTTCCCAACATTGCAGGACGTCTCCTCCGTGCTCACGAAGGTCTTGCACACCAGGACGCTGCCGTGGTCGCCGGCTGTATACATCACGCTTTTTCCGTCCGGCGACCAGGCCATTGCCGACGTCCGCCGATCCAGTGACGCATTCAGCTCCTTGCCTTCCCCGCCCGCCGTCGGTACGATCCACGCGTGTGCATCTTCGGCGATGCTGTCAATTGTCGTGATCTTGCGCTTAGTGGCCGTGTAGGCGATCGACCGGCCGTCCGGCGAAACTCTTGGATCCATCTCGACGCCCGGCGTGTGCGTAATCTGGCGGACCGCGCCGCTCTCAACGCTCACGGCGAAGATGTCGTAATTCAGCACGGCATCGGGATACTTCTCGTGATTCGAAAGGAAAACGATCTCGTGTCCATCCCCACCCCAGTCGATCGAGTGCTCGTCATACGTGCCGCTCGTCAAAGGGCGCGGTTCGCCGCCGGTAGCAGCGACAACGAAAATGTGCGTGCGCCGGTTATCGGAGAACGAAGTGCGGGTCTTATAGAGAATGCGCGTGACCACCAGCGGATCCTGAACAGGCGGATCGGGCTCCAGCGTTCCGGCGAACGCGATTGAACGGCCGTCGGGCGACCAGGCCAGCATGTTGCCCGAATGCGCCAGGAAGCCGTTCGAGCGCGCATAATCACACACTCGCGTCAGTTTTCCGGAAGCGACCTGTAGCGTATAGATAGCATTGCCTTTATCTGACTTCCCAATGAATGCGATCCGGCTGCCGTCGGGCGACCACCGAATGGCGCTCGCGCCCTCAGGGGCGCCTTTAACCGGCTCCGGCTCGCCGCCTCCAACGGTAATGCGCAGGAGCTGCTCGAGCGTCTTATTTGCCGCCAGGTCGATGGTCCCCAGCGTGAAAATGATCGTTCGGCCGTCCGGCGAGGGGGCTATCTCACCGATGTTCTTGACGGCCAGCGTGTCGGCTGCCCCTATAGGCCTCTGGGCTGCGATGGCTCCCGGAATCGGCCATAGGGAAACGATAGCAAGGACAAAGAATTTTTGATGCATCGCGTCAGCCATTTTAGCGGATACCCCAGTACGTGAGATAGCGTTAGTAATCTCGCGAAATCCTTGCTACCAACCGATAAGACCCCTTAGGGTCTTTCCGTGGCGATCCTGCTCCCAAAATTCACACCCGCGTCGCAAGCGCTGCCGTCCGAGTCAAGCGACGCCGGACACGAGACTTTCGTCGCTCGCCAACCGATACTGGATCGCTCGCAGAGTGTATACGCCTACGAGCTGCTATACCGCTCGGGTTGGAATAACAGCTACGATGGCGTCTCCGGAACGCGAGCAACCACGGAAGTAATCCTGAACGCGCTGTTGCACATCGGAATGGACCAGTTGGTCGGCGGAAAGCTCGCCTTCGTGAACTTCGATCGTGAGCTTTTGCTAGGCGAACTTGCCGGACTGCTGTTGCCCGCGCGAATCGTGATCGAAGTGCTGGAAACCGTCGAGCCTGACCAACAGGTAGTCGCCCGCTGCCGTGATCTGAAAAAGCAAGGATTCAAAATCGCTCTGGACGATGTGACGGACCTGGCCAAGGTCGGCGAGCTGATCACGGTGGCGGATTTCGTCAAGGTAGACTTTCGCGCCGCCAGCCAGCGGCAGCAGGAACTAGTGGCGCGCCACACCCCGAAATCATCGGTTCTAATCGCCGAGAAGGTGGAAACCGCCGATGAGTTTGAGCGGGCGCTGAAACTGGGCTATACACTAGCGCAAGGCTACTTCTTCGCCAAGCCGAAGATCATCCCAGGATCAAACATCCCGCCAGCCAAGATCGCTTTCCTGCGGCTTCTTCGCGAGGCCAACAAGCCAGAGCTTGACTTAATCCGTATCGAAGACTCGTTGAAGCGCGAGCCGGCGCTGGTTTACAAGTTACTGCGCTACCTGAACTCGGCCGCGTTCGCCTGGGAGCGGCCCATTGACTCGATACGCCATGCGCTGGCGCTGCTCGGCACCGACCAGATCCGCAAGTGGATCGGGCTGCTGGCCCTTGCGGCATTGACCGACGGGTCCCCGGCTGCTCTGTGCCCGGCTGCGATCATCAGAGCCAGATTCTGTGAATTGATTGCCGCCAAGGCCGGGTTCGAGACCCGAAGCTCGGAGTTGTTTCTTTTCGGAATGCTTTCGCTCTTCGAGGCGATTTTGCGGCGCCCGACGCAGGAAATAATCGAGCATATCGATCTCAATCAGGACATCCGGAACGCGTTGTTGAACCAGGCCCAGGCCGGCGACACGATCGGGACCATCTATTCGCTAGTCACCGGTTATGAGGCTGGGGCTTGGGATACCGTCGACCAGTGCGCCAAGGGGCTGGGCGTCTCCAGACCCGCGCTTTCGAGCGCCTATACGGACGCTGTGAGCTGGGCCGAGGACCTAGGGACGGTCTAACCCGCTTTCTCGCCGATTGCTTTCGCGCTAAAATCTGGGCAGAGGCCAAACCTTGGGTTCGTTTTGTCAGCATGGGCGCGTGTCCCACTGCGTACACAGACAATCCCACAAGCGGACAACGGCTTGGAGTCAGGCACCGCCCGCTAGGCCCTTGGCCCTTATTTTTCAGTAAGATTGACATTGGCAGGGTAGTTGCCAATTACATTGGGAGCAATCATGGACGTCCCTCGCGGTAAAGAAGTCGCTCGCCGGAAACTAATTCGCCGGATTATATACATCGCCCTCATTGTTGCGGCGATCCCCTTGATCACCTGGGGCCTCTCGCGGCTGAAGCCGGCCGCGCCATCGGTGGATCGCGCCACGGTCTGGATCGACACGGTGAAGCGTGGTCCCATGCTGCGTGAGGTGCGTGGTCTCGGCACGCTGGTGGTGGAAGAGTTCATCTGGATTCCGGCTAATTTCGAGAGCCGCGTCGAGAAGATCAATTTCCTGCCGGGCGCCCCGGTGCATCCGAACGACGTGATCATGGTGTTGAGCAATCCGCAGATGGAACTGGATATGGCCGATCTGGAATGGCAGATCAAGCAGGCCGAAGCGAACTACGACAACCTGCAGGTGCAGCTCCAGACCGCGCAACTGGCCCAGCAAGCCTTGACCGAACAGGTCCAGTCCGACATGGAGCAGGCAGGCTTGCAGTCCGATCGCGACAAGGCTCTGAACAAGCTCGACCTGAAAGCGGACTTAGATACCAAGCTTTCCGAAGCTAAGTGGAACGAGTTGAAGGGGCGATACGCGCTGTCCAAGAAGCAGTTGGAGATCAGTAATGCGGCCATCAAAGCGCAATTGGACGCGCAGAAAATCCTGATCGAGAAGACCCGCGCGGCTTACGAGTTGAAGAAGCAGCAAGTGGAGCAGTTGACCATTCGAGCCGGCGCTGAAGGCGTAGTGACTGTGCTCGGAACTCCCGCGGCGCCGCTGGAAGTCGGAATGCGCGTGGCGCCGGGCGCTATCCTTGCAAAAATCGCCCAGCCCCACAAGCTGAAAGCCACTCTGAAGATTCCCGAGACACAGGTCAAAGACGTGGCCATCGGCCAAGTGGCTTCAATTGATACGCGTAACGGGATTATTCCGGGCCACGTGACGCGAATTGATCCGGCCTCGGTCAACGGAACTGTGGATGTCGACGTCAAGCTGGAAGGCACGGCGGACGGGATGCGTCCCGACCTGAGCGTGGACGGCACCATCACGATCGAGCGCTTGGCGGACGTGGTCTATGTCGGCCGGCCCGTAATCGGTCAGCCCGGCGCGAAGATAACCCTGTTTAAGCTGGACCCGGACAGCAAGGAAGCGCAGCGAATCCCCGTATCGTTGGGACGCAGTTCAGTGAACACCATCGAGGTAGTAGACGGGCTGAAGGTGGGCGATCAGGTGATTTTGTCGGATATGTCGGCGCAGGATGCCTTCAACCGCATCCGTTTGAATTAGGGAAAAAGGATTCTTCATGGCAAACGACCCAGATGCTTTGATCAGTTTGGATGGCGTGACGAAGGTGTTTGTCACCGATGAGGTGGAGACGCACGCCCTCGCCGGCATTCATCTGCACATCAAAAAGGGCGAATATTTGTCGATTTCTGGCCCATCGGGCTGCGGTAAGTCGACTTTGCTCGCGATTCTGGGCCTGCTTGATTCGCCCAGCGATGGCAGCTACATCCTGAATAGCAAAGCCGTCCAGAACCTGAAGCTTTCGGAACGCGCGCGCATCCGCAACCGCGAAATCGGTTTCATTTTCCAGGCGTTCAATCTCATCGGCGACCTCACGGTATACGAGAACGTGGAGCTTCCGCTCACTTATCGCGGTATGCCGTCGGCTGAGCGCAAGAAGCGCGTTCACGATGCGCTCGAACGCGTGGGCATGTCGCATCGCATCAAGCATTATCCCTCGCAACTGTCGGGAGGTCAGCAGCAGCGCGTGGCGGTGGCCCGCGCCTTGGCCGGCGATCCTTCCATCCTGCTGGCTGACGAGCCGACCGGAAACCTGGATTCGACCAACGGTGAAGCTGTCATGGAATTGCTCCGCGAGCTGCATCGCGGCGGCGCAACCATTTGCATGGTAACCCACGATCCCCGGTATGCCCGCTATGCGGATCGCACTATCCGGCTGTTTGACGGAAGGATTGTGGAGGAAAGCGTAGGAGTGGTGTGATGTTTCGCCGGCACGTCGATTTTGTCGCGGTTCTTCTTATCGCCATTGCGTTGCTCGCCTTCTCCCATGTGTCCTCTCTGAGAGTGCCCGACCCCGACGCGATCGCGCTCCTCTTTAATTAGGGACAGTGCACTTGCACTCAAACCCCAATTTCGGCGAGTCCGCTTAAGCGAATATAGATACATATGAGTTCACCGATGATCGTTCTGCGGAACCTCGAGAAATACTTTGAGCACGGACCCACCAAAACCTTCGTTCTGCGGCGCATCAACGCCGAAATAAAAGAGGGCGAGTTTGTCTCGATCATGGGCCCTTCCGGCGCGGGCAAATCGACGCTGCTGCACTTGCTTGGAATGCACGACAGCGCCTGGACCGGCGAGTATCACCTCCTGGACCACGCCATTCACAAGATCAACAAGAAAGACCGGATGGAGATCTACAAGAAATACTTCGGCTTCGTATTTCAGAGCTATCACTTGCTCGATTCCCTCACGGTCTACGAAAACCTCGACATCCCGCTCTCCTACCGCAACATCAAGAAATCGGAACGCGACAGTATCGTTTGCGACGTGCTCGACCGTTTCCAGATCGTTGGCAAGAAGGATTTGTATCCCAACCAGCTTTCCGGCGGACAGCAGCAACTGGTGGCCATCGCCCGCGCCATCGTGGCCAACCCCAAGATTATTTTGGCCGACGAACCCACCGGCAACCTGCACTCCAGCCAGGGCAAGGAGATCATGGACCTGTTCAAGAAGTTGAATGATGACGGGGCGACGATCATCCAGGTGACACACAACGAACGGAACGCGGAATACGGTAACCGGATCATTAACATCGTCGACGGTTGGATTTCGGATTAGCGCTCGGTTTCGCGCCGAGCCGTCCCACAAGCGAACACAGCAGTAGTACAACTCTTTGATTTGAAGCCAATTGCCGTTGGCAGACGACTTGCACCTGGGTAGCGCTTATGGATAGTCTCCGGAAAGATATCCGCTTCGCGGTTCGGATTCTTTGGAGGAGTCCCAGCTTCAGCGGAGTTGCGCTTCTCGCGCTGGTCCTCGGGATCGGTGCGAACACGGCCATCTTCAGCGTCGTCAATGCGGTGTTGCTCCGGCCGATGCCCTTCCGCGACCCTAGCCGCCTCGTCATGGTTTGGGAGACCAGCCCGCGCACTGGCAAGAACAACGTCGGCAATCCGCAGAATCTCGCCGACTGGCAGAATCGCAACTGGTCGTTCGAGAAGATGGCCGCTTACGTACCCTTCCAGCAGACTATGAGCCTTACCGGCGACGGCACTCCCGAGGAGGTCCCCGGCAACTACGCGACTCGGGATTTCTTCTCCATTCTCGGCGTCCAACCGATCCTCGGTCGCGATTTTCTTCCCGAAGAAGATGTCTCCGGTGACAAGAATAATGTCGCTCTGATCAGCGAGGGATTATGGCGGCGAAAATATGGCGCTGACCCGGGCATTGTCGGCAAGAAGCTGATCGTGCGCGGCACGCCAACCATGGTCGTGGGAGTGTTGCCTGCCAGTTTCCGATTCCCGGATGTGAAAGCGGACATCTGGGAACTGAACCACCTCGATTCCCACGCCCCGCGGCGGGGGCGATTCCTGTCGCCGATCGCGCGCCTGAAGCCGGGCGTAGCGATCGAGCAAGCGCAAGCTGAGATGAACATCATCGCCGCGCAACTAGCGCTGGAAAATCCCGCCTTCGACACCAAGTGGGGCGCCAGCGTGGTTCCGATACGAGAGAACTTCACTGGCGAACTTCGAACCCCGCTGCTCGTGCTGCTGGGTGCGGTAGGCCTGGTCCTGCTGATCGCCTGCGCCAATGTCGCCAATCTTATGCTGATGCGTTCCAGTGTTCGGCAGCGCGAGATGGCGATCCGTACTTCGCTGGGAGCAGGCCGCGCCAGGATCATCCGGCAGTTGCTGGTGGAGAGCACGATCCTCAGTTCGGTGGGCGGCTTGCTGGGTCTGCTCTTCGCCGTGTGGGCCAAGGACGGGCTGCTCGCCATGCTGCCCGACGATATGTCTGTGGCCAAGGTGAACAGCGTGACCATCGATTACAATGTCCTGGCATTCACCGTGGTCGCCTCTCTCGGCACGGGACTACTGTTCGGGTTGCTGCCCGCGTTGCGAGCTTCGCGGCCTGATTTGAGCGACACATTGAAGGAAGGCGGACGTGCGGTTTCCGGCAGCTTGAGCCGGAACCGAATGCGGGCCGCGCTGGTGGCGGGCGAGATGGCGGTGGCTCTGATGCTGTTGATCGGCGCCGGACTGCTGATCAAGAGCTTCGTTCGTCTGGAGAACGTCGCGCCCGGTTTCCAACCGGATCGCATTCTATCGATGCGCATCGGCCTTACGTCAAAACGCTATGCGAATTTGCAGCAAACCAGCACGGGCTTCGCGGAAATCATCCGCCGCATCGAGCAAGTGCCGGGCGTCGCTTCAGTAGGCTCCATTCAGTGGCCGCCTCTGAGCGGCCTCGGTTCCGCTACCGGTTTTTGGCCCGCCGATCGCCCGGCGCCTAAACCGGGCGACGAGCCGGTTACGGACGTTTCCATTGTGACCCCAGGATATTTCGCGACCATGAGCATTCCTCTCGTCAAAGGGCGGCTGTTCGGTGAGCCCGATCGCGCCGGCGCGCCGCAAGCGACCATCGTGAGCCAGTCGCTCGCGCGGCAACAGTTTCCTGGCAAAGATCCTATCGGCCAGCGCCTGTTCGTGCAGTGGGGGCGGGAGACTCCTTACCAGATTGTCGGCGTCGTGGGCGACGTGAAACACGAGGGTCTCGATAAAGAGGCCAAACCGACGGTCTATTTCCCGGACGCGCAAGAACCCAATGGCGGAGGAACGCTAGTGATCCGGACCGGCGTGGATCCCATGAAACTCGCTCCCACCATCGAGCAGGTGATCCATGCCTACGACAAAGATCAGGCCATCGCTGATATTCAGCCGCTGGATGTGTTCTTGTCGAAGTCGGTGGCGCGGCCGCGATTCCAATCGGTGCTGCTCGCGAGTTTCGCGGCGCTGGCCCTGTTGCTGGCTGCCATCGGAATCTTCGGCGTGATGTCCTATTCGGTGGCACAGCGTTCGCATGAGATTGGAATCCGTGTTGCGCTGGGCGCGCAGCGTGATCAGGTATTGCGATTAGTGGTCGGCCAGGGGCTGATCCTGGCTTTGATCGGAACCGCGGCCGGGTTGGCCGGAGCTTTCGCATTGACGCGCTATCTGCGCTCCTTGTTGCTTAACGTGAGTCCAACCGATCCCTGGACCTTTATCGCCGTTCCCGTAGTGCTCTGCGCGGTCGCGCTCGGCGCCAGCTATTTCCCGGCGCGAAAGGCCGCCGGCGTAGATCCGATCGTCGCATTGAGATACGAATAGGGAGATATGAGTAGAAGGAGACTGAAGTGAATTTTTCACGGCTATTTGTTTTACTGACTACTGTTACGGGCCTGTTCGCCGCCACCGGGGTCGATACGTTTCATTGGAGCGGCAAAGTGCCGGCTGGGCAGCGCTCGAGGTCCGGGGCGTGAATGGAAGCATCCACGCAGAACCGGCCTCGGGCGACGAGGTCGAGGTGATCGCGTTCAAGAACGGAATAGAGTACGATCCCGCGGAAATCGACGTACGCGTGGTGCAACACGATGGTGGCGTCACCATCTGTGCCGTATATCCTTCCAGTGACGGACTGTCTGACGAGTGTGCTCCCGGAGGAAGTGGCGCTTTGAACTCCCGGAATAACGACGTCAGCGTCGATTTTACGGTGCGTGTGCCCAAAGCGGTGCGTTTCGTCGCCAGGACCGTTAACGGCCTGGTGGAAGCGAAATCGCTGGAGTCCGACACCGAAGCCCACACCGTCAACGGAAATGTGCGGCTAAGCACCGCCGGGGCAGCGCAGGGTGAGACCGTGAACGGCTCCATCACCGCCTCCATGGGAAGAATCACGAGCGCGGCCAAATTCTCAACTGTGAATGGCGCCATTACGCTCGAAATGCCGTCCCGCACCGGCGCGCGAGTTCATGCCAACACCGTGAACGGAGGCATCAACACTGATTTCGGCCTGCCGGTGCACGGCCAATTCATGAGCAAGCGGGCCGACGGCGCGATCGGGCATGGCGGTCCGGACCTCAGAATCGCGACCGTGAACGGCAACATCAGCTTGCGTCGTTCCCGGCACGGGGACCGCACTAAGATATAAATAGTTTCTCGTATCCTGGTTTCTCGTTTTTGGTTCGGGCTTCGAGAAGCTAACATCGAGAAACCAGAAACCAGAAACTAGAAACCAGGAACTAGAAACTGTTCTATGAGATTTTCTGATTCCGCTCCGCGGATTCTTATCGCGGACGACCAGACCGATGTCCTCGAAGCTTTGCGGCTCCTGCTGAAAGGCGAGGGCTATCAGATCGAATCCGCCACCTCGCCGGCCAGCATCGTCTCCACGCTGGAAGCTCGCGATTTTGACGTGGTCCTGATGGACCTGAACTACACCCGCGACACCACCTCTGGCGAGGAAGGTCTGGACCTGCTCTCGCGCATTCAAATCATCGATTCGATCTTGCCCGTGATCGTGATGACGGCCTGGGGTACCGTCAAACTGGCGGTGGAGGCCATGCGCCGCGGGGCGCGTGACTTCATCCAAAAGCCCTGGGAGAACGAGCGGCTGCTAAGCATTGTCAAAACGCAGATCGATCTAAGCAACGCCATCCGGAGAGGCATGCGCCTGGAGGCCGAAAACCGGCTGCTGCGCGCAGACGGAGCGCCCTCTCTGATTGCCGAGTCGCCCGCCATGCAGCCGGTGCTACAGATGATCTCTCGCGTGGGCCCGTCCGACGCCAACGTGTTGATCACCGGCGAGCCCGGCACCGGGAAAGAGGTTGTCGCCAAGACGCTTTTCGCAATTTCGCCGCGCAGCGCCAAGCCGATGGTGACCGTGAATGCCGGCGGTCTGGCGGAAGGGGTTTTCGAAAGCGAATTGTTCGGACACGTCAAGGGCGCCTTCACGGACGCCAAGGTGGATCGCGTGGGCCGGTTTGAACTGGCCGACGGCGGCACGTTATTTCTGGATGAGATCGCCAATGTGCCGATGAATCTGCAGGCCAAAATGCTGCGCGTGCTGGAGGTCGGCGAAATGGAGCGCGTGGGTTCGTCTAAAACCAAGCGTGTAGACGTACGCGTCATCTCCGCCACCAATGCGAACCTGGATGAGGAAGTCCACTCCGGCCGATTCCGCCAGGACCTTTTGTTCCGGCTCAATACCATCGAAATTCATCTCCCCCCGTTGCGCGAGCGCCGCGAAGATATTCCATTGCTGGCGGCGCATTTCCTGACGACGCATGCCCAGCGATATCGCAAACGGATCGCGGGCTTCGACCACTCGGCTATGCAGTCGCTGCTCGACAATCCATGGCAGGGCAACGTTCGCGAGCTGAATCATGTCATCGAGCGCGCCGTCCTGATGGCGCAAGACAGCCAGGTGAAGCCCGCGGATCTGGCGCTCCGTTCGACCCGCGAAGGCAGCCCGCGGCTGGAGGACATGAGTATCGAGGATGTGGAAGCGTTCCTGATCAAGAAGGCGCTGGCGCGCTACAGCGGCAATGTCAGCCACGCCGCCAGCGCTCTGGGACTCAGCCGCAGCGCACTGTATCGCCGCCTGCAGCGCTACGGGCTATGATGTGACACAGTTGGGCCGCGACCCATGAAGCTCCACAAGCCGCACCTCGTCCACGAGCAGCGCATTCTCGTGCTGGCTCTCGTGGCCGGCTCACCAGCCGTGCTCACGTCCATGCTCATGCTCTGGCTGGGCGACCACACTCCCAAAGTCCAATGGACTCTCACGGTGCTCATTCTGGCATTCTGGTTCGGTTTCTGTTTCGGATTGCGCGAACGCGTCGCGTCGCCCCTTCGCACACTCGCCAATTTGCTCGAGGCCATGCGGGAAGGCGACTATTCGATTCGCGCGCGCGGCGTCAAAAGCGATGACGCCATGGGCGAAGTGATGCAGCAAGTCAACGCCATGAGCGCCACGCTGCGCGCTCAGCGGTTGGGCGCGCTGGAAGCGACTACGCTGTTGCGTAAGGTAATGGAAGAGATCAACGTGGCTGTCTTTGCGTTCGATGGCGACCATAGGCTCCGCCTGGTCAATCGCGCCGGCGAACGGCTGTTGAGCGAGCCTGCCGAACGCCTGCTCGCCGCGCCCGCCGAGTCGCTCGGCCTGGAGGAATATCTCGCCGGCGAAGCGCAGCACACCGTTCAGCACAACTTCTCCGGAGGAACTGCTCGCTGGGGCATCAGCCGCAGCACTTTTCGCGAAGGCGGCCTTCCGCATCAGCTTTTAGTCGTCACCGATCTGACGCGGCCCCTCCGCGAAGAGGAGTTGAAAGCCTGGCAGCGCCTCGTGCGAGTGCTAGGCCACGAGCTGAACAACTCGCTCGCGCCTATCAAGTCGATCGCGGGAAGCCTCGAGAGTATCCTGACCCGCCAGCCCCGCGCCGAGGATTGGGAGGACGATATGAAGCGGGGACTGGCCGTAATCGCCTCGCGCTGCGAATCCCTGAACCGCTTCATGGGCGCCTATGCGCACCTGGCCAGGCTGCCTCAGCCGACTCTGGCGCCGGTGGGCGTTAGCGACCTGGTTCGGCGCGTGGTGGGACTCGAGACTCGGATCGCGCCAAAGCTGCTGCCCGGTCCCGAGGTGACGATCCAGGCCGATGCCGACCAGCTCGAGCAACTGCTGATCAACGTGATCCGCAATGCTGCCGATGCATCGCTCGAGACCGGCGGCGGCGTTCGGGTGGGATGGGGCCGCGAAAACTCACACTTAATCGTGTGGGTACGCGACGAAGGTCCAGGCTTGCCGAATACGTCCAACTTGTTCGTCCCGTTCTTCACCACCAAGCCGACCGGCTCGGGGATCGGGTTGGTGCTGAGCCGCCAGATCGCCGAGGCCCACGGCGGGACCTTGACGCTGCAGAACGCGACCGACGGCCCGGGCTGCGAGGCGCGGCTGATGCTGCCGGTCAGATAGACTGTCGGCGGTTTGGTGACCTCTAGCTTGTTTAGTCTCGCAGTCGGAGACCTGCGCCACGTGGACAGATAAGTCCTTGATCTGCAGTTGTGGGGCAGGTCCTGACCTGCTAGTGGCAGAGCACGACACGGGCCGAAATGCTGGCCGTAATCCACGGCGCCAGAAAATGGCCCGACCACCTGTAACCTTTTGCGTTAAATCCAGTAAATTTGTTTGAACCTAACTCAGCCGGGGAGCGTACGTCTAAGTGTTGAACGATCGGCCCGAGCTTCCGGGTGGGGGTTCCTATCCGGTGGGGGGTTCTAGAAGGAGTCGATGTGACATCAGAAGACAAGACGCTAATTTCGTTACAAACCGTTTCCAAGGTGTTCACCACCGATGAAGTGGAGACCCACGCGCTGGCGGGGATTGAGTTGAAGATCCGAAAGGGCGAGTACGTCTCTATTTCTGGACCTTCGGGCTGCGGCAAGTCGACGCTGTTGGCCATTCTCGGCCTGCTCGATACCCCGAGCGACGGTTCTTACACTCTGAATGGCACGCGCGTGGATCAAATGAAACTGTCCGAGCGCGCCCGGGTTCGGAATCGCGAGATTGGCTTCATTTTCCAGGCCTTCAACCTGATCGGCGACCTGACGGTCTACGAAAACGTCGAGCTACCGCTCACGTACCGCAACATGCCGTCAGCGGAACGAAAGGATTTGGTGCGCAACGCTCTGGAGCGCGTGGGCATGTCGCATCGGATGAAGCACTATCCTTCGCAGCTTTCCGGCGGCCAGCAGCAACGCGTGGCCGTGGCCCGCGCACTTGGCGGACACCCCTCCATCATGCTCGCCGACGAGCCCACCGGTAACCTGGACTCCGCCAATGGCGAAGCGGTCATGGCGCTGCTGAGTGAACTCCACAACGAGGGCGCCACCATCTGCATGGTCACCCACGATCCGCGCTATGCCCGTTGCGCCGAACGCAGTATTACGCTCTTCGACGGCCGGATTGTTGAAGAAACCGTCTCGGCGTCGGCTTCGGTCTAGGACTTTTCCACGCCTTCCTAGTCCCATCAGTACGGATAGGTCCGCTCGCGCACCACGTACAATAGAAACTTGATGAAAATCCTCGTCACTGGAGGCGCGGGATTTATCGGCTCTTGTTTCGTTCGTCTCGCCCTCCAAAACCCCGCGTTCGAGATCGTCAATCTCGACGCCCTCACCTATGCCGGGAATCTCGAAAACCTGACCTCGGTTTCCGATCACCCGCACTACCGGTTCATCAAGGCCGATCTGTGCGATCTCGATGGATTGCGGCCCATTTTTGAGCAAGCGAATCCAGATGCCGTGGTTCATTTCGCCGCCGAATCGCACGTCGACCGGAGCATTTTCGCGCCGCAGCCGGTTTTCGAAACCAATCTTCGCGGCAGCTTCAATCTGCTGGAGACGATGCGGGCCCAGCGCGTGAGCCGGTTTATCCATGTGTCCACGGACGAGGTTTACGGGAGTCTCGAAGCTCCGCTCGAAGCTGACGAGAACTTCCCGCTGCAGCCCAGCAGTCCCTATTCGGCCGCCAAGGCGGGTTCCGATCTGCTCGCGCTCGGTTATTTCAAGACCTACAAGCTGCCGGTGATCGTAACGCGCGCCTCCAACAATTACGGTCCCTACCAATTTCCGGAAAAGCTCATCCCCCTGATGATCACCAACGCGTTCGCGGACAAGCCGCTGCCGGTTTATGGAGATGGCCTGCAGATACGCGACTGGCTGTATGTCGAAGATCACTGCCGCGCGCTGCTGACAATTCTCGAGAAAGGCCGTGACGGGGAGATATACAATATCGGTGGCAACCGTTCGCTTCCCAATAAAGAAGTAGTCGATCGGATTCTGGCCATCACCGCGAAAGCAGCCAGCCTTATAGAATATGTGACCGATAGGCCCGGGCATGATCGGCGCTATGCCTTGTCCAGCGAAAAACTGATGAAGGAAACCGGGTGGAGTCCGCTAATGAATTTCGAACCGGGCCTCCAGGCGACGGTGGACTGGTACCGCGCGAACAACGAATGGGTTCAGCACGTTCGCTCGGGTCAGTACTTGAAGTACTACGCCCAAAATTACGAAAACCGCAAGCGTGAACTGAGCGGAATCACTACCACTTGACCGATACTTTGATGAAAGTCTATCGATGAGCGCCCAGGAGCAGAAAGGCGAGCTTTCCGCGGCAGACGCGATATCGCGGTTAGAGGCCGACGCGCAGCACCTGCAAGCTACAATCGAGGAAATGCGCGGCCGCCTCCGCAAGGAGGAATCGCGCCACAGCGAAGAGCTCCGGCAGTTCGCCTACGCGGTGTCTCACGATCTGCGGGAACCGCTTCGCATGATAGCGAGCTACTCGCAACTGCTCAATCGCCGCTACGCTAACCAACTGGACGACGATGGGCACGAATTCATCGGCTTCATTGTAGACGCCGTGCACCGGATGGAGCAGTTGCTGGGCGATCTGCTATCGTATTCTCATCAATTTCGACCGTTGGAGGCGCCGCCGGCCCTCATCGATCCGGAAGTCGTGCTGCAAGGCGTCTTGCTGACGTTGGAAAAGGACATCCAGGAGAGCGGCGCGAAGGTGACGTCCGATTCACTGCCGAAGATCAATTTCGACTTCGGGCGCTTGACCCAGCTGTTCCGCCAGCTAATTACGAACTCGATCAAATTTCGTGGAGCGGATCCTCCGCGGATTCATATTACGGGCGCCGAATCGGACCTCGAGACCATCTTCTCCATCTGCGACAACGGTGTTGGTATCGATCCTCGCTATCACGAGCAGATTTTCGGCATCTTCCGGCGGCTGCATGGCCGGGAAAGGCCTGGTACAGGGATCGGCTTAGCCATTTGCAAACGGATCGTAGAGCAGCAGGGCGGCCGGATCTGGGTGGAATCCGAGGCGGGCAAAGGAGCGAGTTTTCATTTTACCGTGCCCGTCCCGCAGTAAGCCGCGAGCGCTGCTTCCGCGGATATCATATAGGAATGCCCGACCCGCTGCTGGAATGGCGAAAAGAGTTCCCGGTCCTCGACAAAACCGTCTACCTGATCAGTCACTCGCTGGGCGCCATGCCTCGCCGCACCCGCGATCGCTTGAATGAATACGCGGACATCTGGGCTACGCGCAGCATTCGCGCCTGGGAGGAAGGCTGGTGGCAGATGCCCATCACAGTGGGCAATCTCGTCGCCAAGATTATCGGCGCCGGCGAAGGCGAGGTCACGATGCATCCGAATGTTTCGGTGTGTCAGTCTATCGTCGCATCGTGCTTCAGTTGGAACGGCCAGCGCAACAAGATCGTCTCCGAGGGGCTCAATTTTCCGTCAAACCTCTACATCCACCGCCGGCTCGAATCGCTAGGCGCGCGGGTGGTCACGGTCCCCTCGGAGGACGGTATCAGGGTGCCGTTAGACAAACTGCTGGCATCGATCGACGAAGCGACGCTGCTGGTCTCGGTGTCGCACGTGATCTTCAAGAGCGGCTTCATCCAGGATCTGCGCGTCATCACGGAGCGCGCTCACAAGGTTGGGGCGATGGTGATTGCGGACGTGTATCAATCCGCTGGCGCCGTGCCTGTCAACGTGCGAGAGCTGGGCGTGGATTTCGCGACCGGCGGATCAGTGAAGTGGCTGTGTGGGGGCCCTGGTGCGGGCTATCTCTACGTCCGCCGCGATCTTTGGGGGAAACTCGAGCCTCGGGTCACCGGTTGGATGGCCCACCGCAAGCCCTTCGCCTTCGATCCCGCCGCCATCGACTATGCGGATGATGCTTTCCGTTTCCTGAACGGTACGCCCAACATTCCAGGTTTGTATGCCGCGCGATCCGGATACGAGATCATCAACCAAGTGGGCGTCGAGAACATTCGCGCCAAATCGGTTCGCCAGACATCGATCTTGATGGAACTCGCCGGACAGGCTGGTTATCGCGTGAACTCTCCTACAGATCCACAGCAACGTGGAGGCACAATCACGCTGGATGTACCCAACGGATCCGATGTGACACAAGAGTTACTTCGCCGCGATTTTCTCGTGGATTACAGACCCGGTGCGGGAATTCGGATCGCTCCGCATTTTTATACCCGTGATGAAGAACTGGAGTTGGTTGTTCGCGAAATCCAGTCCATCGTGCGCGAGCTACAGCCCGCCTAAGCCTCCTCGAAAAATTCACAGGGGCAAAATGTCTCGCGAGCGCAGCCAAGGTGTCTCAGCGGATGCCTGCGACGCTTTACATCCTTAACATTCCACACGATTCAATTGTGGATCTATAAGTGCTTCAGCAAGCTGGGAGAGAACCGCAGAGAGTTGTTCCAGTGGAGCGCTCGATGACGGCGGCAGTGATTCTCATCGGAGGAAATCACTGCCGTCGAGGCTCTCGTTAATTACTTTTCCTTAACCGCATCCTGAAACACCGAGGCGAAGAACGCTCGCGAGGACGGCGAACATCCAATGTGCAACGTATCTCCCGTCACCTGGATAAAGCCCAAGTATCCATCCCAACCCATGTCATCCAGGATGAAGTTCAGGGATTCTCGCTCGCCGCGCGGCAGGTTCGACCGGTCGATATCAAACACCTGACCGGTGGAATGCTCGGGAAACTCGGGATCCACCAGCAGCGAGCCTGCCTCGGCCGGCCGATCGGTGGTGCTCACCAGTTCGGTTATTTGGAGAGGGACGAACTCCTCGCCTTTGGGCTTGAGCGCGTCAAACAGGCGGTGCGTCTCGAAGGCGATGTAGAGCAGCGTGCCAATCGCGGCGGGCGACGCCTGCAAATATAGCTCCTTGGTCTCCGAGTCGGCGTCTAAGGCCGGCAAAGAAAAACCAAAAGCTTTTGGATTGTCCAATACTCTTTCGAGAGCCTTGCCGCTGGCTTGCTTCAGGTCGTCCAGCGATTTGTAGAACACGTCCTCTGCTTTCAGCCACACCATCAGACGATCGTTGGCGCGATGTTGGGCGTTGATCGGATTACGGTACTCATCGACGAGTTCACCAAAGGCGGCCGGGTCGGCTCGATATAGCTCCAGCAACTGCTCGGCGCGCTGCACACGAAACCAGTAGGTTGGCGAATAGTCGCGCTGCATGTGACGCTGGATGGCGTCGTAGAGATCGCGATGGAGCGCGGGATTGGCGGCGAAAAACATCGCTGCCACACTGGGCTGGTGCTTGCCGCCGAGCGCCGCCTGAGCCAGAGGCAGCAGTTCTGCCACGCAGCCCTCGCCGCAGTGATAAGCGAAAACGGCCCAGTCGCGCCCGCCGAACTTTGTCTCCAGACGCGAGAGATAATTGGCGGCCGCCGGTACCGCGCGGTCCGGATTTAAGCGATCGTCGCGCATCGTGACGGTGTAAGGGATTCGATGGCGGACAGTGCGGTGGACCGGGGGGCCAGTCTTGCGGGCCACCAGCTTCCGCTCAGTAGTGATTTTGAATCGCGTGACGCGAACCACACGCAAACCGGCCGCTCGAGCGGTGGCTTCGGAAAACTGCATGATTCCTTTGGGTCCGGCCGGACTTTCAGCGCGGGCATCGCCCCAGCTTTCCAGATACGCAATCGCAGAGATCAGCGATGCCGGAAGGCCGCTGCTGGTGGCGGCGCGGCGAAAGATCGGTGTGAGGCGTGGCCCCGTGATCCTCTGGGCGCCGGCCGTGGCTTGAGGTTCGCGCATGATCACAAAGGTCTGCGATTGAATCATGCGGCCGGTGCGAGCGTCCAACACCTCAGGCGTTATCTCGGCTCGATCCACACCGATGCCCGAAAGACGGTGCTGGGGAGTGAAATACTCAGAACGAGCGAGCAAGACGATCGCGGCGAAAAATAGGAGCGCTGTGAATCGCACTCTTTGTACATTGTAACCGGTTACAAGGCGGCTGAGAACAAAGGATGCGGCATCGTGATAGTGTGGACAATATTCAAACTGTATTCTGAGGAGGCCAAGGCGCCATGCCGGTTAAGAAAAAAAGCAAAAAGACACTCGCTCGACATTTTGAAGCTGCCTGTGATGTCGCAGTTCAATGGCGGCCGGATGGTGGCTTATCGATCCTTTATGTTCCTATGATCGAGGACAAGAACCCATTTTTCTTCAACTCAGCGCACGGTTATATAGATCTAAAGTCCGCCGCTGACGCAGTCATTAACGACTTCCTTGTCCCCGTCGGCACGATGTACAAGCGTCAATTCGAACGGCTGCCAGAAGAAAAACGTCGTAGCGTTAGTTTCCCGCCAGTTAGGTTCCGGACTTCAGTCAATTGCCGGGTAGACACCAGGACCAAAACGATTCTTACGGGAAAAGCCACTGCAGAGGGGAAGGCAAAAGGGCTCGATGACAAGACGAGGTCCTTTAGATCCGAAAAAAGTGTAAACAAAATGTCTGTGGACGTCTATGGCTTCCAGGCTGTGCACGAACCGAATGCTTTAACTTTATCCTGGGAGCAAGACGGGCATGAAGACCCAAATTGTGGATTCAGTTGGACGGGATGCACATGCAAGGGGGGACCTTGCTGCGCGCATATTGTGCAGCCGTGGTTTTCGCGTCTTTGTTATAGAGAGAAATGTCAATTCAGCATCTTTGCGGGGGGGTGCGCATGCTTTCGCGATTCGTTTCATCCTATTCCCTGCCCGGAGAGCAAGTCAGCGCAAATGGCAACTTGGCGAGCTCAACTTCAAGAACTCGATTTGAAGGCGTCACACTGAGCCAAAAGCAGTTTTAAATGGCTTTGACCCAGCCGCCATCCACCGGAATCGAAACTCCGGTTATGTAACCGGCGCGCTCAGAGGCGAGGAAGACCACCAGATTGGCGAACTCTTCGGGCGTGCCAACGCGGCCGAGCGGGATCTGCGCCTCTGGATGCACGCCCAGTTTTAGCAGCCTTTCGGTAGCGGTGTAGCCGGGGCAGACATTGTTGACCAGCACATTGTACGGCGCGTATTCGTTCGAAAGGCTCTTCACCAGTCCGCGCACCGCCGAACGGGCCGCGTTCGACAGGATCAACCCGTCCACCGGCTGCAGCACGGCTACGGAGCTGATGGCGATCAGCCGGCCCCAGCGCTGCTCTTTCATAATCGGCAGCACGGCCCGGGCAAAGTGCAGCGTGCTCATGAAATTCAGATCGACGGCGGAGCGCCAGTCATTGGGCGACGTGTCCTCGAATCGCTTGGCGGGAGGGCCGCCCGCATTCGTGACGCAGATGTCGATGCGGCCAAACTGGCGTAGTGTCTCGTCGACAAAGCCGCGGACCTCCGCCTCGACGGTTACGTCCACCGTTTGAGCGACCACATCAGTGTGGATCTCGAATTTGCGGATCTGGTTAGCCGTGCGCTGCAATTCCTCCTGGCCGCGCGCACATAGAGCGAGCTTGGCGCCCTCGGCCGCGAGTCCGAGCGCGACCGCTTTGCCAAGACCCTTGCTCGAGGCGGCCACGATGGCGACGCGATCCTTCAATCCCAGATCCATGAATCAAAAATCCCAGTCGAGGATGTTTTTCTGCACGGTTACCCACTCACGCGCGCGAGGATCGATCAGCTCGAAGTGCCCGGCACCTTTCAGCGGGATCAGCTTGGAATTCAGCGACTTCTTGGCGAAGCGCTCGCTCATGTCGAACGGCACGATGTTGTCGGCGGTGCCGTGAATCAAGCGTTGCGCCACCGAAATCGGCAGAAGCTCGATGGGCGAGGTAGTCGCGTAACGCTGCGGGACCTGATCAGGCGTTCCGCCGAGCAATTGCCGGACAACGCCATTGCTCAGTTGCAGCGCCCAGGCGCGCCGCAAATCCGACACAGCGGCGAGCGGAATGACGCCTCGCAGATTGAGAGCGATTTGTGCAGCCAGCCAGAGCGCCAGATGACCACCGGCGGAATGTCCGGAAGCGACCAGGCGTTCCAGATCCAGGTGGTAACGCACTGCTAATTTCTTGATGTGTTCCGCGCCGTGCAGTACGTCATCCATGGTGCCGGGCCAGCCGCCGCCGGGATCCCCGATTCTCCGATACTCGAGGCTCCAGCTCGCCGCTCCGGCCCGTGCGAGTGCCGCGCAGGCGTGTCCGGCGTGATCCAGGCTGTAGGCATTTCTCCAATACCCGCCGTGAATGAAAATAACCACGGGATGCGGGCCGGCGCCGCTGGGCAATCGAAGATCGCCGAATTGCTGCGGATCTTTGCCGTATGGGATTCGCGCGTTGGCTTTGGGCGGCGGGAGCTGCAGGATATCCTGACTCAGGAGGGACCCGGTGGCGGCGAGGCTCAGCCAGGATCGTCCCAGCAATGTTCGGCGAGTCACAGTGAACACCATTTTACAGGCGGCAGCCAGCAAAAGGCAGAAAGCGGGAGGCAGCATGGCATACTTGCGTTATGGATGCGACAGCCGCATGCGCTGAATTGGCACTCGACTACCAACCGCCATACGACTGGCCCGCATTTCTGCGATTCGTGAAGCCGCGCGCGATTCCTGGCCTGGAGCGCGTCGAAGAGGACAGCTATCATCGCTCCGGTATCACGGTGCGGAAGCGTCCGGATGGAGATGGTCTGGTTGCTACGACTGCCGCGACGAATGCCGCCGCGTCGATCGCATCGCAAATCCGGTTCTTCTTCGACCTTGACGCGGATCCGCGACCCATTGTTGCGCACCTGTCGAAATTTCGTTTGCTTAAGAGAATCGTTGGGAGGCATCCAGGACTTCGAGTTCCCCGTTGCTGGGACCCGTTTGAGCTGGCGGTGCGAGCGATGCTGGGCCAACAAGTGACCGTAAAAGGCGCATCGACGCTGGCCGGACGCTTAGTGGAACAGTTCGGGCCGCCGCAAGCGCGGATTCTGGCGGAGGCCAATCTCGCGGCCATCGGATTGCCGAAGGCGCGGGCGGAATCGATTCGCGGTTTCGCGCGAGCAGTGTGCGACCAACGAATTCGGTTCGATGGAGCTGTGTCGAGCCAGGAGATGATTGGCCGGATGTGCGAGCTTCCCGGCATCGGCCCGTGGACCGCCAACTATATAGCTATGCGGGCGCTGGGCGATCAGGATGCGTTTCCAGCGTCGGACCTGGGCTTGCTGAAAGCGGCGCGGGTGTCTTCACCTCGGACACTTGCGGAGTTGGCCGAACGATGGCGGCCCTGGCGTTCTTATGCGGCCATGCATTTGTGGGAATTACTCCATGATGACTAGTAAAGGCATGTTGCTGGACTACGACGAGTTCGAATCCCCGATCGGTCGCATTCTGTTCGCATCCAATGCTGATGGAATTTGCGCACTCGACTATGCCGGTTACGAGAGCCGGATGAAAGACCTGCTCACGCGGCGATTCGGCGGGTTTGAATTCCGGCGCGGCGCTGATCCCCATCAGTTGAAACGGCGCTTACAGAGCTACTTCGACGGCGAGTTCCACGCGCTGGATGACATCCCGGTCTCAATGGGCGGAACGGAATTTCAGGGGCAAGTCTGGAAGGCGCTCCGAGAGATACCCGTGGGCTATACGCAAACCTATGGTGAGTTGGCGGCGCGTTTAGGCCGCTCACTGGCCGCTAGGGCCGTCGGGCACGCGAACGCGTTGAATCCGGTCGCGATTATTGTGCCATGTCATCGCGTGATTGGAGCTTCATCCGCGCTGACGGGCTACGCGGGCGGCCTGGCCCGTAAAGAGTGGCTGCTTCGCCACGAGAAATCCCAAGGAACGCTGCTAAGCATTACCTATACTGGTTGATTGGAGGAATCCTTGGGTGCGCGAATGAAAGACATCGCCCGCGATTTGGGCGTGTCGCTGATGACGGTTTCCAAAGCGTTGCGAAGTCATAGCGACATCAGCGAAGAGACCAAACGCCGTGTCTTAAAGCGGGCCAAGGAGCTGAAGTACCGGCCGAACTGGATCGCGCGCAGCCTGGTCACGCGACGCACTTACATGGTCGGATTGATCATTCCCGACCTGATGCACTCGTTTTTCGCGGAAGTCGCCAAAGGAATCGCCCGGAAGTTCGAGCCGCTGGGCTATCAGATCGTCATATCGAATTCCGAGGAAAACCCGGATGCGGAACTGCGCGAGATTCAAGTGTTGCTGGATCGAAGCGTGGATGGAATCATCATTGCAGCAGCTCAGCCGAACGTCCGCGGCGAGCTGTTCAAGACTTTGGAGGGGCGAAAAATTCCTTACGTTCTGATCGACCGTTTGCCGGCGGGATTCGAAGGCCACTTTGTGGGCGGGAGGGATGAAGAGATCGGGATAATGGCCACCGAACATCTGATCGAGCAGGGCTGTCGCCGCATTGCGCATCTGCGGGGGCCGGGGAATTCCACCGGGATCGGGCGGCTGCGCGGTTATCGTCGCGCGCTAACGAAGCACCAACTGGACGCGACTGCCGAATATGTCGTCAGCGGCCAGCACGAAGACAGCACCGGGTACGAAGGGATGCGGAAGTTGTTGCGAGTCTCGCCGCCGCCTGATGGCGTGTTCTGTTACAACGATCCGGTGGCTGCGGGCGCGATCAAAGCCATCCTGGAGGCGGGATTGAAAGTGCCCGGCGATATTGCTGTGATCGGCGCCGGCAATGTCCATTATTCCGATCTTCTGCGCGTCCCGCTTTCCACCATCGACCAGAGCAGTACGTTGATCGGCGAAACCGCCGCGAATCTGTTGGTGGAATGCATTGAAGCCAAGAATCCCGTCTCGCCCCGGCGCGTACTGATTCCGCCGCGCCTGATTGCGCGCGAGTCTAGCAAACGAAAACAGTAGCTTTATTGCTTCGATAACACCACGGCCAGGCCATAGGTTCCGGTGCTGGGCTGAATTTGCGGCATGATCTGGGCTTGAATCTTGCTGTGCGGGTGGATGGCGTGGTCCTGATGCGTTTTCCACACATACCGGCCGATAAACCAGCCCATACCCCCACCTACAAGCAGGTCGGAAGCGTAATGCTGTTGCGCTGTGAACCGCGCGACGGTCACGACGCCGGCCAAGGCACAGGCGATAATCGGAACCAGTTTCGTGTGCCCGTACTCGTAGGAAATCACCGACGCGAGCGACCAGACTTCGATTGCATGCCCCGAGGGGAAAGAAGCGCCACCGTCAAAGAAACTTCCCTGGTCGTCTTTCGCATTCGGACGGTTACGCCCTGCGATGGGCTTCAAAACCGACACAACGATTAGGCTGTCCAGCAGCGCTTCGCCCCCGAGCACAGCCGTTTCGCGCGCCTTAGGATTGTCTTCCAGGATGCCGAAGGTGTAGAAGCCGGCGACTATAGGAACGAGAGTATAAGCTGCGCCGATGTTAGAAAGGCGATTGCCCCACAGGACCTGGCCTTTGCTGTTCTCCAGCGCAGTCGACGTCTGGTGATCGGTTGCGATGAGTGCGGCGGTGAGTGCGCCAATGCCAAGCCACCATCCAGCGTCGCGCTTGTGCATGTGGAACGGACTGGTCCAGATTTCCTTTTGATCGAGCAGAATGTTGCCGATCAGCTTGCGCGCTAGCGGCTTGGCCCGCTCGGTGTCGCCCGGATAATAGACCCGATCACGGGCATCCTGAAGCGGTTTGGGTTGGTCTGATGCGGGCTGGGAAGTACTCTGGCCCTGGACTTGGGAAGTGCTTGGATCCTGGGCGGCGTCGATAGCGGCCGCGACGTCGGTATTGAATGCATTGATCTCATAAACCTGTGCGAATGCGGAACCAGTAAAGATCCCCAGGATTGTAACAATCAAGTAACCTGTCTTCATCAGCCGCCCCGTTCCGCTCTGTTCTATAGACCTTGCGGCCCTGAATCCATTACATTTACATTCCTATTTCTTCAGTTCCGGCAAACGGCCCGGCGTCGGCGGGGCCCCCGCCGCATCCAGTTGTTTTTCCAGGGCTCGGATGTCCATTTCGATAAGGCGGCGTAGTTTCGGAATCTCGGACGCCAGTTCATCCGAGGCGATCTGGTAGCTATCAAGGGCGGTTTTGGTTGGTCTCCCGGTGGTCAGGCGCATGGTTCCGGCTGCCGAGTTTACGCGTTCGGAGATCGACTCCGGTGTCGGTTCATCACGGGACCGCATTACCGGATCGCCACGAAGCTCGCGGTTGATGTCGTCCAGGCGTCTTTCAAGGTTGATGGCATCCTCCCGCAGTTTTGGTGGAAGCGCGGGGGTAGCGTCGATGGCGCGCCGGATTGCATCCAGGCGCGTCCGGGCATCGGTGGCGGACTGCTGGGCAGCGGCCAAGGCTTTTTGAACGCGCGCCAGCTTCTCCTCGAATTCCGCCTTTGCTAAACGATCTTCGCGGGTGGAGACGCCTTCGGCTACCACCTCGAAACTCTGCGAGCCCGCGAGCGGTGTCGCAACACCATCGACGCGCTTGGCCAGCGTCACCGTGTATTTGCCGGGCACCAACAGGGCACCGGTGGGGCCGCGGAAGAAGCCGCCTTCTTCTTCGTCACCACCCCCGCCGCCTTCAGCACCGCCACGTCCTCCGCCACCACGGCCGCCGGGAGGGTTGACGATGATTGGCGCGGGAGTGCGCAAATCCCAAGCCACACGGTGCATGCCACGCGTTGCAGGCCCGTCGAAACGGCGCACTACCTTCCCCGATGCGTCCGTCACAGTAAGCACAATCGCCGGCGCTTCCTCCTCGGCTTCTGCCCGCAACTCGTCGGCGTTCGGATAAGGCTGGGTCTCGTTCTTTCGCGCGGCCTCGCGTTCACGCTGCTGGCGCTGTTGCTTCCTGGTGCGCAGGCCGTCTTTGAGGAAGTATGTGATTTCGGCGCCAAACGGCGGATTCGGAGCGGCGAAAAACGCCTCGCCCTGGAATCCTTTGCCATTAGACCCGAGCGGCTGCGCGGGAATATAAGACAGAGCGTTCCTTACTGGGAACAGTGCGCTGTCTTGCTTCAACGTTTCGGGAGTCACGCTTCGGAGCGGCGTGTAGTCGTCGAGAATGTAAATCCCGCGGCCGAAGGTCGCGACCACCAGGTCGTTCTCGCGCCTTTGGATGGCCAGATCGCGCACTTGAATGGTTGGCAAACCGCCTGTGAGCTTGGTCCATTTCTCGCCGCCGATGGTGCTGAAGTACAGACCGTATTCAGTTCCGGCAAACAGCAGTTTCGGATTCACGGTATCTTCGGCCAACGCGTATACGGCGCCGTTCTCAGGCAAGTTGCCGGATATAGAAGCCCAGCCTTTACCGCGGTCGGCGGTCTTGAGAATGTATGGTTTGAAATCGCCGTTCTGATGATTCTCGAAGATCACGTACGCCGTGCTCACATCAGTCTGCGACGCTACGATGCGCTGAACATAAGAATTCTCGGGTACCCCGGGAATCTGGTCAATCTTGTGCCAGGTTTTGCCGCCGTCTTCGGTCACCTGCACCAGGCCGTCGTCGGTGCCGGCGTAGATCAAGCCTTCCTGCCTAGGTGACTCCTCGATGGCCGAAATATTGCCGTAGAGCGCGGTTGAGACATTCTTCGCCACTGCGTCGACGCCCCATACTTTGCCCATCACCGGGAGTTTATTGCGATCGAGCTGTCGCGTTAGATCGGGGCTTACCGCGCGCCAGCTATCGCCACGATCGTCACTGCGATAAAGCCGCTGTGCGCCGATGTAAATCCGGGTGTTGGAATGCGGGCTGATCATCAGTGGCGCATCCCAGTTCCAGCGCATGGGCGGATCATCCTTGCCCGGCTGCGGTTGAATCGCGACGCGCTCACCGGTGCGCCGATCGAAGCGGACTAGGCCGCCGTTCTGCATGGTGGCGTAAACGGTGTTCGGGTCCTTTGGATCGGCGCGAGTGTAGAATCCATCGCCGCCGTGAGTGACGAAGCAATCGGAATTTGTGATGCCGACCGCGTTCCTGGTGCGCGCAGGACACCCAAAGCTGAAATTGTCCTGTGTTCCGCCATAGACGTTGTAGAACGGCTCGGCATTGTCGACCGCGACATCGTAAAACTGCGGAATCGGCAGATTCGCCTTGAAAATCCAATTCTCGCCTTTGTCGAATGTTTCGTAGACCCCGCCATCACAGCCCACCAGGTACCGATTGTTGTCCTTGGGATCGATCCAAATCTCGTGATTGTCGACGTGCTTGTTGCGCGTCGGTAGCGTGCCGAGTGTGCGGCCCCCGTCGTTCGACACCGAAATGTTGACGTTCATGATGTAGACGCGCTCGGGATTGGCGGGATCGACCACCACGTGCGCGTAGTACTGGCCTTGCGAGTCCGAGCTATTGCGCTTCTCCCAGGTGACGCCGTTATCGGTGGAGCGATACAGACCGCCTCGGCCTTCGCCGGCTTCGATCTGCGCATAAATGATGCTGGGGTTCGACGGCGCGTAGGCCAGTCCGATGCGGCCGAGCTCGCCCGTCGGCATTCCAGTGGTGACCTTGGTCCAAGTCTTGCCGGCATCGGTGGAGCGCCACAGCGCGCTTTCCGGTCCGCCATGAATCAACGTGTAGTATTTGCGCTCGCGCTGGTGCGTGACTGCGAGCAGGATGTCCGGATTGCGCGGGTCGAGAATCACGTCGGCGACGCCAGTGTATTCACCAACTTTGATCAGGCTGGTCCAGTTCTTGCCGCCGTCAGTAGTCTTGTAGAGCCCTCGATCTCCGCCGCCTTTCCAAAGCGGTCCAGGCGCGGCGACATAGACGACATTAGAATCGCGCGGATCAATGACGATGCGGGCGATATGCTCCGATTGTTTCAATCCAACGTTCCGCCAGGTCTTGCCGCCGTCCTCGCTCTTGTACACACCGTCACCGTAGGAGACACTGCGCTGGTCGTTGTTCTCGCCGGTGCCGACCCACACCACCGAGGGATTCTTAGGATCGATCACCACGGTACCGATCGAATACGATCCTTGAGTGTCGAACACGGGTGTCCAGGACGTACCGTCATTGGTGGTTCTCCAGACGCCGCCGGACGCGGCCGCTACGAAATAATGCTGGGAATTTTCAGGGTCGACCGCGAATCCGACCACACGGCCGGACGTGAACGCCGGGCCGATGCCGCGCAGCCGCAGACCGCTAAATGTGGCCGGATTGGTGGGATCGTCGGAAGCGGGTCCACGACCGCCTGGCGGCGCGTCTTCATCCTGGGCCAATACGCAAATTGCGAAACATAACGCGAGCGGGAGTATCTTCATAAGGTAGACTTTGGCGTGTAGTTGTCGTTCCGGACGCGCCATGTCTTGAGGATAGCAGCGGTCGCAGCGTTAGAATAATGAATGGAGGCTCTATGGCGGCTGAAGATTACGGCAGCAAGGTTGTGTGGTTGATGGCGGGAATCGCGATCGGGGCAACAGTTGCCCTACTATACGCACCGGCGTCCGGCGAAGAGACGCGGCGTACGATCGTAAAAAGGACGAAAGAGGGCCGCGAGGCCATTGCCGATTCCGGCAGGGACATGCTGGAGCGCGGTAAAGACATGTACGAAAAGGGCCGCAAAATGGCCGATGACGCAGCGGACATGTTCGAACGCGGACGGAAGATTGTGGAAGGGACCGCGGCTAATTTGAAGGGATAGACAATAACAGAATGAGCACCACGATTGTCGAGCCGGTGAAAACGATCCCGGCCTTTTCCAACGAGTCTGTCGCCGATTTTTCGAAGCCTGCTAATCGCGAGGCGATGGAGAAGGCGTTGCGCGATGTGCGCGCGCAGTTCGGACGTGAATACGACCTTGTGATTGCCGGGCGTCGGGAGAAGACCCCGAATAAATTGAAGTCGCTCAATCCGTCGCGATCGAGCGAAGTGGTCGGCATTCACAGCAAAGCGACGGCGGCGCTGGCGAATGAAGCAGTGGAAGCAGCCTACGCGTATTTTCCCCAGTGGGCCGCGACTCCGGCGGAGACTCGCGTCGAGATGCTGTTGCGAGCGGCCGCGCTGATCCGCAAGCGCAAATTCGAATTCGACGCGTGGCTGGTTTACGAAGCCGGCAAAACGTGGCCCGAAGCCGACGCCGACGTATCGGAAGCTATCGATTTCTGCGAGTATTACGCCCGGCAGATGCTGCGCCTGAGCAAACCGGATCCGCTGGTTCAGTTGCCCGGTGAAAAAGACGAAATGGTCTATCTGCCGCTGGGCGTCGGGGTCGTCGTGCCGCCGTGGAATTTTCCGCTCGCTATCATGACCGGCATGACTACGGCGGCCTTGGTGGCCGGCAACACGGTGGTGATCAAGCCCTCCAGCGATACGCCGACCATCGCGGCCAAGTTCGCTGAAGTATTGCTGGAGGCAGGCTTCCCGGCGAAATCGTTTTCGCTGCTGGTTGGCAGCGGCGCCGTGGTGGGCGATGTAATCGTCCAGCATCCCAAGACGCGGTTCGTGGCATTCACCGGCTCGAAGGAAGTTGGCCTGCGCATCAACGAGCTCGCCGCCAAGCCGCAAAAAGGGCAAATCTGGATCAAGCGCGTGATCGCCGAAATGGGCGGCAAGGATGCGATCATCGTGGACCGCGAGGCCGATCTCGACAGCGCCGTGAAGGGCGTTCTTTTTTCGGCATTCGGTTACCAGGGCCAGAAGTGCTCGGCCTGTTCGCGCGCCATCGTGGATCAGGCGGTTTACGATCAATTTCTGGAAAAGCTCAAGGCGGAAGTAGCGGGTCTGAAAGTCGGGCCCTCGGACCAACCGGAGAACTATATGGGTCCGGTGATCAACGAGGGCGCTCAGAAGACAATCTTGAACTACGTCGAGGTCGGAAAGAAAGAGGGTCGCGTAATTGCCGGAGGCGCGGCCGCGCCAGGCGACGGATACTTCATCGCTCCGACGGTAATTGCCGACGTGGATTCGAAGGCGCGCATCTTCCAGGAAGAGATCTTTGGTCCGGTGCTGGCTGTGACCAAGGCGCGGGACTTCGATCACGCCCTGCAGCTCGCCAACGATACCGAGTACGGTCTGACCGGCGCTGCTTACACAAAAAATCCGGAGAAGATCCGGAAAGCGCGCGATCAGTTCTTTGTTGGCAATCTCTATATCAATCGCAAGTGTACGGGCGCCATGGTGGGTGCGCATCCATTCGGCGGGTTCAATATGTCGGGCACGGATTCGAAGGCCGGCGGGCCAGATTATCTGCTGCAGTTCCTGCAGGCCAAGTCGATCGCCGAGAAGGTTTCTTAGGAAGTTTCGTGATAGAATCACTGTGACGAGACCTTGGAATTACCCCGATGAGAAGGGGACCAAGACTTCACAACTCCAGGGTCGAATCTGAACGACGCGGCAATAGGGCGCTGATGATTTCAGCGCCCTATTCCATTTTGAGGCCCGCCGTCTCTTCGAGCGGATTCGGGAAAGCCTTGGGATCGCGTGACCCGTCGCCGTGGAGGCACTGAAAATCCTTCTCGACCGTAATCGAAAGATGATCGCCACCGGAGATTCCTGTTCGATCTGTTGTGGCCCACTCGAATCCATCTTGGTGAGGCACTTGGATTCGTAGCGACCCATCTCGATAGATTGCTTTCGGGGCAGAGACGCTGCTTGACGATTCCAGCGCGTAGGTCAGGCGCGCACCGGGGCTGAACTCGATTGAGTCCTCGAAAAAGCCGGTCTTGCTGAACTGGGCGACCTCGGCTTGATTCAGCCGCAAGCGCAGAGCGTTGCCTTGGATGCGAAGTTTCATTGGATTCTCTCAGCTCCTGAATAGATGTTAAAACGGCTATCGCGGACGAAGCCGAGTAGAGTCATGTTGAAGCGCTGGGCGGTTTCGACAGCGAGGCTGGATGGCGCACCAACCGCTGCCAGGATCGGAATGCCGGCCATCAGCGCTTTCTGGGTCAGTTCGAAACTCGCGCGGCCGCTCACCAGCAGCAGCTTGTCGGCAAGCGGCGTGCGGCCAGCCAGCATCTCCGCCCCGATCAGCTTGTCGACCGCGTTGTGGCGGCCTACATCCTCGCGCAGCAGGATCAAATTACCTTGGAAGTCGAACAATGCTGCCGCGTGCAGACCACCGGTGCGCGCGAAGACGGCCTGTTCGTCGCGCTGGACTTGCGGAAGCCGGTGAATCACAGCTGCTTGAATTGCCGCCGAGCTCCGGGGCAATACCGGACAGCCTTGCATCCGCAATGCTTCAATCGAAGCCTTTCCGCACACGCCACAACTGGATGTGGTGTAGAAGTTCCGCTGGAGCCGCTCGAAATCGACTTCCACATCAGGATTGAGCCGCACCGTGATCGAGTTCTTAGAATGCTGGATCTCTCGGATCTGGTGCGTTCCCTCGAGGATGCCCTCAGTGAATAGAAAGCCGGCAGCCAGTTCCGGATCATGGCCGGGCGTTCGCATGGTGATGGAGATGGTTTTCTCGCCCAGGCGAATTTCGAGGGGGTCTTCGACCGCGAGCAGGTCCTGGAATGAAGCGGAGGAGTCGCCTTCGATTTTGCGGACAGGAACTGTCAGAATACTCCGGTTCACTCTGGAACCAGAATAGCCTGTTATACGAAGCTTAATTTAAACCAGGTTCGGAATCTTGATGATCTTCTTCTGGATCGCGTACTGCACGAGCTGGGCTTTATTATGGATGTCCAGTTTGCGCATCAGGTTGAACTTGTGAGCTTCAACGGTCTTGACGCTGAGGTTCAGGTCGCAGGCGATTTCCTTCACGGAATTGCCTTCCGCGAGCATCTTGAGAACTTCGCGTTCGCGCGTAGTAAGCGTGGCGAAGCGGGGCAGCCGGTTGGCCGACTTAATTCTGGAGCGGAAATCGTCCACCAACTGAGACAGCATGCGCGGGCTGAGATAGCTTCCACCCCGGCAGATATCGCGAACCGCGGCGACTAGCTGCGCCGACGGGCTGTCCTTGAGAACATAGCCGCTGGCGCCCACTTCCATGCCTTCGACCAGATAATCTTCGTCGTCATACATGGTCAGAAACAGCACTTTGGTCTCGGGGCGATTTTTCTTAATTTGGCGGGTGGCTTCGAAGCTGCTGAGACCGGGCATGCCGATGTCCATCAACACTACGTCCGGCCGAACCTCGGCAGCTTTCTCGACGGCATCGCCGCCGTTTGAAGCTTCTCCGACCACTTCCATATCCGACTCCGCGGATATTAGCGTTCTGATGCCTTGGCGGAAGAGTGTGTGATCGTCCGCCAGCATGATGCGAGTCTTTGCCATAACGTTTTGCCCGAATCTCTCTTAAGAATCCCTTTCCTACGACTCCCGCCATCCAACCGGCGGGTCGAGAACCTGCCAGATCACTCTCCGACGGCCCTCATTCTCCGTCCATTCTTCGCACCCATCGGTTTTGTCCGGATCGGCTCGATCAAACTGAAGGAGGGTGGCTCTTTTGCAACGGGAAGAGTGATCGAAATTTTCGTACCGCGGCCTTTTTTCCTCCGGTCGGACTGCGAGTTCCCGTTACCAGGCCCAATGCTGGGATAGCTCTTTACGTCAAACCTACCGCCCAACAGGGCAACGCGCTCTCTCATTCCGGAAAGGCCAAAAGAATCTTTCCGGGCCAGCGCCTCTTCTACCTTAAAGCCGACTCCGTTATCCTCAACGGCCAGTCTTACCCATCCATCGGCGGAACTAACCGAAATGTTTACGCTGCTGGCTCCCGAATGCTTGGCGATGTTGTTGCAGCATTCCTGAACTAGCCTATAAACAATAATTTCCGTATATTGCGGAAGCCTGCCGAGCCGGCCCAAAAGCAGCCGCACCCGGATGGGGTGTAACCTCCGGAAGCGGTTGACCAGTTGCCGTAAAGCCGCCCCCAAGCCGAGCTGCTCGAGGACCGCCGGACTCAAGGCCGCGATCAGGCGCCGCATCTCCAAAATGGTGCGTTCGGTGAGGTCCCGGGCCTCTTTCAGCTTGGCGATCCATTCGGAATGCTCGGGCGGAATCGAATTCTCCAGCAGCTCCATCTGCAGCCGGATGCACAGCAGCGACTGGCCAGCCTCGTCGTGCAGCTCGCGGCTGATGCGGCGACGTTCCATTTCCTCGACGTGCAGCATGTGCTCGGCCAACTGCCGGATCTGCTCTTCGCTCGCCGCCAGATCCTCCATGAGCCGGGCCTTGTCGGCCGCCATTAAGCAACGTTCGGCTGCGGCCGCCAGCAGTTCCTGTTCACGCGGCAGCCACTCATAGGGTTTCGAGAATGCAAACTGCATGACCCCCGCCGTACGGCCCCCGGCTGCCAGGGGAATCGACCAGCACATCTGGAAATGGTCCTTCCAGCCGGGGTCGAGCAGCAGATGCCCGCTGCCGTTTCGGGTATCAATTTGCCGGGAAGTGGACAGCATTTTCAGCTTCGCCGGAGTGTTCCGAACCTCGGTGAATGTCGGTTGGTTCGGCACGCGGGTTTCCGCCTTGGCGCGCAGCACCCAGGCGCTTCGATGATCGTTCAGCAAATACAGATGGCCGGCGTCGGCTTGGCAGACCTGCACTAAAGCTTCCAGAAACCGGCGCAACAGTTCGTCCAGATTGCGAGACTCCAGCTCCACTCGGAACAGCTCGTAAAAGGCCTGGGTTTCGGCTTCGCGGACCTGATAGTAGGCGTTGTTCAGTGTGAGGATCACGCAGAAGTGGAGCTGCTCGCGCACCCACTGGAAATTCGCGTATTCGTTGGGCAGCAGCTTGCGCAGCATGGGCGTCAACAAGCGGTCATATTCCTGAAGCGCCTCCACGATGCTGCTGGGCGGCAGGTTCAACTTGGCAAGCCGCCGGCCGTTGTATTCCACTTGCTCGATGAACTTCAAAGGCGGCTGGCCGCTGGCCAGAATCCGAGCGGCCGCGCAGGGAGTCAGTGAAGCCAACGCAGTTCGGATCTTGGCTTCGTATTGCCGCGGCTCGAATTGCCGGCTTTTCAGTTTCAGGAAAAATTTCCGGTCGAGAGTTTCGGCGTGGGGCAGCAAGAATACAGCGAGCCGCTGAAGGTGCACGCGTAGCTGGTCGCTGAGTACATCGGCAGCATCGGCAAGCTCCGGAGCTATTTCCGTTAGTTGCAACCTAGGTGTTATATCGGCTTCTAGGGGAAAGGCTTTAGCGAATCTCCCGGAAACCCTGGGCCGCAACTCGGCGACCGTATACTACTTTAGTACTACTCGGGGTATGTGCCGCCGCAGCAGATCGGCAACATCTCTATGATCATTCTCACGGGCGGCCTCAAGGGGAGTTTGGCCCCGGCCGTTTGGGAGTTTCGCGTTCGCGCCACGATCGAGCAGCGCTTCGACCGCCTCCACGCGACCCCAGGACGCGGCATAGAAAAGGGGAGTTGCCCCGGACTCCTGATCGCGGGAATTGATGTCGGCGCCATGATCCAGCAGCAGTTTTATCACTTCGGCATCGCCGCCGAGGGCTGCGTCGTGTAATGGCGTGGCACCCGATTTGTTCCTGACTCCGACCTTTGCGCCATGGGCGATCAGCAAGCCCACGATATTCTTCTCGCCCTTCAAACAGGCGTCATCGAGCGGGCTTGAACCGTCGGGGCCCAGCCGATTGGGGTCGGCGCCGGTTTCAAGTAACATGTTCACGATGTCCGCCTCATCATGTAAGATGGCCTCGTGCAGAGCTGCGGGCGCTGATTGTTCCGTGCCCGACTGCCGCGCTCCTTTCGCCAGCAGCGCTTCGATCACCTTCGTCTGGTGGTAACGGATCGCCTCTTCCAGCGGCGTTGCGCCGCTTGCGTCACGGGCGTTCAGATCCGCGCCCGCATCCAGCAGAATCGTCGCTACCTCGACCTCGCCTTTCATCGCGGCCTCATGCAGTGGCGTAGCGCCGCTCGAATCCTGGGCCTGGATGTTGGCGCCGTGAGCGAGCAACAGTTCAACCATGGCCCGGCTGCCCCGATTGGCTGCGAGGTGCAGCGGCGTTGCGCCCGAGCTATAACGTGCATTGACGTCAGCGCCTTTGTCGATCAGCAGGAGCGCGATGTCAGTGTGGCCGGTGATGACGGCATAATGCAGAGGCGTCGAGCCTGCCTCCGTATGACGAGCATTCACGTCAGCCCCGGCTCCCAGCAGCAGCGCGACGATCGCTTTTTCTCCCGCCCACACGGCGTCGTGGAGCGCAGTCCCGCCCAATGAATCGACTGCATTCAGCGACACACCCTGCTTGATTAGCGCGCGGACGAGATCGGTGTCCCCGGCGCGGACGGCTTGGCGCAGGTCGTCGGTGCTCGCTGCAAAAGCTGACACGAACGTCACCAGAGCGAGCGCGAGCCGCATACCTTGATTGTGGCAGACCGATCCGCAGTCCTTGGAGGCGCCGCCCGTCGCGCTACGCCACGGTCCTCCTACGGCCGGACGGCATTCGCACGGTCCAGACCAGCGATCAGTTTTCGCAGTTCCTCAACTCGCGCCGCGCTGGCAGAATCCGGAGTCTTTGTGAGTAACTCTTCGATCTGGTCCAACTTCTGCCGGGCTTGTTCCGACTGCCTGCCTTCTAGGTACAAGCGGGCCAGGATGTCGACCGCGTTCCAATACGCCGGGCCAGTCTCGTTCCGCAGTGGTATTGCACGTTGCTCCATGTACGTCAGCAGCTCATTTGCTTTCTCGGGTCGACTTGTCTTTCTGTAGCAGAGCACCTGAACTTGCCAGGCTTGCCAGTATCGATCCCGAAGCTGATGCGCATCTTGAACTTTGTAGTCGCGGCTGTACCAATCAAATGCACGGATGCGTTGACCGCGCCACTCAAGCTCTTTTAGGCCCTGCATGGTCATCTCAAGAATGCGGTCCGGGTCGCCGTTCTCAGCGAGCAATCGCTCCGCTTGATCGATCAGCGGACTCGGACCCGGAATCGACGGGAGCCGGTGCGTGAATCGAGAGCCGGGACAAATGGCGAGGAACTTCTCCTTCTCGGATTTCTCTTTTTCTGGGTCACGAAAGGCCTGGGTGCCGTAGATTTCGGCTAACGTACGGTGCGCCGGCGCGAAGTCCGAGTGTTCCGCGAGCAATTCATTCAGGCCCTGAATCGCCTCGATTGTCTTCCGCCCGACCATCGTTCGAAGCCATAAGTAGTGGTACATCGGATCGCCGGCGTGCTTGTCTTCCAGCGTTTTGTACTGCTTGGTAAGCAGTCTCAGATGGCCTTCGATCCCGTTCTCGTGCATCGCGTCCTGGTACCTTTCATGCACGAACAGATCATCCGGATGCCGATAGCACAGCGCCAGGAAGGGGTCGGCCTTTTTCAGGGCGCCGAAGGGGTCCTCTACTGCGGCGGAAGCAGTGGCTGCCTCCCGAAATTCGGCCAGTATTTCCGGGGACGCCTGACACAAATGGGGAGGCTCGGCGCACCAGACCCAGGAAGAGAAGAATAGTGGAGAGAACATCCGGTAGTTCTTCATGTCTTTGTGGTGAAGTAAGAAACGTGGAGGAGTTTCAAGCCCTCCGCGTTTCCGGTTCAAGGTGACTGTTACAAGGAGCGCAGGAAATTCAGAATATCCTGCTTCTGTTGTGGCGACAGATCATTAAATGCTTCGATCACCCCGTTTCCCTCCGAGCCGCAGAAACTGCTGAACGACGACGCAAAGTAAGGTACGTCGACCGAAGCTAGTTCCCTGGAGAACGTGTCGGCACTCGCGACCGCCACGCAGTCGTGGTGGGTGTCAGAGTGGGCCGCGATTGCCTGCAGCAAATCGGTGGTGCGCCCATCGTGCAGGAAGAAGATTCGCTGGCCGACGCCCATGAGAGGAGCCGTGCGGAATTCGTCCGGACCAGCCGCACCCTGAACCACGCCGTCCGCGAGAACCGAGCCCATGTGGTGGATTGCGAAGTCCGAGTACGGATGAAATGTCAGGCCGGCCAAGGCTGGCAGCAGCGAGTTAGCGCCCCCCTGCGCTCCGTTGCCGTTCTTGAGGACGGTCGTCAGCGAGGGGGTGTGGCACAAAGAGCAGCCGATATGGCTGAACAATCCTTTCCCGCTCAACTCGGATGCCGTAGAGGTAGTCGGAGTAGGAGGCGCCAGCATCCGCATGAAGCCGGCGAAGTTGACCAGATCGGCCGACATCTCCGACAAGGTGCCAATCGGCGTGTTGAAGTTGAGATTGGGCTTGCTGACGCCGCCGACAATGGTGGTCGTCTGTCCGTTAAGGACATTGTCGGCATCTTCCGGCGCTGTGTTGAATGTGCAGTTGGCAATGATCGCGTCGGAGGTGCCGCTTGGGAAGCGGTCACTCTGGAACAAGTTGTTAGTGACGCCCTGCTCCACGTTATACGCTTCACCCGCGAACAGCAGCAGTGATTTGTTCTGTGCCTTCCAACCAAAGCGGGTGATGGTACCGTCGTTGCCGTTGGTGTTGAATCTACCCGCAATGCCCAAAGCGGCTCTTTGAGACGCAGTGTTGTCCAGGTTCGTTCGAAGAGCCTCATCCGAAACGGCCTCCACCAATCCGTCGCCAAAGAGCGAGATCGGTATGCGGAAGATGGCGTTGTTGTTGGCGATCTCCGTATTGAAGTCCGGCTGAAGCAAATCGCATCCAGGTGCATCGGTGCGGCCCCGGATGGTGAAGACGTCGTGCACGCCACCATCCAACGACCCGTCCGGATTCTTGATGAAGCGCACCTCGCGGATGGGTCCGTTAGCTAGCAGGAACTGCGATGTATTAGCCGCGGGGTTGGTGGCCCCGTCCAGGTTTCTAACGGCAATCTGGGGATTGACTTTGGGGCTCGCGCCGCCGATCGCTGGTTGTACGTGACACCCGGCACAACTATTCAAGTTGAAAGCCGGCCCCAGCCCCACGCCGCTTTCGATGGTGCCTGATACGGAGTCGACCTCCCCGAAACGATCTTTAAACTGCAAGAACGCATCGTGGAGGGCCTGGTCAGCCGCCCGGTTCGTGTTGTCGAGGACTGTGAAGGTACCGCCTGCTCCAGGCGGACCGCCGCGCACGCCAGGATCACTTTGCGCCCAACATACGGCCGCAAAGGCTATTGAGACCAGGAACTTCCGCCCGTTACGAGCTTTTGTTAAGTTTACAAACTGCATAGACACACTTCTTTTCACTGCTGTCGCGCTGTTCGCGCGAGCTTATTCCGTACTTACCGGTGGGGGATTTCGGAAGTCTCGGACAACAGGTACAATAGGAGTGTCAAACGTATCGGCTACCACTGAACTGGTATCCGAGAGGCCCTACGACCACCAAACTTGAGCATTCACTCTCCTTGCGGCTCTGACGAACAAATAGCCGAGCCTTGGAGAACGTATCATCCCTTTCGACAGTGTTCAATCGATCATTACCCGTACGACCTACGCTAAACGAATTAGTTTTTGCTGATTTTGCTTAAGGTCAATAGCACCACACGGGCCACCGAATCACGTGCGGTAGCGCATCGGCTGTATAGTGTGATAAGACAGCCTCAGTGACGAGACGAACACTAGTAACCGGTCTAGCGACGGTCGCGGCCTCCGCGGCACAGGAACGGCAGCGTCCCGTGGAATGGAAGCCGCGCCTCGGTATCCTCGGCCCATTCACGGAGGCCAACGTCCGATTCGCCAAAGAAGAAGGCTTTACGAACATGATCCTGGGAGCCACGCGGCGCTCCACCATGGATCCGACCGCGCTCACTGATGAGCAGCTCCAAACGGTGAAGCAGACGCTGCTGCGATACGGCATGCACGTGTCGGCATTCCAGGCCTCGCAAAACCACATCGCGCCCGATCCCGGTCAACGAAAGCAGGACAACGATTATTTCGTGAAGATCATCGAAATGGCCGGCAAGCTGGGAATTTCGTACATCGGCACTGCTTCTGGCAAGGATGCCGACAAGCCGTTCGAAAAGCAAGTAGATGATATCGTGCGCGTCTACAATGAGCGCTATTTCCCAGCGTGCCAGGCCAATAAGGTGCGTATCCTCTGGGAGCCGTATCCTCGCGGCGCGAACGTCGCCATCAGCCCGGCCGGATTCGAAGCCCTGTTCAAGGGCTTCGACGATTCGCCTTACGTCGGTCTGCAATATGACCCCTCGCACCTGGTCTGGCAAATGATGGATCCGATTCAGACCGCGCGCGACTTCGTGGACAAAATCTACGACGTACATCTCAAGGACACCGAGGTCCGCTGGGACGTGCTACGGCGTGTGGGAATCAATCCTCTGAATCGCGAGCAGTGGTGGGTGTATCGCCTGCCGGGCCTAGGCTCCATTGACTGGGTCGCCTTTTTTTCGGTGTTGCAACGCGCTGGATATCAGGGCGCGATGAGCCTCGAGCACGAGGATCCGTTGTATGGATCGCCCAACCGACCGGGTCCCGATTTCAATGCGGACTATGCACTGGGGTTCAAGATGGCTCACCGCTACCTGCGGCAATACGTGCCAGACTAGAAGTCAGGCCATGGCCCTGCCCTCAACGCGGCCGTTTCATGAAAGCACTGGTTAAAAGCAAGCGCGAGCCGGGACTCTGGCTCGAAGAAATTCCCAAGCCCACCATCGGCATCAATGACGTATTGATCCGCGTGCGCCGGGCTGGCATCTGCGGCACTGATCTGCACATCTACAACTGGGACGAGTGGGCGCAGCGCACCATCCCCGTGCCCATGGCGATCGGCCACGAATTCGTCGGCGAGATCGTCGAAACCGGGTCCAATGTCAACGATTTTCATCCCGGCGACATCGTGAGCGGCGAGGGGCACGTAGTGTGTGGCCGCTGCCGGAATTGTCTGGCGGGGCGCCGGCATCTATGCGCGCATACGATGGGCGTAGGCGTCAACCGGCCGGGGGCGTTCGCCGATTTTATCGCCGTCCCGATGACCAACATCTGGCGCCACAAAGAGAACATCGATCTGGATGTGGCGGCGATTTTCGATCCGTTCGGAAACGCCGTTCATACCGCGCTGTCGTTTCCGGTGCTGGGCGAGGACGTGCTGATCACCGGCGCCGGACCGATCGGGATCATGAGCGCTGCGGTGGTCCGGCACGCCGGTGCCAGGCACGTCGTGATCACCGACAAGAATCGCTACCGGCTGGAGCTGGCGCGCAAGCTCGGCGCGACGCGTGCGGTGGATACGGCCGAGACGCCGCTCGCTCAAGTCCAGAAAGAGCTAGGGATGCAGGAAGGCTTCGACGTCGGCCTCGAAATGTCGGGTAAAGAAACGGCGCTTCGCGAAATGATCGCGAATATGAGCCACGGCGCCAAGATCGCCATGCTGGGCATTCCGGCCGCGGAAATGGCGATCGACTGGACGCCGGTGGTCTTCAACCAGCTCACCATCAAAGGCATCTATGGCCGCGAGATGTACGAGACCTGGTACAAGATGACGGTGATGCTGGAGACTGGCCTGGACATCCGGCCTCTGATCACGCACCGGTTTTCGTATCAGGATTTCGAAAAAGGCTTTGAGGCGATGCGGTCCGGGAATACCGGGAAGGTGATTCTCGAATGGTCATGACAGGCCTGCAAGGTCGTTAATCGAGTCCTAGCCATATTTTGAGCGCCCGATCGACACGCTGCATTAACGCACCGTCCGCGTGACCAATGATCTGGTCGATCCTCTCGCGCTCGATGGCCATCATTTTGTCGATCATAATCTGCGAGGGTGATCTTAAGCCGGTTCCCGGGGAAACCCGCAGCGCCAGCCGAAACAGTGGCGCCTCGACCAAGTAGGAAGTGATCGGACAGACGACAATGCTGGCATGAGTAGAATTGAAAGCGTCCGCCTGAACCACCAACGCCGGCCTTCCTTTGCCGTAATCGCCGGGTAGCACCGCGATGACGATATCGCTGCGCGCTATTTCCATCCAGTGGTGTCAGCGTGCTCCAGCCAGACTTCTTCGTCCTCGTTCTGGGAAGCGCTGGCTAGGATGGATTGGCGGCGGGCTTCTTCCAGGAACTTGCTGCGGTTCAGCTTCTCCAGATATTCTTCGAGGGCGCGCGTAATGATAGAGTTCTTGCCAAGCTTCAGTTGCCGCGCCGCTTGTTCCAGGCGGTCGCGCAATTCATTCGACATTCGGAAACTGGACGTGGTCGTTCTCACTAAAGTCAGTGTACCACAAATGTAACACAGCCTCGTTGGACCCGAAGTTGCGAGCATTTGGGATCAGTTAATATAAGTCGTATACGACGCGTCGTATACGACTTATGCAACCCGACATTGATCTTTGGATTAACCGGGTCTGGCTCGCGCTCGGCGTCATCTGGGCGATTGGCGCACTTCTCACCAAGCGAACCGCCCGCGTCCAGACTACCGGCTCCCGCCTGATCCAGGGCGCCCTGGCTGCGGGTGGATTCTTTCTTATCTTGCAACCCGACATAGGCATCGGCCCACTCGGCTGGCGATTCCTGCCCGAGTCGGCAGGCGCTGCTTACACCGGCTTGGCGCTCACTATTTGCGGGGCAGCCTTGGCGGTGTCTGCTCGCATCTTCCTGGGCAGGAACTGGAGCGCCATGGTCACGATCAAACAGGATCACGAGATCATACGCCGCGGGCCATATGCACTGGTTCGTCACCCGATGTATTCCGGATTCTTGTTGGCAGTCCTGGGTACAGCGCTTGCAGTGGGCGAAGTGCGCGGGCTGCTCGCCTTGGGATTAGTATTCGTTGGCTTGTGGCTAAAGCTGCGGACTGAGGAGTCGTTCCTAGTGGAACAGTTCGGTGCGCAATACATACAGTACCAGCGAGAATCAAAAGCGCTGATCCCGTTCCTGCTGTGATATGAGCGCCACGAAACGGCTCGGTCACATGGCGGAAGAGATCGATCTGCACTTGAAAGCCGTGCGGCAAATACTGCGGCAGCCCGTCGAAGCAGAGTTCGCGCGCGGGAACCTCACCGGACCACAACGCAGCGTCATGCACGTGGTGGTGCAATCCGATGGAATCAGTTTGAAGGACCTCAGCAAGCAGGTCGGTCTGGCCCACAGCACGGTGTCGGGGATCGTCGACCGCCTGGAGAAGCAAGGCCTGGTCGAGCGCAAACCCTACGCCGGCGATGGGCGGATCAGCGTGATAACCGCGTCGAAGGTCGTTCGCGACTTCCTGCGCGACACGCTGCCCAGTCTGACCATCCACCCGCTGGTCGAAGCGTTGCGCCGCGCGAAGCCCGCCGAGCGAAACCAGATCCTCGATGGTCTCCGCACTTTGCGCAGGGTAGTGGAAAAGGATTAGTCTATTGAATATCATCCAGCGCCGACGGGTTGTTCCGGCTGAATCCGTGGTAGCGGGCTGGGGCACCAATGGATCTTCCCAAGGGAGCTTACCCACCATGAGAGCATTTGAGATTAGTCTGAACGGTAAAAAACTCTGTGTCGCGGGTTTGGAGGAAGGGAGTCTGCTTTTCAGCATAGGTTGCACAGAAAATAAGAATGGTCGAGGCGAAGTTGGTTTGGGTATGACCGGTACCTCGTTTTTGAAAGAGGAGGTAGTCCGATGGCAGCACCGTGCTCTGCGGATGAATGATGTTGTTCGGGTCAAAATTATCGAAACCGAAGCGGTAGACAAGCCAAAATTATTGCAGAAGGGCTTCCCATCCAAGAGAAAGTCAAAATAGCCACTACAAATCCATGAACGCCGCATGCGGTATAGTACGATTACTCCTAAGCATTAGAACTCAGGAGAGCAGAAATATGCATCGTTTGCGAGCACTCGTCTCGATTGTCGCCACGCTAGCGGCAGTCGCAGGACTGGCTTCCGCCCAGTCCGCCGCAAAAGACACGGAGTGGCCGAGCTATAACGCCGACGTCCACGGAACCAGGTACCGGCCGTTGGATCAGATCAACGCATCCAACTTCAACAAGCTGGAAGTCGCCTGGCGATTCAAGACCGACAGCATCGGCAACCGCCCGGAATACAAATTGGAAGGGACGCCGCTGATGGTGAATGGCGTCGTTTATGCGACGGCCGGATCGCGACGCGCGGCAATTGCTCTCGATGCGGTTACAGGTGAGTTGCTATGGGTGCACGGCGAACGTGAAGGTGCGCGCGGCGGTGCGGCTCCGCGCCAACTCTCGGGCCGGGGCTTGGCTTATTGGTCGGACGGTAAACAGGAACGGATTTTCTACATTACCCCTGGCTTTCGGCTCATTGGACTGGATGCCAAGACCGGAGCGTTAATCCCCACTTTCGGAAAGAACGGCGTAGTCGATCTGAAGCTGGACGACGATCAGAACATTTCGGCGTGGAACGACAAAGGCGAGTGGGTGCCAGATCTGGTGCACGGAGAGGTCGGCATTCAGTCAGCGCCCGTAGTGGCCAAGGACACGATCCTGGTCGGCGCGGCGTTCCGCGAAGGCATGACGCCCAAGAGCATGCGCAACAACAAGGGCTATGCCCGCGGATTCGACGTACGCACCGGCAAGCGCCTGTGGATCTTCCATACCATTCCGATGAAAGGAGAGTTCGGCAACGACACCTGGTTGAACGGGTCGGCCGAATATACGGGCAACACAGGAGTGTGGGCCCAGATGTCGGTGGATGAGGAACTGGGTTTGGTCTATCTGCCGGTGGAATCGCCGACTGGTGACTACTATGGCGGCCATCGCCCGGGGAACAACCTGTTTGGTGAAAGCATCGTGGCCGTCGATCTGAAAACGGGCCAGCGCAAATGGCACTACCAATTGGTGCACCATCCGCTGTGGGACATGGACATCTCGTCGGCGCCGATTCTGGCCGATATCAACGTCAATGGACGGGCGATCAAAGCGGTCGCTGTTCCCAGCAAGCAAGGATTCCTGTATGTTTTCGATCGCGTGAACGGGCAGCCGGTCTGGCCGATCGAAGAGAAACCGGTGGAGAAAGGAAACGTCCCGGGCGAGTGGTATTCGCCAACCCAACCGTTCCCAACCAAGCCGCCAGCCTACTCGCGCAATGGGGTGACGCCGGATGTACTGATCGACTTTACGCCCGCGATGCACGACCAAGCTCTGACGATCGCCTCGAAATATAAGCTCGGACCAGTATTCACTCCTCCAGTGGAAAGCAAGCTGAATGGGCCCGCAGCGACGCTGACGTTGGGGACAGCGGCAGGCGGGACGAACTGGCCCGGCGCGTCGTACGATCCCGAGACCCACACTGTTTATGCATTTGCCTGCGATGCCTGCTTAGTCCCGATCGGAGTGGTTCCGTCTCCCAAAGAAGTATCCGACATGAAGTATGTGCTAGGAGTGGCTGGTCAGCAGGTCGAGATCGCCCGTGGCCCTGGCGAGAATGCCGGCGCTGATGCACCGCCACCACCCAAAGCTACGGCGCCCTCGGGCGGAGGCGCAGGCTTCTTCGGGTTGAGCGTCCAGGGCTTGCCGCTCATCAAACCGCCCTATGGAAGTATTTCGGCCATCAATCTGGATAAGGGCGAGATCGTATGGAAGGTCGCGCACGGCGACACTCCGGATTTCATCCGCAATCATGCGGCGCTGAAAGGGCTCAACATCGGAAAGACCGGCCAGCAGACGTACAACATCGGGACGCTGGTCACCAAGACGCTGGTGATCGCCGGCGACGGTCAACTCACTACCACGCCAGAGCATCCGCGCGGCGCGATGCTGCGGGCCTACGACAAAGCCTCCGGTAAAGAGGTGGGCGCGGTTTTCATGGCTGCGCCACAAAGTGGATCGCCGATGACTTACATGGTGAATGGTAAGCAGTATATTCTGCTGGCAATCAGCGGCGGGCCCTATTCGGGCGAGTACGTCGCCTACACCCTGCCTTCGGAGGACCGCTAAAACTAGCGTTCGCTGGCGAATCGGACTGTCCCAATTTCGAGCACCGTGAGTTCCATAGTTTGATTAGATCCAAAGCTGTTGCTGTGGCACGAAACGTGCTTTACAGGGACTACGGCTGTTGCAATGAATATCTTCAGCGACTTAAGGTTCGCCCGCCGCACTCTCGCTAAACATCCGCTGGTGACGATTGCAGCCGTGGTGACGCTGGCGCTGGGGATCGGCGCGAACACGACAGTATTCTCGGTGGTACGGGCGATTTTTGTTGACTCGTTTGTCTTCCACGACCAGAAGAATACTGTAATTCTTTTTTCCGAGAATGCGGGCCAGAGAAACACCAAGGAAGGTGTTTCGATACCCGACTTCCGCGATTGGCGGGAGCACGCCCAATCATTCGACCGGATGGCGATCACGGTACCGGGCGTCATGGCGCTTTCTGGTCTCAAGGAACCCGTTCGTCTGAAGGCCGCTCGGGTTTCGGCTGACTTCTTTTCGTTCTTTGATTTCAAGCCTTCCCTCGGCCGCCCTTTCACCGCCAACGAGTTTCGCGCCGGCGCGCCGCGTTCGGTGGTGGTGAGCCACTCCTTCTGGGAATCGCAACTGGGGCGTGATCCCGGCGCAATCGGCAAGATTATTCATCTGAACGGTGAGGCTATCACGATTGTGGGCGTCATGCCGGCAAGTTTTTGGATGCCTTCGCGAAGCACCAGCATGTGGCTTCCTTTGACGCCCCCAGTGTTGAGTCCTGAGATCTGGAGCGCGCGCGAGGGCATCGTGCTGGCGCATTTACGTCCCAGCGTCACGTTGGAGCAGGCCAATCAGGAGCTGGCCGCGCTTTCGCGGCAACTCGCGCACCTTTACCCGCTGGCGAATTCGGGTTGGAGCGCTCGCGCCTGGGAACCGCTTCGCGGAGTCATGGGCGCCAACGACCCGGTCTTGCTTGGCGTTTTATTTGGAGTGGTCGGCGCGCTGCTGCTAGTGGCCTGTTCCAACGTCGCCAATCTGCTGCTCGCGCAAGCTGCCGCGCGCCGTCGCGAGATGGCCATTCGGACCGCGGTTGGCGCATCGCGCTGGCACCTGATCCGGCAATCGTTGATCGAAAGTCTGCTGCTCTCGGCGATGGCCGGCGTCCTGGGGCTGCTGGTGGGTTTCTGGGCCAAAGACTTTTTTATCGCGGTTTATCCTTCTGACATTCTGATCTCGAATCGAGTCATGGATCCGTCCGTGCTTGCTTTCTGTTTGTTGATTTCAGTGCTGGCCGCATTGTTCTTCGGCTTGGCGCCCGCCTTGGATTCTTCTCGAACCGATCCTATTGAAGGATTGAAAGAGGCGCGCCACAGCGGAGCGCGCACTCATCGCCTTGCGAACGTGTTTGTCTCTTCGCAGATTGCGCTGTCGATGATCCTTCTCATCGTGACCGGCCTATTGCTCGAAGACGTGCGCCATTTGCGCCGGCTCGATCTCGGATTCCGGCCTGACGGTCTCGTGGTCGTCAAACTGGAGCTGTCTACCGTGCGGCATGCCGGCAACGAACAGCTTCGGATTTTCTATCGCTCGGCCATCGCGCGTGTCGCTGGTGTCGCCCGAGTTCGGGCCGTCTCCGCTACCAGTCACCTTCCTGTATTTACGGAAGGCACACCAGTTCACGTCGCTATGCCGGGAGAACAGGCCGCGCCGGCTGAGCGTCCGGCTGCGATGCAAGTTGTGATTGCGCCTCGCTATTTCGAAGTCGCCGGCACGCCGCTTCGTCGAGGGCGGGAGTTCACGAGCCAGGACACAGCCAATACGGCGCGCGTGGCAGTCGTCAATCAGGCCTTTGCCGACCGCTTCTGGAAAGGAAGCGACCCGATCGGCCGGCAGGTGCATCTAACCGATGCCGACGCGCGCGGAGATCTATGGACCATCGTCGGCGTAGCCGCCAATGTCAAACCGCCCAGCCTGCAAGGGCCGACCCATCCCCAGATCTATATTCCATTCGATCAGGCGCCCCAGCGCGCGATGTGCTTACTGGTGACGACCGCGGGTGATCCCAGCAAAATACTCAGCGGTGTCCGCAAAGCGATTGCTGACGTCGATCCGGATGAACCCGTCGAGGCCACCACCATGCACCAGATGCTCACAGATCAAATCCGCCAGTTGGCGATTATCTTCGACATGCTGGGCATATTCGCAGGCCTGGCCCTCACCATGGCGTCGGTCGGACTGTTCGCGCTGATCGCCTACTCGGTCAACGAGCGAACTCGCGAGATCGGGATTCGAATCGCGTTGGGGGCGACTCAGAACGGCGTGGTCGGGCTGGTGATCCGGCGCGGTATGCGGCTGGCACTGATTGGCATGGCTATCGGTCTGGCGGCGGGCGCGGCCGTCTCGCAATTGCTGGGCGGTCTGCTGATCGAATTCAGCCCCTGGGATCCAACCACCTTCATCGGTGTCAGCACCATCCTGTTCATCGTGGCGGCGCTTGCCAGCTATCTTCCAGCTCGCCGCGCAACGCGGATTGATCCCATTACGGCACTCCGGCAGGAATGAGATACTGGTTTCGAGTGAGGTGACATGAAGGTCAAAATAGTGGTGCTCGGAATCATCCTAGGCATAGCTCTAATCGCCCAAACTACGCGAACGGTGTGGGATGGCGTTTATACGGACGACCAAGCCAAGCGCGGTGAGGGGTTCTATGGCAAGGAGTGTGCGTCCTGCCATGGCGGTGAACTAACCGGTGGTGAATCGGCTCCGCCACTGGCCGGCGACTCGTTCTTTGCGAACTGGAATGGGCTCACGCTGGGTGACCTGTTCGACCGCATTCGCGTCTCGATGCCGCAGAACGCTCCCGGAAGTCTCAGCCGGCAGCAGAACGCCGACATCCTGGCTTTCATTCTGAAGGTCAACCAGTTCCCGGCCGGCAAGACGGAACTCGACCGCCAGACCGAGATCCTAAAACAGATCAAGTTCGATTCAACCAAGCCCAAAAGCTGAGGGCGTGGGCAGATAACCCCAAACAACGCCAACGGTCACCACGCGAAATGCAGGCCGAGCTGAAGGATCCTCGGGATGTTCGCCTGATAATTGATGTGCCCGAAATTAGCTACGCCGAACTGGGTGTACGGCTGCGCGAAATAGGGTGTATTGGTTAAGTTCAACGCCTCTGCCCGGAACTGCGCAGTGAATCGCTCTTTTATGCTGAAGTCCTTGAACACAGACGCGTCGGTGTTGGCCTGGCCGGGGCCCAGGCACGGAATGTTACGGCCTACATTGCCGAAGGTATAAGCCGGTGCCTGCGAGAAGGCCGCCGGATTGAGGTAGCTGTTAACCCGGGACTCCGGGCTGCCCGAATAACAGGCGCTCACACCGGTCGCATTGGGACGCTGTCCCACTCCACCGATTCCCGTATTGTTGTTGCTCTGTTCGACGAACAGCGGAAATCCACTGGCAATAATGATAGTCCCGTTCAATGACCAACCGCCCACCACCCAGTTGGCTACGTTGTTGTTGCTCAGGAATCGCCGGCCCTTTCCGAAAGGAAGTTGGTAGGTCCACGTGCCGGTGAACCGGAGTGGCTGGTCGATTGCCGCCAACGCCCACTCGGCGCCCAGGTTGTAAATATTCTGAATATGGCCTTGCTGGGCGCTACCGAGCGTATTGAGAGCGTTGCTGCTTCCGGAACTGAATTCATTGTCTTCGTTCCTCTGCCAAGTCATCGTTCCCAGGAACGTCAGCCCGCGGCTGAACCTCTTTTGCACCTTCATGATGAGAGAGTCATACCGTGAGTGTGCGAGGGTGGTGTTTTCGCTGATTTGGCCGTATTCCGGGAAAGGCAACAACAACTGCGCCCTGGTCGTCGTCGCGCCGGTGAGCACGCCCCCGACTCCGGGTAGACCGAAAAACGGATTGGGAACCGACTGATTCAGGTACGCCTGTCCAAGCGCAACGTTGGCGGGGCTCAATTCGTTGATCGGAAGAACGCCGTTCGAGGTCGGATACGACGTAAGGCCGTTCGCACGGGACCCAACGTATCCAATCTCGAACATGATGCCGTTACCAAGCTCCTGTTGGATATCCGCGGAATATTGGTAAACAGTTCCACCTCCGGTCTTGTTCGGATCGAGGAAACTGAAAGTTGAGCCGAGCGCCGTGGCCGCGCCAAGCGTATTGCCCGAAGGTTGAATAATGCCGGTGGGAAACGGATTACTCAAGGAGTTTGCCGGCGTCTTATTTCCATCGTTGCTCGGGTTGTAGGTCGTGGTCTGAGTGAACCCTGGAGAAGAGTCGTTATAGTTAAAGACCGTGGGCGCATAGAATATCCCGATTCCGGCGCGGAGCGTCGTCTTGGATGTCAATTGATAGGCCGATCCGAAACGCGGGCCGAATTTCGTATGCGAAGGATTACAGCACGAAGTCGGAGCTCCGTTGATCCCCGCGAATTGAATCACACCGTAAGGGATCACACCTGACCCCGCCGGGAGGCTCGCCGCAATGGGATTGGTCGCCGTGCGGGCGAAGTTCGTCACCATGCCATTGCCAACCTCTCTTTCACCGGTTTCATATTCATACCGGATTCCGAGGTTCAAGGTAAGCTTGGAGCTCACCCGGATATCATCTTGAACGTATCCTCCGTAGTAGCGCACATAGGTATTCAGCAACACACCGGTGGCGGCCGATCCGGACGACGGATTGCCCAGCAGAAGATCCGCGAAATCCGCCCCCGTGGTGGTGCTTGTTACAGTCGGGTACTGGCGCGAGAACACTCCGTTGAAGGTAAAGATTCCCGCATTCGAGTTGACCGTGGGCCCGCTATTGAGCACGCGGTAATCCAATCCGGTGGTAATGTTGTGCCGGCCGATATTCTTCGAAACGCTGCCCAACACGTTTTTGGAATAGTAGTTTTGAGGGGTGATGCTTACGTTGCTGATACTGTAGCCTTCGTTACTAAAAGTGGCTTGAGGGAAATAATGCGACTGGAGGCCATTGAGGAAGTTGGATGGAAAACCCAGAGATGCCTCGTTGAATCCCGCAGCGGCGCTGACGCCCTCCGTGAAATTGGGGAAGCGGTTGAAGCCGTAACGCAAGGACACAACTGTCGTGGGGTTCGGTGTGAGGATGGCGTTAAGCGCCGTCGCGTCCACATGGCGGTACAGAAGATAGGGGCTGTTACTGGGAGTGGCGCCCGCCACGATTCCGAGAGAGTTTCCACCCGGCTCGCGGCTTTTATAGTACATGAAAGATCCACTCAGCCGGATCCTTTCAGTCACGCTGTGCTCAACCTTATAAGCATATTCATCGGCGCGGTCGAATAGTGAATCGCTTCCAATGAAGTTGGTCGCGCCAGTCGCCGACGCCCTCTGCGGATTCGGCAAGTAGTTGATGATATTTTGGCCGATCGGGTTAATTGCACTGGCCGGAATGATGTTTCCCGCGAACGGAACACGCACGAAGCCCCCGGCCGCAGCCGGGCAATTATCGGCGGCGGTGCAGGCGCGCGTCGACATGGGATCGAAAATGGTCACACTGCTATGCGAAAAATTGCCAGTCTTCTCGAGCGCGGTCGGCAGGCCATACGAATCCGTCTGGGGTGTGTGCTGCCGGTAGGCTTCCTGCGCAACGTAGAAGAACGTCTTGTTCTTGCCGTTGTAGACTTTCGGAATGTAGATGGGTCCGCCCATTCCGCCGCCAAAATTCTTAAACAACGTGGGATCCCGCGGTTTACCAGCCGCATTATTAAAGAACGTATTTCCCGAGAAATCCGTGGTCCGGTAGTAGCCAAATACGTCTCCATGAAAACCGTTGGTTCCGGTTTTCAGCACCGTGTTGAAGACGCCGCCGCCTGTTCTACCCATGGTTGCGTCATACGTGCCCTCCTGAAGCTTCATTTCTTGCACGGCTTCGACGGTGGGGATAATCACCGCACGGTTGGTGGAATCCGTAACCGGAATCCCGTCGATCAGATAATTGTTCCCGCGAATCGGACCGCCGCCCACCGAAATCTGCGAAGAGCCGCTCTGGTCCTGGAAACGATTGAAGCGCGGGTCTCCACCCGTGGCGACATTGGTCGCCAGCTTGGAGAGCAGAAATACGTTGCGGCCGAGATTCGGAAGGTCGGCGATCTGTTGCTCGGTCAGCACCTGGCCATTGGACGCGTTGGTGTTCTCGATCAACGCAACTTCGGCTGTCACCTGCACGCTTTCGGTAAGCTGGCCGATCTCCATCTTCAGGTCGACGTTGACATTCTCCTGCGTATTGACGATGATGCCCGTCTGGGTTAGCTTCTTGAAACCCGGAGCCTCGACCGAGATGGAATAGGTCGCCGGCTCGAGTTGGGCGAACACATATTCGCCTAAAGCATTGCTGTTCGTCGCCCGGGCGACCCCCGTAGCGGAATTGGTCAGCACGACTTTGGCGTCAGTAATCACGGCGCCGCCTTGATCCTGAATCAGGCCGCGGACGCCGCCCACAAAGTTTTGCGCAGAGAGTGTGGACGCACAGAGGATTGCAAATGCGGCCAGAAGAACCCACCTACGAGAAGCGAGAGGTGCTTTCATGGATAACCCCCTTCAATGAGATTTGCGATAGTTTAACATATATCTGATCGACCTGTCTTTGAATGGGTCAACGAAACAGGGATAGCGCCGCAAAAGTTTGAACGCGAACTCGCGGCCCAGCCCGGCCTTGAACGCCAGCGAAATCCACAGCAGCGCGAACGGCTCCAGCAAACGGGCCTGGATTAGGGGTCCGGCATCGACAGCTTCGAAACCCAATTCATCGGCCAGTTGTTTAACCTTGCCCTTCGCGCTGGTGTCGTCACCGCAGAAAAAGAACGCGGGTTTTTCCTGCCCGAATGCCGGGTTTGCCATGATGTTTGAGCCGACGGTGTTGAATGTCTTAACCACCTTGGCCCCGCGCGCCCAACCGGCCACCTGCTCGCCGGCGGAAGTGGTAGTGCCCAATGCTAATCCGGAAAGATCGGGCAACACCGGATTGGTCACGTCGATGAGAATTTTCCCGGTCAAGTCGCTGAGCCCCTGCACGATTTCTTTGGTCACTGTCCAAGGTGTGGCCAGCAGCAGCACGTCGGCGGATTTAGCCGCATCCTGAAGCTTGGCTGCGCGAGCATTTGCGCCCGCCCGAGCGAGCAATTCCTTCACATCCGCGGCGCCGGGGTCGCGTGATCCAAAGATCACCTGATGGCCGCCTTTGGCCCAGCGCGTGCCTAAAGTCCCGCCGACGTTGCCCGAACCAATGATGCCAATGTTCATATTTCTTCCTCCTCGTTGAGTTACGATACCCATGAGACTACGAATTCAGGTTCGCAGTCTCGGGAAAATTAACCATGGCTCTGAAATTCACAACCTCTTACCTGGAAGATTCCCTGACGCTTTTTCGCTACTACAAGAAGCTGGCGGAGCGCGCCATGGAGCAAGTGGCCGATGAGCAGCTTTTCGAAGTGCTGGATGCTGAGACGAACTCAATCGCGATCATCATCAAGCATATGTGCGGCAACATGCGCTCGCGATGGTTGGATTTTCTCACTAGCGACGGCGAGAAGCCGGACCGCAATCGCGACAGCGAGTTCGAAGACCCGCCCTCCACGCGCGAAGCTCTCATGAACCTTTGGGAGCAGGGCTGGAATTATTTATTCACTGCGCTGGAGCCGCTCTCCGAACCTGACATGAACCGCACCATCACGATTCGTGGGGAGCCGCATTCGGTGATGCAAGCGAT